>Ga0183100_1000085_pt1 | contig 138340 bp, 115 predicted proteins | sample Biomet2_FD_127789 | JGI IMG/M metagenome (GOLD analysis project Ga0183100, IMG submission 127789) | Microbial communities from bioreactor (seeded with anoxic lake sediment) at LBNL, California, USA - Biofuel metagenome 2 | ecosystem: Engineered > Bioreactor > Anaerobic > Unclassified ... | reverse complement strand
ACAACCGCTTTTTTTGAAAAGGATGGGGTGGGGTTTGGGGCGGGGAAGGGAATCTTTTTTTCACGCGAAAAAAAGATTCCCTTCCCCGCCCCAAGTTCCTTCTCCCTCTCCTTCTTTCAGAAAGAGCCGGCGAGACGGCCGGAGCTGAAGGCCCATTGGATGTTGTAGCCGCCGCAGGGGGCGCCGACGTCGAGGATTTCTCCGGCGAAGCGGAGGCCGGCGCAGGTGCGGCTGGCGAGGGTGGTGGGGTCGACTTCTTCGATGGGGATTCCGCCGTCGGTGGCCATCGCCTTTTCCCATCCGTCGGTGGCGTTGATGCGGAGCGGGCAGGCGGCGATGGCGGTGACGAGGCGGTCGCGTTCGGCGGCGCGGAGTTGGGAGCCGCGGGTATCGCCGGGGATATCGGCGACGGCGCAGAGTGCGGCGGCGAAGGCGGCGGGAAATTCCCGGGCGAGGATGGTTTTAAGCTGTTTGGCGCCTTCCTCTTTCCGCATGGCGTCGAGGTGTTCGAGGGCGGCGGCGGGATTCCGGCTTTGCCAGGAGCATTCGATCACGGCTTCCGGTGTCTGCAGCAGCTGCCGGGCGACGGAGCCGGAGAGATCGAGGATGGCGGGGCCGGAGACGCCGGTATGGGTGAAAATGAGTTCGCCGCGGCCGACGAGTTTTTTGCCGAAACGGACGGTGGCGTCGGGCAGGATGATGCCGGGAATCCGGGTCGCCCATGCTTCCGGGGAGCGCAGCCCGACGAGGGCGGGGACCGGAGGAACGATGCGGTGCCCGGCCTGGCGGGCGAGTTCGTAGCCGGAGCCGCGCCCGCCGAGGCGGGGATAACCCATGCCGCCGCAGGCGAGGATGACGCGGCCGGTTTCAAAACGACGGCCGGGGGATTCGGCTCCGGTGACGCGGTTGTCTGCGATATTCAGGGATTCGACCGGACAGTCGGGAAACAGTTGGATGTTGAGCTGCCGGGCCCGGCGCAGGAGAACGTCAAGAACGTCTCCGGCCCGCATCGAGGCGGGGAAACAGTGGAAGCCGTCCGGAGCGACGGTGGGGACGCCCGCGTCGGCGAGGGATTTCCGCAGCGCCTCGGGCGGAAAGGCGTAGAGGGCGGGGCGGACGAAGCGCATCCCGCACCGGAACCGCCGGGCGAATTCTCCGACCGGAAGCAGATTGGTCACGTTGCACTTGCCGGAACCGCTCGCCAGCAGTTTGCGTCCTGGGGAGGATAGATATTCGGCGACGGCGACACGCAGCCCGGACTCCGCCGCGGCAATGGCGGCGGAGAGTCCGGCCGGCCCGCCGCCGACCACGAGACAATCGCAGGAAACCGATTCGCCCGGCATGGGTCAGCGTGCGACGAAGATCTTGCCGATGCCCAGCGTGCCGACGCCGCTGTTAGCGGGGTAGTCGACCGCGAGCCCGGTGACGCGGACCGGGAAATCGAGCTGCTTGTTCTTGTCGCCGCCCCAGGAACCGGAGTTCGGCTTTCCGCTGCCGTTGACTCGGAGCGGAACGAGCTGCCAGCCGGGCTTGAGTTCCGCGGCGGGAATGGTGAATTGGAAGGTTTCGCCGTTTTTGTCGGTGAGGCGGAGATTGATGCGGCTGGCGGTGAACTTTTCGGGAACGAAGAGCTCGACACCGAACCGGGCGGACTCGAACTGTTCAATGGGCGGCAGGGGATTCTTGAATGAAAATTCGAACCAGCGGGCTTTGGCGGCATCCCAGTTGAGGCGGAGCGCCTTTTTTTCGTCGATTTCTTCGACCGCGGCGGATTGGCCTCCGCCTACATTGACCGGGGATTCGGCGGCGTCGGCGATGAGGTCGCCGGCTTCGAGCGGAGCGGGGGTAAACTCGATTTTTCCGATCCAGAGTTCGCCGTTTCCGTCCTTGCGGTCGAAGTCGATGGACATGCCGGAGAGTTTCGCCGGGAAGTCGATTTTACCGTTCTTCTTCGCTCCCCACGAGTTGGAGTTGGTGTCCTTGAGCTGATAGCGAAGGGTCTGGTTGCCGGATTTGATTGTTCCGGTGAGCTGGTACTGAAGAGTTTCCCCTTCGGCGTCGGTGATGCGCAGGCTGATTTTGCGGACCGGCGCGTTTTCCGGGATGAAGAGATCGACATCGAGGTCGCCCGCCCTGAATTCCGGGAGGACAACCGGCTTGTCGAAGCTGAATTCGAGATAGGTGGCGGCGGCGCAGTTCCACTTCGCCTCCAGCATCGGTTTGCCGTCGGGACTCTGCGCGGCGGCGACGGACTGCTGCCGCTTGTCGGCGTTGTTGACATGGAGCGCAACCGGTCCGGCGGCCGGGTCGAGCAGCGTCGCGGCGAACCCGAACACGGGCGTTAAAAAGGCGGTGAACAAAAGCTGTCGAATCATGATCGTGATCTCCTTATGATTATTTATTGATAAAAGTGACCGGTTCCTCAGGGTTTTCCCCTTCGCTGACGGAAATCTGACGGGAACCGCCTGTCGTTGTGTAGAGCATGACCAGCCGGTTTTTTCCGGCGGGTCCGGAAATGCGCCCGGGCAGATGCTTGATGTCGAGCGCTTTCCCGTTCAGGTAGGCGCCCAGGAGATTCCGCCTTCCGACGTGGAGATACCAGTTGTTGAACGGTTTCTCGGCCTCAAACGTGAGGGCGGCGGCGATCTCCTGGTTCTCTTTCTTGGGAATCACGACGATGCCGGGCAGATACCATTTGGCCGTTTCAAGCGGAGCCCACCCGGAGAGCGATTCGTCGGGATTCGAGGCGGCGGCAAGGATCTCCGGCGTCAGTGTGCCGGGCGCGGCCGGGCCGAGCGCAAACGCCGTGTCGCGCGGCACCGCCTCGGCGACTTCCGGGAATTCTCCCGCCGTGCCGACCCACAGGCGTTGCGGCTGATCGCCGCTCATGAAATCGATTTCGGCGGCGGCGAACCATTTTCCGCACTGATAGAGTGCGGTTTTCTGCTGGCCGGAAAACTCGACGGTGACGGTTTCCGTTTTTCCCGGGGCGACAAGGTCGATCATCCGGCGCGGCACCAGGGGGGCGGTGAGGACAACCGGCGGCAGCCGGAACGAGACGGAGACATCGGTCAGCGGCTGCTTGCCATGATTGGCCAGAGTCAGAACCGCTTTCCCGGCTTCGAAATCCATCTGCATCGAGACGGACAGATCCGGGAATTTCTTCGACGCGGCCAGCTTGCCGTCGGGAGTGACGACAAGGTCGATCATTCCCGGCATCCGGCGTGTCTGGGGCAGTTTGACCATGGTTTGCTGATCCGCCGCGGCGGGGGTGACCCTGGCCCAGAGCGGGGTATTCGAGCCCAGCGCGGCGGGAGTCGGCCCGGTCAGCGTGAAGATGGCGATTTTTCCTTCGACCCGCTTGGTGATCCGGGTATGCTGTGCGGCGTAGCGGTAGGCGTTGTACTCGTTCTCGTTGCAGTACCACCAGTCCGGACGGTTGGCGTATTTGGCAAAAATACCGTCGAGCGTCTCGAACCCCTTGTCGTCCTGCCAGGTGTGGAGTCCGAGCGTCGCGTGACGGATTTCGTCCGGTTTCATGCTGTCCCGGCGTCTTGCGATTTCCCGGTCGAACCGTTCGGCGGAAGGGTTGCGGTCGTCGATCGAAAAGAGCTGGCTGTTTCCCCAGCTGCCTTCCGGCATGCCGTATTCTTTTTCGAGACTCTGTGAATACTCGGGGGAACCGAGTTCCCCGGCGCGGAGCAGCGCGTCCCCGATGCGGAGCGGGCAATTTTTGTCGCTGCCGTTCTTGTACGCGCAGTAGGGCAGAACGAAGGAGTTGATCGGCTGGTTGCTGCGTGCCTCGAATTCGGCACGGTTCTGCAGAATCTGCCGCGCCGCTTCGTTGGGGATCACCGCGGAGAGATCCGGATGATTGAGCGTGTGATTGCCGATGGAGTTGCCGCCTTTGGTCAGCAGCGGGAGTGTATTCTGATAGAAATCACTTTTGGCCGAGTTGAGAAAGAAAGTCCCTTTGAAACCGTGTTTGGTCAGCAGCGCCGCCATTCTGGCGTGTTTCGGGTTGCTGTCGTCCCAGCGGGTGGAAAAAGCGAAAACCTTTCCTTCCGGGAGCGGGAGCAGTTCGAGCGTCGCCGCTTTTGCCGCCGCTTCGTCCGGGAACAGGATCTTGACTTCACGCTCATATTCGGGCAGTTGAAGCGGGTTGGCGAATAGCGCGAACGTCACGCCCAGCAAAATCAGTGTGAAAAACGGTTTTGTCATCACAATTCTCCTTCTTGGTTCAGGAATTCCCGCAAGGCGTCGCGCCACTCCGGCATCGGCGGCAATCCGCAGAGGCGGAGCATCTGCTTCTCCAGCCGGGAGTTTGCCGGGCGGGGCGCCGGGCGGGGGAAATCCGCCGTCGTACACGGCGTCACTTTTTGAACAATGCCGCGCTGCCGGAAAATCTCGCAGGCGAATTCATGCCAGCTCGCCTCTCCTTCGCAGGTCAGGTGGAAGGTGCCGACCAGGAGCGGCCGGTCGAGAATCCGGACCAGGGCGTCGGCCACTGCGAGCGTGCTGGTGGGGTTGCCGCGCTGGTCGTCGACCACTTTCAGTTCGGGGCGGCTGCCGTCGGCCAGCTTGAGCATGGTGTGGACGAAGCTCGGTCCGCCGGGGCCGTAAAGCCAGCTGATCCGGCAGATCACGTGATTCGGGCAATGGCGACGGATCATTTCTTCCCCGGCGAACTTGCTCTGCCCGTAGACCGTCGCGCCCCCGGTGACACGGTCGAATTCCGTGCAGGGGCGCTGACTTGTTCCGTCGAACACATAATCGGTCGAAATGGCGATCAGCCTGACGCCGTGGCGGTTGCAGGTTGCCGCCACGTTGGCGGAGCCGAGGGCGTTGATCTTGAACGCCTGGTCGCGCTTGCTTTCGCAATCGTCCACGGCGGTCATCGCGGCGCAATGAATTACCGCGTCCGGCCGCTCGCGCGTGACGAGGGCGTCGAATTTTGCCTCATCGGTGATATCGCCGTCCGGCAGGTCGGCCGGAATCAGCGCGTGGCCGGACAGTTTCCGCTGCAGCGTTCGGCCGAGCATCCCGTTGGCGCCGGTGATCAGAATCCGCATTTGATGCCCTCTTTGGTTACAGGTACTCGGCTGCTTCGAACGGCACGCCTTTGCGGTCCTTTTCCGAAAGCAGGTAATTTTCCGGCGGAACCTGCCAGTCGATGGCCAGTGCCGGATCGTCGAAGCGGATCGTCCGTTCGTGGGACGGCGCGTAGATGTTGTCGCATTTATAGGCGAAGGTCACCTTGGCGGAGAGCACGGCGAACCCGTGCGCGATGCCGCGCGGCATGAACAGCTGCCGCTTGTTTTCGCCGGAAAGTTCGACGGAGAAACTGGTTCCGAATGTGGGAGACCCCTTGCGGATGTCCACCACCACGTCGAGGACGGTTCCGGCAATGACCCGCACCAGCTTCGCCTGGGTATAGGGCGGCGCCTGATAGTGAAGGCCGCGCAGCACGCCGTAGGTGGAAAACGATTCGTTGTCCTGAACGAATTCGACATCGATTCCGGCCTCGGCGAATTTCGCTTTGCTCCAGGCCTCGAAAAAGTATCCGCGCTCGTCGCCGAACACTTTCGGCTCGATGATTTTCACCCCTTCGATGGTGGTATCGATCACTTTCATCATGAACTTATCCTTTGATAACCCTGGCCAGGTAGCGGCCGTAATCTGTTTTCATCAAGTCTTTGGCCCGTTCGAGCACATCGTCGGAGCTGAGCCAGCGGTTCTGCCAGGCGATCTCTTCGAGGCAGGCGATCTGGAGTCCCTGGCGCAATTCGATGGTCCGGATAAAATTACCGGCGTCGAGCAGGCTCTCGTGGGTTCCGGTATCGAGCCAGGCGTAACCGCGGCCCAGCCGTTCGACCCGGAGCGTTCCCCGTTCGAGGTAGGTCTGGTTGACGCTGGTGATTTCCAGCTCGCCCCGCGCCGAGGGGCGGATATTCTCCGCGATCGACACCACGTCGTTGTCGTAAAAATAGAGTCCGGTGACCGCGTAGTTGGATTTCGGAATCGCCGGCTTCTCTTCGATGGAGACGGCGTTGCCGTTTGCGTCGAACTCCACAACGCCGAACCGCTCCGGGTCTGAAACGTAGTAGCCGAACACCGTCGCTCCGCAGTCGCGCTTGACTGCCCGCCCGAGGATCGCTTCCAGATTCGCGCCGTAAAAGATGTTGTCGCCGAGCACCAGCGCCACGGAGTCGTTGCCGATGAAGTGCTTGCCGATCAGGAACGCCTGCGCCAGCCCGTCGGGAGACGGCTGGACGGCATAGGAAAGATTGACGCCGAATCGCGAGCCGTCGCCCAGCAGCCGGAGGAAGGCGGGCTGGTCTTCCGGCGTGGTGATGATGAGAATGTCGCGGATTTTCGCCAGCATCAGCACCGACAGCGGATAGTAGATCATCGGCTTGTCGTAGACCGGCAGCAGCTGCTTGGAGACTCCGAGTGTAACCGGGTGGAGGCGCGACCCGGCGCCTCCGGCTAGAACGATGCCTTTCATTTCCATGCTTCCCTTCCGAATCCGGAATCGCCGGTCACAAGGATTGATCTCTTCATGACAGATGAATTCTCCTCGGCTTATCTTTCGATTATGTTGGGAAATAAGATAGCACGGGTTGTCGGTTCCGGCAAGAAAAGATTCGGGTTTCTGCGTGTTTTCCCGGGTGGAAACGAAATTTCGCAATCCCTTGTCCGGCACCGGCAGAGTGTGCCGATGCCGAAAAGTTTCAATGCAGAATGCAGTCTGCACCGGTATTCTGGCAGGACTCCGGCGTGTATTCGTGCAGCTCGATCTTCACCCCGTCGGGATCGTTGACCCACGCCTGCCAGGAGTGATCGGCCCCCAGCATCTTGTCGGTCACCGCGAATCCGGCCTTCTTCAACCGGGCCGACGTGTCGTCGATGGAATCGACTTCGAGGCAGAAGTGGTGGACCGGACTGCCGGAAATCGCCTCATCCGGATTCCGCTTGAAGAATTCGAGGAAGTTGCGGTTCCCCGCTTCGAAATAATAGCCGCACGTTTCGCCGTTGCGGACAAATGCGAACGCCTGCTTCAACCCCAGCGCGTCGATGTAGAAACGGCGTGTCGTTTCGAGGTCGGCGACCCGGATGCAGATGTGAGCGATTCCCTTGACCATATTCCCTCCTTGAGCGGTTAGTACTTTGATAAGATAACCGTGCCGCGGCGAAAAAACAAGGCCCGGCCTTCCTTCAAAGAGAAGTTTGCTCCGCTCCTGTTACTTGAGCAGCATGCAGTCGCCGTAGCTGAAGAAACGCATCCGCTCGCGGATGGCGATCTCATACGCTGCCAGCACCTTTTCCCGGTCGCAGAAGCAGGAGACCAGCATGAGCAGCGTGCTCTTCGGCAGGTGGAAGTTGGTGAGCAGCATGTCCACCGAACGGATCTGATAAGGCGGATAGAGGAAGATCCGGGTATTGCCGTGACCGGGCCGGACGGTCCCGTCCGGTTCGGCGGAGCTTTCGAGCGTCCGCACGGTCGTGGTGCCGACGGCGAGCACCCGCTTTCCCGCCGCATGGGTGGAGTTGATGATTTCCGCCGTGGCGGAGGTGAGGAAATACTCCTCGTTGTGCATCTCGTGCTCTTCGGCGTTTTCGACGGAGACCGGTTTGAAGGTGCCGGGGCCGACGTGAAGCGTGACGGCGCTCTCCCGGATGCCTTTGGCGGCGATTTCGGCGAGGATCTCCGGGGTGAAATGGAGTCCGGCGGTGGGGGCGGCAACCGCTCCGGCCTTTTCCGCATAGACCGTTTGGTAACGTTCGGCGTCGGCGGTTTCGTCGCCGCGGGTGATGTAGGGCGGCAGCGGAATGTGGCCGTAGCGGCCCTGGAGCCGGTCGGAGTCGGCGGTGTTGAATTCGATGGTGAACGTCCCTTCCTCGCCGCGCCCGATGACGGTGAACCCGTCGCCCGCCAGGTTGAGCGAGCCGTCGTGTTCAAGCAGTTGCGCGGTCACTCCGGGGAGCGCCCGCTTGCCGGGCTTGAGCAGGGCGTTCCAGCGTTTGCGCTCGGGGTCGAGGGCCTGGACCAGCAGCAGTTCGAACCGGGCTCCGGCGGGGTCGCCGTTCTTGCGGGCGTACATGCGGCCGCGCAGAACCCGGGTGTCGTTGTAGATCATGGCGTCTCCCGGTGAAAGGTATTCGACGATCGTGCCGAACGGGCGGATTTCGCATTCTCCCGAAACCCGGTCGAGCACCATCATGCGGGAGCCGTCGCGGCGCTCGGCGGGGTGCTGGGCGATCAGCTCCGGGGGGAGCTGATAATCGAAAAGAGACGTTTTGAGCATGGTGAAAAACTCACTGATTTTTGCCGCCGCGCATCTCTTCGCGCGCCTGGCGCAGTCGGGCGAGCTCCTGTTCCGAGAGGCTGTTGATTCCGTGGCGGGAAACCTTGTCGAGCAGGGCGTCGAGCTCTTTGGAGCCGACCGGACCGCCTTTGCTGAAATCGGGCGTCGGCCCCGGGGTCACCCGGAACCGGCGGGGAGCTTCGCCTGCCGAACGCGCTTTGCTGCGGAAGGGGTCCCAGGGGAGCGATTTTCCGTAAAGAATCTTGAGATAGAGATAGCCGCCGAGGACGCCGCCGAGATGGGCGAGATGGGCGACGCCGTCCTGCCGCCCGAGCATCATCACTTCGAGGATGATGTAGCAGATGGCAAGCGTGCGGGTGCGGACGGGGAGCGGGAGCGGGAACATGATGAACTGGCGGTTGGGCTCGAACAGCGCGGCGCCGGCGAGGACGGCGAAGACCGCGCCGGAGGCGCCGAGAAGTTGCACGTCGGAATTCCAGTTGAGCAGCAGGAAGAGGAGGTTGCCGGAGACGGCGCCGATGAGATAGAGCCACAGGAAGCGTTTGCCGTCGACGTGGGGGGAGACAAGTCCGCCGAAGAGATAGAGACCCCACATATTGATGGCGAAATGCCAGAATCCGAAATGGAGAAATCCGGCGGTGACCAGCTGGTAGATGTGCATCTGGCGGATGCCTTCCGGACTCAACGCCAGGTTCTCGGCGATTGCCGGGAAGACGATGGAGAAGAGAAAAACCGCGGTATTGATTACGATCAGGGTGAAGAGCATATTTCGCCCGCTGTCGTCCCGCCGGTATCCGAAGCCGGAATCGCGCATATAATTTCTATCGAACAAACCCATTGAACTCGGTTCCTTTCGTTATGGAATGTAAGATATAATATACTATTGCTTGCCGGATATTCCAAGTGCGTGCGGGAAATTCGAAGCAAGGTTTCGGGAAAGGGAAATGATGTTTCTGCATTTTTTTCCGACTTTCGCCTTGCAATTTACCGGGAACTGACTATATTATAACTCGTCAGCTCCGATGACCTCGGAGTTGCCGCAATGTGGGGCTGTAGCTCAGTTGGCTAGAGCGATACGTTCGCATCGTATAGGTCATGGGTTCGACTCCCACCAGCTCCACCATTTTTTTGAATAAGAAGCCGCTCAGGATAAGCAGATTGCAAATCCGAGCGGCTTTTTTGTGTCTGAACAATTGCCCCTTCTCCGTTTTCAGCCACGATTGGCTTCGATGCGGAGAAGAAGCGTTTCCCGGGGGCGGGAGCCGGGAGACATTTCCGTCAAGCGAGACGATATATCCATTTCTCAGTTGTAAATAGCTGCGGGAGAAGGTATATTGCCATTGAAATGGTGAAAACAATCAAAAGAGGAATCGCATCATGAAAAAAATTAAGATAGGCAGTTTGATTTGTTGCCTGATGATCATCTTTCTTGTTGGATGCGGTGGAATTCCTGAACATAATTATATCGGAATGACCAAACAGCAAGTTGCTGAACATTTGGAGAAAGATGCGTTCCGCAGTCGCTGGAGTGGAAACAAATTTGATATTGAAGTACCGCAAAAACAGATGTACCGCCGTTCGTTCAACAATGCTCAAGAAGTCGTTGTCAATCAATTTGTGATGTCCGCCGATCAATGGCGCTGCGGCTTTTATCCTCAACGGCATTGGCTGCTGGGTTGGAACGGCTTGGCCGCAAAATGGCATTTTCAGATGTTGGATTTCAAAGCAGGACGAGTTGTTAATCAACAGCACTTGAGAAGCTATTATTGGGTCAAAGGGGCTTCCGGGGAATCACCCTATCCGCAATTCCCCAAAAACTTTCATCAGGTCAATGAAAATCTTTACCGTTCAGGACAGCCTGATGAGGATGAATTTAAATCTCTCTACACTTTCAACGGCATCCGCAGTGTGCTGAATTTGCGGGAAAACAACAGCGACAAAGATGAAATTGATGCAGTGAATTTCAGGAGGAATGAAAAGATCAAGTTGTATGAAATCCCCCTTGATACCGGAAATATCACCGAACAGGACTTATACAAAATTCTGACTGTCATCCGTGATGCACCCAAGCCGCTGTTGATCCATTGCTGGCACGGCAGCGACCGTACTGGTTGTGCTGTTGCCGCATACCGTATCGTCTTTGAAAATTGGAAAGAGGAAGACGCGATCGCCGAATTGATGAAGCCGGAATATGGACATCACAAAAACATTTATACCAACATTCCTGCTTTGCTCCGCAAAGCCGACTGGCAAAAAACCAAAACAACAATCTTGAAAAAAGAAAAACAACTCTATGAAAAAGATCAAGAATTGCAATCTGCTATGCGGTTATCTGATCATCGTTTTTCTGACAGGCTGTACCAAACACTGACCGAAGATGTGCTTTTGTGCAGTCCGTCCGCCGCCGCCGGGTCTGCAAATAATGCTGGTGCCAATGGATTGATCATGTGGGTCGCTGAAAATGGGAAAACGCTGAAATAACTTGAGGGTAATGAACAGCCGTCCTGCTTGATGACGTCATTGCGATTGTACTATGACTGAAAACCGGCACGGAACATGGTTGGCGAATTGAAGATGACAGGATTTTTTGATTACAGCCGTAATGCTGTAGGCTCCACCATTTTTTTTGAATAAGAAGCCGCTCAGGATAAGCAGAATGCAAATCCGAGCGGCTTTTTCGTGTCTGTTTCGGGGCCTGATATCTTCCGGACACGTCTCAGAACCATATTGCCGGAGAATAAACCGCCTGACCTTGTTTTGCAACTTGCAATTCGTCGACACCACGAATATGGTAACTTCAAGCCGTTTGCGACGGGGAAAAAGAAAAATGACTGCGGACAAAACACAGCTGTGCAATCACAGGGCAAGCGGCGATGCCGGTAACGGTGTCGCGCCTTCCGCATATCGGGATGGCAGGAACCGGCGTGTCGCGGCGATTGTTCAGAATGCCGTCTTATTTTTATTTTGTCCCATATTGCTGACGCTGATTGCTCTAAGGTTCACGCCGTTTACCCGGGGCGAAATGAGGGTCGGACTCTGTTTCGAACTGCCGTTTTTCTTCTGGTTCGCCTTTGTCGGATGCCGCAGCGGATTGCAATTTTTTCGCTGGTTCCAGGCTGTCGTTCTGAATTTCATCTGCCTGATGCCGCTGATGTTGACCGGGTATTGGATTGCGGCGGGACTTGTCTGGCTGCTGCTTCTGGTTTCCGAGGTCGTCCTGACCCGCGCGATGTTTCTTGTCAACACAATCGTCTGCCTGTTGACTCTGCTTGTTTTGTCCGGAGCCGCGGTATTGATGATCGGGTGGGCGAATTCGTGGGACGGGCATCATGCGGAGCTGGAAGCGCTGGGGTATGGAATTCTTGCGGTCGGCTGGCTGAGCGCATTGATGTCCTTATTGCTGCGGTGTTTCGTCCATCGCCGGACCTGTGCGAAAAACAGAAGGGAAGAAGAGACGAAATGAAACAGAACCCAATGCTTGTTTTTCCGGGTCTCCTCTTGCTGGTTCTTCTGGCGGGATGCACGCATATGCTTGAAAAGAATGAAATCGCGGATCTGCGGACGGTTTTCCGGAGTGAAGACGGACGCGAATTTCTGGAAGTTTCCGGAACGCCGATTCACAGCGCATTGGTCATTTCCGCGATGTCCGTGGAAAGCCGCGGCGCAACGCTCCATCTGAATATGAAACTGGAGCTGGTGAGGAAAGGACTGTCGGGGCTTCCTCTCTATCTCAAAATACCGCTTCCGAATTCCGTGCGGCAAGTGACTATCGGGGATCGGGAGGATGTCCTCTGGACACGTTCTTCCGGGGCAAAAGAGCCGGAATAACCGAGAATGACGAAAATCATTTCAACCGATGAGGCGTTGTATGGAAAAGAAAGGGATGGCGGCGGTCGTCTGGCCGGAAACCGGAGCAGCCGTTCCGAAGGGGATGTGCACTTTATGGAACCTGTCATTTCTATTGATGCTGGCGTGGCTGTTCTCGCCGATTGCGGTTTCGGGAGCTCCGGCACAACAGCGGGAACCATGGTTTTTTCCGGGGGACGGGATTCCCGTTCCTCCGCGGCAGAATCAACCCTGGCAACCTCCTGAAACCGATATCCCCGCCGAATACGTCAACGCGATATCGGCCGCGTTCCAGCGCGGAGTGGCCGATCCGCGCGGCTGCGAATACCGGGAAGTGACGGTCCCGTTCGGCAGTGACGGCTTTGGCGGATTTGGGCGGTTGAACACCCGTGGCTGGCTGCTTCCGCGAAACGGGGAGCATTCCCCGCAGTTCGCCATATTGTGGAATGGCGTGGTTTTTCCGGTCATCTCCGTCGGCCCTCCGGCGTCGGTGGAAGTTGACGGCCGAAAGCTTGTCGCGTTTCTGATTCAACAGAAAGCGATTTGTGAAAATCCGCCGACTGCGCCTGACCGGAAGCGGCTGGAATTCCCGCAAATATTTTTTCCGGGTTCGTTCCATTACGGGGTGATATGCGCATTGCTGCTGCGTTCAGGGGAAACAGCCCTTGCGGAAAAAGTATATCACTACGCTGTAGAAAGACATGTGGGAATCTTTCCGCTCTCGTTTCAGGACAATATCTCGCGATTCGCATTGTGGTCGCTGTTCAGCCGGGCTCTCGCTGCGCATCGGTACGGCGACGACAAATTGGCGTTGTGCTATGCCGAGCAATATGAGCCGCTGCTGAAAGACGATCAAGCCGAATTCGTCGCAACCGCTCGCAAGCTGCTCGCAGAACAGCGCAGGCGCACCCGGAAACCGCCCGTTCCGAAAAATGAAATCGACGCCCTGATCCTCGGCCTGGAAAACGTCGATGCACGGCAATATGCTCAACCGGGCGGGGTGATTCTGGGCGAGGATCAAAGGGTCAAAGCCTTGATCGCAGTCGGCGACCCGGCGGTGGAGCCTCTGCTGGAATGTCTGGAGCAGGACCGGCGCCTGACACGTTCCGTCAGCTTTCACCGGGACTTTGCTCCTCAGCGCCACATCATTCCCGTCGCCGAGGCCGCTTATGTGGCTTTGTGCGGAATTCTGCAGCAATCGTTCTCCTTTGTTGGAGCAAACTCGGGCGACCCGTCCGGGAATGGTATCGAATATCGGAAAGAACTCGCCCGGCAAATTCGCAGGCATTTCGAACGGTACCGGAATATGAGCTTTGAGGACAAGTGGTACCATATCCTTCAGAATGACGACGAGCCGGTGGAATTGCAGCTTCAGGCGGCCGCGAACATCTGCAGAAAAAGCAATGTCAAAGAGATTCCGCACTCCGGCGGCGGCCTGACCGTGACCGTGACAGATCCCAATGCCGCATCCGTACAACTAACCGGGGAAGCCCTGCGTTCGAAAAGCAATCCATCGGTGTCGGAACTGCTCAACCGGCGCGCCGTGGAATATCTGCCCGTCGACGAATCGGCCGCCGCTTCCTCGCGGGCATTTGTCAATGCCCAGCGGATGGCGCTGTACTCGGCCGTATGGGATTTGCCGAAGAGCCTGCCCGCGCTGCGGCAAGTCAGCGATGCGATTTACCGTGAACTGCGGAAATATGAATCGCTCGAATCCGACCGGTTTGAATGGCTGGTGCCGTTGACCATTCAGCGCGCCAGAGCCGGAGACCTGGCCGCGCTCCGGCAGTACTGCGAAACGCTGCTGGCCAACCCCGAATCGATTCTGGGGAAAAACGGTCAGAATGCCTGGGGGAAATTCCTGCAGCCGTTGTACTCGTTTCCGGAAGACGCAACCGTGATAGCCACCGCGGAAAAGATATTCAACACCACCGGCACCGCCTGGAGCGAATATTTTGGGAAATTTGGAGATGCGCGCAAGATACAGCAATGGCTGTTTGCCGAATTTATGCGGTTGGCCCCCTACCGGAAGCATGTCGAAAACGGGCTGAAAGACAAAACCGCCATCCTGAAATGGCAGACCATCATAATCGGCGACAGGGTCGATTTCAGGTTGGAGTTCCTCGACAGCGGCGGCAGCGGGAGTTATGGCGACCAGGCTGACCGCGTGAAAAGCGATCCCCGGTTTCCCGGGGACCGGTCCACGCAGATTCTGCGCGTTTGCGATGTTTACGCCAGGGCGCTTTCCGCGTTGAAGGACGGCGGCTATCCGGAATTTCAAAACTATTGGGACGAAAAAGAGCGCGACAAAGCCATTGAGGCAATCGCGTCGAAGTTGTCCCGGAATCCCGACTACAAGGCGCCGGTTTTGAGCGAGATGGAAATGCTTCCACTCTACGGGTTCTGAGATGGAGGCGGGGACGCCGCGGTCCGGCGTCTCCACTGCGGATTTTTTTGCCGTTTCTCCGCCGGGATATTATTTCCCGGAGTCATCATTGTGATTTGCAGCATCCGTTTTTGACCCCAGCAGAAAACCGGCGATCGTGCTGAAAAATCCGATAACCGGAACAATCTGCTCCTTTGCGTATCCTCCGACAATCAGAATCAGCGAGGATATGGATAATACCATCAGCACGGTGATCCGAAAAGCCAGGATATTGTTCCTGGCCTTGAAGTAAAATAAATATAGAGACGCCCCCAGGCAGAGGATCGCACAGATGCAGAAGATCAGCCAGGGGCCGTTCAGGCTCCAGTCTTTTGAATTGCCTGATATGGAATTGAGAACGGAGCGAAGTGACGATTCCGTTGTCACTGTTATCTGCACGTTTCCATCCTCCTTCCTCTGTATGGCAATCTCGCCAGTCCGGATCTTATCCAATATCAGGCCGTATGAATCAGGGGGGGTGTCGTTCGGCGCAGGATGCTGCGCATTATACAAATCTTCTCCCGGGGACTTATTATTGGATCGGGATTGATGCGAATCTCCTGGAGCTGACTGCGAGGCGCCGGGCGTGGAATCATCGGCGGTGGCCGGGAACCAGCTGAATGTGCATCCGAAACAGATTACCAGAATCCACACAGTCCAAGAATTGCGTTTCATCATGCATTCCTCCCGTTGAATCATCTTATCATGCCGTTTGATTGCCGCTCAGTGCATCGGGACTGTGAAATTGCAGGCTCCTTATGCCCTGATATTGAAAAAGCGGGACACCATTCTGTTTCGCGGAGAATTTTTGCAGCGGCGTCACCTCTTTTCGTAAAAGGTTGTGATGACAGCGGATTGCGCCGTTGGCTGGGAATATTTCCCTCCTGGATTAAAAATAACATTGATCCATGAAATGTCAAGGAAGAAAAGTATTTTCTTCAGTTATCCCGTTCCATCTTCGTTGCGGATGATAAGGGCCCGTTTCTCCTCCCGGAACTGCCGGGGAGAAACGCCCCAGAATCGGCTGAACCGGCGGGAGAAGTGGAATTGATCGGAGAACCCGGTCAACTCCGCCACCTGTTTGCAGGAGTTGGCGTGGTAGGTCAGCAACTGCGCCGCGAGGTTCATCCGCCTGCGGTTCAGGTACTGCATCGGCGGTTCTCCGTAGTGCCGGCCGAACAGCGATGAGAATCGGGAGACCGAGAGCGCGGCTTTCCCGGCGATCTCCTCCAGCGTCAACGGGGCGGCGAGGTTTTTCCACATGAATTCCTCCGCTTTCAGCAGGCGTTCCGGGATTTGCAGTTCCGGATTCCGGATCAGTCGGCTCAACTCATAGAAAAGCAGGTCGAGCAGGTGTTCCAGCACATATTCGTCCTGTTCCAGGCGGGAGGAGAGTTCATTCATGATCGCTTCGAAATAGTGGGCGATCACCCCTTCCACGTCGGCTTCCACCGCGCGGTTTGTCGGCAGGCTGTGGAGCTCCAGCGAAAGACCGACCGCGCTGCCCTCCAGCACGCACCAGGAGTGATCCCACGATGCCGCGGAATTCCCGTAGCGGCAGAGGCTTCCCCGCGGCCAGAGAATGAAGCGCCCCGCGCAATTCTCCTCGCTTCCCGCCTGCGCCGGGGTGTGGAAATACATCAGCACAAGCCCCGCCTTCTGGGGGTAGTGAAGCATTGCGGGCTGCATGACTTCGTGAATCCCCATCGAGCTGATCCGGATGCGGCCGGGATTCCCCTTCCATTTCGGCGCGCGATACAGTAAAAATTGGCTCATAGGAATAATATCCATGTTTTCAGAGAGAATTGCTATGGTGAACTATATCTCAATTCATAATTTTTGCAATATAATAAAAAGAGATTCTCCAATGTTTCATTCAACACGCAAGGAAACCAGTCATGAGTATGGAAACGCGATTCGCCTTCACCGGCAAAGAGGCGGTCGAACTTCAGGAGTTCGAACTCGGGGAGCCCGGCGAGGGGATGGTCAAGGTTCGCACCGTGGCGACAATGGTCAGCTCCGGGACGGAAGGAATCGTCTACTGCCGCGCCTTCACGCCGGGCAACCATTGGGATCAGTGGGTTAAATACCCGTTCTTTCCCGGATACTCCGCGGCGGGGGTTGTGACGGCGGTGGGGGAGGGCGTCAGCAGGGTGAAGGCCGGTGACAGGGTGGTCACCCGGAACGGTCACGCCAGCGCATTTCTCTGCAAGGAGAAGCAGTGCCATCTGATTCCGAAAGGCATTTCGTTCGAGGATTCCCTCTGGTTCGCCTTCGCCAAGATCACCGCAATGGGAGCCCGGGTCGCCCAATACAAGCTGGGCGACAAGGTCGCCGTGGTCGGCGCTGGCCTGATCGGCCAGTTTTCCGCCCGCTGGGCGTATGCCTCCGGTGCGGCGAAGGTGGTGGTGATCGATCCGGTCGCCGACCGACTCAACTATCTGGCGGACGCCGGGAACTTCGTCAAGCTGGCCGAGCCGGTCGGCAACTGCTACGGGAAACTGGCGGAAATCTGCGGCGGCGAACTGCCCGGAATCGTGGTCGAGGCGACCGGGAACGCCCGGGTCTTTCAGGACGCGCTCAAAGCCGTCGGGCGATTCGGCAAACTGGTCCTGATGACCGACACCGGAACGCCGGAGGAGCAGCGGCTCTGCGGCGAGGTCATCACCCGCGGCCTCACCATCGTCGGCGCGCATGATCCGCAGGAGCGCCCCGACTGGAACGAGGGAATCATCGCGCCGCTCTTCTTCGATATGTGTCTGGAAGGGCGTATCCGCCTGGACGGCATGGTTTCCCACCGCTTCTCCTTCCGGAATCCGGAGGAGATTTACCGCACCTGCATCGAAAAACGCAATACCGTCATGGGCATGATCGTAAACTGGGAGGATTAAAATATGAAAACGATGAAACTGAGCGCGCCGGACTGGTGCTTTTTCCCGAAGGGGGCCGATCCCGACGCCTATTACCGGAAGTTGAAGTCGATGGGATACTCCGGGGTCGAGATGGTCGAACCGGAGCGGTGGCAGTCCGCGAAAAACGCCGGTCTGGAGATCGTCAACCTCTCCGGGCCCGGCATGACGGACGGCATGAACCGCCGCGAAAACCGGCGGAAACTGTCGGAGGAAATTCTCCGCCTGACCGAGAGCGCCGCGAGAAATGCGATTCCCTATCTCATCGTCTTCAGCGGCAACAAGGGGGAGTTGAGTTACGAAGAGGGGCTCGAAAACTGTCTCGAAGGGTACAGCGCGCTTCTTGAACAGATGAAAGGGTCCGGCGTCAAGCTGCTGTTCGAGATGCTGAACAGTTTCGACCACAAGGATTATCAGGCGGATACCGAATCGTTCGGTTTCGAGCTCGCCCGGAAACTCGACAATGAGAATTTCCGGCTGCTCTACGATATCTACCACATGGTCCGGGGCGGCTGCGATCCGCTTCGGAATCTGGAGCAAAAGCTGCCTTACATCGCTCATTTCCACGTGGCTTCGCTCGAAGGGCGGAAGTTCCCGGAGCCGGACGGGGCCATCGACTACAAGGCGTTTTTCGCCGCCGTTCCCGAAGGCCGGTTCCGGGGGTATGTCGGCATGGAGTTTTTCCCGGCCGATTCCGAACGGGATCTCGCCCGTGCGGCGGACATGTTTCTGGGCGCTGCCGAATAATCGATCAACGAGAACCGGTTTCGCAACGGCGAAACCGGTCGAGGAGGAACAGTCATGCGAAGAAAAATCGCCCTGATCGGGGCAGGCGCCATGGCGAAATACCACATTGAAGGGTTTCGCGCGGCCGGGGCCGAGGTCGCCGCCATCGTGGACCGTGATCCGGAACGCGCCGCGGCGATCGTCGGACGCTACGGAATCCACGGCCATTTCCGGTCGCTTGCCGAGATGCGGACCGTGCTGCCGGATGTCGAGGCGGTGTCGATCCTGACCCCGAACAAATTCCACCACCCGCTGGCGATGGAGGCGCTGGAGGCGGGGCTTCACGTATTTTGCGAGAAGCCGCCGGCTCTCAGCGCCGCCGAAATCAGGGTCATGGCCGGCCTGGCGGAACGGAAACAGCTCAGGCTGATGTTCAACCTGAACAATCGCGCCCGGCTGGACTCGCAGTTCATCAAACAGCAGATCGGGAACGGCACGGTCGGCCGGATCAATTCCGCGCAGGCGACCTGGCAGCGCCGCACCGGAATTCCCGGTTTCGGCGGCTGGTTCACCACCAAGGCGCTGGCGGGCGGCGGGCCGCTGATCGACCTTCTGCATATGATCGATCTCGCGCTCTGGTTCATGGATTATCCGGAACCGGAGTATGTCCTGGCCCAGACGTTCGACGATTTCATCCGTGACCCGGCGTTCCAGGGGAGTTGGGGCCATGTCGTCAACCCGGCGGGAACCTGCGACGTGGAGTCGGCCTGTTACGGCTTCGTCCGGTTCCGGACCGGACAGATTCTGGTTCTGCACAACTCCTGGGCCGAGATGGTGAAGGAGGAGGATACCTATGTCGCATTGCAGGGGACCCGGGGCGGAGTGCGCATCCGGACCGTCAACGAGCGCAACGACTGTGAACTCTACTCCCAGGAAAACCTGGTCGCCGCCGACAGGAGCTTCCGTTTTCAGCACGACAAGGACATGGGGCGAACCCGGGCTCCGGAAAATTTCATCCGCACGCTGAACGGCGAGGCGGAGCCGCTGACCACCGCCGCCGAAGCTCTCAAGCTGATGCGGATCATCGACGCGGTCTATCTCTCGGCAACCTCCGGGAAGCCCGTCCGGCTGGATGAGGAGGCGGAAGTGGCGGTCTGATGGCGGAACGGTTTTTTCCGCAATCTCCGCTTGACAAACTGCCGGAAACGATATATTTTACAGGAAAGGTGTAATAACGGTTATATTTACTCTCATTTCTATGGAAAAAACCTGCGAAGAAGTCACTTGCGAAAAATTGCGGGAGCTGATTCTCAACAATCGGCTGCCGCAGGGGGAGTTTCTCTCCCAGCGCAAGCTGGCCGAGGCGGTCGGCGCGACGATCGTCACGCTGCGGTCAAGTCTGCGGCTGCTGGAAAACGATGGATTGATCGAGAATGTCCCCAAGTGGGGCGTCCGCATTCCCGTCGAGACCGAGGCCGAGATTCGGGATCGTTATTATTTCCGTGAATTGATCGAGGTCGGCGCCGTCAGCAAGATGCTGGAGGTGAATCCGCCCCGGGCCCGCGAAATTCTGATGGAGAAGGCGCGTTTCTGCGACTCCCTCAAGCCGGACGGCGAAGCCGCCGTGCGCGATTTCGCCAACGCCCACATGGAGCTTCACCTCGCCATCACCCGACTGAGCGGCAACCGGTACCTGGAGAACGAGCTTGCCCGGATCAATTTCCGCAGCATGATGCTCTCCAACGCCAAGCGCGGCTGGGAGATGTATCGGGGGCTTCACGAGCCGGACTATCATCAGAATTTCGTCCGGAAACTTTTCGACTCTTCCTGCGAAGAGGCGCTTGATGTCGTCCGCGAGCACATCCGGCGCGGCTGCAGCTATGAGTTGAAGGTTCTTGAGCCGGAAAAATAAACTTTCCCATTTTTATTTTTCTCCCTATTGACATTGCGTTTTTTTTAGGTATAATTAATGTTATAACGGATATAGCAAATATATTCCATCGGGATTCCGCAGTAAAAAAGGAACGAAAGAGAGGGCGAGATGAAGAAATTCACGTTGATTGAACTCCTTGTCGTAATTGCGATCATAGCGATTCTGGCGGCCATGCTGCTCCCGGCATTGAACCGGGCGCGGGACAAAGCCAGGGAGACCTCCTGCCAGGGCAATATCAAGCAGATCATGTTCGGAGTTCAGTTGTATGCCCAGTCCAACAACGACTACGCGCCGCCGAGCCGGGGAGGCACCTGGCCGTGGTGGGCGTTGGTGATCAACGAGATTACGCCTTATCCCGATTACAAAACGTTCGACAATAACCTGAAGGTTCTGCATTGCCCGGCGGAGAGTTCCACCTATATGGCCTCCGCAACCCAGGATGCCGGAACATCGGCGCACCTGACGACCAGTTATTGGAGAATGCAGACCAATTACGCCTACTATGTGCGCTGCGGTGCGTTGGACTGGTATCCGGCGCAATCCTGGGCGACTCTTTACGGCCCGGTGAAACTTTCGAAATTCGGCAAGCAGGCGTCTCAGGCGGTACTGGTGCTGGACGGCAAGGGGTTGGAGAATTCGGCTTCCACAAATGATTATGCCTCCCGGGTGACATTCGACCGCGGAAGCGCCAATCTGACCGGGCGTTACTGGTACCCCTACACCACCAACAAATCGTATGATGCAAAATTCAGACATAACGGAAAAATTGTCGGCGGTTTTCTGGACGGGCACGTCGAGAGCATCGGCAGCAATTGGCCCAAGACGGATTATGCTCTGAAATGGGTCGATCTGCGCTGAAAAAAGAAGAAGAATGAAATGTGAAAATTCAGTGATCAAAAACTTCACCGCAAATAGCTGAAAGAGGCAATCAGAGTTGGCGGGGAGTTCATGACTGAAAATCGGGAGTTTCGGTCACTTTGAATCGTGACTGGATTTCTCAATCAAAAACAACAAGGCGGAGAGACACGATGATCCCTTCGCCGATGCAGGAACATTCAAACAGCAAAGGTGTTTTCGCCATGCCTAAGACGATCTGGATTTCGGCTCTCCTTTTCTCCTTGACGCTGACCGCCGCGGAGGTTTACCGCGCGGACGTCAACGGCATCACATCACAGGGTCGTGTGGCCCTGGAGCCCGTGAACGGTGAGGGGCTGCTGCAGACTTCGCACGTCACCTGGGGGGAAGAGAAGGACCGCGCTTTCAAATTGTCTACCGCCCGAAGCAAAGAAAACAAACCGGCTGATTGGCAGAAATATACGTTTTCTTTTGCTGCCCGTCAAAGCGGCAATGTCCTGCTTTACTTCGGCGGACACAATACCGGCAAGGCTCCGGCGGACCATCCCTGGCTTTTGTTTTCGCATCCGGAGGTGAACGGCAATCCTCTTCCGAACAGCGACTTCAGCCGTACCGTCACCGATTCAAGCGGAAAAATCATCCCGGCCGGCGGTTATATGCTGCAAAGGCAGGCCGAGCTGGTAAAAGCCGAAAACGCCGTCAAGGTCAACCATGACAGCCGCCTTGTCTATCCGTTGCCGGTGGAGGCCGGAAAAACCTATGCCGTCTCCGCTCTGGTGAAGCCGCTTGAAAGCGGCGTGATCCGGTATTCGCCGGCGGCAAACCGATCTCAGCTCATTTTCCGGTATGCAAAAGTCATTTCGGCGACGGATGCGGCAGGGCTGGAAATTGAGACGGAGCAACAGGACGACCCTTACGGCCTGCGCACTTTTGCCACGTCTAAAGAGTTGGAAAAATATCCCGGCGTCACCATTCCTTTAACGCCCGCCTGGGATTTATCCAAATATCAGATGATGTCGCTCAAAGTAACCAATCTTGACGATTACGGCAATATCATTCGATTGCGTCTGGATGACGACCGGGCGATGGCGATGCGCACGATGTGGCTTGCCCCCGGAGAGACCAGGGTGCTGACAATCCCGTTGCCTGAAATCGATTCTTCGGGCAAAATGATCGATATCCCCAAGGTGAACGGCGTTCCGGCCTGGGCGAAGCAGGCGTCCATCGATACGTCGCGGATCTCCCGGTTGCTGATTTCGCTCGACAATCCCAGATTTACCCACCGAGTCATCATCCATGAGCTAACCGTTCGCGGAGAACGAACTGACGATACTCCGCGACAGCTCCTGCCGTTCATCGATCAGTTCGGGCAATATGTCCATCAGGACTGGCCGGAAAAAATTCATACGACCGCCGACTTCAAAAAACATCTGGCCGAAGAACGCCGGGACTTGGATGCTCACCCGCGGTTCGCCGGCCTCGATCAATACGGCGGCTGGGCCGCCGGACCGAAATTGAGAGCGACCGGTTTCTTTCGGGTCGAGCAGTATCAGGGGAAATGGTTTCTGGTCACTCCGGAGGGGCATCTGTTCTTTTCGCATGGTCCGCAGACCGTTGATATCTGGCAGGCCACCATCATTGAAGATGCCCGGAACCCGGAGCGAAGCCAATGGTTCGCCCCCGTTACCGAACCCTTTACTTTCTCGATTCCGGCCTATCCCGGAACGCTCTGGTACGATTACGGTCGTGCGAATCTGTATCGGAAATACGGAAAAGATTACAAAGAGGCTTTTTTTGCCATAACACATGAACGGTTGGCCAGCTGGGGCCAGAACTCCATCGGCAACGCTTCCAACATGGCGCTGTGCGGACAGAACAAGACTCCGTTCTTCGTTAAAGTCACCCCGGATTCTCCGCGTCCGGTTCTGGCGGGCGATCAATTCTATGACGTTTTTCATCCTGATTTCCGCATCAAACTTCAATCCGCCCTCCGTCGCCAGGCGCTGCCCTACGCCAATAATTCGTGGTGTGTCGGTTTCTTCATCGACAACGAACTGCGTTGGGGCATGGACAAAGACAAACTGGTGATGGAAGTCCTGAAGAGTCCGCAGTCGGCTTCCAAGCGCGAGTTTGTGGCCGACCTGCAAAAGAAATACCGGGACATCGAAAAACTTGACAAACAGTGGGGCACTGCGTTCCAATCATGGGACGAACTGCAAAGCTCCTCCCTTGTTCCGGAGCCCGCCAGGGCCCGGCAGGATTTCGATGATTTCTATATCAAATTCGCCGAAATGTACTTCCGTATGGCAAAGCAGGAACTGAAAGCCGTTGCTCCCAGCCATCTGTATCTGGGAGCGCGTTTTTCCAACTCCGGCTCGAATCAGACGGTGGTCCGGGTCGCCGCCCGCTACTGCGACGTTCTGAGCATCAACATTTACACTCCGACCGTGCGCAACTATTTTCATGACAAAGATCTGGAGGATCTTCAGGTGCCGATCCTGCTGTCGGAGTTTCATTTCGGGACTCTTGACCGCGGTCTCTTCAACGCCGGCGTCGGACCGGCGGCTGACAATCAGAAGGAACGGGCCGCCATGTATAAACGTTACATTCTGGACATGCTGGCCGATCCGCGTTTTGTCGGCTGTCACTATTTTCAATACCGCGATCAGCCGCTTACCGGCGACGCCCATAACGAGAGCAGCCAGATTGGCTTCGTCGATGTTGCGGACACCCCGTATCCCGAGATGGTTCAGGCCTCCCGCGAAATCGCCGAACAGATGTACCAATACCGGCTGAACCCCCGAAACAATCCTCCCCGGGGAGGTGGTGACTGATATTACCAACAATGGATGCCAAGACGGATTATGCGCTGAAATGGGTCAATCTGCGCTGAGAAGAAAGGATTTGTATCGTGGAATGTTACCGTAATTATGATGTCGTCGTCGCCGGCGGAGGACTCGGCGGAGTCGCCGCCGCACTGGCCGCCGCGCGCAGCGGAGCGAAAACACTTCTGATCGAACGCAACACCTGTGTGGGGGGGACGGCCACCGCGGGGATGTGCTGCAGCATCTTCAACTGCTATTTCACTGCGAAAGGCGAACTCGGGACTCCGGGGATTCCGGCGGAAATCGCCGACCGCCTCGCGGATGCGATGGGGTATGGGAAGGCATGGCGAAAGCACCGGGGACATATCATCTATGACCTTGAACTCGGGAAGCTGACCCTTCAGCGGATGTTGACGGAGGCCGGAGTCGATCTCCTGTTCCAGACTTTCGTCACCGGCGTCGTAATGGAGAAGAACCGGGTCGCCGGGGTCAGGGTCTACGGGAAATCCGGAGAATACGTCATCTCCGCCCGGTGCGCGGTGGACGCCACCGGCGACGCGGACGTCGCATTTTTTTCCGGAGCCGGGCTGGCCGTCACCTCGCCGGAAAAGGGGGGGGAACACTCCCTCTGCTTCCGGCTCGGAAATGTGGCGATGGATGAATTCGTCGGCTACTTCCGAACGCACCCCGATGAGTACCCTGCGATGATGGACGTGGAATGGGATCTGTCCGGCGCGCTGGCCCAATACGACGAGTGTGGAACCTTCCTGTTTCCTCACGGCGGCGGAATTCTGCTGAACGCGTTCAAGCAGGCCAAAGAGGACGGAATGCTGCCTCCGCGTGTCGGCGTGCACAACACGACCGACGCCTGCCAGATGCACGGCATGCGGCAGACCGGGATCGTTCATGTGGTCACCGGGTTTGTCCGGTTCGACGGCCTCGACGCCGGGCAGGTTTCCCGCGCGATTATCGACGGGCGGGAAATGGCGTTTGAGCTCCTGAAGGCTTACCGCCGCTATCTGCCCGGATTCGCCGACGCTTTTGTGGCGGGAGTCGCGGACAACCTCGGCGTTCGCACTTCGCGCTATCTCGACAACGAATTCAAGTTCACACCGGAGATGCGCAAGGCGGGAATCCGCTTTCCGGACGCGGTGGCGAAACTGGTTCCCTATGAAAATGTCGTAAAGAATCCGCAAAAGCGCGCCTGGGGCGTCCAGATCATGGGCGACGACACCTTCGACTTGCCTTTGCGCACGCTTGTGCCGGATGGCGTCGAAGGGCTGATCATGGGCGCGGGCCGCAGCATCAGCGCGACAAATCCCTCTTTGCTTCGCGTGATGGTGCACACCATGGCGGTCGGCGAGGCCGCCGGGCATGCCGCCGGGCTCAGTGCGACAACCGGAAGCCCGTTGCGCGAACTGAATCCGGCCGATATTCTGAATGGAAGGAAATCACGATGACCGTGAAAAATGTATTGACTCTCCTGACCGGGAGCTGCCTGATCGGCGGCGTTATGGCCAAGGATCTGCCGCAGGTGCTGCTGCTGGGCGACTCCGTCCGCATCGGCTACCAGAAGGAGGTGGAGGCCCGCCTCGCCGGAGCCGCGCAGGTGAAATATCCGAGTGTGAATTGCGGTTCTTCCGAAGATTTGCGCAGGAACCTCGAAACTTATATGGAAGGCGTCAACCCCGCCCTCGTCTGTCTGAATGCGGGGCTGGTCGACATCCATGCCGACGGTTCCGGAAAGAATCGCGTCGATCTGGAGCGCTATCTGGAAAACCTGAAAAACATCACCGGCCGGATTCGGGCGATCAATCCGGCGGCGAAGATCATCTTCGTTTCGACCACGCCGGTGGATGAGGAAAAAGAGCCGAAGCCCCCGGTGCGCCGGAACAGCGACATCGAACGCTACAACGCCGCGGTGAAATCGCAGCTTGACGATGTGGAATACCTGGACCTTCACGCTCTGGTGGAAAAGGAGGGAATTGCGAATTATTTCAGCGATTACGGCACCGGACTCAATTCCCGCGGACGCGAAGAATTCGGAAAAGTCATCGCGGACGCCATCCGGCCCCTGCTTCCGAAACCTGAGCGCAAGGCGGTCGATCCCACGCTGCCGCAAGTGCTGCTGCTGGGCGACTCCATCCGGATCAACTACCAGCCGGTGGTCACCGCGCAACTGGCGAAACACGCCAACATCATCGCTCCGGATGAAAATTGCCGCGGGACCGTTTTTTCGAAAAAGAGGCTCGATATCTGGACCGAAGGGGCGAATCCGCGCATCATCTGGTTCAATATGGGACTGCACGACATTTACCTTCCGGATGAAAAAAACTGCGCGGTTCCGCCGGAAGAATACCGGGCGAATCTGGAATTCATCGCCGGGTTTCTCCGCAGGAAGTTCCCGCAGGCGAAGATCTTCTTCGCCCTGACCACACCGGTGAATGAAGCGTCGCAGAAAACGTCTGCCACCTACGGCAGGCTGGTCCGCCGCAACAGCGATGTCCTCGCCTACAACGGGATTGCCCGGGACGTGATGAAAAAATATGACATTACAGTGGCGGACATTCACGCTTTTGTCATGCCGGAAATGCTTCAGCCGGATGGAATTCACCTGAATTCCACCGGGCAGAAGGCCGTGGGAAAATACATCGCCGAAAAGTTGAAAAAGCAGTTGGAGAACGCTGATTGATGAAGAAGTATATGATCCGTTGCGACATCGAGGGCGTCTCGGGTGTCGTGAGTTACGAGCAGGCCGATCCTTCGCGGCCGGAGTTCGGGTTCGGCAAACGCATGTTCATGGGCGACCTGCTGGCCGTTGTCGCCGGGCTGAACGAGGGCGGCGCGGAGGAAATCGTCATCTACGACGAGCATTTTCACGGCCGCAACATCGACCTCGATGCGCTGCCGGGGAACGTCTCCGCCATCTGCGGCAAGCCGCCCTACCGCGCCGACTGGGCGGGGGGGCTGGACGACTCTTTCGCCGGGCTGATCCTGCTCGGATTCCACTCCATGCGCGGGACCGGCGAACTCCTGCACCACAGCTACGAACCCGATATCCGGGCGATTTCCCTCAACGGCGTCGCGGTCGGCGAGATCGGCGTCGAGGCGGCCATCGCCGGAGACTGGGGCGTTCCGCTTGTGCTGGTGACTGCCGACTCCGCCGGAGTCCGCGAGGCGCAAACGCTGATTCCGGGCGTTCGCGGCGTCGCGGTCAAAAATTCGCTCTCCGCCGAGGGCGGGGAATGCCTCTCCGTTGCGAAAACCTCCGTCATGCTGCGTGACGCCGCGCGGGAGATCGTGAAAAATCCGCCCGCCGTCAAGCCCTGGAAAGTCGAATCGCCGGAGCTGACGGTCCGCTTCAATCCCGGTCCCTATGCCGACGCGTTCGGCAGCGGCGATCGCGTCACCATCACCGGTTCCACCGTCACCGCCTGTTGGGCGGAGTACTGGCGCCGGAAACTCGCAACCTTCGAGGCCATGAAATGAAAGACGACATCCGCAAATACGCCCGCATCGGGCTGGTCCACCACATGCTTTTCCCCGACTCCCATCTGGATGCGGCGAAGCATGCGGAAACGCTCGCGGCGTTTGCCGCGCGCACCGATATCGAAACTTTCGACTGCTGCCTGCCTTACGCCGAGGAGTTTCGAAAACAGATGGTTCCGGCGGTTCGCGACTGCGGCAAGACGGTCTGTTTTGCCATCCACTTCTTTCCGCTCCGGCTGCTGCCGCTCGCCGCGAAAACGCCGGTCGCCAAAGCGCAGACCTGGATGCTGATCGACGACATGATCGAACAGGCTGTTTCAATCGGCGCGGAAGGGTTCATCTTCGGCTCCGGAATCCCTCCGTTCTTTGACGCGAAGGCGGACGATTTCGCTGCGTTCGACGACTTCTGCCTCGAACTCTGCGAAAAGCTCGCTCCGCACCGGATCTCCGCCATGCTCGAACCTTTCGATATGGATGTGGACAAAAAATTCCTGTACGGCCCGATCGACGATTGTGTCAAGCTGGCGGAGCGGATCACGAAACATTACTCCAATTTCGGCTTCGAGCTGGACATGGCCCATTTGCCGCTGATGCGGGAGGGCTTCGCTTCGGCGATCGAACGCACGGCACCGTTTCTCAAGCGGGTTCACCTCGGCAACTGCGTGCTCAAAGACCGGAGCAATCCGCGCTGGGGAGACACCCACCCGCCGATGGGGTTCCCCGGCGGGGAGATCGACGTGCCGGAGTGCGCCGAAATTCTGAACGCGTTGTACGAAACCGGGTTCCTCTCCGAAACGAAGCGGGGGAACCTGGTGGTGGAAATGACTCCGTTCCCCGGCAGAAGCGTCGATTTCACCGTCGCGGACTGCTTCGAACGGCTGAACAAAGCATGGGAGCTGGTCTGATGGAAAACAAAGTCAAACGGGCGTTGGAGAACTGCGAGCCGACCTTCGGCTCCTGGCTCCAGATCGGCGCGTATCCGGCGATCGCGGAGATTCTGGCCATCGCCGGATTCGAGTGGCTCGCCGTCGATTGCGAACACTCCGATATCGCTGTGGAAGGGTTTACCGATCTCGCCCGCGGCATGGCCGGGCATGGCTGCCTGCCGCTGGCGCGGGTGCGCGAGAACGACACGCTGGCGATTCGCCAGATGCTCGACGCGGGGGCGATGGGCGTCATTGTCCCTCTGGTCAACACGGCGGAGGAGGCGAAAAAGGCGGTGGCGGCGGCCAAGTATCCGCCGCAGGGTGTCCGCGGCTTTTGCTTCTCCCGGATGAACCGCTACGGCGTGGATTTTGAGGCCTATGCCCGCGAGGCGAACGACAACATCGCGGTGGTGGTGATGATCGAGTCGAAGCAGGCGGTGGAGAACATCGATGCGATTCTCGATGTCGAAGGCGTGGACGGCGTGCTGATCGGTCCTTATGACCTCAGCGGCTCCTACGGATTGCCGGGGAAGCTGGAAGATCCGCGGGTGACCGGCGCGGTGCAGACCGTTCTCGAAGCCTGTGAAGCGCACCACAAATCGGCCGGGATGCATCTCGTTCAGCCGACGCCGGATGCGATTCTCGACCTGGTCGAGCGCGGTTTCACTTTCCTCGCCCTCGGCGTGGACATGATTTTCCTGCGGAACGCGGCGGATGCCGCGGTGAAAGCGGCGTCCGCCGCCCGGGGAATGCTGGAATGGCGGGAGAAAAGCACCCGTCGGCTGGTGAATTCCTGAACGTCTGTTCCGGCTCCGCAATCGTTCAGATAAAAAAATCCCGTTTCGCCTTCCTGCCAAGATCAGAAAGGGAAACGGGATTTGTTTTACGCCTGAGGCGGCCGGTCAGCGGGTGAGGTGATAGGCCATGACCCCGCCCGGGAAGAGGGTGGTGTCCGCTTTGAAGCGGAAGACGCCGTCCTTGTAACTGCCTTCCACCGGACCGCAGGGCACGCCGTCGCAGTTGAGCGCGGTCACCTTCCAGGGACTGGCGGAAGAGAGTTCCACCGTGGCGCTCCCCTTGTAGACCAGGAGCGGCAGCGCGCCGGTCTTGGTCACCAGTTTCTTCGCCTCGTTGCCGAACACGAGTCCGGTGTTGGAGAGGTTGGTGAGCTGGATCACCAGCACCGAACTGCTCTCGGTGATCGCCTTGTCGTCCAGCGAAATCGCGGCGACGGTCTGGAAGCAGCTCGCGTCGCGGACCCGCAGCGTTCCGGCGGCGAGGCTGCCCGACTTGAGCGTGATCGACTCGGTGCGCGGCGTGGTTACCGTGAAGCTGTTCGCATTGCCGTCGAGCCGGAGCTGGCCGGTGACGCTTTCGGCGATCTTGTCGGAGTTCGCCTTCTCCCAGAGGGCGGCGATCTTCTTGTCCTTGAGCAGTTCCGGTTTGACCGAATCGGCGGGCGAAAGCTCGATTACGTTTTTCGGAACATTCTTGTCATCCTGCGGCAGCGAACCGATCCCGGTGATCAGCCCGAGGTTGGTAAAGCTGTTCGGGAAGCCGCCGGTGAGGTTCTGCTCGAAGCAGTTGTCGGGAACCGTGTAGGAGTACGTGACTTTCGCCGCTTCGACGTCGCCGCGCCGGAACATGGCGATCGCGATGCGGTCGGAGAGCTGCGCCATCGGGTCGTTCGCCGCGTCGAAGCCGTAGGCTCCGCCGACGTTGTAGATGCTGGCCGAACTGTGGGTCCAGGCGAAGCGGTAGAGCGCATCCCAGTCCTGCAGCGCGGCGTATCCGCCGATCAGCGGGCCGCCCTCGGCACGGTAGATGTTCGGGTTGCAGTAGTTGAACTCGGTCACCAGGAACGGCTTGCCCGGCAGACGGCTCGGCATCAGGCCGCGCGGAACCACCGCCATGCGGCCGATCGCGGAAGCCTGCTTGTAGCTGTACGGGGCGGACCACGGCTTCACCGGGAATCCCGGATGGTCGAAGTACGAGTGATTGTCAACCACGTCGAACCGTTTGCGCATCAGCGTCAGCGGAATGTCGCTGATGTAGTTGAGGCTGGTCACCATGGTTTTCATTTTGAGCTCGTCCTTGACGAAGCGGATCTGTTCGGCGAGAACCGCGTCCTGAAGCTCGAAGAGGAAACGGTTGAAGACCGGGTTGCCGTTCGAAGCCTCGCTGCGGGGCAGTTTTTTCTCGTCGCAATATTTGCGGAACGCCGCCTCGTAGAGCTTCACGCTCGACGGCGTGCGGCTCCAGTTGTTCGAAAGCGTCTCCTCGTTGATGAGGTTGAGGCAGTAGAGCGCCGGGTCTTCGCCCCAGGCGAGACCGGTGTAGGGGTTCTTGTGGGTCATCCAGCGGCGCGCGAATTCCTTCCAGCTGGCCATCGCGGCGCGGCTGACCGGGATCAGCATCTTCATCTGGCGCTGGTCGTAGAAGTCGCACTCGGGAATGTTGTCGCCGGGTTTGAACACGCGGTTGGTGAAGAGGTCGGTGGTGATGTACAACCCCTTCTCCTTCATCTTGTAGAAGAGATAGTCGAGCTTGTCGAGCTGTTCGGCGCTCAGCGTCACCGTGTCGGCCGCCTTGGGGTCGAGAAGCAGCGTGTCGTGGTGGTGGATGCGCACCGTGTTGTAGCCGCAGTAGACGAAGTAGTCGGCCAGCTGGTCCGCCGCCTCCTTGGTGAGATAGCTCGCCGTGAAGCAGAGGTTGGGGCCGTAGAGACGGATGCGTTTGCCGGGAGCCTTTTCGAAAGTGAGAGTCCCTTCCTTCGTCGGTTTGATGAAACCGTACTTCCCGGCGGGGGCGTCGGCGAGGAACGAGAAATCGAGCGCGCTGCCCTTGGTGATCTCACGCTTGTAGGTGAGAAGCTTCCACTGGTAGTTCGCCTTGATTTCGACCGGCTTGTCGGTGACGGCGAAGAAGCGGACCGGGCGGTCGGAAAGGGTCACGCCGGCGATCATCCAGATCGCTTCCGGTGCGGCGATTTCGAACTTCAGCGATTTCGGCCCCGCCTTTTTAAGCACGAAACTCGATGCGTAAAGTCCCACTTGCGCTTCGGGATTCTCGGCGGTCCAGCCGATGATGGAATTCGTTCCGCCGGAGGGGTTCCACCAGTTTCCGCAATCGGTCCGGGCGATGACCGGAACCCGTTCGGAGGAGCCGTCGGCGTATTCCGCGACGATGACGCCGAGGGTTTCCCCGGCTTTCGGCGTCCAGGCCGACGCGTGGAGCAGATTGACCGCGGCCGCCCGGTTTTCCGGCAGCGCGAGCGAGACGGAGGGAGTCGAGAAACTCCGCATCTTCCCGGCCGTCACCACGGCGCCGGAAGCGGACGTCTTGAAAGGCACGCTGTCCACCTTGACGGTGCCGGACTTCATCATGCGCAGGTCGTTCTCCGGTCCCTGATCGGTCCAGCCGCCCTTGCCGTCGGTCGCGACCTCGTCGGCGAACGCACGGTTGGCCGCGCCGGAAAGATCGACCGGCGTGGTTTTCGCGGTCTCCACTTTGAAGTCGAGCGCCAGCGCCGCTTCGGTCATCTGGCCGGAATTCGGCGTCGCTCCGAAGCGGAGCGAGAAGGTTTCGCCGCCGAATTTGCGGTTGTCCTGGACCATGAGTTTGAGCTGATTGCCGCTGACCGTGATCCGGTTGCCCCCGGCGACTTCAAACGTCACTTCTTTCGCCTTGGAGTTGCTGTAGACGCTCACTTCCTTGTAGTCGGCGGGGAGTTTGACCGCTTTGCCGTCAACCGTGATGGTCATCGCGCCGGCCGGAACCATGAAGGCGCCGTGCAGGGCGTTCACCGTCGCTTTTTCAGCGAATTTCGCGTCGAATTTGAGAGAGAAGCTGTTTTCTCCGGTCGGAGTGATGGTTTCGGTCACCGCGGCGGGCTGGGTTCCGACCCGCATCGTTGCGGAGAGCGAGAGCCCGTCTTTGCCGAGCTTGTCCTTGCGGTCCTTCCAACTGGAGTTGGCGGAAGGCGACCAGCTCGGAGAATAATTCTGGATGATGAATTCCGCATCGCCCACCCGGAACGAGCCGTCCTTGTTGAATTGGACGCCGTCGGGCAACTCCGCCGCCGGAAGCGACAATGCGGCGGCCGCCGCAAGACTCAGAATGCCGCGTACAAACATAAAGCACTCCCTCTCTATTGGTTATACACTGGGAAAGAATATCGGTTTCAGAAGGTGATCGGCGAGAAATTCTGGTCGTAGACGCCCATGAATTCGACCGGACTCTGGCGCAGATCGGTGGCCCCGGAATCGACATGGCCGTCGGCGCAGGCGTAGTTGGCCCGGTTGCCGTGCCGCAGCATGGCGGCGGTGTTGTTGGAGATGCCGCTCGGCGTGATGCTCCAGGTGGAGCGGCCGAAATCGGTGGCGTTCCCCGGTCCGATTCCGGAATCGATGTGAATCGGCGTCCGCGACGGCTGCTTCATGCGGTTGGTCTTGAAGTAGGTGCCGCCGTCCGATCCGGTGTAATGGAACTTGCCGAGCCGGTCGCGCATTCCGCCGACGTTGTTGTAATAAGTTGCGTAGGCGTTGTAGGCGACCATGGCGTAGCAGCGGAATTCCGCCTGCGAGGAAATGGCGAACCGGGGCTGGGTTGCGACCGTCGGACAGTAATAAAGGTCGCTGTAACGGGAGCTGTTGTCGGAGGTCATCTTGTAGGGCAGGTAGACCGCCGTGTTGCGCTGGCCGACCAGGACTCCGGCGTAGGAATCCTGCCCCGCCGCCGTGCCGGTGCGATAAACGAAATTATCGTTGCTGTCCGACGCGTAGGTGAGGTGCGCCTTCATGATCTGACCGAGCTGGTTGACGCACTGGGTGGATTTCGCCCGCCCCCGCGCCTGATTCAGCGCCGGAAGCAGCATAGATGCCAGGATCGCGATGATCGCGATCACGACGAGGAGTTCAATCAGCGTAAACAACTTTTTCATACAAATATCCTCACTTATGGTTGGGAATACGAAGAAATTCAAGCCTGAGTCGATGCATAGGGGAGCGGTTCCTGCCGGCGGAGAACGCCGGCACTCCCGGAACGGCAGACGATGGTGGTTTCGCCGAAACTGATCGAATCGACGCGCACCACCGTGGTGCCGCGCGGCGCATCCGGTTCGCGGATCTGGCGGAACAGTTTTTCGGCGGCGATCCGTGCGCTCTCTTCCGGGAGGCTGACGGTCGTGGTCAGCGCCGGCTTGTGCGGGACTCCGCCCATTGTGAGCCCGCCGCAGCCGATGATCGAAAGCTCTTCGGGGATCGAAAGTCCGAGTTTTTCGGCCGTGGCGAGAATGCCGATCGCCACCCGGTCGGTGCCTGCGAAAATCGCGGTCGGCCGGTTGCGGCGGCAGAAGATTTCATAACCGGCTTTGACGCCGTCGTCGTATTCCAGCCCCGGAATGTCGTAGAAATCGGCCGGTTCCGGCGCGAGTCCGTATTCGTTGAGCGCGTCCTGGAACCCCGCTTTCTGCTTGGCGGAGAACTTGCTGTGGACCGGGCCGGTGACGCAGGCGATCCGGCGGTGGCCGAGGTCGAGCAGGTGCCGGGTCGAAATCATCGCACGTTCGCGGTCGTTGTGGACCACCATGTCGAGATTGTCTTCGCTGTCGCTCTCGGTGTCGAGGCTGCCGATCAAAACGACCGGGACGTTCCGCTTCCGGATCTCCCCGACGAACGCCAGCGAGTTGTAGCCGCAGAGGACGATCCCCGCGCAGTCGCGGTAAGAGGCGATTTCCGCCGGAATCGGACCATCCCCCTGCTGTCTGAAACAGGTCTGGTAGCCGGCCGCCCGGAACTGCCGTTCGAGTTCGCCGAGGACCAGAAACCAGTATCCCGACACCATGCTCATGTTGGAGAAAATCGCATAGATGCACTTCGGCGGGTCGATTTTCACTCCGCCGCCGGGAAGGGAGTCGGTAACGAACGTTCCGCAGCGCGGGCGGCGGCAGAGGAATCCCTCTTCCACAAGGTAATTGAGTCCGCTTTCGATGGTGATCGCGCTGACACAGAGCTGTTTCTGCAATTCGCGCGAACTCGGCAGCTTTTCGCCGGGGGCAATCTGCCCCGAGACGATCAACTGCCGGAGCTGATCGGCCAGCAATTGGTAGAGCGGCTGATTCTTCGCCGTGTCCAGTCTGAATTTATTCCATGTCATTTTTTCACCTGCTCCCCGGGCACTTCGCTCCGGAAATTCCGGTTGCGAAGGAACTGATTCAAAATTCGTTCGCCGACCAGAAGTATCCGCGGTCGTCGGCGGTATCCTTATCGTACGGAATCTGGTTGCGGCTCCATGCTTCGACATGGCCGTCCGCGAAACCGATGTTCAATCCGTTGTTTCCCATGTGCCGCCAGGTGTTGTCTCCCGCCGACATATACACGATCGCCCCGCTGTTGTTGGCGCTCGGGTTGTACCATTGCGTCGAATTGCTGCGAGATACGTCCATCATCGCGGCGCGGCGCGACGGGGTTTTGATCTTGTGAAGGGTGCGCAACACCCCGGTCGTTCCGGTATTCCCGCCGCCGTCGCTGGCGAAGAAGTCGTTGATCCCGTAATGCTTCGAGTAGGAGTACTGCGTGCTTCCCAGAGCCGACTGCGCCGGGCAGCCGAACGGACCGACCGGCCGGAAGATCCCGTTCTTGCTGACGCCCCACATATTGTCCGCCTTCGTTTTCTGCGGATCGTAAATCGTGTAGAGGCAATCGAGCCATTTTCCGCTGGTTCCCCCGAGGTTGCCGTTGACCGACGGGACAATGCCGCGATTCTGTTCGATGTACATGAGCATGTAGGTGCCGAGCTGTTTCAGATTGCTCGTGCAGTTGACGTCCTTCGCCCGCGACCGCGCCTGATTCAGCGCCGGAAGCAGCATGGATGCCAGAATCGCGATGATCGCGATCACGACGAGGAGTTCAATCAACGTGAAACGCATTTGGACCGAATTTTTTTTCATGGCGAACCTCCTCCGGGTTGTTTGTATCTGTGTTTGATCTCCGGTGATCATCTGTACCGAATCTTATTATTCTTTCTCCGAGTATATTATGGGTCAGTCATAGTGCAATGTCAACAGATAAGTACAAGATTGATATCTTTTTATATAAAATGAGTACACGTGAGGGCGGAAAAGATATTCGCAGGGATGCCGGACATGGGGAATTACGCCCGGATGGGCAGACCGAATGCAGCCGGAGGAACGGCCGTGAAGGACGGTGTGAGGTCATCCGGCTGAATGAGTCAGGTACAAACAGTACAGATGACCTGCCGCGACCGTCAGTTGTCGCGAACCCCGGTGAGTTCCGGCCATTCGCGGGTGCGGAAAGAGACATTCTCCTCGCGGATGAGCGTCACGCTTTCGCCGTCGACCCGGACCCGGATGCTCCATTGGAACGGGGTTTCGCAACAGGAGACGAGCAGTTCGAGTTCGCTTTCGGAGTTCCAGCGGGCGCTGGCCGCCATCCGGCGCTCAGGTCCGCGCCAGCACAGGCGGTTGTCGACCCGGCGGCCCAGTCCGGCGACCAGGGTTTCCCCGTCGAGGGTAAGTTCGACGCGGTCGTCGAACGAAGCGAGCGCGAGGGTCGCAAAACCGGGTTCGTTCGCCGCCAGCGCATAACATTGAAGCGGAAGACATTTTCCCTCCGAACCGAGCACCGGGAGCGACCACGCCGCCGCCTCGTTTCGGAAGGCTTCCGTCGCGGCGGGGTCGGGAGCGGCGCTTTTCCCGGCGGCGGGCAGCAGGATCTCCCACACCCGGTCGAGCACCGACTGCATGTTGCGCAGACCGGAGGTGATGGCAATCGCCATCTCCTGGTCCGGCATCGCGATCGCGTACTGGCCGAACGCGCCGTCGCCGCGGAACGCGTTGTGGCGGCAGCGCCAGAACTGGAAGCCGTAGCCTACCTTCCAATCGGGCTGGTCGTTCGCCGAATTGTCGCTCTGCACCGATACCGCCTGATCGAGGTAATCGGGCGGAAGGATCTGCTTGCCGTCCCGCATTCCATGGTCGAGCAGGCACTGGGCGAAGGAGGCGATCTCCTCGGTGGTGAGATTGAACCCCCAGCCGCCGACTTCGATCCCCGCCGGAGAGAGCTCCCAGTCGTGGTACGCGATGCCGAGCGGGTCGAAGAGCCGCGGCCGCAGATAGTTCCGCAGCCCCATGCCGGTCGCGCGGACCACCGCCGAAGCGAGCATGTAAGTCGCCCCCGAGTTGTAACAGAAGTGCGTTCCCGGTTCATAGGCCGGAGCCGCGGCGAAAAACGCCTTCTCCCAGTCCGCGGCGGGGGCCATGTCGTCCATCGTGCAGTGGTCGTGCCCGCTGTCCATCGCCAGCAGGTGGCGGATGCGCATCCGCTCGAACTTTTCATCGAGGTGCTCCGGCAGTTTATCCGGAAACAGGTCGATCAGCCGGGCGTCGAGCGAAAGTTTCCCCTCGGCGCAGGCGAATCCGACCGCGGACGAGGTGAAGCTTTTGCTCAGCGAAAAGAGCATGTGCGGCAGCTCCGGCGCATACGGTTTCTTCCACGCCTCGGCGATCACGCGGCCGTGCCGCATGATCATCAGGCTGTGGACGGAATCGAGTTCGTCGAGCGCCCGGAAAAAGGCGAGCAGCGCGGCGGGGGAGACCCCCTCCGCCTCCGGCGTGGAACGCGGCAGAATCCGCGGCATGATACCATCCTCCCTGCGAAAATCAGTTGTAGGTCTTCCTAAGATAGTTGACCTCAAGCGATTTTTCAAGCGCGGCAAGCGAAGTTCCCGCCTTGGGAGTGAAGACCAGCTCCTTGGCGCTTCCCGGCAGCAGCGTCAGCGAATTGTCGCTGAAAATGCCCGGAACTCCCGGCGTGTCGAGCGTGACGTAGAAGGCGGGCCGGTCGGCCGAAAGGCGGACCTTGAAGGCGCCGTCCTTGCCCGCCTCCACCGCCGCCGTCACGTTGGCGTGACGGAACGAGCAGCGCTTGAAGACATCGAAGAAGAAGGAGTTCTCGTGCGTCGCGGTAGTGCCGTCGGCGGCTTCTGCAGCGAGGGTAAGCTCCATGAAGCTCTCCTCGGGGTTGAACCCGGCCAGTTCGGACGACTTGAAGGTCCGGAGGCACCGGCTTTCGCCCGCCTTGAGGGCGGCGGAGAGTTCGAACTTCTTGAGCGGAATCCCGTCGAAATCGTAGACCGTTGCGACGAGCGAAACCTTGCACTTCTCCTTGAGGTCGCTGGTGACGAAGAGCCGGGTCTGCCCGTCGGCGGGGTCGCGGTAGGCCACCGCGATCACCGGAGAGTAGAAGCGCTTGGCGTGATACTGGAGCTGCTTCCACTTGCCGCCGTACTCGATGCTCGCCCAGGAGGCGACCGGCCAGTTGTCGTTGAGCTGCCAATAGATGGTGCCCATGCAGCGCGGCTTGAGTGTGCGCCAGAATTCGACGCCGGTCTTGATTGCCAGCGCCTGCTGCACCTGCGAGAGATAGAGGAAGTCGCGGAAGCTCTCCGGCATCCGGAAGTATTTGCCGAACATGCCGATGATCGGCGCGTTGCCCTTGTTGCACTTCTGGTGGTGGTCCATCACCGGCGAGAAGACGTTGAACTGGTCCGGCGGACAGAACGAGGAGACCGTCTCGAACGACGGGAACGACTGGTAACCGAATTCCGAACAGAACCGCGGCTTGACCGAGTAGTAGGCGCTGAAATCCTTCGCGCCGTGCCAGACCTCCCAATAGTGCATGTCGCCGCAGGAGTCGTCGTGCCAGCCGTCGTTGAAATTGTTCGGGCCGCCGCAGGGGGAGCTCGGCCAGAACATCCGTTCCGGGTCGAGCGCGGTCACCCGGCGCTGGAGTTCGCGGTTGAGCCGGTCGTAGTTGACCAGATAGGTGGTTGCCTTGTCCTTGTCATACCAGCGCGTTGCGCCGATCACCTCGTTGTCGCCGCACCACATCGCCAGCGAAGCGTGGTGCTTGAGCCGCGGAATCTGGTAGTCGAGTTCGGCGACCACGTTGGCGATGAACTCCTCGGTGGAGGGGTACAGACTGCACGAGAACATCATGTCCTGCCAGATCATCAGCCCCTTGCGGTCGCAGAGTTCGTAGAAGATTTCCTTCTCGTACTGACCGCCGCCCCAGACCCGGATCATGTTCATATTGGCGAGCCGGGAGGATTCGAGCAGGTCCTCGAAGCGCTCCTCGGTCTGGCGCGACGGCAGGGCGTCGGCCGGAATCCAGTCCGCGCCCTTGGCGAAGACATCGACTCCGTTGACCCGGAAGAACATGGAAACCCCGCCGTCATCCGGGAGGTTGACCACTTCGACGGTCCGCAGCCCGATCTCTTTTTCGACGCTTTCGTCGGCGGTTTCGACGGTGAGGGGATAGAGTTCCGGCGCGCCGAATCCGTTCGGCCACCAGAGACGGGGATTCTTCACCTCGAACTTCGCCTTGACCAGGTTCCGCCCGGCCTTCAGGGAGGCGTTGACCTGCCGTTCTTCGCCGTTGAAGCGGAAGGTGACGGCGGTGCGGCACGGTTTTTCGGCATGGAGTTCGGCGACGGCGGTCACTTCGACCGATTTGCCTTCATGCTTCTGGTCGGTCCAGACGGCGTCGATGCGGCCGCCGTTTACGCCGAAGAGATAGAGTGGCTCGTAGACGCCGGCGACCATCAGGGTGATGCCCCAGTCCCAGCCGCCATGACAGTGCGCCTTGCGGATCAGATTGAGGTTCTGGACTTTGCTGCATCCGTTCATCGGGATCGGGAACGGCATTTTCTCCGCCACCTTCTTCGCTTCGAGCTCGGCGGATTTGAAGTGGATGGAGATCGTGTTCATCCCCGGCTTGAGCAGCGACCTGACTTCGGGCCGGTAGCGGCAGAAGGCGTTTTCGGTAGTGACCGCCTTGCGCCCGTTGATCCGGATGGTGGCGAAGGTGTCGACCATCTCGCAGTTGAGATAGACATATTGCTTGGCCAGAAGCTCTTCGGAGGCCTCGAACTCGCGGGCGAACTCCCACTCGTAGCGGCGGAACTCCTGAACCTTCTCTTCATTCCGCCCGAAATAGGGGTCGGGAATCATTCCGGCGGCGAGAAGCGCGCTGTAATTGTCGCCCGGAAGCTCTGCCGGAATCGTCTTGTCCTTCCACTCCGGGCTGCCGAGCCGCCACTCTCCGCCAAGGTCGATCATCGTACTCATATCCTGTTACTCTCCAATTATTGTTGGCATGTCATAGCGTACAATATATGGGAAAAATCCGGATTAGTCAAGACAAGTCAAGCCCGATTGCGAGAAACAAAATGTAATTTTGTGCAAAAAATGTAAAAATCGCACCGCGTTGACGTAACGATTCCCCGGATCTTTCAGAAGAAGGCTTGAAAATATTTGATTCAGATGTTACTTATATGGCGACGAGAACGTTAAAAGCAAGTTGACAGATGCAGCCGGAAGAAATAAATTCGCAGAGGCTGACCAAGCAAAAACCAATAATCTCAATATAAAACACTTTTAAATAACACGTTACAAAGAGCACCAATTGACCCTTACCATTACCCCAATTATCCCAATTATGTTCGCAAAAAAAATTGATAAGTTGCGCCAACTAAATACAACTAAACGTGTCGGTCTCGACAAAGACGGACATTGGTCACTTATCGAGAAGGATTGAATTTTCATGCAAAAGCTAGCGACAATTGAAGAGGCGAGGGAAAAGTGTTATAGTGATCCGATCGTACTGATGATTACCAAAAACATTAAGAATAAAATTAATTTAATGCCCAATGTTTCCTTTTCTATGGATACTGAGCTCCCATCTGTTTTCCATATTCTGATTGACAAAAATTCTTACACGCTGGAATTAATCCGCCAAAGCAAAGAATTTGTGATTGCTTATCCGGCTAGTGGAATGGCAAAAGAGACGCTTTATGTCGGCACAACGCACGGACACAACGAGGACAAAGGCACAAAATCCGGTTTGATTTTTGCCCCGGCAGAAAAGGTCAATGTTCCAATCCTCGCCGATGCCGTCGTTAATTTTGAATGTAAATTGTTAGAAATAATTAGCAATGATAATAACATTTCGAGCAAAAAAGATTTCAACGGTATGTTTCAAAATGATAAATTTTGTATTGCAATAGGTGTTGTCATCGCCTCTCATATTAATAAAGATAAGTCGGTGGGGCATATTAGCAATACAATGAAATATTCTCTTTTGAATATATACGAGTGCATCAAAGACAATGAAAACATCAAAAAAAGACAGCATTATGTATGGCAAAAATATCTTTCACGCTGGACCCATGATGATCAACATGTATGGTGTTTTGATAAAAAGAACAACAAATCCTATCACACATCCACAAAATCTACTGCATGCGAGTCGTTATTCTATAAAATCCCCGAACTCAATGATATTGAAATCAGTTGTTTAAAAGAATTTATAGATAGAAACCCTGCACAACAGATCAAAGAAGAAATAGGTTTATTCCTCTCGATAAGCCAAGAAACGATAGGTTTATTGAACGATTTATCTTTGTCAAATACTTTTCCAAATGCAAAACAGTTAGTTAAGAAAACTATTGCAAACTTAGAAGAGAATTATCTGGCTAATATTGAAAATAATTTCATGAAATATCTTGATAGTTGTTATAATTTGGATCTGTCATTTACCGCGAAATATGATTTACGTTGGGAATTTGCGTCATGCGTACTTATCCAATACATGCGAACAAAGAAAATAAAAGAAAACATAGATGCAAAAATGACAATAGGTAAGGATGATATTATTCGTGATTTCGGCGAAAAATATAAAAATGTTGATTTTACAAAATTTTTCACATACATAAAATACTTATTGGCATATCAACTCAGTTATACTTTTGCTAGCGAAACCCATAAATATAGTCTTTATCTTTTGCTCAATAAGACCGATATTGGGTTCATAACATCAGATCAACCTTTATTTAACATTAATTATGCATTGACTCATGATGATTTTGAAAATAAAGATTTCGATATTTTTTATCCAATTTCCCCCAATATTGCTATCAGACTAAAAACTGATGAAACGATGAAAACATATTGTATTAAAGAAATTGTTGACGAGTCAGAAATTACGATGCTTAACCAACTAATGTTTCAGGAGGCTTACCATTTTGTATATAGTCACATAGAACATAAAAATAGAAGAACGGATAGAGAGGGATGATGGTTGGTGATTTTTTGGGAATTTGGCTTGGTTGCGGCTGGTTGTTAAAATAGGTGAAATAGGTCTTCATAAGTTTATCTATTCAAGATATTTATCTGATAAAATATTGGCCTTGTTGCATGCAGGGTCTTCGCGGGGGAAAGCTTTTCCCCCGCACCCCCATTTCTGCCCTGTGCCGGGCTTTCATGGGCCGTGGGTTGCGCCCCTGCTACCGCGGCGCGAGCTCTCGCTCGCTTACTTGTCGGCCTTTGGCCGCCAACTCTTCACCGCCCGCCTGCGGCGGGCTGCGGCAGAGGGCCTTCGCTTCGCTGCGTTCGACTGCGTCGCGTTCGCTCCTTGCCGCCTGCTTCGGCTTTGCCGAACCATGCGGTGCTCTCACATCCACTTCGCGGCGCCTTCCGCGCTATTGTGCCGGGCAAAAACGTCCGGGGCCGGGGAGAATCCGGGCGGATTGACGAATTGCAGTTGGAATGTAATGTTTACGCTTCCAGGCGGTCGGCTTTCGGATTCTTTGCGGCGTAGCGGGTGAAGAGGTAGAGGCCTGCCGCCGTGCCGCTGGCGATCAGTACCATCGCTACCCGGCTCAGCTCGCGGCAGCCGTTCGCGTTGAGCAGCGTGTTGAGGAACATCGCTCCGGCGACGATCGAGAAACTCTTGTGGATGTACTGCGCGTATCCGGCGTCGAAGGCGATCTTGTGCATCTTCACTCCGAGCGGGAAGCCGATGAATCCGCCCGTCGCCACCAGCACCGCGCCCCACAGCACCTGCCAGTTGAACGTGCCGGAGTGGAAGAGATAGGTGATTCCGCCCGACAGCGTGGTCAGCGTCACCATCAGCCGGACGATCCGGCTGGTGTAGTGCTCGGGAACCCGGAACACCGAGGTCAGCAAGGGGCGCATCAGCAACCCGCCGCCGACTCCAAGCATCGAAGAGAGCACGCCGGTGCCGACTCCGGTGGCGAACACTCCCGCCTGTTTCGAGCGGGAAAAGTGCGGGAACTCCTCCGCGCCGACCAGCGTCCGCGAACAGGCGGTCTGAATGCCGATGGCGAGGATGAATCCGGTCAGCATCCATTGCAGTACGTCCGGCCCGAAGACTCCGATCAGTTTCTCATTGAACATCTTGCCGAGAAGCGAAGACCCGATTGCGCCCACCGCCAGCGGAATCACCACCAATCGCCCCGGCTGCGCCTTTTTCCAGCCGATTTCAGGCAACTGCCGCGACACCGTCGGAATCGTCGAGGGAACCATCTGCAAGAGACCGATGCCGACCGCGTCGAGCGGGTCGAAGCCGAGAATCAGCATGGCCGGAACCACGATCCAGCCGCAGCCGACTCCCCAGAAGCCGCCCGACATCATGCCGACCAGCCCGATCAGCGGGCCGGCGATCCAAAGTGCGGTATTCATTGTTCGATTTCTCCGAGTTCCTTGAGAAAGGCGGCGATCGACGGCTCGCAGTGATCGAATGCGCCGCCGTGGTCGCAGCCTTTGAGATGGAAACAGCGCACCATCCGGTGCCCGAGCGCCGCCAGGCTCGCCGCCATCAGCGCGTTTTCTTCCGGCCGCCCCGGCATGTCCCGTCCGGATTCGCCGGTGACCAAAAGAATCGGCGGCAGTTCCGGCGACAGGTGATACAGCGGCGCATAGCGGTCGATCACCGGCTGAAACTGCGCCTGCGGGTAGTGCAGGTCGATCTTCAACTGAAAATGGGTGGTCATCTGCCCGCTGATCAGCAGCAGCCCGGCCAGTTTGCGGTGATCGAAGCCGTGGGCGGCGAGGTAACTGCCGTCCATGCCGATCATCGCCGCGAGGTAAGCTCCCGCCGACATGCCGCCGACGTAAACTTGCGCCGGGTCGATCCCGTATTGCTTCGCGTCTTTCTGCACCCGGGCGACCGCGGCCGCCGCATCGGACAGCGCGGCCGGGGCCGGGAAATCCGGGCTCAGCCGATAGCGTGCCTCGATCACCGCCATCCGTCCGTCGAACAGCACGTCGGGAACCTCGCGGCCGCCGCCGGTCAGCCCGCCGCCGTGGAACCAGACCGTCGCCGGGAAATTCGTTCCCGTTGCCGGAATATGCAGATAGATCCGCTGACACTCCCGCCCGGCGACGCCGTAATCGACGATCTCCGCCGGACGATACGCCGCCGTGTTCCGAATGCTCAAATCGTTCCAATCGCCTTTCATGCTTCCTCCGCTCCCTGTCTGGTTGCTTGATTTGTCATATTGTATACTGTATACAATTGTCGAGAAAAATCAAGAGCCGAATCTTTTTTTTCGCGGAAAAACAGTGAAAAGGGGAACCCTTACCGGCACCCTGCCGGACGCTGCGCGTCTGCAACCCTTACCCGGCACCGGCACCCTGCCGGTCTGGGTGCAGGGGCGAAGCATCCCTGCCCGCCGGAGGCATGAGCTGTCGCTCACTAAACAGCTCAATTGCCGAACGAGTTCGGCAGTGAGCGGCAGCGGTGGAGTTGACCGCCAGATCAACTCACCCGCTCGCGCCGATTTATCCTCCGTAGCCTTGGCGAAGGAGGAAGGCGGAGCTTCTCCAGTTCCAAAAATCGATTGAAAACAAGCGTACCGTAGTTTCTCCAAAGCGGGTGCCCTCCCTTCCGGTCGGGCCGGCGAGTTGACCTGTCCGGTCAACTCCGCCTCGGCGCTACGCGGCAAAATCTGCGATTTTGCTGTGTAGCTGTTTCGCTTCGCGCCGGTAGCCTCCGGCGGTTGGGGCGCTTCGCCCCCAAACTCCAGACCGGCAGGGTGCCGGTGCCGAATTATCCTACCGGTCGCCGAGGAATTGGTCCAGCGCGGCGGCGTCGGCGGCGTTGGCGGCGTTGAATTCCTGGTCGCTGAAGTACCAGAGGAAGCGGCCCTGTCGGACCAGCGCGGCGTTTTTCCCACGGCTGTCCGGCGTCTCGAAGAACGCGAGCACTTCGGCGTCGTCCGCCAGCTGATCCGGCGACACCAGCGAGGTCGAGCCGCCGCAGGGAGCGGCCATCGTCCGGCCGTCGGGGAAGACCATGCGGCCCGCCGCGCTGCCGGTGAGTTCGACCGGAGCTTTCCAGATTCCGCCGTCGTCGCGCAGGTTGCGTACGACAATGACCAGCTCGTTCGGCTGCCCGAACCGGATCAGCTTCTCCGGAATCGCGTACTCCCGCGCAATCATCCAGTAATTCGGCGTATTTTCTCCGGTGTGCCCGATCAGTTTACCGTTCCAGAACACCCAGTCGAGATCGTCCACCGCGCCGAGTTTGAGCTTGAGCGGACGCCCCTTCCAGTCGGCCGGAATCGTCACCGAACGGCGGTACGCGCCGTCGCCGATCAGATATTGCAGCGAACCGGTCATGCCGGTCTCTCCCCACATCCCGGGGACTTTCCGCGGCTCGGCCTTCTTCCAGTCGGCGGGCGGCGCAGTTGGGGCCGTTTCCCGCGGACCGAGGAAGAGAAACTCCCAGTTTCCCGAAAGATCGAGCTTGCCGGAGAGTTCCGCCGCGCGGCGGACCGGGCCGGACTTGAGCAGCAGCCCGTGCTTCGCCAGGTACGCCGGGAGCCCGGCCTCCTGGTTGCGGGCGTAGGCGTCCATATCGAGCCGCCCGTTCAGCAGCACCTTGCCCTTGAACCGCTCGCGCAGCACATCGAGCAGCTTCGGGTCGATGTAGTCGGTGGCGGTGACGGCGAACGCATAGCCGTCAAGCAGGGCGGGTTCGTCGATGATCCGCAATGTCTCGAAGACGCCGACTTTGCAGCCGCGCGCCTCAAGCTGTGCAACGAGGTCGCCGAGCTTCGCCCCGGTCGAGGCTTCCAGCCGGGCGTTGGTAATCACCGCCACCGCCGGGCCGGATTTCGCTTCTGGTTGAGAGGTGCGAATCCAGTCCGCCAGTTTCGGCAGATAGGCGACCTCCGGCTTGAGGTGCCAGTCGTCGTCGGCCAGCAGCATTCCGCCGCCGCCGCGGTAGTGGAAGGCGAACGGGCAGAAACCGAGACCGAGCGCGACGTGATGCTCGACCGCGTTGCGGCTGCCCTCCATCTGCTGTTCGGAGTCGTAGCTGCCTCCGGTCAGCGTCGCCGCCTTGCGCGCCTGAAGACCGCCCATGTTGTAGTGGGTTCCGGGCAGGACGTTCCCGCCCACCGAGGTGAGGATGGCGCGGTAATCGACCGGAACCGGGCTTTTGTCCCACATGTCGCCGATGGTGCGCTGGAACATCCCCTTCGCGTCGGGGCGGCTCTCCCGCAGCGCGGCGACGATCGCGCCGGAGAGTTCGCGCTGCATCATCGCGGTGAAGCGGAGATGGTCGTAGAAACGCGGATTGGACTCGTACGCCTGATCCGGCGACCCGTCGCCCTGAAATCCGAGCGGGCGGATGGAGTTGTCGTTCCAGTTCTCATCGGCGGCGAGGCCGTAGCGGTCGGCTCCGCCCGCCGCCGCGCCCCAGACCGCCTGAAGAGCTTCGCGGGTGCCGTATTCGGCTTTGAGGAATTCGTTCCAGCGCTTCATCAGGTACGGGCTCGCCATGAGTCCCTCTTTGTCGTTGCCGATCGGGGTCTCGTTGGTCGGCACCTCAAAGGCGACGAGATTGGGGAACCCGGCGAATTCCGCGCCGAGCCGCTTCCACGAATCGGCCAGCGCCTCCGGCCACTGGTAGGAGTTCACCTTGGCCAGTTTGCCGCCCGATTCGAAGCCGGGCTTGCCGCGGATGAACCAGTCGGGGTACGGCCAGTGAAGATCGACGCTGACGCCGAAGCCGTAGCGCGCCGCCTCGCGGACGATATTTTTCAGCATGTTGAGGTGTTCAGGGTCGAATTTACCCTGCTCCGGTTCAACCTTCGCCCAGAGCACGTGAAGCCGGATGCCGTTGAAACCGAGTCCGGCCAGATAGCGCATGTCCCACGGCCGCCACTGGTGCACCCCCGGCGAATAGAGTGCCCGGAAGAAGTGGGGGCCGAACATCCGGTAGGGCGTGCCGTCCGGATACCGGAAGAGTTTCGCCGTCTCGTCGTAGACGATCCGCCGCTTCTCCGGCGGGACTTCGCGGAACGCCCGGTCGAGATAGGCGTCGATCGCCTTCTGGAGTGTTTCGCCTTTTTCGCGGAGCCCGGCAAACTCGCCCCTTGTCCCCTGACCCACCAGCGTTTTGTTCTCCGCCAGCAGTTGTTCCGCCGTGGGAGCGTCGAAGAGCGTTTTGAAATAGTTGAGCTGTTCCCGCTGGGCGGCGAGCAGAATCCCGGTCCAGATGCACGGCTCGATCTCCTGCGGCGTTTTCCCTTGCAACGCGGACTGCCACGGAATGCCGCGCGCGGCGAGCGATTCGAGCATGGTTTTCTGGAGAGTATCGAGCTTGCGGTCGCGATTCATCCGGTAGGCTGCGGCGGTCTTCGCATCGGCGAAGACCAGATCCACCTTGAGGATATCCATCGAATCGCCCGCGTTCGCGGCGGCGAACTCCACCGCGTTGATCTTGTCGCGGTCCGCTTCGGGAACGCCGAACGCGGCCCAGTCGAAATCGATGAACTGCCGTCCGGCGGGGAGCCGGACCTTCTTCGACACGCCGGACTTCTTCGCGGAGTAAAATCCCTTCTCCCGCGAGAATCCCTTGCAGACGTCAAGCGTCAGCTCGGTCTCCTTCGGCAGTACCACTTCGAAGCGGAGTCCGGAGGGCGGCGGATCGACCGGGTCGATGAAGCCGAAACCGTAGACCGCCCAGCCGCGCGTTCCCGGTTCGCCGTACACCTTCCAGCGCGCGGCGGGGCCGTCACCGGCCAGTTCGAGTCTGCTGGTCAGCCCCTTGCCGCCGCGCAGCGAAAAGACGCCGGTCAGTTTGTCGAGCGGGCGCGCCACCGGGTTGACCGCGCCTTCCCCGGCGTCGAGCCAGTTGACGACGGTCGAAGCGTCGGCGGCGAGCGGCTCGGGGTAGAGCAGCCCGAAGGAGAGAAGCTCCGCCCGGCAGGGTTCGTTCACCGCGAAGGTGACCGCGTTGACCCGGTTCCAGTCGGCGTTTTTGACGCCGAGGTCGCCCCAGGTGTACTCGATCGTCTGCTTTCCGGCCGGAAGTTCGACCGTGCGCCGCCCGAGCCGGTCGGTCGCCCAGAATCCCTTGCCGGGAATCGTGTTGATGCGCGGCTCGACGGTGAGCTTGACCGGCTGTGAGAGCGAAAGTTCCAGCCGGAAACCGACCGGAGAAAGGGTGTTCGGGTTTTTGAACTCGACGCCGAGGGCCGACCAGTGGTCTTTTTCGCCTTTGCCCGGTGAAGTGATCCAGAAGGCGGAGTTCGAGCCCGGCGTCAGTCTGCCCTCCAGCCCGGCGCCGGAGAAGGTGCAGCGGTTGCCGAGATTCTCCGGTCGGAATTGCGCTCCGGAAAGGACCTCCCGGTACTGGAATCCGGCGAACAGCGGAACGGCGAGACACAAGGCCGTCAGAGCCGCGAACAGGGGTTTCATCAATTTCATGCTCCGACTTGAATTCTTATTCCGGAATGAAGGTGTACTTGGCCACAGAGGGGTTGCCGATTTCCGCCTCCGAAATACGGGCGGCGTGTCCGTCCAACAGCAGGAAGTTCCCGCCGCCGTTTCCCTGGATGGCGGGTTGCCCGTCCGCTGTGGTCCCCGCCGAGATGGTGGCGGCCGATCCATGCCAGAACCCCATGTCGCGCTGGTCGATCATCGCGTTTGAAAACCAGCCGCCGGTACAGAAACTGGCGTCGCCGATCAAAGTCACCCGGCTGGTGTTTTTTACTCGCGAAACTTTCGCGCCTTTTTGGAAATCGACGCTCCCGCCATGACTTGCCTGGGTCCGCTGGTTCATCGAGTACGAGAGCCACTGGCCGTCGCCCCGGCCGGAGGCGCGGATTGCGGTCGTGCAGAGCAGCATTTTTTTGCCGGTTCTTTTCGCCTTCTCGTTGTAGCCGAGTTTCTCCCCGGCCAGCGTTGAAATCCGCCGCGCCCAGTGACGGTCGTAGGCGCTGGTTTCCACCGGGAACAGAAAACCGTTGCTATCCGGCACATAGAGTTGAAGCATGCTTCCCATCTGTTTCAGATTCGAAGTACAGCTTGTGGCATAAGCGCGTTCCCGCGCCTGGTTCAGCGCCGGCAGCAGCATCGAGGCGAGAATCGCGATAATGGCGATCACGACCAACAGCTCAATCAACGTGAAATTCTTTCTTTTCATTTGCAACCTCCTTGTTATCTGTATGGAAAACGTTTTCTTTCAACTGCAAAAAAACTCAGCTTGAGTTGCGTTCGATCAAAGTCGGCACGACCATAAACACTTCGCGATAGTCCGGGTCGGCGATCTTGCGGGTGATGTAGTCGAACGCCATTCGGCCGAACTCCTCGAGCGGCTGTTTGACCGTGGTCAGCGTGGGAGTGGAATAGACTCCGCTGGGCGAGCCGTCGAAGCCGATGACCGCCAGCTCTTCCGGCACCCGGATGCCCAGCTTGAGACAGGCGGCAAGCGCACCGAGGGCGATTTCATCGTCGCCGCAGACCAGGCAGCGCGGCAGCTTTTTTCGTTCGGCGAGAACGTGCAGACCGGTCCAGCCGTCGGCTTTGTTGTAGAGTTCGAGCCGGGGAACGTCCGGAATGCCGGAGCCGGAACCGTTGATCACCGATTCCGGCCGGAACAAACCCGGGCGCACGCTCAGGAACTTCTGAAGGTCGGTGAGCCGGTCGCGATGCTGTTTTTGCGGATTCCGGGTCAATTCCCCGAGGAAGCCGACGCTCTCGTAGCCCTTCCGCAAAATCAGGTCGGCGATCAACCGCATCCCCGCGGTGTTGTCGCAGTTGATGGAGGGCAGCGACAATTCGTCGCGGTTGTTGTTGATGATCACGTAGGGGTAGCCCAGATGGTCGAACCGGCGGAACATCGTCTCCATCTCCTGCTGGCGCGGGTTGCTGACGTGCTGGAAACTCAGCATGACCAGCGCGTCGATCCGCTTGATGTCCATGTAGCAGCTGTAATCGGTGCCGTTGATGAGCAGAAGCTGGTAACCGTGCGCGTTGGCGGCCGGTCCCAGCCCGTTGATGATCCGCATCGGATATTCCGAGAGAAAGCTCACCGAAACTTCTTCCGGCAGCGAAATCGAGAACCCGATGGTCATCGAACTCTGGCCCCGCAGCAGCGTCGCGCCGTAGTTCGGCGTGTAATTGAGCTTGCGGGCCGCCTCGTGGATCTTCTTCATCGTCGAATCGGCTACCAGCCGGGCGCCCGGCGTCACATTGAACGCCTTCGACACGGTGGTGATCGACACCCCCGCCGCCGCTGCAACCTCTCTGATTCCGATTTTCGACATCGTGACAATCTCCTTTGGGAAACGTTTTCTATTATTTATTATGACGCAAAAAATACTTTTTGTCAAGATGGGAATCGAAAAAAAATGAAATTTCATTGCAGGCAATTCCGCCAGATAGAAAATTAGGCATTCCTATTTGACTTTTTCGTAAGAGACCATTATATTGATAAGAAGAGAGCGAAATTCCCGTATTTCATACAAGGAATAAAACAATCCGGCAGCGGATGTTTTTTTGAAAACGATATTAGTTTTACCTAATTTGATTGGAAAGGATTCGAATCATGAAGAACGGCGTTCCCTGTTCCTGCGGATGCGGGGCCCATGCGAACCATGCGCCGGAGTTCCGGGTTCCGGCGGCGAAAGCGGTGCTGTCGCTGGCGAATCTCCCGGTCGGAGTGACGGCGACCATCCTCAAAGTATTGCCCGGCCTGCGCGGACGGAAAAAGTTCGCCGATGTCGGGCTGGTGGCCGGAACCGAGCTGACAGTCGAGGCGTACGCACCCTTCGGCGGTCTGATCCGGGTGAAATTCATGGATACCAGCATGGCGCTCCACCGCGATGACGCCGCCGGAATCCTGCTCCAGCGCGGAGAGTCCGCCGAATGAAGAAACAATTTCGCATCGCACTGGCGGGCAACCCCAACTGCGGGAAGACCTGCATCTTCAACGCCTTGACCGGAACCCGCCAGCATGTCGGCAACTACCCCGGCGTGACGGTCGAAAGCAAGTCCGGCCGCTTTACGCTGAACGGCATGGAGATCGAGCTCCTGGATCTGCCGGGCGTCTACTCGCTCTCTTCAAGCTCCCCTGAGGAGGACGTTGTCTTTCGGGAACTGACCAAGCCGGGGATCGACCTGATTCTCAACGTGGTCGACTCCACCATTCAGCGCCGGAGTTTCTATCTCACCACCCAGCTCGCCGAGCTCCACATCCCGATGCTGCTCGCCTTCAACATGAGCGACGAGGCCGACCGGAAAGGGCTGAAATACGACCTGCCGAAGCTGGAACGGTATTTCGGGGCTCCCATCGTCCGCACCGTCGGCTGCAAGGCGGGCGGCGTCCGGCCGCTGCTGGAGAAGCTGGCCGAAACGCTGCAATGTCTCGACGGTCACGGCATGCCGATGCTCTCCTACGGCGGCGACATCGACGACGCTGTCGATGCGGTGGCTGCGAAGATCGGCGAACTCGGCGTCGAGCGCTACTCCCATATCCCGGCGCGTTTTTTCGCGGTCAAGCTGCTGGAGCACGACTCCTGCGCGATGGGGATTTCGGAGTTTCAACCGGTTCATGACGAAGTCGAAACGCAGATCGGCCACCTCAAGCGCAAACACGCCATCGAAGCCGACACCTTTCTCGCCGACCGTCGCTACGCGATGCTGGCCGGGGCCTGCCGCGACGCCACCTCGATGACCGGGGAACGCCGCCGCGAAATTTCCGACAAAATCGATGCGGTGATGACCAACCGGTATCTCGGGCTGCCGCTCTTCTTTCTCATCATTTATCTTACCTTCTGGTTTACCTTCACCTGCGCCGACCCCTTCATGGGCTGGATTGAGAACGGGTTCGGGGTGCTCGCCGACGCCATTGCGGCAAGCTGGCCGGAGACGACCATGCCCTATTTTCGTTCGCTCGTCGCCGACGGAATCATCGGCGGCGTCGGCGGCGTCCTGGTGTTTCTGCCGAACATCCTGTTTCTCTTTTTCGCCATCGCCATTCTCGAGGAGTCCGGCTACATGGCGCGGGCGGCCTTCGTGATGGACGGCCTGATGCGCCGCTTCGGGCTTCAGGGGCGCTCTTTCGTGCCGCTGGTGCTCGGTTTCGGCTGCTCGGTTCCGGCGATCATGGCGACACGCTGCATCGAGTCCGAGCGCGACCGCAAGACCACGATCATGATCCTGCCGCTGATGAGCTGCGGGGCGCGGCTGCCGATCTATGCGCTCATCATCCCCGCCTTCTTCGTCGAGAAATACCAGGCGCTGATGATGTGGATCATCTACATGATCGGCGTGGCGGTCGCCCTCATCGCGGCGCGGCTGCTCAAGTCGACGCTGTTCAAGGGCGAGGGCGAGGTCTACCTGATGGAGTTGCCGCCCTACCGGATGCCGGTGCTCCGCAGCCTGCTGCTCCATATGTGGGACCGCGGCAAGATGTACGTGCACAAGGCGGGGACGATCATTCTCTTCACCTCGATCCTGCTCTTCTTTGCCAACACGCTGCCCGAGCGGGAAACCTTCACCAAAGATTACGACGGGCTGATCGAACAGGTTCAGCAGGAGAAATCGCTGACTGCCGGGCAGATCGGCGATGCCGTTGCCGAGCTGGAAAACGAGCGCCGGGCCGAGGAGCTCGAATACACCGTCTCCGGGCGGGTGGGCAAATTCCTCGAACCGTTGTTCCGGCCGATCGGTTTCGACTGGAAGCTGACCACGGCGAGCATCGGGGCGTTGGCGGCCAAGGAGGTGTTCGTCTCCCAGCTCGGTATCCTCTATGCGGCGGGCGAGGCGGACGAGGAGTCGGTTCCGCTGCGCGAACAGCTGATCGCCAATTACACGCCGCTGCAGGGATTCTGCATCATGCTCTTCAGTTTGCTGTCGATCCCCTGTCTCGCCACGCTGGCGGTGGTCCGGCGCGAGATGAATTCGTGGAAGATGGCGTTCGCCGAGGCGGGCGGGCTCTTTGTGCTGGCCTATGTCTGCACCCTGATCGTCTACCAGGCGGGAACCCTGTTCGGCTGGGGAACCACACCGGTCGCCTGATGCCGGAGAACGGACGGGATTCCGGTGAAAAGTAGTTCAGTGACGGCTTTTTCCGCTTGAAACGACCATCCCGTCCGGATATAGTATACTCCTCCACCCACCGGAACTTTATCACGGAATCAAGGAGTGTCCATGAAGGTTGCATGTATATTCGGAGAAATCACGATCACCGGGGAGCTTGGCGGATGGAAAGTCTCCGCCCGGCGCGAACCGTCCACGCCCGGGTTGGAATTCATTCATATCAGGCTGGAATCCTCAGTCCCCGCCGTTCCGCCCTGCCTGAAACTCAGTTGGAAGGTTCCCCAGCTCGGCATGCAGTTCCGTTGGCATCCGAAGTCCCGGTTCGACCGGGCGATCCCCGCCGATTGGGGAAATCCGGTCACTTCCAATCTCGCCAGCTCGGCGCCGGTCATGCAGCTGGGCGGCATCGACGGAAACAATAAGATGCTCTTCGCCGTTTCCGAAGCGAAACGCCCGGTCCAAATCAAGGCCGGCGTCTGCGAGGAATCCTGCGAAATCGCCTGTTCGGTTGAGCTTTTCTCCGTACCCGAAGCACCGATTTCCAATTACGAGACGATCCTCCGGCTCGACGCCCGGACGATCTTCTATGCCGATGCCATCCGGGACGCGTTTGATTGGTACACCGAATTTCCTGACTACATCCCCGCGCCGGTGCCCGAGGCCGCATACGAGGCGATCTACTCGAGCTGGTACAGCTATCACCAGGATGTTTTCGCCAAGCCGCTCGAAGCTGAATGCGAACTGGCCGGAGAGTTCGGGATGAAAGGCATCATCGTCGATGACGGCTGGCAGACCGACGACAACAACCGCGGCTACGCCTTCTGCGGCGACTGGGAGATTTCGAAGAACCGCTTCCCCGATATGCACGCCCACGTCGACGCCGTCCACCGGCTCGGTATGAAGTACGTGGTCTGGTTCTCGGTGCCGTTTGTCGGCGACAGGAGCGCGAACCGGAAACGCTTCGAAGGCAAGTACCTCTACCGGATTCCGCGGCTGGATACTTCCGTGCTCGACCCCCGGTTCCCCGAAGTCCGCGAGTTCCTGATTGCCATCTATGAGAACTCGTTGCGGGAGTGGGACATCGACGGCTTCAAGCTCGATTTCATCGACAGCTTCTGCTTCGACGGGGAAGACCCGGCGGTGAAGGAAAACTATGCCGGGCGCGACATCAAGTCGCTGCCCGAGGCGGTGGACCGGCTGCTCTCCGAAACCATGGAGCGGCTGGAACGGATCAAGCCGGGCATTTTGATCGAATTCCGCCAGAGCTACATCGGCCCGGCGATCCGCAAATACGGCAACATGATCCGGGTGGGCGACTGCCCCGGCGATATCCTGTCGAACCGGGTCGGCATGATCGACCTGCGGCTGAGTTCGGGGAACACCGCGGTTCACTCCGACATGCTCGAATGGCACAGTTCTGAAACGCCCGAAACGGCGGCGCTCCAGCTCTTGAACGTGCTTTTCTGCGTGCCGCAGATTTCCGTCAAGCTCGAAGCGGTGCCGGAATCCCACCGCGCCATGCTGAAGTTCTGGCTCGGATTCTGGCGGGAACACCGTAAAACGCTGTTGCATGGTACGTTGACTCCGCTTCGCCCCGAGCTGAATTATCCGGTCGTTACCGCCGAAACGGCGGAGGAGACGGTAACTGCGGTCTACGGCTCCGGCCAATGCGCCAGGGTGCCCGGCGGTTCCGGGCGCACCTGCTGGGTGGTCAACGCCGCAAATGACGCCGCGTTGATTCTGGAACTGCCGTTCCGTCCGCAGAGCGTGGAACGCTTCGACGTGACCGGCCGTCCGGTCGCCGGAAGCATTCCGGAAGCCGGGATTTCGCGGATCGCGGTCCCCGTTTCCGGCCTGCTCAAACTTCAGTTCTGATTCTTCGCGGGGCCCGGAGCCGTCTACTTCATGCAGAGAAGGTTGTCGAGCATGAGGGCGGCGACGGGTTCCCGCGACGCCTTGCCGCCCAGGAGGAATGAACTGAAGAGAATCCGTCCTTTCCCCACCGGGCGTTCCACCGCGATCAGGCTGAAGCCGGAGTCGCGGTAGTCGTATTCGACCGGCATGAGTTCATTGTCGGCGAGGCCGTTTCCGATCCGGGCGAGAATCTTGTCGTGACTGTTCATATTGCTCATGCAGATGTAGTTATGCGCGAGAAACGTGTCCCGGTTCCACCAGAAAAGGTCCGCTTCGGAGAGATTGTGGAACATCGGGTGCTCCGGCGCGCAGAGGTCGGCGCGGTCGGCGTGCTTCACCAGGTTCATCGCCCAGCGGGACCACTGGGGCTGGCACACCCTGACGCTTCCCAGCCCGGTGCCGAACAGGTTGTCGGTGCAGGGGCCGGGATTCTGCTCGAGGACGATCACCAGCCCGCCGCGTTCCATCCAGTCGCGGATTGCCTCCGACGCGCTGCGGGTCTCCGCGCCCACGGCGTGGGGGCCGATCACCAGCGTGGAGTGTTCCGGGTCGACTCCGGCGATCAGCGCCGGGTCGGCGAGCTGTTTCCCGTTGACGGAGAGGCGTTTCTCTGGGTCGAAGATGACGATCCGGCGGGTCGGCGCTGCGGTCGCCGGCCGCGGATAGAGGCGGAGTTCCAGATCGTTCCACGCCACTTTCTTTTCCCCGCAGAACACTTCCAGCAGCAAGCTGTGCTTCCCGGTGCCGGAGATGGGGCCGAGCTCGACCTCTTCGGCGACGGATGCGTGATAGGCGACCTGCCGAGTCCGCTCCAGCAACGTTTTTCCATCGCAGGTGACGCGGATGGTAAATACTGCGTTATCAGGGAGATGGATGTTCTCGTGAAAGAGCCGGATGGTTCCCCTGAGAGTCCCGCCGGAGAAGAGATGACGGTCGAAACACTCGAGTTGAACGTGCACCGGGCCCAGCACCTTTCGGAAGGTGTCCCAGATCAGTTTGGGCTGAAGCCCTTCCGGGCCCTTTTGAAAGGGGCGGCGGAACCAGGTGTATTGGCCGAACGGGATGTATCCGGCGAAGGAACTCTCCGGGTTGCGGAGCCGCCAGAGCGCTTCGGCATACTCCTTGAGCAGGAACGACTGGTAACCCTGTGCCTGTTGACTGAGGTCGGTGAGCGTCCCGAGGCGCATGGCGACGACTTTCTTCTGCCGGATGTCGGAGTGGCCGATGAAGCATTCTCCGTCATCGTTGGTGTAGGCCGCGATGCTCTCGGTCGAGATGCAGGGCTGAAAGAGCATGTCGTCTTTCCGGGTGTACTCGCCGAAGTGTCTCAGGTCGAAGATATTCTCAGTGTACCACCCGCCGTACTGGTGAACGTCGTCGATATCACCGACGCTCTTGTGGACCAGATTGGCGGCGTCGCCGTTGGAGTTGGAAATGACCGGGCGCGGATCGAGTTTGCGCACCTCCGCAATCCAGCGCTCCAGGATATCGAAGAGCGGTTTGCCCAGGCCGGCGTCCCGTTCGCAGGCGACGATGAGTTCGTTGCCCATGCACCAGATGACGACGGAGGGGTGGCGGCGGTACTCTTCGACGAGGGAGAGGAGCTCCGGCAATTCATTGGCTTCAAACCGCTTGCTCCCGTAGGAGTAACAGCCGAACGAACCGTGGATCGGCATTTCCAGGATGACCATGACGCCCTGCCGGTCGCACTCGTCGAGCCATGCGTGCGGGGGCGGTTCGGTGTGGAAGCGGCTGATCTCCACGCCCTGGGCGCGATAGGCCGAGACGAACTGCTCAATGTACTCCCGGTCGTGCGGGATGTTGCAGTGGGGGAACCCGTTCTGGCCGCGCAGGAAATACGGCTTCCCGTTGAGTCGGAAATCGCTGTCCCTGACCTCCAGGCGCATCAGCAGCAGCGGCTGGACGATGGTTTGAACCACCGTTCCCGCCGGGTCGAGGAGTTCGCTTGTGAGTTGATACGGATGCGGCGCAAGCGGCCAGGAGAAGACCGGGTTCCCGGGTTGAAGCGGAGTTCTGGCGTCAGAAGCCGGAACGGTGACTGAAACGGATTCGGTTCCGTCGGAGAGTGTCATCCGGACGGTATGGTTTTTCGCATCTCCGCGGAGTTCCTGTATCACCTCGAAGCGGGTTCCAACCACTTCCACTGCGGGTACTTCCATGTAGGCGGCGGGGCGGCGTACCAGATGGACATCGCGCCAGATCCCGCCGGCGCGGAGCGAGGAGCCGAAAGCGACCGGCAAGCGGGTGTAGCGGGGGCTGCGGACGAATTCGGGGTCTTCTCCTTCCGGCAGAAGTTCCAGTGAGGGCTTGTCGGTTACCTCCAGCACCAGTTCGCTGCCCGCGCGGACCGAATCGAGCCGGATTTCGAAGGATTTGTATGCGCCGAGGTTCTCCGCAACCGGCTTCCCGTCGAGGAACGCCCGGCATCGGGCGGAGACTCCTTCGAATTTGAGCACGTCGCCGGACCGGACTTCGCCTCCGAGGATTCTGCGGTAGCGGCCGGTTCCGGCGGGGTCGGGGAAGCTTGGATTCGCATAGCTCCACCCGTCCGCATTCCAGGCGTGGGGCAGCGTGACCGCCTGTTCGGTTTCGGCTCCAGGTGCGGTGAAGAGCCAGCCGTCGTTGAAAGGGCGCATGGTCGAGTCGTGGAACAGTTCCTGTGACATGGTGCAACTTCCTTATTGAGAGAGAAAATGTGTCATATCGGCAGTGGCCGGGACGCAGCATCCGCCGCCGGCCGCCGGAGCCGTCGGTGTGAGTTTTTCGCAGGTTGTGCTGGGTCCACAGACGAGATGTTTCATCGCTTGATCTTTAAACTGGTCTATTTTATATACCAATTAATATAGGCGGGCCGATTTCCTTTTCAAGTTGAAATCCTTTGGCGACGGGAATATATTAACGAAAAAGTCGTTCCGAGGAGAACATGGCGAACATCCCTTCCTACATGCTGATCCGGCAATACGTGATGGAGCTCTTCTTCACCCATCTGGACTACACCCGTCCGCTGATGTCGGAGCACGCTCTGGCAGAAAAGTTCGGCGTCAGCAGGAGCACCATCCGCCTGGCGCTGGATGACCTGGTGCGTGACGGGTATCTGGAGCGGCGCAACCGCAGCGGGATGTATCTTTCCCGCAATTATGTTGTTCCGACTCCCGGGCGGTACCGGAAGATCCTGATTGTGACCGGCGACGGGAAGTATACTTTCCTGTCGCAGGTTTTTCTGCACATTCTTTCGAGGGTATACGACTGGTTTTCCACCCGGGAATTCCGGCTGGTTCAGGTCAGTCTTTCGGCCGCCTGCCCGCCGGCGGAGGAGCTGGCGTTTCAGTCGGCGGCGGGCGTGCTCTGGATCATTCCTCATCGCGACCTCACGCCGGAGATCGAGGCGTGCCGGAAGCTCTTTCCGGTTCAGGTGCTCTTCGGCTACGATCCGGCGCTCGATTGTTCGGTCCGCGCCGACTACGTGGCGGGGGCCCTGAAAGCGGTGCGCCGTTTTCAGGCGGAGAACGTGACGCGCCCCTATCTCCTGGGGGCATCCGACTTTCCCAACCGGACGCCGTTCATGGAGGCCTGGATGCAGGCGTTTCCGGGGTGCGCCGACCGGATGCTGTCGATTCCGGAATGCCGCCGGGAGTTGCTGGCGGAACGGTTTCGCCGGGAGCCGCCGGAAGGACTCTTCTGCTTCGGTTCGGAGTATCCGGAGCTGGCCGCGGCTGTCGCAAAGACCGGAATCCGCGGCCCGGTGATCACCGATTATCCCGCGATGGCGGCAGTCTATGCAGATGCCGTTCCGGCAACGGGAATCCTCGACCTCGCGCCGGAGGAAGAGATCCGGCGCGCCTGCGAAGCCCTGGCCGGGCTGGTCGAGCATCCGGAAACGCCGGGAACCCGCCGTTGCTTCACCCCGTCGCTCCGGTGGAAAGACGGGACCGTCGACTGACCCCGCTTCCGCAGCTTGCAGGTGATTGCCGCGTTACAGGAAACGGCGGCGGTAATCCCGGGGCGAGAGCTGATAGATCCTGCGGAATTGGCGGGAGAAATAGTTGGAGTCGGAGAATCCGGTTTCCAATGCGATTTCGGTGATGGCCCGGTCGCTCTGCCGCAGCAGTTCGGCGGCTTTGAGCGCCCGGATGCGGATCAGGTAATCGATGGGCGTGTGCCCGGTGGCCCGTTTGAAGACCGGGATCAGCGTGCTCGGGGCCATGTTGGCGATCCGGGCGATGGCGGCGATGGTCCACTCTTCGCGGTATTCCTTTTCCAGGCGGCTGATCACTTCGCCGAGTCGGTTGAGACTGCGCATCATGGGGTTGGGGCATTTGGCGTATTCGCGGGAGATGCGCACGAAAATTTCGATCGTCTTCGCCAGCAGCAGCAGGTCGCAGCCGGGGAGTCCGCGCTCGAGTTCCGAGCTCATCGCGTGCAGCAGGCTGACGACGGGGAGCAGGGCCTCCGCGGAGATATGCAAGTGGCTCCCGAAGCGGTGATATTTGCGGTAGGCCGGCTCGAAGAGGAACAGTGCGTTGTACCCCGGCAGGGCGCGCATGCTTTTCAGATGATGCTCGAGCGAGACGTCGTCGAACATGATGTTCGAGAGCGACAGTCCGCTCCGTTCAAGGAAGCAGTGTTCGGTGTTTCCCCGAATGAGGAAGATGTCTCCGGCGGCCACCCGGTATTGCTCCCCGTCGATCCACTGGATGCCGCAGCCGTCGGTGACGATGACCAGCTCGGCGAAATTGTGCATGTGCCGGATGTCGGTCATGTCGTGTTCATGCTGCTCCGCCCCGTCGCCGCGGATGTTCCTCACGGTGATGGGGTAGCGCCCTTCCGGGAAAAAGTCCTTGCGGTCGGCGGTCACGGCATTCATGCGTTATTCTCTCCTGTTTCGTAATATCGTACTATTAAATCGTCATTTTGTCAAGGTGGCGGACTCCCGGATGCGCTATAATTAATGCAGAAACTCAACCGATGGGAGGAAATGGGAAATGCAGGGAATCTTCAGATTTTCATTTGGTCCGTGGAATATTCACGAAGGCGAGGACCCGTTCGGGCCGAAGGTGCGCAACACCATCGATTTTTCTTCCAAGCTGGAACTGTATGGACAGCTCGGGTTTGAAGGAGTGCAATTCCATGATGACGATGCGGTTCCTGATCTTGACGGGCTGACCCCGGAGCAGATCGAAAAGCGGGCCGGAGCGTTGAAAAAAGTGCTTGACGATCACGGCTTGACCGCCGAATTCGTCGCGCCGCGGCTGTGGATGGACCCCCGCACCATCGACGGCGGCTATACCTCGAACGATGCGGAATGCCGCCGCTACGCGCTGGAGCGGAGCTTGCGCTGCGTCGATATCGCCCGCACGCTCGGAACTCGTAATATCGTGTTGTGGCTGGCCCGCGAAGGCACCTATATTCGCGAGGCCAAGGATTCCGTCGCGGCGGTGGAGCGCATTGCGGGCGTGATCCAGTCCATGCTCGATTACGACCCCGAAATCCGGGTCATGATAGAATCGAAGCCGAATGAGCCGATGGACCACACCTACATTCCGACCATCGGCCACGCGATCGGGCTGGGGCTGCTGACCACGGCCCCGGAGCGGGTGGGCTGCCTGATCGAGAGCGCCCACGCCATCCTCGCCGGTCTCGACCCCTCCGATGAAATGGGATATGCGCTCGCCCACAAGAAGCTCTGGAGCGTCCACCTCAACGACCAGAACGGACTGAAATTCGATCAGGACAAGAGCTTTGCATCGGTCGACCTGCGCCGCGCCTTCAACCAGGTGCGGATTCTCGACCGTCACGGCTTCGGCTGCGGCGGGGAGTGGGTGGGGCTCGATGTCAAGGCGATGCGGACCCAGAAGGACGGGGCGGCACTCCGTCATCTCGCCAACAGCCGCCGGTTTTTCCTGCGCCTCCTGGAAATCAGCCGTTCGCTCAGTGAGGAAACCGTCGAAAATTTGCGCAACGAGCGTGACTATGAGGCCCTCGATGCGTATATTATGGATGCACTGCTTGGTCATTAAGAAAGATGGAAATAGTTTATGTACAATAATGTAAAGGAATTCGGCGCCATCGGAGACGGGGTTGCCGTCGATACCCGGGCGATCCAGCGCGCCATCGACGCGGGTGGAATCGTTTACTTTCCGCCCGGAACCTACCGGACCGGAACGATTTACCTCAGGAGCCGCGGCGGAATTCTGCTCGACGCCGGGGCGGTCATTCAGGCCAATCCCGATCTGGCCGACTACAATGCCGATGACTTCTGCCCGCAGAACCGGGTGCTCCGCGAGGAGCTGGTCAGCGGCCGCCACCTGATTGTGGCGGTGGAACAACAGGAGATCACCATCGCCGGGGAGGGGCGCATCGACGGCAATTTTTCGGCCTGGATGAATGAGCCGGACCCGGAATCCGATGTCACGCCGCCCTATTTCAAGCGGCATCCGGAGCGGCCGGGCCAGATGATCTATCTCTGTGAATGCACCGATGTGCGGATTCGCGACGTCGAGCTGACCAATGCGTCCTACTGGCACTGTTTCTTGCACGGATGCGAGCGTGTTACCATTTCCGGGGTAAGAATTTATGGCTCTCCACGGGTGATCAATAACGACGGCATCGACCTCGATTGCTGCCGTCACGTGACGGTGAGCGACTGCATCATCCTGACCGCGGACGACTCGTTGACGCTGCGCGCCGATTTCGAACCGCTCAAAAAGACCCGGGTCTGTGAATACATCACGGTGAGCAACTGCGTGTTCTCCAGTGACTTCGCCAACGCCATACGGGTCGGGGTCGGCAACGGGGAGATCCGCCGCTGTTCATTCCGCAATCTCTCCATCTCGGACTCCCGGACCGGAATCTGCGTGGTCTCTCGGTATTGGGAGCGGGATCGCGGCGTTGCGGTTTCTGAGCTCGATTTCAACGGGTTGCAGCTTTATGCGCGCCGCCCGTTCTGCATCAAGCTGGACAACCGGGAGAACCTGAATCCGCCCTGTGCGCGGCGCATCGGCGACCTATCGTTCTCCGACATCTCCGGTGCGGCGGAATTCTCTTCCTACCTCACCGGGACTTCGGCGGGGAAACTCGAAGGAATCGTCTTCCGCGATGTCCGGCTGCGTTACAGCGGCAAGGGCCCGGCCCCGGACCGCGACGAACACGGGCACTGGGGATGCTCTTCGACCGCCGCCGCCTTCGAATTGGCCAACGCCTCCGATATCGAATTCAGGAACGTTGCAATTGATTGGGAGCCTGACGTTTCCGGCTGGCGGAAGGATATCCGCGCCGTCGGCTGCGGTCGGGTGCAAGTCTCCGATTGCCGCTTTCGCAAAGGCGTGGCGGAGGAGTGACGAATTACTTCTTCTCTTCGATTTCGCCGCTGGTGATGCAGCCGCGTTCATCGGTGATGTTGAAGTACCATGCCGTTGCCGCCGGAGGAATCTCCGCGGTGACGGTCCGCTTTTCGCGGTCGATCCGGGCCGGAACGATCTTCCAGCGCCGCCTGGTCCAGTCGCCGGTGTCCTCGGTGCAGTTGAGTTCCGCCCGTTTCAGCGGGACCGGCGCATCGTAGACCACGCTTTCCGGCGTCTGCGAGACGATGCGCGGAAGCGGCTTTCCGCCCCTGACCGTCGCGTCGGCGAAAGCGGCCACCTCCGGCGGGTCTCCGCTCGGCGGATGCGCGTGCCCCATGCCCACCCGGAGCGCGGCGTGGCGGAGTTCCGGCTTGACCAGGCGGCAGGTGCTCCACCAGGAATCGGGCCGGAAGTGCCTGTCCGAAACTCCGTTGCAGAAGAGGATCGGCACCTTGTTCTCCGCCAGGTAAGAGGACGGGTCCCAGAGCTGAATCCAGCGTTCGACCAGTTCCGGCGGCATTTTGGCGAACTCGGTTCCCTTCCACGACGAGTTGCGTCCGAGGAATCCGCAGCCGTAGACCATCGCGGCGAATTTGAAACGGCTGTCGAGGCTGACGGCCGTCTCGCCGATCACCGCCCCCCAGGAGATGCCGGTGACGCCGATCCGCTCCGGATCGATTTCCGGGAAACTCCGCAGCAGAGTGTTGGCGCGGATCACCGCTCCGATCGCATGGTACGGCCACTGCTCCTGCGGCGGCAGCCCGGTGTCGCGGAACACCCGGCCGAGTCCGGGGCCGCCGTCGGGATGGGGGACGCTGCCGTCACTGCCGGATTCCCCGTTGTTGCGGGGGACTCCGCCGGTGGTGTCCATGGCGAGCACCGCGTAGCCGCGCTCCATCCAGAGCCGCACCCAGTAGCGGAACGCTGTTCCGCCGCCGCCGTGAACGAGGATGATCGCCGGGAGCTTCCCTTCAGTCTTTGCCGGCACTCCATACCAGGCGAAGACGCGAGTCGGCTTGCCCCGATAGGGCAGCCCGTCGTAGAAAATTCCGCGGATGCTCTCGTTTCCATTTGATTCGTATCCCGGTGCGGGAGCCCAGGCGGGGAGGGCGAACAGCGCCTCCCGGTCCGGGAGTTCCCCGCCGGTCAGCAGCAGCGCGGCGAAGCAGAACAGGAATGCGAACCGGAGCTTCATTTCAGCACCTCCGCCGGAATCCGGCAGATTCCGATCTTCTCTTTTGCTATGCTGTAGACCAGATAGATGTTGCCGTTCCGGGTGATCGCCTGAAAGTACTGCGCGCCGCCGACCGCCGGTTTGCTGATCCCCGGGACCGCTTCGTAACTGATATGCAGCAGGAGTCTGGTGCGGTCGAAAATCCGGCCGTCCTTCGACCAGGTGATGTAGGCGTTCTGCCGGGTCATGTCGCTGCCGACGAACCAGACGGTGCCGTCCGGCAGCTCTCCGGCGACCGGCATGGCGGTGCCGAAGAGGTTGGTTTTGATGCCGGGGCCGTAGCACGCTTCGGGCGTCTGCTTCTCCGCCGCGTAATAGGTGGTCGGGTCAAGCAGGTTGTCGCGGACGGTCACGCTGCTGCCGTCGGGCCGGATGAACTCGGTGTGGTGCGCCAGCCCGTTTTTGCCGTTCGCCGCCAGCTTGTCGGTGCCCGGCGCATACCGGGGGCGCCGGTTGAAGATGGCTTGCCGTCCCTGCAGCGCCTTCCGGAACTCCTCCGGCGCTTCGGCGAGCGGTTTCGCGGTGTCGTAGGGCGGCAGGAAACGGCCCATCTTCTTGCGGATGGAGGGGGTCACCTGGAGTTCGGCCGGGGCGGGATCGCCGGAGACATAAAGCTCCGAGGCGGGGCGCAGTTTGCCGTCTTCGAATTTCCATTCCTGTACGAAGCCCATCAACTGCCAGTAGATGTCGAACCGGAAGGGCGGTTTGCGCCCCCGGCTGTAATGCTCGTCCGGAACCGGGCTGCAGTTGGCGTTGTGGTGATAGAGCATGGTGTCGGTCCAGCCGTCGCAGAGCAGCAGGCGGCCGCGCAGGAAGAGGCGGCCGTCGATCAGCTGGAGCGTGCCGTCCATGAACGCGCCGGTGATCAGGTCGGAGTCGTCCGAGACTGGGCGGCGTCCGGCGGGCATGGCGGGCGGGGCGAGTTCGACGATCTCCTCCGGCTTCCCCCAGTCGATGCTGCCGCCGTTGTCGCGGAAGATCCCGACCCGGGCGAGGAGTCGCTGCCCCGGCCCGTTTTCATCCTGCACGTGGTTGGTCCAATAGACGATCACCCGGTCGCCGAGGACGACGAACTGCTGGTGGTGGTTGTAGGTTCCGTGGAGAATGCTTTCATAAGTTCCGCCGTTCTCCGGCGAGGCCTTCGACGGTTTCGGGTCGTAGAGCAGGTCGGCGGCGACGCCTTCGAGTTGCTCGAGTCCGAGGCCGGGGCGGGCCGGGTCGAACGATGCGGGCGGCTTCCATTCGAGCGGCGGCGCCGGGTCGGCCGCGGCGGCGGTCAGGGTCAGGCCGGCGAGCAGAAGTGCGGCGGCAAGGGTCCGTGGTTTCATCGGGTGCGTCTCCTTCATGTCGTTATTGTCCGATCCAGGCGGTGGAGCTCCGGCTCAACTGCCGGGTGATCTCCGCCGAAACGTGGCCGTCGGCCCAGGATACGTTCGAGCGGTTGTCGTGCCGCATCCACATGCCGTAGGGGTTGTTGTCGGGCTCTTCGAGCTTGCTTTTGATCCGCCAGGCGGCGACGGTGTCTTCGACCTGGTGCCCGCTGTCGGCGAAGGCGATCATCGTGGACGGCTTGGCGATCCGGGTGATGCGGTAGAAGGGGCCCGGATAGGTCGTCGAACCGGTCTTCGGCCCGCCGAGCAGCCCCCAGTTGTAGCCGTACGAGGGTTCGTTGGCGTCGAAGGTTCCCGGCGTGGCGTTCCGGTTGAATCCCGTATCGGCCGGGCAGCAGAAGATTTTCGGCAGTTCGCCGCGCCAGGTTTCCAGCGGCTGGTAGCCGAGGTAGGCGGCGAACTGGTACTTGTGCCAGCGGCGGTTCTCCTCGTTGCTGTCGTACACCATGAACCCGTTGTTGTCGTTGATGTAGGCGAGGAAAGTTCCGCCGATCTGCTTGAGGTTGCCGATGCAGTTGGCCGCATGGGCCCGTGCCCGCGCCTTCTGGAGCGCCGGCAGCAGCATCGCGGCGAGAATCGCGATGATGGCGATCACGACGAGGAGTTCAATCAAAGTGAAACGTCTTTTTCCCATATTCGTCCTCCGATGGTCTGGGGATGAAGTTTTCATCATTACGGATTCTGTTCCGGCGCGTTCCCATATGGTTTTATTTCCTGTTTATAATTATGACGGATTCCGGCCCGGAAAGCAATCCGGATATGTTTGCAAAAGGAATAAAAATTTTTGCTTTTTTTATATCTATTTCGACATTAATGCAAAATGTTAGAAAAAATACGGATATTATTTGCAAAAATGCTTGAAAAAAAGCAATGCTTTTCTATGGTAAGAGAAGGAAGGAGCGCGGAACATGGAACGGCCAAGACGTCTGATCGGAGAGATCCGGGAGAAGTGCGGAAAACTGGAAGAGCCGACCCGCTATCTGAACGGAATCGGCTCGGTGCATTCGGAACTCCCCGGCAGCATCGTTCTCTTGCAGCGGAACCGGGGGCATCGGATTTACCGGACGCCGCAGCCGCTGCAACTGCTCCACGGCTCCTATGTGCTGACGGTGAGCTTACAGGAGGAGGGGCTGATCTGCGCCGCCGAGCACACCTACCGGCTGCCGGAAGGCGGGGCGAGCGTGGTGTATCCGTTTCAGGGGCATCATTACATGGTCGAGCAGGAGAATTTCTTCTGGCTGGTGGTGACCTTCGGTCTGGAGAATGCCTACTTGCCCGACTTCCTGTTCCGCAGTTTCGAACTTTCGCCGTTCGCCTGGCTGCTGCTGGATCGGGTGGTCGATCTTTACCTGGAACTCCTGCCCGGCCCGCAGGACCGCGTTCGGGAGGGGCTGCTGCAATCGGCGCTCTATGCTTTTTTGCTCGAACTCCGCCTCGGGAACGAAGTTGGTGAGGCGCGATCCGGCGGCGACAGCGCACCGCCGCGCCGTCACCGGGTCGAGGTGTTCGAGGCGATGAACCGCCGGATCATCGACGGGATCGCGGACCCGGAGCTTTCGGTCTCCTCGCTCTCCACCGAATTCGGCGTTTCGGTTCCGTCGATGTATCAGCTGTTCCAGCTCCTGGTCGGCTGCAACCCCGGCGAATATATCCGGACGCTGCGGATCAAGCGGGCGATCAAGCTGTTGAATGCGAACGATATGCTGATCGCCGACGTGGCCGAGAATTCCGGCTTCACCTCGCAGGCGATTTTCAGCCGCTGTTTCCGCAAGGTGGTCGGCTGTTCGCCGAGCGAATATCTGCGGCAGCACCGGGAGTGAGGATTTTTTCAAACTGCCGCGGCTGCCGGATTCCGGTCAGACTTCGGAGGAGTCTTTTTCGATCTTCTTCATGCTGAATACGATGAAGACGATCAGAACCAGGATCAATACGCCGAGGATGGCGAAGAACACCTGGCCCCACCGGGTGAACTTTTTCTCCGGAACCGCCGGCTTGTAGTCCGGCGTCGGCTGTTCGCCGCCGGTCCGGAATTCGTTGTATTGCCGCCGCGCCGGATCGACTTCGTTCAGCATTTGACCGATTTCATATTGCCCCGGCGGAAGCCCGGCGCTGCCGTAGCAGAGGCGGGCAGGGATGGCGGCGGGCAGAAGGACCAGCCGTAATTCCGGGCCGACTCCCTCCGGCTGCGGCTGGTTGAGCGGCGGGTTGTCCTCGTTGAAGACGGTCAGTTTGCAGGAGGCCCCGAGCCGCCGGAGTCCTTCGAATTCCAGGGCGGTGGTCCTGGGACGAAGTCCGGGCAGTTCGAGGCGCTGGAGCCGGCCCCGCTTCGTGTAACCGCTCTCCGGATCTTCGAGCAGGACTTCGCGGCTCCAGTTGACGTCGGGCGTGCGCAGGATCAGGCGGTTGAGCGGCTGGCGCTTTCCGTCGAACGCGATTACGGTCGTTTTAGTCTTCGCATCGTTGGTTACGCTCAGAACCTCCACCGGATAGGCGGCCGTCGCCGGACGCACCGTCTCCCGGAACTCCCGGCTCCGGTCGAGGCTGACGCCGTCGATCTTAAGTTCGCGGTGAAGCTGGCCGTATGCTTCGCTGCGATTCTCCGGCCTGCTGCTGGTGGCGATCTGGCGCCACGGCGAAACGTGCTCCTCGCCGTAATTGTCGATGACCAGTTTCAGCTCCCGGCAGACCGCCGTTTTCGGCAGCAGGAACGTTTTCCGGCTGACCGCGAGGCGCGAGGTCTGGTCGAAGAACGGTTCGTCGGCGAGGAGTTGCGTCTCCTTTCCCGCGGCGTCGATTGCGAAGGCGGAGAACCGTTTCTCGAAGTCTCTTTCCCCGGTCCGGATGGTGATGCGATCCAGCCTGAGCTCCTTCTGGGGCGGGATCGGCTCGAGCAGGATGACCGCCCGGTTGTCTTTGACCGAAAGGGACTTGGCTCGGGACGGTTCCGGGATGTACCGCTGCTCGGTACGCAACACGAACACCTGTTCCCGCTGGAACGGCAGCTCCACCCCCGACGCCGAGAAGAGCCGCATATCATCGAGCGAATCGATTTTGGAAAAGACCTCTCCGGGAAGGCGGACGGAGTTGAACTGTTTCTCCTGAACGTTCGCCGGGGACGTCAGCTCCCGGAAATACCGGAATGCGCTCTCTTCGGCCCCGACAACCGCGAAGACGGCGAACAGGATGGCGGACAGGGTGCAAAACGGCTTATTCATGATGCGACTCCTCCTGCTCCGGCTGTTCCTGCCGCCGGAAAAGCTGTTCCATACGCATATAGGCGAAGGCTCCGACGAAAAGCAGCAGCCCGACGGCGAAAAACGCGATGATCCGATAGAGCGCCTGCGCCTGCGACATGTCGATCAGCAGCGCCTTGAGCGCCACCACCGCGAAGAGCACCAGCCCGGTCATGCGCAGCGCCTTGACCCGGAATCCGATGCCGGTCACGATGAGGATGAGCGCATAGACCGCCCACAAGGTGGAGATTCCGCCCTGCGCAAAATCCGGCAGCTTGAGTTTGAGGCCGTGGTAGAGTTCGAGACTGCTGTAGACGAACCAGAGGGTTCCCGCCGTGATGCCGAAGGTCCGCGCTGCGTCGGTTCCCTGCGTTTTCCGGAACAGCGACCGGGCGATCCACGCCAGCCCGAGGACGAAGACCGCGAATCCCGCCAGCCGGAATCCCGAGAGCGGGTAGTAATGCTCGAACCGGGCGGTGTAACCGATGCGGGCCAGGTCGAGGAGTCCGGCGAACATCAGGAGCATCATGCAGTTGAACAGCGCGACCGGCTTTGTAAACCGGCTCCGCTGGAAGAGGAAGGCGATGGCGGCGAGATAAAGCACCGCCGAGAGCAGCAGCCGCAGCGTCGGCACCGTAGCCGGGAGCTTGGCGATTTCGATGCGGAAGAGGGCGAACCCGAGGATCGCCCCCGCATAGAGCAGAATTTCAGCGATGACCGGCGACTCCATCGCGGTAAGCGGCGGTTCGTTCCCGGCGATGACTTCGGAGCACTTTTTGCGTTCGGCGCGCTTGCTGATCCAGAAACCCGCTGCGAGCGAGAGCGAATAACTGCCGAGCGAAACCGCCCGTTTGAGGAGCCCGGCGTAATACTCTCCGCCGAAAAGCAGGCTTTGGCCGAGCACTTGCAGCGCATGAAACCCCGCCACCACATAGAGCAGATAGCTGAGCAGCACGAGAACCCGGCTGCGGGAGTGCACGCCGAGGTAGAGCATCGCCGCCGCCTGGATCGCCCAGGCCGCGGTGAGCCAGCTCGACGAGAGCAGCAGCGGCAGACTCAGCGAAACCGAGAAGGTGCAGAGCGTGAGCAGCGTGAGATAGAGATTCCGGTCGCTCACCTTGACCCGGAAGCAGAAGAAAAGCTCGACGGCGAAGACCAGCGCGGCGAACACCGTCACCGCCGCCGCGTACTTCGTCCCCGGCAGCGCCCGCTGTGTCGCCGAGATGCCGAGATAGAAATAGAGTCCGGTGTTGGCGAAAAGCAGCAGCGTTTCGATCAGCGTGATTTTGAGCCGGTGAATCAGCGAATAGCAGACCGGCAGCAGGCTGAACAGCACGAAATAGGCGGAGCCGAAGAGGATCACGCACCGGTAGTCCGCCAACTGCTGCGGATCGAAGAATTTGTCCGCCGCCCCGAAAAAGAGGGCGTAGTTGAAGACGAAGGCCACGATGTTGAGCAGCCGCCAGTTCCGGTAAAAGGCGAGGAACAGCGACCCCGCGCCGATCAGCAGCAGATAACTGAAGAGTTCCGGCAGACGCTTCTCGCCGGTGGAGAGCATGACCGGCGTGGCGTAACCGCCGGTCACCGCAATCAGCGCCACCAGAAGCGCGTTCTGGCGGAGCGCCAGCAGCGCGGCGAACACCGTGATGAGGATCATGAGAGCGAACGCCGTCACTCCCGAAAGCAGCGAATAGAGCGATGCGGCGGCAAAGATCGAGAAGTAGAGTGTCACCACCCCGACGCCGGAGAGTCCGAGCCCGAGCAGTCGGTATCTGGCCGACTTCGACAGCTTGTACCCGAAGGCGAGAATCGCCAGCCCGGCGACGATGATTCCAGTGATGCGCAGCTCCGGCGGAACGAGGTTCCGGTCGTGGGAGTATTTGACGAGAAACCCGAGGGCGAACAGCGTCAGCACCACCGCGCTGCGGACCAGCCAGACGGTGGCGACGGCGTATTCGACCGCGATGTTGTTCGGGCGGAACTCTTCGCCGACGACGATCCAGCTCCAGATCTTCGCCAGCGCTTCTTTCGCGTGCCGTTCGAATTCCGACTCCTTGCGGGGAGTCGGGGGCTTGGGCGGCGGTGCGGCCACCGGTTTCGGGGCCGGAGGCGCAACCGGCTCCGGTCGGTCGAGGGCGCGGGCAAGCGCCGCCGCCTTCTCCTGCGGTTTCGGCGGCTCCGGCACTGGCGGAGGAGGAGGAGTTGGAACAGGCGCCGGTTTGGGTGGCGGCGGTGTTGGCATCGGCGCGGGTGGCGGTACGGGTTTGGGCGGTTCGGGAGCCTTGGCGACGACGGGTTTTTCCTGCGGCTGCGGCAACTGCCGGGCGAATTCGCCGGGCATCCGGTCGAGTTTTCGGCGGATTTCGCCGAGTTCCCTCTGAATTTCGCGCAAAGTCCGGGTCGTGGAAATCTTGCAGCCGATGTAGACGATCAAAGCGACAATAGCCAGAAAAATCAGGATACCATCCATAAAATCGTTCCTTTATTTGATATGCCCGATTCTACAATACCCCGGCTTTATCGGAATGCAAGTCCCCGGAGAATGCTCTGCCGCCTTCAAACGACCAAATAACGCCGCTGCCCGAAAAAGCCCGCTTACAACCGCTTTTTTTGAAAAGGATGGGGCGGGGGGTCCGGGGGGCGGGGAAGGAGAACTTTTTTTCACGCGAAAAAAAGTTCTCCTTCCCCGCCCCCCGATTCCCATCTCCTTCGTTTGAGAAGCAAAAAGTTGACAAAGTTTCTTGATGACAAGTTCAGGCGTTCGGATGGGCCGGTATTCGGGTCGCGACCGGCGGCGTCTGGCTGAAGAATCCAACAACAAAGAACAGGAGACTGCCAATGGATCTGATGGAGATCATCGGAAAGGCCGCGGCGGGGGAGGTTTTGAGCCAGGAAGAGCGTACCGCGCTCGCCGGCTTCCGTCCCGGCGATTCCGACCCTTCCGCGCTGGAGAAGCGCAACCGCGAGCTGGAGGCGCGGCTCGAGGAGCTTGAAAAAAGTGCGCTCACCGAGCCCGAGCAGCTCAAGCGCCGGTTTGACACCGAGCTCTCCCGGCTGCGGGAAACCCTCAAAGCGGCGGGGGCCGAGCGCGATGCCGCGAAGCAGGAGCTCGCCCGCATCGGATTCCGCCGCCGGATTGAGCGCATCGCGCAGGAGCACGGGTTTTCCGATCCCGATTACCTCGAATACCTGTGCGGCCGCGACCGCGTCGACCCCGAGTCGGCGGAGGCGGTCGAACCCTTCCTGAAGAATCTGCGCGAGAGTTCGCCGCGTTTCTTCAAGCTCGATCTTGCCCCCGGCGCGCCCGAGCTCCCGCCGCCTCCGGCGAAGGCCGAGCGGGGCGGCGGCGACATCCTGTCGCTTCTGGCCGAAGTCCCTGTCGAAAACGAATAACCGGTTCCACAACCCACAAAGGAGTATTTGAACCATGTTGTACAGCTACAGTTTCCAGAACAAGAAGCGCGATCTCTCCGACGTCCTCTCGACCGTGATCAAGGACGAACCGCGGTTCATCAGCCTCTTCAAGCCGAGCGAAGACGCGACGCAGCAGAAGCACGAGTGGCTGGAGGACCGGCTCACCGGCCGCAGCGTCACCGTCACCGCCGTCTCGGAAGGGACGCTCTCGGCTTCGGCCGCCGACCTCGCCAAGCTCCGGGTCGGCACCCTCGTCGTCGTGAAGGATGATTCAGCGCTGTTCCGCGTCGTTGCGCTGACCGCCTCCGGCTTCACGGCGACGCTGGTCGCCGCCAACGGTTCGTCCACCGCCTACCCGGCGGCGAACGATGTGCTGGCGATCGTCTCGACTCCGGTGCAGGAGGGCAGCAGCGCCGGCGACGGCGACGAAACCGGACTCACCGGACAGTGCGAATACAACTGCACGCAGATCTTCCGAAAGGACATCATCCTCTCCGGCAGTGCTTTGGCGATCAACGTCTTCGGCTCGGTGGACAACCAGCTCAACCGGCAGACCGCCTTCGCTCTCGGCGAACTGGCCCGCGACCTCAACCGCGTCGCGCTCTTCGGCCGCCGGGTCGAAGCGGGCACCTCGACGCGCGGCGAAGCGGGCGGCCTCTACTTCTTCGGCTGCGCCGCCGACGGACTGTCGATCGACGCCTCCGCCGCCGGATTCGACAGCGTCGCGGTCAACGACGCCGCGCAGGCGGTGCTCGGCGCGGGCGGCGACCCGTCGCTGATCCTCTGCTCGCCGGGACAGGCGCGCGTGCTGTCCAACGAGTACAAGAACCAGCTCCAGATCGTCCGTTCCGACGACCGCCGCGGGGCGTATGTCGCGGTGATCGTCAACGAGATCAACGGGCGCGGCATGACCGTGATGGCCGATCCGGACATGCCGGACACCGACGCCTGGATCGTTGACCCCGCCGGGTTCGGGCTCGCCAGCCTGAAGGGGCGTGCCATCACCGACACCGACGCGACGCCGAAGGGATTCGACGGCATCAAGCGCATGGCGCTCGGCGAAGTGACCTTCCTCTTCAAGAACGCCGCCGCCCGCCTCTGCCGGGTGAAGAACCTCAAGGGCAGCGTCGACGCCCTCGCGGCGATCCGCGCCGCGGAGTAACTCCGATGGGCGTGACACTTGCCGAACTGCGGACCGCCGCCGACGCCTACTTCCTCCGTCATCTGGCGGGGGAGGAGTGGAACCTGCTGCCCGAGGAGGTCAGGCTGGGCGCCCTCTCCGGAGCCGAAGCGGATGTGGCGCTCTACTTCGACCGGACCGGGATCGACCCGGAGAATCCGCTCGAACTCAACGCCGTGTTCGAGCAGGCGATCCACCTCGCCCGGAAGGAGCGGGCCGGATGCGCGCCGCGCCGCCGGCTGGTCTCCGAAGATATCTCCGGCGTCGGCAGCCGGACCTGGGAGTACACCGGAAGCGGCGAAACTCCCGACTACGCGCCGCGCGCGCTGAAGTTCCTGGAGTCCGCCGCCCGGCGGCGCTTCCGGATCGGGCGCGGCTGACGCGTTCCCCAAGCCCCCGCGATGAACTGTCGCGGGGGCTTTTTTCCGTATTGTCACAAAAAATCGCTTTTTTTCGACTCCCGCTATTGACTTTTCCTGTTCTTTTTGTCATAATAAAATCGTATCGATATGCGATATGATAATTCAGGATGGGAAGAATGGTACAGGCGAATTACAAACATCGGCAGCTCGCGGAAATTTTGCGCGGGGAGATCGTGTCGGGGGGATTCCCGGACGGGCGGTTTCACACCGTCAAAACCATGATGGAGCGGTTTCAGGTCAGCCAGGCGACGCTGACGCGGGCGCTCCAGCCGCTGTACGAAGAGGGGCTGATCTACAGCGTGAGCGGCAAGGGCACCTTCGTCGCCGGGGACGCGGAGTTGCGCGACCGGAAAAAGGCGGCCCCGCCGACCGTCTACTGCATCGCGGCCTACGAAGAGATGTTCGACCCCGCCCGGACTTCGCCGGACTGGTGCTTCACCCAACTGATGCTCAAGGGCGTGGTCTCCTCCGCCCGGAAGCACGACATTCCGGTCAATATCGCCCCGATTTCGACCGAACTTGAGGCGTTTAAAAGCATCGCCGACCGCGAAAACACCATGTTCATCTTCCTCAACTACGAACACTGCGAACAGCTGGTTGAGTATGTCGTGAAGAAGGGAATTCCGTATTCGCTCTACGTCAATGCTCCCCTCAACCGGAAGATGAATCTGGTTTTCTGCGATGTCGGCAAGGCGGCGGAAGACGCGACCGCCTATCTGGCGGAGCGCGGACACCGCGAAATCGCATTCCTCGGCGACTACCCGGATTCGGTGCGCCACCGGGGATTCCGGCGGGCTCTGCGCCGGTTCGGCCTGCCGTACCGCGAGGAATACAACTGGTTCCTCTACCGGGGATTGGTCGAGCCCGCCCGGAACGAGGCGGCGACGAAACTGCGCGCCTGCCCGGAAGTGACCGCGGTCGTGGCGGCCACCGACCTCCGGGCGATCGGACTCTGGCAGGCGCTCCGAGAGCAGTCCCGGTGCTGCGCGGTCGCCGGTATCGACAATATGTGGCGGTATTATCAGTTGTCCCCGCCGCTGACCTCGGTCGACATGCATCTGGAACAGGCGGGGGAGGCTCTCTTCGACGCGCTGCTGCAGAAGCGCGAGGATGGCGAAGACCGGCTGCGGACGATTCCCCATTCGCTGGAGAAAGGAGAGACCGCGTAACCGGCGCGGCGGATTCCCGATGAAACGATTTTTTTCACACGAAACAAGATAAGGAAAGGCGGAACATGAAAAAACATTTTACTCTGATCGAACTTCTGGTGGTAATTGCCATCATCGCCATTCTCGCCGCGATGCTGTTGCCCGCGCTCAACCAGGCGCGGGACCGGGCAAGGCAGTCGTCCTGCATCTCGTCGATGAAGCAGCTCGGCACGGCGTTCCAGTTTTACGAGCGGGACAACGAGGCGTTCTATCCGCCCTCGTACCTGAACGGACAAAGCCGCTGGTGGTTCAGCTATCTCAATATCTACGTCGGGCGGCAGGAGAGCGACAATTACAAAACCGGCAAGATTTTCCAGTGCCCCGGCGCTTCGGATGGGAAAAACGGCTATGCCCTGCCGAAAATCGCCGGGAATCCGCCTTACTCGCGGGGCTATTCCTGGAACACCTTTTCCAGCTGGAATCCGAATACCAAAGTTCTTATGCCGGAGAACCGGACCACCCGGGTCCGCAATGCCCGCGCCATCGTGCTTTACGACAGCAACTGGTACGCGAACGACACCTACAGCAAGCCGGTCGTCGGCTGGCACGGCAATATGTACTGCACCATCCTCTCGTTCGACGGAAGCGTCGGATCTGAGCACCAGATGCTGCTCAACGACTGGGGCACGTCCCGGCAGAAATACTGGCTGACCAAATGAAGAAACAACTCGGAATCCTTCTGGCGGCCATCTGTCTGCCGCTCTTCGGCGAAGCGGCGGAGCTGAAACTCCCCGCACCGGAAAAATGGGCCGCGATCGGGGAAGGCACCCGGCTGGAAACGGCCGGAGAGGTTTGGCGAATTCTCCCCGGCACCGGCAGGGAGACCAGCGTCTGGACCCGGCCCGTATTGCCGTTCGGACCGGCGATGTACCGCGTCGCATTCCGCTATCGGCTCGATGGCGGGAAGCTCCACGTTATCGTCAAGCATGGCGACGACACCTACGCGCTGCTGGAGAAGAATCTCCCGGCCACCGGCGGCGAATGGCGCGATTTCGAGGCGGAGATGGAGGAGGACCGTCCAGGAACGCACGGATCGGTGTGGTTCCATGTGACGCAACCGACCGAGGTTTCCGGGCTCCGGCTTGAGCGCATCGCCTCTGAAACTGAGAAAAAAGCGGCGGAACAGGGGAAACCGGTTCCGGTGAAGCAACTGGTTCCGTCCGATCCGCCGGCGTCGGCGCTGCCGGACCTCCGCGACTCCTTTGTGATCGCCCAGGAGTGGCATTCGTGGTTTTACGCCGACACGGCTCCCGAGGGCGGCGATCCCTTTTTCCAGACCTGGGGGTATCATGACGGCCGCAGCGAATATTACGCCAGTTCAGGCCCGCTCTGGCGTCGGGCCGGGGCGGACCTGATCTACCCCTACCTCGGATTCTACTCTTCGGGGAACCCCGAGGTGATCCGCTGGCAACTGCGCTGCATGAAGAACAGCGGACTTGACGGCGTCCTCATGCAGCTCTATCCGGAGTCAAAGGGCGGTCGGGCATTTATGAATCTGGAACACTTCGAGCACTGTCTCAAACTGGCGGAAGAGGAGAAGGTCCGGATCGGCATTCACGACGAAATCCAGTTCATGCCTGCTTCCGCCAAGGGGATCGACGCCTTCATCGAGCGCGCCTCCTCGGTGCTGGCGCTGGCGAAACGGTATCCCGATGCGTTCCTCCGCCGGAACGGGAAGATCGTCTACCAGTACGAGGCGTGGAATCTGCCCTATTCCCCCGCCGAACACCAGCAGATCATGGACGCGGTCGAGGCGAAAATCGGCGAACCGGTCTACTGGATGGTCTGCGGCCCCCTCGACAAGATGGTTCAGGTCGAGGGCCTCTCCTGCCTGAAATTCCCGGCCAACACCTGGTCGCACTGCCGCAAGGAAGGCACCGCGACTTTCGGCGTCGGCGGCAACCAGTGGAAGGCGGAGTCGGACAACCCCGACGAGACCTTCTATTGGGATCAGTGGAAAGAGAGCGTGCGCAAGAGCGCGCTTCGCATCGCCGAGGCGAACAAAACCCGGAAGCACAAGCTTGAACATGCGGTGTGGATCTATCCGGGATTCAACAACGCGGGCCGCTGGGCCAAGACGCCCGACGTGCTGCCGGAGCGCTCGTTCGACCGGAGCGCCTATTTCCTGCGCGCCATCCGCACCGCGCAGCAGGAGGCCGGGCCCGGGGTCATTCTCAATCTCGCCTCGTGGAACGACCGCGAGGAGAAGACCGCGCTGGAACCCTCGTGGAGCAACGAGTCGCCCGATCCGTTCGAAATGGTGCGGCTGCTGGCGGGGATGAAGCGGAAGGCGTTCAGCGAACCGCCGCTGCCGCCGAAGGAGTACGTCGACCCCTGGATGTGGAGCATCCTCTACGGCATCGACCGCACCCCGCCGCGCATCACCGGAATCCGGCTCCACATCTCGGAGGCGAACCTGGCGGCGGACGCGATCGACGACCTCAGCGGCCCGGTACGGGTCGAAATGAGTGCCGCCCCGCTCGCCCGGACGGATCGCGCCGTCAGCCTCCAACCGGGCGTACCGGTCCGGCTGACGCTCTCCCTCCCGGAATGCAAGGCGGGATACGGCGGCCTGTTCCTCGGCGTCAAATACCGTGCGCCGGAGGAGACGAAACTCGTCTGCTCGCTGAAGTACCCCCGCCAGGTCGAGCAGGGCGTTTTCCGGCTGAACGGCGCCCGGGTTTCGACCATTCCGCCCGGCCCGGTCCTGCCGGGGAGGGGGATTGCGCGCTGGCACGCGGTGGACCTTCCTAACCTCAAGGTCGCTCCGGAGACGCCGGGCATGGTCGAACTCACCGTCAAATACCTGCCCGGCGACAGCAAGGGCGAGGCCGTGCTCGAACAGCTGGCGCTCTACCCGGAGACGATTGTGAACGAGTCGTCGCGGGGATTCGCCCTGCCGGGGCCGGGCAGGGAGGTGCGCACGTTCGTGGTCGGCTTCCCCGACAAGCTGCTGCCGCGGAATTTCACCGGAATCCCGTTCGCGCTTCAGGCGGTCGACGCCGAAGGCAACCGTTCCGCCGTCCAGATCTTCGACCTCTCCGAAGGCGATATGAACTCCGGCCTCGGCGGCCGGAGCGTCGAGTGCGACGATTCGTTCCGGCGGTAAAGCTTCAGCAGTCCGCGGTGATGTCGGTGCAGTCGTCGGAGCAGTCCACCGGGCTGCCGATGCCGTTGTGGGTGACGATGTTCTCCGTCACCCGGCAGCGGTCGCAGTTGACCAGGCGGACGACGCTTTCGCCGATCGCGGTGTCGATCACGTTGCCGGTGACCAGCAGGTTGGTGCAGTTTTCAAACTGAAGGAAACTGCGCCCGTTCGGCTCCTCGTCGACGGTCAGCGTTTTCGCCCGGCTGTCGTGTTCCTGGAACAGCGAATTCCCGGTCATGGTGAGATTGCGCGCCGGTCCGGCGACGTGGCAGAACGCGCCGCAGGCGGCGGCTCCGGTCGAAGCCTTCCAGTTGTTGAGCACGTTCCCGCTGATGGCGGAGTGGTACACTTCGCCGAGCGAAAAGCATTTGCTCACATAGGCGAAGCTGTTGTGGTGCAGCGTGGACATCGAGATGTACGCCAGCGACATCGCGGTTTCGAGGTCGGCGAAACAGTTGCCTGAAATATCGGTCGCTTGGCCGGGGCCGTGGTTGCGGACGCCGCAGACCATCTGCGCGAACCAGCAGTGGCAGATGTTCGTCACGTCGCAGACTTCGATGTCGATTCCCACGTAAAGATCGGTGAAACAGCACCGGAATACCCGCAGCATCTCCGGCTTGCAGCGTTTGGAACCCGGTTTGAGGACGATCGCGCGCTGGCCGTCGCGCTCCACATTGGCATAGCGGCCGGGGGCGGGGTACCACTTCAACTCCCGGAAATTGGGCAGGTCGCCCTGCATCCGGCTGTAGCCGTTGGCGGTGTCGACGCCGGTGTTGTTGTGCCCGACGAAGGTGAGCCCTTCGAGCTCGACCCGGGCGCACTGCATCGGCCAGTTCCGTCCGGCCGCCGGAAAGGATTCATCGACTCCGTCGCCGCAGAAGGTGATGCAGTCGGGGCCGCAGTGCTCGCCGAAACGGAAGCAGCTTCCGCCGGCGATGTTGAGTCCGTGAATGTCGATGCCGCTGTGACCGGCTCCGGAGATTTTTACCCCCGCGTGCCGGATCTTGAGCGGAGCGTCGATGAAATAGACGCCGGGAGCGAATCGGTAGTGCGCCCCTCCTCCGGAGAATTTCGCCTCTTTTTCCGTTTCGTCGAAAATTTTTTGGAGGATGGCGGAGACATCGTCGCGCCCGGTGTTGTCGAGCTCGTAGGTCTTGCGCTCCGCGGCGGTGATGACTTCCAACATGTACTGCCGGTCCTGGTCCATAGCCGTTTCTCCCCTGTGTAATGAATTCTCCCCTGTGAGGGTAAAAATATCACTGCTCCAACGCTTTTGCAAACGGGAGTCCGGTTTTTCCGTATTTTCCCCGGCGGGTGTTGCATATTTTCCGCTCCGGGCTTATAGTAAGCGACAGATGAAAAACAGAATGGAACAACCGGGGCGGACCGTCCGCTTTTTACGCGACAACCGCGCGCTTCTGATCCTGCTTGCCGCCGGGCTGCTGCTGCGGCTGGCGGTTGCGCTGCCGGGGCTCTGCGCCGACGCGGAAAGCTGCTTTTCGCGGCCCGATTCCGCGGGATATCTCGGCCCGGCCCGCGCGCTGGCGATGGAGGGGCGTTACCTCGACGCGCCGGGCGGAGAGCCGAATTCCGGCCGCGCGCCGGGCTTCCCTTTCTTCGCCGCGGCGGTGTTCCGGGCGTTCGGTTCGGAAAATGCGGCGGCGCTGGTGCTTGCGTTGGTGATCGCCGGGGCGCTGATTCCGCTCGCGGTTTACCGGGCGGGGATTGTCTGGACGGGGAGCCGCAACGTCGCGCTCTGGGCGTGCGGATTCGTCGTCTTCAACCTGACCGCGATCGCCAACGCGCCGATGCTGCTGTCGGATACGCTCTTCGGGCTGGTTGCGGCGCTGATGCTGGTCTGTTACGGCCGATTCTACCGGAAACTCGACCTGCGCTGGTTTGTCGTGACGCTGCTGTTTGCTGCAATCGGCGCACTGATCCGGCCGATCAACTCGGTCTGGGTGCTGCCCGCCCTCTTCCTGCTCACCGTCACGCCGAAGCTCGATTGGAAGGGCAAGCTGGCGGGCGGACTTGTCGGCCTCGCCGTCTTCCTCCTCGTCCTCCTGCCCTGGATGGGGCGCAACGCCGCGCTCGGGGCGGGGTGGTCGATCGACACCAACACCGGCTCGATGTACCACCAGAACGGAGCGATGATTCTCGCCCGGGTCAATCATTCCAGTTTCGAGGAGGAGAAGGCGAAAATCCTCGCCGAACTCGACCGGGAGTTCGCCGACACCGTGAAATACCCCGACCAGAAGAGCCGCACCGACTACCGGCTGGCCCGGTTCCGCGAACTGATTCTGGCGCATCCGTTCATCTGGATTTCGCAGCATTTCCGCCCGCACATCCTGTTGCCGGACGCGCCGACGTTCCTGGAAATCCTCGGCGTCACCAGCGCCGGGCGCGGCACGATGGACGTGATGCAGCGGGAAGGGGTATTGGCGGCGGTCCGCCACTATTTCGACGGCAAACTGTGGGTGCTGCCGCCGCTGCTGCCGCTGTTGCTGGTCACGCTCGCGCTGTACGTTCTGGCGGCGTGGCGGCTGGGGAGCTGGGTGTGGAGATTCTGGGATGACTGGTATTACGTGCTGCTGTTCTTCGCCTTCGCCGAATACTATTTCTTCCTGCCGGGGCCGATCACCGCGCCGCGTTACCAATTGCCGGCGCTGCCGATTCTGGCGCTGATGGCGGCACAGCAGATTTCCATTTGCCGGCAACTGTTCCGAACATGCAAAGCGGGCCGGGCGGCTGCCCCGCCGCTCCCGCCGAAGTGACGTGAAGGCGACGCCGTCGCTCTCCCTCCGAAACACCCCCTTTTCGCTCAGATCATCGTCGGCTTGAGGAGCTGTCGAACTGTTCGCGGTAGACGGTTGGCGATATGCCGGTGAATTTCTTGAACCGGGTGGAGAAGTAGTAGAGGTTTTGCATTCCGACTTCACGGGCGATTTCGGAGACGGTCAGGGCCGTGTTTTCCAGCAATTGCTGCGCATAGTGCATGGCGTGATTTTCACGGTATTGACGGGGGGACAGGCCGACTGTCTCCTTGAATTTTCGGTAAAATACGCCGCGCGACCAGCCGCAGTCGGCGGCGAGATCGTCGATTTCAGCGGGCCGGGAGATGTCCTGAAGTTTCTCCATCGCCCGGAACAGGTGCTTCCCGGCGGAATGCTGCGCCAGCGGACCGGCGCAACCCCGAAGCAGAATGTTTTCGAGCAGGTTGAACGCCAGCGGACGCCAGCCCGCCGGCTGTTCCCGGCATAGCCGGAGAATTTCCAGGCCGCTTCGGAGCGTCCGCCGAAAAGATGCCCCCTGCTGATGCAACCGGTATACTCCGGGGGCAATCTCCGGCCAGGCGAGGATTTTCTCCAGCTCCTCGGTCATCAAAAAGTGAATCCAGATCACATGCCAACTCACCGGCACCCGGAAAATCCGGGGATGGTTCGGCGACACCAGGATCACGTTGCCGCGGCTGCTGGTGACTTCGTCATTTGCGAACAGAATTTCCCCCTCTCCCGCCAGCGTCACGCTCAGGCACCAGTCGCCGGGGCGGTTCACCCACCAGGAGTAGGGGCCGTTCTCCAGCTTCGAGTCGCCGACCACAAAGTCGAGCCCCAAGCTCGGATCTTCGACCACGAAAGGGTGGCGGGACATGTGAGTGACCTGACGTTCCCGCGCGACCCGTTCGATTTCTCCGCCGATTGTTTTCATAGTTATACCAATAGCCCGGTTTCTCCGGCGTTCAAGGCATGGCGGACAATATTATAAACAAATGACACGGAATCGCATTTACATCACCTCAGCGATTTGCTATAATATAGGAAGCGAAACGATAAACACAAGGAGCCGCCGATGAAGTCGAAGCATTTCACCTTGATTGAATTGTTGATTGTAATCGCGATCATCGCCATTCTGGCCGCCATGCTGTTGCCGGCGCTGAACAAAGCGCGCGACCGGGCGCGTTCCACCTCCTGCGTCAATAACCTGAAACAGCTCGGCACCGGATTGGCTTTTTATGCCGATGACAACCGCGGATACAATATGTTTTCCTGGTCGGGTTCCCTGCAATGGGGGAAGTTCTATTTGAATTACTATGACAGCCTGTTGAACCTTCATCTCCGCTACCTGCCGGGAAAGACCGGAGTCTGCCCCGCCGCGGCTCCGTCTGATTTCCTGAAGACGGGCACTTCGATTCAGCAAACCTACGCCGCCAACAACAACCCCGACGACCTGAGATCGCTGTTGAGCTTTTACGATCCGGCGAATACCACCACTTATTTCTGTTACCGGCTGGACCGGATTCCCGAAGCAGAGCGCAAAATCGGCCGTCGGCTGCCGATTCTGATGGACAGTTTCTACCCCGCCGAACAGGTTCAAACTTATACGACCTCCCGCACCAACACCAACCGCCAGATTGATCTTCGTCACAGCTACAGCGCTAATTTGCTGCTCTGGGACGGCCATGTCGAAACGGGAAACCGGCAGAAACTCAAAAGCGATTTTGGCTGGGGCAATGTCGTGATCGACGGCTCCATCATCACTCTGTAGAAAAAAGGACGTTCCATGAAACTGTACTATCGCCTTGTCTCTGCGGCCATTTTGATCATTGCGGCAGTGGTCGCTTCGGCAGAGGAGCCGCTCGCCGTCCGGTGCGAGCTGAATAAACCGGATGGCCTGTTTGCCAGAGGCGAAGAGATTCGCTTCACCCTCCGGGGGATCGACCGGTCCGGCTCGGGAGAGAATGTCCGGCTGAAATGCGACCTGTTCCACAACGGCAAACTGCGGGAATCCCGGACGGTCCCGTTCGGCGAGGAGGTGCTTTTCTCCGTCGTTCCCGATGCTCCCGGCTGGTATTCCGTCACCGGTTCCGCCCTTGATTCAAAGGGGAAGACGATCCCTTTGCGGTCTCCGACTTCGCGGTGGAACAAAAACGTGCAGGCATCCATCGGCGCGCTGGCCGATTACCCGGAGATTGCTCCGGCGGCAAAGGAGCCGGAAGATTTCGACGCCTTCTGGGCCGGACAGCGCAAACTCCTCGACGGCGTTCCGCTCCGGGAACTGGAGCGCGTTCCGGTTCCGGTTCCTGAACGGTATCAGGGGAAAGTCAACAGTTGGGACGTCAAGGTCTCCTGCGCCGGTCCCCGCCCTGTCTCCGGTTATCTGACCATACCCGCCGGAGCGGCTCCGAAATCGTTGCCGCTGCTCGTCCGCTGCGATGGCGCGGGCGTGCGCAGTTCATTTAACACCTACTGGGCGCAGGGGGCCATCACTTTCAGCTTCAACGCGCACGGCATCCCGAACGGACAGAGCGATGAATTCTACCGCGAGCTGGAAAAGGGGGAATTGGCCCGGTATATGTTTCAGGGCAGGGAGAGTCGCGATACCTGGTATTTTCGAACGATGTTCCTGCGGCTGATGCGGGCGCTCGATTACGCGAAAACCATGCCGGAGTGGAACGGCCGCGATTTGATTATTGAAGGCAACAGTCAGGGTGGCGCGCAAGCGCTGGCCGGCGCCGCGCTGGAGCCCCGCGTGACCGTCTGCATCGCCGCCTTTCCGGCCCTGGGCGACCAGGGCGGAGCGTCGGCCGGGCGTCTGGCGGGCTGGCCCAGGGAATCGGGTGACGAAGCGGCCGCGAAGACCGCCGGTTATTTCGACACCGTGAATTTTGCGAAAAGGATCAAGGGAGAGGTCCATCTCTCCGCCGGGTTGTCCGACTTCGTTACGCCGCCCACCTCGATCGTGTCGATCTACAATTCGCTGCCGTCGGAGACGCGTAAAACCATCCGCTTTTATCCGGCGCTGGGCCATGAGCGGGATTGCAAGACCGCCGGGGAAGAGCTTTTGCAGACTTTGTTCCGCCCATTGGCAAAACAGGCCGCCGGAGGATTTTCCGCGACCGATTTCTTCAAGCCGGAATGCCTGGAGCGTTACTCTCCCGCCAATCTCGCCGACCGGATCTCCCCGCCGGTGACCCGCGCGGAAACGGAATTCCCGGAAGTGGAAAAACTCATCCGGGAGCTGGCCGGGCAGTACCCCCATGCCGCGACTGCCGTAAGCAAACGGCTGGAGATTGCCCGGAAATTGAAGGCATATGTGGAGAAACACGCCGCCGCCGGAACCCGCGAGATGCAGATCTACGCATGGCAGGGAGCGGAGGAGCTGGATGTGTTGCTCGACTACTTTCGCGAAGAACGAACGATGCTGAACTTGCGGCGGAGCCTGCCGGAAACGAAAGAGCTGAACGTCCGCGACTTCGGCGCCCTGGGCGACGGCAGCGCCGATGACGGCCCCGCCTTCCGCCGGGCATTTGCGGCGGCGCTGGCCGAACCCGGCCGTCCCGTGACGGTGCGGATTCCCCGGGGCGACTATCGGATCGCTCCCCCGGAGACCCCGGCCGTCGCGCATCGAATCAACAACCCCGTTCCCGGCGGGGAAACGCAATGTTCCGTCCCCCCCAAGCGTTCCCATCTCCTGCTGATCAACCCCGAACACCTCACCGTCACCGGAGAACCGGGAACCCGGCTGCTCTTCGACGACCCGGTCGCACAGGGCATCCGGGTGCTGGGCGGCCGGAACGTCGCGCTGAAAAATTTCACTGTTGATTACACCCGGCTGCCTTTCACGCAAGGCGTCGTCACCGGGGTCGATCCGCAGAACGGCGCGCTGACGGTCAGAATCGACTCCGGTTATCCCGCGCCCGACCTGCCGCAATTTCTGGGCGCTCCCAGCCGCCGTCTGACGCCGCACGCTTCCGACGGCTCCTATCTGCCCACCACCTACCGGCTCGGCAAGGCGGAGGCGGCAGGAAACGGCGAATTCCGTCTTTTCCAGTTTCCGGTCAACGGCAAGACGCCGCCGTGGCCGCAGGCGATCACCAGGGAAAAGGTCGATATCATCGCCCGTTACGATCCCTTCGAATACGATGCTTACGCGGTGGACTTCCGCTACTGCGCCTTCTGCTCGGCGGAAGGGGTCACGATCCACAGCTCTCCGGCGGGCGGTTACCGGATGATGCAGACTTACGCCTGTTCTCTGATCGGCTGCCGGATCGAGGTCCCGGATGGCTCCGGACGGCTCACTTCAACCAATGCCGACGGCATCCAGGCGCGCGGCCCGATCGGCCCCTATCTGTACGATTGCCACTTTTGCCAAATGGAGGATGACGGCGTCAACGTCAACTCCTCCACCCCGGAGGTCGGCGGGGTGCTGCCGGACGACGGGGCGGGCATGCTGGTCGATCTCTCCACCGGGCAAATCCGCGCCGTCACCCGCTTCCAGAAGGGCAATGCGGAATTCCCGTTGCCGGAGGATATCCGAAGCACGGCGACGGTCAAAGAGGAAAAGCTGACCCACCAGCAGAAATCCGCACTCGGCTACTGGAGCACCGATTCGAAATACAAAATCCGGCCGGACCGGATCATCTCCATTCCCGGCGAGTGCAACGGCACGGTGATCCTGGAAAGTTCGTTTGCCAAAATTCGCGGCCTCGGCGTCCAGATCACCGCTCCGAACGCGCTCCTGGAAAACTGCCTGTTTGAAGGCAACAGCGGTTGTTCCATGTACATCAACGCCATGTTGAACTGGGGAATGGCGTTCAACACCCACAATGTGACCGTGCGCAACTGCACGTTCCGCGACCTCAGGCGCGATGGCGTTTCGGTCGGCTACCATTCGCTGACCCCGGGAACGCTCGCTCCGCGTCAGCTCGCGGGACTCCGCTTCGAAAACAATCGCTTCGAACAGGGGCCGACCGGAACCGCGCTGGTGCTCGGAAATTGCTCTGATGTGGTGCTGACCGACAACCGCTTTTATAAAACGGCGCAGGGAGGAGCTCCCATTCTGCTCGACAACACCTCGGGAGTCGCGGGGAGCGGCAACCGGTTCATCTGGCCCGGCGCGACGGAGAAACAGATGTTCCGATTCGGGAAATTCCTCCCCCGAACGCCGCCGGAATTGACAAACAGCATCTTTCAACCATAACCGGAATCATCTCATGAACGACATTGTCCTTTCTTCAGACGGAAACACCTTCACCCTTTCAGAGAAAAACGGCGCGCTGAAAAGCCTGCGGCGCGAAGGTGAAGAGCTGTTGTTGCCCTCCTCCGAATGCTTCGTCCTCTATCTCCGCGACACGATGCGCGACGAGCTCCAACTCTTCTCCTCGGGGTTCCCGGAGTTCCTCTGCGACGGCGGAATGCTGCAATTCGCCGGACATCCGGAATTTCCGTCGATCCGGGTCTCCATCCGATTGCGCACGGAACAGGGAAATCTTTATCTCCTGCCCGAAATCACCGGCGTCCCGGCCGGTATGACCGCCGACCACTTCGAACTGCTGCCGGTCACCTTCGCGGCGGATTCCGAACTGCTCTATCCGTTCAGCGAAGGGGTGTTGGTTGCAAAGCCCGGGGAGTTCGAGTTCAATCAGGTGACCTTCCCCGACCGTTTCTACTGGTGGGGCTACTACCCGGGCATCTGCCAGATGCAGTTCATGCTGATGCTGCGCCGCGGCAAGGGAGTCTATTTTGCGGCTCACGATCCCGAACACGGCCCGAAAAACATCGCCTTCGGCGGCGCAGGCGAGGGCGCTGCCGCGATGCACATCGAATTCTTCTGCGGCGGCGATGTCCTGCCGGAATTCGAATACGTGCTGGGTGCGTTCGACGGAAATTGGATGGACGGAGCCGAACGCTACCGCGACTGGCTGGAACAGAGCGGCACACTCCCCGCGCAACCGCCGAAACTTCCGGCGTGGGTGGACGACTCCCCGGTCATCGTGGTTGCGCCGGTTTGCGGCACGGGATCGATCACCTCCGAGCCGAACGGTTACATCCCCTATGAAAATTTGATGCCGCATATCCGCCGCCTCGCCGAACAATTCGACAGCCGGATCATGAGCCACCTGATGCGGTACGATCAGCACGGGCCGTGGACTCCGCCCTACCTCTGGCCGCCCCGCGGCGGCGCGGAGTCGATGACGGAGTATTGCCGGATGCTCCATCACGAGGGGCATCTGCTCGGACTTTACGGTTCGGGAACCTCGTTCACCATCGACAGCCCGGTCTCCGGCTACTCGATCCGGGAGGAGTTCGAGACGAACCATTGCGCCCGCTATATGACCCGGGGGCCGCACGGCGAGATCAAGGCGGACATCTGCGGGCGGATTCGTGACGCGGCGGGGATGTGCATGTCGCAGGAGTGGTGCGTCAAGATCTTCGAAGATCAAGTGCTTGCGATGGCGGAGGCCGGAATCGATTTCATCCAGCTGCTCGACCAGAATCTCGGCGGCGCTTCGTTGCTTTGTTACAGCGGCGAACACGGTCACCCGGCCACCCCCGGTCCCTGGCTGACCGCGCAGATGAAAAATTTTCTCTCCCGGCTCAACCGGAGGCTCCGGGAGGAGGGGAAGACGACGCTGCTCGGGACCGAGTGCGCGGCGGCCGAATCTTATTTCAGAGAGTTGCCGATGAACGACCTGCGCACGGTATTTACCTACCACTATGGGATGCCGGTGCCGTTGCACTCCTTCCTGTTTCACGAATACTGTGCCGATTTCATGGGCAACCAGGCGGGCGTCACCAATGACATCCGCTGTGCCGAATGCCCGGAAAATATCCTCTGGCGAATCGCCTACGCCTTCAATGCGGGAAACCTGCTCTCCGTCACATTGCGGGACAAAGGGGTGATCGACTGGGGCGCGGCGGCGGACTGGAACTCCGAGCCGCCGGATCAGGAGCCGATTATGACGCTCATCCGCAACCTGAACCGGCTGCGTCGCCGATATCCGCAGTTTCTGCGCTCCGGCAGAATGATCCGGCCGCTGTGCAATGTTTCGGGGGGGAGTTATGAGCTGAAAATGGTGCGGCGCCCCAGGGAGGTGATCGACTCGTTCACTCACTCCAGCTGGCGGTCGCCCGCCGGGGAGTATGCCATGATCGTCACCAATTTCCTGCCGGTCGAACAAACCGTGACGCTGACGGTTCCTGACGGAGTCGAAGTGGAAAACAACGGAGGAACCATCCTGAGGCTTCCGCCGCTCACGGCAAAAGTTCTGCCGGTTCGCTTCCGTGAAAACGGCTGATGCCGTCGATCCGGCATAGACGCAGAACGGTCATTCCGTTGCCATGACCATGCCCTTGCCCTTGGTATTTTATTCATAGATTGCCGTGTGGGCATGCCGATGCGTCGGCATGCCCCGTTGACAAATGCACTCCATCGTTTCCCCTTTTGCCGACAACTTCCGGCGGCCAATGCGCTCCGCCCCTCTCCGGCATTCCGTGCGGCTTTGCCGTACTCATGCCTGCGAGTATGGTACTTTTCTCTTTTTGCACCCCGCCCGGTAAACGTGCCGGCGCCGGGTAAGAAAAGTTCGGAGATTCCGCGCGGCACCGGCTTGCAGACCAGAGGGTTCGGCTGTATAGTATGCCGGGTTGTCAGGGACACGAAACGATCAGGAGACATCGTAATGGCATATAATAAGATCAAAGTGCCGGCGGGCGAACGCATCACCGCCGACGCTTCCGGGAAACTTCAGGTTCCGGACCGGCCGATCGTCGGCTTCATCGAAGGCGACGGCATCGGGCCGGATATCACCGCCGCCTCCATGCGGATCTGGAACCGCGCCGTCGAAAAAGCCTACGGCAACAAACGCTCCATCGCCTGGATGGAACTCTACGCGGGCGAAAAGGCCAACCGGGTCTACGGCGAAGAATTGTGGCTGCCCGGCGAGACCGTCGACGCCATCCGCGAATACCTGATCGCCATCAAAGGACCGCTGACCACTCCGGTCGGCGGCGGCATCCGCTCGCTCAACGTCGCGTTGCGCCAGGAGCTCGATCTTTACGTCTGCCTGCGCCCGGTGCGCTACTTCAACGGCGTTCCCTCTCCGGTGAAATCCCCCGAGAAGACCGATATGGTCGTCTTCCGCGAGAACACCGAGGACATCTACGCCGGAATCGAATGGAACGCCGGAACCCCCGAGGTGAAGAAGGTCATCGAATTCCTCCAGAAGGAAATGGGCGTCAAAAAAATCCGTTTCCCGGAGAGCTCGAGCATCGGCGTCAAGCCGGTCTCGGTCGAAGGCAGCGAGCGGCTGATTCGCGCCGCGCTCGACTACGCGATCGCCAACAAGCGCAAGAGCGTCACGCTGGTCCACAAGGGGAACATCATGAAGTTCACCGAGGGCGGCTTCAAGAACTGGGGCTACGACCTCGTCCGCCGCGAATACGCGGGCCGCGCCGTCGCCGCCGCCGATTGCGACTGGAAGGCCCCGGAAGGCCAGGTTCTGGTCAAGGACTGCATCTGCGACGCCTTCCTCCAGCAGATTCTCACCCGGCCGGACGAATACGACGTCATCGCCACGATGAACCTGAACGGCGACTACGTCTCCGACGCGCTCGCCGCCTGCGTCGGCGGCATCGGCATCGCCCCGGGCGCCAATATCAACTATATGACCGGCCACTCGCTCTTCGAAGCGACGCACGGCACCGCGCCGAAATACGCGGGGCTCGACAAGGTCAACCCGAGCTCGCTGGCGCTCTCCGGGGAAATGCTGCTGCGCCACCTCGGCTGGACCGAGGCGGCCGATCTGGTCACCCGCGGCATCGAACGCGCGATTTCCGACCGGGTCGTGACTTACGACTTCGCGCGGCTGATGGATGGCGCGACCGAAGTCGGCTGTTCCGGTTTCGCCGAAGCCGTCGTCGAACGCATGTAAAACCAGGGGGGAGTCCAGGCTCCCCCTTTTCAAATGGTCCAATTCGGAAAGGTGATTTGAATATGAAGCTGGTATCCATCCTGAACGAAGAGCTGATTTTCACCAATGTCAGCGGCGTGAGCCGTTCCGGAATCTATACGGATATGCTGAAAAAAGCCCAGGCGGTGCTCGATGTGCCGCTCGATGTCGAGACGATCGTCTCCGGCATGATCGAGCGCGAGGACACGCTTCGGATTCCGTATGAGGGGTGTGCGCTTCCCCACCTTCGCGGACCGGAATTCGACGATCTTTACATCATCGTCGGGATTCTGCCCAAGCCGGTTCAACTCAAGGAGAGTGATGTCGCGCCGTGCAGCATGGTGGTCATGTCGCTGGTTTCCCCCGACACCAGCGACCTTTATCTGAAATCGCTGGCGGCGATGGTGCGTTTCATCACCCATCCGGGGACGCTCGCACAGCTCTCCCAGGCGAAGACTCCGGTCGAATTCCTGGAGATGGTGCGGGAGAGCAACGCCACCGTCCGCAGCAACCTCGTCGCCGAAGACGTCATGGTCTCCTGCGAGAGTTTCCTGCGGGAAAACGATACGCTTTCGGCCGCGCTCGATTTGTTCAGCAGCGGCGACAACATCACGATTCCGGTGCTCGACTCCAACGACCGGCTGGTCGGCGAAATCACCGCGATGGACATTCTGAAGAGCTTCATCCCGGAATACATCTTCCGGATGGACAACCTCGATTTCCTGACCAGTTTCGAACCGTTCAACCGGATTTTCCAGGAGGAAAACCAGCACGTGGTGCGTGATTACATGCACAATCCGCAGCTGACGGTCCACCCCGAAACTCCGCTGATTCAATTCACTGTGCGAATGGTCAAAAAGGGCGTGCGCACCTGTTTCGTCGTCGATGCCAACCGCAAATACGTCGGCGAGATCATGGTCAAGCACATCGTCAAAAAAGTCCTGCGCGGTTGAGTTGAGCTTATGGAACCCTCCACATTCATATTCTGGTTCGGCACGGTGGTCTTCGTCGGCACGTATGCCCTGATCGCCTCCGAAAAGATCCACAAAACCGTGGCGGCTCTGCTCGGCGCGGTGCTGATGATGCTGGTGATCCTGCCGGGTCCGGGGCATCACGGCGGCGGGGAGAGCGTTCCGGCGCCGGTGGTGCAGACCGAGCAGATTTCTCCGGCGGCGGCTTCGCTGAACCAGTTGGAGCGGAATCTCTCCCACGCCAACAGCAACGCCATGCGGAACGCGGACCGGTACAGCCGGCTGGACACCTTTTCGCGCTACTCGAATTTCGATGTGGTTTTCACCCTGGCCGGGATGATGCTGCTGGTGAATTTGCTCTCCGGAACCGGGTTGTTCCAGTTCGTGGCGATCAAATGCGCGAAGCTGGCGAAGGGGCTGCCGATCCGGACGATGATCCTGCTGGTGCTGGCGACCGCTTTGCTGTCGGCGTTCCTCGACAACGTGACGACGATCCTGCTGGTGGCCCCGGTCACGTTACTGGTGTGTTCTGAGCTCGGCGTGCCGCCGATTCCGTTCCTGATGGCCGAGACGATGGCTTCGAACATCGGCGGAACCGCGACGCTGATCGGCGACCCGCCGAACCTGATCATCGGGTCGATCGCCAACCTGAACTTCATGGCTTTCCTGGTCAATCTCGCACCGTTCATCATCGTGCTGACCATCATCTACTGCATCATACTCTGGGCTTACTATTCGAGGCGGATGCACGTGACGGTTGAAAAGCGCGCGCTCATCATGGAGATCGATGAAAACGCCGCGATCACCGACCGCGGCAACCTGATCCGGGGCGGAATCGTCATGATCCTGACCATCGTCGGCTTCCTGATTCACGGTGCGGTGGGGCTTCAGCCCTGCGTGGTGGCGATGGCGGGTGCGGCGCTGGCGCTCTGCATCTGCAAGGTGGACGTCGATCATGCGCTGGAAAAAATCGAATGGAGCACGCTCTTTTTCTTCATGGCGCTGTTCATCCTGGTCTGCGGAGCGGAATTCTGCGGGCTGATGGAGAAGATCGGCAGCCTGCTGAATCTGATGGAAGGCTGGCCGGTTCCGGTGGTGGTTCTGCTCATCATGTGGGTCAGCGCGCTGGCGGCGGCGATCATGAACAACGTGTCGTTCACGGCGGCGATGGTGACGGTCGTGGCGGCCTTCATCTCCGGGAATTCGGCGTTCAGCGGCAGTTCGGCCTGCCGCGATCTGCTCTGGTGGGGGCTGGCGCTGGCGGTCTGCCTGGGCGGAAACGCTTCACTGGTCGGCGCGGCGGCGAACCTCGTCACCGTCGGCATCGCCGACAAGAACGGGCACCAGGTCACCTTCGGGCAGTTCCTGCGCTACGGAATTCCGGTGACGGTCGGCAGCATGATGCTGGCGTCGATCTATATTCTGGTCCGCTACTACACGGTCTGCATCTGACCTTGCCGGAGTCGGCGAAATCACGGCTTTGACGTTCGCGTTATTGGTCGGGAACCCACAGCATTATTCCAGCGGGAAGCGGGTGAGTTCTCTCTTCGGTCTGGTCCCGCGCCAGGATCAATCAGGAGAAGTCGATAAACAACAACGTTTTGAATCGTCAAGGCTCATTTTCTTTAAAAAACGATTTTTCACAAAAACACTCTTGACAGATAGTCTCTCACAGGAGGCGCCGACGGAGCGGTATTTTGCGCCCTCCGGAACCCCGCATTCCCTCCCGAATTTCCTAGCCGGAGCATTAAATGCGTGGCACCTTTCTCTTTAGAGAGCGGGGCCCCCGAAAAGTACCCGAAGCCCGCCAAAGGTGGAACCCGAGGCCCGTGGCCGAAGGGTGGCCACTTTTTGGGGTGAGGCACCCTGCCGGTCTGGAGGAGGTTCGGAGGGGGACGAAGCGCCCCCGCCGATTCCCGCGATACGGTAAGCTATACTGTGTTCTTTTTGCGCCGATGGCCGAGAATGATGGCGAGCAGGGCGACGACGATGATGCCGAGGATGACGCGCATTGCCGCGCGGTTGTCGCCTTCCTTCCGGTCGGGAGGGGTGACTTCCTGCTCCTTGAGTTTCTGGCCGCTGACTTCCTCCGATTTTTCGGCGGAGGCGGTGCGGACTTGCTCGATCTTGTCGAGATAGGCCTGCTTGACCGCGGGGTCTTTGACGGCTTCGGAGATCATTTCGCGGAGTTTCGCGTTGTCGCAGACGAATCCGCTGCATCCGGGGCCGAATTCCTTGACCAGTTCGACATGGGTTTCGGCGATTTGGCGGACGGTTTCGGCATCGGCTTTCCAGTAGCCTTTGCGGACGGTTTCGAGCATCACGGCGGTCATCTCCTGGAGGGCGAAGGGATTTTTCTCCTTGAAATATTCCGGTACGCCGAGTTTCAGGCTGTCGTCGATGTAGACCTTTTTGTACTCTTCCCAGAGATGGTCTTCGAGCATATCGGGCTTCATCACTTCCCAGCCGTAGGTGTTGCGGAAGGCTTCGGCGAAGGTTCCGGCTCCGGAGGGGCCTTCCTTCATCATCTCCTGGATATATTTGGGGTTCAAGAGGGTGCTGCGGGCCTCGACCATCGCCGCTTCGCCCGCCTCCTGGATTTTGGCGCGGCCGGGGGTGCGGAGGTCGTTGAAGTAGGCGCCCGGCTCTTTGCCGGTGACGTTTTTCACCGCGAGATTGATGCCGCCGGTGAATTCGTAGACGTGGTCGAGCGAGAGCGGGCCCCAGTTGTTGGAGGAGCGCGACTGGACCACGGTGTCGGTGTTCCGGAGCGCGGCTTTGAAGACGCCGGGGATGTGTTCGCCCCAGTGGTCGTCGGTGTAGAGCGCGCCCATGTTGTTGAGGTAACGTTCGGCGATCTCCTTCGAATCCTCCCAGCGGTCGCCGGACTGGACGAGGCCGGTGACGCCGGTCCCGAAATTGCCGTTGAGTCCGCCGAAGAGCCGGGCGTTGGAGAGCGCCTTGGCCTGCTCCGGAGACATGCCCGCCTCGATCATCGACTTGGCCGCGAGCAGCGAACCTTCGCTCACATAGTTGGCGAATTCGCCCGCTTCGGTGTCGGCGGCGGCGAGGCGGACCGCCTTGTCGATCAGCTTCATCCGGCTGGTGGCCGCGCCGCGGAACTGGCCGGAGGTCTGGACGACCACGTCGATGCGCGGGCGCTTGAGTTCCGAGCTTGGAATCAACCGCACATCCTGCACCCGGCCGCGTGAATCCCAGACCGGTTCGACGCCGAGAAGGGAGAGGATTTCGCCGATGTTGGTCCCCTGTGTACGGATGAATTCACCGCCCCAGAGCGAGAAGGCGACTTTTTTCGGATATCCGCCGGTCGTTTTGAGTTTCTCGGCGATGAGCGCGTCGGCGAGCTGTTTGCCGACGGCATAGCTTTCGCGGGTGGGGGTGCGCTCGGGGTCGATGCCGTAGAGGTTGCGCCCGGTGGGGACGGTGTCCGGGTTCAGCACCGGGTCGCCGCCGGGGGAGGGGAAGAGGTAGCCGCCCGAGAAGGCGTTGACCATGGCGTCGAGTTCGCGCTGCGTCGAATCGAGCAGATCCTGCCGCGCCCGGACCGCGATTTGTTCCGGGGCCGGTTTCGGCTTCGGTGCGCGGCGCGCTCCGGCGGGAGCCGTTCCCATCTGCTTCATGGCGGCGGCCATTTCGGGCGGGATGTCCCGGCCGTCGGGGAGCTTGCCGGAGGCGAGCATTTTGCTCATCCCCTCGGCGTCCATCCCGGCGCCCATGCCGCGCGGCGGTTCGGCGGATTTCGCCGGATTCCGGAGTGCTTCCCGGATGCGCTCCCCGGCGGGGGCGAGGTAGTGCTTTGTGAAGAAGGCGAGGTCTTTGCGCTGGCCTTCCTTCGCCTTTCCGGCGGCGAGATCGGCTTTGAAACGTTCGTCGGCGACGGCGTCCACCATCATCAGCCGGGCGGTTTCGTCGGCCTCTTCCGGTGAATAAGGACGCCCGATCACGTACAGCCCGCGATTGACTTTGGCGCCCTCGATTTCGTGGAGGAAGTTGTGGATGCGGTGGAAATCCTCGTCGGTGAGCTTGCCCGCCGCGAAATCGTCGGAGAGCTTGAGGTCGCGGTCGAAATGCTCGCGTTTGGCGATTTCGACGATCGACCTGGCGTATTCCGCCTTGAGCATGGCGTTTTCGGCGGATTCATAATGTTCGATCTTTTCGCCGAGTTCCTTCTGCGCGCCGTAACTGTCGGCGTTCATGAAGGGGGCGGTGAGGTGGCTCACCAGCGTCGCGTAGCTGCGGCGCTTGGCGATCAGCGCCTCGCCCGGATTGTTGATGACATAGAGGTAATAGTGCGGAATTTCACCGATCAGCACGTCGGGCCAGTCGTAGCTGGAGAGCGCGACCTGTTTCCAAGGCGTGAATTCGAGGCTGCCGTGGGTTCCGAAATGGAGCAGCGCGTCGGCTTTGAAGCCGTGGCGAATCCAGAGATAGGTGGCGATGTAGGTGTGCGGCGGCGCCATCTTGACGCCATGTACCAGCTGGTTGCTGTCGCCGCCTTCGCCGGGGAGCGATTGCGGCAGCAGCACGACGTTGCCGAACTGGAGACGGCCCAGAGCCAGATTGCCCTCCGGCGTACGGAAGTATTTGCCGGGGAATTCGCCGTAACGTTTGACCACCTCCTGATAGAGATCGGCGGGCATGCTTTTCTTCACCCACGCGAGGTAGTCGGCGGGGGTGACGGTCGTGACCGTGGCGTGTTTGATGAACTCCTGCATCGCGCCCTCGGCGTAGGTGCCGAAGACGGCGGCGTTTTCCTGAATCTCTTTGTTCAGCGCCTCGGCGTTTTCGGGGAGAGGGCCGGTGGTGAATCCGGCTTTTTGAAGCGCGCGCAGCGTATTGAGGATCGAGTCGCCGACTTCGAGCCCGGCGGCGACGAGGGCATTCTGGCCGGGGCCTTTGTAGTAGACGATGGCGATCTTCTTTTCGGCATTGGGTTTGCGGCGGAGGTCGGTGGTTTTCTTCACCAGTTCGGCGAAGCGTTCCAGCCGGTCCGGAATCACCCGGAATTCGAGCAGCCCGCGCTGGTTGCGGAAGAGCGCCGAGAGGACGAACGGCACCGCGCCGCCGTCCAGCTCCGGCATGGTGACGCTCTGGCTCATCATGCCGCCGGTCATGCCGCGCTGGTCGCGCAGATACTCCTCATACGGCTGGTTGGCCTTGATCGGGCAGAACAGCGGAATGTTGTTCTTTTTCAGGAATTCGATCGCCGCGTCGGGGTCCTGCATCGAGAGGCGGCCGTGCGGCTGGTAGATCACGAGGTCCGGATTCGCCTGCTGAAGCATCGGCAGCAACCGGCCCATGCCGCTGGCGGCGACGACGTTGAGCCCCTTCTTCTCCAACGCTTCGATGACAGCGGGGAGGTCGCCGCCGCCGTTGCCGGAGAGCAGGCAGACGGTCGCCGCATCCGGCTTGTATTTGCCGCTCTTTTTATACCAGTCCATGTACTCGTTGAAGGTCTTGAACCGGACGTCTTCGTCGGTGTGGAAAAAGGCCGAATAGAGCACCTCCTTGGGCGGCTGCGGCTTCGGGGCGCGGAGACGCTTGCCGTCGATTTCGTAGCGGATATAGTCGAGCATCCGCCGGAAATTTTCCTTGCCGCCGTTCTCGAGGTAGTCGGAGAGCCGGTCGCGCTGCTCTTCGGTGAGCGTGTTGAGCGCGGTTTCGGTGCGGGTCGAGGCGGTGACGAAGAGCGGCTTGCGGAGTTTGGAGAGAATCTCCTGCTGTTTTTCGGTGAAGTTGAGCCCCATCCCGAAGAAGACGATCATATCGTAATTCTTGAGTTCTTCGCCGCTCGTTTCGGCCCATTTGAGCGGGACCGCTTCGATGGCGGGGTTGAGCTTCTGGTCCAGCAGCGGGGCGAGCATGTATTCCGGGTAGTTGACGAACGCCACCCGGGTGTCGGACCCGTAGCGCAGGTAGAGGCCGAAAAAGATCGCGCCGACGGCGACGGTCAGCGCGGCCGCGAGATAGCGTGGAGGCAGTCTTTTCATATTCTAATTCTTTCCTTCGGGGACGTAGATGATTTCACCGGATTCGAGGCGGTAGGCGATGCCGACGCGCTGGCCTTTGCCGGTCCCTTCGGCTTTTTCCGATTGGTAGCGGGTGATCTTGTTGTCTTTTTTGACGATGATTTCCATATCCGGCTTTCCGGCGTTCTTGACGAAGGTGGCGTCTTCGGCGGTGAGGAATTCGGTCATCCGGCTCTGGATGGCGAAGGCGACCATCAGCGCCACGGCGAACACCATCGCCACGTCGAAGAGATTGACCAGGTTGGAGAGCGGGTCAACCTCCTCCTCTTCCCGGAAGGCGTCGTAGCGGTGGCGACGGCTCATTTTTCGACTCCGGCGAGCTGGCGGTCGAGCACGTAGCGCAGATTCGAAATCTCCTCGGCGTACCAGTGTTTTTTGACCGAGTAGAGGAGCAGCCCGACTCCGGCGATCAGGCAGCCGACCACGGTGGTGGCGAAGGCAATCTGCATGTTCCAGGCCATCGAGCCGATGTCGCCCGAGGCGAGTCCGGCCAGCGCGGGGCCCATCGGAATCAAGGTGCCCATGAGCCCGAGCATCGGCCCGGCTTTCATCAGGAACCGGGCGCGTTCGAGTTCGCGCTCGTAGCCCTGCTGGAATTCCGAGATGCGTTTTTCGCATTCGAGCTCGTTCCAGCCGAGGGTGTCGAGTTCGGCCAGGTGGCAGCCGAAGACGCCGCCGTCGGCGAGATCGACGCCCTCGATGCACGGACTGTGGCGGATGCGCGCCAGGAGTTCGGCGCGTTTGCGCCGCTGCTGGAGCAGCACGAGATAGGTCGAGAAGAATCCTCCCAGCGAAACCAGCGAGGCGATCATCGCCGCCAGCAGCAGCACGATCACCGGCAGCAGCAGGCTGGTGGAGATCCAGTTAAGAATTTGGGTGACGGTAGACATGGCACTTCTTCCTCTTGAATTGAGACCAGAGATAAAAACCGAGGGCGGAGAGAATCACCGGAACGGCGAGCGTTCCGAGCACGAGCAGCGACTCCGGCCCGGAGACGCCGGATTTTCCGCCCGGAATCAGTTCCGCGACGGCGGCGACCGGCAGGAACACCGCGCCGAGGATCAGCATCCATTCGACGTGGAGCACGGCAAGGATGCGCGATTCGCGGTCGCGGCGCAGCAGCCGGACCAGTTCCGCCGCGGCGATTCCGGCGACGGGCAGCCCGGCGGCGAGCCAGCAGGTGATGGTGCGGAACTCGAACCCCGGCAGCGCGTTGAACAGCCGGGTCTGGAGATAGAACGCCCCTGCCGGGAGCAGCGCCGACGGAAGGAATACCGCGTATTTCCACGGCCTTGCCCGGTCGCCGGATTCGACCTCGGCGAGCAGCGAGAACCCGGCGGTCAGCGTGAAGAGCTCCTGGATCACGACGAGCGCGCACCAGTTTTTGAGCGCCTCGGCTCCGGAGAGCGACGCCTCCAGCGCGACGAGACTGGTCCGCGCGATCCGCCCCTCGAAGAAGAACGGCAACGGGACGAGCAGCGCCGCGACGAGGAATTCCCACCGTCGCGGCAGCAGCGCCAGTTTGCAGAAGCTTTGAAAACCCGCCGCGGCAAGCACGGCGGTGATGAACATGGTCATAAATCAATCTTCTTCGTAGTCGAAATTCCGGGTTTCCTCGGTGAAGTATCCGGTTTTGGCGCCGATGTCGCCGCCGAGGAAGCGTTCGCTGCCCGCGTGGCCGTCGGCCCAGGCGATGTTGGCCCAGTTGACGTGCCGGAAGTGCAGCGTCCCGTTGGTGTCGGTCATGCCGAATCCCTTGGGCACCAGGATCGCCGTTCCGGAAGGCGTCGACCCCATCGCGCAGTCTGCGAACATGACGATGCTGGACGGGCGTTTGATTTTGCCCAGCCGGGTTCTGCCGTTGCTGATCGCTTCATCGCTGTCGCTGATCGTGCTGCTGAAGGAGAGCCGGGTGTAGCCGTAGCCGCCGGCGCTCGAGCTGTCGGCCGGATTGGTGATGTTGTTGGGAACCTTCCAGGTCGGGCAGAGCGTCACTTGCGTGCTTTCCCCGAGATAGGGGTGCAGGAATCCGCCCTTGGTCAGGTCGTAGTTTTTCCCGCTCATGGCTTTGGGGGCAAGCCCGTAGAACCACGGGTACATGTTGTCCTCGTTCATGGCGCCTTTGATCGGGCAGAGCACGCCGTAGTCTCCGGCGTACATGATGTTGGCCGAAGCCATCTGTTTGAGGTTGTTGAGACAGGAGCTGCCGCGTCCTTTTTCGCGCGCCTGGTTCAGCGCGGGCAGCAGCATGGAGGCGAGAATGGCGATGATGGCGATCACCACCAGAAGTTCGATCAGCGTAAATTTCCGGTTGCGGGGTGACATGGTTTGATCCTTTCTTTATAAGATGCGTCTGAACGTCTTTGCATTGGGGTCATTCGTCGCAGAGTCCGGCGAATTTCCACTCGCCTTTCTGCGGATTGCGGGCGAGCGCGCAACGGAATGCGTTGCCGCTGCGGGTTTCGACCAGCACCATGTACAGGTCGTCGCGCCGGTCGAGTTTCTGCACCTGCCAGTCGGGGGAGCCGGAGAGTTTCACCTTCCGCAGCATGGCGAATTGCCGGGGGAGGTCGCGATTTTTGAGGTCGTGACAACGGGCGGCGAAGTTCTTTTGGTCGTTCTTCCGGGCGAGTTCCAGAAGTTCGCGGGTGAAGCTCCCCGCATCGTCGGCGAGTTTGTTATCCACGTTGACGAAGGTTCCCGCCTGCTGCTTTTCCGGCCACAGCGTGGCGAAGAGTACGCCCGATGTTCCCAGAAGCAGAAGGGATAGGATCAGTTTCTTTTTCATTTCCATCCTCTCGGTTGATGATGATTGGTTGAACACTGCTCGGGGCCGCTCGACCCCGGAAAGCCTGAATTTGGCGCTTGGTCAATATTTAGCCTTGTCTAATTCCGTTTTTCAAAAAAAGACAGCCGTTCTTGACTGTTTGCGAAATAATATAACCGGGGATTCCGGGAATGCAAGCGGCTCTTGTTAGTTTCTTCTAATTAATTTCGACCGGGAGGCGGTTCGACCAGGATGGGGAGCGGTTCGCCGAGGAAGTGCGGGGAGCGCCCGAAACCGGCGTCGAGGACGGCGAGCACGCGGGAGAACGGTTCGCGCACCGCGTTGCGCAGCCGGGCGGAGCGCACATTGACTTCGCGGGCGGCGAACCCGATCGCATCCACGCCGCGGTGATCGGCCAGGTAGAGCGCCCGCTTGCAGTGGAACGGCTGCGAGATGACGGTGAGCTTCGATACGCCGAACACCTTGCGGGCGCGGACGATCGAGTCGAGCGTGCGGAATCCGGCGTAATCTTCGACGATGTCCGCGGGGGCCACTCCTTTGGCTTCGAGCGCGGCGCGCATGGCGGCGGGTTCGTCGTAATCCTTCCGGCTGTTGTCGCCCGAGACGAGGATCTTGCGGATTTTCCCTGCGTGATAGAGTTCCGCAGCAGCCTCGATCCGGTATTTGAAGTAGAGATTTTCGCCGTACTTGCCGCGGGGAGCGGTTCCGAGCAACAGCCCGACGTCGCGCGCTTCGATCGCGGCGGGGGCGCTGTAAATCCGGGCGCTCCGGCGCTCCATCGCGCGGTCGGCGGCCAGGACGAAACCGGCCGTGGCAATCGCGGCGACGGCCGCCGCGGCAAGTAAAATCCGGAAGCGTTTTCCGCACCGTGAAAATGGATTCTTCAGGCGCATCGGTCAGATGTTTCCTAGCTGGACCCGGGTGAACCCCCGCTTCTGTGCGTGCTTTCCGATCGCCTGCAGCAGCGACACCGGGGTGCGCGGGCTTTGGCGGTAGTGGTAGGCAGGGAAGTAGGCGTTGAAGTGGAGCGGAGTATCCTTGCCCAGTTTTTCCTCGACCCAGTCGAGATAGGCGTCGACCATCTCCGGCGAGTCGTTTTTGCCGGGGATGATCAGGTTGGTCAGCTCGAGGTGGCCGCCCGCTTCGTTTTTAAAGATCTCGCAGGCGGTTTTGACCGGTTCGAGCGAACCGCTGCACATGGTGTGGTAAAATTCGTCGCTGAAGCCCTTGACGTCGATGTTGGCGGCGTCGATGAGCGGGTAGAACTCCCGCGCCGGAGCCGGTTCGATGAAGCCGTTGGTGACCAGTACGGTCTTGAGCCCGGCATTGCGGGCGAGCTCGGCGATTTCCATCGCATATTCGATCCAGATGGTCGGTTCGTTGTAGGTGAACGAGATCGACGGGCAGTCGTTGGCCAACGCCAGCGAAACCACCTCGTGCGGAGCCAGCACCCGCCAGTCGGTGCGCGAGTTGTAGACCCCGCGCGAAAGCGAACTGTTCTGGCAGAAGCAGCAGTCGAGGTTGCAGCCGAAGGTGCCGAGCGAAAAGGTCTGGGTGCCGGGCATGAAGTCCATCAGCGGTTTTTTCTCGATCGGGTCGATGGCGACGGCGGCGGGACGGCCGTAGGCGAGGGAGATGAGCTCTCCGCCTTCGTTGCAACGCACTTTGCACCAGCCGCTCCCTTTCGGGGGGATGACGCAGTGCCGGGGGCAGAGATCGCAGCAGATTATCCCGTCGGGCAGACGGGTATAGAATTTCGCGGGATTGCTCGTCGCCATTTGGAAACTCCTCCGGAATTTCTTGAATTCATCTTGAAAAAAGTAATGCGGTTTTGCCGATTTTCAACCTCTGTACTGCGGAAATAATGGAAAAAAACGGCGGTTTTCGGAAAGAGAAGGCGGATTCTGTTGCTTTTTGAAATGGACGGGGCTATATTATCCGCTGTGACGAAACGTATGGATTCCAGACAGGGAAAGTACCGCAGATGAAAACATTTGAAGGATTGTTCGAAGAGCTGAAGACCAAGGCCGCCGCGGCCGATCCGGATTCCGGGACGGTGAGGGAACTCCAGCGCGGCAAGCATTTCATCGGAAAGAAGGTGGTCGAAGAGGCCGGCGAGGTCTGGATGGCCGCCGAGTACGAGGGCCGCGAGAAGACCGCCGAGGAGATTTCACAGCTCCTCTACCATCTTCAGGTCATGATGATCGCCAACGAGCTCGAACTCGAAGATGTCTACAAGTACCTTTAATCAACCGATCAGGATCTGAATTTATCATGTTGAAACTGGCGATTCCGAACAAAGGCGCCCTCTCCGAGGACGCGGTCCGGCTGCTCGGCGAAGCGGGCTACCGCTGCTCCCGTTCCGGCCGCGAACTCGTGGTCAGCGACCGCGAGAATGAGATCGATTTTGTCTTTTTGCGTCCGCGCGACATCGCGCTCTACGTCGGCAACGGCGTGCTCGACCTCGGCATCACCGGCCGCGATCTCCAGGCCGACAGCGGCGCCGAAGTCGCCGAGCTGATGGGCCTCGGGTTCGGCCGCTCGCGCTTCTGTTTCGCGGTTCCGAAGGGGTCGAACCTGACCGTCGGCAAACTCGGCGGGCTGCGCATTGCGACTTCCTACCCCGAACTTCTGCGCAAGAACCTCGAAGCGCGCAATCTCGACTGTCCCATCGTCCGCCTCGACGGGGCGGTTGAAATTTCGATCCGTCTCGGCGTCGCCGACGCGATCGCCGACGTGGTCGAATCGGGCGCGACGCTGACCGAGGCCGGGCTGGTCATCACCGGCGAGCCGATGCTCCACTCCGAAGCGGTGCTGATCGGCCGTTCCGCCGAGCTCGGCGAATGCAGCGAAGTCAAGAAACTTCTCGCCCGGCTGCGGGGAATCATCGTCGCCGGCTCCTATGCGATGATGGAATACGACATTCCGCGTTCGGCGCTCGACGCCGCCTGCCGGATCACTCCGGGCATCGAATCGCCCACCGTCGCGCCGCTTTCGAACCCCGACTGGGTGGCGGTCAAAGCGATGGTGCTCCGCCGCGAATGCAACCGGATTATGGACGAACTGTACGAAATCGGCGCGCGGGGAATCATCGTCACCGACATCCGTTCCTGCCGTCTTTGAGCAACTTCCGTAAGGATATGACGAAAAAATGAAGAAAACGATTCTGGAACGGGCGCGCGAGGTGTTCGATACCGAATCCTGCGGCATCGCCGCGGTGCGGGACAACCTCGGCGAATCGTTCGAGGCCCTGGTTGAACGTTGTATGAAAACCCTCTCCGCCGGCGGCAAACTGGTTTTGACCGGCGTCGGCAAGAGCGGATATATCGGTAAGAAGATTGCGGCGACGCTGTCGAGCGTCGGTTCGCCCTCGGTGTTTATGCACCCGGTCGAAGCGCGGCACGGCGATCTCGGCATGCTCCAGGCGAACGACCTTTTGATCGCGCTCTCGTACTCGGGCGAAACCGAAGAACTTCTCGCTGTGCTCACCCCGGCCAAACGGCTTGGGATCGAGCTGGTTTCGATCACCGCGAGCGCGGGTTCGAGCCTGGGTAAAATGAGCGACCTGGTGGTCGAAATGCCGGTGCCGAAAGAGGCGTGCCCCTTCAACCTCGCCCCCACGACGACGACGACCGCGCTTCTGGTGCTCGGCGACGCGCTGGCGATGGTGCTGCTTGATGAGCACGGATTCACCAAGAACGATTACGGCCGGCTTCATCCCGGCGGCGCGATCGGCCGGATGGTGACGCTGCGGGCCGAGGATATCATGCGCGGCCGCGACCGTTCGGCGATCGTCCACTCCGACGCGACGGTGCGCGATGCGATCATCCGCATGAGCGGTGCGCGCTGCGGTTCGGCAATCGTCGAAGACGCCGAGCAGCGGCTGAGCGGAATTTTCACCGACGGCGATTTCCGCCGCTGGGCCGAGAAGGATATGACGGTGCTGGAACGCTCGATGGGCGAAGTGATGACGCCGAATCCGGTTGCCGTCCGCGCCGAACAGCTGGCGGTCGAGGTGCTCAAGGTGCTGGAGAGCCGCCATATCGACGATATCGTCGTACTGGATTCCGACGGCCGTGTCGCCGGATTCATCGACGTGCAGGATCTGCCGGGTTTGAAACTGATGTAACGAACGGTTCCGCCGGAGGCGGGACACGGAGGTCGCATGAACATTTGCGGACGCTGGATTTTTGCCGTGGTTCTCGCCGCGGCCCCGCTGATGCTGCGGGCGGACGACGGGGAGGCGGCAGAAGCCTACCGTCTCGGTCGCGAGGCATATGAGAAGGAGGAGTACCGCGACGCTGCGAAGCAGTTCGAAGAGGCCGAATTTCTGGCCGATTCTCCCGTGGTGAAGTCCAATGCGCTCCGTGCCCGGATCGCCGCGCTGCAGATGTGCAAGCTGCCGCACCAGGAGTTCGAAGCGATCGAGCGGATGCTGACCGATTACCCGGAATACGCCGATTTCGTCGCGCTGGTCAACCGCGAATACGAGCTGGCGAAGATGTATGACGAAGGGGTGCGCGAGCCCTCCTTCTGGCATCTGCGCTGGATTCCGTGGCTGGTCGGCGGCGACAAGAGTGCGGAGATCTATCGCAAGGCGCTCGAGCGGGCGCCGTTTTCGGATGAGGCGCCGCGGGCGCGTCTCCGCCTCGCTTTCCTGCTCGACCAGGAGGGGAAGGTGAAGGAATCGCTCGAGGAATTGCGACGGATCATTCAGGACTATCCCCATTCGCCGGAGTGCAAATACGCCTATCTGGCGCTCGGCAACGGGCTGTTCGAACTTTCCCGGCGCGGCGACGGCGACGCGCACTATGCGCGCGAGGCGCACGATGTGTTTCTGGAGTTCCAGAACAAATATCCCGATGCGCCGGAGAATGATTTCATCCGCACGATCCTGGCGCAGAGCCGCGACATTCAGGCCGAGCGGCTGGTGAAAATCGCCGATTACTACGAGAATTCCGGGCGGAAAGAGGCGGCGGAACGCTATCTGGCGCAGGTGCTCAAAGAGTTTCCGGATACGGAGTCGGCGGGGGATTCCGAGCGCCGTCTCGCCAAGCTGGACAAAACGTTCGTGCCGGACGATTTCCCGGCCCGGAGCGAACCGCGCTATCAGCGTTATTCCGCGTACAAACTGCCGGAGGAGTCCGGCAAACTGCTGATCGTGCCGGGGCGCGGCAACCGCAAGTTCCTGCTGCCGGTCTACGATCTCGGAATCGGGAAAGAAGACAATCCGCCCGCCGTGGCGACCGGGAAAGTGGAGGAGACGACGAAATGAAGAAGCACGTTTTTCCGGTGTTCACGATCGCTGCGGCGCTGGCGCTGCTGATCTGCGGCGGCTGCGGCTACCAGATCGGGAGTCTGGCGCATCCGCAGCTCAAGTCCGTGGCGGTGGCGCCCGTCCAGAATGAGACGCTCGAGCCCAACCTGACGGCGCAGGTCCGCAATTTGCTCTGTGAACGTTTCATGACCGACGGTTCGCTGAAACTGGTCGATGAAAAAGAGGCGGACTGCATCGTATATGCGCGGATCACCGACGCCAGGTTCTCGGAAGTCTCCTGGGCGAAACAGGACAAGGCGCAGGACGATCTTTATGTGCCGAACCAATGGCGGGTTGTTCTTTCGATCGAATTTTCGGTGATTATTCCGGGGAGGGCGGAGCCGCTGGTCAAACCGAGGACGGTGACCGGCTCGGCGGACTTCGAGACCGGGCCGGACCAGATGACCGGGCGGATGAACGGCGTTCGGCAGGCGGCCTACGCCGCGGCGAAAAATGTCGTCGCATCGTTCACCGAGGGCTGGTGACCCCGTTGCCTGAGGGGTAACAGGAGGCGCGGAATCGAACATGGAGATGGGATTTGTCAAACGGGGACAGTTGCTGTTCCTCGCTTCGTTCGCCGGGCTGATCGCCGCGGGGACGCTTCTTTTGAAACTGCCGTGGGCGCACGATGCGTTCCTGCCCTGGCCGGACGCCTGTTTTATGGCGACCAGCGCGGTCTGCGTGACCGGGCTGGCGACGGTTCCGGTGGGGGAATTCAACGCGTTCGGGCAGGTGGTTCTGCTGCTGCTGATTCAGCTCGGCGGCATCGGGATCATGACGCTGTCGGCGTCGATCCTGCTGCTGATGGGGCGCGGGCTGTCGTTCAGCGACACGCTCCTGATTTCGAATCTCTCGGATAACTTCTCGCTGCCCAGAACCGAGGGGTTGCTCCGGACGGTGATCCAGTATGTCCTGGTGACCGAAGCGATCGGATTCCTGTTGCTGCTTCCCGGTTTTCTCGGGAAATATCCGTTTCTCGAGTCGGCCTGGTATGCGTTGTTCCACTCGGTTTCGGCGTTCTGCAACGCGGGACTTTCGCCTTTGCCGGACAGCCTGATCGGGCAGGGCCGCTGGACGCAGGGGGTGATCGCCGGGCTGGTCATCTTCGGCGGACTCGGCGTGTATGTGATTTACGATCTTTTGATGGTGCTCCGGCAGCGGCAGTACCGGCTGCGGGTCCATTCGCGGGTGGTTTTGACCGCGACGCTGATCCTGATCGTCGCGGGAACCTTGCTGCTCTGGCTGATCGGGCAGGGGCGGATGCACCCGATCGACTGGTTCGATGCGTTTTTCCAGTCGATCACGGCGCGGACGGCCGGGTTCAATACGGTGGTGATCGGTTCGCTTCCGGCGGAGAGCCTGACGCTGCTCATCGTCCTGATGCTGATCGGCGGCGCGCCGGGAGGCACCGCAGGCGGCATGAAGGTGAGCACGGTGGCGCTCGCGGTTTCGTCGATTATCGGTACGTTCAAGGGGCGGCAGGAGGTGCAGATGTTCAAGCGGACGATTCCGATGGCGAACGTGCTGCGCGCCTATACGATCATAGTGACCTTCATTCTGCTCACCTGCGCCGGGGCGGTTTTCCTGCATATGATGACGCCGGACCGGTTCGAGATCGCCGACTGCTTCTTTGAATCCGCTTCGGCGCTCAGCACCACCGGGCTCTCCACCGGCGCGACGGCGAGTTTGACCGCGCCGGGCAAGATCTATCTGGCGTGTTATATGTTCATGGGGCGGGTCGGCCCGTTCACCATCATGCTTTTCCTGCTCAGCCGCGAAAAGAAGCGGAAGCTGCGCTACCCGGAAGAACGAATCATCATAGGTTAGGAGTTTCTGAAATATGGCACAGAATCATTATGCGGTACTCGGCCTCGGCTCGTTCGGCGCGAAACTGGCGGCGGCGCTGGCCCGGGCCGGGAACACTGTGGTGGCGGTCGATACCGACCAGGAGCGGGTGGACAACCTGCGCGACAAGGTGACCGAGGCGATCATCGCCGACGTCAGCAACGAGGAGGTGGTCCGCGAGCTGAACGTCCGCAAGTTCGACGCGGTCATTCTCGGCATGAGTTCGCACTTCGAGGACCAGGTGCTGGCCCTGACGCTGCTCAAGCAGGAGGGCGTGCGCAAGGTGATCGTCAAGGCGAACACGACGATTCAGGAACGGATTCTCTTCCGCCTCGGCGCCGACGAGGTGATCCAGCCCGAGCAGGATGTCGCCGAACGTCTCGCCCGGCGGCTGACCATGGACAACATCAGCGACCTGTTCGAGTTCAAGGGGTCGGCGATCGCCGAAGTGACCGTGCCGGAACACCTGGCCGGGCAGTCGCTGCGCCAGCTCGACCTGCGGAACCGGTTCAACGTGACCGTTCTTTTGATGCGCAAACCGGGCGGCTCGTCCGAGACGGTGATGACGCCCGATACGCTGCTGGAGAAGGGCGATCAGCTCACCGTGTTCGGCAGCCAGAAATCGATCATGGAACTCTTTAAGGAGAAGTGAAAATGGCGGACTGTATTTTCTGCAAAATCGTCAAGGGAGAAATTCCCTCGTTCAAGATCTACGAGGATGAACTCGTCTATGCGTTTCTCGACATCGGGCCGATCAATTTCGGGCATACGCTGGTGATTCCGAAGGAGCACCACGAGTCGTCGGCGACGATTCCCGAGGAGACGGCGGGGCGGATGTTCCGTATCGGCGCCCGGATCGGCGTCGCCCAGAAGCGCGAATTCGAATGCGAGGCGTTCAATCTGCACCTGGCCGACGGCACGGCGGCGGGGCAGGTGGTCATGCACGCCCATCTGCATGTGATTCCGCGCGGGGTGGAGGACGGCTTCCACTGGAACTGGCGGCAGCTCCGTTATCCGGACGGCAAGGCGGTCGAGTACGCGGAGAAACTGGTTCGGCGCCTTGCCGCCGCGACGAAACAGTCCTGACGGAAAGGGGGGGCGGCCATGAGGGTTCTGCATATCGCGTTGATTGCGGCGGGGCTGCTGGCGCTGTTGCCGTTTTCGGTTCGGGCCGACCGGCTCGACACTATGTCCGGGCAGCTCGACCGGCTGGAGCCGATGTTCTGGGAGGCGGTGAAAAAGAAATCCAACACCCAGTATCATCGGGAAGCGGAGCAGTTGCTCTCCGAAACGATTGCGACCGCGCGTGAAATTCAGGCGGTCGCCTCGCGGGCCGGGAGCAGCCAGCCGAATCTCACTTCGGAGATGAACAAGATCCGCACGATCTTCGAGGAGATCGAACCGTTCGCTGCGGAAAACTACCGGTTGGACGGCTTCAAATACACTTCGATGCGTGATTACGAGCGGCAGTTTTACCGCGACCAGCCGGAATTGCGCAAGGCGCGCGAGAAACCGATGCTGGAAAATGTCAATATCGCCGATTATGAAAACTGGCTGAACGGCATCGTCCGCAGCAACGCCGCAAAAGTCCGCCGCAGCGGCAGCGGAAGCGGCAGTGGTTCCGGGGCGAGGACCGATGAATTGATGAAGAACCGGGTCACCAACTTCTTCCAGTCGGTGGCGCAGATCCGGCTGGTCCTGGTCAAGTACCGGCAGGAAAAGAAACTCGATTTCAAGTAATACGCTTTTCGGTTGAAAACTTAAAATCTGCGTGTCGCTTTTCGGCGGCTTTTTCGCCGTTTTTTTCGGCCGATGCGCGCATCGGCTTGCAAAAAACAACGGCAAATCCGCTCAAAAATCAACTTCGCATTTTTTTAAGTTTTCGCCCTCAACGAGTATAAGCCGTGGAATTCTTTCCGGAAAGCGCGCCGGGCTGCTTGCATTCCGCTGAATTCACCGCTATAGTTACTCCGCAATCAGGACGGAGACGAATGTGGGAAAGACGAAAGAGCGGCACGGCTGGATCGCCTATGGCTGGCGTGTCGCAAGCTATTACTACTGGAAGGTGATCCGCAACAGCGGGTCACCGGAATATATCGCGCGCGGAGCGGCGGTCGGAATGTTCGTCGGGTTTTTCATCCCGATGGGCTTCCAGATCGTGGCCGCGATTCCGCTGGCGTTCCTGTTCAAGGGCGCGAAGATCCCGGCGGTGGTGCTGACTTTCATCAGCAATTACGTCACTTCGCTGGTGATCTATCCGGTGCAGTGCTACGTCGGCAGCTATCTGATTTTCAACCCGCTCCACTGGGCCGACCTGGTGGAGAAGATGAAGAATCTGCTGGAGCAGCAGACGCTGGATTCGCTGACCGCGCTCGGCACTCAGGTTGTGCTCTCTTTTTTTGCCGGCGGCCTGCTGTTCGGCATTCTTTTTTCGGTCCCGTGTTACTGGGTGACCTTGCACCTGGTGGTCCGCTACCGCCGCCGGCGGGCAGAGAAACGGGCAAAAAAAGAAATGGCGAAAAAGTTGTAAACAAAGCCGGCGAAGTCTATATTAAAAAGTTCGGATTTCTCGAAAACAGAGTGAGGGTACCAACGAAAATGATGACATTGACAAGATACGGCATCCGGGAGTGGGGGATCGCGCTCCTTGTTACGCTGGCGGTGCTCGCCGGCTGCGTCTGGCTTTGCCGGGCCGACTATCCGGGGTGGGGCGCCGGGATCGGCGTTGCCGCGATCGTGATTTTTCTGGCGTTCGCCGCGTTTTTCCGGAATCCGCGCCGGCAGATTCCCGAGGACCCGCGTCTCCTGGTCAGCCCGGCCGATGGCGTCGTCCGCGACATCGGCGAGGTGGACGACTTCAATTTCCCCCCGTTCCAGGGCCGGGCGCTCCGCATCGGCATCTTTCTCTCGGTGCTCAATGTGCATGTCAACCGGGCGCCCGCCGCGCTCGATGTCGAGAGCAAATTCTATCGCGAGGGTGAATTCCTCGATGCGCGCCACCCCGAGTGTTCCGTCCGCAACGAGGCGATGACCATCGCCGGAACGGCGACGGCGGGAGAGACGCGCTTCCCGATGGCGATCCGCCAGATTTCCGGCAAGATCGCCCGCAAGATCGTTTGCCCGGTCGACCCCGGCCGGAAGCTCGAACGCGGTGAACTCTACGGCATGATCAAATTCGGTTCGCGGACCGAGCTCTATCTGCCGGTCGAAGGGTTCGACGTCAAGGTGAAAATCGGCGACAAGGTTCGCGGCGGCGCCACCGTCATGGCGGCGGTCGCGCGACAAGAGGCGACAAAATGAAGCGACGTTTCCGGGATCTCATCAAAACCAACCGGTGGCTCAAATACGTGCCGAATTCGCTGACGCTGTGCAACTCGCTTTGCGGATTCCTGGCGATTCTCACCGCCCTGCGCGCCTATGAGGGGGCGACTCCGGAGGAATCGTTGCCGGTGTTCTACACCAGCGCGGTGATCATCTGCTGCGCGATGGTGTTCGATTCGCTGGACGGGTTGGCGGCGCGGATCTTCAACGCGGCCAGCATGCACGGCGTCCAGATGGATTCGCTGGCGGACATGGTGACCTTCGGCGTCGCTCCCGCAACGCTGGTGGCGGTGATGACCCACTCGCTGCGCGCCCCGAGCAACATCGGGCGGACCGAGGAAGTGCTCATCTATCTGCTCTGTTCGGTCTATGTCGGCTGCGCCGCGCTGCGGCTGGCGACATACAACGTTCATGCCATCCTTGAAAAGAAGTCGAGCGACAAATTCAGCGGGCTGCCCTCGCCGGGCGCCGCGGCCGGTATCTGCGTGGTGGTGGCCTATGCCTGGAACTCCGACATCGACCTGACGAGATACGCGGTGGTGCTGCCGGCGTACGCGGCGTTTCTCGGGCTGCTGATGGTCAGCCCGATTCCGTACACCCACGCCGGGAAATGGATCTGTTCGGTGCGCCGCAACCGGAAACGACTGATTGTGCTGACGGCGATGGTGCTGATTGCCGCTTTCTTCCGGATTCCGGGAATCGCCGCGATTGTCACGCTTTATATTTTTGCCGGTCCCGTTTGGGCGCTCTGCCGGCTGGTTTGCCGGAAGGGGCATCCGAAACCGGAAGAACCCGTACCGGCCGGAACGGTCAAACGATAGGAGCCGTTTATGCGTTTTCTGATCACCGGCGGAGCCGGATTCATCGGCGGGCACCTGACCGAAGCATTGCTTGCGGCGGGGCATGACGTTACCGTCATCGACAACTATTCGACCGGTTCTCCGGAAAATCTTGCCGGAGTCGCCGGTCACAGTCGGCTCAAAGTCATCGAGGCGGACATTCTCGAATCGATGGAGATTCTGGATCGGGAAACCGCCGAGAACGACGTGATTTTTCACCTGGCGGCGGCGGTCGGCGTCGAGCTCGTGGTCAAGGACCCGGTCCGCACCATCACCACCAACGTGCACGGGACCGAGAACGTCCTCAAATGCGCGGCGAAGTATGATCGCCGGATCATCGTGGCTTCGACGAGCGAGGTGTACGGAAAGTCGTCCCACCAGGAATTTTCCGAGACCGACGATCTTCTGATCGGTTCGCCGTTCCATTCGCGCTGGTCGTACGCGTGCAGCAAACTGCTGGATGAATTCTATCTCATGGCGTTCCACCACGCCTGCGGATTGCGCGGCACCGTGGTCCGCTTCTTCAACACGGTCGGGCCGCGCCAGACCGGAATGTACGGCATGGTGGTTCCGCGTTTCGTCGGGCGCGCGCTCAAGGGCGAGCCGCTTCAGGTTTACGGCGACGGCGGACAGTCGCGCTGCTTCTGTCATGTGGCCGATGTGGTGCGGGCGCTGCTTCTTATCGTCGACCGCCCGGAATCCTACGGCAACATCTACAACATCGGCAGCCGCCACTCGATCACCATCGGCGATCTGGCCAGGCGGGTGATCGAACGCACCGGCAGCAGCTCGTCCATCGAGCTGATTCCTTACGACGAAGCTTACGCCAAGGGGTTCGAGGATATGCGGCGGCGGATGCCCAATACGGCGGCAATTCACGCGCTTACCGGCTGGAAGCCGGAACTTTCGCTTGACCGGATCATCGACGACGTGCGCGACTGTCTGCGGAGTCGGTCGCGCTGATGGACACCCTCGCGCACGGCGTGATCGGCGGATTGTTCTTCAGCCGTTCCGGCGTGTCCGCCCTTCGCCATCCGATTGACCGGCCGTTCTGGAAGGACTGGACGTTCTGGACGGCGGTCGGCTTCGGCACCGTTCCCGATTTGTCCAGCTTCGGGCTTCATTTTTTCGGGATGCTGACTTCCGGCGATCTGTGGGAGATGCTCCGGCACATGGTTTCCGGCGACGTGATGGCCGCCGCGCCGCCGATGGATACGCTCCCCGAATACATCATCTGGAATTACCGGGTCATGCACAGCCTGGTCATCGCGCTCGCCGTCGGAGTCCTGATCCGTGTTTTCTGGAAGAAAGGGTTCCTGCCCTACCTGGCCTGGCCGGTGCATATCCTCTGCGACATCCCGGTCCACTCGAAAAGCTATTTCTCCACCCAGTTCCTCTGGCCGCTGTCGGACTGGAGCTTCGACGGCTGGAGTTTCGGCCGCCATCTCTGGATTCTCGTCGGCTACTGGGCGGTCATCCTCTTCGTTCTTGTCTGGCGAATCCTCGGCTGCCGCCGTCATCGATAGCGGGATCGGGGACTTGGAGGGAGGCGTTTCGCCCTCCCTCCAAACCTCCCACCCGACCGGCAACGTGCCGGTGCGGGCGCCTCACGGGGCTCCGCCCCGCGAGGCTGACGGTTTTGGGAATGGAGTCGGTCATTCCGGGTTCTGTGGGAGTCAAATCCCGTTGCCTCCGGAATTTGACCGGAGGAATGAGAACAAACCTCAAGACCGTTGCAAAGGGAATGGGCAGTTCGCGTTCCTGGAAATCTCAACGAGGTTTTTGCCGGCCATTTCGTATGTCTGATTGATCCACGCTTACGATTCCCGGCTGTTTGCTGCGGGTTCGTTCTCGTGGGTCATGCAGGGCTGGGCGGTGTGCTCGGCTTTTGCTCTGCCGCCATCGAATGACCATGACCCTCGGCTGTCCGGAAACGCCCGCTTGCAACCGCTTTTTTTGAAAAGGATGGGGTGGGGGATACGGGGGGCGGGGAAGGAGAACTTTTTTTCACGCGAAAAAAAGTTCTCCTTCCCCGCCCCCCGATTCCCTATCTCTTCCGGGTTCAGAAAGAGGGGGCGAAGCCCCAGTCCTGGACGGGGGTGAGTTCGCCGTCGCGGCGGGCGGACTGGTTGGCGGCCATGCCCATGGCCATGAAGTGTCCGGCCTCCCACGGGTTGATGAGCGGCTGGCGTTTTTCGTGGACGCTGCTGACGAATTCATGGACGAGGTAGGGGTGTGAGCCGCCGTGTCCATGCGGGACGAAATCGCGGTTCTGGAGGTCGGGGGCTCCGTTGTGATGGATTTTGCGGAATTCGTTCACCACTTCCGGCGGGAGCGGGTCGAAGAGTTCCGCATCGGTGAGACGGGCAGGCTGCACCGGAACGGCGTCGGTTTCGTTGGTCCGGCCGTTGTAATACCAGATATTCTCCGAAAAAGTGCCGCGGGTGCCGACGATGCGGAAGGCTTCGTTTTCGAGCGGGCTGACTTGTCCGGCAAGTTCGCGCATTTCGGCGACCCGGAACGATGCGCCGTTGGCGAGTTCGAAGAGGGCGACGACGTTGCTGAAGTCGTCGTGACGGAAGAATGAGTCGTTGGTGCGGTTTTTCCAGCCGAAGGCGGCGACTTTGCGGGCGCGGGTCGCCATGCAGAAGATCGGGCCGCTGACCGAGTGGGTGGGGTAGTTCATCGGGGTGGAGAGGAAGCCGCGCCGGGCGTAATCCGCCTCGCGTTCCGGCCATTCGCTGCCGATCTTGCTTGCGGTGCGCCGCCGGATGACTTCACGCAGGTTGCAGCTGTTGTCCACATCATGCATGTATTCGCCTTCGGCGTAGACGAAGTCGCCGAACTCACCGGCGAGGGCTTTGCGGCGGCAGAACATCGCCTGGGGGCGGAAACAGGTGGTTTCGCCGAGCATATAGTGCTTGCCGGTCCGCAGCGAGGTTTCGATGATGCGGTCGCACCAGTCGAGCACTTCGCCGGAATCCGGCAGACAGGTGAGCGGGACCGCGCTGTAGACCTCCTTGCCGGACTCCATCGCCTGGATGCACTGCGGCGCGTGAAGCCACGGCTGGGTGATGATGACCAGCGCGTCGAGGTCGCTGCGGCAGATGGCGTCGAGCGAATCGTAGGCGTCGCGCGGGTTGAATTTGGCGGCGAAGAACGGGTCTTCGGCGAATTTCCTTACCCGTTCCGCTTCGCAGTCGCAGAGTGCGATCCGATCCACCAGCGGGTGTGCCGCGAAGAGCGGGGCGAATGCGCTGCCGAAGCTGCCGAGTCCGACGAGACCGATGCTGATTCCCATGAGAATACTCCTTTTTTGCTAAAACGCCAACAGGAACATACCGAGAACCGCGAGGAGGATTCCGGCGGCTCCGACGAGGCCGTTTTTCTCCTTGCGAATCCACTCCGAATAAAGGAAAAAGAGCGCGACCGAACCGCCCACCGCCAGCGGATAGGCGATCCCCGCCGTTCCGGCGCCGCTCAGCAGGTCGAGCGCCCGGAACATCGTCCACTGTCCGGCGGCGGCGAGTGCGCCGTAACCGAGCGCCAGTGGCAGCATGGCGCGGAACCCGGACTCGCGCCGGGCGAACGCCGCGACGAACCAGCCCAGCCCGCAGAGGCTGAGCAGCGGAACCCGCCAGCTCAACGCCGCCGCTCCGAGTTCCGGCAGCCGGTTCGGAATCAGCGTCAGCGTCTGCTGCGCTCCCAGCAGGGCGAAAGCGAGGAAGGCGAAGATCAGGAAGACGCGGTGCCCGGAATCCCGGGCCAGCCCCCGGCCGCCGCGCGAGAGCGGAACCAGCGCCGCGAGGAGCATCCCCATTCCCGCCAGGCGCGCTGCCGATATGTGCTCGCCGAAGAACAGCATCCCCGCCGCGAACGGGCAGAGCATCGCCGACTGGGCGATTCCCCAGCTTGTGCCGTGTCCGCCGCGCCGCATCGCTCCCCGCAGCGCGAGGAAGCCGAGCTGGCCGAGGATTCCGGCCGGAATCATCACTGCCGCCACGGTCAACACTTCCGGAACCGGAGCCGCCGCCGGGGGATTCGCCCCCCAGCAGGCCAGTGCGAAGCAGAATGCACCCAGCGCCAGAAACAGCCGGAATCCCTCCGGTTTCTCCGCCGCTTTGCTGTAGACGATTCCGATGAGGCTCCAGAGCAACCCGGTAGCCAGCGTCAGCGCGATTCCCTCGAACAACATGACTTCTCTCCTGTTTTCTTTTTAAGTATACTTGAAAAGTTACAGATAAGCAATTATGTTCATTCGATATCTATTACAGCAATGCGACCTTTAATTATAGAAAACGATTTATGCGGCTGAGAATCGAACACGTCGGGCAATATACGCGGCCGGAGACTTATGTGCAGGAGACGCAGCGCTGCCACCTGGGGCTCAACCTCTCCGGATTGGATTATATGAAGTTCTTCGTGCCCGGCCGAGACACGTTTCTGGAGCTGGCCGGTTCCGACCAGCCGTGCCTGACGCTGCTGCCGCCGGGAGTGCGCATCGAATTCCGCTTCGGCCGACGGCGCGAGAATTGGGTGATTCAATTTCAACTGCCGGAACTCGAACTCGAACCCGGCGAATTCCGGGGGCGCTTCGGGGAGGGGGAGATGCGGCTGCCGGTGCCGCTGCTCCATCCGGGCAACGGCGAACTCCGGGAACGTTTCCGGAGAATTTGCGAATTATGGATGAGCGGCACCCCCGCCGACCGGCTTGCCGCGGAGTGGATGACTGTCGGAATCCTCGGAGAAATCATGGCGGAAAAGCCGGTGCCGACAGGCGAATCCGCCACTCCCGCCGCCCGCTTCCGGGCTTTGATCGACGGTGACGCCGGATTTCGCAAAACCCTCGCGGAGTTGAGCCGCGACGCCGGAGCCGGGCCCGGCCACCTGCGCAAATGCTTTGAGGAAACCTACCGGATCGCCCCCGCCGAATACCGCGCCCGGCGGCGGCTGGCCCGCATTTTTGAGCTGATCGAAGAGAATTCACTGGGGTTCAAAGAGATCGCCGAGGAGGTCGGGATGCGCAACGTCACCCACCTTCACGCGTTCATCCGCGAGCACTGCGGCACCACCCCGGGCAATCTCCGCAAATCACGCCGTTCGGTCTGAAATTAATTCGACCGGTCGCGCACTGCAATCACCCGGTAGTTTTCCCGCTTCAGGTGGCGCATTTGCTCGATGAACCGTTCCGGGGGAGTATCCACCCACGGGTGCAGCAGGTCCGGCACGCCGTGGTAAACCAGCACCGGAATCAGGCCCTCCCGCGCATAGGAGAGCGCCCGGAGAAAGTTCTCCCCGGATTCCCCGTGTGTCGCCACCGCCGGAATCAGATACGGGTCGTCTTGTTCCGGATTCCACGCCCGCTCGGCCACGATCCGGCCGAAGCGGAAGCCGTGCTCTTTCAGCAGCGCCGGGCCGTAATCGGCAGCCGGTCCGCCGGGGTAGGCGAAGGAAACGCTTCGCGGCAGCCCGACATCCCGGAACCGCGTCTCCAATTCCTCAATCTCTTCGGCACACTTTTCCGGGGTGATTCCGCGCAGCCCGGCATGAGTCAGCGTATGATTGCCGACTTCGAATCCGGCCAGGTGGAGCGAACGGATCTGCTCCCAAGTCATATACTGCCGCTTGTTCACCGCGAAATCCGGCGGAAATTCACAGACGAAAAACGTCGCCCCGAACCCCAACTCCTTCAACAGCGGAGCCACCAGCGAAGCATGGTTCGCCACCGCATCGTCAAACGTCAAAACAACCGTTTTCATATTACCTGCACTAAAAAATAGCGACCCCTGCCGCGCGTCCTGATTGCTCTATCACCCACGAATGACCTGAAACCGTCGCGGCCCGAAAATGCCCGCCAACAACCGCTTCTTTTGAAAAAGATGGGGTGGGGGTCCGGGGGCGGGGAAGGGAGTCTTTGCGGCAACGTGCCGCTGCGGAACACCTCGTTGCAATTTCCGAAAAACCTTTTCGGTACTACAAGCGAAGTACTCCGCTCCCGGTCGTACCGGGCACGCGAAAAAAAGATTCCCTTCCCCGCCCCCGGGTTCCCTGCTCCCTGTGCTATTTCTTGCAGCGCTTGATGGCGACGCGGCCGGAGCGGGCCATTTCGATGATGCCGAAGTCGCGGACCATTTCGATGAAGTTATCGAGCTGGTCGGAGCGTCCGGCGATTTCGACGCCGAGTTCGCCTTTGCTGACCGAGACGATCGTGCCGTGGAAGATCTCGATGATCTGGAGGAGCTGCGACTGTCTCTCGGGGGATTCGGTGCGCAGTTTGACCAGGGCCATTTCGCGTTCGACGAAGTGGCTGCCGGTGAGGTTTTCGACGCTGATGACATCGACGAGTTTGCGGAGCTGTTTATCGATCTGTTCGAGGATGGCGCTGTCGCCGGAGGTGACGACGGTCATCTTCGAAAACTTGGGATCTTCGGTTTCGTGGACGGTGAGGCTGGAGATATTGTAGCCGCGTCCGCTGAACAGCCCGGCGACGCGGGCGAGGACGCCGAACCGGTTTTCGACCAGGACGGATATTGTATGTTTTTCCAGTGCTTCCATATGCGTGTCTCCTGTTGAACTCGGTGAATACCGTTTATATAAGATGCTACCGGAAACGGATTTTTCAACCTTTTTCCTCCAAAAAGGGTGGATTTCGCCTTGCGGCGGGGGGCGGTCGGGGTTGATAAGCGCGGCGGCAGGAGGTATAGTATAGCGAGTGATATCAATCAACCGAATGAAGACAGGACGAGCAAGTGAAGAAAACCATTACCGGAATTTTGCCAGCGGGGGCGCCCTGGGGAGGACCGGAGTCGATCCGGTTCATTTCGTGTTCCAGTTCGCTTTACATGCATCTGAAGCAGCCCGACCGGTTTGCCGACGAGCTGTACTGCACCCGTTCGGAGAAGCTCTGCGACCGCTGCGGCAGATGCCGGAATTATGACTGGCACCGCAAGATGCACGAGCAGGTTTACCATGAACTCCTGACGCTCTCGGGGTTGAACTGCCGGACGCTGTGGGACCCGGAGTTTCGGCCGGAAATCCTCTCCGATCTGCTGCTTTCGGCGGGGAGCGACGAAGCGATCACCCGCGCCATGACCTTCGCCGGGTTCGAATACCGGATCGTCGAGGGACTTCCCCCGGAGGAGATGAAACGGCTGCTGGTCGAGTCGATCGACCGCGGCACCCCGGTCGCGGCGCGCAACGCCGCCGGGAAGGACTGGTGCCTGATCACCGGTTACGACCGCGGCGGGGAACGCATCACCGGCTCTTACGCGCCGCACGCCTGGGAAGAGCTGGAGGAAGACGAAGAACATGCGTTCGCCAAAGAGAATTGGGTTCAGGAGAACACCCGGCTGCTGCTGGTGACCGACGACTGCCCGGCCCGGATTCCGGATTACGAGGAGTTCGCCTACCTGCGCCAGATGCTGATCGACCCCGGCGCGAACGGCTGTGTCTCCGGGCTGGCGGCATTCGACCGCTGCATCGATTTCCTGCTCGACGACGCATTTTTCGCCTCGGCCGACGCCGAGACGCTGCAGAAGAGCTACACCCATCTGCACGAATTCATCGGGCTGCTGGCGGAATCGCGCTGTTTCGCCTCTTTCGCCTTCTTTTCGGGCTTCTACGGCAAGGTGCGGCGGGAGGATCTCACCCGGCTCAGCCGCAAGGTCGGTTCGCTCTTCATGGAGACGCACAACGGCTGCTGGAAAGCGTGGGAACTGCTGGGCGAAAACCATATCAGCCACCCCGAACAATACGCGCCCCGGCTGAAGGAGCGCGCCATCCGGCTCGAAGTGATCGAACATCTGCGGGAGTTCAAGCAGAACGATTGGAACGCCGTGCTGCTGCTCGAAGCGATGGAGAGCCGCACCGCACCCGACGCCGAGTAACCTCTCTTAGTTCATGAAATAAGCCCCGAATTCGGTGGCTTTTTTCATGATTTGGCGGTTCATCTCTTGCTTTCCCCTCTCATTTTCGGTATAATTGACAACAGAAAACAACGGGAAAGCAGAATGAAGAAACCATTGACGGTTCGTGAGATCGCGGAAAAAGCGGGGGTGTCGCTCGGCACGGTGAGCCGGGTGATGAACAACGCCGCGAACATTGATCCGGAACTCAAGGAGCATACGCTCTCGGTGATCCGGGCGAACAATTACGTCCCGCTGCGCCGTCCCCGCCGGAATTCGCGGCGGAACGCGGCCGAGGGGGGGCGGATCGCCGTGCTGTTCTGCGACATCTCGCATCAATGGGACGAGTCCTATTTCTCCCGTTCTTACGCGGAGGGAATCGAAGAAGTTTGCGCCGCCTATCGGGTGCGGATGGAGTTCTTCACGCTCCAGGACCTCTGTGACGAAACCTTTTTTCAGCGGATTTCAAAGTTCGACGGAATCCTGATCAAGCACGTGTTCCATCCGGGCGACGAACGGATCGATCGGATCAACGCATTGGCGGAGAAGCTCCCCGTGGTCGGCTTCGGAACCAACTTCTCCTGCTGCCGCTATCCGCAAGTCTTCCTGGACAACCGCTCGGCGGGGACACTGGCGGCGGAAGAGCTGCTCCGCCGCGGCCACCGCGTCATCGCTTTCATCAACCCCAATCCCGGCAACGAAATGCTGCGCGCCCGGGGGGACGGGTTTCGAAGTGCCATGCAGCACAACGGGTTCTGGATTCCGGAACTGTTCTTCTCCCGGAAGCTGTCGACCGTTCAGGGGCCGGACCCGGACCCGATCCCGCCGCTGCTGGGCAAGACATTGGATGCGATTCTCGCCTATCCGGTAAAAGTGACGGCGGCGATCGTCGCCAACGACTGGGGCTGCGTCGGACTCTATCGCGCCTGCGCCGAACGCGGAATCCGTATTCCCGAAGACTTGAGCGTGCTCGGATTCGACAACCAGATTTCGATCTGCGTCAGTCTCTCTCCGCCGCTCACCAGCATCAACAATCCGCTGAAAGATATCGGGAAAACCGCAACGATCGAACTGCTCTCACGGATCGATGCGAAAAGCCGTGGAATCGCGGTTCCGATCAATTCGCGGCAGCTTTCCGGAACCCTGGTCGAACGAAATTCGCTTGCCTTTCTCACGGACAACCATAAGGAGACCGAGTAATATGAAACGGCATTTTTTCACTCTGATCGAACTTCTTGTAGTAATTGCCATTATCGCCATCCTCGCTTCCATGCTGCTGCCGGCGTTGCAGAAATCGCGTGAGAAAGCCAAAGCGGCCACCTGCCTGGGAAACCTCCGCCAGGTCGGACAGGCCGACGGCATGTACCTGAGCGATTACAACGGCTGGCTCTACGGACCGGGGCTCAAGGCGGCGCCGAAGGTTGCGGAGGGACATGTCGCCAACGACGCCTGGGCGACCAGCATCTCCAATCTCGGCTACCTGAGCGATTACAACACCATTCAGGACAAGAAGCCGAAACGCTGGGTCGCGGTCTGTCCGGGGGTCAAACCCTACGGCATGTTCGAACACGAGAAACGCACTTATGCGAAGCGGGGGATCTGTTCCAGCGGCTCCACCAACAGCGATGCCTTCTGGAAATATGTCGGTAAAAATTTCAACTATGTGCCGGCCAAGGAGGGCCAGGGCGAACGTTATCCCGACAAGCTGACGGTGGCTCCTTCCCGCTTCGTCACCACGTTCGACAGCTACCAGACGGTCAGCAGCGGTGTATTCAGCCAGCTCAGCAGTGCGACATTCGGCAATTTCGGATTGAACCACGGAAACAACGGCAATGTCCTCATGTTCGACGGGCATACCGCCGGTGGACGCCGAAAATTCGACTGTTTCATTGCGGCGCGGTCTCCCGCAACCGACAATGTGGCGATTTCGATTGCCCCTTAGCAATATTCAACGGAAAGGATTTGACATGTTGCAACGCATCCCGTTTTTGATCATGTTTCTGGCCCTGTTCCCGGTTCTGCTTCCGGCCGATTCGCCTTCGCGGCCGGAAGGAGTGTTCAACGTTCTCACCTTCGGGGCAAAGGGGGACGGCATCAACGACGACCGGACGGCATTCGACCGGGCTACAGCCGCCGCCGCCGCTTACGGCCCGGGGGCGGAGCTGCGAATTCCGGCCGGCCGCTACCGAATCGGTACGCTCGCAAACGATGCTCCCGGGAAATCGGCGAATCTCATTTTTTCCAAGCTGAAAGATGTCGCAGTCAAAGGGGAACCGGGGACCGAGTTGATCATGGCCGGGCGGGGACACGGACTGATGATTTCCGACTGCGAAAATACCGTCTTCGAGAACCTCTCCGTCGATTACGACCCGCTTCCCTTTACCCAGGGAACCGTGGAAGCGTCCGACTCCGTCGAAAACACGATTCTGGTACGGATCGATCCCGGCTATCGTTCCCCGCTTGACGACGCGTTCAGCGGCAAAAATATCGACGTTCTGAAACTGCGGATGAGTTTTTTCGATGACGGAAAACGGCGAAAAGATATCGGAATCAACTGGGTAGCCAGCGTCACTCCCGCAAAAGACGGCCTGGTTGCCATGAAATTGAGAAACCGCTTCGATTCCGGCCTGACGTTGAAAGGGCTGAAGTTCGCCATGATCTCGCGCAGTGCGGGAACCAAAGGACACGGCGTGTTCGCCGTGAACAGCCGCGCGTGTACCTTGAAAAACGTCGATGTATACAGCGCCTACAACGCCGCCTACGGCATCCGGGAGTGCGACCGGCTCGTCATGGACGGTTGTGACCTCGACCTGAAGCCGGGAACCGACCGGCTCATCTCCTCAAATGCAGACGGAATTCATGCCAAATTCAATCGCGGGGGGCCGATCATCCGCAACTGCCGGATCACTCACTGTGAGGACGACTGTGTCAACATTGCCGCCGGATACCAGCGCGTATGCGAGCAACCGTCACCTGATACCCTGGTCATCGACCTCGACACCAACGCACGCCCCGGAGACGAATACGTCCTTTTCGATATCAGAACCGGGGCCGAAATCACCCGGGTAAAAAGTACCGCTCACGAAAGAATCAAATGGAACGGAGTTCCCAAATACAAGATCAAACTTGCCTCGGAACTGACTCCGGGCCTGGCTACGGTCAAAAGCACCGGCGCTCCCGCCGACTGGCGGCTGAGCATCGGCACCGGAAAAAAACTCGATTCTACAAGTGCCCTGCCGGTGTTTCTCTACAATCTCGACGCCTGCGGACGGGGAGCGGTGATCGACCACAACGTGTTCGGTTACAACTGGCCGCGCGGCATCCTCATCCGGGCCCCGGAAGCGGTCGTCTCCAACAACCGCTTCGAAGATTTCCAGGGGCCGGCGCTGGTCGTCGGGCATGATTTCGTCTGGGGCGAAGGCCCCAACAGCAGCGGACTCCAGATTCTGGATAACGTATTCCGGGATGTCAACCGCACCAATATCGTGATTGAAGATTGCGCGCTGCCGGATAAATCGGCTGGCCGGTCCATCCGGGATATCCTGATTCGCGGCAACCGGTTTGAAGGATTCGGGGAAGCCTCGCCGGACGGACGCGGAAGAGTGGGTGAGGTGATTTCCGTAACCAACGGGAATGGTGTGCGGATCGAAAACAATGTTTTCGGCCCTCCGGCAACGAACATTGCCGCCCCCGGCCTGCCCTGGGTTTCGATCGCCAACAGCGACAACGTCGAAATGAAGGACAACACCGCCATCCTCAAGGCGGGCTCATCCCCGCAACCGTTGCCGGCTCACCGGGAATAACCTGAATCCGATACTCCGGGGAAACTGGCGTTCCCCCGGAGCATTCGTCATAATCCGAGCAGTTTTTTGACCAGCTCGTTGCCTTTGAGGAAACCGAGCTTGCCGGTCGGGGCGAGGGTTTCGCTGAACTGCTGAATCGCATCCGGCTCGAAATCGGGGCCGCAGATCGCCAGCGGAACCGGCGTCCGGGTATGCTTGCGCAGCTTGATCGGCACCGGGTGGTCCGGCAGCACCGCGAAGTTGATCGGTTTGCCCTCCAGCGCCTTCAGCACCGGGGCGACGATCTTCTCGTCGAAGTCCTTGATCGCCTGCATCTTGAGCTTGAGGTCGCCGAGGTGCGAGCATTCGTCGATCGCTTCGACGTGCAGGTAGACCAGGTCGTGGTCCACCAGCGCCGCCAGCGCCGCCTTGGCCTTGCCTTCGTAGTTGGTGTCGAGGAACCCGGTGGCTCCGGGAACCTCGATCACCGTCATCTTCGTGCATTTGCCGATGCCCTTGATCACATCCACCGCGCTCACGATCGCGCCGCGCCGCCCGGCGTAGGCTTCGCTGAACGGCGTCAGGTTCGGGCGCTTGCCGGGGCTCCACGGCCAGATCCGGTTGGCCGGGGACTCTTTCCCCGCGTTCAACGGATGCGCGGCCAGAAACGCCGCCGCCAGCGCGCCGAGGCGGTTCAGGAATTCCACCGTATAGGCCGCTTCAGGCGAATCGTCAGCCGGGGTCAGCGGAAGCTCCGCAACCGGAATGTCCTGCGACGAATCCGGCTTGAAGTAGTTCACCTTGTCGGAAAATTTCTTCCCGTGCAGCACCAGCAGGTTCCGGTAGCTGACGCCGGGGTAGAAGGTCACGTCGTCGTTGCCGAAGGTCTCCTGCAAGTCGGCCATCAGCTTCGACGAAACCTCGTTGTCGATGTGCCCCGCCGAATAGTCGCGCAGCACCCCGTCCGGCGACGCGTAGACCAGGTTGCAGCGGAACGCCACGTCGTCCTCCCCGAGCGGAATCCCCTGGCTCACCGCCTCGATCGGGCCGCGCCCCGGATAGTTCCGCTCCGGATAAAACCCGAGCACCGACATATTCGCCACGTCCGACGAGGTCGGCAACCCCTCCGGAAGCGTCAGGAACGTCCCGTTGACGCCGCGCGCGGCGATCGAGTCCATGGCCGGCGTGTCGACCGCTTCGAGCGGCGTCTTCCCGCCGAGCTCTTCAAGCGGTTCGTCCGCCATGCCGTCGGCGAGAAAAACAACTGCTTTGCGATTCATTTTCGATCCTCTGAAAGATAAGCCCGAAGTTCCTCGGGCGAAATTCCCGTTACTTTGATCACTTTGCTGCGGGAGGTCAGGCCGGAAATCAGTTCGACTCCGGCCTTCGGAACGTTGCAGAGTTCCGCAAACATCCGGCAGAGTTCCTTGTTCGCCTTGCCGTCAACCGGCGGCGACGAGAGCGCGATCTTCACGCAATCGTCCCCGTAGCTTCCGACCACGGCGCTCCGCGACGCGCCGGGCTGAACCCGGCAGCGCAGCAGCACGCCGCCTTCGACCGGCTTAAATGCCCCGCTCGGCAGATCCATCGTCTTCCGTGGGCCGGACCGTGGTTTCCGGACGCGCTTCGTTTGCTTCCGGCTTGATCCCCAGCAGTTCGTTGATCTCCTCGATGGAGAGAGTTTCCCGTTTCAGCAGCGCCTGCGCCAGCGCTTCGAGCTGGTCGCGGTGCACGGTGAGGCATTTGCGCGCCGACTCCATCGCCTGCGAGGTGAGCCGCCGGATTTCGAGATCGATCTCGCGGGCGGTTTCCGGGCTGACCGGGTCCTCGGGGGCCGCGTCGTACCGCATGTAGGGATGGTCCGGGAAGTTCCCGTATTTGACCGGCCCGAGCTTGTCGGTCATGCCGTACATGCAGACCATCAGCCGGGCGATGCGGGTCAGGTGGTCGATGTCCGACGACGCGCCGGTGGTGACGTCGCCGATCACCAGCTCTTCGGCGGCGCGGCCGCCCATCGACATCTCCATATCGGCTTCCAGTTCCAGCTTGCTGCGCGTGTAGACGTCTTCCTTCGGCATCGAGAAGGTCGCGCCGAGATAGGCCCGGCCGCGCGGAATGATCGTCACCTTGTGCAGCGGCGTCGAATGTTCATTGTGCAGCGCCACCAGCGCGTGGCCCGCTTCGTGATAGGCGGTGAGCTTGCGCTCGCGCTCGGTGATCCGGCGGCTGCGGCGCTCGCGGCCGTAGCTGACCTTGTCGCGCGCCTCCTCCAGATCGGCCTGGGTCACCGCTTCGCGGCTGTGCCGCGCAGCGAGCAGCGCCGCCTCGTTGCAGAGGTTGGCCAGGTCCGCGCCGCTGAAACCGGGCGTGGTCCGCGCCACAATCTCGAGGTCCACCGACGCATCGACCTTGATCTTTTTCACGTGGACGTCGAGGATCTGACGCCGTCCGACGATATCGGGAAGGTCCATCACCACCTGCCGGTCGAACCGGCCGGGGCGCAACAGCGCGGGGTCGAGCACGTCGGGGCGGTTGGTCGCCGCCAGCACGATAACTCCGGCCCGGCTTTCGAGGCCGTCCATTTCGACCAGCATCGCGTTGAGCGTCTGCTCGCGTTCGTCGTGGCCGCCGCCCCAGCCGGAGAAGCGGGAGCGCCCGACCGCGTCGATTTCGTCGATGAAGATCAGGCACGGCGTATTCTTGCGCGCCTGGTCGAACATGTCGCGTACCCGGCTCGCGCCGACGCCGACGAACATTTCCACGAAATCGGAACCGCTGATCGAGAAGAACGGCACGCCTGCCTCGCAGGCTACCGCCTTGGCGATCAACGTTTTGCCGGTTCCCGGCTCGCCGACGATGAGGCACCCTTTCGGAATCTGGCCGCCGACCAGCTGGAACCGCAGCGGGTCCTTCAGGTAATCGACGATTTCCTTGATTTCCTCTTTGGCTTCGTCGGCTCCGGCGATATCGTCGAAGTGGACGTTGAGTTCGTCCGGCGGAATCATCCGCGCCTTGCTCTTGCCGAAATCCATCGCGCCCCGGCCCGACATGCGCATCTGGCGGATGGAGAAGAAGTAAATGAAGCCGATCACAATCACCAGCGGCAGGATTCCGAGCAGGATGAAGTTCCAGAATCCGGAATTGTTGGCCTTGATCACCACGTTCGCGCCGCTCGTTCCGAGCAGTTTCTCCAGATTGTCGCCGTAGACCACGCGGGTACGGAAGTGTTCGAGACCGCCGGCAGCCGGAGTTGCCGGCTTCGCCGGGGTTTTCACCTCCGCCGCCGGAGCGGGCTTGGCCTCGCCCGGCACAGCCGGCTGGGCAGCGGCCTGAGCGGCGAGGCGGAACAGGCCTTCCCCGGTCATCACCGCGCCGTTTTCACTGGTCAGCTCGACCTTGGCGATCTGTTTGGCGGCGAGTCTGGATTCGAATTCGCTTTGCGAAAACTCCGCGACCTTGTCCGGCCCGTAGTTCTTGAACAGGAGCAGGCTTGCCAGGGCGAGAAACAGGATCAGCCAGACGAATGCGGCCCGGCTGGAACGCTGCGGTCCGCCGCGGGGCGACCCGGAATCACGGCGAACGCCCTTGGGGTCGCGGCCGGGTTTCTCGTCACGGCCCGGCTTGTCGTCGCGCCCCGGTTTATCGCCGCGGCCCGGCTTGTCGTCGTCGGCCATTGCGCGGAAATCGTTTCCGCCGCGTTCTGCGAAACCCGTCTCCGGGCGCATGAAACCATTTTGCATAAAATTACTTTCGTTGCGGAAGAAAAACGGAAAGCAGCTCTCCTCCCTGCGTTCAAACAAATAATCCGCCGGATAGCCGCTTTGCGCGTCCGGCGGACTCAAGTGCGCCCCCTCCGGTACGCGCTTTACAGCTTGATGATGTAGTAGACCAGGAACCCGACAGTCCCAAGAATACCCGCACCCAGCAATACGTAAACTCCGAGCATCAGCCGCTGGAACATCACATTTTTCTTGTCCACCGTGCCTGCGAACGGGTCGAGGCTGCTCATGCGCGGAACCGTCGACGTGTTGCTGTCGAGCTGCGAAATGTCGATGGTCACCGTGGTGCTGCCCACCTGGGTTTCCGCGCCGTCGTTGCTGTCGAACAGCACTTCCACGCCGCCGAGCAGAATAATGTCGGAATTCTTGAGTTCCTGTTCGGTAATCGGGATGTTGTTGATCCGCGTTCCGTTCGTACTGTCGTTGTCCCGCATGACGTAAACGGTTTTCCCGTCGCGCAGAACCCGGATGATATCCGCATGATGTCCGCTCAGGCTGGAATCTTTGATCACGATATCGTTGCCGTCGCGGCGACCGATTGTCATCTGATCCTTATTCAGCTCAAATACCTTGCCGCGGAGCTTCTCATGCAGAACCGTCAGTTTCGGATTGTCCGCCATATTTCCGTCTATCCTATGAGTTTCAGACTTCTTGACACTCTTTACCGAAATATACTACCGGTCCAACATTTTGCAACATGCTTTCCAAGATTTTCGCATAAAAAAGCCAGTTTCACGCTTCTCGACGCGGTTGCCAAAAGTCCCGTCGCGCCTTTTTGTCTGCCGCTTTGCCGCTTCCCCACCGCCCCTCGGGCTTTACCGCTGAGGGTAAAGCCGCTTCGGGAGCGTTGAGAAATCGGCTTCGCGGCAGAACAAAAATTCATCGACGTTACTTTTGACAATCGCGTCCTTCTCCCGCGTAGAAGCAGGCGCACAACCGCCCGGAACCGTCCGGTGAGGCCAGGGGCGGCGTCTCCCGGCCGCAGCGTTCCCGCGCGATCGGGCAGCGCGGGTGAAACGGACAGCCGGAGGGCGGGTCGAGCGGCGACGGGACATCCCCCGGCAGCACGATCCGCGAACGCCCGTTTGCATCGACCGAAGGCACCGCCGAGAGCAGCGCTTTCGTGTACGGGTGAAACGGCCGCGCCACCAGCTCGCGCGACGGCGCCGATTCCACCACCCTTCCCAGGTACATGACGAGAATCCGCGACGAAATATGCTCCACCACGGCCAGGTCGTGGGCGATGAAGAGGAATGCCGTGCCGGTTTCGCGCCGGATGTCGTCGAGCAGATTGATGATCGCCGCCTGCACGCTGACGTCGAGCGCCGAAACCGGTTCGTCGGCGACGATCAGCGCCGGTTCCGCGGCGAGCGCCCGGGCGATGCCGATCCGCTGCCGCTGCCCGCCGGAGAATTCGTGTGGATAACGGTCGAGCGCCTCGGCCTGGAGCCCGACCCGGTCGAGCAGTTTCGCCGCTCGTTCCCGGCGTTCCTCTTTCGTCAGTTTGAAATGCAGCGCAAGCACTTCGTCCAGAGCGGAAAACACCGTCAGCCGCGGATTCAGCGAGCCGTAGGGGTCCTGAAAAATCATCTGGAAATTCCGCCGCGCGCGACGCAGTTCGCCGCCTTTGAGCGCGCCGAGGTCGGCTCCGTTGAGGTGAATTTTCCCGGCGACCGGTTTTTCCAGCCGGACCAGCGCTTTGCCGAGCGTGCTTTTGCCGCACCCCGACTCGCCGACCAGCCCGACCGTCTCGCCCGGCTCGATGGAAAAGGAGATGCCGTCCACCGCGCGGACAAACCGCTTCGGCCGGAACAGCCCGCTCCGGACCGGATAATAGACCTTCAACCCCTCCACTTCAAGCAACGGCATTCCTTCATTCCCCTTCCGGCGCCGGAAACACGGCGATCACGGTGATGTTGTCGCGGGCTCCGGCCAGCAGGGCGCGGCGCATGACGCAGTTGACCGCGGCGCGCGGCGTCGGCGCGGTTTCCATGACATAGGCGAGCTCATCGGAGGGAACGCAGCCGGAAGCGCCGTCCGAACAGAGCAGGAACCGGCTGTCGCGTCGGCGGGGAATCGTATGCAGTTCCGGCTCCAGGTCGGAACGCGGACCCACCGCGCGGGCGATCAGGTTTTTCATCGTCTCCGACCCCGGCGGCAGATAGCCGTGCTCCCGGGCGAATTCGGCCGGGAACGAGTGGTCGGTGGTGAGCTGAACAAGGCCGTCGCGGGGGTGGAATTCGTACATCCGGCTGTCTCCGGCGCTCGCCAGGGAGATCGTATCGTGCAGAAACACCGCCACAACCACGGTGGTGGACATCGGGCGCGGAACCTCTTCCAGAAAATTCCGCTCGAACACCTTGTTGTTTATCTTGCGGATCGTATCGCGCAGAAAGGCGGAGAGCCCGGTTTCGCTGTGCGCCTTCGGGTCCGGCATCCCGCGGAACGCCTCGGCCAGGTCCCGGCAGCAGATCAGGCTGGCCATGGCGCCGTTCGCATGGCCGCCGACGCCGTCGGCAACCACGGCCAGTGCGCAGTCGCGACCGGGCGGCGCATAGCAGCAGAAGTTGTCTTCGTTGCGTCTGCGATACAGTCCGAGATTGCTCTCTCCGGCCATGACGACTCCGGCGCGATTCCGCATGGAGGATTCCTTAAGAAATATAGCACAAAATCAGGGTCCGCCGCTTGCAAAGGCCCCTTGTTCCATCTCTATTATAATAATAGTATGTGCCGATCTTTTCAAGTTAAACAGCGGGAAAAACCGTTAGAATGAGAATATTCCGTTTTTCGGAACGCGGCGGCTCCGGTGCCGGAGGGCAGAAACCATGCGTCCGATTCTGACCACCGTCGGGCTGCTGGTCCTGTCGAATGTGTTCATGACCTTCGCCTGGTACGGCCACCTCAAGAACCTTTCGCATCGCGCCTGGTATGTTGCCGCGCTCGTCAGCTGGAGCGTCGCCTTCTTCGAATACATGCTCCAGGTGCCGGCCAACCGGATCGGGCATACGACGCTCACCCTCGGGCAGCTCAAAATCATGCAGGAGGTGATTGCGCTCTCCGTCTTCGTGCCGTTCTCGCTGCTGTACATGAAGGAGTCGCTGTCGTGGAACTACCTCTATGCAACCCTCTGCATCGCGGGGGCGGTCTTCTTCATCTTCCGGGGCTGACGCATGGATGAACCGGCCGCCGCACTTCTCCGCACCGCACTGGCCGCGCTGCTGCTGCTGGCAGCGGTGGTCGTGCCGCCGCTGGCGATTGGAACGGTGCTGCAGCTGGTCACCGGGCATCTCCGCCGCCGTGCGGTGGAGGTGTTCGGACCTTTTTTCTGCGTCTGGGCGACGGCGCCAGGCGTGATTCTCCACGAATTCAGCCACGCGCTGTTCTGCCTGATCTTCCGCCACCGGATCACTGACTTCACGCCGTTCGCGCCGCAGAAGAACGGCAATCTTGGCTGGGTGGAACACAAGTGGGACCCGCGCAGCATCTGGCAGAATATCGGGTGTTTTTTCATCGGAGTCGCGCCGCTGGCGTTCGGCGTGGCGGCGCTGGTTTTCCTCTCGCTGCTGCTGCTGCCGCACGACGCACTGCCGCTCCCGGAGCTGCCGGGAAACGGGTTGGCGGCCTTCCGCCTCCAGTTCCGCGCCACCTTCTCCGGACTCTGGAAGATGTGGATCACGCCCGGATTCCTGTCGCGCGGCCAGACCTGGATCTGGCTTTACGGGGTGATTGCGATCGGGTCGCAGATCACCCTGAGCCGGGCCGACCTCGCCGGGGCGAAGAGCGGAATCCTCGTCCTTTCGCTGCTGCTGGTTGCGGCCGCCCTGCTTGGCGCGCTGCTGCTGCCGGCGGGTTCGGGACCGCCGGCGGGCCTGATCCGTTGTTCGGCGGCGATCTGCGGAATGCTTTTTTACTTCCTGCTCTTCTTCGGCACGCTGACGCTGCTCTTTGAACTCAGTCTGTGCGGAAACTCCTCCCGGAAAAGCCGCGGCTGACGAAATTTCCGCTTTTTTCTTCTGAAACCCTTGACATCGGCGGAATTTTTGTCATAATATCATTGCTGAAACGTTTCAGAATGGAGATATTCGAATTTATGACCACGATCAAAGATATTGCGCAGCGGCTGGGGGTGGCTCCCTCCACGGTCAGCATGGCGCTAAAGGACAGCCCGGAGATCGGGCGGGAGACGAAGGAAGCGATCAAACGGGCGGCGCGGGAGATGAATTACGTGCCGAATCCGTTCGGGCGGGCGCTTCAGTCGCGGCGGAGTTCGCTGGTCGGGTACCTGACCAGCCGGGTGACCGATTCGTTCTTCGACCAGCTTCTGCAAGGCGCGGGGGAGACCGCGGTCAAACACGGTTACGGACTCCTCACCGGCGTGGTGAGCAACGGCGACGAGCTGAAATCCCAGCTGGAGATCTTCCGCGAAATGCGGTTGGAGGGGATGGTCGTCACGCTCCCCGGACTCATTTCCCCGAAGACTCTTGCGCTGCTGGATAAGAGCGGGATTCCGCCGGTGTTCTGTTCCGGGCGCGGCGGCCCGAACCACCCCTTCGTCATGTGCGACGACATTCGCGGCGGCGAACTGGCCGCCGAGTACCTGATTTCGCGCGGACACCGCCGTCTCGCCTGCCAGAAGCGGGACGAGCAGCGGCTGGCGGGCAATTTGAATGCGATCCGGAAGCATCGGCTCCCCGACCCGCTCCTGTTCGGAACGGTGGACGAGCTGGCGGAACTTCTCGGAAAACATCCGGACGTGACCGCGGTGACCGCCTATTCCGACAACGAGGCGATCCATCTTCACAACGCAATCCGGAAGCTGGGGCTGCGCATTCCGGAAGACATCGCCCTGGTCGGCTACGACGACCTCTGGTTTGCGGAGCTGGAAAACTTCCGGTTCACCACCGTCGCGCAGCCCAAGCGCGAAATGGGCCGGCAGGCGATGGAGGTTCTGTTCGAACTCGCCGGCGGCGGCACGCCCGGCCCGCGGCTGCTCGCCCCCGAACTGACAATCAGGGAATCGGCGTAACGCCGTGCAAGAAAAGGATGGTTTAAGAATGGAAACAAAGAAGAAAAAAATCGGATTCATCGACTGGTTCATCGACGAATTCCACGCCAACTGCTACGTGAAATGCTTCCGGGAATCCGCGCTCGGGGCAGGGTTTGAAGTCGCCATGGCGTGGGAAGACCACGCCAACCCGCAGGGCAGGGGCCTCGGGGAGTGGTGCGCCGCCAACCGCATCGCCCCGGCTCGCAGCATCGCCGAGGTGGTCGAAGCGTGCGACGTGCTCTGCGTGCTCGCCCCTTCCAACCCGGAAACGCACGAGACGCTCGCCCGACTCCCGCTCGAAAGCGGCAAGCCGGTCTACATCGACAAGCCGTTCACCACCGGCCGTGAATCGGCGGAGCGGATGTTCGCGTTGGCCGAAAAGCACAACACGCCGATGTGGTCTTCTTCCGCTTTGCGCTTCAGCTCCGAATTAATTTGCCTGCGTTCTGAAACGTTTCAGGAAAAACGGCTCGACTTCGTTCAGGCGCTGGGTGGCGGCAGGTTGTTCTCCGAATACTGCATTCACACGCTGGAGATGATCGTGATGCTGATGGGGAGCGATCCGTGCCGGGTGATGTCGGTGGGGAGGAGTCCGGACGAGATGGTGGTGATCGAGTACCCGGACGGCCGCCGGGGGATGATTACGCAGACGCCGCCGGCGGCGTTCGGGGTCAACTGCCGGGCGGGCGACAAGATGGTTTCGCTGCTGCGGACGGAGAGCCGGATGTTCGAGAATCTGGCGGACGAGATGCTGCGCTTCTTCGCCACGGGGAAAGCGCCGGTCGAACCGCGCGAGACGATGGCGGTCGCGGCGCTCACCGCCGCGGCGGTGGTGGCGGTGCAAAAATCAGGAACATGGATCGAGCTGTAAAATAATCGGCACCGGCACCCTGCCGGTCGGGGTGCAAAAAAGAAAAGTACCATACTCGCAGGCACGAGTACGGCGAAGCCGCACGGAATGCCGGAGAGCGGGGCCCCCGGAAAGATCTCCGGAGCTTTTGGCCGAAACGGCCAAAAGACCCGAGGCCCGTGGCCGAAGGGGGGGATCTTTTTGGGGAGTGGCGAAGCGCCCTGCCCGTCGGAGACATGGGCTGCCGCTCGCTAAACCGCTAAAATGCCGAACGAGTTCGGCAGTGAGCGGCAGCGGTGGAGTTGACCGCGAGGTCAACTCACCCGCCCGCGCCGGAGGCGGGGCTTCTCCAGTTCCGGGAAACGATTGAAACATGCGCCATGCGGTTTTTATCGAGCGAGTGTCCGCCCTTCCGGGCGGACCGGCGAGTTGACCTGTTCGGTCAACTCCGCCTCGGCGCTACACGGCAAAATCTTCGATTTTGCTATTGTAGCTGTTTCGCTCCGCGCCGGTAGCCTCCGGCAGGCAGGGCGCTTCGCCCCTGCACCCCGACCGGCAAGGTGCCGGTGCCGGGTAAGGTTTTGAACGTAACAAACAACCTGATCAAGGAGTCAGTCATCATGAAGAAAACGTTGAAAGTCGGTCTCGTCGGATGCGGGGCCATCGCCCAGAATTGTCACCTCCCCGGATACGTCGCGTCGGGTCGTTGTGAATTGGTTGCCGCGGCCGACCCGCGTCCCGAGGCGTTCGCCGAAGCGGAGAAGCTCGGCTTCCGTTTCGCCCGTCGTTATTCCGATTATCGCGAAATGTTCGCGCACGAGAAGTTCGACGTCGTTTCGATTTGCGTCCCGAACAAGTTTCACGCCGAAGCCGCCATCTGCGCGGCGCAGTCGGGCGCCCACGTCATCCTCGAGAAACCGGTAGCCATCGCCCTTCCCGACGCCTTCGCCATCCGCGACGCGGTCGCGGCCGCGGGCAAGAACGCCATGACCTGTTTTTCGCACCGGTTCGCCGCACACAACCGCGTGGCAAAGAAAATGATCGAAAAAGGCGCCATCGGGGAACCGTATATGATTCGGGTGCGGTTCGCGCACACCAGTCCTTTTCCCGGCTGGGCGAAGAGCGACTGGTTCTATAATCCGGAATTGGCCGGCGGCGGCGCGCTGATGGATATGGCGGTACACGCCTTCGACATCGCCCGCTGGCTGGTCGGCAAAGAGGTGACGGCGGTCACCGCCACCATTGCGACGCTGCGCAAACAGATCGCCGTCGATGACAATGTCGTCGGAGTGATGGAGTTCGGCGACCGCTGCCTCGGCTACGTCGAATGCGGCTGGACCAGCCCCGCCGGATTCCTCGGCATCGAGATCATGGGTGACAACGGCGCGATCATCTGCGATTACTGCGGCGCGGCGACCATGACCTCCGGAATCACCTCACCCTCCGGCAAGAACAAGCAGCGTACCCGGATCATCAGCGAAAAGAACGAACCGGCCTCGTGGCCCACCCAGATGGCCTATGTCGTCCGGCAGACCCGGAACAACGCGCCGTATTCGCCGAACCTCGACGACGGCATCGACACGCTGGCGGTGGTACTGGCCGCCTACGAATCCGGGCACACCGGCAAACGGGTGCAAATCCGGAGCGGGAAGTGAGGCGAAGACCATGAAAATCGGCGTCATCCTCGAATCGTTCCGGCTCCCGCTGGAGCAATCGCTCGACCTCGCGGCGGAGTACGGCATCGACGGCGTCCAGATCTACGCCCGCAACCAGCGGTTGACCGCGCGGACGCCCGGCGAACTCCGCGACTTTGCGAAGTTGTTCTCCTCGCGCGGACTGGAAGTCGCCGCCGTCTGCGGCGATCTCGGCGGTCACGGCTTCCGCTCCTTCTCCGACAACGAAGCGCGGATTGCCGAAACCTTCCGCATCTTCGAAGCGATGCGGGAGCTGGACTGCCGGGTGTTGACCACCCACATCGGCACGGTTCCGCGCGACGCCGCCTCGGCCGCCTATACGGAAATGGCGGCGGCCCTCCGCCGGGTCGGCGAATTCGCCGAGAAACTGGGCATGTCGCTCGCCGTGGAAACCGGGCCGGAAACCGCCGCCGAACTCGCGGAATTCCTCCGCCGGGTCGGCAGCCCCGGAATCAGGGTGAACTTCGACCCCGCCAACCTGAAAATGGTGCACAACGCCGACATCGCCGAAGCCGTCCGCATTCTCGGGTCCGACATCGTCCACACCCACGCCAAAGACGGCGTCCACTATCGCCGCTGCGATCCGGAACGGGTTTACGACGCCTTCGCTCGCGGCGGATTCGAGCAGCTGGTCGCCGAAACCGGGCGGCTCTTCGCAGAAACCCCGCTCGGCCGGGGGCAGGTCGATTTCCCCCGTTATCTCGCCGCTCTGCGCAACGTCGGGTATGACGGCTATCTCACCATCGAACGCGAGGTCGGCAGCAATCCCGCCGCCGACATCCGCGAAGCGGTCGAATTTCTGCGCAACCAGCTTGCGTAATCGTGGGAATCAGAGGGGGCGCTTCGCCTTCCTCCAAACCTCCTCCCGACCGGCAGGGTGCCTCACCCCAAAAAGTTGCCACCCTTCGGCCACGGGCCTCGGGTCCCGCCTTTGGCGGGCTTCGGGTACTTTTCGGGGGCCCCGCTCTCTAAAGAGATCGTGCCCGACTCTTCGAGTCGTGCTCGTCTCCGGCATTCCGTGCGGCTTCGCCGTACTCATGCCTGCGAGAATGGTACTGCGCATTTGACGCTCCGACTAGGGAGGTTCGGGAGGTCGTGCAGGGTTCCGGAGGGCGCAAAATACCGCTCCTTCCGGCGCGCCTTCCCGCTTTTTTGCGGGAAGGCGGCACTCCCTCCACCTGTTTTTGCAGGAGGAGGGAGAACCGACCGCAAGACCGTTGCCTGGATGGTTGGTGATTACGCTTATGTGGAGATCTTTAACCGGGCTTGGCAGGCATGCGGAACATTTTTGGCCGTCTGGCGCGAGTTTTCTTGCGTGGGTCATGCCCGGCGTGCGGCCTCGTGCTTGCGCTTGGCTTCGCCTTGCGCTCGCGGGATCGAGTGGGGGCGCGGCCACTTATTGGTCAGCGGTTCGATGTCTGCCGTCCAATTTACAGGGAGGCCAGATTCATTTTGCTGAACACACTGCTTTTAAGAATCGGCCAGGAAATCTGATCCTGATAGAATTTGATTTTTTCCTGGAATCGAAACCAGTCGGTATTCCGATCGTTCTTCGGCGAATCTTCTGCCGCATCGAGCCAGGCGTCTTCCTGGTAGCGGGGGAGCGGTTGTCCGCCATAAGCCGGTTTCTCCGCCAGCGAGCAATACTCTTTGATCCGCTCTCCCTGTTTCTTGTCGGCGGTGATAATCCGTTTCAAATCCTTGCGTAACGCGGAGACTTCGGAGTCAGCGTCGGCGTCTTGAGAATGCCGCCCGGCATACAGGACCCGGAAAAGGGCTTCAGCCGCGTCGAGAAAACGGTCCGGATTTTTGACTTTCTGCTCCATCAGTCTGATATCCGTCCAGACCAGGTTCGGCAGGTCCGGTTGATGTCTCGCGTCGGCGTGTCCGACGTTCGGGGTCAGCAGCCTCAGCATTCCCTTGAACGAATTGAACGGGCTGTAATAGCCGATGAAATTCTGGTGCGCCCAGGTGTCGGCAAACGCATGGCTGGCAATTCCGGTCAGGTAGAGATCGTTTTCCGCCAGCGACTGCTCCATGATGGCCCGTGCGTTGCGGCTCCCCGGCGTAGTGGTGAGCAGGCTCGACATTCCGTCCTGACGGGGGCAGGCCAGCTCGGGATCGCCGGGGATGAAATGAAACTGAAAATAGATCCGGAACAATGCGCGCGCCGGTTTCAGGATATTGGAGGTCTGGCTGATATAGTTCCGATATTGTTTGGAACCGGTGCCGACTTCGTGGCAGGACGTATTGTCGTCCACCATCTGACAGGAGTGGGCAAGCGTCACCGCGTCCTTCGGGGGGTACCCCGCCCGGGCGGCGATCAGATAGGTCATGTAGTAGTGAAATTCGATATCCATGATCGTTTCTCCTTCTTAGATATGCGGTTGTGACTGCCAGATTTCTTCGGGGAAGACAATGGAATCGGGCAAATACGGCGGCCGGTTGTTCAACCCGGTATTGAGATTGATGCCGACCGTCAGATACGCCCGATAGGCCAGTTGGCTGCAATAAAACCGTTCTTCGGTTTCCGGGTCCGGGAAATTGAAATTGTACGGTTTCCCGACCTGGGCTTCACAATAGGCGGCCACCGCCAGACGATAATTCCGTTCCTGTTCCGGGGAGAGGTTTTTCGCTGCCAGCGGCGATACGCCGCCCAGGAAAGAATCGATAAAACCGCGTTCGGCGAATTTCTCGTGCGCCTCCCATCGCGCCCCCATCACCGTGGTGCCGACGCCTCGCGGCCGGGCCTCGATGAAGCGCCCGGAGGGCCCGGTGTAAATGGCGACATGGTCACACTCTCCGGGAATCGCCATGCCGATGAAAAAGGAAACGACCCCGTCGCTTCCCCGGCAATTCCCTACTTTGGTGCAGATCAAATCTCCGGTTTTCAGGGGAATGCCGTCAAACGCCCATTCACAGATTTGCGCCATCATACCACCTCCGGTTTGAATCGTTACCGGCCGGATATGGGCTTCCCCTTGCCAATCTGGCCGGAACCTCTGCCGCGGATTGAATTAATGATATTCTGAATGCAAACTAATTATATCACATAAAATCGGTGAATACAAGGAGAAAAGCTGATTTCAACGAATATCGTTAAAAACGCTCCATCCTGCGCCATTGCACCTGTCTGGCGTTATGGAGCAGAAACAAACCCGGCCCCGAACATAGCCGCCCGGCCTTTCCCGGCCCTGAACGTTACTGCCCGGATTCTCCCTACACCCAAAACAAGGTTGCGCTTTCCCCCGCGAAAGGCCTGCAATGCGACAAGGCCAATGATACGATCAATATGCTGAAAGCGACTTATGAAGAATGCAGCGATAGACTTTTCAAGCGCGGGATGATATATTATTATAAAATGTACTCATTTACTTCTTTTATTGAGGAAAATCTACGATGAAAAAAATTCTATTGGCTGTTGTGATTTCGTTAGGGTTATTTTCTGTGCTTGCTGCTGATTCGACTGCTTCCGAAAAAGAAAAACTTCCGACAATCAGTGCGGAAGTTGAAGTGTCAAAATATGCCAGTGCAACTGAATGTTATGTCCTGTTTTTATTGGAATCCACGGGAGAGAATTTACAGGATGCAAAAGCGAAATTTGATTTGAAACGGAACAATTTCACGGAATTGGTCCGTAACGATTTTCCCGATTTGAACATGGATGTTATTTCGGTCAATATCGGCACCAGGGATTTCAGTTCTTTCCGCGCGGAGGAGAATCCCTTCAGTCCTGATATTGCCAAAGTTTTACTGTTTACCTTGCCGCCTGATGAAAATATGGCACTTAAACTGTTGGACCTGGGCGTAAAATCCGGCTTGATGCCATTTTGCGGAACCTCTCCTGACGGCACATTCGGCGCACTCTTCTATGGTTTGAAAAATGCAAATGCGGAAATAAATGATTTATACCCGCAGGCGGTACAAAAACTTCACGCACAGGCCAATCGATTGTCTCATGAACTCGGGCGTGAAATTGTAAGGATGGATGATATTTCCCGGTGTTATCCGCGGGAAGAGGCTTACGAGCTTCGCTTTAAAAATATCAAGGTGATCCTGCCGAGTGAGTTCTGCGCTTCGGATAAAGATAAAATTAAAGTTCCGCTGATTTTGCGGGCAGACTTTATTGTCAAAGAGAAGAAGTCCGAAAAATAAGGTTCGGACTTCTCCCGGCCCCGAAACGTTTCTGCCCGGTCTCTCCCGGCCCCAAAACGTTTCAGCCCGATTCAAAAGCGCGGTAGGCGCCGCGCAGCGGATGTGAGAGAACCGCACGGTTCGGCAAAGCCGAAGCGGGCGGCAAGGAGCAAAAGCGACGCAGTCGAACGCAGCGAAGCGAAGGCCCTCTGCCATAGCCCGCCAACGGCGGGCGGTGAAGAGTTGGCCGCCTCCGGCGGACAAGTAAGGCCCCAAAGGGGCCGCCGCGGTAGGAGGGGCGCAACCCACGGGAAATGAAAGCCCGGCACAGGGCAGAAATGGGGGGACGGGGGAAAAACTTTCCCCCGCGAAGAGGTCTGAATACAACAAGAGCAATGTTTTATATAATAAGTCTATCCCAAAACTTGTAATTTATCAACGAGAGGATATGATAGTTCAAAGTAGTACACTTTTGCATGATATATTTGTCATCATAATTGAAGGATATGGAGGATTAATTATGAATGAATTATACACATCAATAACACAATGGCCGATTATAATACAAGGGACATTAGGTTCTGCTCTTTTTTGGGCAATCCTAAAAGTCTTAACATATTTATTTTCATATATCCAATCAAGCATAAAAAAACAAAAGTCACAATCTAAAAACGAAAAACTTTTGAAGGAATATATTTATAAGAAATATACAAGCAATAGTGGGTTAGCTTATTATCTTCAAGGATATCTTCTTACATTTGATCATGTTCTCAGATTTTTCATGATGGGCATGTTGTTCTTTTCAGTTTCCTTGTTAGCCGGTGGAATAACAAAGTTATCTTTGTCAATCGGTTTAGTTGGTGCAATCATTTATTTTTTTAAATCTTTAGCTTGGCTAATTCCCGATGAAACTTGGCACTCAGAACCAACTTCTGAACGTTGGAAAAGGATTGCCAAAATCGAGGAAACTCTTTGGGGAAAAGCTGAAGATGATACTCTTGGCTGGATTTCAAAGTTTGAAGAAAAAGAATAAAACCAATTAATTTGAATGGTACCAGCCTTTATAAGTCGATAGATTCAATTTGCTTATTGCATAGAACATTGACATTCCCGCATTCGAGGCCTTTCGCGGGGGAAAGCTTTTCCCCCGCACCCCCATTTCTACCCTGTGCCGGGCTTTCAGTTCCCGTGGGTTGCGCCCCTCCTACCGCGGCGGCCCCTTTGGGGCCTTACTTGTCCGCCGGAGGCGGCCAACTCTTCACCGCCCGCCGTTGGCGGGCCTTGGCCGCGGGCCGTCGT
>Ga0183100_1000084_pt1 | contig 139380 bp, 121 predicted proteins | sample Biomet2_FD_127789 | JGI IMG/M metagenome (GOLD analysis project Ga0183100, IMG submission 127789) | Microbial communities from bioreactor (seeded with anoxic lake sediment) at LBNL, California, USA - Biofuel metagenome 2 | ecosystem: Engineered > Bioreactor > Anaerobic > Unclassified ... | reverse complement strand
CCGATGGCTCATCCGTCAGGCATATGGCTTCCGAGACGTATTCTATCTCAAATTGAAGATATTTCAGCTACCCTCAATCCAACCTCAGAAGGAGCTCTGATTTATGGCTCAAACCGGAGAAGAGGCAAATGAACCATTGCCCATTCTATTTTTTCAAAAAATCCTGAGATATTGAGAATTTGCGCAAGATATTGCTATTATTGCGCTTGTGACTTCAGGACTTAAGTCCTGATCTCCCGGAGAAAGAGAGCGGGAAAAGCCGTGAAAACGCCCTCCGGAACGGTTTTATGTCTTCGGAGGAGAGAATTCCCCGGCAACGGCAATCTGTCGCAAGTCTTTGATTTTACTGGTGCGATAAAACGAAAAAAGCCATTCCCAGTCGCTGGACTGTTCATGGCGATCATAGAAAAAATGGTGGAGTAACGAGATATTCAGGCGCATGGCCTGTACATGGAGACAGCAAATATACATAAAACCGGGTCAGCCACGTCCTGTCATCCATACGTCCCGAACTTTTCTTCATCGAAGATAAATGCTTTATAATCAGAATTATATGCAAGTACTTGACAAGAAAATATCAATAACCATAGGTTGAAACACCAGAAACAGTGTAGTCTTTACAAAAGCCGCAATCAATTCTCCACTGACATAGCTACAATTTGTAGTCAAGCCACGAAATGCTGTTAGACTCAGATAACTCATCGTAATATAAAAGTATCTGTCGTTCCACTATACAATTTTATTTTAACTGGATTGGGTGGCAAATCATCAGTAGTACCAATTACACCTTCAAAATCATCAGTACAAAACCATGTATCACCATCTCTTTTGATACTCACTTTGATGTCGATAGTTAAATCAGAACTTGGACATTTTTTGAATCGCCCTGTTCGAGATAATTCAACGGAATTGTGCTCGAGCTTAATGTTCGATACCACATATGAAAGTTCAATTCCTCTTGGCAATATGGACATAATGTTTTTCTTGTTAACAGGCATCCTGTTCGATATGCTTCCGTACCATATATATGCTATATCTTCTTCATTGACAATAACCAATGCTCTCTCGTGCAGATAACATACCACATAACCCTTGACAATATCTCCCACATTACAAGAAAGAGGATTTTTATTTATGGGAAATAGACTGCATTGCAGATGGTCACGAACAGAGTCATATTTGATATTGAATAATTTATTTTTTTGCTTCAACGGGAAACCATATTCTAAATCTTCATATGAAATCCAACAATGAGCAATTTCCCTCAATGGCGCAAATAATTTTATCCCATCATTTGTAATAAACTCAATTCCCGTCATCTTAATAGAATTAACAATTCCATCAATAATACTGCTTTGATTGGATTCCCAATAGGCTTGTTTCGGACTCTTACTTACGCGCCTTGCAGAAAGTAAAATACTGTAATTCGCAAAATCTATTTTTGAAATAATCGCTGGGATGGATGTCCCGATAGCCAATTGCAGTTTGTCCGCATGCTCCCAAGATATTTCGCGAAAATTCAGGAATCCAGTTAGTCCTTCTTCTATTTCGCAAACATATCCATTGCCAGTCTCTTCTTTTATTTCACAAGACACTAATTGTTTTTCATTATATCTTTCTCGCACATTTTCCCATGGGTTTCTAAGCCCCAATAATGTTCCGCGATATTTGCCATGCAAAAAGTCAAAATAACTGATAACGATGTTGATGCGTGATCCTATATGAAATTTGTCTGCGATATTGATATATCGACTATATGTCAAGTCTTCTGCATGAAGAAATATCTCTTTGTCAATATCATTGACTTTTGCAAAAAGACCGTAACTCTTATTGTCATTATTTAAGAATCCTGTTATTGTAGCATCTACTATACTTCCCGTCGATAGAAGCGATTTATATTTTGCTGGGTCGCTTGGGGTTCCAAGGCCACTCAAAGAAAAGTCACCTGTTTCTTTGTCAAATGTTGAAACGACAAGTTCAATCTGTTGAGTTGGCATAAAATATTTTTTCAGGTCTATCACGGCTTCGCCCGTAACGCGAGACTTCGGTAGTTGATATTTTACGCCTAAAATTTCAATAGTCAAGAATGCATCTTCAACTTTAATGACATCACCAATAATCTTTTCCTTTGCTCTGTAACTTTCTGCAACAAATTTACTGAAATTTGATTGCATATTAACTTGGTCGACATCAAGTATGTAAAAATAAGTTGAAAAATCCGTAGAGTCAACTTTCGCTTTGTTAATAATATCAATACCATAATTTTGAGCAATTTCATCCGCTATCTCTCTTGCAAAATCTCCACGAGTTTCCCCGCGAGCCAATACATAGATTGATTCATATCCTTCTCTGATTAACTGTTGTGCCCTTCGCATATATCGCCATTTTTCCTGCTTTTCCATTTTGTCTTTTTCGGCAACAAGGATAATCGCAATCTTTATATTGGGAGTAAATATAGTCAAAGGAGTGTCTTCCCCTTTTTCTCTTGTTGCAATAGCATATATTTTATCAATAAGATTTTTTGCTTCCCGTCTGCTTTTTGCAGAAGGTAAAGATAAACTGCCAAGTCTTTGCCCCCAGTTATCCAATTCAGGAAGAATGATATTTTTAAAAAAACCGTCTTCTTCGGTTTCGTATATTTGGTTTATGCGTGACAATGTTTCATCATCAAATTTACAGACTTCTTCGTCCAACAATCTTTCACAACTTCGCTTGAAAAAATTCTTCAAGAAAATTTTTGTTGTTACGACATTAACCGAAATAGAATCTTGCATTTCCATAAAATTTTTTGCATCTGGCAATATTCCTGTCTGAACATACTGGTAAATTGCATTGAAGAAATTTTTATCCTCGTTTTTAGGGTCGTGGGCAAAACACACCGTCACTTCGTTGTTGCTTAAAAAACTATCTCTGCTTACCCCTGGTTTCAGCCAATCAATACGACATGTTGGTAGAAATTGTCGTTGATCAGCTCCTTTGATTACACTGATTCCTAAATTGATAGTCGTTTCATAATCCAATTTTGTTGCAAGCCTTTTCCAGCAACCAAAAAGTTTCAAGAATGATATTATTATATCCTTTGCATGAGTTACAATTATCGTTATAAAAATCTCTTTCATTTATTTACCTCATCATCGCTATATTTACATGAAAAATGCTCAATACAATGAAACGAATTACAAATATATTTCACTTCACTACGCTGAGGATATATTAATTGAATATCATCAATAGTGAGTGTTTTTCCGCAGCAAGAACACCTCAGTTCTTCTCGTTCAAGTTTATCATATTCTCCGATGGATTTAAGTATATTGACCAAATCCTTGCCAAGAGCGGCCTTAATATTTTTTTTCATTTTTAACTCCTATACATAATCATCATCGTGAATTGGCTTATTTTTTCATAGAGCTTCGACAAGCCGCAAATCTCACAGAAACGTCCGAAGTTTGTTTTCCGCCGCTATCCGTTCAAGCGTTGCACGGACTATGCAATCCAATCGGGCTCCTTCCGTGTAATCCGCCTGTGAAATGTAATTCACCCGCTGGTCTGCGATAAGTTTCTTGGCTTCTTCGTGTTTCTTGGGCGTTTTCGGCGGATAGACGGCGATAGCAGTACCTCCGAGGTCTTTCAGCAAACGCATGCATGGAATATCCGTCGAACCGTCACCGATATAAATCATGCGAGAGAAAGGAATTGGACGAGTTTCGCGCGGAATGAATTTGTTGATCGTGGTATGATCGTTGTCGTCTTCGATTCCCTTGTTGATTCGAAAAATAAACTGAGTTTTTGTCGTATAGTTCACAGCAACGGCCGGCCATTTCGCCACATCATTGTGATCGTAGATGAATGAACAGGCGTAAATCTTGCGGAATTTGTCTCCGATGGGTGTACTTTCAATCATTTCTTTGATGCCGGAGGACACAATATAATGGCTGACCGCCAATCCAATTGATTTGCCATAGGTATTGATTTTATCAAACCAGTCTTCGACTCCCTTGTAGAGGGCAATGCCTTTCCCGTAATCATGAAACGCCTGGCGGGTTGTTTTAATCTTTCCATTTGTCGCCCGTTCGATCATCAACATCATATAGGCGAGAATCGGATCGGCGTTGTTGGCTTTTGCGATTTCACGGGATTCCTCCCAGAAATTCTTAGCCGAACCTCCCAGTGCGGTAAAAAAATCATATTCCTGCATGTTGCGGGGAGACAACGTGCCGTCAAAATCGTAGCAAATCGCCACTTCTATATTTTTCTTAGCCATATTATTCAGTCTCCGGCTCTAGGCGTTTTATTTTATCGGAAAGAGTATCCAGAAAATCCGCATTTCTCAGTTCGCATTCCCAAACGGAGATATAATGCCAGCCGAGGGCGGTCAATTCAGCTTCTGTTTTCCGGTCGCGGGCGACATTCTTCGCAAATTTTTCTTGCCAGAAATCTGCATTTGTCGATGGCATCGTTGCCTCTTTGCAACCGGGGTGCCGATGCCAGAAACATCCTCGCACTTCAATAACTGTTTTGTATTTCGGCAGTACGATGTCCGGCTTTCCGGGCAGTGTCTTGACATGGAGACGAAAACGGAAGCCTTGTCGATGCAGAAAAGAGCGCACCAGCATCTCCGGCTTAGTGTCTTTGCTGTGAACACGACTCATGTTCCAGCTGCGCTTTTCCTTTGTGATTGTATCCACTCCATCAACCTTATTGTTCGGCAAAGACAATTCACCCGAAAGTACTTTGAATCATATCTTCCGGAAAAACTCTTCATCTATTTCATAATCCTTGATTTCCTTGAGTCCAATTCCATACTCGGCAAGCTTATTCATAAACTCCTCGCCGTTGATAAGATCAATTTGCTGCTTGCCGGCATTGGATGCTTCTTCAATGGCTGCTTTGGTAAATGTCCCGGTAGTTATGAAAATGCCTTTTTCAATGTCGGTTGTCAACGAACCTCTGAAATCACGGATTGCAGGCGCGCCGACAGCATCGTTATATCGTTTACACTGAAAAGCGACATTAAAGCTGAAGATTCCATTGATTTTCAATTTGCCCATTCCGTCAATACCGCCATCGCCTGATTTTTTGGTCACAATTACTTGTGTGAATCCGCATTCACGCAATAGCCGTTGCGATAATCGTTCAAAAGCATAAGCATCCATTTTTTTCAGAACTTCGGAGAGGCGTTGCCGCCACGGCCTGATTTCGTCGGATTCAATCCCCGGTTCTTCCGGAGAATGTTCCGCTTGACCAATATGTGTTTCGGCACGCGATTCATCGAGTTCTTGTCCCGCTATTCTATTGTTGTTCCTTACAGTCCTGTCAATTTCTCGCGGATCGAGGGTATCTACGGATGTATATTGCGGTTCAATCGCCCAGACTGATCGCGCACTATTTGAAATAACTCCGAATTTTTTCAAGTATGTTCTCGCCCAGGCAAGCTGATATTCGAATTCAGTCTGAGTGGTACTGCCTGGGTGCATTTCATTAAGAATTTCATCAGGAAGGTGTAAATCAGCAGCCACAGCATCGCAGATTTCGTCATTTGAACCGGAACCGCCCATCTTTTTCAATGCCAGAAATGTCGGCAAAAGCAATTCCGTATAGCGAGGACTTCTGTGAATGCGCCGCCTTGTCATAATGTGATCTCTTTATTTTGAATTTGTTTTATGGCTTCTGCTTGCTTTGATTATGTACATTGCCTTACGCAACATCGTCCCGCTTGCCTTGACAAGCTCAATCGGAACGGCATTCCCGATCTGCAATGCCGCCGCTGTCAGCGAATCGCTGAAGATATAATCATCAGGGAACGTTTGCAATCTGGCAGCTTCCCGTATGGAAATGGCTCGATCCTGCGCATAGTGCCCGTATCTTCCCTTGGTGTAGAAGAGACAGCCACCGGTCATTGTCGGTGATGGATGGTCGGCGGTCATGACCCCGTACACATCGCCGTGTCCCGTTGTCTGTCCGTCACCTCGCAGCTTTTTATGGCATTGAAGCACGAGTTCATCCGGCAAGCCGCTTCGTGAACCGCCGTTTTCCCGGATGATGCGTATGCGTTTTAAATTATCCGCATCCAGGCCGGCACATTTGTGATTGTGAATTTGCCCGTCATCCGGATATGCCTCGCCGGCCTTGATCTCAGGTAAATCTTCGATTGCCTCTTTGACGGTCTTCCACGGCTTCAGACCGTGGTTTTCATGCTGACTGTGCGTCGGAGGAGGAAGCACAAACTCATATCCGGCTGCATTCAATTCCTCAAGAATATCTTTGCGGACAGCATGGAGAACGAATCTGCGTCGTAACTGTGGAACCCCGTAATCCGCGGCATTGAGGATGTCGCTCACAACGTAATAAAACTTACTGAGCCGATTCAGAAATTCATCCAGAATCGGCTGATTGTTTTTTGTTTTTATTCCGGGAACATTCTCCATCAAGATGAACGGGGGCTTAATTTCCTCGATAACACGCAGATATTCGAAGAGGAGTTTTTTTCGAGTTTCCTCTGGTTTGTTTTTATTCTGCGGGTTCTTCCGGGAGAAATTCTGGCATGGAGGACACCCGGCGAAGAGGTAAATGTCATCTTCGGAAATCCCGGCGGCTTCGAGAATTTCGGCTCCGCTCAGATTACAGATGTCTCCATGTTCCCTGCCGCTCAAAACATTGACACCGGCGAGCGGGGGATATGCCCGATATGTATCTGCAATGCTTTCCTCTATTTCAACGGCGGCTTTTACCCGGAACCCCGCCTGCGTCAATCCGCAGGAAAGGCCTCCGCACCCGGAAAAGATATCAATGGCTTCGAAATTAAACCTCATAACCGGTCTCCCGGCTCGTCATCGGTATCGAAGGCCGCAATTGATTTAATACCTCCCGGGGTATTGATCTGCGGAGGCTGTTGATCCGTTCTGAATGGTTCTTTCCTTTTCGCACACATAGCTTGAAAATCGCAATTCGCGCATTTCTGCTCGCAGGCTCGCATCGGGAAATCATTATTCAGGATGCCCTGAACCGCCCATTCAATGATTTTGATGGCATTGTCGACAGAGTCGCGATCTACAGGAATTGAAGTCCGCTTGTTATCCTTCAGCGTATGGATGAATCCCGTCTCCACTCTCTCTCCGATAACTTCTCTGGCAGCCTTGGAATATAATTGCACTTGAACGGACATATCGCGCCAGTCGAAATCCCTGACATCATCAGGGGTTTCCATGGATTTAAAATCTATGACATCTGCGGTGACAACGCCTCGTTCAGGTTCTTCCTTCAACAAGAGATCGATTGCCCCGGTTATTAGAGCTCCATTGGCCGGGATTTCAAAACGGGCTTCATCCTGACGCAAACGGCTGAAATCATCCTTATACATATCGGCATAGTCCACAAGGATGCGCTGCACCAATGCTTTCGCCCGTTCATATGAACCCGGGCGGTTGACCGGATCTTTGCTGGGGAATACATGCTTAAGCATGAAAGTCCCGTTAACGATCTCCATCACTTCCCGTTCGGTCGGAGCTCGATCTTTAAAACACTGGTGAAGCCTTTCCAAAATGGTATGACTCGTTTTACCGAAACCGAAAATTTCAGGAACAGCGGCATGATATCCGTATATATTTGCAAGTTTGTATGCATAAGGACAATTGAGATACATCTTTACCGTCGAGTAATCGGTCGGGAAATCACTTTCGTCGAAACGTGGAGACTGAGGGACTTTTTCGGCTAACGTGTCGTTTCCAATGTCTTCACGGACACCCGGACTGAAATCGGCGATGAATGCCGAACGTTGAGCCGGCCTTTTCAAATCCGGATGGTTTGTGCTGCCTGAAAGATAAAGGCATCTTTCGGCTCGTGTAATAGCTGTATAGAAGAGCCGGGCTTCATCATCCAAGCACGTCCCATAAGCTCCGCGATGGATTGCATCCCTCATAACATCAACAGGCAAGGCTCCGTTATATGTGGCGTTTCTATGAGGGAAACGTCCGCGAATCAGATCAACAACAAAAACAACCGGAAATTCCAGGCCTTTGACTTTGTGTATTGTGGAAATACTTACAGCATTGTCTTGGACAAGAAAATCAATTTGTTCCAACTCATAGCTGTTTTCCGCAATATTGCTGATAAAGTTCAACATTTCAGCAAAACGGTGATTATCGTCAATACTTGTATAAGTCTTTTCAACATCAAGAATAATTTTACTGAAAAGGCCGAGATCACGAAGTGCCGTTTCGTCTCTGAAATTACGGACGTTGAATACATCAATCAAATCATGCAGAAATTCCTGGGGATATACCTTTCGTCGAGCCGTTGAAGAGGACCCATGGATGTTCTGATTCCATTTATGCAAGACAGCCAAAAAAACATTTCTATTGGCTTGCGAAAAAACCGGTAATACACGTGTATCAAAGAAACCGGATGCACTTTCTCTTGTAATGCCAGGATTTCGAAGCAATTCCATCGAATCTCTGACACACATGGCATAAGGACGGTCAAAGATGCCTCCTTCGCCTGATGTCTTGAATGGAATGTTGTGCCTGGTCAGTGCATCGGCAAAGTCTCTGTCTCGATTTTCACCATTGCCGTTATGTATACTGCGCAATAAAATAGCAAAATCACTATACGTTAATCCTCGGCTTTTTTCGGAGCCGTCGGGGTTAAGTCCCTCAACATATTTTGTGCCGACAAGTTCTTCTATCCGCGATGCGATCCATTCTGCTTCCTCGGAACGATTATCAAACCAAAGTTTGCGTAAATCCTGAATATTGCCATCCGAATAAGACGTGATGTCTTTATTCAAACGCTGGGTATTCAGCAGACGTTGAACGAATTCATTTGCTCCTGTGACAATAGCGCTTGTACTCCTGAAATTAACAAGCAATCGATGTGTCGAAACATTGTCATACCTATCTCTGAAGGTAAGTATGTTTTGAACGTTTGCTCCTCGCCACCCATAAATGGACTGGTCGTCATCGCCGACTACCAGCAGCATGTCAAGATGAGACGCAAGTTCCCGGATGAATGCCTCCTGAATGGGATTTATGTCCTGATACTCGTCAACGAGCAAATATTTGAACCTGGCTATATAGGAATTCCGTTTGTCTGTAATTTCCTTCAATTCTTGCACGCCAAGCCAAATGGCAAAAGAAAAATCCATATAACCGTCGTGATTTAACTCCGCGCCCAATTTCTGCAATTGTTGATAGAGCGCCGTGTCGTATTGCTGAATATCAGACAGCGAAATATTCTCATTATTCATTGTCTGCCATGCGTCGGCAAGGGGAAGAACATTATCTTTGAAATATTTACCCTGCCCATGTCTAAGTCCGATCTTCCAAAATCTAGACATAATAAACAATATCAATCCATTTCTATCAAGAATGTCATATTGCCGATATTTTGCATCAATGTCTCCCAGCAATTTTTGACAGAAAGCATCCAGAGTTCCAATGAACATGGCTCCGATGTAGTTCTCCGGAAGTCCAAGTTCATGCAACGCCTCTGCAACACGTCTTTTAATGGACTCGGCGGCTTTTTCCGTAAACGTAAAAGCGATCACGCTCTCCGGGGATTCTCCGCGAGACATCAGATAGGCGATCTTAAATGCCAGAGTTCGTGATTTCCCTGAACCGGCGCAGGCAAGACAGAGGATATGTTTTGAATCATCAATTACAGCGTTATACTGTTCGTCGGTGAGATTGGATCGTAAAATATCCGTCGATCTTGTTGTTGCCGCCTGATTCATTTGCTCTCCGATTTGTCGGTTGATAATGTAAAGAGAGATGTACTCGCGGATACAGAACAACCACGTGTTTCGCACGGGAACGGCTTCGTGCATTCACCGTCTTCCGGCAAAATATCCATGATATCACCAATATTACAAAGAAGAGCCTTGCATATTTTTTTCAACACTGTCATGGACACATTTTCGTCCTTGCCAAGCTTTGCCAGGGAAGTCGTACTGATATGTGCGGCTCGCCGCAGATCGACACGATTCATTTTTTTGTCGATCAATAATTTCCACAACTTATTATAACTTATTCTCATGGAGCCGCCTCCGAGATTCATGGAGAGATAACGCAATGCAAAATCCCAATATGGGAATATTATATCGCAACAATTCGAAAGATCAAATCAAAAATGCATTTTAATGGATCTTTTCGTGAAGAATAGCCATATAAAAATCCCGGTCGACATGCTATATGCCACCACACCTCCCTTTATGAGTAAAATTCTCATGCCCGGTAATAATAGCCCAGTAGGCCGGGAATTGCGCTGACGTGGGTCACGTCTCCTTCCCTTTGCCAATGCGTTGCGTCCTCGATGATGCACCCGCCGTTGAATTTCGTATTCGGACGCTGGGTATGATAATATGCGAGATAGGCGTCAAGCGTATCCCGCAGGGCTTTCTCGCTCAGGAACATGCAGTGGTTCAGGCATTCATGCTTGATTTTCCGGACGAATTGTTCCGCATGGTAATTCATCACCGGCGCGCCGGCGGCGATCTTTTTCGGCAGGATTCCGATCTGGGTGAAATACCAGTCCACCTCCGCCGTGTAGCGGCGGTCCCGGTCCCGGATGAGGAAACGCGCGTCCGGGCCGAACGGACTTCCCGCATCGGTCCAGGCTTTGATCATGTTGACCAGCCATTCCGCCGTCGCGCGGGCAGAGACTCCGCCGATGAACACACGCTGGGTCGCCAGATGTATGAAGAAAAGGACGTAATAGGTGACGAGGCCGTATTCCGTCCAGACCTGAACCGAGAAGAAGTCTCCGGCCCAGGTCACTCTTTCGAACCGGGTCAAAAACTCCTTCCATGGAAGTCCCCGGACGTTTTTCTGTCCGTCCCAGAAGTTAATGTCATAAAGGATGTCGTACACCCGGAACGCCGGGACTTCCGGGAAGTATTTCTTTACTTCGTGGAATATCTGCTGTTTTTTCCATGCGGGATGTTCGGCGGCGACGCCGCGTATCACTGCTTCCAGGTGGATGAATGGCAGCCGCAGCCGCCTCGGCTTCCGGGGAAACAGGCTTGTGTATTTCCTGCCCGCGGCGGTTCGGGAATATTTGATGATCTGCGACGGCGAAAGCAGCGACACATGGACTTTCGTGCGTCCCTTCATCCGCGACGCCGGAACGGCAAGGCGCTCTTTTTCATGTTCAAAAAGCTTCAGCCGCTCGTTCCTCTCATAATACATTCCCCAGAGGAGCATGTTTTCCAGCCGGAGGAACTCATTCCGCGCGGCAAGGACGGAGTCGAGTTCCACGTTGCCGACAAATTCCCGCAGCTTCCGGTGCCATTTTTCATAGGGGCTTTTCAGCCTGCGCCTTCTCGGATCGGGACTCATTTGACGATCACTCCCTCGTTGGAAGAGCGTTTCAGCACTTCGGCGAAATTCCACCATGAGATGCCTTTTTTTATCCGTGTCCGCGCAATAGGAATATGGTTGCGGTCCAGAGCTTTCCGGACATGGTGCTCTTTCAGTTCAAGGTATCCGATATTGCGCATCGCATGCAGAATATGCGGCGCACCCCAGGTCAGGTGCTTCAGCGCCATGTCGACAATCAGCTGTTCCGCTTCGAGAGGGATCTGATTGGATTTCTGGACGGGAGGATTGTTCTTGAAATATTCATATCCCCGCATCAGGTCTTCGTATTTCATGACCGTCACATCGTCATGGAAGGCGTCGGCAAGCAGCTTCGCCAGTTCACCCAGAATCCGGTAATTGTCCGGCGTGACATCCAGAAGTTCGGTGTCGTTTGAAGTCAGCCGTTCATACAGAAGGCGGTTCTCCTGTATGAGGTAGTCTGATTCGGCGTCCATCTGGGCATTGGCGTCGAGAGCGGTCAGGTCTTCCACGAAATCCCGGTATGTTTTCCGGCTTTGCTTCTCCCTGAGTTTCTCCCGCTGAGTCAGCGGGAGATGCATATAGAAGGACTGCTCTTCGTTCATTTTTCAACCTCGCTTTGCTGGAGAACAACCTTTGTCCGCTCCGGCATACGCAGCGCCAGGATCATCTTTGAGAATTCGACCGGCGTTTTCGTCGTTCCGTATTCCCAGTTCTTATAGCGTGATTCCTTGATCCCGAGCGCCTCGGCTACTTGTTTCTGGCTCATTCCGAGTTCCGCGCGGATTCTGCGGTTTTCTTTTGCGGACAGGACGGCGTCAGCTTCCGCCGCAATTCCTGTCGAAGGGTTCTCTGACTTTCCATCGTGGAGTTCCGCATTTTTCCGCAAGTTCTCCGACAGCAGGGCAAGCACCCGGTGGACATAATCTGGCGACGCTTTCCCGTATCCGCATTCCCAATTGGTGTAGCGGTTTTCCTTGATGTCCAGCCGGGCGGCGACCTGCCGCTGGGTGAGTTTCAGGAACGCCCGGATTTCCTTTAGCCGGGCGGGAGGCAGTTCGGACGGAACCTTGTCCGGGTTCAGGATATCCGAAAAATCAAATCGCGGCGTCTCCGTCTTCCGGTCGGCGTCCGCCTGCTTTTTTTCCCGGACTGGCGATGGCGCGTCTTTTTTCTTCGTCTCCAGCATCTGGTGCATTTTTCGGACAAATTGCGGCGCGGCATGGGCGATGCCGTATTCCCAGTTGCAATACCGGTTCTTTTTGATGTTGAGCGCATTGGCCATCTCGCGCCGGGAAAGTCCGAGTTCTTCACGGAGCGCTTGCAGTTCTTTGGGCTGGATGGCGGCAGACTTCGCCGCCGTCCGGGATGCCGCCGCATCCGAAGCCGGGGCTTCAGCCGTCTTGCGCGGCGCTGCAGTTGGAAGCAGCGCCCTGATTTTTTTGATGAATGCGGACGGAGTCTTCACTCTGCCCTGTTCCCAGTTTTTATACCGGGTTTCCTTTATCTTCAGTTTTGCCGCGATTTCATATTGGGTCATGCCGAGCGCGGAGCGGATGGATTTCACCTCTTCGGAAGATATCGCCGCCTTTGAACAGGTCTCTTTCCTCCGTGATGTCCGCGAAGCTGTCTCTGAAGGCTTCTCAGTTACGCCGTTTTTTTCAGTTTCGTTCCGAACCGGATGTTCCGGCACGGCTCCGCTGCTCGTCTTTGCCGCCGATGGCGCTGTTTTTCCGTTCGGCTGAAATATTCCGGCATTCTGCATGTGGGTGCGGAGATCCGACGCCTTCATCTCCCGGATTTCCCGGATCAGCCGTTCCGTATCCGGTGGAACGGCGGTTTTGCCAAGTTCCCATTTGTTGTAGCGGAAATATGAGACTCCCAGCAGCTGCGCGAACTGGGTCTGGCTGAGTCCCCGGTCTGCCCTGATTTTCTTCATCTGCGCCCTGGTGAGCCGCGGCGGCGTTTTCATTGCCGCCTCGGAAGACGACTGCGCCTCTCCCGTTGCGACACGCTTTCTCGCCCCGGCGACAGGCGTGGGTCCGTAGTCGTTCAGTTTCTTCACCCGGATTTCAAGTTCTTCGACACGGCGCTTCAGCGTCCGGTTCTCGTCCTGCAGCGTCTTGATCCATGTTCCCATCGTTCCGAAGAACTTGCAGTCCTTCAAAACCTTCCGGGCGATTCGTTCCGATATCTTCTCCACAGAAGATATCAACTCGCTTTTCGGCATCTCTTCAATTCCTTTCTGCGATTGGGGGTTGTTGCTCAACCTGCAAATTTGCATGTCTATAAAATGGAAACGGCACGAAATCCTGTGCGGAATCCGTGCCGTTGATGTAAATTTAAAAATTATGAGGAGCGGACGTATCGGCAATCAGTTATAACATCCGCAAATCTCTGTCAAAAGCATTAAGGCTATAAAATCCTAAGATTTTAAATTCTCTGACCATGTTCAATGCCGGTTTTTCAGTCATGGTCAACCTTAGTAGTAGTGACATTCCGAATAGAGTGCCAAGACATACAAATCAGCCAAACCTCCGCAGGTATGGTGAGTAGAAATAGAATCGAATTTTCGCCTGGAGGTTAGCCGTTTAATCTACCCCTTCTTTCCGCATGAACATTTGCGGCACCATTATCGGAAGCTGTAAATGCCGTTTCCCCAAGTAGCAACTCATCATTTCCGCAGCAGGAAGTTTTATGATGGTGATAGGACAGAGTCGTTCTTTCAATAAGTCAAAAATCGGCATTACCACCGTTCCCAAAACCTGAGGCTCTGAAATATCACCGGGGCACAGGAATGCATTTACTACAAGCAATTCATGATCCTCAATAAATTTTGAATAGGCCAACTGATAAAGGTATTGCTTGTCAATATCGCCAACCCCCGGCTGTCCTGACACATGCAATTCGCTTAGCTCAATGTTGTAATATTTTGCATCCATAATTACAAAATACGGATGTTCGTTTGCGATTACAATTGAAATCAAATCCGGAGTCAGCGTGTCTGGTGTCGGATGCGGAAGATTAATACCAACCGGATACCACTGCGGTCGAGGGATTAGGTCAAGCAAAGTTTGCTCTACGTTCATGTATTCCGGATGGATGGCGATAGGCAACATGGATAATGGAATCTGCAGTTGGTTAGATAACACCTCGGAGCAAATTTTTTCCCAGACTATGTTAAAGCTATTCGTTCCGTAAAGACTAAGCCCGGCATCATCGACGGCGCAATGTGCCAAGTGAACTATTGCATACATTGCCCGGAGCAAAATTTGCTTTCGCGTAACAAACTGTACATTAATTTCTTGTAAAATTTTCCATTCGATATAGTCGGGGTCTCCAAAGTCCGAGAGCTCGCCTTCATAAAGCTCCGGCGTTTCAATAGAAAACAGTTCATCCAATTCGGCTTCCTTCAGTTTCCGAGATGCAAATGTAATGAGACACTGATGTAGCCGGGAAAGATATTCGCTGTCATCATTGGTCATCTCCCGCGTGAAATAGTCGACATAGAAAGGTTTTCTGTTATTGAGAATCGGGAATGTCTCGCTGATGGTGGAATCCCAATCAATTTCGCCATTACCGCGATGGGCAAGAAATTCTTTTGTGTTGCTATAAATGCCGTGGACAAAATAATCCCGCAAAAGGAATATGTCTATTGACAATGGATTGTAATATGGCACATCTTCGTTTTCGGAAGCGACATGGATGACAAACTGATCGGCATTATACTGTTCCAGGGTTCGTATTATTGTGCGCATATCTCCTATGTTCGGCTGGCGAGAAGCAATGTATTTGGGGTAGCATTTCAGTAGAAAATCTTCAAACTGAATGAGGCCAACAAAGTCAAATATATATCTTGCCTCATCAGCGGCAGCAAGCGTTTCTCCCATGGACATCTCATCAGAATTGAGAATTTCCGACGCTGTTTGTGTCTGCCCTTTTTTTAGGAATTTAAGAACATTACAGGCAAGGAGCCTCCCAATGACCTGTTTTGCTTTTGCCTCGTTGATTTTTAACGCAAGCGCTATCTGGTCCTGAGAATATTCTTGACGTTCACGAAAGTATGCCGTGCTTATCATTGTTCTTGCAAAATGTTTTCTTCTGTCTGTTCGTCTATAGGTTTCAAATCAATTCCAAAAATCGCGGCCCCTTTCTCGTCAAATGCCTTGCAAATTTCAGAATAGGTGGTGGCGTTTTCTATTGGAAAAATCTTAGAGCGCACTTGGCGCGCGGCGTCCTCGAAAAGATACATGATGACCTTCGCCTTGAAAGTTGCGGCGAATACTTCATCGGCCGAAGCACACACCGAGGGCTTTATGAAGAATGGACCGAGGAGTTTATCTTCATTTACCTTGCAATCTATCAATTTTTTGTTAATAGCACGCCGGAGATCATTCCAGGAATAGCGTTTACCGTCAGAGCCAAGTTTTACTGTAAAATGAGAGATGGCCTCCTCGTGGGAATTAATTTCCATATACTCAAAATCCCAACGACGCTTAAAAGCAGTATCCAACGGGAATACGCCTTGGTCGGCGCTATTCATTGTTGCCCATATATAGAGGTTGGGGGGTAACGACAGAGTCTCCTGTTCAATTCCATTGTCAGCAAAATAGCGTTTAAGGTCCTCACTGATGGCAATTGCATATTCGCTTGTGCCGTCTGGCAGACGATCCATTAGCTGAAAGATATCTCCGAACACCGCAGGTGCATTTGCCCTGTTGAGTTCCTCGATAATAAGCAAAAAGCGCTGTCCATGATTTTTCACAGCCTTCATCCACATGCGAATAAATGGCCCGGGAACGTAGGAATATTCTATTTCTGCTCCATTCATTATGGGTTTGTAAGTTCCAACAAATTGGGTAAATGAGTAAGTAGGGTAAAATGTAACCCGTTCAATATTAGCTATCGGAAAATCCGTACTGTCTTCTTGCAGTTTGTGGCTTTTTCCTGTTCCTGGCGCACCAAAATAAATTTTGTTTGTTCCGACAAGTGAAGATTGAAATTCAGGACGAGCATTGAGAGAAAACTTTCCGCGCGGAGAAGGTGGAATATATCCGAAGAATTCTAAAAAATCAGGATAAATCATAGATATAACAGACTCAAATTCCTGTTGTACTGAATTAAGAGCAAAGAACAGAGCTTTTATATCACTGCGTTCGGCATTTGTATCTATGATTCTAATCGTCTGATTGGAGTGGTCATCCAACCCTATAATAGGCAGTGATGATGCCCAATAATAAGCAGAAGGAGCTTCACGCAGAATATCAAGCCGATTTATAGCATTCGGGAAAATATATCCGATTGACACTTGTGTTTCACAAGTGTCCGCGAAGCCTCCATGATGATTCACCGACAGCACTTCCCCAATAGCTTTAAAACCCTGTTTCCATTCGGTCGCTTGCCCCTTGCTATTGTCTGAACCCAGCCAAAGAATAACATAATAGCCTTTTTTCAAATCCCCAGGAACCTGCGTACACTCAACATCAACTACAATAGGAGGCGCTTGTTGTCCACCAGGTACGGCATTGAGCTTAACAATATCGTTTACACTTGATTTTCCCAAGCGGAGAGTTGCCAATGTAAAGCTCATTTTTCATTCCCCTTTCAGCTTTTTGCTTTTTTCAATTTCCAATGCAGCGCGAAGAGGGGGAAATAGCTTCCGCCTTTGGTTGTCAACCCTTCGCAAAATACCCTCTGCCGCATTGGGTGTAAGATAATATCGTCGGCCAACCGTTGTCTTTTCAACAATATTATAAAGATTCGATTCTATAGGGGTAACTGGTGTCGGATGAATATTTGCACCAATAAAGGAATTATTCCAAACCACTCCAGCTTTAGGCCAAATGTACTTATGTGTCGTCTCCGAGAAATCTTTTTTTAAAATTTCCTCTTTACTCCAACTAGACTTTCCAAATTCAGGAGCAATCAAAGACATATCTGTGGCGGGGAAATCCATAGAATCGCCCGATTTAATCAACTGAGTGTAGACCCGAGCCGATAACCATTCCACAACGGGGACGGAAACGGCATTACCTATTGCGGTGTAGCGCAAGGTATCAGTATCATCATTGTTTGCATATGAGGAGGGCAGTGTCCACAGGTCAGGAAATCCCTGCAGACGTTCATATTCAATTGGAGTCATGCGCCGAACACCATCTTTGCAAACAATGTACGTTCTGCTCCAATCAGTGCCAGTATGTCGCCCTGATGTGGCAGCTAGGCAAAATGCAACCCTGGGAACCTTGGGATAGTTGTTCGGAGCATTTGATTCTTCCAAGAAATCCTTTTTGTTGGCATGGGGACAAAAGGCTCCTTCTGGATCAAACATTACTTTACAAGCCTTTTCGGGATTATTCAGCCAGCAACACATATACACTCTAGGACGAGATTGAGGAACACCAAAAAATCGGCTATTCAATAATCGCCACGCAACAGCATATCCCATAGACGCCATGCGTTGAATGATAACACCAAAATCGCGGCCTCCATTTGAATTGAAGAGACCTCCTACATTCTCAATAATAACTACTTTAGGCTTACATTCCTCCATCAGGGAAGCATACTGATAAAAAAGACCTGAACGTTCGCCACTTAATCCCAGCCGTTGCGAAGAGCCTCGCGCTACCGAAATGTCCTGACACGGGAAACCTCCGCACCAAACATCGGCAACTGGCAACATCGTTGCATCCAATTTGCCAATATCATCGGCATGTTTTGTTTTCGGCCAATGTTCAGCCAAGACGGCATTGCAATATGGATTGATCTCACATAAAAACTTAGTCTGAAAACCATGACGTTCAAACGCAACATCAAAACCTCCGATACCAGCAAAAAACGAGTTGAGGCGAAATATTTTGTCTTTGCCATTAACAGAAGTGTCATTGTCGGAAATTTCTTCAACACCAATAATATCACAAATATCGCAATGAAGTACATTGCAGATCTTTACCAATAGATCTGTCGTGACATTTTCATTACGCCCCAATTTTGCAATGGAACGCGAACTAAGCCCAGTCATTTTTTGCAGATCTGTTTTATTAAGATCGCTGTCAATTAATCTTTTCCAAAGCTTTTTATAGCTTATTCTCACGTTTTTCTCCAATGTATGGCGATTTTGATCATTGCGACGTACATTTTTGTCAATATACAACCTAAGTGAATAAAAGCAAGCATAATCTTTACAAAAGTAAAGATTTTCTGTCTTTAGATAAAGACCCGAAGGGTTATTGATAATGCATCATTTTTCAACATTGATTACCGCTTATTCGAGCTCGACGGGGATGCCGTATACCAGCCAGCAACCATTGTCATGCAGATACAGCTAGTCGGCACCAGGGCCGCATCTGTCGTTGCTGCAGTATTAATATGGAAAACCGAAGGCCGACTATTTGTTGATCCCGGTCGGCCAGCGGGATTCCCTCGGGTGCGGCATGGCGGGCCTCTTGGCCCCGCTTGCTGTCTCGTCGGGCTCTGGCGGTAAGCTTAACATGGCGCCGGTTCGAGCGTAAAGCCAGTGGTGTATCACAATAATCCGGCGTCATTTTTCAACCTTGATTTCCACCCAGTCCGGCTCGCCGGGAATGCCGTATGCCAGCCAGCGGTTGCCGTCATACAGATACAGGTAGTCGGCGCCGAGGTCGCGTCTGCCGTTGCAGCGGTAGGCGTCGATGTCCCGGTAGTACCTCGCTATCCGCATGTCCTCTCCCCGGTCGCGGCGGTAGGCGACCGTGTCCGCAAGCGTGGTTCCGAGACTACTCAGATCGCCAAGGTCAAGGAGTCCCTTGACCAATTCCGGCGTTTTATACCAGCCGCCGAGGATTGCACCGACTCCGGCGACATATGCGTCATGATGCACATAGACGGCCTGGACGCTTCCGTCCGGCTGTCGCATCCCGATTGCTCCGCGCGTGCTCATCACTTTTCCTCCATGCTGTTCATGATATCGCGGAAGGCTTCGCGCCGGGCGAGGTATTCCCTGACCGTGGTCTCGATGCCGGCGATGCTCCGGCTGAAGCCGTAGTTGGCCACCGATTCGGGACTACCGATCCGTTCCAGAATCCATTCCGCATAGTGTTTCATCTGTTCAAGTTCCTGCGCGATTTTTCCGTCGAGCCGTTCGATTTCCCTGTTCAGGGCTTCCTTGGTGATTTCCATAACATCCTCCATTCAGGCGTTGCGTTTCGTCTTGAGTCCGGCGGCGAGGTCTTTCATGTATTCGTCCTCGTCGGTGTCCGCATCGAGGTTCAGGCTCATCTGCGCCTCCATCAGCAGTTGCCGCAGGTGGTTCATGTCACCGACATGCCCCCAGTGGACGCCCTCCATGCGGCTTTCATAACTGTGGTTCTCGATGGTGCATTTCAGCATTCCGAGGAGGTTTTTGCAGTCTTCGGCGCTGGCGTCGTAGGCGGTCCGGGCTTCGTTCTTCTTTATCATTTTCATGTCTCCGTTTCGGGGTTCCGGCGGTCGCCTCATGCTCCCGCCCGCTGATTCTTAATTAAGCGTGTAATAGGCTAATAGCCAACACGTTAAGTAATATATTGCAGATAAACATCTCAGTAAGAACGGCATGTGCCAGCTTAGCCGCCAAACGGGTTCCGGTTATTCCACGTTCACATACCGCATGATGCAGGCGAGCAATTCATCGTAGTTTCCGGCCATCGCCTCTTTCGTGAACCGTTCGATGAATCCGGCGTCGTATCCGGCGCGGCGGAGCGCCTGCCGGACTTTGCCCAGCAGGGCGAACGCATTGCCGTCGGTTCCGACGAGGCGCACGGTCACGTTTGTGACGGGGCATTTCTGTCCGTTCATTTGAGTCTCCCGTTTCCGCCCGGCCAGCCGACGCCGGGAAAGTTCCGGTCGCCGCGCCGCACGGCTTCCTGTTCGGCGTCCGCCGCTTTGCGGTAGTCGGGATGCCGGCGTTCCGCCTCTACGCATTCGGAGCAGAGGCAATCGGTGTTGAACCGGGACATCCGCCGCGGTTTTCCAGCTAGGGAGCAGTGGCATCTGTCACAAAATTTTGTGGTGAAGAAGTGGTCCGGCATTTTCAAATCCTTTCATCGGTGAGCGGTATGAAGGTGAATTTGGGTTCCGGCACATCCTTCGGAGCTACCCATTGGACAATCATGTCGAAGCTGGCTTTGTTCTCGTGAAGTTTTCCGAAGCGGTTGGCATTGCCGCCGAGGATGACGGCGTTTCCGGCGATGACCAGTTCTTCGTTGCCGAAGAAGGTGAATGCGCCAGTGACCGGCTTGAGCTTGCCCTCCTCGTCGCAGCACAAAATTATGCCTCTGTCCAGTTCGACGAGTTGGACGAGGTCGCATCCGATCAGGTCGTAGAGACCTTGCAGGGATTTGTTCGGATTCGGCACATCGACTTCCGTGATGGTGCGGTCGGCCGGGTTGATTTTGATTCCTCTCATATTCGGTCTCCGGTTGCGCCGGGGACTTGCGCCCCGGCTGGTTGTTGTGAATTTTTCCGTCCACATTTCTTAATTAAGCGCACCTTATGCCTTAATCCAGAATCACTTGCGAAGCACGCCAAAGATATGTCGAAATAAAAAACGCCCGGAGACGGGGCATTCCGCTCCGCCTTCGGGCATGTGGGTTATTTCGCTTCCGGTTCGTCCTTCGTCAGGGCTTCGACCACCTTGTCGGGATCGGCCCCGGCTTTCACCAGATCGGCGGCGGCTCCGTTGATCTGACGACCGATCTTCACCTTGAGCGTGCCGTCGGTCGTCACGGCGGTCGAGCCGGACTTCTCCGTGCCGGCGGCGCCGTCCGCGTCGGCCTTGCCGGTCATTTCGATTTCGACGTTGTCGCGGGTGACCGCCGACAGGATTTTCCCGTAGCGGAGATTGAGCGACAGCGTGTAGTTTTCGGGATTGATTCCGGCGTCGAAGCCGAGTCCGTCGCCGTACTGGATGGCGTTGTGCCCGCAGCCCGGGAGCAGACCGGCGGCGAGAACCGCCGCCCCGGCAAGAAACAGATTCTTCATGGTTTCACTTTCCTTTCGATTTGCGTTTTTTCCGGCAGACGGCGCATTCGCATGGCGAACACCACGCCGACCAGCCGAAGAGCTGGCAGAGGTTGCCGAAGCGCCGCGCCTGGTTCATGACGATGTAGCGCAGCGGATTCCACCAGCCATACTCGGCTTTGGCTACTCTGTATCCGTTGCCCTTGAAGCGATTGTTCGATTCGGCGAACTTCTCCTTCGAGCCGTCGGATTCGTGCCACTCGATGTCGTGGATGAAGGCCACGACCGCGAGGCTCGGATGGAGCGAACTGATGACGTCGCGGAGCCAGTCCGGGAACGAATCCGGGCCGATGCCGTTGTAGATGGAACAGAGTTCCTGCATCGTGTATTTGCCGATGATTTCACGGTTCTCCAGCTGAAACTCATCGGCGCGGCGCTTCAGCACCCTGATTTCCTTGAGACGGTTCATAAACCTCCTTCGGTTCGGGTTACGGCAGATACACCAGCCCTTCGACGGCGTATTTGTCAGTTGACGGCGTTCTTTCCTTCCATGCGGGATCGGGCGTGAATCCGGCCCCCATCAGGCAGCCGGTCATGAACGCCTTGCCGCTGATCGTTTCGGCAACGGTGAATTCGCTCTGGGCGACGATCTGTCCCTCCATGTCGAACACGTTCCGCCACAGCGGCCAGTGCGTCTGAAGCCAGACGGCCACGCTCCCGCGGGCGTTGGCGACGGCGTGGCTGTTGCCGCCGGGTAGGATGTTCCTCGTCATCTCGGCGAAGCTCATGTCGTCGCGCCCGCCCTTGTAGAGGCAGAACCCGTAGCCGGTCGCCTTGCCGGAGAGGTCGCCGATGAACGTGTAGGGTGTGATCCCCGGCACGGGTTCGTAGACCTTGAGCTCGTGTTCGGCGCGCGGCAGCCAGCTGTCGAGATGGTGGACCGGCGACACCTTGCCGAGCCCGGTGGTGATGCACCGGCCCATCGCGTTGCACCCGGCCACATTGTCCATCGCGACCAGCGCCGAGTCGCGGTACTTCGCGTCCCCGGTCAGAAGCCAGGCGTAGACGAACGCCTTGCCCCGCCGCTCGGGATGTCCGACGCCCCAGGCGAGGAAGTTGTAGAACGCGTGGTCCGGCGGCCACGTCATTTCGTAATACGTCTGTAGCTCCTGATACGACCGCCACTGGTCGGCCTTGCCCAGGATGAACGACTTCATCCGCGCGGCGTATTCCGGGAAGTGGGTGTCGAGGTCGAACAGCAGCTCCGAGGCGCAGTGCTGGACGAAGTCGTTCTCGTCGTTCCGGAGCCATGTGTAATGCGCCTCGAAGTTCTCCGGCGTGATCTCTTTTGCGAACCTCGGCTCTCCGGTCAGGACGAAGAGCGCGGCGGCGGCCGGAACGACCAGCCGCTTCGCCGGACCGTCCGGCTCCGCGTAGGAGAAGTCGAACTCGGCGCTGGCGCTGTTCTTCTGCGTGAACGCGAGCGTCGCCGCGTTGGCCGGATCGATCCCGAAGTTGAACGCCCGAATCGCGGACTCCGTGTAGACGTCGGCCTTGGACAGCGCCGCCGGAGTTCCGGCGATCCGCAAGGCGCGGGCGAACTTCGCGGCGCACTGGGCGTATTCGAGGGAATCCTTCCGGTTGGCGAGGCCGATGTAATACTTCTTGCCGGAACGCCACGGCCAGTCGGATTCATGACCGTTGGCCTCGATCCACGCGGCCACGCCGCCGTCTTCATGCTGTCCCCGCCGCCACACGTCCAGCCCCCATTCGGCTTCGGACAGGATGTCGGGAATCCCGTTGCCGCTCTCCGGCAGGTCGAGCTGGCCGTCGGTGAAGTTCTGGGGAAACCGCAGATACGCCTCCACGAGGTCGCGGACGCAGAGGAAGTGGTACGGCCTGCGGTCGAAGTCCGCCGCGTCGTACCAGCCGCCCCGGAGGTCGCGGAACAGCCGCCCGGTGGCGTTGTTCGGGATCATCGAGAAATGCTTGTTCGAAAAAAGCGTCGGATAGGTCACGCCGTCCGGGGTGGCGCAGAGGTCGTAGGTGGTGTCGTCGCAGATGAACTTCGACTCCCACGTCCAGTAATGCGCCGCTTTCGGATACTCCCAGTTCGTGTGCGGCTTCACCACGCCGGAACAGCCGGAACGATGGTGGAACAGCCCCCGGCAGTGCGTCCAGAACGCCTTGCCGAGCGCGGCCTGTCCGATCCTGAACTTGTGGCTGTAGCCAACGCCGGGGATGTGGATCTGATATTCCCCTTCCGTCTGAAGAGAGGAGAAATCGCAGACATAGGTTTCCTCGCCGGTCAGGAGATAGGTCACGTCGTTTTTCGTGTGCGTCGACGCGGTCTCGCGTTTGGTCATGATCCCGGTGAACGCCGGAACAGCCGAGCTGGTTGGAACCACGTGGAACGTCAGATCGGACAGCGAATGCCGGTACGCGCCGCCGGTTCCGAGCCACAGCCCGAAATACGCGTATTTGCGCCCGGCGTCCGGCAGATAGCCCTCCTGGTTCACTTTGATGCTGGATGCGTAACGGTCGCGGTTGTAAGTGAACTCGACAGTGTTTCCGTTCCACGCGACGGTGTGCGCGGTTCCCTCCGCCATCGCCTCGGGAAGCCGCAGATAGCCGAAGTGGACGATGTCGGCGCAGTCCAATTCCACATAGTCTGCGCCATCGAGGAAGTCGTCGAATCGCATGGTTCCGGTCGAGTTCTGCCAGCGGCCGATCAATTCGACCGGATTCCCGTCGCACGACCAGTTCGCAGCGTCGTCCATCGCATCGACGATCCGCGGCTGGTAGTCGTTGTACAGCTCCCACATGCCGTACATGTAGTGGAAGCGCCGCAGATAATCGGCGATGAAGCCGTTGCGGTAGTTGAATTCGGTCGCGTCGAGGTTCGGATACTCCGTTTTCAGCCGGTCGAGGAAGAACTCCCGGAACACGCCGCCAACGGCGACGGTCCGGTCGTCGATCAGGAACGCCTTGAGGCAACAGGCCAGCGGAACGGCTGCCAGATCCTCCGGCTTGCCGAGCCGTTTGCGCCCGTCGCGCCCGATCTTCTGGACCCGTCCGCCCTCGGTTCCGGTCGGGTTGTCGTTGAGGAACTGGAGGCCGATCAGCGCGCATTCGCTGCGGATCTCCGCGAGGGAAAGCTCCTTTTCGAAGAGCTTGATTTCGTCGACGGCGTCGGGATACGTTCCGTCCTGCTCCTGGGCGTTTTCCATTTTCAACGAGAAATAACCGCGTCCCGGCGGATCGGTTTCCGTCGGGCGCATGACCACGAGCAGTTCGCCTTTCAGGATGCCGTCAATGTAGAACCTGGCCAGCCGGACGCCGTAGGTGAAATAGTCGATGTACTGTGTCGAGGCGCAGGTGCGCGAATATTCCACGTCCGGCGAGGTGTAGGTGAACGTGCCGTACTGGTTGCTCTCGAAATCGACCGTGAAGTTCTCATGCGTCCGGGGATCGATCGGACGGGACAGCGTGAGCGTGAGATGGTGCCACTTGCCGGATTCCATCCTGTCGGCGGTCGTCGTGGCCGGAACCGGCTGGCCGTGTCCCGCCGGAAGCATGCAGCCCGGCTGGCGGTACGACCAGCGGATTCCCAGATGGTGTCCGTCGAAGGCGTTGGAATCGGACGGGTCGATCAGGCCGAACTCGCCGCCACGCGCGAATTTGCCAAAGCCGCAGACGCTCAGCCCGTTGTCGCCGTATTCGGGCGTAAGATTGGCGGAAAAGAGATTCGGATTCTCCCCCTCCGCGACATAGGAGGCCTGAAACGCCTTCTTCGTCACGCCGTCGATGAAGACCGGCGCCGCCGTGGCGTTCTCCTGAACCAGCGCCGTTCCCCCGGCCTTGTCGGCGAAATCGCTTTCGTCGAAGCTCCACCAGTGCGTCGGCGCGAGTTTCGACTCGGAAAACTTGACGCTCCAGAAACTCAGAATGACCGGTTCCGCTTCGCCATACTCCGGCCTTACCGTGATCCGGTGGAGATGGTATCCGACGGTTTCCGGCTTGGGAACCTCGAAGGCCAGCGTCGCCGGGCCGTAGTGAACCGCGCCCGCCTCCGCGCCGAGGTCGAAGTTTTCCGCCGAGAGCTTCCAGCCGGAGTTCGCCGGGTGCGGCGTGACGGTCACTTCCAGCGGAACGTAGTCGTCCGCCTCCGGGTTGACCACCGGATGGCCGTAGACCGCGCCGTCCTCCTCCGGGTTGACCACCGGATGGCCGTAGACCGCGCCGTCCTCGAGTTTGAAGTTGGCAGAAGCGTCGTAATTCGATTCCATGCGCAGATGCGTGGCGGGTTCGGGCCAGACCGGTTTTTCGCCGTCCGCCGCCGTCCAGGTCAGAATCTTTTCAACCGGCAGATCCGCGCCGGAACCGGAGAGGAACACCTTCGAAAGAAGCGTCCCCCGGCGTTTGTCAAGATGATGCAGCATTGCCGTCCTCCGTGAAAATGAAATATTCCGCGTCTCCCGACGCCGAGCGTTTGTCCCCGGCGAAAAAGAGCAGCATGGCGTGCCGCCGGGCGGGATTCGCGTTGCGGAATCCCGCGACCGTGCCGGTTGGAACGGGTGAACCGCCGACCGAAATCGTATTGTCCGTTCGTGAAACGGAGACGCCGTTCCCGGACGCGAGCGTCACGTTCCCGGTCAGCCGGAACTCCCCGGCGTTGATCGCGGGAAGCGCGATGTGGGTGTGGTTCAAGGCGGGCTTCTCCGCGAGCTCCCTGGAAAGTCCGTGTACGTCCCCGATGGCGTGGAGATGCTCCCTCGGGGCGATGCCGAGTCCGACTGCGGTCAGCGTGAACGCGAAGTTCCGGTCCGGATACAGGCCGTTGATGGTGTAAAGCTGTGCCATGTTTTCGCCTCACTCGTGAAGAAACACGACATAGCGGACGCCGGATTCCTTCGCGAAGGCGTCCCATTCCGCCCGCGTCCCGGAAAACACCTTCAACAGTTCCGGGTTCGCGGCGTTGGCGTCGGCGACCGACTCCGTCGAGTCCTCCGCGAACGGCTCCGTCATCAGGGTGACGACCTGTCCCGAAACCGAAATCAGCATGTTGTCGGACGGTTCCAGCGTCAGTTCGCCCGAGACGGTTTCGCCCCCGACGACCACGCCCGACACCAGCTCGTGCGTGTGGACGGCGTCGGCCTTGCCGTCAAGCTCCGCCTGAAGGTTCTCCACGGCGGAGATGTTGTGGTTGTGGCTGCTTTCCGCCGCGCCGATGCTCTCGGCGGTCACCTCGAAGTTGCCGCTCTCATCGGGCTGTTCTCCGTTGATCGTGTAGTCGACAGCCTCGGCGGCGGAATTGGCTCCGTCGGATTCCCGGAGCTTTCCGAGAACCGGATCGTATTTTGTATCCATTTATACCTCCAGTGTCCGGTTGATCGGGACGTAGACGAGGGTTTCGCGGTCGGCCCACGCCCCGTAGGCCCACTCGACGACGGTTTCGGCGGCGGTCTTGGTGACGCGGTGGACCGGGCGGAGCGGCGCGTCGTCGAAACAGATGTAGGTCACTCCCTCCGTCTCGGCCACCCGGTAGGGCTGAAGCATGCGGCGGTGGAAATATTCGCTCGTAGCCTCGAAGCCGTATTGGTCAATCTGCATGGTTTTTCTCCTGGATTTTTCTGATTTGGCCGATCACCATTTTGGGAGTGATCGCCTTCGTGCATTCGAACTTGTCGCGGGCCTCATTTTTCCGGGGACACCACAGGAAGTCGAAGTGGTTGAAGTCGCAGCGCGTGTCGTTCCAGCAGCCGTGGCAGACGGTCGCGTTCTGGACGCGGTACGGCGTTTCAAACTCGTTCACCGGGTCGGTGAAGCCCGAAATCAGGATCACCGGAACCCGGCAGCACCACGCCAGCCACGACAGGCCGGACGAGAGGCCGATGAACAAGTCACACCCCTTGATGAGGTCGATGCGCTTCTGCAATGGCAAATCGCCGGTGAAATCCTCCGCGCCGTAGGGGATGTGGTTCCACGTATAGTCCGTGCCGTATTCGGTCATGCGGTCGACGCAGAGCACCCGGTAGCCCTGCGATTTCAGGTAGGCGACAACCTCACGCCAGCCGGAAGGGCTGTTCCAGTATTTGCACTGGGAACTCGCCTGCGCCGCGATCACGGCATATTTCTCCTTGATCCGTCGTTTCGCCGAGAGATCGACGAGGGGCGGCATGTCGGAGAGGTCGTCCAGTCCGAGAATATGACCCGCCGTCCGGTGCAACCCAGCCTGCCGGAAGTCGAACGGCTGGCAGTTCGTGTCGCCGTTGAAGAACAGCCCGAGATTGTAGGTCGCATACGGTTTCAGCTTTGCCGCCACTTCCTTCGTGACGAACGCGATGTCCGGATACTGCGCCCGGAAGAGGTCGGCGATCTCGGGGGCCATCGAGCAGGACAGCTTGCAGTCGTGTTTTTTCTGAAACCGTTCGACGAACGAAAACCAGGCGATGGTGTCGCCCAATGCCCCGACCGGGAGCTGGATCAGCACCTCCTTGCCGGAGAGATCGAGATCGTGTTTGAAAACCGGCTCCTTGAGATCGTCCTTCCGGTAGATTTCGAGTCCGAAGCGGATGAAGAATTTCTTCACGCTCTCGACCGTGCAGCCGGGCTTCACGTCCATGGAGTACAACAGGCAGTCGGTGTCGAGATCCCTGAAAACACAGCGGTACTCGCCCGTTTCCGGGAAACGGGCGCGGAGTCCATGGTTGAAGTCGAAGCGGATGCCTTCGACCGCCTCCATCACCGGAACCTCCGGCGGGAGCGCGAAAGTCGGCTCCTTCGGCGGTTCGGTCGGAGCCGGAAGCGGGGCGTCCGCCACCGGCTCGCATTTGATACTGAAATCAGACATATTCGATATATCCTCCTGTTTCAACAGTGATATTCGCTCCGGCGGAGCTGGTCACGGCGAAGGCGCTGGCTCCGCTGTAAACCTGGAACGACCCGCCCGAGTCGACCGTCACATTCGAGGCGGTGCAGTAGCGGGAGAGTAGAAATTTTCCGCCCGTCGCGACGGAAACCGAGGCGACCTCGCTTGCCTCGTAAACGCCGAGCCAGCCGCCTTCCGAGACGTTGATTCCGCCGTAGGAGCAGTTCTGCGAAACGTGGAGACTGCCGCCGCCCAGCACCGTCGCGTCCGAAGCGGAACAGGCGTAGCGGACGTACTGCCACGCCCCAGAATTCACGGTGGTGTTGAGTGCCGAACAGCCGTTGGACAGCATCTGCCAGCCGGAAATGTCCGTCGAGGTCACCGCCCCGCCGAAGCTCACGAACTGCGAACCGCCCGGACGGATTTCGGTGCTGACCGCCCGTCCATAGTTCGATACATACAGGTAAGCCCCTGAATCGACCGTGGTCCGGACCGCCGTACCGAAATATTCCGCGAACATGCTCCCGCCGCTCGAAATCACGGTGTCGAGGGATTGTCCGCCGGAAAGAACGCGCTGATAGCCGCCCTGGAATATCGTGTTGAACCGGGCGACCGCGCCGAAGCTGACGAACTGCGATCCGCCGCTCGACATGACCGTGCTGACCGCGCTCGCGTAGTAGTAGAGCTGCTGGTCCTGTCCGCCCGCCAGCACATAGTTGCAGGCCGTGCCGTTTTCGGTGTGGAACGAGCCGTACTGGTTCGTCCCGGTGACCGAGGTCTCCCCGTCGTGTCCCCACACGCCGTGGGCGATTCTGCCGCCGGAGGAGACCGTCGCGTCGAAGCATTTCCCGCCGGACGAAACGCCGAGGAATCCGCCGCTCATGACGGTAACGCGGCTGAACACGTTGCTGTTCTGACACCATACGCTCGCGTTGGAGCCGACGACGGCGTTCAGGACGGCGACGCCCGGCGAGTTGCCGGGCGTGAAGTTCGCCCCGGAGGACACCGTGATCCCGTCGAACGTGATGTTCGAACCCTGTCCGTAGAGGCTTCCGCCCTGGGAGACGTGGAACCCGCAAATGCTTGTGTTCGACGAGACATACGCCCGTCCATAGGAGTGGATGTTGCCGCCGCTTGCCGACCCGCCCGGACTCACATATAACATTCCGCTGGAATTGAGTTCGGTGTCGATGACGCCGCCGCCGGAGCTTACCTGGACGTTGCCGCCGCTGTTGACGACGGTGGCGGACGCCGTGCCGCCGTCCCGGACGAAGACGCTCGCTCCGTAGTTGACGGTGGTGTAGAGCGCCAGCCCGGCGCTGGACACCTCCAGCCGGCTGACCGCGCTGGAGACGAGGTAACGGTTCCGGATCGTCATCGCGCTCTGGTTGCAGCCGCCGTTCCGCAAGAACGTGAACACGCCCCGCGTTCCGTATTTCGCGGCGTTGGGATCGATCATCATCGCTCCGGCAGCCACCTTATTATATTGATAAGGGATCAGCATGGTTACGCCTCATACGAATAGGCGTAGTTCGCTTGGTAGCGGACATTGTTCACCGCGCCGGATTTGTAAAGGGCGCGAATCACAAACACATGATAGGTGGCGTTGCCGTTCACCAACTCCAGCGTCTCCGGGATGTTGACGCCCACCATGGAGCAGTTGACGCTCCCGACCGAAACGCCGGTCACTTGCGCCGAACAAAGTACGTGGTATTCCCACGTCAGCAGAATCCCGTCGGGAACGGAATAAGCCGAACCGCCGTTTTCCGTCTGGATTGCGGTGAATTCCAGCTCAATCGTGCCGCTGGAATTGGAGGAGGTGTTCCGCAGAACCGGGCTGTCCAGATACAGCGTTTTCGGGTTGGACGCCGAGTACACTTTCTGGTATCCCGGGTTGGAGATGTCGCTCATCGTATGTTCGTGTGCCGCCGGAGCGAACGTCTCCGGCTTTCCGGTCACGCCGTTCCATGGAACCGCGTCGGCGTTGGCGGCGTGGTCGGCCTCGTCGGCGGAGTTTACTTTCCCGTCATCGTTGGTGTCATAGACGCTCTTGACCATATCGCCAACGCCCGTGCCATCGTCGCCGATATATTTCACCCAGACGGCATCCGCAAAATCTTCTGCCATCGGAATCGGAATTTCGGTATCGGAATGAATCTCCGCGCGGAACTTCAGTCCGTTCGTCGGCATGAGCGAAAAATTTGTGCCTGTCGAATCCGAAGCGTATGCGACATAGCAGAACGAATCCGTGCCGGGACTGCCTTGCGGTCCGGCCACCAGCCCGATGGCCTCGCTCCATACCGCGTCGACGCTGTTGGCGGAACGCACACGGATGAACCGGTCGGCGGCAGTCTGGGCGTCGTGCCACAGTGTCGCTCCGTCGACCGAATACCGGACGGCGATTCCAGCCGCGATCAGCGCGTTGACCTGCGCCGCCGTCAGGTAGTCGGGATCGACCGGCGTTGGATTCCCGATGGAGGTGATCCTGTTCCGCACGGTGAAGTTCTCGACCTGCAGGATAAAAATCTGGCCGCCGTCGACGTCGAATCCGACCAGCTCCCCGGCGAGGCCGGACTTGCTTTTCTCGGTTCCAAGCCACGCCGCCAGCTCCGCCGTGTTCATCCCGGAGATCGGAATCGTGATTTCGGTGTAGCTGATTTCCTCTCCGTCGATGCTTTCGGTGACGGACGCGACCGCGATGTCACCGTTGTCACCGACGAGTTTGTATGCGGTGGACTCGTTGAAATCATTGTCCATCGCCCATTGCCAGGAGACGATGTTGGCGAACGCGGACACCGGATAGGCGTCTGTACCGTCGCGGCTGGCGAAAAGCCGCATCTTGAGACAGGCCGCGACGCCGCGCACCAGCGTGGGCGGAGTGACGGTCTTGGCGTTGGCATAGTCCTTGACCACGCCGAGCGTCTCGTTCGCCGCGACATAAAAAGTGGTATTCTGCATGGCTTATTCCTGTTGGTTTTGAAGTTGCGCGAGGTGCTCGACGGCGTCGGGATGATCGGCGTTGAAAGCCTCCCTGACTGCCGCCAGTAAGTCGTCCCATTCGGTCGTGACCGCAGCGTCCCGGTTCTCCTCGATCATGATCGCAAGATCGCGAGCCATAACGGCGGCGTTCCGGTGGTCGTACATCAGGTGGTCGGCGGCAAGTCGGAGCTGGCCGGAAATAACATCCCGGTTGTCATCGGTATAAGTGAATTCGTTGAATAGGTTCCATGCCTTGACGATATGCTTTTTCGCGCAAGTCGAACACTGGTCGAACGGCGAAGTCCGGGTGACGGACACGCCCGATTTACCATGGCAGGCGCACGACATCATTCAAACTCCGCGTTGATGGGAGCCGAACAGGCCGGTTCCTCGGATTCGGAAATGAACTGTTCCGCGTTCAAATCGACCAGCCGAATATCCTCCGCCTTGACGATCCGGCGCTCCTCGAATTCCGCCTCGCGTTTCGCGTAATAACAGTCGCCGCCGTAGAACGCGCATTTATATGCGGGAACGCCGTCCGCGATGACATTCTTCAGAATCTTCATGCCCGGTTGATACGCCAACGAGAAAATACTTCCGTCTGCGTATTGCCCCGAAATAAGCAAGCGGTTCGGCTGGAACGGATCGTAGGAAACGCGGTAGAGGAATTCGACGCCGTGAAGCGCCAGAGTAACCGTCCGCCCCGGTTCGACAATCACAATCGGTCCGCGCCGTCCGGCGTAAACCACATGGTCTTTGCGGACAAATCCCACATCGGCGAACTGCTGCGCCATCGGTTCGGTGTTGATTCCGTACATCCGGTAGAGCCGGAATCGGCGATCCCCTTGCCAGCCTCCGGCGATAAAGGAAATCTTCCAGACACCGTCCTCAAATTCAGCGGTCGGACCGCATTCGGTCGCGTCCGCCGGAAGCCCGGTTTTCAGCCGTTTCCATTTTTGCCCGGTGAAGTGATACAGTTTCCACAAGCCGTTGTTCTGAATACAGCAGAATTGCTTCGGGTTGCCGTTTTCATCGGGACAGGCGAACGGCATGTGGGTATATCGTGAATCGTTGAAAGTGAACATGTTTTCTCCATAAGATATTATCCGTTCGGGCAAGGCCATTCGATGGTTCCATCGTCGCGGACGCATCCCTGTTGCAGTTCCATGTAGCCGTTGTAGGAATAGCCGGAGACGAATTCGTCGGGCAGTCCGGTCAGCTTGCCGTTTCCGTCGATGGTTCCGCTGTAATACAGGGTTCCGCTGCAGGAGGCGTCGGAATCGTTGTGGTGCGCTTCTCCCACGTCCCGGACGCGCCAGCGGTGTCCGGGCAGACCTACTTTGTCGCCCTGGTACGGACGCAGGTTCCACGTCTGCGTTCCGTTGCTCCGGTTGGTGATCTTGCTTGCGATGACGCGCGGTTTGCAGCAGGGACAGACCCAGCAGGCGATGAGCCGTCCGTTCTTCTTTTTGCGGATGAGTTTCTTCGTCTCCCGGTCTTTCCAGAGTTTTCCCGATTCCATGCCGCCTCCTCAATTCGTGGTTGAGCAGAGGTCGGCGACCATGAAGATCGCGACCGGAACCCGGAATGAACAGAAAGTCACGGATTCGCCGGAAGTTTTGCAGCTTCCGACCGCGAACGCATACTGTCCCGGCGTGGCGATTTTCACCTCCGGCTCCGACCAGCTCCCCTCGCTGTCGAGGGAGGTACAGACGCAGACCGTTCCGGTAGAGGGAGCGAGTTCGGCGGCGGGAACGTTCTTCCATTCGCCGTTGCGGTTCAGGTAACCGGCGGCGACCTTCAGCGTCTTCGATTCCGCGTCATACGAGAGGGAGAACGGCCCGTCGTACAAGTCCTGTGTGCTTGCTCCGAGGTTGACGACGGCTCTCCCGCCGCCGGCGAACAGCACGGGAGAACCGGATGCTCCGCGGATGAAGGTCGATGGGCTTGACGCGCTTGGAGAAGCGTAATCCCCGGTTCCGGATATGTTTACAGTCGCCGGACCGGAAATGACGCAGTCCCCCATCTGGTTCGCCGCCAGTTTCAGTACTACGACTCCCCACGGCTTCGCGGCGTCTTTCAGCGGTTCGACCGGAACGGCGTCGCCGCAGAGCGCGGCGTCGGATTTGAAGTTCACCGCGCATCCCGCCGGGATTTCGCCGGAGGACGCGTTGTAGACCTGAATTCTGACCACGCCCGAATTGGCGGCGGCGTGTCCGCCGTTCTGAAAACCGTTGAGGGAATTCACCATATGGCGGACGTTGTTGGAAAGCAATGCGCTCGGCGTGAAGTTCTGACCTTTGGTAACATCCGGGAAAAAAGCCATGTTTACCTCACAATCCCAGCGCGGAAAAGCTGGCGTACTCGCAGACCTGGTCGACGTAGACGGCCTCGACTTCTGCTTTCGGGACACCGCTCTCGGCGCTCGTCTTGCTCAACGCCCAGACGTATTCGAACCCCTTTTTGCTGACGCTCTTGCCGCCCACGTTCGCGCCCGACTCGTTCGGCTGGATCGCGAAGTTGAAGGTCACGGTGACTTTCGTGGAACTTTTCGCCGGCGAACTGTAGCTCATGCCGAGAAACATCACTTCGCCCGCCGACCAGCCCTTGAAACCGCCGGAGTTGACTTTCCCCACCAGTCCCGCCACGTTCCGCTTGAAGCCGGTGGTGATGCGGGAGAGCCGCATGACGCGGGTGTAGGTTTCGCGGAGCTGGGCGGTCGGGATGTCCACGCCGGTGATCTCCATCTCCGAGCCGGACTTGCCGTTCCAGCCTATCGCGCCCCCGGCATCCTTCGTGCCGAACGCCCTGGTCTGCTTCAGGCTGTGCGTCATGCGCTTCGACCCGCCGCCGCAGTCGAAACTGACCGTGGCCTCGGGATCGTCGTCATCATCGTCATCGCCTGATGTCGTCTCTTTCTTGTAGATGGCGTTCACCTTGTAGGTGGCGTCGTTTTCACGGGAATCGATCTCCACCGATTCCAGCGGCAGGACGCCATAGGAGGACGGCGCCGCCGCGAGAACCGCGGTCAACGCCGCGTCCTCGTCCGCCGCCTCGAACACCACATAGGGGATTTCCGCCGAAGTGAAAACGCCCCTCGCGTTCATCGCCTTGGTGTGGGCGCTGTAACTCTGTTCGACTCTTGCCATGTCAGTCTCCGTATGTCGTTGAAGAGGAAGCCGTGGAAGACTCCAGCTTCTTCAGGTGCTTGTTGGTTTCCTTCTGTTGGCGCGCGGATTCCTCCGTCGCTTTCGCCGTGCGCTCCTGCGCGTTGTTCGCGCCGAGCATGTCGCCCAGCTCCTCCGCGCTCCAGCTGCCCATCGCCTTGTCGCCGGTGACGCCGACCCTGGTCTCGGCCTCCTTCGTGCCTTCGGCGGCGGCCTCGGTCTTCTTTTTCGCCTCCTTGACCTGGGCGGCTTTTTCGGCGGCGCGTTTCTTCACCTCGGCCATGGCCGACTGCCACTGGCCTTTCGCCGCCTCGATTTCCGCCGCCGCCCCGGAAAGGGCGTCGTTGTATTTCTGCCGGTTTTCGTTGATCTCCTGGTTCATCGCGTCGTCGATGGCCTGATTGGAGGAGTCCCATTCCTTGCCCAGCGCCTCGCGCTCCCCGGCGCGGCGGTTCACCTCGTCGGCGGAACGCTGTTCCCGCGCCTGTTTGTTCTCCGCTATTTCAGCGTCGACCCGGGCGATTTCGGCGTCCACGTCCACATCGGAGTCAAAGAAGCCTTTGAACTCGATCCACTTCTTCTTGAGGTAGCCGACGGTCGACTCGAACGAACCGATCACGCCGTCCCAGATGAAGCTCCACGCGTCGGCGATGGCGTCGCCGATCTGCTTGAGTCCCATGAGAAGTCCGTACCAGAGGTTGTTGCCGAGTTTCAGGATCGAATAGACGGCGACCGTCCACGAGTCGGCGAAGAAGTTCTTGAGTTCGAGCCACGCCTTTTCCAAGGGGAAAAGGCCGGTCAGCCAGACGACCTTCAGCGCCGCGAGGCCCACCTTCGCCGCCCCGGCGAGATCGCCGGACGCGAGGGCGATTTTGATGGTTTCCCATGTCTTGCCGACCACTTCCCCGATGGCCTTGAACGCCGTGCCGAAATCGGAAGCCAGTCCCTTGACCGCGCCGGCGCAGATGTCCCACGCCCCGGTGAGTTTCCACACCACCGCGACCAGCACGGCCAACGCCGCCCCGATCAGAACCGCCGGAGACGAAATCGCCGCCCAGGTGGCGAGCGCCACCACCTTCACGCCGATGAGGACGGTCTTGAGCAGCGCGAACGCCGCCATGAGTCCCTTGACCGCCGCAATCGGAGCCAGCACGACCACTTTCAGGATCGAAAAGATTGTGCAGAGTCCGCCGACCGCAAGCGCCATGGTTTTGAACGCCACTCCGGCAACAACCAGCGCCGCACCCAATGCCGCGACTCCGGCGATGACTTTCACCGCCATGATCACGACTTCCTTGTGCTTGGCGATCCACTCCGCCATGCGGTTGAGCATCTGCGAAATCTTGTCCATATAGGGCGCGATGGCGTCGCTGATGATCCGGCCTATGGCGATCTGCACCCCTTCGACGGCGGACATGAATCTGCGGAACGCTCCGCCGATGCCTGAATCCATTTCCTTGGCGGTCTGCGCCGCCACGCCGTTGACGCTCTTCAATTTCTTGATGAATTCGTCCAGCTGTTGGATGTTGCCGCCGAGCTGAAGCCCTGCGAGGGAGCCGCGCAAGTCGAAAATCTCCTCCGCGAATCCGAGACGTTTGGCGGTCGGCATCGTCGCCATCGCCTTGCCGATGTCGGTCATGATCTCCGGCATGGAACGCAGATTCCCGTTCGCATCGACGGTGGCGATGCCGATGGCTTTGAGTTTGTCCTGAATGTCGGTCTTGGCAAACTGCGAATAGGATTTTCGCAGGGCCGTTCCCGCGAGGGAGCCCTTGATGCCCATGTTGGCGAGGACGCCCAGCGCGGCGGAGACGTTGACGATGTTGTCCTTCGCGGCGGCGGCCTGCGGACCGGCCATCTTCAAGCCTTCGGCAAGGTCGGTCAGCGTCTGCGCCGAACCGTTGGCGGTCGCCGTCAGGATGTCGGAAACGTCCGCCATTTTGGAACTCTCGATGCCGAATACGCGCATGTTGTTGGCGGCGGTCTCGGCGGCTTCGCCAAGCTCTGTTCCGGTCGCGCGGGAGAGGTTCAGGACGGCGGGAATCGCGGCTTCGATCTCTTTGGCGTTGAACCCCATGCGCCCCATGGCCGTCATGCCGTCGGCGACCTGTTTGGCCGTGAACGAGGTTTCGCGTCCCAGCTTCTCCGCAACCCCGGTGAGCCGCTGGAATTCCTTTTCAGTCGCGCCGGTGACCGCCTTGACCATCCGCATCTGGTCGTCGAAGTCCGAGAACGTCTTGGTGGCGAACGCGAACGGAGCCGCCGCGACGGCCGCAGCCGTCACCATGCCTTTTCCCGCCGTGGTGAGCGACGTGCCGAAATTCTTCAGTTTCGCCTGGGCCGACTTGAGGCCGCGCTCCAGCTTGGTCTGGTCGAGCATGATTTCGACAAACGCCCGACCGGCCTTCACATTACCGCTTGCACCCGCCATCGGTCATCACCATCCTTTTCGGGTCGGGAAGCATCCCCCTGAGCTGCGCCATGGTGATTTTCATCACCGGCTTCGCCTTTTGTGAATACGGGTTGAAATCCGCCGGTTTGACGGGCTTGCTCTTCTTCGGATCGCGGAGGATGTTGGCGACCAGCGCCATGAGGCAGGAGGTTTGTCCCCATTCCATTTTCCCGCGTCCCTCGGCCATGTTCACGAGTTCGCGCAGGGTGAACGGGTCGGGATTCACTCCGCAGATTCCGGCGCATTCGCAGACAAGCCGGTCAACCGTTCCAGCTCGGACACCAGACGGTCTTCGAACTTGCCGTCCGACAGAAGGTCGTTCATCTTCTTCCGGGCAATCTCCTCGAAACGTCTGGTCGCCGACAGAATCTTTTTGAACGCCAGCCGTTTCGCCTCGGGGAAAAAATCGATGATCTCGTCCAGAAGCGCCGAAGTCGCGTGGTCGATGGCGTCCCCGGCCATCGCCGCCCCGAACTCCCCGTCCGTCACATTCCTGGAATCGCACTCCGGCTTGCAGACGGCGTAGAGCACGTCCACCAGAAGAACCGGATCGGTCGAGAGCCGCTCCAGCAGCTTGGCGCTCGGCTGGTTCTTCGCGTCCAGCTCGATGATGGAATTCAAATCCACGTCGCAGAGCGCCCGGACGCGCTTGATCGCGGCGACGTTCACCGCAAGCGTCCACAAACGCCCGGCGTTGTCGGTAAAACTTTTCATGCGGCATATATCCTTATATTGAGAGAGTTGGAAAAACGACCATTCAACCCATGACAAATCGTCACGGATTGAAACAAAACAAACCATTACGTCCATGCCGGAGCGCGGGTCGAAGCGGTCGGCTTCGCGGTGACGGACACCGTGACCGCCTCTTCGAGATTCTGCTCCATGCTGAATCCCGTGATCGACCAGTCGGCGTCGAGTCCGCTGCCGTTGCCGTCCGTCACGAACAGCGCAATCGGGGTGTTGCCGAAATACGCCGCCCGGAAGGCGGTGAAGTCCGCGTCCTCGGTGTCGTAAAGGATGCCGAACTCCAACGATGCTTCTTTCAGCGTCGCCACGGACGCTTTCCAGCCTTGCGTCGCACGGGTGGTCACGTCCGCTTCGCCGGATTCGAGGTTGAGGTTGAGGTCTTTGACGTTTTTGACTTCGGTCGCGCCGGTCGCGCCGGCGGTTCCCCGAAGCAGCTTCGCGTCAAGGCCGAGAACGATAGCCATAAGAGAAAACTCCTTGTGTTTACGGTTTTACAGAGTCCGCCCAGAGTTTGGGAAGCGCCGGAGCGGTTTTCACCAGCGCCGGCCCCATCAGCGGACGCTTCGGATACTTGCGCCGGCGGTACATGCCGCCGAATTCATGGGCGGTCATGGAGATTCCGATGAACTTTTTCGCGGGGCCGATGACCACCGCCATGCGGTTCTTTTCCACGCCGAAGAGAATCGAGCGTTTCAGCAAGCCTCGGCGGGTGTGCGGCGGCGTTCCGGGACTGGAAGCCTTCGAAGAACGGGAAACCGCGTTTCTTGCCGACTTGCGGACATACGCCCCGGCGCGGCGAAGGGCTTTCAGACTGCCCTTCTTCACATTGGAAATCACCCCGGCGTCGTCGAATTCGACGCGGACTTTCGTTCCGGTCATGCCTTGACGAGCTTGAACGTCAGTTCGATGACGCTGGTGAACTGGCCGCGCTCCCGGAGATGCTCCGGTGAGTAGATGGGATTGTAGGCGACGCAGACGCAGGTCGCCCCGGCCAGTTTTCGGTTCAGGAATCCGAGATCGAGTCCCTCGACGAATTGAAGCATCGCGTCGAGTCCGTCCCCGTCACATCGTTTCAGGACGCCGACCTGAACTTTCGGCAGCTCCTCGTGCGCCGCACGTGAGAGCGTTTTGTATTCGGTGGAGAGCGGAACCACCACCACGCGCATTTCGTCCAGATCCCGCAATTCAAATTCCGGGAAATAGAGGACTTCGGCGTGATAGTCCGCCAGCTCCGCGGCGACCGCGTTTGCAATATTCAATACTTCCGACATGGTCACCTCCGGATGAATTCCATGACGATGTTTCCGATGGCGGCGATCAGCGCGAGCACCGCCGCGCCCATGGCCGACAGCATCGTCTTCTGCAGGTCGGCGGCGGGCTTGCACGGCGGATAATGGTGCTGGCCGTCCGCAAAGTGCATCTTGATCATGCCCTTGAGTTCCGCCAGCTCCAGCCGGGCCTGATTCACGGCCTCCCACAAATCCCTGTGGTCGGGGATTTCTCCGTTCGGCATCATTCGCCTCCGATTTCTTTGGTATGGATACGCCGCGTCCAGTGATACGCCCCCGACCACCGCCACACCGGTTCGCCGTTCGGCGCAAGCACCTCGCAGCGGATTCCGTTGTAAACGATTGTATCTCCCCGTTCGGGTTCGTCCTCCAGTTCCGAGGCCGCGACCAGAAAATCGCGGCTCTCGGTGCGGACGGTCACGCCGTATTGGTCTTCGGCCCGGAACAGCGTCCGGCCCGGCGTCACATTGACCGGAATTTGCGTTCCGTCCTTCCGCACATAGAGTACGGGGACGGAAAGCTCCTTCAGCCGTTGGGCTTCCAGCCATGCCGAAGCCTGTTCGAGCATTCCCACGGATTATTCCGCGGCGGCGGTTGCGACGAACGGCGCGTTGAGAAGGACGCGCGCCAGTTCGTCGGCCGCTTCGGCGGCGGCAACCGCCTTGCCGAGATAGGGATTTCCGGCGGCGACCGTGGTGGCCTTGTGATTGGCCGCGTCCCAATAGGCGGCGGTTCCGGCGGCGATTGCCCCGGCGGCTTTCGCCACATCGAACACGCCGACCACGGCGAGACTGCCGAGCGTGTCGGCGGCGATGTCCAATCGGGCGACGCCGATCAGGTTTCCGAGGGCAACCACGTCTCCCGCCGCGACGGCGGCGGACGGACGGTAGTCGATGGATTCACCTTTTTGCACATAACGGGCGATCATGAATAAAACTCCTTGAATTTATGGTTGAAATCAGTTGGCGGAACCGTTGGACTTGACCATGCCGCGGAAGTCCTGCTCGCGGACGCCGAGGTCGAAATACACCCGGAACCACATGCCCAGCGTGTTGAAGTCGGTCTCTCCGCGCTCCACGGTCGGGGTGCGCTTGCCGTTCAAAAACCCGATTTCGAACGTGTCCACCTGTCCCGGCGCGCCGAAGAGATACCATGCGGCGCTGGAATTCCCCTCGTAGGCGCTGTTCGCCAGATACGGGCTGGACACGACCTGCAGGTTCTCGTCCGCGATGACGTTCAACGACGGACGGACGACATTGTCCGAACCGCCCGCCATGATGAGCGTCGCGCCCTGCGTGAGTTCGATGGCGAGATGCTTCAAGGCGGTCGGAACGAGCAGGAAACGCGGCTCCACGGAAATCGGCTGGCCGTCCGCATCGACCTGATCCAGGAACAGCTGGATCGCCTTTTTTATGGAGTCGGCGGAGAGAGCACTGGTCGCTCCGGTCAAGAGATTCTTGTGTCCCGCGTGGAACAACGCCTTGTTGTCGGACTGCGCCGGGTTGGCAAGCAGGCGGCTGAAGAACAGCTGGTCGATCAGGCGGGCCGCGCGGTTCCCCATCGCGACCGGCACCTTCATGAATGCGCCGAGGTCGTCGTTGATGATCATTTTCCGGGTCAGGCAGAACTTCTTGCCGTAGGTGTCGAGCTGGTTCTTGGCGCTCTCCTCCACGAGTCCGCCTTCCTTGATCTCGCCGTCGGCGGCGACCGGAAGCAGGTCGCCCACGTCCGTCAGACGGAATCGGTCGGCCTCCTTGAAGTCGTTCAGATCGCCGGTCGAACACAGTTTCGTCGCAATCACCGGCTGGGCCTGATAGCTCTGAAGCAGTTTCTTGTTCGCCACGTTCGACAGGATTCCCGGCAGGGAGACGCTGGAAAACGCCGCGCGGATGGTCTCGTTGTCGAAACCTCTGGAATACGGAATCCCGTCCATCTTCATGCATTCGACGAGGAGCTGTTTGAGCGGCATGTCCATGTCCGTCATGCCGGCTTCGACGGTCTGCGCGCCGTAGGATTTTTCCAGCATGTCGGCGGAGACGCCGCAGCGGAGGCACATCGCCGCTTCGATGGTTTTCCGCATTTCGCCGCCTTCGGGACGCGCCTTCACGCTCACATGGACGCTGGCGGACGGACGTTCGGCACGAATGGTTTCCAGCACCTTTTTCGTGGTGACTTCGGGAGTCCATCCAGCGCTTACCGCCTCTTTTTCGATTTCCGGAAATTCCCCGTTGCAGATGCTTTGAATCGCGCCGACACGTTCGCGCTCGGCTTTCACCGCGTTCACCGCCGCGTCATTGGCGGTCGCCGCAACATCGACTTCAGCCTTTGCCTGAACTTCCGGCATCCCCTGCGGTTCATCATGCTTTTCCAGTTCGGCATCGGTCACACCGGCGGCTTTGAGATTCTTGTTTTCTTCGGTCATAACTTCTCCTTCGACAGGGTTGGTATTGGTCAATTTGAACCGGGCGGATACTTTCATTTTCGTCGCGGCGTCCGCTCCAACCGCCACAACGGAGACTTCCCTCAGCACGGACTTTTTGACGTGGTAGAACGGCCCGTCGATCCGCTGCCCGTTCACCTCTCGCGAGCCTTTCACCAGCTCGCATTCCTTCACATCCGCTCCGATGGAGAGCTGCCAGTCCGCTCCGGCTTTGCTCTGGGCCACGATGTCCTGCGCGCCTTTGCTGTCCGAAACGATCTCTCCCGAGATTTCCAGCGAACAGTTTTGAACGCTCGCCGTCACCATGCCGACTCTCGCGTCGGTCTTGTTTTCATGGTTCGCCAGCAGCGGCACCGTGTCGGGAATCTCCATCCCGGCGAGGTCGACCACCACCGGGTATTTCCATCCCGGCAGATTCATTTTGCCGCCGCCATAGGCGAGTCCGGCGACCTTCGGCCTGCCGCCGTTCGCCGCCTCTATGAGCGTGAATTCACTCATCCTTTTCTTCCTTCGTTTCTGAACCGTCATCCGGTTCGGGTTGTTTTTCAGTCGCCGGCCGGTCGTTCGCAATCGGAATTTCGAGACTCCGCATGAGCTTGATCTCCTTCGCCCTCTGGCGCAGAACCGACATGTAGTCCCGTCCGTCCTTGGCGCATTCGGCGGCGAGCGTCGTGGTGTTGTTTTCCAGCCGGATCTGCTGGGCGGTCGCCTCCTTCGTCGGATCGACGTGGACGAAGCCGTCCCAGAACCACGTGTGGCGCGGCGTCCGGCGTTCAACCGGATCGCCCTCGGCAAAGGCGTATTCCAGATACCACAGGTCGAAAATGTGGTTCAGGACTTCCGTCTCCCAGAACGAGCGGTCGACCAGGATGCTCTTGTGGTAGAGCTGGTTGTCCAGCCGCCCCGACGCATAGTTGTGGCCGCTGAAGTCCCCGGCGACCGTGCCGTAGGTGGACACGGCGCACCGCGCGATTTCCGAGAGGATGATCTTCACGAACTCCCCGTGGTTCGCGGTCGGCTGCTTCGCGTCCAGCTGCGCCATCTTCCATCCGGCGGGGACGGTCAGCATCATGTTCCGCTCCAGTTCGAGCGCGTCCATCGGCGGCACGTTCGCCGCTTCGCCGTCCGGCGGCGCGTCCGTGTAGAGGATCGCCGCAAAATCCGCCGCGGCCTCCGCCGCCGACAGCACCGCGAGATTGTATCTGCGGAGCTGGGCGAACAATGGAAGCGCCGCCGAGAGTTCGGGAACGCCCCGGTGCAGTTCCGGCCGGTCCGGGCGGAAAATATGGAGCATGTATTCCGCCGGGACGTGGATCGCCTCTTCGCCCGTGGCGAACTTCACGTCGCCGGGATGGTATTTCAGAATCCGGTAGTCCGCCGGGTTGCCCCATTCGTCGTAGGTGATTCCGTCCACGGAAGCATCGTCCTCAACCCAGCGCAGTTCGCCCGAAACGCGGTCGGCCTCGATCAGCATCACGTCCATCTTGACCGGATGGCGCACCTTCGGATTCGTCGCCATCACCGCGAAAGCCTCGCCGTCCTGACAGCGGGAAATCCGCATCATCCGCAGCTTCTGCGGCAGTTTCACCGCCTCGGCCCACCGGGCGAATTCCTGCTCCACCTCGTCGTTGAACCGCTCGTCGTCCGCAAGGACCTGCAGACGCGGCCCCGTGCCGATGGTGTCGTTCGCCAGCATCTGCACCAGCCCCTTGGCGTAGGAGTTGTTCGCCACCTCGTACCGCGACCGCTGGCGCAGGACTTTGCGGACTTCGGGCCGCGCCTCCTGGTCGGCGGAGAGATAGTCCGCCATCGCCCAATGCCGCACGTTGTCTTTCGTGGTCTGCGCCGCGTCGAACCGGGCGGTCAGCGTCCGGTGGAAATGAGAATCCGGCGGCGTCCGCGTTCGGAACATTGTTTTCAATCGTTCAAACATTTTATGCCCCCGAATGATGCATTTGCGTGATTTTCAATCCCGTTCCACGTCCCCGCATCACTTTCTTCTTGGCGAGATATTCGTCCGCCGCGATCTGGTCGGGAAGCGGATGCCGCTCGACCTTCTGTCCGTCGACTTCCGCCGACTTCGGACCGGCGGCGTTCTCCCGGATGCTGTCCTCAAGATTTTCAGTTGCTTCCGGCATAAGCCTCCTTTGCGATGTTGAATTCGTCTTCCACCGTTTGAATGCGCTGCCCGGCCCACGCCATCACGTTGACGCACATCGAGTTGCCGCACGCCTTGTAGCGGGGCGCGTCCGGGCATTCCTCCTCCGGCTTGCTCTTCCACGGGATTCTCGTGTGGTTGTCGGGAAATCCCATCAGGCGCTCGCACTCGACGGGAAGCAGTCGGCGGACGGTCGCATTCTGGCACACTCCCATCACTCCGGTGCAGTTTTGGGTGTAGGCGACTTCCTCTTTCGCGCCGACTCCGTTTCCGCCGTTTTCAATCCGCCGCCCGATCACATTTTCCGCAATCGCGACTGCCGGAACGACCTGGCTTCGGATGGTCGGAAACGCGCCCGTCCAGTATCCCTGCTGTTCGCCGCCCGCGTCGTTCTTGATGAAGCCGACCGGTTCGCCGCCGTCCATGACCAGCGGGAGGTTGTTGCCGCCGGTTCCGGCCTTCGCGGAAACCGTCGGGGCGACCGGGATTTCGCGGACGCGGGAATCCTGTCCGTGGTTCTCGAAGCAGACCGCGTTCTGGTGTCCCGGACACGTTCCGTTGACGAGCGTGTTGGAACACTCCTCCAGCGGAACCATGCTCTCGGCCTTGCGCTGTGGATAGAACGAAACGGCCTTGCCGCCTTTGTAGTCGGTGGCGATCAGCGTCGGGGAGAGTTCGGTTTCCCGGACTTCAACCTGCCGGATGTCTATGCATTCACGGTCTGCCGCGACTGCCGGATCAGCGCCGCTTTCAGCACCGGAGGCAAGTCCTTGCCTCTTCGTGCGGCGCGGCGGAGTATCCCCTCCGCGCATTTCGCCGTCAAATAATACTTTGGCGGGATAGAGCCAGCTTCCAAGATGTCCGACAAGGATGAGACGTCTCCTTCGCTGCGGAACCGCCCTTGGGAATTCGGGAACTCGGGTATATTGAGCGTCAAGTATCCGCCATGCCACGCCGAAGCATCCGGGCGCGGGGGTGACGATTCCGCATTTCCGCCAGCCGTCTTTTGGCGGCTTGACTTCCCATCCGCAGAGGAGCGATAGGAATCCGGCAAAATCGCTTCCGCCGTCGCCTGAACTGAGGATGCCCGGCACATTTTCAAAAACGACGATCCTTGCGCCTGTCCGATAAGCCAGCTTGACAAATTCAAGGGTGAGGTTGCCCCGCGGATCGGCGAGTCCCTTGCGCAATCCGGCAAGGCTGTACGACTGGCAGGGACAGCCGCCGACGAGCAGATCAATGTGTCCGTCATAGTCCGTTTCCTTTATTTTGGGAAAATCGCCGAGATTGGGTATTGTTCCGGCCGGAGGCAGTCCGGCGATCTGCTTCTTCCAGCTCTCGCGGAGCTTCCGGTCTTTTTCGCTGTGCGCCTCGCCGGGATCGAGCGGTCGCAGCGGGCGCGTCGCCCCGAACCGTTCGCACAGCACCGCCGCCGGGAACGGCTCGACTTCAGCGTAGAATTTCGCCGTCCAGCCCAGCGGCTTCCAGGCGAGGCTTGCCGCCTCGACCCCGCTGCATACGCTTCCATAATTCATGGTAAAAGCCTTTCCTGTTATTTCTCCACACCCTTATCTCTTCGTAAAAAAAAGAAAAAAGCGTTGGAGAAACCAGCGGATTCCCGCTTTTTTTCAATCCTTTTTACGCCGCTGGATTTCGGAGAGCCTCGTTCCGGGTTCGTATGCGGCATTGCTTCCGCCGCCGGACATGGAATGCCTACCCTTCTGCATATCGGAAAGCCGGCCCGTCATCGGCGCTTTCCGCTTCACCGCCGCCCCGAATTCCGGCATGGCGCATCCGAGCATCGAGGCGCAGACGGCACAGCCGGAAAGGCAGTCCAGCCAGTGGTTGTCGTTCCGCTCCGGGCGCAGTTTCCATTCGTCCACCGTCCGTCCGCGTCCCACCGTCTTCACGCGGTATTCCGCCGTCAGGTGTTCCGCGATCAGCTGGTGGAGCGCCGGATGCCGTCCGTAGAACGAGAGGCAGCCCTTGTCGCCCATCGGCACGGCCAGCCGGGCGTGGATGAACGATTTCCAGAAGTTGGAATCGAAGATCACGTGCCGGATGGCGCGCTTGCCCGCCACGTTGGGCATCATCCAGTTGAAGCCGAGGCGGTCGCCCGGCTGCTTCCGGTACTCCGTCATCGGTTTTGACGATGCGCCGACATACCGTCCGTGCGCCGGATAGATCACGCCGGAATACACGCTCTGGCGGCAGAACTGATAAACAATATCCGTCGAACTGCCCCAGTTCGCGTCGATCATCGCCCGTTCGATTTTCAGCATCGCCCCGTCCTCGCGCTCCCATTCGCGGGAGAGCATGTCGTCGGTCAACGCAGCGAGAGCCGCATAGAGGCCGCCCTCCAGTCCGGCGTTCGGAAACTTCGACTGGATAGTCGGATTCGCGGACGCGAGGGAGAACATCCGGTTGTGCTGTTCCGGCCACGCGCCGTAGTCCAGCACGGCTCCGGTGAAATCGTCCGACCACGCCGCGACCGCATAGAACAGAAGGGCTTTCTGAATGTCCACGAACATGGTGACGCGGTCGCAGGCCAGCGGAATCTTTCCCCTGGCAACCCCGTTGACCTTGCCGGCGATCTCGTCCACCGACAGCAGGGCGTCGTCAGCCATGTCCTCCGGCAACGGCTCGTTCTGATATTCGCTCATGAAGGCAACTTCATCGCGAAATTTCAGATTCATGGCATGCTGGAGGGCGGACACCTCGTCGGGATTGTAACGCGCCTCCCATTCCACTTCCGATCCTTCGTCCATCGCCTCGCGGCGGGCAAGATAGAAATCCGTCGCCGCCTGGAAGTTTCCGTCCGTCCGCAATGCCTCCGCACGGATGTCCGCATACTCATCCCAGAACTTCATATTCTTCGGGAATTTGTACACCATTTTGGTTTTCTCGCCGTTCCAGTCGGGATGCGTCTGGCGGTTGAGGATGGTGTCGGCCATGTCGCCCGGACGGATGATCGTGCAGGGCATGATGCCCGAAATTTTCTCGCCCGGTCCGGCAAGGCCGAGGATGTCGCCCGCCAGCACGCGGACGCGCTTTCGCGTCTGCTCCAAACTGCCGGCCGATTCCGAAGTCTGCGGATCGTCGATGATGACCAGCGACGGACGGACGTTCTTCCCGTCGGCGCGTTTGTATTTCATGCCGCGGATACGCCCGGTGATGCCCGCCACCCGGACGATCACGCCCGACGCGGGACTTCCGGCAATCGCCGGCAGCACAATTTCATTGCTCGTCCAGGTGATGCGGGTTCGTTCCCCCTTGTACAACTGACCGACGCACCGGTTGGCGATGCCGTCGAGGGCGGCAATCGGAAAGCTGACTTCGGGAAAATCCGCCAGCAGATGCTCGTTTGTTTCCAGCTCGGTCTTGATGCTGTCCAGCATTTCCAACGCCGCCGCCTCGGTTGCGCCTACAAGAAACACGAATTCCCGGTGGCCGTAGAGCATCGACCACAATGCGGCGCATTCGGTCAGCGTCGACTTGCCGCTGCCGCGAGGCATCGCCATGGCGAACAGACCGCCGTGCAGAACCGCAGTCTCGATTTTCGCAATCACCTTCAGATGGTCGGCGGACCATTCCAAAGAGAAGTTGGCCGGGAAATAGCTCTCGCAGAACAATTTGAAGTTTGTCCGGCACTGCGCCTTCAATCCGGGATTCTCCACTTCCGGCAAGTCCCCGATGTCGCGTCCGGCAAGCGCCAGTGCGATATTCCGGTTGCGGACGGCATTCTTCTTTTCTTCGTATGTCTGGTTTGCCGCCGACCTGCGAATGTGCAACTGTTCGCGAAGCCACGCCGCATATTTGAACAGATTGACCGTCGATCCGTCATCGTCGGTAATGCGAAATCCGGCGCGTTCACGGTGCCGCCAGAGTCTGCGGTCGTTCAGCACATCGCACAGCGGGGTGGAATTCACCAGCCGGACTATTTCAATCGGCTTGAGCCGACTCGGATTCATTGCCATCGCGGTCTATCTCCTTTATCATCCACGCCATGTATTTTACCAGATTGACCGTGCCGTCGGCGTTGACCGGCATTCCGGAGTCGATGTCCCGCTGGAGCATTTCCAGCGTCATAATCCGGCATCCCGACTTGACGAGAACTTTCACCAGATTTTCCGGGGAAAGCGCCAATGGATTCAGATGTCTCTCCATATAAAGTCCTTATGTTGAAGAATTGTCGATATAATATCGGAATCGCTCTGGCTATATGCGGCTTGAACGCTTTACTATGAACCAGCGCAACGAGATACGCTCAAAACCAAAACCCCGAAGGAGTCGAAAAATGAGCAATGAAATGAATGTCACGACCGGAAGCAAAGTCCTCGTCAAGGTCGGATGCCGCGAAATCGAAGCATCGGTTCTCGAAGTCGCCGAAACCGGATGCCTCGTCAAGAGCCTCGCCAGCGGCAAGGAATTCGCCACGACGAGAATTCTGCGCGTCATCACGCCCGCCGAAGATGAGGCTCCGAATCCGGCTCCCGAATCCGCGACTCCGGCAAAGCCAGCCAAAAAGATGTCGCTCATGAATGCCGCCGTCGAGGTACTGAAAAACAGCGACCATCCGATGAACACCCGCGAAATGGTCAAGGCCACCGTCGAACAGGGGTTGTGGATTTCGACCGCCTGCAAAACGCCGGAACAGACGCTTTACGGAAGCATCTTCCGCGAGATTGCCACGAAAGAAGATCCGCGCATCGTCAAAAGCGGACAGAAGGGTAAATTTGAAATCGCCCGGTAGGGCAAGCCGTCCCGGAGCGTCGTTTCCGGGATTTTTTTCTTCCTTGCGCATCGCGGCGCTTGACTTTTACCAGATAGAAGTGTATAATATGAGTGTACACTTGACAGGGAGGTTCATTATGGAAGCCAGCGTTCTTGATTTGAGGAAAAAAATGAGCGAAGTCATGTCGGCCATCGACCGGCATGAACGGGTCACGCTTACTCATCGCGGCCATCGCAAGGCGGTCATCGTCCCCTTCGAGGACGCGAAAAAGGTGAAAGCCAAAGTCGCCGATCTCCCCGCGTTTGGAATGTGGGCCGACCGGAACGACCTCGACGATGTCTCCGCCTATGTCCGAAAAATCCGCAAGCCCAGGAGTTTCTGATGCTTTTCGACACGGACGTACTCATCTGGGCGTTTCGCGGCTATCCAAGCGCGCAGAAGGAAATTGACAATGACGACAGCCGTTTCGTTTCGGCGGTGACCTATATGGAGCTCATACAGGGCGCGCGGAACAAGACGGAGCAGACGCAGATCAAAAATTTTCTGAGCGCATTGGATTTTGAAATACTCCCCATCACCGAGAACGTTTCCCACCGGGCGACGATATTCATGGAGGAGTATGCCTTGAAGTCCGGCATCCAGCTTGCGGACGCCTTGATTTTCGCCACCGCATGCGAAAACTCGCTTCGTCTGTGCAGCGCGAACAAAAAGCATTTCAAGGAGATATCCTCTCTCGACGCCAAGGAGTTCAAGCCGGGGACACGGTAATCGCGTCGGCTTCCGGGAGCGCCGGCGGCGTCAGCGCCTGCCAGTCGCAGCCTTCGCCGTGGACGAATTCCGCCCATCTGCGGCGGATGACGTCGCAGTACTTTTCGTCCAGCTCGATCATGCGGCACTTCCTTCCGGTCTGTTCGCAGGCGATCAGCGTCGAACCGCTGCCGCCGAAGTTGTCCAGCACCGTTTCACCCCGCTTCGAGGAGTTCTTCACGAGGTAGACCAGCATCTCCACCGGCTTCATCGACGGATGCACGTCGTTGTGCTTCGGCTTGTCGAAGCTGAGGATGTTCGTCTGGCAGCGGTCGGAATACCAGCTGTGCGGCGCTCCCGGCGTCCAGCCGTAGAGGACGGATTCCGACTGGTAATGATAGTCGAAGCGGCCGAGGACAAAACTGTTCTTGACCCAGTAGAGCGTCTCGTGGACTTCCAGTCCGGCGTCCCGCGCCGCCAGCCGGAAATTGCTGGATTCGGAGTCGCTGTGGAACACATAGAACGACGCTCCCGGCTCGATGGAGTCCGAGGCGCAGCGGAACGCCGCCGTCAGGAATTCGCGGAATTTGCCGTCCTCCATGTCGTCGTTCCGAATCGTCAGACCGTTACTGCCTTGCAATGCAACGTTATACGGTGGATCGACGAGATACAAATTTGCTTTCGCTTCACCCATCAGCTTGGCAATATCCTCCGTTTTAGTGGAGTCTCCGCACAAGAGCAGATGTTCGCCCAGCCGGTAGACTTCTCCGCGGCGGCTGGCGGCTTCCTCCGGCACGTCCGGCACGGCGTCCGGTTCGGTTTCGCCGTCCGTCACCTCGTCGGCAGACGTGCCGTTCAGCAAGCGGTCCAGTTCGTCCGTGTCGAATCCCAGCAGCGAAAGGTCGAAGTCCGCATCCTGCAATTCCTTGATTTCCAGCGGAAGAAGATCGTAATTCCACTCCGCGATTTCGCCGGTCTTGTTGTCCGCAATGCGATACGCCTGAATCTGTTCCGGCGTAAGGTCGGAAGCCACATGCACCGGAACTTCCGCCAGCCCAAGTTTCTGCGCGGCTTTCCATCTGGTGTGTCCGCACACAATGACGCGGTCTTTATCCACGACAATCGGACTGCGCCAGCCGAATTCCGAAATGGATTTTGCTACGGCGTCAACCGCGTCGTCGTTGAATCGCGGATTTTTCTCATAGGGATGGACATCCGTGATTTTCATGTTCACAATTTGCATAAAAAGTCCTTTGAATTTGGTTTGCAATCCTGATTTTCAAAGTTAGAATTGCAAGGTTTTGGAAGAAAAAAATTCCCGGACGCGTGCGGAAACTTTGGTTGACCTTCCGACTCCTTCCGCCGCCCTCGGGAGGCGATCCCCTACGGGGGAACCGCTCGATTTCCGGCCCCTATGGGGCTTCTCGGGCGTCCAGCCACCCCGCGCCCTCCGGGGGCGTTTCCACGCGTCCTGTCGCGTCATAACGCGAACATCGGCGTGAGTGCCGCGTCAACCGTGTCGGGCGACAGCGCGCGTTCCCGCGGCTTCCCGCCGCCGACGCGATGCGACTCCGCCCGTACGCCGTGCGGATTTCTTCACTTCCCCACTTCCCGCCATATATGGAAACAGGGGCAAAAACAGTAAAAAAAGAGAGAAACGCATTAGCTATGGGAAGTGGGGAAGTAAAGAGAAGAATAATCATAAATATATTATTATTATTTGTTTATATCCCTATGATTCTTCCCGTATGCTTCCCCGTGGTTCCCATGTTTCCCGGCCGATCCGGCGGCGGTTCCCGTGGGAAGCGGTTGTCCGGATCGGGAACCGGTCATGCCATGGCGTAGACCTTGGCCGTTTTCGCGCCTTCGCCGACGAACGAAACGGTGATCGTTCCGTTTTCCGTCAGCGTGTCGATGATCTGCTTGAGCATTTCCGCCGATTCGTGGGACTTTTTCAGCAGGACGCCGTGCGCGATGGGCTTTCCGGCTTCGCCGATGTACCGGACGATTTTCCGGCACTTCTCGTCGAAGGCGTTTTCAAAGGAATAAGCGTCGACCATGAACAGCATCTGCTTCGTGAGGAATTCGGCGAAGGACGCCGCCCACTCGACCGCCCCGGCGGTGACGACGGGACGATCCACGTTTGCGCTCACGGCATACAGCATGGAGAGCTTGCAGACCTTTTCAAAGACGCGCCCCCAGAACGCCATCGGAATGGCGTCCTTCCGCGCTTCGTAACGGTCGTACATGTCATCGTACCTGCCGTTGAGCGTCCGCAGGAGGTCGGCGGCTTCCGGCGTCGCCCGGATGATCATCGGACTGGGAAATTCCGCGGAGAGATTTTTCTCCGTCCCGTATTTCTTCATGGTTTCGATTGCCCTGGACAGATTCGGCGGGATTTGATCCGCATCGGCCATTTCCCGGTTGCCTCGTCCGCGTTTTCCGGCGTCGAGAATCATGCACCGCGCGGACAGGCCGTTCAGCAGGACACGCTGGCCGAGCGATTCGTAGAAGCATTTCGGGATGGCCGTCCCGAAGATGACGAGACAGGGATTGACTATTTTGCGGTCGTCGTCCGCATCTCCATCCTGTTTTTTCAGCGCCAGTTTCCTCATTTTATAGATTCCTTTCGATGAGCCGTAGAAGCGGAGCAGTTTTTCCATGACCGTCTCGCCGCGGCCTTCCTTCGCGTATTTGAGCGTGTTGAAAACGGTGTCGAATTCGTCCACCTCGAACAGCATGGACGGGTGCGTGAAGAGCGCGTCCTCCAACCCTTCGCCGGAGCCGAACGATTCCGCCACGGACGTTCCCAGCCCGGTTGCCGTCGCCACGCCGATGTTCGTCTGCCGGGGGTGGTCTTTGCCCGTTCCGGGCTGCGCCAGCGCGACAAGGTAGATGTTCGTCCGGTTGTTCCGCTCGTCCTTCACCCGGCGTCCAGTCAGAAAAGCGAGGAAGGCCAGCGCCCCGCAGAAAGCGAGGACGCGGTTCGGATAGGGAGCGGTCGCCATGATGAAGTCCGCGTATTCGTCGATGAAACCGGGAATATGGAGCATCCTCTCCGGGATTTCGCCCGGAGACTTGAACTCCGCTTCCTCCGGCTTTTTCGCCGCGCTCTCCGTTTTCCGCTCCGGCTTCCCGGTCTGGTTCAGGATTCCGAGGATGTCCACATCCTGCGCATCCGTTTTCCGTTCGTAGCATCCCGGTTCGCGCATGACGCGGAATTTGCGCCAGTCGTTCCCGGCGCAGTGGTCGTGCAGACAGCGGAATCCGATTGCACCTTCCGGGGTTTCGGTCAGCGCCGCTGATTTGTTGTCGTGATCAGGATTGAACGGGCAGACATTGAAAATCCATTTGCGGCCGCCTTTGTAGGAACGCGGCGGCCCCGCGTCCGGCGCGTACTTCGCAATCCACTCGTCGATGCTGAATCCGACGGATTCCATATAGGAGCAGACTTCCGGTCCGGTCTGCGTTTGCGGCGTTCCTGCGATGCTACGGAGCTGTTCCTCCGTCACGGGAACGATTTTTTCCGGGACTTCGAGAATCCGCGCCATGCGATGCGGCCGCACGGGAATGTTGTCTCCCTTGCGGTTCATGGTGCCGGGAATGCGCCAGATGCGGGCCGGATTGTAGACCGTCAGATCCACCTTGACCGCGTCCGACGACGCTTTTGCAATCTCCGCGATGACACGCTGAATAAGCCCTCCGTCATCCGCCGGAAGGTCCACGCGGTAGGTCATCTGCGCCCCGTTTCCGGAATCCAGCATGATAGGCATCGGCCAGCCGAGGGACGACAGTCCGTCGCGGATTTCACATGCCTTGTCCAATGCCGCCTCATGCTCGGCGCCGGTGCTGGAAATCTTCGCTTTCCGCACGGCGTCGCAGTCCACGAGAAGCCAGCGCCGGCAAACGATGTCCGAATCGGCGGTGGTCGATTCCGATTCCGCCGGACAGAGCCGGTTGCAGGCTCTCGCCAGCAGATCCGGCGACACGGGATTGACGGTGACATACGCCCCGGCATAGGCGCGGAGTTTTTCCAGCGCGTCCACCGCCGCCGGAATGTTGTCATAATCGAAATATCCCGACTCGGTATGCGGTTTCAGATATCCCGGCGTGACGGCTTTCAGGACGCGGACTTCGAAGACATCCCCCGGCTGAAACCACAGCTTCAAGGCGCGGACGATTTCTTCCTTGTCAATCATTTCGCCTCCACCTCGCGGAACGGAATCAGCACCGTCACGCCGACCATACTGAAAGCCGGGAACGCGACCGCGGGAATGACTTTCGTCTCAAACCATTCCCGCAGACGGCGGACGGCCTTGTGGCGGCTGCGCGACAGGATGGCGCGGATGTCCTCCGTTCCGATCATCCGGACGTTCTGCGGACCGCCGGCCGTGTCCATGCGGACGTATTCCGGCGACGAGTTGCAGAATCGCCCCAGCGTCTTGTTCGGGTTGACGTAGCCGAGGATGTTGCAGATGTCGGTCGCGGAGAACTTCGGCACGCCGTTCATCACGACCATGCGGACGATGCGTTTGCCATAGGCGAGATTTGCCGGTGCGTTACTCATGATGGATATCCTCTTGGTTGTTTCTGTATTCACGGGTCGCCGCCTTCGCCGCCTGTTCCAGCTGGACGAGATGCCGTTCGGCCTCGGCTTTGATTTTTCCGGCCAGTTCGACGAACCTGCCGCAGTCCGCGATGAAGGTCTGAAAACACTGGAAATAGTCCGAACCGGAGCCGTGCGGCGTCAGGAGCAAATCGTAATTGCTCATGAAGAATTCCGGTTCTTTCCGGCCCGTCTGTTTTTTGCTGATATGCCAGCGGCGGTCTTTGCTGGTCAGTTCCTGCGTGAGGTTCTGTTCCGAAATCTCCCATTCGATGACGGATTCAGGCATGGGCGTATCCTTTCACGTTGAAATGTTTCTCATGGGCGTTGCCGACGACACGGATGTTCTGCCAGACGGTGACGCGGCTGATATGCGCGCCCCGGGTCACGCCGTCGAGGATATACCGTCCCTCGCGGCTGCTGTAACGGACGATGAACAGGCCGACCGGGCGTCCGAAGCTGTTGCGGACCTCCACGATGTCGCTGGTGAACACTTTCCGTTCCTCCTGGTCGAGCAGGCCGATCCACTGGTCGATTTCGCAATCGGCCCGGTCGAGTGCCTCGACCGCACCGTCCAAGACGGCGTAGACGCTTTCATCGTCGAATCCTACGGCGGAGAAAATCTCCCCGCTCACTTTGTCAAACACGCGGAATTCAACGGCGTATTCCGGCTGGCGGATGTACTTAAAATCCATATTCTTGCTCCTTGTTCAGAATGTCACGGTCGCGGTCAGCGTCGCCGCCGCGAACCAGTAAATGGCGTTTTTTATGTCCCTGCAGCAGAGGCATACGACTGCCGCGCCGATGTCGAGACCGATCAGGATGACCGGAAATATCTGTTTTGCATTCATCTGTTCTCCTAAAATGGAATTTCGTCCTCATAGTCGCTCACGCCCAAGTCCCGCGGACTGTTGGACGGCGGCACCTCGTACCTGTCGTCGCCCGGTTCGCGCATCGCCGGACGTTCGCCAAGGACGCATTTCGTGATGCGGTCGAACTTCTCCCCTGCCACGGACTTCACCGTGATGGCGAGCGGAACGGCCAGCATCCCGTTGTTTGCCCAAGCGACCGCCTCCCGCGCTGTTTTCGGAACGGGACAGCCAAGCGCCGCGCGGTTCTTCCACCACTTCTCGAATTTTCCCTTGGCGTATCCGGTATGCTCCGGGCAAACCCATTCGGAACGGAAGTCGTTGAGGCCGACCTCGTAGTCGATCCGCATCGTCTTCGGCGTGTCGGGATCGGCGTACCGCTTCTCGTGGACGCAGTAGTAAACATTCCTCACGGCGTATTCGTCGTAGAAGATTTCGCCGGAGATTACTCCGTCCTTTGCGGCATGCTCGGTGATGTTGCTCTTTTCGGGAGGCGGAAATTCGTAGCCGCATTCCGGGCATTTCTGATACGCCGCATGGATCAGCGCGAGGCACTGCGGACACTTTTTCGCCGGAGCGTCGCCGTTTCCGGGCGTTCTGTCCGTCACCGTAATCATGTCCACGGGACCGTGACGCATGATGTTGCCGCCATAGTCAAGGACGAGACAATTCTGTTTCCCCGTCTCCGGCGACAGCCTCGTTCCACGGCCCACCATCTGGATCAGAAGCCCCGGCGAATTGGTCGGCCGCAGGAGAACCACGCAGTCGATGTTCACCGCGTCGAATCCGGTTGTCAGCACGTTCACGTTGCAGAGAAATTTCAGCGGCGGCTTCGGCGTCCCGAACAAATCCGCCACGACCTCTTTGCCTTTGAACCGGTCGATGATTTCGGCGCGTTCGCCGGGAGACGTGTTCCCGGTCACCACGGCGCATTCCATGCCGGAATATTGGGTGATCTTCTCCGCCACGTGGCGGCAATGGTCAACGCCGGAGGTGAAAATCAGCACCGACTTCCGTTTCCGCGTCAGGTCGACGATTTCACGGCATGCCGACAATACCAGTTCCTCGGTGTCCATCGCCGATGCGATTTCGTCCCCGACGAACTCGCCGCCGCGAATATGGAGGCCGTCCAGTTTCGCCTCGGCGCGTCCGGCCCGTGAAACCAGCGGCGACAGATACCCGTCCCGGATCATCTCCTTGAGTCCGGCCTCATAGCAGACTTCGTTCAGCAGATTTTCCGGCTGACAGATCAGACCGCCTTTGAGTCTGAACGGCGTTGCCGTCAAACCGATGAGCCGCACATTCGGGTTGATGACTTTCATATCCTGCAGGAACGTGCGGTACATCCCGTCCCCGTCCGGCGCGATCAAATGGGCCTCGTCGACGACGATCAGGTCGAACGCCCCGAGGTCGCATGCCTTGTCATACACAGACTGGATTCCCGCGACGATGACGGATTCCTGCGTGTCCCGTGATTTCAGTCCCGCGGAATAGACGCCGATGGGAATATCCGGGCAGAACGCCTCGATCTTCCCGGCGTTCTGTTCGAGCAGTTCTTTCACATGCGCCAGGATGAGGACGCGCCCGTTCCATTGCGACACCGCGTCCCGGACGATTTTCGCAATCACCACCGATTTGCCGGTGCCGGTCGGCAAGACCACGCACGGGTTGTCGTCCCGCGTCCGGAGGTGGTTGTATACGGCGTCCGCCGCCGCCTGCTGGTACGGTCGAAGTTCCATCGGCTCACGCTCCCGCCTGAATCCCGGCCTTCTTCATGTCGAGGGCCAGTTTCAGCTTCATCAGCTCCAGCTTCGGCTTGCCGATATGGAGCGTCCGGCGGACCGCTCCGTCCTTGTACCCGTTGAGATAGAGGAAGCAGACCAGCCGCTCGACGTCGTCCGTGACGCCCTTCACGAACTCCTGCACGATCTGGCGTCTGCGTCCGTTGTTTTGTCTTCTGTCCATTCTCTTATCCTTATATATGCCATCCCGTCCGGCGGCGTCGGTTCGCGTTTGGTCACGACGAGTCTGCGGATCAGCGAATCGTCTTCGTACAGCCCTCCGTGCGTGAATGCATCCAGCAGACACTTCAGGCTGTTGTCCGCGTCGCGCCTCCGGTTGTCCGGCGGATACAGTTCGATGGAAAGCTCCACCGGACCCCGGAAAGTTTCCACGCCCTCCGAGCGGAACCGGGAGACGATCATTTCCCGGTATTTCCGCCCGTCCCGGCTGATGAGGACTTTCGTCCCCACATGCCGGTAGTAGTGGTTCACGCTTGGAGGCCAGGGAAGTTCAAATTCCCTTGTCATGCTTTTTGCGCTTTTCGCTCCGTTCATCCAGAAACTGAGAGAATCTCGCACCTACCCAAACTTGGCAAATCAATGCCGCGACAATGAAGAGCATTGCAAAGACGCCCAGCCCCGTTGAGAGCCAGAGATTGGGGGGGATCGCTCCGCCCGATTCCGTCGCAGACGGAACCGGGCCGGCGAGATAGGGTTTCAAATCAATGATAAAAAAGAACGTGGTATAGCAGAGAAGCGTCAAGGTCAGCGGAACAATCAGTTTTTTCATGGTTTATCGTCCTTTCGCCCAAGGCGGGTTGTTGTTTGCTCCGGTCTGCGGAGCGGGGGTTGCGGCGACCGCCGTTGCTTTCGGCGCATAACCTTTGATCTCGTTGGTCATTTCATCGTCTTGATTTTTCTTGCAGCGGACGGTGACGACCAGCGGAAGGTTGTGCAGTTCGAGCGAATCCTTCGGCGTCAGCACGTTGACCGCGCGGCAGATCGCCGAGAGGTCGGCGCGGGCCATGCGGACGGCGTCGGGGTTCGGATTCTCCAGATTGAGACGCGCCCAGAGCTTGCGGTTCTTGTATTCGCCGTCAAGGATTTCAAACTCCAGCTGGAGGTAGCGTCCCGTGCCGGAACGGGTTTCCTTCATTTCGGAGTCAGCGATGACGGCATTGTACTTGCCCGCCGGAATCACTTCGAATCCGGCGCTCGGTTCGACTTCGTTTGCGTTGAAATTCAGGGTGGACATAGTGGTTTCCTTTCTGTTATGCCGGCACAAACGCGTGCTGTTTTGTGATTAGGGGTTGCCTGGGACTGCCGCCGGTCGCGACCGCCGGAGCGGACGGGCAGCGGAGATGTTCATGTCGCCAGAGTCCGCCGCCGTAATCCGGCTGCGTGATCCTGTGCATCTCTCCGAGCTGAATCATCTGTCCGCAGAGATCGCACAGGCGGGGATGGTTATTTGGCACGATCCGCTCCTTCATGAGCGCCTCCTTTCTTCGTGATTTCGTAGTTTTTGCGCTCTTTGAATTCTTCCTGTTTTCCTTTATTCCAGTTCGAAACCGGACGGAAGTACCCGCAGACGCGGCTGAACACTTCGCAGACGGCTTTGCATTTACTCATGATGGTTCTCCTCAATTTTCCGATAGGCGTCGATAAACGCCTGCCACGACAGCGGAATTTCGCCGGGCAGACCGTAACGGTTTTTGGCGATGCAGGCAGGACTGCCGACCGTGCGGATGATGCGTTCGCCGCCGTCCGCGCCGACCGGGGCCGCGATGGCCCGTTCGCCGCTGAACCCGGCGTTCTCCTTCTGCACACGGAACTTCTTGTTCGCGAAGAGAACGGCGTCCACCCATTCGGCGATGAGGCTGGCGGCGTGCTTGTGCAGACGCGGAGTGTAGCGGTCGTAGGCGGCGTTCTCCGGATCTTCAAACCGCTCGACCTTGGCGTGGGCGACCAGAATCACCATCATGCCGCGCTTCTCGCGCAGTTCATTGAGGAGCGCGATGACCTTGCGCCAGTGAGTGAGGGCGTGGGTGTATCCGCGGCCGTAGCCGCCATCGGCTTTTTCGATATTGCGGACGCCGAACTCGCGGCAGACCTCGTCAAAGATCAGCCGTTCCAGCCAGTCCGCCGAATCAATCACGGCGGTTTGGAATTCGTGCGGCTCGTCGCGGAGCGCAATCAGTTCCGCCATGACTTCCGCCAGCGAATGCGCCAGCGGAAATTTCTTGCAGTTGATCTCGCCGAGGCCGTCCTCGGTCTGAACGAAGACGGCATTCGGTGCGGACGCGCCGAACGTGCTCTTTCCCACGCCCTCGCTTCCGTAAATCATGATTCTCGGCGGCTTGTTTTCCCGCCCCGTCTGAATGTTTTCAAGCATTCCCATGGTGATAAAATCCTTTCAGTTAAAGTGTGTCGATGATTCTGGCATCTTCGTATCCGGTCGGCCATACGCCGCCGACGCAGCAGTTCCGGTAGCGTTCCAGCGCTGCCTTATTGGTCAGTTCCGCAAGGTCGAGAACCTCGTCCGTGAGCTTCCAAACGCCGGCCGAGAACGGTTCGTTTTTCTCGACTGCGATGATATGAACCGGAACATTCCGCCCGGTGGCCTCGCGGACGACAGCCCGGTAGAACGCCATCTGGAAGAGGTAGCCGTAGCGGCGGCAGTCCGACTCGAACCATTTGAGCGAGTCGCAGGTCTTTAGATCGACCAGCCCGTATTTTCCGCTGAACCAGTCCATGCGGCTCTGGCACGGCACGCCGCAATATTCCGCCCGGACCACTCCCTCCGCCATGCCGTCGGAAAGCAGTTCCGACGCGACCGGATGAAACCGGACGCTGGTCTGCAATTTCATGATGAAGTTATAGTCTCTGCCGGAGACGATGTTCCGATCCTGCATCGCCTTCCATTCCGCGTAAGCTTTCGTCATCCTTCCGAACGGCTCGCCCGTCTTCGGATTCACGGGGCCGTCCGCCACAACGAACTGGCTGTCGAATTCGGCCTTGCCTTCGAGGATCAGGCAGTGTGCCGCCCGTCCGATGGCGAACGCCGGAGATTCGGCGTCCTCAATCTGTCCGAGGATCTCCTTCCGGTAAAGCGCGGGGCTTTCCCGGAAATCCGCCAGCATGTGGCTGGACATATAGCGTCCGGCTTTCGATTCGGCGTGATACTGCTCCGCCGGTTCTCTGATGATGAAATCGTTCATTTATTTTCCTCTGTCTGCATCTTTGGTTTCCAAAACTATCTCTTCGTAAAAAATCGGGAAAAGCGTCGGTAAAAATCAAAAAAATGCCGAATCGATTCCGTTCGCAACGAAAAACTCGCGGATTACGGCGAACCGTCCCAGCCGGATGGTCGGTTCGGGCGTCCCGGTGATTTCGCTTATGGCACGCAAGGTGTTGCCTGCCATGAGAAGTTCGCAAATCAGACGCAGGTCTTCCGGCATCCGGGAAACGGCTTCGCGCACATCCATGCGCCGGATGTTCTGTTCAGCGTCGTCGCCGGCGGGCATGTCGAACAGCGGGGTTCCGTTTTCCGTCGCCTCGGCGTTCTCCTCCACGGAGAGCGCCGGCTCGTCCAGATTGCGGCTTATGCGATAGCGGAAAATGTCGATGGAGGTATTGTCCACCGCCCGGTTGAGATACCTCGTCCCGCATGGATTGCTCTCAGTCCGTCTGCACCGCGCAAGTGCGCTGACGGCGGCGATGGACAGTTCCTGAACGATGTCGTCCCGATCCGATTTTCCCAGATTGCTTCGCCCGACCATCTTGTCCGCCACAAAATTAATGTGGTTTCTGACGGCGGCGGGGATTTCCGGGACGGGCTTGAGCGTGGCGCTGGCGGCATTGTTTCTCTTGTTTGCCATTTTCGCAAACTCCTGTAGGTTGAACCGGAGCTGAATTGCTTCGGCAACCCACGGTGTTTTTTGCGCGAAGGCGGCTGACCTTTATGAAAATATGTCGCAAATATTTGATGGTGAATGTAATTTTCCACGGGTTTTGCATTTCCCCTTTGCGCCAAAACGGCCCGGGCGCAAAAAAGCCCGTTCCGGGAGCTTGTCCGAAACGGGCATATCGGCGGATTGCCGGCGGGGTCAGGCGAGCAGCATCTGCTCCTGTTCCTCCCACGAGGCCGGCAGCTTCCGCAGGAGCCTCGTCAGCGACAGGCCGTCGGGCGCTTCGCCATGCAGGAAGAGCCGGACGATGCGCGGGGATATCTGGTTGAGGCGCAGTATCCGCAGGACATACGACTGGTCGATTTTCAGTTCATGCGCGATGTCCCCGGCCGTTCCGCATCGCCCGCTGTCAAGCAGTTCCTGCCAATGAAGCGCCCTGGCGAAGGCGTTGAGCACGGCTTCGTCGCATGCGGGCGCCTTGGTCTTGTCTTCCGGCGTGACGACACGCTTCCGTCCCGAGAACGTGCGCAGACTCATGGGGACTCTCAGCAGGATGTTTCCATCGTCGGTCAATTCAATCTTTGGCACTCTGCACCTCCTTGATGAGGCCGCGCATTCCGGCGGTCTTGATTTTGATCGTGATTCCGGTTTCGAGGACGGTCACGTTTTCCACGAGGAGGTGGAGCAGCCTGTCGCGTTCCGCCGGGAACAGGTCGTCCCAGAAGCCGCCGATGTCGTTCAGCGTGTTCCTGGTTTCCAGGATTGACAGATGCGCCTCCGAGGCGACCATCGACATGAAGGTCGGCGTCTTGAAGATCGCACCCAGTTGGGTGACGACCGCCTTTTCGACATCGCCCGCCGGAATCGTTTTGACGGGACAGATATGGATGTCCCGCTTGGAATCCTTCAGGCACATGTAGTAGTTGTACTGCTTGCCCCGGCGGCGGGAATAGGTCGGCCCCATCGCGCCGTCGCAGTGTCCGCATCGGATCAATCCCTTGAGCGGCGAATATCTCGGCTGTGCCGGTCTGCCCCGCGGTACCGGCGCGTTGGTTTTCAACACCTCCTGCGCCGCGTCCCACAGCTTCCGGCTCACCAGCCCCGGATGCTCGCCCGGATAGACGCCTCCCTTGTAGGCCACCTCTCCGATGTAGGTACGGTTGTTCAATATCCTGTATATATGGGACGACATCCATATTTTCCCCTGCCTCGTCATTATTCCGCGCGCGTTCAGCAGATGGGCGACGTCCCGCGCCGACCGCCGTTTCACGAAGGTCTCAAACATCAGCGGAATGATTTCCGATGTTTCGGAATCCGGGACCAGACGCCGTTTTTCGGTCCGGTAGCCGAAGGGAACCGTTCCGCCGACCCATTGCCCGCGCTTGCGGCTGGCCGACATTTTGTCCCTGATTCTCTCGGCGATCACCTCGCGCTCATACTGGGCGAACGTGATGAGGATGTTGAGCATCATCCTCCCGGAGGAGGTCGAGGTGTTGATTTCCTGGGTCACCGCGACGAACGACACGCCCCACTCGTCGAACCTTTTGGACAGCTCGGCGAAATCGCAGATGGAACGCGACAGCCGGTCGAGCTTGTAGATGACGATGATATCCACCAGTCCGTTGGCGGCGTCGTTCAACAGCTTTTTCAATGCGGGCCGGTCCAGCGTCCCGCCGGAGAACCCGCCGTCGTCATACCGTTCCGGCAGGCACACCCAGCCGTTCGCGGTCTGGCTCGCGATATAGTTTTCACCGGCGAGCCGCTGGGCGTCGAGACTGTTGAATTCCATTTCCAAGCCTTCTTCAACGCTTTTGCGCGTATAGACCGCGCACCGTTTTTTCTGTGCGACCGCCATTGCTCAGCCCTTTATTCCAAAGAATTTTTTGCCGTTCCACTTCGTCCCGGTTATGATTCGGGCGACGGCCGAGAGTGACCGGTAGAAGCATCCGCCGTATTCGTAGGTTCCCTGCCCGGTGGCGACCACCTCGTAGACCTTGCCATGCCATTCCCGGCTGAACCGCGTCCCGCGCGGAATCGCGCCGGGCGGCAGTTTCACGCTGTCGAGGTTGGCGACCGGATCACGCCGGGCGATTTGTTCCAGCGAAGCCTTTTCCCCGTCGCTCAACCCGCCGTAATAGACTTCCTGAATCCGGTAGGCCAGCCGCCGGCGCAGGGATTGCACCGAAGCCGTCCGGGTTTCACTCCCGTACAGCTCGGCGTATTTTTCCTTCAGTTCATTCAAGTCCATCTGGCCCAGCAACGCCAGCTGGCGCGTCACAATCTTGATATCCGGCATCACCACCTCCTGTAAGTAATTGGTTTGTCGTTGCATTACCTAAGCGTGCGCCGGCCGGTATAGCCAGAGGAGTTTCGAACTTTCTCTGCAGGGCGGCCGCGACGACGCACACTGCCTCCCACACATTCTCTGGAACGGTTTTCGGTTTTTCCATAGCGCCTCCTTGTCGATGTAACCTCATCCATTCCTATCTCTACGCAAAAAAGAATAAAAAACGTGGACGGAAACATATTTTTTATGATTTTCGTTTGACTTTTATGAGCAGTGTAAGTATATTAGGGTACAAAAATAAAAACGATGAATTTGGGAGAAACGGAGTCACCATGGGCGGCGGCAGTAAAATATTCGGCGATTATATCAAAAACCTGCGGAACGAAAAAAAGGAACGCGACGATTCCTTTTCGGTTCGCGGCCTCGCCGAGAAAATCGGCCTCAGCGCGACCTATCTGAGCAAGATCGAACGCGGAGAGCTTCCGGCCTCGGACGAGACGGTCTACAAGCTCGCCAAGGCCCTCGATGTCACCGCCGACGAGCTTTTCGCCCAGGCGGGCAAGATCGAGCCGCGGCTTGAAAAGCAGATCGCCGCCCATGAGGCGCCAGTCAAAATGGCCGCGTTTCTGCGTACCGCCAGCGGCCTTTCACGGGAACGCCTTGACATGTACCAGCGGATGATCGACGCCGGCGAGGGGAAGGCGCCAAAGGACGGGAGGGGGGAAGACGATGCCGACAAGATATGACGAGCGGCACCGGATGCCCAACAAACTCATCGAGGAATACGCGGACGGAATGATTGCGCAATTCCGGCGGAAGTATCCGGACAAGCCAATTACGGTTCCAGTTCCGGTCGTGAAAATGATGGACTGCCTCTGGGACTTCTATGTCGAAACGGAGGATTTGCAGAAGGAATACGGACAGGGAACGCACGGTGCGCTTTATATTTTTGACGGAGAGCGCAAGGTCGCCATTGACAAATCCCTCGACCCGGAAGCGTTCCCGCAGATGCTCGGGCGCTACAATTACAGCGTCGGGCACGAAGCCGGCCACTGGGTCATTCACGCTCCCGATATGCTTGCGGACGAAGCGGCTCCGCTTCTCCTTGGAGAGCGGGGCGCGCCGACCATTCTCTGCCGTTCCTCCAACCGGGACGAGCGGGAACGGCAGGCCGACCGCTTCGCCGGATATCTGCTGATGCCCCGCGACCTCGTGCGCGAGGCATGGTATGCGGAATACGGAGAAAACTCCAAGGCGGTCAATGTGTTCGAAGAACTCCGGGAACAGCGCGAGCGGTTTCATCTGCCGCCCGACAGCAAAAAGGTGTTCTGCCGGATCGCGCGCGATTTCGCGTCCGTCTTCGCCGTGTCTTCCGAAGCCATGCAGATCCGCCTTTCCGAACTCGGCTTCATCAGGCTGGAGGAGGACAATCAGATGGAATTGTTTTAACGCGCGGGCGAGACGGCCTGCAGGGGGCTTTTCGCTTAAATATTGTAACCTGCAAACTTCACACGGCACAACAAGGGATTGCATAACGAGAAAGGATATAACATCATGTGCGACAGTTTCTCTCCCAAAAAAGCAGTCAACAGATTCATGCCGGAACTGTTTTCCCGGTTCTTCGAGCAGAATCTCGTTCCTCTCGACGTTGACTGGAATGCGCCCAAGCGGCGTTACAATGTAGATGTGTTTCTTGCCTACCTCGCGTTGGATGACAAGGTGAAAGCCAGGATCGAGCCGATCCTCTATGAAATCCATACCGTCGCCTCCAACATCGGCACGGGCGAGCACATCCACCGGCTTCTGGGCCAGGAGGGCGTGGCGCTGCCGGAGGACATGGCCGGACAGACGGTTCACAACCAGACGCTGTGGGTCTATCTCAACGCGCCCCACGTCTGGGACAGGATCTCCCGGTTCGCCTATGCCGACAAGGTCACTCCCTCGCTGTGGTTTTCCACCGCCATCGAACCCGATCCCGAGACGCCGCCTTTTCCCGACAACGAGAATCCCGACACCGACCTTCTCGCGCACGAGATCGGCGAACGTCTGAAAATGAGGGACGGCCGCGGCAAATACGCCCAGGCGGAATACTTCCTGCGCAACGGCAGGGACGAGTATTACTTCGTTTTCCTCGACGACTACAACAAGCACAAGACCGAATGCCGCGGAGGACATTTCATCCACGACGCCGTCAATTACGATTCGGTCGAAGTCGTTTTTGTCTTCCACCGCGACACGCGGCAGCTGGAAGCGAGGCTTCTCAGCGGCGACAGGCGCGAAAAGATGGAATTCTGCGACATCTGGGCCAAATGCGTCAAGAACTGCCACGCCGCCGGCGTTGACGCGGCCAAGCCGGCCTATCGGGTCGACCGCGTTTTCCAGCCGGGATTCCGGTTCACTGCCGACCCGGACGGGAAGATGGTGTCCGCACGCATTCTGCGGCTCTGCATGTCCGTTCTCGGATGCCCCGGCAGCAAGCGGGTCTACGAGGAGAAGAACGGCGACATCAATGAAAAGATGGAGCAGGAGATCAACCAGAAAGTCCTTCCCCGGAAGAACCGGATCGTCGAATATGTGGTGATCCAGTACCAGCTCGCGGACGAGTTCGGCAGGTCGAAGACGCAACAGTTGAAGGTGTCCCGCGACGGCAACGACATTCTCGACAAGAATCCGGCGGTTCAGGATATTCTGCGCGAGTCGCTGGTGAGGTGGCAGATTGCGGCGGCTTGATTTCACCGCCGTTGCGGCGCTCATGGGAAGGCCGGGCGATGCCCTGCTGACGCCGTCCGACCTCGGCGGGTTCCCGCATCCCCTTGTCGAGGCCGGTCTCCTCGTCGATGCGGGATTGGCGGATTGCGTTCCGTGTCCGTGCGGAGGTGGACACTCCGGGTGGGTGCTGCGAGACATCGTCGGCGGAGAGGTCCGGTATTCCGTATTCTGCGCGGAGAGCGGCGGACTGTACGGCATCCCGTCCGGCGACCTCCGTTTATGGAAGGTCAGCCTGCCCGGAATCATGGGAGAGATTCAGCGCCGGTTCGGCTGCTCCGACGAACCGGTCGAACGGATTCGCGGTCTCTGGTATCTCGGCGAGGCGGGTCGTTCCGTCGCGGGTCGCCGGCGGCAGATTTTCTTCGCCGAGCGCATTTCCCCGGAGGTGGAATCCGTCTTGCCGGACGGGGATTCGCAGATTCTCATTATCGGAGAAATTCGCCCCGATCCGATAGCAAAGTTCCGCAACCGGATTTTCCAGATGCACGAACTCCTGCGGCTGGACGGCGAAAAGATCCGGTTCGATATGGAACTGATCGAGAACCGGTTGCCGGATCTGCCGAAAACGAAGGCTGTCCCTGTTGTTCCGAAGAACGCCAGACAGAAGTCCCGCGAGGAAATAATCAAGGATTTCCTGAAGGAGCGGCTGATGACACTTCGGGACGCATATTGGACTGCGGCAAAACGGGATAAGGCATTTAAACCGCCGAAGCGACCGTCCTGTACGGAAATAGCGGCATATATCAAGACGGTGACACATGGATCACAGACGCCGGACCAGTCCACGGTAAACCGCACCATCGCCAACAGCACCGACAAGGAACTGTGCGATCTTTGGGATCACATGGAAGATATAAAAACAATCCGGGACTATCGCCGAAAGAAGAGAAGAACCGTGATTCGAGACGATAACGATGGCAACGACGAGGAATTCCTCTCGGAAATATTCGGACAAACCGCGCCGGAACCGCCCGGCAGCGGCTACCATGTGGTATGACATCGGGACTCGGTTTTTATACAACTTGGCAGCGCAACGCCTCCGACTGATCCGGAAAATAAATCCTTACGGGAGGGTAACAAAAATCATTTCATGACCTTTTCAAACCGGAAAAAGTAATGACCGACCTCGTCAGGCATCCCTCCAACCGGTTCGTCATTTTGATTCGGGTCTTTGTGGCATGGATTAAAAAATTCCACGATATGAAATCCGCAGCGGTTGACATAGAAATGAATGTTGCGTTTTTCAAAATATGGAGTACAGGTTTCCCATCTTTTGGTTTCAGGATACAATTTTTCAATTCCATCCCAAATCAACAGACCGACACCCTTGCTTTGTGCTCCGACTTTGACAAAGAGCAATTCCAGACTGTTGTGTCGGGTTTCTGGATTGATCTTGACGCTTGCTCCGCCTGCCATTTTTCCATCAACCTTGGCAATATACGCAACATTACCGACCGCATTCAAAGTTTCTGAAACATCTTTTTCGGGCAGGATCACCGTATCGCAATGTCCGAATTCCGCTTCGTAGCCATATTGAAATGCTTTCTGGATTTCACGTGTGAATGACGCATAATCTTTTGGGTCCAACAAGGTTAACTCAAAACCGTTCATAGATAAGCTTCTTTTTGTTTGTAATTTTTTTCATGCCGAACCAGAAGTACAGCACAAGTCCCATCAGCAATACCCGCGATACCGGCATGGCAAGCCATACGCCGTTCATCCCCAGGAACACCGGCAGGATATAGATGCACAAAGGCAGGGCGATAAACGAATCCCCGTAAATCAGCCATGATGATTTTGCAATATTGCCGGTGGACTGATAGTAAAATGCAGCCACCCGGATCACGCCCAGAAAAAGGAATGCCGGAGCGGAAAGCATGATCCCCCGCATCGCAAGTTGCTGTGCATTTCCAGCCGAAAGCCCCATCCACCCGGGCATTGCCTTGTGCATGGCGAAAGAGAACAGCATTAATACAACACCCAATGCAAACGCGGAATAGTATCCGTAATTGCCGAATCGGTTCTGCCGTTTGTACTTTCTCGCTCCGTGCATGGCGGCCGTCAATGGCTGGATTCCTCCGGCGATTCCGGTCATCAGCATGGAGCCCAGCGCCTCCAGCGCGGAGACGACTGTGTATGCCGCCAGTCCATCCACATTCCCGTACCGCAGACTTTGGGCATTGTGCATGTAGAGCATCGCGATGATGGAGAGCATATTGCCGAAAATCGGCAGTCCGGTAATGCAGATTTCTTTTATCTCACTCCATACGGGATGAAATATCGCCCGTGAAAAGCGCAATTCGGTTAAGGGAGAGCAAAAATATATTGCTCCCAATACACAGGTGATTCCCTGACTGATCACCGTGGCGATTGCCGCTCCGACCGCGCCTTGCTTGAAATAGAAAACAAAGACCCAATCCAGTATGATATTGCCGCCAAGGCCAATGACCATCAGCAGCATGGAAAGCACCGGGCGCCCGTCATTGCGGATGATTTCCAAACACATCGTCATGAAGATGGCCAAGAGTAATCCGCCGGTAAGGATTTGAGAATATTTCAACGATACCGGCATCAGTTCGCCATTGGCTCCAACCCAGATCAGGAGCTCCTCAAGCACGGGAAATGAAAACGCTGTAAGCATGATGCTTAACACCGCAACAAGAAAGACGGTCTGAGCGAAAATACTTTTTTCCCGCCGGGGATCTCCCGCTCCCCGGCTTTGCGAGAGCAACACTGCGCCGCCGGCTCCGACCAGTGAACCGAACGCCATCAGCAGCATTACCAGCGGCCAGGTGACGGCCACCGCGGCCAGACCGTTTTTGCCACTGGCTTGACCGATAAAGATCGTGTCTACGATGGCATACGAGCCGCCGATGACCATGCCGATAATGGAAGGCGTGACATATTTATAAAAGAGATTCAGATCTTTAATCATTTTTTTCCCGTTCATGATTCAATGCCGTGTGGAATGTTTTGGCATAAAAATCCAGGGCTTGAGTAAATTCCGGCGAAAAGCGTTCCATGGTCTCGCGCATGGCTTTTTCCTCCGCCTGATGGATCTCCGCAAGAAGCGCATCCGCAAATGTTCTACCTTTTTCGGTAAAACGCAGATAACACTCCCGCCGTTTGCCGGGGATCGGGGAAAGTGTGATATAACCGTTATTGCGACATTCCTTGACGATGGTGTTGATCGTGGAAAGCGGCAACAGCCAGTCATTGTGAAGTTTGTTCTGAGAAAGCGTCTCATCGTTGGCAAGTGCATACAGGAGGACCACAATATTTGGTTTTACCGCCATTGAACGGCTCTTTACAAAATATGCATGGTCGATGACGTTGGTGGCATCAACCAGTTGCTTGATTTTTGAACGCATTTCCTTCTCCATATTTACGGATTCGTATTTCTGCAATATACTACGAATTCGTATTTTTGCAAGTAAAAAAGATATAAATATCAGGGGAAAACTGTGTTACGGGTTGCCATGCAAATGTTAAATACAATCTCTTGATATCCATGCCACTGAATACAGTTCAATTCAACGATACTATGCCATCCATGTGAATTGCGCCGTCAAGCCTGCGGCCATCTGGGACAAAAACATAATTTTGACTTCCGGCTGTTCCGCCGTTTTTTAGGTAAGGAAACAAATGCGTCGATTCAGTTCCATCTGTTCGCGGCATTCTGTTCGCGCTTTTTGTCCGTCAAGCGTCCAGGTTGTTCAATGGTGCCATTTTGATGTTTGTTATGCCCCCGGGACTTGGTTTCAACTCTCTTTGTCCACAAAATATTTGTTTTGAGGAGGTGAATCCTGCCGGGGAAAACCGCAGGTCTATGCGCGTATTTTTTTCCCCCGGCATAAAACCATTCCAAAAACACGGGACGCGATCAAAAAGAAACGGAGAAAACGGAGAAAGAACGGGCGGTTTTTCAGGAACATCGTACCGGAACGGCATTCTCCGTCCCCCGGAAAGGGGAATCCTTTTGAACTCGCAAACGCCCGAGCGTCATGCCCTTACAGCACAAAAGGCAGGATTGTTGAAATCCTGCCTTTCAAGCACTTAAATACAAAAATGGTGGAGGTGGCGGGAGTCGAACCCGCGTGCCGACGAGGTCCAATGAGGACGTCTACATGCTTATTTCATCTTTGATTTTTATCGTCCTTTGCCGAAGCCGATGAACAGGCCTGACTCCAGACTATTCTTTCATTTAATCTCGCCCTGAACCGAAAGACGACTGTTCAAAGCCAGAGCGCTGAATGACGCCACAATTCCCTAGCACTCCTCGGGAAAAGCAACGAGGCGGAGATTAAGCCGCCATAGCAAACTTGTTATTGTTCGCGTTTATCGTTTCGACCGATGTTTTACGAGGCCAACGATCATCCTCGGCATGCAATCAACACCCAACCGGGCCGGTCGAATCCGGAACACCCCCTTATTGGTACTTCTCAATATATATGCTTTTCCGCAAAAGTCAAGGAACCGCACTCCGGACAGACTTCACATGACGGAAAATTCCACTCCGTTTTCCGCCCCCCGATTGAATTCAGCCGCGGCAGGACATATATTACCGGAAAGCAAGGAAGATTCCCGTGGCAAAACTCCAGACACAGATGGACCATTTCCTCCAATCCGAACGGGCAAAGCAGCTCGTCTGCCTCGGGCTGCTCGCGCTCCTGGTTTTCCTGCTCTATCTCCCCGGCCTCCATTTTCCGTTCCTGCGGGACTGGGACGACGGAACCTTCGTCATGTTCAACCCGAAACTCGCGTTTTCACTGGACAACATCCGGCATTACGCGCTGGAGCCGTTCCAGGATCTCTACACCCCGCTGCCGATGTATTCGCTGATGGTCGATAAAGCGCTGTTCGGCCTCGATTCGCTCGGATTCCGGCTGCACAATATGCTGCTCCATTTCATCGGCTGCGGCTTTCTTTTCCTGATCTTCCGCCGTCTCGGCGTCCGGACCTGGATCGCCTTCGCCGCCGCCGCGCTCTGGGCCGCCAATCCCCAGAAGGTCGAATCGGTCGTCTGGATCACCGAACGCAAGGATGTGCTCTGCGGCGCGCTCGCCTTCGCCTCGCTCTACTGTTTCCTGCGCAGCGTCGCCGCCAAGCGCGTCCCGGTTCTCGCCGGAATCCTCTCCATGCTGGCGCTCTTCGCCAAACCGGCGGCGCTTCCGGTTCCCGGCGTGATGATCGTCGGATTGATCTGCATTTACGGCAGACGTCTGCCGTTCAAAGACTACGTGCGGCTGTTGTGGTTCCCGGCGGCGGCGTCCGCCGCCGCCGTCGCCTGGTCGGCCTGGGTCACCGCGAAAACCAATCCGGGCATGGCGGAGACCAATTTCCTCGTGCCGCTGCACAACCTCTTCTGGTATCCGCTGACGGCGCTGGTTCCCTATTCTCAGAACCCGATCTACCCCCAGCTTCGTTATGCGGCGAACGCGGCTCCGCCGATTCTAGCCGGGCTTCTCCTGGCAGCGGTTTATGTCCGCGCCGCCCGGTATTTCCGGATTCCGTGGCGGCGAATCGTCTGTGTGTTGCTCATCATCGCCGGCTGCACGGTGCCGGTTCTCGGGCTGCTGCGCTACACCTGCTTTCACTACTGTGACCGGTACAACTACCTGGTCTCCGCCGCGGTGTGGACCGGGATCGCACTCTTGCTCGAAGCCGTAATCCGGCGGCGGAAGAGCGCGGTGCGCCCCCTCAAACTGCTCTGTGCCGTCATCGGCGCCGTCTATCTCTACCAGACATGGTGCTATATCCCCTACTGGGAGAACGGCAACACGCTCTACGCCTGTGCGCTGGCGCAGGACCGGCTGGTCAACATCAAGGTGCTGGGGAACACGATCACCTCGGCGTTCCGGAGCGAAAACGCCGGACTCCTCAAAGACGCGACCGGGAGGCTGAACGATTATTACCGCGAATACGGTTTCCCCGAGGATATGGCGAAAAACACGGTGCTCTTCTGCGAAGGCCACATCGCCCTGCTCCAGCAGAATTTTGCCGAAGCGCGGCCCATTTTCCGCAAGCTCCGCACCATCGCGGAGACCAGAGAGGGGGAATCGGCCTTTCTCTGGCCGCACCTGACCCATCCGCTTCTCTACCGCGACCTCGCGCTCGTCTCAATCATCGAGAAGCAGCCGGAACGGGCCGTCGCCTTCCTGAATCTGGAATTGGAGAGGCGGCCGGAAGACGACGTCCAACGCTATCTCGCCCTGGCGATGAAGGCGCAGATTCAGGGCGACCGCCCGGCTCAACTCAAGGCGTGGGAGACCGTCGTAAAAATGGAGCCGGACAATGTGAAATACCGGGAGTTCTTCGAGAAATTGAAGCCACAGGCGCGCATTCCCTAAACAACGACGGTATATTATCGAAAAAGTCATACCAGAAACAGGAATCAGCATGGAAATCATCAAAGTCGGACTCGGCGACCGCGCTTATGAAATCGTAATCGGCTGCGGCTCGCGTTCCTTCGCCATGGAATTGACCGGGCGGCGCAACTTTCTGGTCACCGATTCCAGCGTCGCCAAACTCTGGGGCAAGTGGGCGGACAAGGGGATTCCGCAGGCCGGGCGGTTCGAATTCCCGGCCGGGGAACAGAACAAAACGCCGGAAACCGTCGTCGCCATCTGCCGCCGCGCCGCTGAACTCTGTTTCGACCGCAAGGCGCGTTTCGTCGCGCTCGGCGGCGGCGTGGTCGGCGACATGACCGGATTCGCGGCAGCGATTTATATGCGCGGCGTCGGATTCGTCCAGATTCCGACCACGCTCCTGGCCATGGTCGACTCCAGCGTCGGCGGCAAAACCGGCGTGGACATTCCGGAAGGGAAGAACCTTATCGGCGCCTTTCACCAGCCGGAACGGGTGCTGATCGACCCCGATTTTCTCACCACCCTCCCGCTCGGCGAGATCCGCTGCGGGCTGGCCGAAATCCTCAAGACCGGCATCCTCTTCGACGGGGCGCTCTTTTCCGAACTCGAACGGGAGCCGGAAACGCTCACCGCCGCCCCGGACTATGCGCGGTTCGTCCCGCTGATCCGGCGGTCCTGCGAACTCAAGGCGCAGGTGGTCGAAGCCGACGAGCGCGAGTCGGGAATCCGCGCGCTGCTCAACTACGGCCACACCTTCGGCCATGCGGTCGAGCTGCTCAGCGACTTCAAGATCGGCCACGGCGAAGGCGTCGCCGTCGGCATGTGCTGCGCCGGAGAACTCGCCGCCCGGACCGGGCACTGGAAACGCGAGGAGGCCGAGCGCCAGAAGCGCGCCATCGCCGCGCTCGGGCTGCCGACCGCGCTCCCGGCCCACTGCACCGTGCCCGCCATGCTCGAGGCCATGCGCCGAGACAAGAAGAACCGCGACGGCGCGATCACGCTGGTGCTGCCGCGGAAAATCGGCGCGGCGGAGGTGGTCCGCGATATGCCGGATTCCGAAATCGGCGCGGCGCTGGAGGCGGTGTATGCTTGACCGCGAGGCGACGATCGTACTCAATCTGATTCCCGGCATCGGCCATGTGAAATATAACGCGCTCTGCGACGCATTCGGCTCGCCGTCGCAGGTGTTCAGGCGTTCCGCGGAGGAGCTGGAAACGGTTCCCGGCATCGGTCCGCAGCTGTCGCAGAAAGTCGCCGCCTACGACTGGCAGGCGGGACTCGATGCGGAGCTTTCGCTCTGCGACCGGGCCGGAGTGCGCATTCTCACTTTGTGGGACGAGGCGTACCCGGAGATTTTGCGCTCGCTCTACGACCCGCCGCTCTGTCTCTATGTGCGCGGCAAACTGCCGCCGCTGCCCGACAACGCGGTCGCCATGGTCGGCACCCGCCGCATGACCCAGTACGGCGCGCGGATGACCCGGATGATCACCGAAGAGGCGGTCGCCGCCGGTTACGCCATCGTCTCCGGCCTCGCGTTCGGCGTGGACACCGTCGCCCACACCGCGACGGTCGAAATGAACGGGACCACGGTCGCCGTGCTCGGCGGCGGACTGATGCGGATTCACCCCCAGGAGAATGTTCCGCTGGCGCGGCGGATCGTCGAAACCGGCGGCGCGCTGGTCAGCGAGTTCCCGATGATGTGCCCGGTGAGCCGGACGACGTTCCCGCGCCGCAACCGGATCGTCGCCGGAATGTGCCGCGCCACGATCGTCACCGAGGCCGGAATCGGTTCCGGCGCGCTGATTACGGCGAAACAGGCGCTGGACAACGGGCGCGACGTGTTCGCGGTTCCGGGCCACGCCGACAACATGCAGGCGAAGGGGTGCCACAAGCTGATCAAGGAGGGGGCCGGGCTGATCGAAACGTTCAGCGACGTGCTGGAAGCGTTCGGCGTCGGAGTCGGCGGCTACCTGCCCGGATTCGAACCGGAAAGCGTCGGAGAAAACGGCGTCGGCTACGACCCGGCCTCCGCCGGCGATCTCTCCCCGGAGGAGCGACAAATTCTCAAGTTGCTCAACGAAAGCGAAAAAGCCCTCGAAGAACTGTCCGGCGCTTCCGCGCTCGAAACCGGCAAACTCCTCGGCGTCCTGATGAGTCTCGAAATGAAGATGCTCATCGAACACGGCGCCGACCAGGTCTACCGGCTGATCTGAGCGCAAAAAACGAAATTTTTCGGAATCGCCGCTTGCAAAGCGCGGCAATCCGGGCTATATTAGTAAATACGAAATCCTGAAAGGGCGTATAGCTCAGTTGGTTAGAGCGCCACGTTGACATCGTGGAGGTCACAGATTCGAGTTCTGTTACGCCCACCATTTTCCCCTTTCAACTTGCATGGTTCTGCTTCACTTCGCATCCCGTTTGGTGTGATGGATAGCAGCGGCAATGTCCCGCATACGGCAAAATTCCGGCTGTGGAAAATCGACGCTTATTTTGCGTTTAAAACCAGAGAAAAAGCTCTTGCCTTCGAACAATACCTGAAATCCGGTTCGGGACATGCTTTTGCAAAACGGCATTTTTGAATTATAGTATTCCGGTGTTTTCCTCATTTTTTATTGCGGGAGAAGAAGAAATATGCACACCGGGTATCTGATTGTCGCAGTGATTGCCGGAATCGGGGAACTGATCCTCACCTTCAAATTGTTTTTCGACGATTTCGCGGATTACAGCGAGGCTTGGCATTATTCCGTTACTCCCGATTTCTGGAGTATGTTCAAGGGCGAATACTTCGAAGATCTTCAGGCGGAGTTCAAATTGGGCATCTACCATGGCGGCGGAATCCTCACCGCCGGCGGCGTCTATTTGGGGCTGGATAAACTCTTTTCCGCCTCTTCTCCGGTTTGAGCCATAAATCAGAGCTCCTTCTGAGGTTGGATTGAGGGTAGCTGAAATATCTTCAATTTGAGATAGAATACGTCTCGGAAGCCATATGCCTGACGGATGAGCCATCGGATCTTGTTGTTGAATCCTTCGGTCGATGCATTGCTCATTCGGTCGAAGGTCCAATAGGTGATGATTCCTCGTAATTTGTCGCGGATCGTCTTTGCCATGGCGATCAGCTCTCTACTTCCCGTTGCAACAGCCAAGGTTGCCCAACGGCGAAATGCCGCCCTTGCGTCCAAGGCATTGGATGCGGTTGCATAAATGCTTCTCAATCCTTCCTTCAGCATATAGGCGTCGCTCAATTCTTTGAAGTGTTTGCGCATGTTCCTGAGAATCAGAAGACTGTCCGCATCCTGATCTTCCATATTTCGAAGAAACAACATTCGAAGTTTTTTGAACTGACTGCGTTGCGACGCATCAAGTTCCGCGACATATCGCCTTCGGAGTTTATCCAGTCGTTCATTCATCAGCTTGATGACGTGGAAGTGGTCGAATACGATTCGAGCCTTTGGAAAATGGTTTTCCACCCAGCTGGCGTAAGCGTTGGACATATCCATGGCAACGACTTTTAACTTCTTCTTGCGCAATTTCTTCGATAATCCATCCAGCGCAGAAACGCCCTTCCCGTTTCCGACATGAATCACCGCTCCGCTTTGCAGGTCACGAACAATCGTCAGGAAACGGAATGTTCGGTCGGAATTCCTGCCGATGTGAATTTCATCAATGCCGATTTGCCTGACATGCGCCGCAGAGATATGGGCGTATTTCCGCCCCAGAAAGCGTTTTTCTATTTCCTTGACCAACTCCCAGCGCAAATGATATTTCATCGCGATGGAACGAATGCTCATTTCATGGCGTTCTTCAATGATTCGTTGTTCCAACTCTTTGGTGATTCGAGCGTTGGCGGAAGATAGGAAATGCAGGTGTTCAAAGTTGCGACGGTGGCAGACTTGGCAATACAATCGATGAATCTTGATTCTGAAGTAGACCAGATGCCGCCCCATCGGCAATCCCTGGATATCGCGAATGCGAACGCATTCCTTTCGAACTTTCAAAGAACCGCATCGCGGACATTGAAATTCCTTGCGTTTGATAATCCAAATCAATTTTTCTTTGCAATATTCGAATCTCTTATGTTGAAATCCGCGAATTTTCTGTGTACTTTGAAGTAGTGTGGTCGACATTTTGCCTCCTTGGTTTTCGTTTTGAGAGACAAAAACTATAAGGCAAATGTCGACCTTTTTCCATCTATTCAGATTTTCAAAGCCTATTTTGAGGCGAATCGTGGCTCAAAACGGAGAAGAACCCTCTTTTCCTGACATCCCCGCCCCGAAAAGCGGAAAAAGAGTCAAAAAAACGCGAACCCGATTTGCAAAAGCCGCACTTGCGGCCTATACTAAGCAACGTTCCAATTTGAGGGCGTATAGCTCAGTTGGTTAGAGCGCCACGTTGACATCGTGGAGGTCACAGATTCGAGTTCTGTTACGCCCACCATCCTTTGCTCGACGGAGTCGAGCTACGGATGGCAAGCCCCCGCAAAACCAGGAAATTCCCCATCTCGCGGCTCGGTCTTCACGTTGTTTTATTCCAAGGCGAATTTTTGATAGGCGTAGGGATTCTTTGTCTCCACAATGCCTGGAGTCGGTCCCATCCAGAAACGAATGCCGTGACCGTCGTTGTCATTGGCGGTGAAGTTCAATCCGAGAATCATGCCTTTTTCCGGAACGAGTTTCATGGCTTTCCACGGAATGGCGATGCGGTAGCACGTCAAGTCCCCTTTGCGGAAGATGTTGCACTTCACCGAATCCAAGGCCGATTTCACGCGGCCGATTTCATAAATCCCGGTCAATTCCTTTTGTGCTCCGGACGGGGTCAGGCCGAAACCGAATTCGTAATCGTCCCGGTCGAAATTGTGAACGCCGGGCAATGCGTTCGCCTTCGAGTCGACGGCGAGCTGAATGGAATCTCCCGCCCAGAGCATTCCGGGTTTTCCGTTCTGGAAATGAATGCCGTCCCGAACGTTGGCCAGCAGATAGAGATTTTCGGCATCATGGCACACCGCACTTTCGACGCTGAGGTTTTCCGGGCCGCTCCACCCGTTTCCCGGATCGTTCGGCAGCAGATGAGTCCGGCTGTCCATGACCGGCAGCCGCCCGGCTTTCGGCAAGCCTGTGTCCGTGGAATTGAGATCCGGCGTGAATTCGGGACACCCGGTGATCTCCGCCCGATAGGCGGCGGTATAAGAACCGGCGGAGCCGACGGCGTCCAACCGGATTTCCTTCCGGTTCAAGGAAGAAGAGGACCGAAATTCGAATTCGGAACTCTCTCCGGGAGGCAGAGAGAAACTCCGTTCCGGATTCCGGAATGCCGCTCCCTCCAGTTTCAGGGTTCCGTCCTGCGGCCGGGTGCGGATATTCTCCAGGCGCAGGATGAGCGTATCCGCATTCTTGAGTCTCCAGGCCGCTTTGAGCGGCGGCAGGTCGCAACGGGCGGCGGTCAGCTTCTCCTTCCATTCCGCACCGGAAATCCCCCGCGGGAAAAGGTACAGCGGATTCCCGGAAATCTTCAACGTCAGCGGGCCGTCGCCGGAAACCGCGACAGGGTTGTTGAACATATCCCGCACCTCGACCTGCCGCGCCGGCAAATCGATCGTCAGGTTCGCGGGAGAATCCGTGCTGAGCCAGACCGCCGCGAATTCACGACCGTCGCGGTGGCGGAACACGAAACAGTGGAAGTCGCTGTTGGCGAGAAGATCCAGAGGGTTCGCCCCTTCCAGGATCTGCGCGGTCGCGGCATAGACTCCCGCCGCGGGAAGCGGTTGCCCGGCGCGCCAGATGCCGTAATAATAGCGTTCCCGCTCAATGCAGGAGTCTCCCATGAAGTACATGACTTTTTTCACGTTGGCCGCCTTGCCGAGAAGCATCAGCCGGGCCAGGTAAGCGGCGTGGCGAAAAGCCGAATCACTGAGAAAATCCTCATCGACATCGAGCGCCCAGCCGATTTCGCCGTACCAGATTTCCTGCTTCCCGCCGTGTTTGGCGATGCGGTTCTCCAGATCGATGGTTTTCGCGTAGACCCGGTTGGCCTCGGGGCCGATGTCGCTGCGGTCAGGCCCGATATAGCGGGCGCCGGAATAGGGGTGCACCGCGAGAATGTCGATGTTCTTTCCCGCTTCCGTCAGGACTTTTTCGGTAAAAGGAAAGTTGGAATTGAAATCCACGCCGGAAACCCCGGACGCCATGATTTTCACGCCGGGAACAACCTTGCGGATTTCAGGAGCCAGGCGGTTGACCTGTTCCGCATATTTTTCCGCCCCGTATTCAAGCCCTTTCCCGTAGAGGTTCGGAAATGTCAGGTCGGGTTCGTTCTCGATCTCGATGTATTTGCCGCCGAGCCCGCTCGCCAGGGCGAGCACAAAGCGGTCGATCTCGGCGTCGGAAGCATAAGCGCCCTGTTTCAGGCCGGCCGGAGGATGCCCGATGTTGATCGTATCCATCCGCCGGATTCCGTCGTTGCCGACCGGTTGCGGGGTCACGATATAATCGCCTTTCCCATCCCTTGACCAGAATTGCCAGAACCGGAAGTTGCGCTGCCAGGACATCCCGATGTTCCGTCCGCGGGAATTGTAGTGCAGCCCAAAAAAGGAGTCGTCCGACACCGGCAGCGGCGGGTCCGCAATCAGGAACGGCAGGTTCGCCGTCACCCGATCCTTGCCCGATTCGGCGGCAAGGCGGACGACATAATACCCCCGTTTCTGTTCCGGGAGCAGCGTAACTTCGCGCCGGAACACTTCGCCGGGCTGCAACTCCTGTTCGGCGGAGAAGAGCTCCCGTTTTTCGCCGAAAGCCGGGTCCAGTTCGGCCGCAACCCTCATTTTTCGCGGAACACTGTCATTGTTGCGGACGGATACAGTGCGCGACAGCTTCTCCGGCGAGCAGAAGAGCATCTGCCCGTTCGATTCCACCGGGTCCATGCCGACGGCCAGCGGCGCTTCCGGAGCATAGGAGGCGGCGCCGCCCTCGTTGAACTGGAGCGCGTCCAGCCAGACGACGGCATCCTTCGACTTCCGGAAACGGAAACTCAATCCGGTGGTCCGGCCGCCGCCCTGCAGCGGAATATCGATCCGCTTCCACTCGAGTCCGGCCTCGAAGGTTTTCTGTGCGGCCTGGGTGTAGCTGTCGTTGACCGCGTAGAATTCCATCCGGGCCGGACGGTCCGCCCGGACTGCGAAACTGAAGGTGTAAGCCTTGCCCGGCTTCATCATCTGAAAAAATTCACCGCTTCCCGCCTCGGAAAGGCCGGAATCCATGCGGAGCGAGGCCGCGCCGTGAAACGCCTGCGCCGAATCGCGCGGCAAGGCGAAGCCGAAACTGCCGGTTTCAAAGGAACTGTCGGCCGGCCAGAGGTTTTTCACGGGAGAAAAAAGGGCGGTCGCGCCGCCCTTCCCTGTCGCCTGCTCTTTCGGAGCGGGTGGTTTCGTTTCGACGGGCTCCACGGAAACCTCGTCCAGATAAATTTTCCCGGTCCCGTTGTTGCTCCGATAGATAAAAAGGGCGGCCCCGGTGATTTCCGGCTTGAAATTCGTGGAATTGACCTGAAACTCGAACTCTTTCCAGTCATGAGTCCCGCCGGTCTGGATGAGTTTGTTGTCGGGGGTTCCACCCCAGGCGAATCCGGCAGGAACGTCTTTCCCGGTTTTCGGGTCTTTTTTGTAGAGCAGCAGCCGAACGAAAAGGTCGTTTTCGGGAGCGCCTTCGGATTTCACTGCAAGCTTGATCCGGCAGGGTTTCCCGGGTTCAAGTTTGACCGGGGTGTAAATATAGTTGCCCTTGTCGCCTTCCCGGAAGAAGAGGAAGGCATTCTTCCCGCCGTAGACCACGTCGGTGACAACGGTTCCAGGCATCGGTTTTTTCTCCCAGTAAGGGTAGTCCCATCCCTGGAATTTCTGCTCAAAATCTCCATTTTTCAGGACATCTTCCGCAAGCAGCGTTCCGCAGCAGGCCAAAAGCAGGGAAACAATCATTCGTCTCATCATGGAACTCTCCAAATTACGGGTTAGGCATCCAGCCGATATATTTGTCATAGTTATGCTGAAGCAGCGCACGGTTTTGATTCTTCACGTGACCGTCGCCAAGCAGCACGTTGCAGCCGCCGCCGTGTATGAAGGAGGCGTGGCCCATGCTGTAATCGAAATTGTTGCTCTGGGTGCTGCCGCGACGGGTGATCCCATCCATCAGCAGCATCAGTAGGGTAATATTTTTCAACCGGCTGAATTTGTATGCCCGGTAGGACGGCGCCCAGCGGTTGTAATTGAACCGCGCGTTGTAGACATAGGAGCTTCCCCAGGTGAGCTGCTCCTGGTTCGACAGGCACAGGAACAGCGTCTTGATCTGGCCGGGGGTTCCCGCCGGCCACGCATAATTCCAATTCACCGCCGGATTGATTTCTCGGACGAGAAGCTCGGGCCATCTGTCGCCGCTGAGAAGAAGATAACCGTTGTAGTTGTTGGCATAACTCTGGATCGCCAGCCCCATCTGCTTCTCCTGGTTCACGCACGTGGCGGCCCGCCCCCGTTCCCTGGCCCGATTCAACGCGGGCAGAAGCATGGAAGCGAGAATGGCGATGATCGCGATCACGACAAGAAGTTCAATCAGGGTAAAATATGGTTTTCTCATTTGCGGTTCCTTTCCCGGCTTTGATTGGTGAAACGACAAGCGGCGATCCGATGAAAAAGTTACCCGGTTCCGACACAATTCTCTTCCTCCTCCAGATACTGAAAGCAATGGTTGAACACATACTTCGCCGGCTCATATTCGTCAGAGAAGAGAAAGCGGACGGCCGTTCTCGCCATCTCCCGGTAGTCGAACATGTAACAGGGCACATGCGGCATCCAGTTCCGGTTGTATTCGTAAGGGAAGATCGTGATGACCTTCACCTCCTCGGGAAGTCCCAGATTCCAGTTGAGCGAGTGCCGATAATCGACCTGCAGATCGTCGTGAATACCGAAAATCAGTCCGTCGAACGGTTGGTTCCGGTAAAGTTCTCCCAGCAGGCCGCGGAAGCGCATCGAAGGGTCCTGATAACCGCCGATGTCCCGCATAATCGGTTCCTGACCGGGATTGTGCAGGGCGATTCCGTCGAGATAACCGCGTTTCGCCGGATTGTATCTGTCGTCGAGAAATGCTTCGGCGATGGCGATGTTCCGGCTGCCGCGCCGCCGGAGCATCCCGACGGAGTCGCACACCGCGCCCCGGGTATCGGCGCAACAGGAGGCCCATTGCGAGAGAGGAGCGTTCGCCGGCTGCCCTTCGTAAGCCAGATAGTGAATGTTGACGACGCGGCAATTTTTCTTTTGCAGCAGCCCGTAGATCGAAGGACACCAGTTGTTGTAGAAGATGACCCGGCATCCGTCCGGAAGCCGCTCCAGCGCTCCCCAGTCGATATTTTCGAGGTCGTTGTCGAAAGTGATGGGGAGCGTTACGATGTGGGCGTTCCTGTAATTGGATTCGCACAGGCACCCGGTGAGGATTTCGCTCAAAGCGGTACGTGTCTGGTAATCCGACTTGACAAAGTAATCAAAACAGGGAATCAGCAGAAAGACATCGCGCGTCTTCCGTTTCCGGTCGGAATGCCCGGCGACAAAAGTGCCTTCCCCGGAAACCCGCTGAATGAGCCCCTCGGTATGGAGAAGGGAGAGCGCGCCGCGCAGGGTTTCCCGCGCCACGCCGAGGGAACGCGCCAATTCCGGCTCCGTCGGGATGCGTTCTCCGGCGGAATAGATTCCCGCCCTGATCCGCCCGCGGATGGTTTCCGCAATCTCCGTCCGTTTGACCGGCAACCGCATGACAAGCCCTCTTTCGCCATTTTCCATTATGACCGGAAGCGACTCTCCCGCATCTGAAATTAATTATACATCCCTGTCTAGTTATAAAAAATGCCTGTCTCTTGAAAAATCCTGATTTTTTGAACATCTCTTTGAAACAAAAAAACGCCCGCCTCCGGAAAAGGAGACGGGCGAAGAGAACGCTCAGTTACTCGAAGCGGACGTCGCGGACTTCGACCGTCACCGCCGGGCGCGGGAAGTAGAAGCGCTTGTTCTCTCCGTTCATCAAGAAGAGTTCGCCGCGCAGCGTCTTGTCGCCCTTGAGCAGGTTCTTCGGCTGCGCTCCGAGGTCGAGACGAAGCTTGCGGAACTCCTTGTAGCGGTCGTCGAGTTCCACGCTGAACCGCAGCGAACCGTTCCAGTTGCGTTCGGGCACCACCACGTCAAGCCCGCCCGGCGAATCGCTCCGCAGCGTCATCACCAGATAACGGTGTTTGGCGGGGTCGAACTTGGCGGCGTCGAACCGGGTCATCGCAAAGCAGAAGAAATCCTTCTCCGGCGAATCCACCTTGGGGAACGCGATCTTCGCCGTTCCGCCGTCCACGGCGACCTTCGGCGCGGGAACGCCGTTGCGCCCGCTGCCCTTCCAGGCCGGACTCACCGGGAGCGGGTTCTCTCCGGCCAATTCCGCCGTGACCGCGACCAGAATCGGCACCGGCGCGCGTCCGGGCAAGTAATCGATGTTCCGGCTCTGCCCCGCCGACAGGAAGTCCATCGAAACGACCGTCTTATCCGGGTACGGATTCTCCCAGACCGCCATATAGGTGCCCACCGATTCGGTGAGCGGGTTGGCGCGGACGATTCCGGGCAGCGCCTCCGGCAGCCGGGCGGTGTTCCACCAGTCGCCGATGTTCCGGCCCTGAATCAGCATGTAATCCTCGGTGGTGCCGCCGTCGTAGTGAATCCGGTAACAGCCCGCCTCGGCGCCCTTCCAGGCGGAGGTGTGGAGGAAGAAGAACCGGGCCACTTTCGCGTTGACCGGAATTCCCTCGATCCGGGCCGGGAAATTCGGCTTGTCGCTGCCGCGCACGGCGAGACACCCTTTCCCGCCGTTCTTCGCCGGGTCGATGATTTCGAACTCGACGCCGTTGACCGTCTGCTTTCCGACCGGCATATTGCGGAAGTCGTTGGTCCCCTGCCCGGTCCAGCCGGTATCGTTGCCGTCGTCGCGAAAACCGCGATTGGCCTGTTTGCCGAGGTCGATGAAGCGTTCACGCCCCGCCGGAATCGAGAAGACCGTCCGGTCGTCCCGCGCCAGTTCCGTCGCCTTGGCGAACGGCTTGCCGCCGGAGAGCATGTAGTCGAGCACATTCCGCAGATAAGCCGAAGCCGAGCTGTCGACGCCCCAGAGCCCGGTGGCGTCGAGCTGGCTCCAGAAGATGCGGCCCTTGCCGATCAGCGCTTCGGTGATCGCGTTTTCGACGTTCTGGCTGCCGAGCAGCGGTCCGCGGACCGCGATCGCGTTGGTGCTGAACGGGAAGAGCGCGGAAGAAATCACCCTGCCCTCCTCCGGGTTATCCCACAAATCGAAGTTGCGCTGGTCGAGCCCGGCGAACACCGGGTGCGCCGGGAAGACCAGGTCGGCGAAAGCCAGCGGCGAATTGACCGTCTGGACGCCGGCGAGAATGCCGCCCACGCCGCTCGGCTGTTCCAGCACCAGCAGCTTGCCGCCCTGTTTCATCCACGCATCCAGCCGTTTGGTGTCGAAGCGGTAAGCCTTGTCTTTCACGCCGGGCGGAATGATCGCCGCCGTGAACGCCGCGTCGAGCTTTTCCGCCGGAACGACCGTATAAGGAACATGCAGCGCGTCGAGAATCCGCTTTACCTCATCCACCCGCCCGAAGTCGATCAGCGCGAGTTTCTCCGCCGATTTGAGCGGCTTGGTAAGCAGTCCTTCGTCGCCGACGTAGACGCTGTAGAAGTTGCGCGAAAGCTCTTTGCCCTGCGCATCGCAGAGACGCACCCGGAGCTGGGCGCGGTTCAGCACTTCGGCGGGCAGCCGGAATTGAAGCGGAATCACCGTCGTCTTCCACGGCGCGACCGAGACGCCGGAACACTCCGCAAGCGGAATTTCCCGGCCGTCGGCGGCGACCAGCCAGACCTTGGCCGAAGCGTTTTCGATGCCGCGATTGGTGCTGTTGACGACGAAAAGTTCGCGTGTTTCCTCGCGCCCGGCGAAGAAGTTCGAGGGCGGCAGCCCCTGCGCATTGCGGATTCCGGCCAGCACCGGCTGGTTCCAGACCGTCGCCGGGCGGAAACCGGTCGCGTGCTGCCAAGGCGCGAAACCGTCCACACGCGGATTCTGCCGGGCGAGCTCCAGCAGCCGGTGGCCGAAGAGCGCCTTGCCGTAGCTCATTCCCCGCGCCGGGTCGAGCGCGGCGGCCAGCCCGATCGTTCCGGCATATCCGATCCCGTTGCCCTCGGCCCAGGTGGTGGGAGTGCGGGCATATTTCGCGTACAGCGCCATATCGTTCACTTTAAAGTTTTTATCGAGCTTTCCGCCCCAGGTGAACCCGACGCATTCCCAGATGATGTACGGCCACGACATGGCGTTGCCGGAGACGTTGTAGTGCTTGAGCGACTCGTCGTACATGCGGTCGATCACTTTGCTCCACTGCGTCCACGAACCCGAGGAGAGCCCGTAATAGCTGTGCAGGTCGAGGAAATCGGTGTTGAGCGGTTCGGAACCGTAACTCGACCACGAAGCGGAACCGGAGAACGCCCCCGCCGGGCGGCCGGAACGGTCGAACTTGCGGAAGTTGTCGATCTGCCGGTCGAGCTGGCGCTTCACGTCGGGCTTGTCGCGATGGCGGACCTCGTTCGCACCGCTCCACATCACCACCGCCGGGTGGTTGTAATCGCGCTTCACGAACTCGGCGAGTTCGCGGTCGTTGTTGGCCTGAAACACGGGTTCGTCGAGCAGATTGGTGAAGCTCCAGCCCCATTCGTCGTAGATCATGAGTCCGAGTTCGTCGGCGAATTCGAGGGCGGCGGGCAGGATCGGCAGGTGGGCGTTGCGGATGATGTTGACGCCCTGCCGTTTAAATCCGGCCAGGTAATCGAAAAGCTTTTTGCGGTCCTCCTCCGGCGTCGCGCCGCGCCCGCCGAAATCGACCGAGCGGATGTTTTCGCCGAAGAGGTAGATGCGTTCGCCGTTCAGATGGAATTTGCCGTCGACGATTTTGAATTCCCGGAAGCCGAACCGCTCCACCGCGCCGGAGACCGCCTTGCCGCCGTCTTCCAGCGTCGCAGCGAGGTAATAGAGGAACGGATTCTGCGGCGACCAGCGGACCGGATTGTCGAGCTTCACCGCGGCATTCCCGGTGTTGACGCCCGGCTTGAGCGAGACGGCGAGTTCGGCTTTCCCCGCCGGACGGTTCGGATCGGCCTTGAGCGCGGTGACGGTGTTCAGCTTCAGGGTTCCCTCGAACGCTTTCCCGGAACGGTTGTCGATGGTGTAATCGACGCGGATGGAGTTGCTTGCGAGTTCCGGGGAGATCAGCATCGACTCGATGTAGACCGGCGGAACGATCGCCAGCTCCACGCTCTGCCACAGGCCGCCCTTGATGTTGCCCCAGCCCCACTGCGAGCCGTAGATATGCTTCGCCGCCGGAACGGTGCCGTGGGTGGTGCCGAAATCGGTGAGCACGCGGATCGCCAGCACGTTTTTGCCCGGTTTGACCGCATCGGTGACGTCGAATTCGCAGGGGGTGAAATCCCCCCGGTGCCGCCCGACTTCCTTGCCGTTGACGAACACCAGGCCGTCGTAGCCGATCACGCCGAAGCGGAGCAATACCCGCTTTCCGGCGATCTCTTTTTCGGAGAGTTCGAAGGTCTTGCGGTAGAACCCCTTCACATACGGCTCATTGCGCCGGTAGGCGTCGGGATACTTGCGGTACCAGTCGAGCGGAACGGCGATCGCATCCCACTTGGAATCGTCGAATCCGGGGGCCTGATACCCCTTGTCGAGATCGACGTTGTCGGCGAACGGCTTCGCCGCACGGACCGGCGGCAAGATCTTCCAGTCATCGCCGTCCAGAGAACGGACGGCGGTGAAAGAACCCGGCTTGACGCCGCCGACTGCGACCTCCGATTTGGAGACGGTGGTGGAGCCGAACGGAATTTCCGGACCGAGTTCGGGGTAGAACGGCGGAATCTCCGCCGCCCCGAGAATCATTGCGCCAAGCACAAAAAGGGTGGAAAGGCCAAAGCGTTTCATGAGATCTCCGGAGTTTTCTTACTTGACGTAGGAGTAGTCGAAGGGATGCGAGGACTGCGAACCGATCAACGTCTTGATGGCGTTCCAGTTCAAACTGTCGGCATGGCCGTCGTAGAAAACCAGGTTCACATTGTCCCGGTGCCGGTAGGCGAGCATGCCGACTCCGGTGGTCGCATCTTCCCGGCCCAGAGCGAAATATCCGCGGGTGGCATTGTTGGGGTCGTAATTATACAGCCAGTGGTCCAGCGCGTCGGCAAAAGCGGCCGACCGGGCCGGGCGCGCCAGTTTGGTCACTTTGTACGCCGTCCCCACCCAGGTGTTGCCCACGTAGAGCGAACGATAGGAGGCGCCGTAACTGAAATCCGCCCGGCCGCCGCTCATGGCGTCCTTGACCACCTCCCGTTTCATCCCGCCTTTGGACGAGGGACACAAAAGACCGGTTGCGAACAATTTCCTCTTGTTGCTATCGGTAACGTCGGAAGGAATCGTGAACGTGCCGAGCTCCTGGCGGAATGCGTCGTTGTACATCCAGGAGGGATTCACCGGAGCCCAGTAGTCGTCATGCGCCGCCGCATACAGACTGCCCGCCACTGCGTATTGCTTGAGGACATTGATGCAGGTCGTTTTCCGGGCGGATTCCCGCGCCTGATTCAGCGCCGGCAGCAGCATCGCCGCCAGGATCGCAATAATCGCGATCACCACCAAGAGTTCAATCAACGTAAACCGGATTCTTTTCATCTGTCTTCCTCCTGTTGCGATTGGGTTTGTCACTGACCTTACCATACCTTACCAAAATTATACCATAAAGGACAAGGAATGTCAATAGCAAAACCAAAAAAAATGCAAATAAGCAAGAAATTACGCAAAAAAAGAGAAATACACTTGACAAACTTCAAAAAACAGGGTACAATTAAGAGAAGAAAATGGTAAGGTAAGGTAACCGGATCAAATGGATGCTTTCAGAAACAACGCGCAGAAGCCGATCTATCAGCAGATCCGCGAGGACCTGTTGATGCATTTCCGGGAGACCGGAGAGGCGCAACTGCCTCCGGAGCGGGAACTTTGCCGCCGTTACGGCGTCTGCCGCCCGACGGTGCACAAGGCGCTGAGTTATCTGGTGGAGAACGAACTTATCGTGCGCCGTCCGGGGAAAGGCTCCTTCTTCCGCAGCCGCGAGGATGCACGCCCGCGGATCGCCTCGGGGATCAAGCTGGTCATCCGCCGTGACTGGAAGGATTGGAGCGGCGACAACTACTTCGGCATGACCGTGCAGGGCATTTGCGGAAGTCTGAACAAGCTCGGCGCCAACCTCACCATCGAGCAGTTCAACGACAAACTCCTGCTGGATCTGCTGCCGGAAGACGCGCCGCCGTCGATCTGGCTCTCCCCGGAAGGGGCGGAGCAGGAGGTGATCCGCACGCTCGCCGACGCAGGGCGCCCGGTCACGGTGATCAACCGTCTGATGCGCCACCCCGGGGTCAACGTCATCTCCGGCGATCACGAGAAGGACGGCGAAACCGCCGCCCGGTTCGCGCTGCAAAGCGGGTCCCGGCGCATCCTCTTCTTTCTGCAGGAGTCCGATTCCGGGCTGGCCCGCAGCCGCGAGGAGGGAATCCGCCACATCCTCGGCGAACAGATGCCGCTGCGGCGGATTTCACTGCCGGTACAGGCGCTCGAAGCGGCGATGGCCGCCGCCGCCGGAGAACTCCGCGCCGAGCTCATGAACGCGCTCATCCTGCTCAACAGCAAAGCTTTGCTTGAACCGGCGCTCAAACTCTTTCCGACGCCTGAAAACCTGTTGCTCTTCGCGGACAACACCGAGCCGCTGCTCTACGGGATCAACCTGATCGCCATACCCGTCGTGGAAATCGGCCGCCTGGCCGGGCACACCGCGGCGACCGGCAACCCGGAGTCTTCCCGCATCCTGCTGCCCGGAACCTTCTATCCAGCCCGGAAGCAGGGGTAACCCGCCGGAATCATTCCGGAAGCGGCGGCTCGTAGGCTTTGTCCCCCCCGAATCGCAGGTAGTCCCGGTATACCTTGATCAGCAGCAGAAATGCGGTCAGGGTGATCGCCCCGCCGAACAGGAACAGCCAGCGGTAATCATGGTCCAGGCAGTCGATGGCCATGCCGATCACCGGGCCGGCAACCATCGAACCGATCGCGATGACGATTCCGGTCGCCGAAGAGAACTGGGCGAACAGAACCTTGGGCAGCAGTCGCGGTCCGAGCGAAGCCGTCAGGGTGAAGTAGCTCCCCGAGATGATTCCGTGCAGGACGAAAATCGGCCCAAACCATCCGGCATCGGCCAGAAATCCCCACCCCGCCGCCATCAGGACAAGGTAGGCCGCCAGCCCGACCAGTCCGCAGCGCAGCGGATTGAAGCGGTCGGAAAGCATGCCGAAAAAATAACTGGCGACAAAAGAGAACAGATAAGTGACCACCAGAAAAAGCCCGTATCGGTCCATTCCGATCCCCAATTTCTGCGCGTACTGGATCGAAAAGAAGTTGATTGGAGCGAACGCGAGCATCGCCGCCGCCTGGGAAAGCATATACCAGCGGTAATAGGGCAACGAAAAACTCTGCCGGAAGTAGACGATGACGGAACGCATCACCCGCAGAAAAACCGATTGCGCGTACTGCCCGGAATCGCCTGCCGATTCCTCCTGAACCGGAGGAGGATAGACGCCTTCCTTCACCCGCCAGCAAAGCGAGAGCAGCCCGACGCCGTACAGCGTACCGATTCCGAGAAAGATGATCGGGGTGTGCGTCTCGACCTTGTCGATCAGCCAGGCGTTGAAGATCATCCCCGCGCCGAGGCTGACCATCCGGAACAGAGAAAAAAATCGCCCCAGCAGCTCATGCGGAATCACATCGTTGGCCAGCGCACTGAACAGGGATGACGAGAGCGTGGTCCCGAAATCCAGCAGCACCCAGGCGACGCAGAAAAAGACCAGCTGCGCGGCATGAACCGGAATCGCCGGGATGAGTCCATGCAGCCAGCCGCCCAGAACCACGGTAAAACCAAGGACAAAAAGCCCGGCGACAATAAACGGCGTGGTGAACAAGAGAAATGGAATCCGCCGCCCCCACCGTCCCCGATGCCGGTCGGAGAGATAGCTGATGATCGGCGAGAGAAACAGGTTGGTGAAATTCGGAAACGAGACGATCACCAGTCCGTAGACGAATTCCGAAACGCCGATCCGCTTGATGAGCAGCGTCGCGGCGGGGCCGACCGCTCGATCCTTCAAAGCCCAGGGGAAATCCCCCCACAGCAGCCAGAACCCGAGCAGGACCAGGCCTCCGGCGGTATAGGTCAGGCTTCCCGCGTGCCACAACTTCTTCTGCGGCGGGGGCGCCGGTTCTGCGCCGTCGGCTTGCTCCATCGGTTCCATTTCGTTCTCCAGTGATTCCGGTTCGGGATTAGGGGGCCAATTGAATTATAGTATCCTGCCCACAGTGAGATTTCAATCGAAAATGAGATCATTCCGGCGAAAAAGGACGGCGGACAATCGAAGCCGACGCCGTTGAAACGGCGGGATATCCGGGACGGCCGAAAAGCGGCAGAGCCGCGCCTTTTCCCCGCTTCAGGCCCCGGGAATGAATTTGACGGAGAAGCTCACCGCGCCCTGCGCATCGGGCGTCACGGCGAAGCGCAGCATTTTCACTTTCCCGGTCTCCTGGTCGTAGGGTTTCAGAAACTGCTTCTCGGGAATGACCTCCCAGTCGGACGGTACGCTTTTCTCCAGGCGGAGCGTCGCGCCGTTCTGCCGGAGCAGCAGGGAACCGTCCGGCTGCGCCTCCACCTCGGCCCGGGTGCACATCTGCCAGCGGACCGGCAGGTTTTCCCTGATTCCGGTGATCCGGTCGGAGAGCACAAGCGTGCGGTTTTCAAGCAATTCCGCCTTTCGGACAACCTCTCCGGCGGAGTCGGAATAGGCCGCGGTGAGATCGGCGACGATGGTGCGATCGGTCGCTTCGACGATTTTCCCGGAATTGCGGACCAGTTGCGCCCGGTCCCCGAAGCGCAGGATGTTGTGACTCTCCATCCCGTATCGGAACACGGACCAGCGGCTGCTGTTCTGCTTCATGTCCCAGAGGGAGACGACCTTCTCCAGCTTGGAATAATTCTGCGCGCCGAGGTCCATCGCCCAGCGAACGCCGTCGCTTTCATAGAGAAATGCGCCGCAGTCCATATGGCCGTGATTCCGCGCCGGATTGCCGACGGTCATGCCGAAGTAGACGGCGCGCGGCGTCCAGTCGGAGCGCATCACCGCAATCGGAGAGGCGGCCTCCGAGCCGCTGAAATAGGAGAGCGGCGCGGAAACCGCCTCCTTCTCCGAAGCCGGCGGACAGGTCATGACCAGCGGCAGCAGTTTTTCGTCGTCGATCCGGGTCGACGATGCCGCGCGGCCATACTGTTCGAGAATCCCGACCTCCCACGGCCGCAGGTAATCCGGCCGCCCGAACCGTCTGGCCAGACTGAACATCGCATAGGAAAACTGCCGCTTCGCATAGGTGTGAATGTCGGCGCAATTGAACATCAGCCCGGAGGGGGCGGTCATCGCCTGCATGTAGTCTCCGGAAAAGGCGAGGCCGGGAATCTCCGCCAGCCCGAAACTCGTCCCCAACGCCCGGTCCAGCAGATCGAGCGCCAGGGTCGCGTAATCCATCCCGTAAACCCAGTAACCGGGCCCTTCGGGATAGGCGCCGCGGGGATTGCAGGAGTAGGAGACCGAATTCTGAAGCCGGACCACCGCCCGGACGATGGTCTTCCGCGCCAGCTCCGGGTCCAGTTCGGCGATCGCCAGCGCTCCGGCGATCAATCCGCCGTGGCAGATCTGGTTCCAGTTGTTCGTGGTCGAAACCCACCACATGTCGCGGGAGTTCTGAAACGAGGGGAGAATTCCTTTGTCGCGGATCGCGGCGGCGATTGTCCGGCGCTCCTCCGCGGTCATCCGGTCGTAGAGCCAATCGTAGCCGAGGGCCACCGCAAAGGTCAGCTCGGCGGTATCCAGAAAGTGTTTGGGATTCCAGTCCGGATACGCGGCGGCGTTGAGCATCTCGTCGATCGCGCGCCGGGCATAGCGGGGATCGCCGGTCAACGCATGGGCGACGGCCAGAGTATGGATGCGGAGCTCAATCTCCTGCGAGGTCTGCGACATGCGAAGCGGGTCCTGCATGACCCGCTCTTTCGGAGGGAGCGCCAACAGGGCGTCGGCATTGCCGACAATCCGTTTCCCGAGCGCCTTCCCCCACGGGGTCCGCGCCGCGGCGGCGATCCCGTCGAAATCCCCGAGCAGAATCCGGGGGTGGCGCGCATCCATCGCCGACAGCGCCCGGCCGACGGCCGCGTCGACGCCGCCCGGCTGCGAAACAAGCCGGAACGAAAGTTCCGCCGTCTCGCCTCCATTCTGCGTTCGCTTCGGGGAAATCCTCAGCCGGTAGGCGTTGGCGGAGGTGAACAGCTCGAACCGCAAATCGCCTTCCAGCGTCAGGGTCCGGCTTGACAGCGGGAACGAAACCTGTTTCGCTCCGTTCCATTTTCGGGATTTGAACTCCTTTTCGTTGCGCGGCAACTCGACGGTCTCCCCGTCGACGGTGCAGGCGCGCCCCCCGGCTTCGGCAGCCGGGATACTGACATTGAGCACCAGCATACCGTTGAGTTTGCGGTCGGCTTCGAGCCGGTAGGAGACCGTCACTGCATCAGGGCCGGACGCTTCGACGACTTCGCTCACCCGGTATTCGAACCCGTCCAGCAGCTTCCAGCCGGCCTTCAGCTCGTAGCGGTCGGCTTCGCTTTTCGGATACCCTTCAAGCGGGACGAGCGCGGGAGGTTTCTGGAACGTCGGCTTCCAGTTCTGGTAGGTCATCAGTTCCATCCCGATGCCGCTCCCGGCATCGATTCCGCCCTCGGCGGAAATCCGGAACCCGGCGGGAAAGGCGAAACAGGCCAACGGAGCGGCAAGCACGGCGATCATCAGTCGGATTTTTTTCATTGCAACATTCTCTTCTCTGTAAACACTCAGTTGCCGCGGCGATAGGAATGGAACCACAGGCACATATTGTACGAGGCGTAGGTTTCCCACTGTTTGGCGGTGCGGTTGTTGACCGTCCGCACGGCTCCGTCCTGATACAGGAGGTTCGACTGGAACATGTGAGCATGAAACTGCTTGTTGAGGGAGACGAACTCATCCGCCGCCATCACCCGGCCGGGCTGGATCAGCCGGTAGCTGCTGGTCTGGTTCTCGCTCCAGCGTCCGTACACGTCTTCGAAGCGGAACGGGTTGAACCGGTAGCTGGAAAGCAGCCAGCTTGAGCAATACTTCGTCGCGTAAGACATGTTGTAGAGGTTCGGAGCCACGGCGTCGGCGGTGCGGTTCGGGCATTCGAAGGTCCTGGCGCCGACGTACCGGGTTTCGCACAGCGTCTTCCCCATCGCATAGTTGTTGTTCGCCTGGCGGAAGCGATGCGTTCCCAGCACGTTATCGTTGTTGTTCGAGCCGGTTGGCGCGTAGGGGAACCAGCCGTTGTAATCTCCGGCGTAGAGCGCGATTCCGCTGCCCAGCTGTTTCAGGTTATTGATGCACCGGGTCGTTCGCGCCCGGTCGCGCGCCTTGTTCAACGCGGGCAGCAGCATGGCCGCGAGAATGACGATGATCGCAATCACAACCAGAAGTTCGATCAGTGTAAAACGGTTCGGCGAATGAGTTCTCATTTGGTCAGATCTCCTTGTGATATCGGCAACTTGAGTTGATGCACAAATCGGCCCCGAAGATGCGGGAGCACACCCGGGTTTCCGGCTTCTCGATCCGCTGGACGGTATGCAGGAGCGCGGCCTCCCCCATCTGGTACAGCGGCATGCGGATGCAGCTGATCGGGAAATCGATGACCGGGTTGTCGGTCATATCGTCGAAACAGAGAATCGAAATGTCGTCCGGAATCCGCATTCCGACCCGTTCCGACGCGATGACGAAAGTGGGAATCAGGATTCCGAACAGAAAGAAAGCCGCCGTCGGACGGTGCTTCTTCAGCATTCCGGACAGGACGTCGACGTTCAGGTCGTGCCAGATCAGATGTTCCGGAACCGGCAGGTTCCGGGCGGCGAACGCCTGGTAGAATCCGTTCTGGCGCTGTTCCATCGACGGCGAATACCCGCCGCCGACCAATGCGATGTCGCGATGTCCGCAAAGCAGCAAATACTCGACTGCGCGTCGCGCCTCCTGCGTGTAATCCACCGAAAACGTGGATATCCGGCGCGAAGGCGGCTGCCGGTTGATCATCACCACCGGCTTGCCGCTCTCCGCCAACTCCGCGTAGTTCGGGAAAAACTCGTCGCGCCCCCACATGATCAGCATTCCGTCGATGTTCCGGCGCGAAAGGTTTTCCACGTCGTTGACATCGACCATCTCCAGGCGGCAGTTCGTCCGCTGCGCCGCGTCGCTGATTCCCTGCATCAGGTGCTTATGGTAATAAAATCCCCAGTCCGGCAGGATGGAATCCACTCCGATCGTCAACTGCCGCTTGTGCCCGTCCGGATTCGGAGTCGAGCGCAGCACCTCCCAGCCGACGCCCGCCTTGCTGACGATCAGCCCCTTGTCCGCCAGCATCTGCAGAACCTTCCGGGCCGTGGTCCGGCTGATTTCGTATTTCTCGGCCAGCTTGTTCTCGGGCGGCATCAGCTGGCCGGGCTGCAGCATCCGCCCCTCGATCCGTCGGCAAAGCTCTTCGTATACGGCGCTGTATGCGATTTTCGGCATGGAACCCCATCCTTTTCTATACATGTCTATGCAATCATGTTTATATTATACCAAACAACGGGGGGAATGTCAATAGGCAAACAAATCTTTTCCCGAAAAAAGGAATGCCGGGCGCAGGCCGTCCGGCATGGCAGATCGCCTCTGAAACCGTGTCACATTTTCTGCAACAGGGATTCGCGGAAGGCGCGCGGCGAGAGCTGATATCTCGCCTTGAACTGGTTGGAGAAGAAGAACTGGTTGGCGTATCCCAGCCGGGTCGAGATCTCCTTGATCGAGTAGTGCGACTGCGCCAGCAGGTCGCGGGCGATCTGGAGCCGTTTGCGGATCAGGTAATCGGCGGGCGAGCAGTCGAAGTATTTGCGGAACATCCGGAAAAGCGTGCTCCGGCTGATGCCGAACCTTTCGCAGATGGTTTCCGCGGTCGGGTTGCCGATGAGATTTTCTTCGAGATAACCGAGAATCCGGTTGAATTCGGGCGGCATCCCGGCGATCTTGATGTCGGCGGCGAGCTCGAGCAGCAGTTGATACGCCTGCGACGAGCTGAAATTGAGATACCCCGGGGAACGTTCGTCCCCGGCTTCGTAGACCCGGTCGAAATACCCGGCGATCAGTTCCGCATCGGCGGGCTTGAGGGTATCGACCTCCGCCCAGCCGCCCGCCGAAAGCAGCGAAGAAAGCATATACCCGCCGATGATCATGACCTTCTTGCGGCAGTATTCCCGCGCGGCCATCTGGTAATCCGCGCCGGGCTGGATCACCAGCAGTTCGCCCGCCCCCACATGGTACCGGTTGCCGCGCTGGGTGAATTCGAGGCTCCCCTCGCAGATCAACTCGAGGCTGAAGATGTTGGTTCTTTTCCGATAGCGCGAGCAGCCCTCGACCCATTCGTCGTCGCCGCAGACGATCACCTTGAGCGGCCAGCGGCTTTCGAATTCGATGTTCGAATTCAAAATGAAATGGTGTCGCGGAAACTTGCCGACATCGGTGCCACCCAGGATGGATTCGCCTTCGTGCTTTTCCGTGATCCGCCTGGAATTTCCGATTGACCTCATCCGGGCTCCCTTGCATATGAATTTGAAACAATAACGTATATTTTACATATAAACTACTGTTGCTTATTTTTCAATATGGAGCCAAAATATATATAGAAAAAAGAGAGCGAGGTCGATTGTGAGATATGTATTGGACCAGTTGGAAGAAGAGGCCGGAAGGATCGGCCGAAGCGGTTGGCGCCCGATGCTGCGATATGTGGCGGGGCTGCACGGGCGCTCGATCAAGGCGCCCCGGTTTCCACTTTCGCTCCCGTGGGAGGAGATCGGACCGGGCTATGCCTCCGGGCCCGCGTTCGGACACTGGGATATCGTGCACGCCGTCATGGATTCGTTGCCGATCGAGCCGGAACATGCGGCGAACCAGATTCGCAACGTGCTTTCCATGCAGCAGGCGGACGGCCTGCTCCCCGGCAGCATCTGGATGGGCATTGATCCCCCGGCCTGGAATCTCAAGGGGCATCCTCCGGTCTGGGTCTATGCGGTGGAAGAGTATTGCCGGCTGCAACGCGACGACCGGTTCGCCGCCGAGTGTTTCGAACCGCTCCACCGCAACATCAAATGGTACGAAGCCCGTCGGAGAAGCGCAAACGGCGGATTCTTCTACACTTACGACGCCTGCTGGGAGAGCGGGGTGGACGAGGGAATCCGCTTCGACCGAAGCCTTCCCGATTCCCGGGCCGCGGTCGACGCGACCTCGCATGTGTTCTGGCTCTACCGGCATGCGGCGCGCTGGGCGGAGAAAATCTCCCCGGCGAACCGGAACGAGTACCGGGAGAAAGCCGAACAGCTCCAGACGCTGATTCAATCGTCGTTCTTCGATGCGGAGACCGGCTTCTTCCACGACAGCTGGAGCGTCGGGAACCCGGAACTGCGCCGCCTCAGTATCGAGGGAATCTGGCCGCTGGTGACCGGAGCGGCTTCACCGGAGCAGGCGGAACGGGCGATCGATGAAAACCTGCTGGAACCGCAACGTTTCTTCACCGTTCATCCGCTCTCCTCGGTGGCGGTCTGCGAACCCGCGTTCGAGCCGCGCATGTGGCGCGGACCGGCATGGAACAGCATGACCTGCTGGGCTGCCGTCGGCTGCATGAAATACGGCCGGTATGATGCGGCGGAGAAACTGCTGGAACGCGCGCTCGACGCCTCCGCCAGGCAGTTCCAAAGGACTGGAACGATCTGGGAATTTTACGATTCGCTCGGCGGCGAGCCGGAAAAACTCCACCGCAAGCCAGGCTACGATCGCCCCTGTCACGACTATCTCGGCCACAACCCGCTGATCGCCATGACCCGGCTCTGGGAGGAGTGTCACAGCCTGTCGCTGATGACCAGCAGCATCCGGGAAAAAAAGGAAGCCGCGGCAGCCGTAGCCAATTGAAAAAGAGGTTTGTACGCAGTAATACGCTTTTCAGAATGAGAACTCACAAATACTGCATTTTTACTGTGTCTGAGCAACCTTGTCATCTTGCCCGTTACCTCTGGTAGCGAGCAAGATAACAAAATCACTCAGCCTGTGTAAAAATTTCATCTTTGCAATTTCTCATTCTGAAAAGCGTATAAGTTGCGATTGAGTTTCAGCAAATAAAAAAATGAAGGGGAATCCGGAAAGTTTCACACGGCAATGGATCGAAGATTTTTCAAGAATTCAGAAAGGGATCGGAACATGAACCGCAAAGCACATTTCACCTTGATTGAGCTCCTGGTCGTTATCGCCATCATCGCCATCCTGGCTTCGATGCTGCTGCCCGCGTTGAGTGCCGCGCGGGAAAAAGCCCGGACCACTTCGTGCATCAACACGATGAAACAACTCGGCATGGCCTTGAACGGATATCTGGGCAATAACCGCGGAATCATCACCGTCATGGACCAGAATTGGAACATGTACTGCTATGGAAAAGTCGACAAAGACGGCCACCTGTCCTATGTCTGGGAGGCGCTCGGCATGGGAGCGGGCGCCTGCGCGGACTACAGTACGGTTCCGATCTCGAAAATATGCCAGTCCACATGGATCAAATCAGGCCGGCTGCCCTGTGCCGCTTACGGAAGCTGCGCGAGCAAGCCGAAACACATCCGGTTCTTCAGCCTCTACTCGATGCGGACGGACAACAATACCAAAGCCAATGTGAACAGCGGCGACTACTGGGTTCACAAGCTGAGCCGCGTCAAAATGCCGTCCGCGTCCGCATTCTGGACGGAAGGGTTTCCGCAGTTTCAGAAAACCTCCGCCCTGTTCAACCTGAGCCTCACGAACACCGGCGCCTGGAGCCATCAGGCGAGAAACAACGTGCTCTACTTCGACGGTCACATCGGTTCCGTCAGGCACGGAGCGGTCACCTGCGCGCATTCCGGAGCAAGCACCAGCGATGCGAGCTGTTCGGTATGCCGGTTCTGGTTCCCCTACCTGTAAATGAGAAAGTGCTGATCAGATGTTGAAAAAAATCACACTGCTTGCCCTCCTGGCGGGGTTTTCCTTCTGCTGCCCGGCGGAGCCCCTCGGAAGCTGGACGTTCGAAAAGAGAAAACCGAAGGGGCTTTCCTATCCGGCCAAAACCGTCTCGTTCCAAGTCCCCGGATCGATTCGGACTCCGGACGACCAGCCTTGCGGAGAGTTCAAACTGTCCGAGACCGCTCCGAATGCCTCTGCTTGGAGCATTCAAATCAATTTCGCCTCCGACCAGCAGGTCTCGACAGGAACGAAGTACCGGGTCTCCTTTTTCCTTCAGGGAGAACCGGCCGGAGAGATCGGAGTCAGCTGCTCTCAGGGAAAAGCGCCCTGGAAAACCATCGGAACCTCCGGCAAGACGCTTCGTTTCGGCAAGGAGTGGGTCAAAGCGGAATTCGAATTTACCGCCAAAGAAGATTACACCGGTCCGCTTCGGACCCCGATGCTGATGGCCGGGCAGCTCCCGGCGGGAACCGTCCTGCGGATCGGTCCGGTTACGCTTGAGAAAATGAAGAGCGCCCTGCCGCTTTCGCTGAATCCGTCCTGGACGGTGTTCTCCTCGCCCAACCTCGCCGGAGTCTCGCTGGACCGGCTCACCGCAATTCCGCAGACCCTCGGCGGAGCGAAGGCGCAAACGGTTTCGCTGACGGAGAACACGCTCGATCTGACCTCGTTCAACCGGACATTCAAGGAAAAAACGCCGGCGGTCCTGTTCAACGAATTCACCGCGCCCGAAGACGGCACGATGCAGATAGGATGTTCGGCGGATTACTGGTTCGAATTTCTCGTCAACGGGAAATGTGTCTATGACACCCTTCTGACCGGGAACCGGGTAACCCCCACCCGTCCGGCCGATCATGTGTTCAACTTCCCGGTGAGAAAAGGGAAAAACCTGATTGTGGTAAAAGTGCTCAGCGGTTCCAAAGGGTGGAAATTCATCTGCGGGCCCGTTTCGTTCCGGGAGAAGATCAACCGGATCACGGAAATCCGTGCGAGCCGGGAGTGGCGCCCGATCAAAATGGATCAGGTGGAATGGAAAAACATCACGCCGCAGCGGATCGACCAGTTCAAAATCATCCCCGGCAGCGCGCTTGACCTTTCCCGCCAGTTTCCACAGTTCGACATCGACCGCAACGGCCGCCTGGTCGCGACGAAAGAGGGCGAACTGGTCTTTGAAAACGCCTCTTCCGAACCCGTCCGCCTGCGCGGATTCAACTTCACCCCGGGCAGCTGGCAGCATCACTTCTTCGCCATGAGCCACAAGGAGATCGAAGAACTGACCGAACAGATCCGGCTGCATGGAATGAACCTGCTGCGGATTCATTTCCTGGATATGGCGCTCACCGGGAAGAACGGCCTGCCGAAGCAGGGAAAGGATCGCAAATTCCTTCACGAAGTGCCGATGAACCTGACTCCGGAAACGCTGCCGATCGACAAAGCGTTTCTCGATCGATTCGACTACTTTGTCAAATGCTGCCGCGATCGCGGCATCTACCTCATGCCCGACCTGATGACCGATGCGCGCGGAGCCTGGACCACCGCGGTTCAGACTCCCGACATGCGGGAAAGCATGCGGTACGGGCTCATGATCTCCGACCAATACCGGAAACACTGGAAAGCCGGAGCGGAATTCCTGATCAACCATGTCAACCCCTATACCGGGAAAAAACTGTTCTCCGACTATCAGTGCATCGGGATCACGTTCTTGAATGAGCAGGAGCATCTGTTTTCGGCGAAATCGATCGGCACATTCACTCCGGAATGGAGGAAATTCCGCAACCCGGAACATCCGGAGCAGGTTCGGGCATTCAATATGGAACTGCTGACCGAACAATCCGAAGAAGGAGATGCCGCCCGGAACTATCTGCGGGGAAAAATCGCCGAGATGAACCGGTTTTATCTCGACGCCGCAAAGGAATTCGGGTTCAAAGGGCTGGTCACCCAGTGGGATATGTTCATGCGGAACCTGGAAGGCGACGCCCGGTCCGGAATGTCCGTCGTGGCGATGCACACGTACTTCGCCCACCCCAACCAGACGGAACTCTCTCCGGCCGATTACCCGCAGAAATTGACCTACGGCTCATGGTTCAAGGGAAAAATGGACTCCGTGGCCCAGAGTTCCTCGATTGCCGCAAAAAATTCCTATCTCGGCCGGGCCGCGGCCACCAGGGTGCCGGAGAAACCGTTCCTGATGACCGAGTATTCCCACACCGCCTACAACCGGTTCTCCCATGAGGCCGGATTGATGATGGGCGCCTATGCCGCGCTCCAGGGGTGGAATGCGCTGACTCCGCACGCCAATACCGTCGAGCTCTATTACGAGCCCCTGCGGTCCGGTTCGTTCGACAACGGAATCAACCAGATGGCGAATCTCTCCTCCCTGCTTACGGCATTCGCCTGGCAGCGCGGCGATGTGGCGACGGCGAAACACCTGGTCAATTACCGGATCGGCGAAGACGTCCTGAAATCCCCCAACCTGATGGCCGCCATCGGGAGCGGATACAGCGCGCTTTTCATGCTGACGAAGATCGGTGCGACCTACACGCCCGAGCCGGTCGACGCCGCGCTCGAAATCAAGCCGGAATATTTCTCCGGAGTCAAAGGCATGAATATGTACGCCACGCTCGGGGCGGAGCGCGCCGAACAGGACAACGCCTTGCGCAACCTGGTGGCCACCCTGAAGGAAAAGAAGATTCTTCCTCCCGGCAACCGCACCAATGTGGCGGCGGGAATCTTTCAGAGCGAGACCGGCGAAATCACCGCGGACACGGAACACAATACCATGACGGTCGTCTCCCCCCGTCTTGAGGGCGCCGTCCTCAAGAAGGACCAGCCGGTGAAACTGGACGCGCTGGAAATCGTTTCGGCCAGCATCCCCTGTTCCATCAGCGCGATATCGCTGGACAAAAACCAGACTCTTTCCCGCAGCGGCGACATTCTCCTCGTCGTGGGAACCATGGCCGTCGCCGAGGGGGCGGTGTTCTCGACCGAATCGTTCCATGAAGAGCTCGATGTCGGCGGGCTTCAGCTGCTCTACCGTTCCGGGAAATTTGTTCTGAAACTGAAAACCGCCCAAAAGAAGGCGCCAAAAGTATATGCCCTCAATCTGAACGGATCGCGCGAATGTGAAATTCCGGCGACGTTCGACAACGGGACATTGCTTTTGACCCTCGATACCACGGCGCTCAAATACGGTACGCCGTATTTTGAAATCGTCTACTGAACGAATTTCCGCCAGTCGCCGAGTCCGGTGATGTCGCGGCCCTGTGCCGCGACCGCCGGTTCGGCGAGAAATCCGCACACCTTGCGGCCGTCGGCAAGTTCGATTTTGCCGATGCCGAGCGGAGCCGGAATCCCGGCGACGAATTTCCCGAACGCGGAATACGGCAACTCGTAGAGTTCCAGATAGATCGAACTCCCCGACATGCCGCGGATCAGTCCGGGTTTCCAGACAACGCCGTCGCGGAACGCGTACATCCGGTACGCCGGAGCAGTGGCAGATTCCGCAACAAACCTTGCGCCAAGTGCTTCCAGCTCTCCATGCAGCGGGAATCCGCGCAGGTGCGCGCCGCAGACCGCCAGCGTGACAGTCCCGTCTTTCAGGTTCGAAGCGTCGTGCAGTTCCCCGGCCAGCGCCAGCAGCCGGCGGTCGCTCCCCGCCTTGCCCGCCAATGTCACCCCGAAGGGAACGTTCGAAGTCATCGCCGCCGGAACCGCCACCGCAGCGTAATCCAGCAAATTCATGTAGTTCGTATAGTAGCCGAGATTGGTGTTGAGCGCCACCGGATCGGCATTGACCTCGGCGATCGTGTAACAGGTTCCGGCGGTGGGGGTAAGCAGGACATCGACCGAATCCATCACCGCGTCGGCGGCACGCTTGAGCTCCTGGAGCCGGTACATCGCCCGGAACGCCTCATAGGCGGGCATCTCCTTGCCGGATAGGATGATCCGGCGTGTCGTCTCCAACGCCGCGTCGGGATGGGCCTCGATGAATTCGCCGACCGCCGCGTAGCGCTCGTTGACCCACGGGCCGCTGTAAAGCAGTTCCGCCGCCGCGATGAACGGCGAAAAATCGACTTCGGCCTTCGTGAAGCCGGAGGCCTCCAGGAGTTCGACGGCGCGGAAGAACGCATCGCGGTATTCGTTGTTTCCGAAGAACTTGAGCTGCTCCGCCTGCGGCACGCCGAAGCGTCGCCCGGTACCGAACGCCGGGTCGAGTTTGCGGCTGTAGCAGTCGGCGGGGTCGAATTCCGCCGCGACTTCGAACACGGTTTCGGCGTCGCGGCAGTCGAGCGCGAAGATCGACACGCAGTCGAGGCTGCGGCAGGCGGGGACCACCCCGGAACAGCTCAGCAGCCCCTTCGACGGCTTGAGCCCGACGAGGTTGTTGAACGCCGCCGGAACCCGCCCCGAACCGGCGGTGTCGGTGCCGAGCGAGAAGGAGCAGCAGCCCGAGGCCACGGCGACCGCCGAACCGCTGCTCGACCCGCCGGAGATAAACGCCGGGTCGAAGGCGTTCGGGCATGCGCCGTAGGGAGAACGCGTCCCCACCAGCCCGGTGGCGAACTGGTCCAGGTTGGTCTTGCCGAGCGGGACCGCCCCGGCGGCGATCAGGCGCTCGACCACGAAGGCGGAACGCTCCGGCACATAGGCGAACTCCGGGCAACCGGCGGTGGTCGGCACCCCGGCCAGATCGATATTGTCCTTGATGACGAACGGGATGCCGTAGAGCGGCAGCGACGCCGGGTCGAGCGCTTCGAGGCGCTCGGCGTATCCGGCCAGCGCCGCCGCGTCGAGCCGGTGAATCCACACCTCGCGCGGCGCGCGGTCCGCCGCCTCCACACACCGGCGGATCACGTCGGAGACGCGGAACTTATTCGCCAGATAGCCTTTGCGCAATGCGCCGATCTGCAAATCAAGTTTCATACCGCCGCCTCCATTTCCGGCATCACCGTGCACATAAGCTGGCCGCCGTCCACGGTGTCGCCGGGGGCGGCGAAGAGCTGGGCGACAGTTCCGGCGCATCCGGCGGTGACGGAGATTTCGGTTTTCATGCTCTCCAGCACCGCGACGACGGTGTCGGCGGAAACGGAATCGCCCACTTTGACATTGCTTTTCCAGACATTCCCGGCGACCGGGGCGCTGACCGATACGGAGCCGTCGAGCGGTTCGGCGGCGTCCCCCGCGCCGTGGCTGGTGGACTCGGACTCGTAGGTGAGCAAGTTGTTCTCCACCCAGTAGCGGTATTCGGCGTCGAAGGCCGCTTCCCGGCGGGCGTTGAACGCTTCGATCTCCGCGCGGTGCTCTTCCCGGAAGCGGGTGAATTCGTCGATGTCGAACACCGTCTTCTCGATCTTGAGCGAGGCGCGCCCGGCGACGAAGTCGCGCCGCAGCCGCAACAGCTCCTCCGCCGAAACCGGGTAGAAGCGGATCTGGTCGAAACAGCGCAGCAGCCACGGTTTGCCCGGTTCGAATTCACGGGTGACGTTGTAGCGGTTCCACATCTGGACGGTGCGGCCGACGAACTGGTAGCCGCCGGGGCCCTCCATGCCGTAGACGCACATGTAAGCGCCGCCGATGCCGACCGCGTTCTCGGGCGTCCAGGTCCGCGCCGGGTTGTATTTGGTGGTGACCAGCCGGTGGCGGGGATCGACCGGCGTCGCCACCGGCGCGCCGAGGTAGACGTCGCCGAGGCCCATCACCAGATAGCTCGCGCCGAAGACGATCTTCTTCACCTCTTCGATGCTGTCGAGGCCGTTGACGCGGCGGATGAATTCGATGTTGTTCGGGCAGCACCACGGGGCGTCTTTGCGGACCGACGAGGTGTATTTTTCGATGGCCAGCCGGGTGGCGGGATCGTCCCAGCTGAGCGGCAGGTGGACGATCCGCGACTCGACCCGGCGCGGGCGGTTCGCCTTGAGTTCGGCGAGGAACGATTCGATGGTGGCGAGCAGTCCGGCGCGGGTGAGACGCCGCCCGTCGTAATGAATCTGGAGCGAACGGATTCCCGGCGTGAGGTCGATGATTCCGGGGATGTGCTCCTCCTCGAACTTAAGCCCCCAGGCGTGGACCGTGAAACGCTGCGCGAGGTCGAGCCGGGGTTCGCCGAACTCCATCAGCAGGTATTTATCGCCCGCCTGACGGCAGACGATGCGTTCACCGGGATCGTCGGCGTTGAATTCGGCGACGACAGGCGGACACGCTCCGAGCGGCGCGGCGGCAGGAATCCGCGGCAGGGCGCACCCCGTCGCGATGCTGTCTAGCACGCCCGCTTCGAGTTCGGCGGCGACATCGGCGGTCACCGGGACGAACTTCACCGTATCGCCGGGACGGAGCTGGCCGACCTTCCAGAGTTCGGCGTCGACCACCGTCACCGGGCAGACGAAGCCGCCCAGGCTGGGACCGTCCGGGCCGAGGATCACCGGCATGTCGCCGGTGAAGTCCACCGCGCCGACGGCGTAGGCGTTGTCGTGGATGTTCGACGGGTGGAGCCCCGCCTCGCCGCCGTCGGTGCGCGCCCACTCCGGCTGCGGACCGACCAGCCGGACCCCGGTGCGCGAGGAGTTGAAGTGGACCCGCCACTCCGCCGCGAAGAATTCGGCGATGTCCTTGCCCGTGAAGTACTCCGGCGCGCCGTGGGGACCGTACATCACGGCGATCTCCCAGGCGTTCGGCACGGCGGGAACCGCCTCCGGTTCCAGTTTGGCGTAGGCGCGTTCTTCGGCGAATTCGTTGCCGATATGGAGCACGTCGCCCGCCACCAGCGCCCGCCCGGCGTGTCCGCCGAACCGGCCGAGAATGAAGGTCGAGCGGCTCCCCATGTAGGCGGGAACGTCGATGCCGCCGCGCACGGCGAGGTAGAGCCGGTGTCCATGCGGCGATTTTCCGCAGCGCAGCACGTCGCCGCCGGAAACGCGGAACGCCTCGTAAACCGGAACGGCTTTCCCGTTCAATTCGACTTCGAAGTCGCCGCCCGCGAGCGCGATTTCCGTATCGGTCCGGAAGAGGAAAGTCCCGCCGCGCATGGTCATTTCGAGCGCCGCCGCGTCGTCGCGGTTGCCGACCAAGCGGTTGGCCAGCCGGAAGTTGAGCGAATCCATCGGGCCCGAGGGCGGCACCCCGACGCCCCAATAGCCGGTACGGCCGGGGTAGTCCTGCACCGTGGTCTGGGTTCCGGCGTCGATCACCTCGAAGGCGGGCGAGCGGAAGGTCATCGTCTTGAGCAACCCGGTGCAGACGCGCCCGGCACGGAATTCGTCGTTCTCCAGCACGCCGCGCAGCAGCGCGAGGTTGGTCTCGAAGCCGTCGAGGCGGGTTCCGGCCAGCGCGGAAGCCGAGGCGGCAATCGCCGCCTCGCGGGTGGGCCCGCCGACGATCAGCTTGGCCAGCAGCGGGTCGTAGAAGGCGCTCACCTCGGTGCCGGTCTTCACCCACTTGTCGCAGCGGATTCCTTCCGGAAAGACGGCGCTGGTGATGGTGCCGCTGGAGGGGCGGAAGTCACGTTCGGGGTCCTCGGCGTAGATGCGGAACTCCATCGCGCACCCGGCCGGCTTCAGCTCTCCGGCGGAGGCGGCGGGGTCGAGTCCGGCGGCGAGTTCGATCATCCAGCGCACCAGATCGACGCCGAAGACCGTCTCGGTCACGCCGTGTTCGACCTGAAGCCGGGTGTTGACTTCGAGGAAGTAGAACTTCCCGCAGCTGACGTCGTAGATGAACTCCACCGTCCCGGCGGAGCGGTAGGAGACCTTTTCGGCCAGCCGTTTCGCGGCGGCGTGGAGGGCGGCGCGGGTCGCTTCGGGAATGCCCGGCGCGGGGGTCTCTTCGACCACCTTCTGGTTGCGGCGCTGGACCGAGCAGTCGCGCTCGCCCAAGACGGCGACGCCGCCGCGGCCGTTGCCGAAAATCTGGACTTCGATGTGGCGCGAGGTCTCGATGTACTTTTCAAGGAAGACGCCCGCGTCGTTGAAATAATTGGCCCCCATGCGCCGGATCGAGTCGAAACTGCCCGAGAGCTCCGCGTCGTCGCGGCAGATGCGCATCCCGATGCCGCCGCCGCCGGCGGTGCTCTTGAGCATCACCGGGTAGCCGATGCGGCGCGCCTCGGCGAGCGCTTCGACGCAGCTGTCCAAAAGTCCGCTGCCGGGCACCAGCGGCACCCCCGCCGATTCGGCGATGGCGCGGGCGCGGTGCTTCAGCCCGAAGTCGAGGATGTGGCGGTTGGCGGGTCCGATGAAGACGATCCCCGCCGCTTCGCATTTCGAGCTGAAATCGACGTTTTCGCTCAGGAACCCGTAGCCGGGGTGGACCGCTTCGACGCCGTGGGAAGTCATGATCTCCATCAGGACTTCGACATTGAGATAGCTCTCCCGCGCCGGAGCGGGCCCGAGGCGGTAGGCCTCGTCGGCCAGCGCCACGTGTTCGGCGTCGGCGTCGGCGTCGGAGTAGACCGCGACGGAGACGACGCCCATTTCGCGCAGCGTCCGGATGATCCGGCAGGCGATTTCGCCGCGGTTGGCAATCAATACCTTGCTGAACATGGTTACTCTCCCTTCCCCCAGACGGTCATTTTGACCGGAGTCGGGTTGTAGGCGTTGCAGGGGTTGTTGAGCTGCGGGCAGTTGGAGACGATGACGATCGTGTTCATCTCGGCGTACAGTTCGACGTATTTGCCCGCCTCCGAAATGCCGTCCTCGAAGTTCGAGCCGCCCTCGGGGTTGACCGGGACGTTCATGAAGAAGTTGACGTTGCACACCTGGTCGCGCTTGTCCATGCCGCACCCCCAGTCGAGCAGCGCCTTGAGGAAGCTGTCGCGGCAGCTGTGCATGTAGCGCTTCGCCAGCGCGTAGCGGGCGGTGTTGCTCTCGCAGGAACAGGCGCTGCCCAGCGTGTCGTGCCGCCCGCAGGTGTCGGCGGTGACCCGCATCATCACCCGGTTGTCGTTGGAGCGGATTTCGGTGCCGTAAGAGATGTAGACGTTGCGCTGTTCGCGCAGCGTATTGTTGGCGTTGTAGCGCTCTTCGATATTGTCGGCGTTGACGAACACCGTATCAACCGCCTGGTTGCCTTCGAGGTCGGTGATCCGCAACGTTTCGCCTTTGCGGATCATTTTCATCCAATAATCTCCGGCCGGAACGACTTCGTTGCAGATGGCGTCGGCTTCGTTGCGTTCACTTGGTTTCAGCATGATCAATTCCTCCTCAGAGATAGTAGTTGGCGGTGTTGAGGAAGCCGCGTCCGTTTTCCGGGCAGAACGTGCGGCAGGGATCGTCGGCGGCCGCCGGACCGCAGGCGTAGATGGTGACCTTGACCGGCTTGCGCAGGTATTCCGGGCTCGGATTCAGGGGGTGCATCCCGGTGTCGAGCACCAGAAGCGTGTCCATCTCGGCGCGGAGGTCGACGTAACTCCCGGCCGGGGAGTGGCCTTCAACGAAACTCAGGTTGCCGTCGCCGTCGACCGCGATCTTGCTGAAGAAATCGACAGTGCAGGTGAAGTCGCGCCGCCCCATGCCGTATTTGGCAAGCTCGATCAAGAGCGAGTCGTAGCCGTTGCGGTAGAACTCGTTGCGCGCCTCCTGATAGCGTTTTTCCCCGAACCGTTTCTCGACCGTTCCGGCGTTGGAGACGCCGCAGATCACATCGTGCCAACCGCAGCTGCTGCCGGTGACGCTCATCAGGATTCGTCCCATATCAGAATAGATGCAGGCGCGTTCGAAGAGGTAGGAGATATGCTGGATTTTGAGCGTGTCGCCCATATTGTAGCGCTCGGTGTAGTTTTCGGCGTTGTAGAAGAGCGCCGCGACGTTGCCGCCGCCTTCGAGATCGGTGAGCCTGACAGCGCGACCGCGGCGGATGATGTGCGAAAAGTTCCAGCCGCCTTCGACGACCGTTTCGTACAGGATTTTGTCTTTCGGAATCGTGTTCATGATAGATCCTCCCGGAAATGAACCGTTAAACCATATAATTGCTGCGCAGCGGCGGCAGGATGGCGTCGGCGAAGGTGAGCTGGCCGAGCATCGAGCCGCTGCATTTGAGCGCGGCGCCGAGAATCCGGCGCAGTTTGCCGACCTCGCCCTGGACCAGCCAGACTTCGAGGTTCTTGCCGTCTTCGAGCATCACCTGATAACTCGAAATCACCTCTTCGAGAAATTCGCGGCGGACGGCGATCAGTTTGCCCGCGCAGTGGTCCGCCTCCTCGTTGTAGGAGATGGTGATGACTCCGGCCATCACCCGGCTTTTCTTCTCCTGCTTGTAGGCGAGCAGTTCGCGCTTGACGATGTCGGCGATCGCCATGCTCCGGTTGTCCAGCCCGCGGTCTTCGACCATATGGTCGAGTTCGTCGCAAAGGTCGGGCGGCATGGTGATGCTGAACCGCTTCGCCGTCTGTCTGTTTTTAGCCATATCGTCTTCCCCCCGGTCAGCCCTGTCTGCCGACCATGTTGATTACCTTGACCCCGTCTTCGCACTCTTCGGCTTTCGGATGAATCAGTTCTTCGAGCCGAATTTTGGTCGCCAGGAATTCCGGCGACAGGAACTGTTCCGGCGAGCGCGGACGCGGCACCGGAACTTCGATCATCTCCTGGATTTCGCCCGGATTGGCCTTGAGCACCAGAATCCGGTCGGAGAGGTAGACCGCCTCGTCGAGATCGTGCGTGATGAAAATGACCGTGATGTCGATGTTTTTGCAGATTTCCAAGAGATACGCCTGCATCTTCGCCCGGGTCTGGGCGTCGAGCGCGCCGAACGGCTCGTCCATCAGCAGCACCCGCGGCTGGGCGGCCAGCGCCCGGGCAATCGCCACGCGCTGCTGCATCCCGCCGGAAAGCTGGGCCGGGTAGAGGTCGGCGACGCTTTCCAGACCGACGATGTCCAGCCACTGGCGCGCCTCGATCTCGGCGGTGAATTTGCTCATTCCGTTGATTTCAAGGCCGAACATCACGTTCTTTTTGACCGTCATCCACGGAAACAGGGTATATTTCTGGAACACCATGCCGCGTTCGGCGCCCGGTTCGCTGACCGGATAGGAGTCCAGCAGGATCATCCCTTCGGTGGCCTGCTCCAACCCGGCCAGCAGCCGGATCAGCGTCGATTTGCCGCAGCCGGATGGCCCGATCACCGACAGGAATTCGCGTTTGTGCACCTTGAACGAAACATCGCTGAGAATCCGCCGGGTTCCCTTGTCGGAGGCGAAATCCTTGCAGAGATGGAAAATCTCGAGAATCACCGGCCGGGCTTTGAGCCGGGCCAGCTCGGCTTTGACTTCCGGGGACTGCTCGCGGTAGTCGGGCAGTTCGAGTTTGTGAAACATGTTCATGGTGTTATTCCTCCCCCGGTTTGACCACGGTCCGGGCGCCGGAGCCGATCAGCCGGCTGAACAGGCCGTGACGGCCTTTCTGCCAGGCGAACAGCGTCTTGCCGAGCGCGGCGAGAACCATGTCGGTGCCCAGCCCGATGAAGCCGAGCACCAGGATCGCAGCGTAGACATTGTCGAAGGCGCGGTATTTCGCCTGCTGGTTGATGAACCAGCTGATTCCGGTGCTGGTGCCGACCACCTCCGCCACGATGAGGTAGGTCCACGCCCAGCCAAGCAAAATGCGCATGTCGAGATAGAGCTTCGGCATCACCGCCGGGATGATCACCCGGAAAAGCAGCGTCTTGGGTTTCGCCCCCAGCGTCTGGGCAGCTTCGACCAGGCTGTAATCGACCGTCCGCGTGGTGTTGGCGATCACCAGCACCTGCTGGAAAAAGGTGCCGATGAAGATGATCGCCACCTTGGAAGCGTCGTTGATGCCGAGCACCGCCACCGCCAGCGCCCCGAACACCGGGGCCGGGAAGTAGCGGAAGAACTCCACGAACGGCTCGATCAGCTTGGCGAAGAAGCCGTAGACTCCGCCCAGGATTCCCAGCGGAACCCCGATGAGCGACGAGAGCAGGAACCCCCAGAACACCACCCGGACGCTGTGCAGCACGCTTTCGTGGAACCACGGATCGGCGTCGCGGCGCGGCGGCGTGACGAACGCCGAATAGAGCGCCCGCGCCACTTCGTGCGGCGCCGGGAAGTAGACAGGGTTGACCCGGAAGCCGGTCATCTCTTTGTCGCCGGCCTCCTTGAGTTTCCGGTTCTCCGCCCGGAAGGTCTCCACGGCGATGTTGTCACCGTCGGAGAAGTAGATGCTGTCCCCGACTCCGGTGATCCGCACTTCCGGATGCCAGAAACCGGGGATGTAACTGATCGCGGCCCAGAGAAGCAGCGGCAGCAGGAAGGAGGCGAAAATCAGCCCCCGTCGCCGTCCGTGCGGCAGTTCCCTGCCGATCACCAGCCATTTTTCATTGTTTTCCATATCTGCTCCCTGCTCTCTGTGCCGTTTCCATCCGTACTCTTATTCCGCCGCCTTCTTGGTGAAGGCCGGGTCGATGCAGCGCTTGACGTTGACCGGTTCGGCATACACCTTGTTGGCCACGAAGAAGTCGTTCGCCAGCGTCGAGGAGCCGAAGAGCGAATCGAGCCCGTCGGTCGGGTTGAGCACCTTGAGCGCCTCGGGAAGCGTCAGCAACCGGGTTCCGGCGAGGAACGGCTTGTACTGTTCCGGGGTAATTCCGACGCGGGCGGAGAGAATCTTGAGCGCTTCGGCCTCGTTGGCCGGGTTGTTCATGTAGTCGACCACGTCATACCAGGCGGCGACCACCTTCTGCCAGTCGTCGCCGCGCTTGAGCAGGCTGCCGGGAGAGACGGTGAGCGTATCGTAAATCAGTCCCGGCGCGTTGGCAGAGGTGTAGACCGCGGTGGAGCCTTCGGCCGCCTTGAGCGCCATGCCGGAGTGCGGCTGCCAGGCCACGATCGCATCGACGTCGCCGGAGGCGAGCACCTGCGCCGCCTGGTGGGTCGGCATATTGACCAGCGTCACGTCGGATTCGGCCAGCCCGTTGTCCTTGAGCGCGCGGATCAGGAGTTCGTGGCTGAGACAGCCGACTTCGACGCCGATCTTTTTCCCCTTGAGCTCCTTCATCGAAGCGATTCCCTTGCGCGCCACGATCTTGTCGTTGCCGTTGCTGTAGTCGTTGACCAGGATCATGATGTTGCGGGCGCCGGTGGCGTTCATCACCATCGAGTCGCCGTTGGCCACGCAGACCGCGTCGGCCTTGCCCGCCGCGAAGGCGTCCATCGAGGCGGCGTACTCGAACCAGAGCAGTTGCACTTCGACGCCGTGTTTCTTGAAGAATCCCTTCTGCTCGGCGATGTCCCAGGCGATCCAGCCCGGCCAGTCGCTGTAGGCGATTTTAAGCGGTTCGGCGGCGTTCATGCCGAAACAGGCGGCAAGGCCCAGCATCAAGGCCCCGGATTTCAGCCACGATACGATTGTTTTCTTCATCTTCCGATTCTCCCGTATGTAAAGAGTTGCTTTGATGTTACTGTGCGGCAAAACAGTAACACCAGCAATATTAGCATGATTCATGCCAAGGGTGAGAACCCGCTCAGGGGACTCGAAAAAGAAGAAAAAGAGGGGACAAGATTGAAAAAAATCAATAACACCATTTTACAAAATAGTAACACCGAAATCAATAACGGAAGACGAATTCGCCGCCCCGGACGGTGAAAAGCACGCCGGCGGCAGGGGTATGCGGGCTGGCGTAGTCGGCGGTTCCGTCGACTTCGTCGGGATCGAATGCCGTGAGGTCGGCTTTGAGGCCGGGGGCGATCCGGCCGCGGTCGGCGAGGCCGAAGGTTTCGGCGGCGAGCCCGGTCATTTGCCGCACCGCCGCTTCGGCGGGAGAACCCGCGTCGAGACGGAGGCGGAGGAAACGCGCCGCGCTGCCGAAGCCACGCGGATGTCCGCGCCCAATCGAGTCGTCCGCCGGGCGGGCGTTCTCGTCGCTGCCCATCATGCAGAAGGGGAGCGCGAGGATGCGGCGCATGTTCTCCTCCGACATGCCGCGAAAGGCGGCGGTGGTGCCGGAAGCGTCGGCGGCGAGAAGCTCGGTCACCAGCATGGCTGGGTCGAGCTTCCGCTCCAGCGCGAGTTCGGTTATGGTGCGCCCGTCCGGCCGGCCGAAACTGGAGGCCCGGGTCGAAATCAGCCGCACCGTCTCCCAGAACCCGGCGGCGCGCGAAGCGGCGAGCTTCGCCGTCACCCGTGCCCGCGCTTCGGGATTCGCCAGCAGTCGCGACAACGCAGAGTCGTCGAGGTCGCCCGCCTTGCCGGGCAGGATGACGCTGAGCTGGGTCATCGATTCGGTGTAAGGGTAACGGTCCACCGTCACCCGGATGCCGGCGGCGCGGGCGGCTTCGAGCCGTTCAAGCGCGGCGTCGAGTTTTTCCCAGTTGGCCGCTTTCGCCGTTTTGAAATGGCTGATATGCAGTTTCTTGAGTCCGGCCTCGCGGGCGACGGCAATGGTTTCGTCGAGCGCTTCGAGAAGTTCCGTACCCTCGCTGCGCAAATGGGTGGCGTAAATTTTGTCGTGCCGCGCAACGACGCGGAGCAGCTCCACGAGTTCGCCCGGCGCGGCGAATTTGCCCGGTACATAAAGGAGTCCGCTGGAGAGCCCGAGCGCACCGGCGGTGAGTTCACGGTCGAGCAGCGTTATCATCTCGTCGAGCCGCCGCTTCGACAGCTTTTCGTCCCCGTACCCGGCGACGGCGGCGCGGAGCGTGTTGTGCCCGACCAGGGCTTCGGCGCGGATGGCCGGACGGTTCGCGGTGAGCATCGTGCGCCATTCCGTAAAACTCGACCAGCCGAGCGCGACGCCGTACTGCGCCCAGAGCTCCTGAAGGTGTTCGCGGTTGCGTTCGTTGAGCGGAAACGCGGAAAGTCCGCAGTTGCCCATAATCTCGGTGGTGATCCCTTGCGTCACCTTGCCGAACGCCTCCGGCCGCGCCGCGAGCGCGAGGTCGGAGTGACCGTGCACGTCGAGGAATCCGGGCGCGAGGATGCGTCCGCCGAGATCCACCGAACGGTCGGCGGCGGAATTAGGCAACTCCGGGTCAACCGCGGCGATGGTTCCGCCGTCGGTGAGCACCCGGCATTTGCGAAGCGGTGTTCCGGCGCCATCCGCCAGCCAGAGATTGGTGAATAGGAATTTCATGATTTTAACATCCTGTAGACGCGGAAGAATTCCGAGACGCTCCACGCCTGTGCCGCGCAGCCGCCGGGTTTATGCGGATAATCGCCGTCGGCGACTTCGGGCAACTGGCCCGGCACACCGCCTTCGAAATAATGGGCCGACGACATTAAGAGCGCCAGCGCCCGCTTCCGCATCGGCTCCCCGCCGAGCAGATAGAGCGCTTCGCAGTAGGCCGGGAACGGCCAGCACCAGACCGTGCCGTTGTGATAGGCGACCTTGCGGGCGGTGTCTTCGGCCCCCTTGTAAACGCCCTGATAGGGATTTTCCGGGTCGTTGAGCTGTTCGCCGTTGTGCCGGACCGGGAGCAGATAGGAGACCGGGCGGTTGGCGAGACTGCGGATGCCGCCCGGCACCAGCAGCTCTTCGGCGGAGGCGAGAATGCCCCGCTGTTTGGCCGGGTCCTTGACCGCGCCGAGGGTGACGGCGAGAAGCTGGTTGGGGCGATTATGATCGTCCGCCACCGCGTCGTGGGCGGAGACGCCCGGCGCGGCGTGCAGGCAGTCGCTGCAGAACAACGGGCCGTTCGGGGAGCGGAAGAAGAGCGCTTCGATGTTGGCGGACACCCGCTCAGCAAGAGCCTGATACTCCGGCTCCTCACGCCCGAGAAATTCCAGCGCGGCGTACCAGAGCGCCTGAATTTCGATCGGATACCCCTCGCGCGGCGTTCCGGCGGGGTGGTTGGTATCCATCCAGGTGAAATGCGGAGGGCTGAAGATCAGCCCGGAATCCGCATCCATCTTAATGCCGTTCGGCGTGCCGTTCTTATAGTGGTCGACGATCGAGCGCAACACGTCGCGCAGTTTACGCCCGGAGCAGTCGGTATCGAGAATCCGGGCCGAATGGCGGTCGGCGTAGTCGCGCGCGGCGACCACGAGATAGAGCGGCGCGTCGCTGGTGTCGCGGTTGCGGTCGTCGAGCCCGCGGATCACGTTTGGGATGGTGCCCTCGCGCTCGAAACAGGCGAACTGGCGGATGATCGCCGCCGCCTCGTCCTCGAACTCGCTGCCGACCAGACCGCGCAGCGCGATGAGCGTGTCGCGCCCCCAGTCGAGGAACCACGGATACCCGGCGATCACCGTGTTTTCGCGGTCGCGTTTGACGATATAGCGCTGCATCGCCGGAACGAACAGTTCGCCGGCCGGCACGGTGGCGGGCAGCGGCGCGCCGCTGCGCGGCGAAGCCGGGAATTTCGCGCTCTCCGGCGCGGTTCCGGCGGCGCGGATTTCGGCGAAGAGTTCGGAAGAACCGCCGCCGGTCAACTCCATCTCCACATAACCGGGGCTGAAAAGATCGGTCTTGTCCTCCAGCCCGTAGTAGCGTTCCGCCGGAAGGTCGACCAGATAGTACCACTCCGGCTCGCGGTGGAAGACGCCGTTCTCCAGCCGGATTTCCAGCGTGCGGTCGGCGGGGGTGAATTCGAATCCGTGCCCGGTCTCGGCGACCGCTTCGGGGAACCGTTTCTCCGGCCCGGTGAACGCCTTGGTCAGCTCGTGGTTGATGCGGTCCTCGAGGTCGGGGCGCAGAATCAGCCGGATCGGGGTGTCGTCGTCGATCTCCCCGGCGTCCTCTTCCCCGGTGCAGAGCGGGCGGCGGAAACGGAAACGGACGGCGTCGCCATGCTCGGCCCCTTCAAAATCGACCTCGAGCCGCACCCGGCTGCCCTGTCCGGCGGGAATCGAAAAGAGCCAGCGCGCCCGGTTGTCCGGCATCGCCGAGAAACTCTCGATCGAACGCAAATCCAGCGGCTGCGAATAGCCGTTGACCAGCAGCCAGCCGCGCAGCCGGGTGAACATGACGCGACGGTCCACCGGATAGTCGGGGTTGACGTTCGCGGCGAGGACCGCTTCGTACTTGCTGGCGATCTCCCCCCACGCGGCGCGGAAAAAGCTCATGCCGCCGAGGTGGTTCGCGGCGAAGGCGATCGACTCTCCGGCGCGGATCTCCGCCGCCGAGTTCATCATCCGGATGCGGCGGCGGTCGCCGGACGGCAGCAGCAGCAGATGGCCGTCGGTGTGTTTCACCGTGCAATCCGTGCCGAAACAGCGGACCCGGATTTCGAGTTCGAGCGCGTGCGGCGTCGCATTTTCCGGGAGAATCGCCGGGACGATGTTCCGGCCGTCTTCGGAGGGGAGGCTGATTCCGGTGAACACCACCCGGCCCGCCTCGAAGATGGAAAGACGGAATTTCCGCGGGGACTCCACCAGAAGAACGTCTCCGGGCGGAATCATGACATGCCGCTTCGCATCGAAGCGGACCCGGTAGTGGGTCAACGGCGGGATGACGCTCCCGGCCGCCGCCGCACAGAAGCCTTCCGGATCGGCCAGCAGTTCGCGTCCGGCTCCGGCCCTGCCCGCGGTCAGCTTGCCGCCCAGCCGGATCTGCACCGCCATCGCCGCCGCTTCGGCGCGCTGCCGCAGCGAACGCGCCGGTTCGTCGGTGCCGCTCCGCTCCGGAATCCGGTAGCTGTCGAACCCGATACAGCGGGTGCCGCCGGGTTCGAGTTCGAGCGTGAAACGCCGGCCGTCGTGACCGAACTTGACCGGTTCGCCGGTCAGCAGCTCGGTGCCGCTGCCGGGAGTGACGCCGGCGTCCCAGCCGATCACGGCGGAGTGGTCGCAGTCGAGATTGAGCAAGGCGAGAATCAGATTGCCGTCCGGAGCCGTCCGGCGCACGGCGAGCACGTTGCCGTCGCCCTCCTGAATCAGCTCCACCTTGGCGTAGGCGTGAAACGCGGGGTGGTCGGCAAGCAATGTATTGAGCTTGCCGATCAGCCCGATCAGGTTCGGCTCGCTCCCCCAGTTGAGCGCCGAATTGCCGTGGACGTCGATCTTCTCGGAAGCGAAAAATTCCGCGCCGTTGGCGAAGCCGAACGCCCCGTCCTCGGCGAGCATGGCGGCCACCATGAAGCGGAGTTTCGCATAGACCTGCCCGGAGGCGGCGAGGCGGTTGTTGTCGTGCGTCTCCGCGAAATTGACCAGCGTGCCGCAGCTCTGGCTGCATTTGTCCACATAGGGGAAGTAGCGGGCGATCTCGTCGCGGGTGTAGTTTTGAAAGAGCTCCGAGTATCCCCAGTTGATCCCGGCCCGGCCGAGCAGATCCTCCTGGACCTTGAGCGGGCCGCCGAGCCCTTCGAGCAGAAAAATGGTGTCCGGATACTCGCTGCGGACCTTGGGAATAATGTACTCCCACGCCTCGGCGGGGAGCATGTACCCGGCGTCGCAGCGGAAACCGTCCACCCGGCGGCGACACCAGAAGAGGAACACCTTGGCCATCAGGTGGTGAACCATCGGTTCGCGGTAGTTGAGCTTGCAGAGGTCGGCCCAGGTGACGCCCCACGCGCCGGGATTGACGAACGTGCCGTCCGGCTCGCGGACGAAATAGCCGGGGTGCTCCATCTGAAGCTTCGAAGCCCAGCCGGTGTGGTTGACCGGGATATCCATAAAGATCCGTCCGCCGCGGGCGTGGACCTGCTCGACCAGCTCTTCGAACTGCTCCATCGGGGTCGCCTTGGGGTCGAAGTCGGCGAGCGCCGAATCGATGCTGAAATAATCGAGCGCCGCGAACGGGCTGCCGTACCGCCCCATGCGCCCGTACTGCGTCGGAACCGGGTGGATCGGCAGCAGTTGGAGAATCCGGCAGCCGAGCCGGTCGAAAATATGGTCGAGCTTGGCCGCCAGCTGCCGGAAGGTTCCGGAGGGCGGAATGACCGTATAGTTCTCGGCGTCGAGCTTCTCCACCGGCTTGGGCAGCGGCTCCGACACCGCTTTGTCGCAATTCTCCCCGAACTGGCGGACGAACGCCGAATACATGGTGTTGCCGCAGACTCCGGTGGAAGCTTCGACCTTGATGCGGTAGTTGCCCCCCTCCGGCCAGTCGATGCCGGGGCGGTCGGCCGGCAGGAAACAGCATTTCGCCTCGAATACGCCGACTTCCACCAACGGCAGCGTCAGCGAGAATTTCCCGTCGGAAACCGGCTTCATCTCGAGGTCGTGCCAGTCGAGTCCGAGCACCGGAGTGCCCTTCTCATTGTGTTCGATGAGCTCCCGCCGCCGGACCGCCGCCCGGCCGATGGTGCTTCGCAAAATGGCGCGCCCGGCCCGTCCTTCCAAACCCTCGAGGGTGAAGGTGATCGTGTCGCCGGCGTAAAAAATCGCCCGTTCCGGGTGTATGGTCTGATGCATATGGCCGCTTTCCTCGGACGTATTCCGGTTGTTCTCCCCTTTTTTAATATAGCCTTTCAAACGAAAAAAAAAAGGAAGTTGTCGGCGTTCCCCCTTTATTTTCCGGTCAAACGTGTTATCTTAATTTTTGTCTAACCGACTGGGAACTTGTAATTTTGAAGGGGTCTTGAAGTTGAATATCAGGAAACTGTTTATCTCGCGGGTGCTGCCCGCATTGGTTCTGTTTTTCGCCGGGGCGGCAGTCATGGCGGCCGCCCGGACCAAGGCCGCCGAATACGGCGACAAAGAGCTGGCGCTGATCAGCCGGGTCACGGCGCAGATTCTCTCCCGCAACCACTACCGCCAGCAGCCGCTGGACGTGAACATTTCGCGACAGTTCTTCGACGAATATCTCAATGAACTCGATCCCGGCCGGATCTATTTCTCCCTGGAGGATGTGACGGAACTTTCCAAAGACCGCGACCACCTCTGCGAACAGCTCCAGGCCGGCGACAGCTCGTTCGCCTTCAAGGCCTACGACCTCTTCCGCAAGCGGCTCGAGGAATACCGTACCTTCGCCGAAAAACGGCTCAAGGAGCCGTTCGACTTCACGCTCGACGAAAGCTATATGCCGGACCGCAGCAAGGAGCCCCGCACCAAAGACATGGCCGAGCTGGAACATCTCTGGTATCTGCGGCTCAAGAACGACGTGCTCGCCTACCGGCTGATCAACCGGGTCCGCGAGGAGGAACGCGCCAGGATGACCGCCGATGAGAGAAAGAAGGCCGCGACCGCCGCGAAATGGGAAGTCGCCGACCCGGCGGGCAAAGTGCTCTCGCGGCTGCGCGACATCAGCAACGACATCCGGCAGAAGGAGAGGGTGGACATCCTCGGGATCTACCTCAACTCGCTCGCCCAGGTGTACGGCCCGCACTCCAACTACTATCCGCCCAAACTCGAAGAAGATTTCGAGATGGCGATGAATCTTTCGCTCTCCGGAATCGGCGCGACGCTGACCAGCGACGGCGGCTATATCAAGATCGTCGCGCTGACCCCCGGCGGCCCCGCCGCGCGCGACGGCCGGCTCAAGGTCGAAGACCGCATCATCGCCGTCGCCCAGGGCGCCGGGGAACCGGTCGACGTGGTCGACATGCCGGTGACCAAGGCGGTGCAGCTGATCCGCGGCCCCGAAAAAACCCAGGTGACGCTGACCGTGCTCCCCGGCGAAAAGGGACGCAACGCGGTCCCCGAAACCGTCACGCTCACCCGCGACAAGATCGTGCTGGTGGACAGCGAGGCGAAGGGCGAAGTCAAGACCGTCAAGGACGACGAGGGCCATGAACGCAAGATCGGCGTGATCAACCTGCCCGGCTTCTACATGAATTTCGACGATTATCTCAAGGGCGACCCGAACTACAAGAGCTGTTCCCGCGACGTCCGTAAAATCCTGGAAGACTTCAAGAAAGAGAAGGTCGACGCGGTGGTGATGGACCTGCGCCGCAACGGCGGCGGCAGTTTCCCCGAAGCGATTTCTCTCACCGGGCTCTTCATCAAGTCCGGGCCGGTGGTCCAGATGCGCAGCGCCAACAAAGGCGTCCAGGTCAAGGATGACACCGACGACGAAGAGGTCTACACCGGGCCGCTGGTGGTTCTGGTGAGCAAACTCTCGGCCTCGGCGGCGGAGATCTTCACCGGCGCGATCCGCGACTGGGAACGCGGCGTGATCGTCGGCGACAGCCGCACTTTCGGCAAGGGAACGGTGCTCGACGTGATTCCGCTCGACCGCTACTTGCGGTTCATCGGCGAAAGCTTCCCGGCGGGTTCGACGACCTACGAGACCGCGATGTACTTCCGCCCGACCGGCGGATCGGTGCAGCAGCTCGGCGTCGCCTCCGACATCCGGCTGCCGTCGCTCACCGACCGCATGGAACTCGGCGAGATGTTTATGAACAACCACCTGCCTTGGGACTCGGTGAAACCGGTCAAAGTCGAATCCTATACGCCGCACTTCGCAGACAAGGTGGCGAAACTCAAGACGGAATCCGAAGAGAGGGTGAAAGCCGATCCCGAATTCGTCGCCTTCCGCAAGAAACTCGACGCCTTCGACCGTTACAAGGATCGCAAGACCATCTCGCTCAACGAGGAATCCCGTTGGAAAGAGTACAACGAAGAGAAACAGCTTCAGGAAGAAGCCGACAAGATCGATGACGACGCTTCGGCCAACAAAGACGGCAAGAAGAAGAACGACATCATCCTGGACGAGGCGACCCATATCGCGGCCGACTTCGCCGACCTCGAAGCGCCAACCGCGGCGGCCAAGTAATCCGAGAGCCGTTCCCCGGCGCCGACACGTTTGCCGACGCCGGGTACGACTGAGACCGACAGAATCCTCCGGTTATCGCTTCCCGGCGATGATCGCCGCCAGTTCCGGGCTCAGGATGCGGCGGCGATCGTCGTCCACCAGGCTGAACCGGTTGCCGTCATTCGGGGTGCTCAGGTAGTTCCAGACGCAGTAGGCCATGTGGTGCTCCTTGAGCAGCGAAATGAGGTCGCGCATGTAATTCTCGCGGTATTCGAGCGGACAGTGGCGAATGGTGCCGAATTCGCCGCACCAGACGATCTTGTCCGGGTGCTTCCCGGCGAATTCGAACGCCGGAGCGGTTTCTTGACGCAGGAACTCCTTGTCCATCCGGGTAAATTCCGGATAGGCGTTTTGCTCTCCCCAGATATAACGACGGCAATCGCGGTAGATCTCGATATCGCCCGGGTACGGCATCACGCGGTTATAGTAGAGCAGCGACGGCTGAAGCACGCCGCGCTGATGGGTGAACTCGAACGGCGAATAGAAGTGCCAGGTATAAATGATATTGTCGTCGTCGAAAAGCGCCAGGTCTTTGAGGTGGGCGCAGGAGTTCGCACAGATGCTGCCGATGATGATTTTCCGGGTCGGATTCAGCGCACGCAAGGCGGCAACCGTCCTGGCGGCAAGGCCGTTCCAGAGGGCGGGATCGACATTGCCCACCTCGTTCAGCAGCTCGAAGGCAACCTCCGGCCTGTCGTGATAGCGTTTTTCAAACGCGACCCAGACGGCGATGAAGCGCTCCTGAAGCTCGGGAGAATCCAGCAGCAGAACCGGCTCAGAGACATCGCAGTAGTTGCCGACCGCCTTGTGCATGTTGAGCACGGCATTGACCCCGGCGTCTTCACACCAGCCGATGAAGTTGTCGAAGAGCTTCCAGATCCGTTCGCGATAAATGCCCGGCTTCTCCTCAATCACGATCTGGTCGAAGCCGAGGCGGATATGATCCATGCCGAGGGAGGGGATATAATCGATGTCGCTCCGGGTGATATAGCTGTCGAAATGCTCGAAGTCCCCCACCGAGAGCGGGTAGCGTTGTTCCGGCGGAAGCAGGTGAAACCGCTTGTAGTTGGTGAGCCAGCCGCCGATGCCTATGCCGTGCATGAAGCCCTTGAATTCAGCCATTTTGGAACTCCTTTTTGTTTGGAACCGATCCTTCGCGGACCAGATAGGAATTGACGCAGGTGTGGATGAGGGAACGCTTCTTCATCATCGGCCGGTTGGTGATGTAGTATTCCGCCCAGTCGAGAATTTCGCGCGGAACGAATTCGATGCGGTCGAACCGGTGGAGCTCTTCCGGGTGTTCGGAGAGATCCTCGGGGCGGTCGTAACTCATGATGCCGAGTTGCCGGAAGCGCTCGGGTTCCTTCTCTACCAGCTGTTCCTGGAATTCCTGCGCAAATCCGCCCGCGGGGAAAAAGATCACGCCGGGCAAAGTTCCGGAGCGGGCGAAATAACGTTCGCACGCCTCGGCCACCCCCTCCCCGGCGGAGTGCGCGATCACATCGATGCGGCAGGCCGGATTCAGCACGGCCATTTCGCCGCAGAAACTCTTGTACCGTTCCATCCGGGTCGGATGCGTTTCGGAGAGAAAAACGGCGATGCGGTCATGTCCGAGCGAATGGAGATGACGGGCGACCAGTTCACCGCCCTGCTTGTTGTTCGGGGTGACGGTCACGTCGGCGGCGCTTTCGGTGGTGACGGCGATGGTGTAGACGTCGGGATTGACGGAGCGGACCGCGGCGACGACGGAGTCGTCCGGAATGGAGCAGAAGACCACGATGTCGCTGTCGGCGGCGGCGTTGAGGAACGCCTCCCGCGCCTTGCGGTGCTCGGAAGAGACGCAGCGGAATTCGTTGCGCGGCAGTTTCCGGATCAGCTCCTCGCCCATCCGGCGCAGATAGGGGTGATCGCAGAAATCGAACAGCACGCGGGTCCGGCGCGGCTTGCGGTGAACGAAATAACCGTGCCGGTTGAGCGCTTCGGTCACCCGCGCCCGGGTGGCGGAGCCGACCAGCGGCGACTGGTCGACGACCCGGTAGAGGGTCATCACGCTGATTTCCAATTCGCGTGCGATTTCCCGGAAGTTGACCTTCAAATTTCCCTGACGCGGTTCCATGACAACCCTTTCCGTTTCCGTATAACATATTGTGCTTTATGGCGTTTTCAACTCATAAGACGCCTTGAAAATTGTTAAAAGCGTAACATTATCGGCACCGGCACCCTGCCGGTCGGGGTGCAAAAAAGAGAAAATACCTTACTCGGAGGCACGAGTACGGCGAAGCCGCACGGAATGCCGGAGAGCGGGGCCCCCGGAAAGAGCCCCGAAGCTTTTGGCCGATGCGGCCAAAAGACCCGAGGCCCGTGGCCGAAGGGTGGGATCTTTTTGGGGAATGGCGAAGCGCCCCAACCGCCGGAGGCTACCGGCGCGAAGCGAAACAGCTACATAGCAAAATCGCAGATTTTGCCGCGTAGCGCCGAGGCGGAGTTGACCGCTCAGGTCAACTCGCCGGTCCGCCCGGAAGGGCGGACACCCGCTTTATAAAAATCGTGGAACGCATGTTTTCAATCGATTCCCGAAACTGGAGGGGCTCCGCCTCCGGCGCGACCGGCAAACGTGTCGATGCCGGGTGCTGGTTACCGGCCAACCCCGGCAATATCGTTAAAAGCGGATTTTCTTTTGATTCGCTCTTGACATATCGACCTTTGTCCGGTATAATTAAAGGAGAAAAGGGAAACATGTTTCACAAGACAGCCAGGATAACATGTTTCATTAATTGATTTCCAACGGGTTTCACCGGGAGACGGACATGGTGGAAAATCATACCAATATTCGAACGATCGCGGAAGCGGCGGGGGTATCGATCGCATCGGTTTCACGGGCGCTCCAGGAGCCGCCCTCGCCGAAGATTTCCGCGAAGCAGCGCAAACACATTCTCGACATCTGCGCGCGGATGCAGTATTACCCCAACGCCCACACGCAGCGGATGTTCGCGCGGCGGGCGGACACGGTGGCGATCCTGTTCCCGCCTTACGCGAAGATCAGCAGCGATGCGGCGGCGATGGCGGTCGATATGAATTTCGCCGCCTGCATGATGGGGGCGCAGTCGGAACTGGCCAAACACGGAATCGGCCTCCTGTTGAACGAGCTAACTCCGGATTATCTGGAAGAGAAGCGTTATCTGCGGATGATCCGGGGCAAGGCGGTGGACGGCGTGCTGATCTGGGGTGCGCTCTCCGACGACGCCTGGCTGCCGGAACTGCTCGAAGAGGGAGCTCCGGCGGTGATGCTCCAGACCTCCGTCGAGGGTTGCGACTGCCCGAAGGTGGTTGCCGACGACTACCGGGGGATGCGGGCGCTGATGGAAGAGGTGTTGGCGGCGGGCCACACGCGGATCGGGCTGGCTTCGGCCTCGGAACAGGCTTCGATCGGCCGGGCGCGGAACGCGGCGGTCCGCGACGCGCTGGCGGCGCACGGAATGCGGCCCGCCGCGGAGTTCCCGGAAGAAGGCTACGGCTACGATTTCGGACGCCGCGCCGCGGCCGGGCTCCTCGCCGCCGATCCGAAAATTGACTGCATCGTCAACTCGAACGACATGGCGGCGTGGGGATGCATCGACGAATTGAGAAGCCGCGGCATCGCGGTGCCCGGAGACATTTCGGTGGTGGGGGCGGACGGACTGCACCTGCCGGGAGACACGCAGATCAGCTCGTTCTCCACGCCCTCGCTGGAACTAGGCCGCACCGGGGCGAAACTGCTGCTGGAGCTGTTCGAAGGCAGAACTCCGGCCAAAAATACAGTACTCCCGGTGACTCCGGTCACCGGAAACACGATTCGAAAAATTTGAGACAACCGTTAACCGAAAGGATATCCAAGATGAAACGAACACGATTCACCCTGATCGAACTTCTCGTCGTAATCGCAATCATCGCAATTCTGGCTTCGATGCTGCTGCCGGCGCTGTCGGGAGCAAGAGCGCGGGCAAAATCTACAAAATGTATCGGAAACCTGAAGCAGATTGTTCAGGCGGAAGTCATGTTTGCCGATGCGAACAAGAATTTTCTGACGCCCTGCAGAGCGACCTATAATGATAAGATTGGAAATGCCGAGAATCCGATTTCCAATGACTCCTCCGGCTGGCCATGGCACCAGTTGTTGAAGAAAGCAGGGCTGATCAATACCCCTGATTACACACCCAGTCAGGGAATCATGAAGGTTTCCGGCACCGTACTGAGTTGCCCGAGTGCGATTTGGGGAGGGACTGCCCCATACGATGCGGGCGGAGCGGAGAATTCCGCCTACGGAATCAATGCGATTACAGGATTTCAGGATGCCAATCTCGTTGGCGAGGATAATACGACGACCTGGAAGAAAATAGTAACAATCAAAAAGCCCGGCTCCACGATTCTCTTCGGAGATGCCCGCGATATGCGTCTGTTCCCTCCCTATCCCCAGAATCGGATCAAATATCGTCACGGGGAACGTGGAGACGGCAATGCCGCATTCGCGGACGGACATGTTGCCACGGCACGCACCACCACGGCTTTCTCTTTCAGCCACAATGCAACCGGAAAGTGGGAAGATACGGTTGATGGAAAGAACTACTATTACTATCGCTTCACGAAATAATTACCCCGATTATGCAAAAATATCTCCGATTGGATTGGATGCCGGAAACGATGAAAATCAAATGCAATATTTTGGCTGTTCTGCTTGTGCTGAGTGGAATGGCATGGGGAGATGACGTGCTGTTCCGCTCCTCGTTTGAAAAACCGGATTGGAAGAAAAGCTGGCAGGTGCCGGAACAGGAATCCCGTTCCGGTACGGTCCGGAAACGCGATGCGGAACTCCAGATCAATGCGTTGACGAAGAACGGCTCGGAGAAAAATATCTCGATCCAACCGGTGATGAAAGCCTTGCCGGCGGAATATCAGTGTGAATTCACGGTCGAATTCGCCGGCAAGGGAAAACTCGACGGACATTACGGTGTTGTGATGAACGGCATGCAGATTTATGTCCGCGACAAAGTCTGGGCGACCGGCAAGAATGTTCAGGGAAATCCGCATGACGTCGTGGGCTTTGCGTCAGGGCGCGCGACCGGGAAGAATCATTTCAAGATCGTGAACACCAAAACCCAATGTCTTGTGTTTGTCAATGGGAACAATGTACTCACGATCGACAAAAAAGAACCGGGCGATTCCACGCTGAAATTTTACAGTTACAATAACAACATTATCTTGAGCGGAGTCAAAATTTCAACCGGACAAGCATCCGCTAATTTGTTGCGGAACAGCGGATTCGAAACCATCAGTTCCACGCTCCCCGAATATTGGGGTACTCTCGTATGGGGACTGAACGATTCGGAATGGATGACGCGGCCGGAGGAATTCCGGAAATATTGGAGCGTTGATTCCAGCCAAGCTTGGGAGGGAAAGCACTCCTTTCGAATCGATTACCCGGAAAATGCCAAGGATACGACGTTTGCATTGGCCTCCTGCCGGTTTTATGTGCCGGGAAACCGCACTTATACCGTTTCGGCTTACCTGAAAGCGCAGAAGGATAATACCCGGGTGAAATTCGGCATCCGCGGCGCGGCTTTACACGAACTTGTATTGGGGAAGGAGTGGAAACGTTACAGTTTCACTTCTGATAAAATCGACGAAAGAAGTCAATTGGTGTTGCTTCCGGTCGATCATGTTCTGGTCTGGATCGACGCCGTCCAGTTGGAAGAAGGGACCACTCCGACCGCCTATGGGAAGCACATCGCGGATACGCTGGCTCCGGTGTCGCGTCAGGCGAAATTGAACGCCTTCATCCCGTTTACCAAAACGAAACCCGATCTCGACGGAGTATTGAACGAGGAAATCTGGGCATCGGCATTCAAAACCGAGCTGAACAATCGAACGGACTCCCTGCCGGTGGTCAACCGTACAACGGTAAAAATGCTGTGCGATTCCCAGAATCTCTATTTCGCGGTGGAATGTTTTGAGCCGGATATGACTAAACTCAAGGCTGACATCACCCGGCACAAGGGCAACGTCTGGGAAGACGATGCCGTGGAGATCTTTTTGAAACCGACTCCATCCAGCGACATCTACTATCAATTTGTCATCAACACGATAGGGACCTGCTACGAGGGCCGCACGTTTTCCGACTCCGTCTGGGTGGGAAGCTGGAAGAACGCGGTCCGGAAATACGACGACCGCTGGGTAGTGGAAGCCGCAATCCCGCTTTCAACGCTGGGCACCTTGCCGGACGACCATGTATTGGGGTTCAATATCGGGCGATCCAATCCTCGGCTAAGAGAGTTCAGTTCGATTGCTCAGCTGACCAGTTTCATGAATTTCAATGACTTCGAGAAACTGACCATGGATTTGCCGGCCGTCGCTAAGCAAAATCAAAACGCGAAAGAAAAAACGCCGGACCCGCGTTTGGTACGTGAATTCTCCGTCTTCACCAACGAGCCGGAATTGCGTTTCAAACTCGTGAATCCGCCACCGAAGGATTATAACTGGGTTTGCAGACTCTTCCGGGACGAAAAACTGGTTGCGGAACAAAAGATGGATTCCCGTGAAATCGCAGCGTTTGCCAATACCCACGGAGTCGGAATGTATCGCGTGGAGGCGATATTGAACTGCGGGGGACGAAGATGGAGCTTCTCCGAGAAATTCCGGGTTGCCGCCGCGCAGCCGTATGAGTCGAAAGTCAATTATTGGACTCATCGCCTGATCAGTGCCGGAAAGGATTTCCATCTATGGGGAATCTGTCTGGAAATGCCCGGAGTTGACCGGAAACTGGTTGAGTATCTGAGCAAAAATAACTTCAACGTCCTGGAAATCGTCGGCTGGTACAGTGATAAAAACACCCCGCTTCCGGCAGACCTTATAAAAACGGCATACGATCTCGGCCAGGAGTACGGGATGAAAGTTCTGTTCAACTTTGCGCCGGGGGGCGGTTCCCGGGTGAACGGAATCATTGCAATCGAAGAACAAATCGGACCGCATCCGAGCAGGCTGTTGGGCAATCCGTACGATGAACCCTCGTTCCTGGGATTTGACAAGAAGGTGTTCCAGCGGATTGACGATGAATATGCCCGGCTTCACGAAAAAATCGGATACAACCTGGCCATGTTCCAGAACGATTACGATCTGGGGGTGATCCGTAATTTCAACTATTCCAACGCCGACGTGGTTTCGCTGGACCACTATCCGGTTCCCGCCCGGGATATCTCATCCATCTATTACCTGCTGAAAAAACTGAAGGCAATCGCCGGGGACCGTCCGATCTGCTTTTACCCGCAGACCGGCGGAAACGCCTATCATATCAGCCGTCTGCCCCGGGAGGATGAGCTGATCAACTCCTACTACCAGGCGATGGCCGCGGATTGCTGGAACTTTATCACATTTTCCAATATTCCGGTCGAGCCGTTCTATATGCCGGCATTGAAGAAACTCCAGCAAGAATGGAAAACTTTGCTGGATGCCGGCATGGATATCGGTGAACCTCTGACCGGAGTGACATGTTCTTCGCCGGAAATTGCGTTTCTCGCCCGCAAAACTCCTGCCGGGAACTATATTGTGGCGGTCAATCTTTCCCGCTCCCCGGTGTCATGCGTGTTCCGGAATCTGCCGAAAGGAAAGGTGGAAGTCATGTTCGAGGATCGTTCGATCCTCAACAGCGGAGATTCCATCCAGGATTCGTTTGCGCCCCTGGAACGGCACGTTTACCGCTATTAAAACGGCTGCTCCATAAAAGAGCAGACTCGCACTAAAACCAAGGAGCGTTTCTCCACAATCCGGCGACGGCTTCCTCTCTGCAAAAATTCAGTCTGGCTTCGCGGTTGTATTTCCGGGACTGTCTGCTATATTGAATTTGCGGGGAAGGAAGCCGCCGTCTTCTTTCAGTGAAACAGACTCTCTTTGGACAAAGGAGAAACGGATAATGCGCATTGCGGTTTTTCAGGTGCCTTATGTCGGAGCTGTCGAGGCGATTCGCTGGCAACGGGAGCAGTTTGAACGAATCGGGGCCGGGGAGTTCGACCTGATCGCCCTCCCCGAATACTGCAACGTCACCGCCATCGACGATCCCGCTGGACTCGCCGCCTTCGCCGACGGCAAGGGCGCCGCCTGGGTGCTGGAGCTGGCCGGGTATGCGAAAAAACTCCGCTGCGCGGTCGCCGCGGGCGTGGTCATCCGCGACGGCAACTTCCTTTTGCGCAACCGCCTGGTCCTCTTCAACCCGGAGGGCGAACTGGCCGGGCATGCCGACAAGGTCCACCTTACCGGAGCTGAGATCGCCGCCGGAATGGTCCCCGCCGATTCGGTCCGGATCATCGAATACAACGGACTCCGGATCGCTCCGGCCATCTGTTTCGACCAATATTTCGCGGAATATTTCCCTATGCTCGCCAGCCGCGGGGTCGACCTGATCCTCGCGCCGAGTTACCAGCGCGGCGAGACCGCCGAACGCATCGTCCACCTCGCCCGGACCCGCGCCGTCGATTCCGGCGCGTGGCTGGTCCGCGCCTCCTATTCGGTCGACGATTCGCCGGACATCGCCGGGCGCTCGCTGGTGGCCGGTCCCGACGGCGAACTGGCCGTCTGCGCCGGAGGAATGGCGGAGGTGATCACCGCCGAATTCGACCCGCGCCGTAAGTTCGTCAAGCCCGCCTCGTTCGGCGCGCCTCCGGTTCCGCACACCGCCCTGATCGAAAAGTACCGTCGCGAACCGTTTTACCGTCATACCGTGTTCCAACCGAAATCGCCGTCGCTCTGCGCCCATCGCGGGTTGAGCGCCTCGATTCCCGAAAACACGGTCCCCGCCTTCGCCGCGGCGCTGGCGGCGGGCGCGGATGAAATCGAGTTCGACGTCTATCAGACTGCCGACCAGATTCCGGTGATCGTTCACGATCCCGACCTACGCCGGGTCGCCGGGGTGGACCGTCGGGTCGAGGAGCTCGCCTGGCATGAGATCCGGGCGCTCGACCTCGGCAAAGTCTACGGCGACACCTGGCGCTATTTGCGCATTCCCCGGCTCGAAGAGGTACTTGAACTCTGCGACGGTTCGGCCGGGCTCAACATCCATATGAAGATGGCCGGGAAAAACGGCGAGCTGGTCCGCCAGGTCGCCGAAGCGCTGGCGAAGTACAACCTTGACGAGGCCGCTTACATCGGCGGGGAGGCGGATGTGCTGGAGGCGGCGATCCGCTTCGCGCCCGATATCACCCGTTCCTGCATGGCCGAGCAGCATGATCCGGACGCATTGATCCGGAACGCCGTGAAGTTCGGCTGCCGGCGATTGCAATTCTACTCAAACAATGTTACCGCGGCGCATGTGGCGGAGGCGCACAAACACGGAATCCACTGCAACGTGTTCTACGCCGACACCCGGGAGGAGGCCCGCCGGATGGTCGAGATGGGGATCGACACCGTGCTGACCAACTATGCAGCGACGTTCCTGAACGCGCCGGACGCCCTTTTCACCCGCCGCGACCGGCGGTGAATAAAAGCGGGCAATCGGATGGCCGACAATCCCTTACCCGGCACCGGCACCCTGCCGGTCTGGGGTTTGGGGGCGAAGCGCCCCAACCGCCGGAGGCTACCGGCGCGAAGCGAAAGAGCTACATAAGCAAAATCGTAGATTTTGCCGCGTAGCGCCGAGGCGGAGTTGACCGAAGAGGTCAACTCGCCGGTCCGCCCGGAAGGGCGGACACCCGCGTTCTAAACATTTTGGGGCGCATTTTTCTCAAAGTTTCCCGGAACAGGAGAAGCTCCGCCTTCGGCGCGAGTGAGCGGCAGCCCGAGCCTCCGGCGGCCAAGGCGCTTCGCCCTTGGAACCCGACCGGCAGGGTGCCGGTGCCGGATAAAGGAGCGCAGGCCACGTACCGATCGAATTTTTTGCATTTTCCCTCGATCCGCTCTTGACTTTTGCTCTGTTTTCTCCCATAATTAATGGTAGTTCAAACCTTTGAACAAAATAAATACAGGAGAATGACGGATGCCGGTTGTCGCGGGAAAAAGAAGTTCGCTTTCCGATGTCGCTCAGGCGGCGGGGGTGGATGTGTCGACGGTTTCGCTGGTGTTGAACCGCAAGCCGCTCGCCCGAAGACTCCGCGCCGAAACCCGCGAGCGGATCGAGGCGTGCGCCCGCGAACTCGATTATCGCCCCTCGCGAGCGGCCCGCGCCCTCAAGACCGGCAAAACCGGCATGATCGGAATCGTGGTCGGCGATATTTCGTCGATCTTCTATGCCGAAGTGACCGCCGCCGCGTTGCGGACCGCCAACCTGCACGGCTCCCAGTTGCTGGTCGCCGCAACCGACTGGTCGATCGACAAGGAACGCCTCGCCCTCAAAAGCCTGCTCGATGCAGGGGTCGACGGCATTATCTTCCTTCCCGGCAGCTTTCTTTGCCACACCGACCAGGTGGCGACCATCCGTCGCGAAAAGATTCCGGTGGTGACTTACGATTACAAAGTGCCGGGAGCGTCGGCGGTGTTCTGCGACTATACGCCGGGCATGGAACGCGCGGTGGAACTTCTCGCCGCCCGGCACCGCACAATCACTTGCCTGCTGAATCGCAACGATCATTCCGCCAAGGCGGAGCCGCTGCTCGCCGCCTGCCGGAAATACGGTTGCAAGAGCAATGTGATCCTGCACGGCGGCAACGACTTCCCCGATTTCGAAAACGAGATCGACATCGAGGCCCTAACTGCGCCCGGAATGCCGACGGCATGCATTATCAGCGGCGGCGAAGTGGCCGTTCAAGTTCGGAACCGGCTGCTCGACCGGGGAATCGACGTTCCCAATGAGATGGAAGTCGTCGGGCTCTCCGGCAACCGGCTGAGCAATTTCACCTGCCCGTCGCTGGCCACGGTCCGTATTGATGCGCAGGGGTTGATGGAAGCGGCGTTCCGACTGCTCGAGAGCGGCGAAGAAGAGATTCGCGTTCCGACCGGATTCACCCCCGGCCGAAGCATTCTCTCCGGCGGTCAGTAACATATACTTCGGCGCACCGGGCCGGAACTTGATATGTGGAATCACGACAAACTAGGAAAGGGATTCACGATGAAAAAGACATTCACCTTAATTGAACTCCTGGTGGTAATCGCCATCATCGCCATTTTGGCCTCGATGCTGCTGCCGGCGCTGAACCAGGCGCGGGAACGGGCCCGCGACACCTCGTGCAAGAGCAACGTCAAGCAGCTGATGACCGCGATCATCATGTACGACCAGACTTACGACCGGATTCCGCGCAACAACCTCCCGAGCCCGCTCGACGGCACCAAAGTCGCATGGTTCCGGATTCTGCAGGATTCCGGCTTCCTGCCGGCGGCGCCCACCGGAACCGGTTCGTACACGGTCACCGGCACGGCGCGCTGCCCCTCGTCGACGAGTGTCGCCCGCGGTTACGGACTCAACGAGCGGCGCGCCCCGACCGACCCCAACACCAGCGGCGTGCGCTTCATCTCGCTCAAGCAGGGGGTCAATCCGTCGCGGAAACTGCTGATTGCCGACGGCACCTTGTATTATAACTTCCTTTCCGGCGGCACCTGGGACTGGGATCTGATTCTCGACCAGACCGCCGCCACCTACAAGCTCAGTCCGCGTCACGGCGGCAACGTCCGGGTCAATGCCGGAATGATCGACGGCCACGTCGAAAGTTTCAGCCGCCTGGAAAAGAAGCAGGGACTCTACGACCGCGAAGTCATCGAACCGATGCTGCGATAGGAAATTTGCGATGAAGAAGACGATGATGATCGCCGGAGCACTGTTCGCAGTGCTCTCCGCCTCCGCCGCCGGAACGGCAAGCGCGGGATTCGACGCCGGGAACCGGCTGTCGATCCGCTCCGGGAACTCCGTCCTGCTGACCGGCGACAACGTGACGCTGCAGAATGCGCAATGGAAAACCATCGCCTCCCCGCTGAGCGCCGCGCCGACCGTGACGAAAACCGACGACGCAACCGTCTGCACCTGGAAAAGTGAAAACGCGCAGGTCGTCCGCACCGTGCGGACACTGCCGGAAGGCGCGGTTTCGGTGATCTGGGAGGCGGAATTTGCCCCCGGAATCTCCGACGGCAAGTATATCGAGCTCGCGCTCGTCGCGCCAAAAAACTCGTGGACCTCATTCCCGCTCGCTCCGCAGCGCACCATCGCCTCAAGCCGGACGTGGATCGAGGTGAAGCCCGACGCGGGAACCTTCTACTTCGATTTCACCGGTTCTTCCGGGCCATGGAAATTCGAAGAGATGCGCAACGTCGCATGGATGGGGCATTTGCGGCTGCTCTTCTTCACCGGATACGATTTCGGCAAGGGAACGAAATTCACCGCGAAACTGACCGTTTCGCCGATCAAACCGGCGACGCCGCAGGAGAAGCGACCGGAGCTCCGGGGCAACGGCGACGAGTACGCCCGCGTGGTGCTTCCTCCCGAAGAGAAAAATGCCGCGCCGCTGCTGCCCGCAACCTTCCGGGTCGACACGAAACAGCCGCTGCGCCGTTCGAGCGCGCGCCTTTTCGGGTACAACAACGACTGGCACGGATACGACGCGCTCGGCATGGTCGATCCGGCCGAGGTGAAACCGGATGCGACGGAAAACCCGATCAATCCCAAACTGACTGCGGCGATGAAGGGGGTTCCGGTCCCACTCAACCGTACCGCCGGAACCGATTCGCAGTTGTTCCGCTGGCGCAGTTCGGTCGGTCCGAATCGCGACCGCCGGCCGTTTCCGCTCTGGTTCGGGCGGAAAGAGGGAAAAGCTCCGCTCTACGGCCTGGTTGAGCACTTCAACTGGTACCGTTCGCTCGATCCTCAAGCCGAATTCGTCTATGTCGTCAATCTTTACAACACGACGCCGGAGGAGAGCCGCGAACTGGCCGAATTCCTGACCGGCGGGGCGGAGACTCCGCTCGGGAAACTGCGGATCGCCTGCGGACTCAAAGAACCGGTGAAACCGGCCATCTGGGAGCTCGGCAACGAAATGGACCTCGGCGGCCCCAAACATATGGATGTCGGCCCCTACGTCGAAGCCTGCCGCGCCCATATCGCCGCGATCCGGAAAGCCTGTCCCGACGCGGTCTTCGCGGCGCACGCGGCCAGCTCGCCGTGGGACCCGGAGCGCAACCGCTACTGGCGCAACTGGAACCGGACGGTGCTCAACGAGCTTGGCCCGGAACTCTCCTATCTCGCGTTCCACCCCTACTACCGCGGACTGACTCCGGGCCGGATGCTGGGGTATCTCGACGAAATCGCCGAAGACATCGCCGCCTCGCCGAATCCGGCGGTGAAAATCTTCAATTCGGAACACGCCAAATGGCCGCCGGGATACGGCGACGGCGAAGAGGTTTGGAAGCGCAACTGGTATCAGACCCACGCGCTGGTCGGCGTGCTCGACACCGCCGAATGGATGCTCCTGATGCTGAACCGTCCCGACGTCGGCGCGCAGACCTACCATGCGTTCTCGGCCGGTCCGTGGGCGCTGGTCCGCCGCGACACGAACGGCGGCTACTACACCACCGGAATCGCCGAACTCTTCCGCTTCTTCGGCCGCGAAGGTTACGATGGAGAGGTCGTGCGTTCACGTCTTGACGGCCCCGGAACCGATCCGCGCGCGCATTCCTTTCACTTCACCGGAGCCGCCGAACTGTCGCCGGACGGCAAGAAACTCTTCCTTATGCTGAACAACCGCCTGCCCGGTTCGGAGCGCGACCTGACGCTCGAACTCGACGACCCGGCGTGGAAACCGGTGAAGATGACCGTGCTGACCGCCCCGGCGCTGGAATCGGTCAATACCGCGACCGAACACCCGATCGCCATCTCCGAGCACCCGATCGAATCTTCCGGCAACCCCATCCGGATTCCGGCCAAAAGCCTGGTCCGCATCACCTGCGAACGCTGAATTACGGCAGCCAGCCTTTGCGCTGGACCAGGCCGATCAGCCGGTAGAGTTCCGCTTTGCAGGGGTGTTCGCCCAGCTTCCCGGCGGTGAAGCCGACCGCGAGATTCGCGTCGCGGTCGGCCAGCCCGTCGGAGCCGCCGTAACCGCCATGCCCGAACACCCGGCCGACATCGTCGATGGGTCCGGAAAGGGCGAACCCGTACCCGAAGGTCATAACGCCGCTCACGGATGGCAGCTCCGGTTCCGGGCGGGTGAGCGTGGTGGCCTCCAACAGCGTCCGCCGCGAGAAGTAGCGTTCGTTCAAAATCGCATGGTAGAATTTCGCCAGGCCGTGCGCCGAAGCGATCGCGTTGAAACCGGGCAGCGCCGCCCGGCGGATGCACGGCTGGCGCATCAGGTCGTCGAGCGGATCGCAGACCGAAATGGTCCGCACCGATTTCACCCCCGGTTCGCAACGGATTTCGGCGGCGTTGCGTTCGGCGGCATCGGTGGTGCCGAAGTAGAAATCCTCGATTTCCTCCGGCCCGAAAAGCTCTTCGGCGACATAGTCCCGGAACGATTTTCCGGTGACCCGCCGGATCACCTCCGCCGTGACCCAGCCGTAGGTGAGCGACTGATAACGGGTCCGCGTCCCCGGCTCCCAGTCGGGCGCGGACTCCTCGATCACATGGATCATATACGGCCAATCCGCCACCTGTTCATAGGTCTGCTGCTCCGGGAAACGCTGGTGCAGCCCCGAGGTGTGATTCAAAAAGTGGCGGATCAGCGTCCGCTCCTTGCCGTTCTTTGCGAACTCCGGCCAGAGTTCCGCCACCGGCGTCTCCGGCGACAGTCTGCCCTGCGCGATCAGCCGCGTCAGCGCCGCGGCCGGAACGCCCTTGCTGGTGGAATAAATCGGAAAAATGGTATGAACATCCACCGGCCGGGTATGCTCGAAATCCGCCCAGCCCGCCCAGGCGTCGATCATGCACTCCCCGTCCCGGTAGACGCAGAATTGAAGACTGTTCTCCGACCCGTCCGCAACCGCGGCTTCGAGAATCCGCCGCGCCTCTTCCTGCAATTCACGTTCCATCGGCCGCTTCCTTTTTGTCATGCCCGTCGAATCGCCTTTAATTTGCATACCGTATACAATAGTCCCGCTTTATCGCTTTTCAAATGGATCAATGCGGCAAAACAATACTATTCCGCCTTCCCGCCGCCGCGGTATCCTCCCGGAGTGATGCCGTAGTGAAGTTTGAAGACCTTGCAGAAATAACTGGTGTCTTCGAATCCGCAGGCCCCGGCGATCTCCTTCACCGGAGCGGCCGTGGTCTGCAGCAGCCGGAGCGCCAGCCGCATCTTCTGCGCGAGGATGAAGGTGTGCGGCGGCTCCCCCGCAAGTTCACTGAAACGCCGGGTAAAATGCCAACGGCTGCACCCGGCCACCCGGGCCAGGTCGTCCACCGAAATCGGGCGGTCAAGATTACGCCGGCAAAAATCGTGAATACGGGCCATGAAATCCCCGCCTTCGGGAGATGCGCCGGCCGGAGGTTCGGCCATCAGCGTCATCAGGAAAGAATAAGCGCGGGCGCTGGCGTCGTAACGCCCGGCAAGCCGCTTTTCGCGGCAGGCGGCCAGAATCTCCCAGGCGGCGCGGAGAGTCGGGGAATCCGCCGCATAAGAGCGCACGACTCCGTTACGGCGGCGGAACTCCATCGCCAGCCGGATCAGCTCGGAACCGTTGACCGTGACATACAGAAACTCCCACGACGGCGAATCCGGCGGCAGAAAATAAACGTGCGCCTCGGGAGCCTTGAGAAGAAAGGCGCTCCCCGGCGGCACCGGATACTCCCGTCCGCCATACCGCACCCGCCCCATTCCGTTCAGCGTATACTGCCAGATGAGGAGCTCGTGGTTGCCTCGCCTGAGGCCGTCCCACCGGTATTCCGTGGTCCGCGCCAGCTCGTGGCCGCAATTGAGCAGCATCGAATGCAGCCGCTCGGTCCGCTCGGTATAGAACGGGGTATACGACTCGAAACAGATTTTTCCGTACTGCAGCAGATCCGGCATGATATCCTCCCATCGATATTGAATTTACCACCGGAATCCGTATTTTCAACTCCATATTCCGCCAAACAGAGCACAATTTTACCATCAATAGCATGTTTTTTTCATTTACTTTCTGAAAAAACAGAGTATTGTAAAGATCAGAGCAGAGAGCGGAATCTCTCAATCAACCATAAGGAATCGACAGAGATGGCCAAGATCACATTCATGGGGGCGGGCAGCACCGTGTTCGTCCGTAACGTGCTGGGCGACTGCATGTGCCGCGAGGCGCTGAAGGACTCCCACTTCGCACTGTACGACATCGACGGGCAGCGGCTCAAGGAGTCGGAATTCATTCTGAAGACCCTGAACGCGAACATCAACGACAACCGCGCCACCATCACCACCCACCTCGGCGTCGAGAACCGCAAAGAAGCGCTGAAGGGCACGAATTTCGTAGTGAACGCGATCCAGGTCGGCGGCTACGAGCCCTCGACGGTGATCGACTTCGAAATTCCGAAGAAATTCGGCCTGCGCCAGACCATCGCCGACACCCTCGGCATCGGCGGCATTTTCCGCGCTCTGCGGACAATTCCGCCCATGCTCGATTTCGCCCGCGATATGGAAGAAGTCGCCCCCGACGCATGGTTCCTCAACTACACCAACCCGATGTCGATGCTGACCGGCGCGATGCTGCGCGGCTCCTCGGTCAAGACCGTCGGCCTCTGCCATTCGGTCCAGGTCTGCGCCAAGAGCCTGCTCGAAACCCTCGGTCTGGACCACAGCGATGAACGCATGGCGAACATCCGCACCCACATCGCCGGCATCAACCACATGGCGTGGCTGCTCTCGATCACCGAGAACGGCAAGGATCTCTACCCCGAACTCAAGGCCCTGGCCGATGAGAAGATGGCCCTGTGGCGCGCCGCTACGGACAAGAAAGACAAGTCCGGCAACATGATCCGCATCGAAATGATGCGCAATCTCGGCTACTATGTGACCGAATCCAGCGAACACAACGCCGAATACCAGCCCTACTGGATCAAGGCGAAATATCCGGAACTGATCGACGAGTACAACATCCCCCTCGACGAATACCCGAGAAGGTGTATCAGGCAGATCGAAGCCTGGAAGAAACAGTACCAGGATCTCTCCAACGATCCGCATCTCTCCCACAAACTGACCCACGAGTACGGCTCGGGAATCATCGAGGCGATCTACACGAACAAACCGTTCCAGATCGGCGGCAACGTGCTCAACAACGGCTTCATCCCGAACCTTCCGTCGAAGGCGGTGGTCGAAGTCCCGTGTCTGGTCGACGGCAACGGCGTCCAGGGCTGCTACGTCGGCGAACTGCCGACCCAGTGCGCGGCAATGAACATGACCAACATCAACGTTCATCTGCTCACTATCGAAGCGGCCCTGACCAAAAAGCGCGAGCGGATCTACCAGGCCGCCATGCTCGACCCGCACACCAGCGCCGAACTGTCGATTGACGACATCGTCAAAATGTGCGACGAACTGATCGCCGCCCACGGCGACATGCTCCCGAAATATAACTGATCCGAAAAGCAGGGATAACCTGAAACGGGGGAAGGAATTTTTTCCAAGCGGAAAAATTTCCTCCCCCGATTATATTTGCCCCGAGCGGCTGCAACCCCGGAATCGTCAGCAGCACAACCCGGCGAGGCGGGCGAAGCGGTCGGCCAGCTCCCGTTTCGCCGCTGCGGCATTCGGGCGGAAGTGCTCCAGCGGTGTGGAATAGAAGGCGTCGCGAATCATCCCGGCGCGGATGTTGAACTCGTCCGGAGTCCGCCACGGAGCCCTGTCTCCCCCGTCGATCTTGCGCCGGACGAAGTCGAGATACACCGCCAGCTCCGGCTGGTAACAGGTCCGGACCAGTTCGTAAATCTGCGTCCGGCAATAATCGTTTTCGGCATTTCCCTTGAGCGTCTCTTCGAAAGCAGGGTTGTAACCGTCGCGCCGCTTCAGCAGGTCGAGCGAGACGTTGAGCGAATAATCCTCATGGGCGGCCAGCAGCCGGGCTTCCAGTTCCAATAGTTCGGTCAGCGCCGCCGATTCCCGTTCCAACTCCTTTGCGTCGGCGCTGCCGTCGCGCCAAGCTTCCAGCCGCAGGACAAACGCGGTCATCCGGCAGAGAAACAGCCGGTGCAGCGCGGTGCGGCCGAGGTCCATCGCGTCGCGGAACTCGAATTCATCGAGCGAGTCGAAATCAAGGGCGGCCAGCAACTCGAAAGAGCGGCGGGTCTCCGGCAGGACCGGTTCGACTTCGGCAAGGCGTTCCCGATTTTTCTCCAGCCGTTCCGGAGTGAGGTCGATCAGTTCCGGTGTGGTCAAAATCCGGCAGGAGAGATCGGCGTGGAAGAAGTCGAACCGCCAGTATACAGCGGAAATCACCGGAAGCATGGTCTGCCAGAGCGACTCGAAAACAGCGCGACGCCCTTCCGCATAGCGTTTGCGGCAGAATTCCGGCAGAAAATCGCGAATTTCCGGGCGGTCCGACCGCCAGGCATTGGCGGCGAAGAATTCCAGCATCAGCGTATCGGTATGCGAAGTCTCCGGCCAGAAACAAACGCCTTTGCAGAAGGGATCGGCAGCCGCCACGGGCAGCCGCTCTGCGATAACCCGGTAGTTGCCGCGCGGTTCGCTGCCGCTTTCGAACGCATGGAAAATGCCGAAAATCCACGGGAATCGCCCGACCACGTCCCACTGGGTGAAATCGTTCGGCTGCAACGATTTTTTTCCGCCCGGAATGGTGAGCTCCTTCTGGGAATCCGAAGTGTAGTCGAACAGCACCGTATTGGCCGGATCAAGCCGGGAAACCAGGTCGCGAATCAACGCCGGGTCATGCCAGTTGTTGACAAAATCCCAACTTCCGATCCACAGCGGCGCATCGGGGCAGTCGCGCCTCAACCGGGTGACGATCCGGTCATAGGCATAGAGTTTGAGCCGGTGGTTTTCACTGAGATCGGCGGAGTAATCACGCTCGGCCAGGCCGATGGTGTGGAAGAGCCGGGGAGAGCCGTACTCCCGGATATGCGCCGCAGTCAACTGAAAATAAGCGTCGAGGTTTTCATCCTCCCGGATATCCCAGACCATTCCGGTCGGTTCACGGTAGTTTCCGCTCGGCTGATTCAGGAATTTCGGCTTTTTCACATCAAGATATGACTGCGGCGTACGGCTGTACCAGTGAGTGATCGTCCCGGTGTCCTCCGGGTGGAGGAGTCCGCGTTCGAATGCGTATTGCAAGACCTTGCGACGCAACTCCCCGCGCGCCCGGAGCGGCTCAAAATTGCGGCGGTCGTCATAAGAGCGAAGGAAGCCGTTCTCTTCGCCTTCCTCCTCAGGATACGGAACGGCATCCGGAAACGCCCTCTGAAAAAGGTCGTCAAGTCCGGTGCGGAGCATGAAAAAATTGAGCCTTTTCTTGACGATCCAGTCGATCTCGCGTTTCCAGTCGTCGAAATCCCAATGCTCGGCCTGAAAGCGGTGCAGACTGCGGTGGGCGAAATAACGCAGCCCGCGGTACTGGAAGCGCGGAGACTCGACCACATCGAGATGATCGAAGTCGATGGTCTCCCGATGCGGAATCCGGTCACCGTCCCAGAACCAGCCGCAGCCGCCGCGCCGCTCGAACAGATCGTAGACGGCGTAAAGCAGCGCGCGCGACGTACCGCCGTGCAATATCAGCAGCCGCCGCCCCCCTTCGCATTCCGAGCGGATCGCATAATCATCGGAACCGAACCGCAGGCGCGGCGTCGCTATTTTTCCGGAAAGTACCAGCTCCGCCGTCTTCGGATTGACCGACTCGCCGCCGGTCAGGATCAGGTCGCCGCCGTCGTCGCTTTCGACGGATTCCAGGCGAACCCCGGTCACCGCTTCGTACAACCGCTGAAATTCCTCTTCCGCCAGGCGACAGGCCGGGATTTGCCGGCTTTTCAAAATTCGATCCATGATAATGCCCTCCATGCTTGAAAAAGTCTTCTGCATATAGTATACTGAACATGGAGTCGAAAATAAATAACATAAAAGTATGAATCCATGTCTTTTTCAATCAACCGGACTTTATTGGACCATCTGCGGCAAAACGCCGGGGAGGGAGTCGCCAACTATTACGCGGGCGGCATGAGTTCGGCCTGTCCGGTGATTCCGGACAATGTGCTGCTCTGGCGGACCTGCCGCAACCTGGCCCCCGACCGGACCCGTAGCCACCAGCGTTTCGTACTCAAGGTGGTACTGCAGGGGCAAAATACGACAATCCTGGACGGCTGTCGGTTCCGCCTCGATCCCGGCGATGCCATCCTGATTCACCCCTTTCAATTCCACGCCAATGCGGAACTTGAATCCGCGGCGGACGCTTATGAACTTCTGGTTGTGACCTTTACGGAACGGTTCGACGGCGGGCGGGCGCTGGATGTCCTCCGCAACCGCTCCATCCGACTGGGAGAGGAAGAATTTGAACTGCTTGACCAAATCACCGCCGCCTTCCATCACCGCGGCCGAGTCATCGATACCAAAGGAGTCACTCTTCTGGCTCAACTGCTCTCCGGTCTCGCAGTCAACGCGGTCGACATGATACAGCCCGGTTCAGGACGAATCGATGAAATCGCCGCCCACTTGCGCGCCCACTTCGCCGAACCGCTTTCGCTCAAAGAAATCTGCGCGCAATTCAGCATTTCCGAGGCCACGCTCCGACGCGGTTTCCGGGAAAGGTTCGGCGGCCTCACCCCGGGCAGGCTGATTCTGTCACTGCGAATGCAGCGGGCAGCGGAATTACTATGCCGCTCAGAGTTGCGCATCGGCGAAGTGGGAACCGTTTGCGGTTTTACCGATCCATTCGTCTTCAGCCGGGCATTCCGGCGTTATGCAAACTGCCCTCCTCAAGAATATCGGCGAAAAAATCGTTCGTTGTAACCTCGCTACATCGTCGTGGGAGCAAGGGAGGCGCTTCGCCCTCCCTTAACCCTCCCGACCGGCAGGGTGCCGGTGCCGGGTACTTAGATCCGCATCAAATGCTGCGCATTGAATGCTCCG
>Ga0183100_1000083_pt1 | contig 140097 bp, 121 predicted proteins | sample Biomet2_FD_127789 | JGI IMG/M metagenome (GOLD analysis project Ga0183100, IMG submission 127789) | Microbial communities from bioreactor (seeded with anoxic lake sediment) at LBNL, California, USA - Biofuel metagenome 2 | ecosystem: Engineered > Bioreactor > Anaerobic > Unclassified ... | reverse complement strand
GGGAGTGAGAGAAAGCCGAGAAGAGCGAACCAAAACCCCGGGCCCGGGCCCAAAGCCAGCCGGCCCGGTTCTTTTGCAAGCACAAGAGACAAAGACGATCACGCGAACAGGTAGCTGTACTTGTCGCGGATGGTGCAAATCAGCTTCTCCAACTCGGAGGGAAGCGTGTTGGCGCCGGAGAGGTCGTATTCCTTCACATCGAAAAGACGCACCCGCACGCGGTCGTGGCTCAGGAACAGAACGCCCACATTCTTGGAATCGTCGAAGTCCTCGGCGGTCTGGAACAGGGTGAACTTGTCGTGGCAGGGCTCAGAGGCATAGGGACAGAACTGGGTGCAGTTGCCGCACTCGTTGCACATCTTGTCCACATGGACGATCTGATGGCTGCCGTCGGCCATGACGATGGCCACGTTGGAGCGGTTGGGGCAGGTGTCCACGCAGTTTTCGCAGACGGTGGCGCACTGCAGGCAGCGGTCGCCCTCGCACTTGGCCTCGCTGTGCATCATGAGAACGCCCTTCTTGGCGATGACATCGGCCTTGGTCTCGTAGGCCGCGGCGGGAATCTCATAGCTGTGGGCGTGACCCACCACTGCCTCAGCGAAACGGGCAGCGTCGGCAATGCCTCCCACCACGGTGGCGGGGCCGCGGGACGCGTCGCCGCCGGCGTAGACACCCTCCACGTTGGTCTGGAAGGCGGGATGACCTTTACGGTCCACCTCGATGCCGTTGGCGGTGAGAAGCGCCGAATCCACCTGCTCGCCCACGGCGGAGATCACCAGATCGCAGGGAATGGTGATGCTTTCACCGGTACGCACGGGGCTGCGGCGGCCAGAAGCGTCGGGCTCGCCCAGCTTCATGATCTCGCAGGTCAAGACGCCCTTTTCCTGCTTCACAGGGGCGGCCAGCTCAACGAACTGCACGCCGTCGGCCATGGCCAGCTCCAGCTCCTGAGGATCGGCAGGCATATACTTTTTGGTGCGGCGATAGACGATGGTGGAAGAGGCTGCACCGGAACGCTTGGCCACACGGGCCGCGTCCATGGCGGTGTTGCCGGCGCCGACCACCACCACATGGCCGGAAACGGAGGCTTTGCCGCACTTCATGTCCTTCATCCACTCAATGACACCCTGCACGTTGCCGGGAATGTCCAGCCGACCTGCTTTCCAGGCGCCCACGGCGAAGAAAATGTGGGTGTAGCCCTGTGCTTTCAGCTCCGCCACAGAGGGAGCGGGCGCGCCGCACTTGATCTCCACACCGTACTGCTCCATCAGCGCCACGTCCTTGTCGATGGCTTCATCGGAGATACGGAAGGCGGGGATCACATGGCGGGGAATACCGCCCAGGGTGTTTTCTCGTTCAAAAACGGTGGTTTCCACGCCCTCGCGGCCCAGGAAATAGGCCGCCGCGATGCCGGTGGGGCCGCCGCCGATGATGGCCGCCTTCTTACCCTGTACCTTTTCGGGCACACGGATGGAGGCCATCAGCGTGTTGTAGCCGTGCTGGGCGGCAATGAGCTTGGTGTCGCGGATGTGCACAGATTCTTCATAGAAGGTGCGGGAGCACTTGCCCTGACAGCGGTGGGCACAGATGGTGCCGGTGATAAAGGGCAAGGCGTTTTTCTCGGTGATGAGCTTCAGCGCCGGGCCATACAGACCCTTGCGGCAAAGCTCGATATACTCAGGGATGTCCTGATCAATGGGGCAGCCGCCCCTGCAGGGCGCCGCGAAGCAGTCCAGCCAGGGAACGTTCTTCTCGCTCTTGCGGGAGGGCAGGGGCTTGATGGGCTTGACGTGGTGATAGTCCGTGTGGGAAGCCATGCTCATCTCACAGATGGCCTGGGTGTCGGTGGAGATAAAGCGAGTGTAGGGCAGGGACTCCGTCTTTTCCACCATTTGCAGCAAACGGTTGTAGCCGCCCGGCTTGAGGATGGTGGTAGCCACGGTGATGGGCCAGATACCGGCGGCAAACAGCTTGTCGCAGTTGAAATACTCCGCGCCGCCGGCGAAGGAAATACGCATCTTGCCCTTGAACTGGCGGGAAATGCGGTGGCACATTTCGATGGTCAGGGGAAACAGGGAGCGGCCGGACATATACATCTCGTTGTTGGGCAGCTCGCCGCGGGTGGTGTCCACGGGGAAGGTGTTGGACAGCTTCAGGCCAAATTCCAGACCGTTCCTGTCGGCCAGCGCCTGCAGCCGCTCAAACATGGGAACGGCATCCGCCCACTGGAGATCTTCGTTGAAGTGGTGCTCGTCAAAGACGATGTAGTCATACCCCATGGCGTCCAGCGTCTTGCGGGCGGTCTCATAGCCCAGGATGGTGGGGTTGCACTTCACAAAGGTGTGCAGGTGCTTTTCGGAGATCAGATAAGTGGCAATGCGCTCGATCTCCGCGGGGGGGCAGCCGTGCAGCGTGGACAGCGTGACGCTGCGGGACACACGGGGGCTGATGGCGTCGATATAGTCGGACTCCTCCGGGAACAGCTCCTTGAGCACTGCCAGGCTTTCTTTAAATTCAGGGGTCTGGGAAGCGTCCTTCATCCCCTCAATGTAGGTGTTGACCTTGTCGCCCTTGATGCCTTCCAGGTCATAGCCCACGGACATATTGAACACAAAACCGTCGGGATCGCCCAGATCGTAGAGTTTGGAGAGCATTTTCAGCGCGCACCAGGCCTTGATATACTCGGCACGGGCTTGGGGAACGGTGAGCTCGGTGGACCATTCCTGGTTATAGCCCTCGTCGCTGGCCAGAATGCAGGGACGCGGCACGCAGGCGGCCAGCTCCGCGCCGTCCATCTTCTGGACGGTCTTCACCTCGAAGAAGCGGGCGCCGGCCATGTAGGCGGCGATGATGTTTTGCGCCAGCTGGCTGTTGGGGCCGGCGGCGGGGCCGAAGGGGGTCTCGATGGTCTCACCGAAGATGGGCAGCGTCTTGCCGGTGGCGTGATAGGCTTTATGCACACCGAAAATCTCGCCGCTCTGGGCGTACTCGGTGGTGATCCAGTTCATCAAAGAACGGAAGGGAATGGGGTACATCTTTTCGGACATGGATATTCCTCCTTTGTTATTTGAACAGTGGCTTTCAGACCCGCGATCAGCGTGGCAGAAGCCGCTTTGCGGCTTTTATGACGCGGCGGGTCGGCAGGTTGGTCTTAAAAAAGTGGCTTGATCGCTTTTTGATTTAATATTCGCAGTGGTTCAAGGAGCCCCACAGCTTCTTGGCGGCGGTGAGGATGCGGGCGTTTTCGGCCTCTTCGTCGATGCCTACCAGTTCCCGATCCTTCATGAGGAGCTTGCCGTTACCGATGGTGGTCTGGCACTGGCGGCCCGTCATGCCGAAGAGCATATGGCCGTCGATATTGGCGTCGGAGAAGGGGGTATAGGGCTTGTAGTCCATGACGATGATGTCGGCGGCGGCACCGGCCTTCAGCACGCCCAGCTGATCGGGGAAGTACCGCCCGCCGATCCTGGCGTTGTTCTTGAAGAGCATATCCGTCACCTCGCACCAGCCCACGTTGGGCAGGCAGGCGTTGCTGCGCTGGGAGCAAAGAGCCACCTTGATGGACTCCAGCATATCGTTGGTGTAAGCGTCGGTACCCATGCCCAGCAAAATGCCCCGCTTATACAGCTGCAGCACCGGGCAGATGCCGATGGCGTTGCTCATGTTGGATTCGGGGTTGTTCACCACCATGGTATCGGTCTCCTTGATGAGATCCATCTCGGCGGTGTTGGCGTGGACGCAATGGCCCAGAATGGTCTTGGGGCCCAGAATACCGTGGTCCTGCAAACGCTGCACCGGACGGCGGCCGTAATTCTGGAGAGAGTCGTACACATCGTTCATGCCCTCAGACACATGGATGTGATAGCCCGTGCGGCCGTTGTTGGCCTCCACCATGCGGTCAAAGGTCTTGTCGGACAGGGTGAACAGGGCATGACCGCCGAACATGGCCCGCAGCATGGGGTCGTTCTGCTTTTCGCAGTAGGTGATGAAGTCGGCATTTTCCTTGATCGCTTCCAGGCACTTCTCTTCGCCGTCACGGTCGGAGGTCTCATAGCACAGGCAGGAGCGGATACCGAAGCGGCGGGCGGACTCAGCGATGGTGAAAAGGGAGTCGGGGATCTCGCCGTAGGAGGCGTGGTGGTCGAAAATGGTGGTAACGCCCTGCTTGATGCAGTCGATGTACAGCGCGTCGGCGGAGGCCTTGGTGCCGTCAAGCATCAGCTTGCGGTCGATGGCCCACCAGGTACCGTCCAGCACCTCGTAGAAGTTGGTGGGGTTGTTGCCCACGATGGAAAGACCGCGGGCCAGAGCGGAGTAGATATGGGTATGGGCGTTGATGAAAGCGGGCATGATGACACCGCCCCTGGCGTCGATGACTTCGGCGGAAGCGTACTTGGCGCGCAGTGCGCTCTCTTCGCCCACCTCCACTATCTTGCTGCCTTCAAAGGCCACAGCACCGTGCTCGTAATAGCCACGGCCCCCCTCGTCACGGGTGATCAGTCTGCCGTTTGTTACCAGATACATGAATGAATCCTCCTTTTGATTTCAATCAGTTTGATGACATCATTCAGATTGCCCTATCGGTCCTGGCTGCTTTGTGCCGGATAAGAAAAAATGTTTCAAATCTCCTAATCGAGATTTGAAACACTCAAGCACAAACGCCGAGTGATAGTTTCAGCCCGTGCGCGAAGCACTTCCTTACAGCTACCAATCTTTGATTGTGCCTTTATTTTAACCGAACTGCCTTTGAAAATCAACTAAAAATTGCGTGAAAACCTAAAAAAATATGTGAATTTTATACCCTTTTACAAAAGAAGCTCCTGAAGCTGCCGGGGCTGGAGCAGCGTAAAGCTGCCCCGGCAGAAGGTGAGATACCCATCCTGCCGCAGCCGTCCCAGTTCACGGGACAGAGCGCTGCGGTTGACCCCCAGAAAAGCGGCCAGTTCTTCTCTGGAATAGGACAGGGTGAAGGAAATGCCGTCACCCGCCTCGTCCAGCAAAAAACGAACAATGCGCCGCCGCAGACTGCTCTCTGTGAGACAGGCAATCTGCCGCCGCTGCTGCCAGAATTTGGACGCCATCTCCCGCAGCAGATTCAGCCGCAGCTGCACATGACACCGGCATTCCTGCCCGCAGCCGGACATGATGCGCTCCAGGGGCAGGTACAACACCTCGGTCTCCTCTCGGGCGGTGAGAGTGACGGGACTGGTCTGCCCCGCCGCCATCAGCACGTCGCCCATGAGCCTGCCGGCGGTATGACGCGCCACGATGCGAAAGCTGCCGTCGGGCCGGTCCTGCCGGGCGTCCACCGCCCCGCGCAGAACGATGCCCGTCTGCGCCACGCTGTCCCCCGCCTGCCACAAAATGCCGCCTTTTCCATACCGGCGGGTATAGCTGCCAAGGCATTTCAGCAGTTTTTCAATATCGGATCCACTGATGCCTTCAAAAAGTGGGGTGCGCTGCAAACAGGCGAGGGCGGCTTCCATAAAAAGACTCCTTTCGTTGCCATGGCAACAGAATTGCTGGCTTGGCTGCTTTATACTTAAAGAGAAACATCCCATCGTTCATATGAGAGGAAGAAAGAGCATGAAAAAGAAAACACTTTGGATCACGGAGACGGCCGTGATGATCGCGCTGCTCATTGCCCTGCAGGCGGTGACAAAGCCGGCGGGCCAGTTCGTCACAGGCTCCTGTGTCAATCTGGTGCTGGCCATGTCCGTAATGGTGGGCGGCCTTTGGTGCGGTGTGACGGTGGCGCTTTTATCCCCGTTTTTCGCGTTTTTGCTGAGCATCGGCCCGGCGCTGCTGCCAGTGGTGCCGCTGGTGGCGGTGGGCAACATTGTGCTGGTGGCGGTGCTGTATTTCATCACCGGCAAGCATCTGACCCCCAAAAGTCCCATGGCTTGGGCGGGCGTGGCGGCGGCGGCCGCGGCCAAGTGCCTGACGCTGTACCTGATGATCGTGAAGATGCTGATCCCGGCCCTGTCGCTGCCGGCCAAGCAGGCGGCGGTGCTGTCGGCCAGCTTTTCCTGGCCACAGATCGTCACGGCCCTCATCGGCGGCACGCTGGCGGTGCTCATCGCCCCGGCGGTGCGCAAGGCTCTGCAAAAGAAGCAGGCATAAGGCTTTGCCCTAATTATAAGGAGCGAGACGTATAAATACAAGAGCCGGAGGGCAGCGTGTTGTGGCGTTGCCCTCCGGTTTTCTGTTTACCGCAAAGACGGCTTCGCCGTTTTCACGATTATTTTCCGGCTGTTTGGCCCGGCATCTGCCAGGCGTCGTGTTCCGTGTGGAGCAGGTGATGGGCTCTGTTGCTCATGGGCTCTTTGATATAGTCGCGGTAGAGTTCCTGAATGTCGGGGTTCTCGTGGGAGAAGCGCAGTTCCGACGTCTGATCCAGAGTCCACAGCACATTGCCCCGGGCTTCCGCCCACTCCTGACCGTCGTGGATGGGCTGGCCCCCGCCGCCGGCGCAGCCGCCGGGACAGGCCATGACCTCCACAAAGTCGTATGTCACGTCGCCCCGCTCCAGCGCCTTCATCAGCTTGCGGGTGTTGCCAAGCCCGTTGACCACAGCCACGGACACGTCTCCCGCGCCGGGAACGGTGAACACCGCTTCTTTCCAGCCGTCCATCCCCCGTACCGCATGGAAGGCGTCGGGGTCGGGATTGGAGCCGGTAACGAAGTAATACGCGCTGCGCAGCGCCGCATCCATGACGCCGCCGGTGGCGCCGAAGATCACCGCTGCACCGGTGCCGCTGCCAAGAGGACTGTCAAACTCCGTCTCCTCCAGCACGGCGGGATGGATCTGCTCGCCCCGGAACATCCGCACGATCTCACGGGTAGTAAGCACCACGTCCACGTCCGGATCGCTACACACGTCACGCATGGTGGGCAGCGCCGCTTCGCTCTTTTTGGAGGTGCAGGGCATGATGGACACCACAAATACGTCGTGGGGATCGGCGCCGATCTTCTTGGCAAAGTAGCTTTTGGCCACCGCACCGAACATCTGCTGGGGGGACTTGGCGGTGGAGAGATTTCTGGTATAGGCGGGGAACTGGCCCTTCATGAACCGCACCCAGCCGGGGCAGCAGGAGGTGAACATGGGCCAGGGATATTTGTCCCGGTGGGTGAAGCGCTCCACAAACTCGCTGGCCTCTTCCATAATGGTGAGGTCGGCGGAGAAATTGGTGTCGAACACATAGTCAAAACCCATGATCTTCAGCGCCGTCACCATGCGCCTGGCGGTGGCGTACTCGGGCTTGAGATGGAAATACTCCGCCCACGCGGCCCGCACGGCGGGGGCTACCTGCACCACCGTGATCTTTTTGGGATTGGCCAGCGCGTCAAACACCTTGCCGGTGTCATCCCGCTCCTGCAGGCCGCCCACGGGGCAGTGGGTGATGCACTGGCCGCAGAAGGTGCAGTCGGACTCGCCCAGAGTGCGGGCCTTGGCCACGCCCACCGTGGTGCGGGAGCCGGTGCCCATCACGTCCCAGATGTTCATGCCCTGGATCTTCTCACACACCTGCACGCAGCGCATACACTTGATGCAGCGGTTTTCCACACGCACCACCGGGTTGGAGAAATCGTCGGGAATGGGGCGCAGATCTTTTACATAATGTTCGCCCAGCAGATTGTAATCGTTGGTGAGCTGCTGGAGCTTGCAGTTGCCGCTGCGGGTGCATTTGGTGCAGCTGCTGTCGTGCTGCGCCAGCAGCAGACGCAGGTTCACCCGCCGGGCTTCTCGCACGCGGGGCGAGTTGGTGCGTACCACCATGCCCTCGCACACCACGTTGTCGCAGGAGGGAACCAGACGATCATAGCCCTCCACCTCCACCATGCAGATGCGGCAGGCACCGATCTCGTTGATGCCCTTAAGATAGCACAGGGTGGGGATATCGATATGTATGGACCGGGCAGCTTCCAGAATGGTGGTGCCCTCAGGCACTGTTACCATTTTTTGGTCGATGGTCAGTGTTACCATTTTACTTCCCGCCCTCCTTTAAAGATCCCATAGCCGAAGTGGTCGCAGCGCAGACAACGGGAGGCCTCCGTGCAGGCGCCTTCCTCCGTCATGCCGCATTCAATGTCTCTGAAGTCGTTCCGGCGCTCGTACACGTCCCGCTCGGTGGTGTTGACGCGGCCGTGGGGCGGCCGGTTGTTCAGAGCCGGCGCCGGGATGTCGATGGACACCTCAATCTCGTGCCCGAAGCCCAGGTGCTCGTCGATATTGGCCGCGGCCACCTTGCCGGCCGCGATGGCCCGGATGGCGGAGGCGGGGCCGGTGACACAGTCGCCGCCGGCAAACACATTGTCCATATTATCCACATGGGCGGAGCTTTCCGCCACAAAGGTGCCCCGCTTGATGGGGATGCCCGTCTGCTCAAAGCCTTGGGTCTCAATGCCTTGGCCGATAGCCACCACCACAATGTCGGCGGGAATGCGCTCTTCGGGCAAAGCGGCCTTGCTGGGACGGGGGCGTCCCTCTTTGTCGGCCTCGCCGATGAGCTGGGGTTGCACCCAAAGCGCCGACGCGCAGTCGTTTTCGTCCACTTCGATGCGGACGGGAGCTGCCAGCGTCAGTACCTCGGCGCCCTCGGCAATGGCGCCTTCCACCTCGTCGGGCAGGGCCGTCATATCCTCCTGGCGGCGGCGGTAGACACACGTTACCTTTTCCGCCCCCAGACGCACCGCGCTGCGGGTCACGTCCATGGCCACGTTGCCGCCGCCGATGACCACCACCCGCTTGCCGGTGAAATCGGGCATCTGATCGTCGCCGATGGCACGGAGCATTTCCACCGCGGACATGACGTTTTTGCTATTTTCGCCCTCGATGCCGGTCTTTTTATCCGTGTGGGCGCCGATGGCGATATACAGGCAGTCATACTCCTGCTGCAAACGGTCAAAGGTCACGTCCCGGCCCACGGTGATGCCGGTGTAGACCTCGATGCCGGTGGAGAGGATGGATTTGATCTCCTCGTCCAGCTTGGCACGTGGGAAGCGGTAGTTGGGGATGCCGTAGCGCAGCATGCCGCCCAGCTTCTTCTTTTCTTCATAAATGGTGACCTTGTGACCCATCAGCGTCAGATAATAGGCGCAAGAAAGGCCGCTGGGGCCGCCGCCGATAATGGCCACCTTTTTCCCGGTGGGGGCGGCGCAGGGGGGATTGGGCACCACGCCCGCGTGATCCACGGCGTAGCGCTTGAGCCCACGGATGTTGATGGCGTCGTCGATCATATTGCGGCGGCAGCGAGCTTCGCAGGGATGCTCGCAGATGTAGGCGCAGGACACCGGCAGGGGATTGTCCTTGCGGATGAGACGCACCGCGTCGGCGTAGCGGCCGGCCTTCACCAGCGCCACATAACCGGGGATGTCCACGCCGGCCGGACACAGATCCACGCAGGGCACCGGGTTTTGCAGGCCTGCCAGACATCGGTGGTGATGGACGTGCTCTTCATAGTCGTCCCGGAAGCCTTCCATGCCGTCGAGCACCAGGCGGGCGGCGTCACGCCCGATGGCACAGTCGGCGGTGTTGAGAATGCTGCGGGCCGTCTTTTCGATAATAGTCACGGTCTCCTCTGTGCCGGTGCCGTCGAGCACCTGAGCGATGAGCTTGGATAACTGCCCCAGACCGATCCGGCACGGGACGCATTTGCCGCAGGACTGGGCATGACACAGCTGCAAAAACGTCAGAGACATATCCACGGGACAAAGCCCCGGAGGGCTGGCGGCAATACGCCGCTCCACGTCGCGGTACAGATTGTCAACGACCGTCTGCGCCTTGCTGGGCGTTTTGATATCAAGTCTGCTCAAGAAAAACCACTCCTTCCGCCCGGAACACAGCGAGATTCTGTCGCGCGACCGAACTGATTTGTATGAATCCAGAATGACACAAACGGCCGCAGAAGTCAATTATTACCTGCATTGTTTGAACTTTCACAATACAAAATAAGAAAAATAACAAGAGGAAAAACGTCGACAGTCTGTTTTTTAATTGACAAAAAAGCAACTAACTTGTTAAGAAAAAGTAAGAAAAAAACGAAAAACCCACCCGCTTCTATTGACGAAACAAAAGGGCGGGGGTATAATCAGTGGCAACACGTCTAATGCTGCTTCGGCAGCAGCGGGAGAACCAATTCAGACTTGGGGTGCATCCGCTTTTGCGGTAGGGAACCTTCTTTCCCGAACCCGTCAGCTAATCTCGTCAACGTAAGAGGGAAGCGGGGCGCTTTTGCGTGCCGACGGCCCTTTTGCGCCGGTCAGAGTGTGGCCGGCGTTTATTTTTGTGTCAAATTGTGTCAAATTTGCGTCAGGAGTGCGTCATGAATCATCGTTTGGTAGCGAATATTTTAGGTTACATATTGCTGGTGGAAGCGGGATTTTTGCTGTTTCCCATGCTGGTGGCCGTGGGATACGGCGAGGCGTCGTGGGTGGCTTTTTTGAAAACGGCTGTCCTTTGCTCCCTACTGGGCCTGGTGGTGACCAGAATCCCCTACAACACCAAGCAGATGCACGCACGGGACGGTTTTGCCGCGGTGGCCCTGAGCTGGCTGCTGCTGTCGGCCTTCGGCGCGCTGCCCTATGTGTTCAGCGGCGCCATCCCTCATTATATCGACGCCCTTTTTGAGACCGCCTCCGGTCTTACCACCACAGGCTCCACGATTTTGACAGAGGTGGAGCATCTGCCCAAGGGCATTTTGTTCTGGCGGGCCCAAACCCAGTGGATGGGCGGCATGGGCGTGCTGGTGCTGTTTCTGGCGCTGATCCCCAAGATAGGCGAGGGCGCTGTCTTTCTCATGCGGGCCGAAAGCCCAGGCCCCATTAAATCCAAGCTGGTTCCCAAGGTGGGTACCACCGCCCAGATCCTCTATGGCATTTATGTGGGACTGACGGTGGCGGAGACGATTTTGCTGCGCCTGGCCGGTATGGACTGGTATGACGCCGTGACCCACACCTTCTGCACCATCTCCACCGGCGGCTACTCCGTGAAAAACGCCAGTATCGCCGCTTACGGTTCCGACCTCATCAGCTGGATCGTCATTGTATTCATGTTCCTCTCCGGCGTGAACTTCACGCTGTTGTTCTTCGCGCTGCGGGGCAAGATGAAGGAAGCGCTGCAAAGCGAGGAGCTGCGGCTCTACACGGCACTGGCCGTGGGAGGGACCGCTCTTATCTGCCTGAACCTCTATGTCCGGGAGGGCATGAGCCTGGGCCAGTCCATTACCGATTCCGCCTTTCAGGTGGTGTCGGTGATGACCACCACCGGCTTTGCCACCTGCAACTTTGACCTGTGGCCCACTTTCTCCAAGACGGTGCTGGTGCTTTTGATGTTCACCGGCGCCTGCGCCGGCTCCACCGCCGGCGGCATCAAGTCCTCCCGGCTTTTGCTGCTGGGCAAGAATATGCAGCGGGAACTGAAAACGATCCTTCACCCCCGACAGGTCCACGTGATCTCCGTGGACGGGCAGAAGGTGGAAGAGCGGGTGGTGGTTTCCGCCGGCGTGTTCTTCTTCGTGTATCTGCTGATCCTGCTGGTGGGCACGCTGATCGTTTCCTGGGACGAGGTTACGTTTGTGGACGCCTTTACCGGGACGCTGACCTGTTTGAGCAACGTGGGACCCGGCCTTGGCATGGTAGGACCCATCGGCAACTTCAGCGCCTTCTCCGACGTGAGCAAGGTGGTGCTGACGCTGTCCATGCTGCTGGGACGGCTGGAACTGATGCCCATTCTCGTGCTGCTGTTCCCCTCTATTTGGAAAAGAAAAGTATAATACATATGACCTGCGGAATAGTTCTGCAGGTCATTTTTTTGAAACTGTTGCAAATACCACGGTTTTTCAAAGCAAACTGTGGTATAAGAAGAAAAAACAAAAGGAGGGGCAGCGCCCATGATCAAGACTTTTTACTATTTAAGCGGCAAACCGGCTCAGAACGATGCGCTGGCGGTGGACTGGAAGGACGGCGTCTGCGTGGGCAATGTCCGTGTGGGCCGCCTTGGCTGTTACTTCAGCCGGGGACTCAAATATTTCTGCGTGCCCTTTGCCGGCGCCCGCCGCGCCTTTGGCCGTGTGCGGGAGGTCATGGGCTGTGTGGGCTGCGGCTGCGTGACAAAACGGCCGGCCGCCACGGTGGTGTTCTGTACCGACGGACGGGAGGTCGGTGAGGTGCCGCTCCAGTCCGAGGCGCAGGTGCAGCGGGTGCTTGCCCTCCTGCGGGAACGGTGTCCCGATATGGAGATCGGCATCGCTTCTCCCACTGACACAGAATAAAATTAACAAAATTATAATGTATGGAGCCGCTTCTTTGGGTAAAGTAGCCGTAACGAAAGACAGACAAGGGACGGAGACTTAAAATGACAAAGGAATTAAATCAGTGGGACGCAGCGCTCCTACAGGACGCAGCGCTGGCGGCATCGTGTAAACAGCGGAAAAGGTGAGGGTCCTGCGCTTCGGGGAGACACACTGCTTTTTTCGGAAAAAGCGGAAGACCTATGCCATTGCCTATGGCGCCATCGACCATGCCTTTGAGCGGGAGCGGGCGGTCAAGAGCAACGTTTGCTGCGGCCCCATGCGCTTTTCCATGGTGTCGGCAGTGCTTTGCGGCGGCGGAAAAGAACTGACGGAGATCCAGTTTGAGGCCGAAGAACAAGTGGAGCGGGTGCTGGCGCTTCTGGAGCAGCGGTGCCCCGGGATCCGCATCGGCCTCTATGCGTCATGAGAAAAGGCGCTTCTCCCGATGACAGGAGAAGCGCCTCTATATGTAAGTTTATATGTAAGGATGGGGAGGGGATGAAAAAAGCCTGTCCCGCGCGTGGTCAAAGAGAAAAGCGGGCACTGTATTCCCCGAAATATTCGTTGAAGTGACCGGAGCGGAGATCTTTCATGCTGTTGAGGTATTCGTGGGTATCGAAGGTGTCGGACTTGAGCTCAATGATGGCCACGGCGATGTTGGAGCAGTGATCCGCCACACGCTCAAAATTGGTGAGCAGATCGTTGAACACAAAGCCCTGGTTCAGCGTGCACAGGCCCTGCTGTAAACGGTTGACGTGATGGAGTTTCATTTCGTCGCACAGTCCGTCGATGACCTCCTCCAGCGGTTCCACACGGCTGGCAAGAGCCAGGTCGCTGCTGACAAAGGCTTGCACGGAAAGGGAGAGGATCTCTGTTACGGCCGCGCAGATCACTTTCAGCTCGCCTGCGGCGGAAGAGGAAAAGACGATCTTCTTTTCGTGGATCTCCTTGGCCGCGTCGGCGATGTTCAGCGCATGGTCGCTGATACGCTCGAAGTCGTTGAGGGTGTGCAGATATTTGCTCACGTCCTCGCTTTGGGTGCGGGTCAGCTCCTGGCGGGTGATCTTGATGAGATAGGTGCCCAGCTTGTCCTCATAGCGGTCGACCACCGATTCCCGTTCCTCCACGGCGTGATAGTCCGCATCGGTGTACTGGGTGCAAAGAGCGAAAGAGTGCAGCAGATTTTCCTGCGCCTTGGCCGCCATGGAGTTGATGACGATGCGGCTTTGCTCAATGGCCAAAGAGGGGTGCTGCACAAAGCGGTCTTCCAGACTGTCGAACTCGGCGGTCTGAGCGGCGTGCTCCGGCGGGTCGGGGAAAAGAAGGCACACGATGCGCTCCAGCAGCGGAATGGCCGGAGTCAGGATTGTAATGGTGGCAAAACGGAACACGGTGTTCAGCAGCGCCACCGTTACGGTGGTCATCACCGTGCCCATAAAAGAAAAAGTGAAAATGGCATTGGCCAGATAGAAAACAAAGCCCCAGATCAAAGCGCCCAGCACGTCGATGAGAAGATACGCGAAAGCCGTGCGGCGGCCGTTGATGTTGGCGCCCAGAGCCGACAAAAGCACAGGCACTGCCGCGCCGATGGCAATGCCCAGCGTCATAGGGAAAGCCACCGCGAAGCTGATGGTGCCGGTAACGGCCAGTGCCTGCAAAATACCCACAGCCGCCGACGCGCTTTGCAAGATACTGGTGAACACCAGACCCACCAGAACGCCCAGCAGGGGATTGGAAAAACAGGTGAGGAGATGTAAAAAAGCGGCGCTTTCCTTCAATGGGGAAACGGCGCTGCTCATGGCCTGCATACCAAACATCAGCACCGCAAAGCCCAGCATGATGTCGCCTACATGGACCTTGGTCTGGTTTTTGCAGAACATCCGCAGACCGATGCCCGCCACCGCGATGATCCCGGAGAGGGTGGAGGTGGATAGCAGCTGCGCCAGCCCCTCTCCGCCGCCCAGGTCCGACAGGCACAGAATCCAGCCTGTGATGCTGGTGCCCAGGATGGCCCCCAGCACAATGCCGATGGCCTGGCGCACCTTCATCATGCCGGAGTTAACAAAGCCCACCACCATCACCGAAGTGGCGGAGGAGGACTGGATCACGGCGGTGACGCCCGTGCCCAAAAGCACACCTTTGAGCGGCGTGCTGCTCAAACGATACAAAACCAATTCCAGCTTGCTGCCAGCCACCTTTTTCAGTCCCTCGCCCATCAGCGACATACCAAAAAGAAAAAGTGCCACGCCGCCCAGCAAGGAAACAATGTTCACAATACTCAAAATCAATGCACCTCCCAAAAGTGCTTCTCCTACTATACTATATTAAAAAGGAAGTTGCATTAACTAATCTTAAAAATAAGTAAAATTGTATAATCTGCCAAAATTCCCTCTGTTTCTTTCGGCGTTCATGTGCGCCCCACCTATTGACGCCCGCCTGCCGACGCCGGAGAAACTGACGGTTGACATCGACACTTTTCGTGCTATAATGGCACTGTTCTATTACCCGTTGACCGCGCCCAGAAGGTTTTCCGACTGAGACGGAAGGGATCTCTGGAGAAGCTCATTGAATTGAGTGCCGAAGGTGCAAGGCGTTGGCCGAATCTCTCAGGCAAAAGGACAGAGTGTGCCATAAAAGCATTTGCTTTTTGCATACGATGGGCAGATCCGCAGCGGATTTGCTCTTTTTTTATAGGCGTACTCTATTTTTTGGAAAGAAGGACTGCACTGTGACAAGTCAAGAAAAAAACATTCAATTCCTTCAGGAATTTGATCCCACCGTGGGCGGACTGCTGGAGCGTGAGTACACCCGCCAAAGCCAGAATCTGGAACTGATCGCGTCTGAAAACATTGCCTCGCCCGCCGTGATGGCCGCCATGGGCACTGTTTTGACCAACAAGTACGCCGAGGGCTACCCCGGCCGCCGCTACTACGGCGGCTGCGAGGTGGTGGACGAGATTGAGGCGCTGGCCATCGACCGGGCCAAGGCGCTTTTCGGCGCCGAATACGCCAATGTGCAGCCCCACTCCGGCGCCCAGGCCAATCTGGAGGTCTACGCCGCGCTGCTCCAACCCGGCGATACGTTCATGGGCATGGATCTTTCCGCCGGCGGGCATCTGACTCACGGCGCCAGCGTGAACCTCTCCGGCAAGCTGTATCACTCCGTCCCCTACGGCATCGACCCCGGTACCGGACGCATCGACTATGACCGGCTGGAGGACATGGTGAAGGAACACCGGCCCAAGCTGCTGGTGGCGGGCGCCTCCGCCTATCCTAGAGCCATCGACTTTAAGACCTTTGCCGAGATCGCCCACCGCTACGGCGCGCTTTTGATGGTGGACATGGCCCACATCGCCGGCCTTGTGGCAGGCGGTCAGCACATGAGCCCCGTCCCCTACGCCGATGTGGTGACCACCACCACCCATAAGACCTTGCGGGGACCCCGGGGCGGCATGATCCTGGCCAAAGAAGAGTGGGGCAAAAAGCTCAACAGCGCCGTGTTCCCCGGCAGCCAGGGCGGCCCGCTGATGCACGTCATCGCCGGGAAAGCGGTCTGCTTCAAGGAAGCGGCGGAGCCATCCTTCCGCACCTATGCCAAAACAGTGGTGGACAACGCCCAGGCACTGGCAGCGGCCCTTCTGGAGCGCGGCTTTGAGCTGGTGTCCGGCGGTACCGACAACCATCTGATGCTGGCGGATCTCCGCCCCCTGCACGTCAATGGCCGGGATTTGCAGAACAACCTGGATGAAGTGCATATCACCGTGAACAAAAACGCCATTCCCCACGACCCGGAAAAGCCCGCCGTCACCAGCGGTGTCCGCATCGGCACCGCCGCCGTGACCACCCGGGGCTTTGTACCTGCCGATATGGCGGACATCGCCCAGTGTATCTACCTCATTGCCTCCGACTTTGGGGGCAATCGGGACGAAGTGGCCCGCCGCGTGCTGGAAATGACAGGAAAGCATCCTCTTTACAACATCTGAGTAATTGGACAAGCAAAAAAACGTGCCTGAAAAACGGCAGGGGCGATCCCTGCCGTTTTCTTTGGCGTTTTGACGAAATGACACGAACTGGCAGCAAATATGAGCCGATGACGGTAGACAAAGGAAAGCAGAAATGCTATAATTCTTAAAAATGTTTTAATCGTGCCGCTGTGGGAAGTGGCTGTAAAGTTTGAGAGAAAGCAGGAGAGACAGTGGGAGAGAAAAGCATCCTCAAAAGAATGTTCATTGCCATATTGGATATTCTGATCGTAAATTGCAGCTATGCAGTGGCCCTATGGATCCGGTTCGATTTTCACTTTGCACAGATTCCCCAGGGATATATTGACGCCTGGATCCGTTTTGTGCCGGTGGACACTGTGATCGTGGTGGTGGTATTTATCCTTTGCCGAATGTATCACTTTGTCTGGCACCTGATCGGCTTCGACGATCTGGTGCGGATTGGGCTGTCCGCCATGGGGGCCAACGCGCTGTGTGTGGTGGGAAGTCTTGCCGCCGGCTGCCGGCTGCCGGGATCTGTGTATCTTGTCGGCTTTTTGCTCAGTACGGCGCTGCTGGTCATCATGCGGTATACCTGCCGTATTTTGCAGACCTGGCACCGCATTTCCAACCGGGACGGAGAGGGCGGTATTCCCACACTGCTGGTGGGCGGCGGCGAAGCGGGCCGCCAGCTGATTCTGGAGAACAACCGCAATCGTTTGCTGGAGATGGATATCCGCTGCATCATCGACGACAACCCCGTGAAAAAGGGCAGCTTTGTAGAGGGGAAGGAGATCGTCGGCGGCCGGGAAGATATTCCGAAGATGGTCAAAAAGTACGATATCGCCCGGATCGTCCTGGCCATTCCCACCCTCGGCGCAAAGGAAAAGAGAGACGTACTGGAGATCTGCAAAACCACGGGCTGTGAGATGAAGATCATTCCCGGTATCTATCAGATGGTCACGGGGGAGGTCAGCGTCAAGGCCATGCGGGAGGTTTCCGTGGAGGACCTGCTGGGCCGGGACGTGATCCGCGTGGACAACGGGGACGTTTTCCGCAAGATCACCGACAAGGTGGTGATGGTTACCGGCGGCGGCGGCTCCATCGGCAGCGAGTTGTGCCGTCAGCTGGCGGCTCATGCTCCCAAGCAGCTGATCATTCTGGATATCTATGAAAACAATGCCTACGACATTCAGCAAGAGCTCAAGCGCAAGTACCCGGATCTGACGCTGACGGTGCTGATCGCGTCTGTGCGCGACGTGTGCCGCATGAACCAGATCTTTGAAAAGTATCGCCCGCAGGTGGTGTTTCACGCCGCGGCCCATAAGCACGTTCCACTGATGGAGGACAGCCCCAGCGAGGCCATTAAGAACAATGTATTCGGCACACTGAACACGGGCAAGGCGGCTATCCGCTACGGAACGGAAAAGTTTATCCTCATTTCCACTGACAAAGCGGTGAATCCCACCAATATCATGGGCGCCTCCAAGCGTGTGTGTGAAATGGTGATCCAGTATCTCAACACAAAGGGGAAAACAGACTTCGCGGCCGTGCGCTTCGGCAATGTGCTGGGTTCCAACGGCAGCGTGATCCCGCTTTTCAAAAAGCAGATCGAAAACGGCGGCCCTGTCACCGTTACCCATCCCGACATCATTCGCTATTTCATGACCATCCCCGAGGCGGTGTCGCTGGTCTTGCAGACATATGCCTACGCTCAGGGCGGGGAGATCTTTGTGCTGGATATGGGCGAGCCGGTGAAGATCGACGATCTGGCCCGCAATATGATCCGCCTGTCCGGCCTGGTGCCGGATGTGGATATCCCCATTGTCTATACCGGACTGAGGCCCGGCGAAAAACTGTATGAGGAAATGCTCATGGGCGAGGAGGGCTTGCAGCAGACCGAAAACAAGCTGATCTATATCGGACGCCCCATCGAATTTGACTGCGCCCTTTTTGAGCGTCAGCTGGCCCAGTTACAGGAATATTGCAGCATTAACGCCCCCGAGACCAGAGAAGTGGTGGCGGAGATACTCCAGTCCGCCTGTGAGGGCAGCGCCGATATGCTCTGCGGACTGTAAACAAATCAAAAAAATGCCAGCGCCGGAACGAGAGTTCCGGCGCTGTTTTTTTATCAAAAAAGGGTTACGTTTTTTTCGCCGGGAATATAAAACAATTAAATCGTTTTTCCGGCGCTGTTTTTTTTATCTGTATGTGACTTGATTACGGAAGAAGCCGCGGCGGCGGGATATACTAAACACAACAAAACAAAAAAACGTGTAAAACGTGTGACGATGAAAGGAAAATGAATATGTCTGTTACGAAAATTACCAAGGATAATTTTAAGTCCGAAGTGCTGGAGGCTTCCCAGCCTGTTCTCATCGATTTCTGGGCTTCCTGGTGCGGCCCCTGCCGGATGCTCTCCCCTGTGGTGGATGAGATCGCCGAAGAAACCGCCGGCGTGAAGGTGGGCAAGATCAACGTGGACGAAGAGCCCGAGCTTGCCATGCAGTTCGGCGTCTCCAGCATCCCCACGCTGGTGGTGATGAAGGACGGCCAGGTGGCGTCCCACTCCGTGGGCGTGCAGCCCAAGGCTTCCATTCTAAAGATGATCGGCCGGTAAAGCAAACGCTGCCGTATATCTCGATCCGTATTTTGCGATGTGAAAGGGGAAACACCATGAAAAAAATTGTGATTGTCGGCGGCGTGGCCGGCGGCGCCAGCTGCGCGGCAAGACTGCGCCGATTGGACGGAACGGCGGAGATCGTTTTGCTGGAGCGGGGGCCTTATATCTCCTACGCCAACTGCGGCCTGCCCTATCATGTCGGCGACACCATCAAGTCCCGGGACGCGCTGCTGGTGCAGACGCCGGAGGGCATGAAGAAAAAATTCCGCATCGACGTGCGGGTGAAAAATGAGGTCACCGACATCGACCGCGCGGCCAAGACCGTCACCGTCAAAAATCTGGAGAGCGGCGAGACCTATCAGGAGAGCTATGACAAGCTGGTGCTGGCCACGGGTTCTTCCCCTATCCGCCCGGCCATTCCCGGCATCATGTCCTCTCGCATCCGCACCCTCTGGACGGTGCCCGATACCGACCACATCCGTGATATGATCCGGCAGCCGGACATCACCACGGCGGCGGTGATCGGCGGCGGCTTTATCGGCCTTGAAATGGCCGAAAATTTGCAGCACGCGGGCCTCAAGGTCTCCCTCATCGAGGCGCTGGATCAGGTCATGGCGCCGCTGGACTTCGAGATGGCCCAGCTGGTGCATGAAAACATGGTGCAAAACGGCGTACAGCTCTACCTGGGCGACGGCGTGGCCTCCTTTGCTGGCGACAACGGCCCTGTGACCATTACCCTCAAAAGCGGCCGCACCGTGAGGGCGGATCTGGTAATTCTCTCCATCGGCGTGCGCCCCAACAGCGAGCTGGCCCGGACGGCCGATCTGGCGGTGAGCGACCGGGGCTTTGTGAAAACCGACGAGGTGATGCGCACCTCCGACCCGGACATTTACGCGGTGGGCGATATTGCCGAGACCGAAGAGTTGGTCTTCGGTGGCCGCGCGCCGGCACCTTTGGCCGGGCCTGCCAACAAGCAGGGCCGTATCGTGGCCAATCACATCGGGGGTGTGGAAGATCACTACGCCGGCAGTCAGAGCACCGCTGTGGCCAAGGTATACGACCTGACGGTGGCCACCACGGGCGCCAATGAAAAGACTCTCAGGCAGCGCGGCATGGAAAAAGGAAAGGACTACCAGAGCGTCATCATCAACCAGAATTCCCATGCCGGCTATTATCCCGGCGCGGTGCCCCTGGTTTTGAAGCTGCTTTTCTCCATGGACGGCAAACGCCTCTTTGGCGCCCAGATCGTGGGCCGTTCCGGCGTTGACAAGCGCATCGATACCATTGCCGTGGCGCTGCGCATGGGCGCGGGGGTGGAGGATTTGATGCGTCTGGAGCTGGCCTACGCGCCCCCCTACTCATCCGCCAAGGATCCGGTGAACATGGCGGGCTTTACTGCCCGAAACGTGCTGGACGGTCTTGTAACGTTCTGCGACTGGGACGCCGTGGAGAAATACCCCGACGCGGTGTTGCTGGACGTGCGGGAGGACGCGGAGCTGCTGGCCTTTACGTTGCCCGGCGCCGTGCATATCCCCCTGGGTCAGCTGCGGGATCGACTGAGCGAACTGGACCGCGACCGGGAGATCATCACCTTCTGTGCCATCGGCGTGCGCTCCTATAACGCCGCCCGTATCCTTATGCAAAGCGGCTTCAATCATGTGAAGCTTTATCCCGCCGGCACCCGGTTCTATCAGTCCACCCACTATGAATCCGAGGCCATCCCCGCGGCGGACAGCGCTCCTGTGGCCGATTCCGGTCAGGCGGAAACGGCCCCGACGGAAGCTCTGCGGCTGGATTGCTGCGGTATGCAGTGCCCCGGCCCCATCATGAAGGTCTACGAGACCATGCAGACCATGAAAAACGGCGAGATGCTGGAGGTGTCCGCCTCCGATCCCGGCTTTGTCCGCGATATCGCCGCCTGGTGCCGCCGCACGGGCCAGAGTCTGGTTTCCCAGGAAAAGCGGGGCGAGGACTATGTGGCCTGCGTCCGCAAGGGCGCGCCCGCCGCACCCCAGACGGCGGTGAAGGAAACGCCGGAAGGCAAGACCATCATCGTCTTTTCCGGGGACCTGGATAAGGTGCTGGCCAGCTTCATCATTGCCAACGGCGCCGCCGCCATGGGCCGCCCAGTGACCATGTTCTTCACCTTCTGGGGTCTCACCGTGCTGCGAAAGAAGGAGAAGCAGCCCGTGAAAAAAACGGTCATGGAGTCCATGTTCGACGCCATGCTGCCCCGGGGCAGCGAGAAGCTGAAACTCTCCCGCATGAACATGGGCGGCATGGGCACCGCCATGATGAAGAAGATCATGAACGACAAGAATGTGGATTCTCTGGAGACACTGATCCAGAAGGCCATCCGCTCAGGCGTGAAGATCGTGGCCTGCACCATGAGCATGGACGTGATGGGTATCAAGGAAGAAGAACTCATCGACGGCGTGGAACTGGGCGGTGTGGGTGCCTATCTGGGCGACGCCGAGGAATCCAACGTGAACCTGTTTATTGGATAAACGATTCTCTTTTCACTCTCTCTTACTCTTACAGAAAAAGTCCGTACCCAAATGGGTACGGACTTTTTCGCAGACGTTTTTCGCATATGTTATGCCAGAAGGCTTTGCAGTTTTTTCCGGTCAAGGACGCGGACGCCGCCCCGGGCCAGCTCCACAATGCCGTCGGAAGCGAAGTATTTCAGCATCCGCGTCACCACCTCCCGGGCAGAGCCTATATAGCGGGCGATCTGCTCGTGAGTCATCTTCACTTCGTTGGAGCCGCTTTTGCTGACCTCATCCCACAAGAAGATGGCAAGCCGCTTGTCAACGCCCATAAAGAGGATTTGCTGCATGGCCCACATCACATCGGAAAAGCGGGTGGTGGCCAACTGGTAGCCAAAGCACTTCACATAGATGTTCTCATCCGCCAGCTGATGGAATGCCGAGGCGTTGATCACCAGCACCTCCGCATCCTCCTCGGCGTCGATGCACACGTCGAAGGTGATGGCGTCGAGCACGCAGGAGGCGGAGAGAATGCACACGTCCCCCGCAAACAGGCGGTAAAGCGTCACATCGCGTCCCTCTTCCGAGAGCATATACGTCCGCAGCTGCCCACTTTTGATAAGCAGTACGCCCACGCACTGCTGGTCGCCCCGGTGAACGCTGGTACCCTTGGCGTAGTGCACCTCACGGGTGCTGCGGCAGAGAAAATCCTGCTGGGCGGGGGTGAGCTGTTCCCAAAAAGAAAGATACTGCGCGAACAGCGCGGCACAGTTGTCAGATGACATAATTCAGCCTCCTTTGACGGTGGTTCTGACAACAAATATAGCACATGGGCTGACGCATATCAACCCATGTGCTTTTTTTATGAATTTTTTTCAGGCGGTTTGGGACTTTCGGGCCCGCTTCACCATTTCCGTGCCGGCCCGGGCACCCTCGTAGACCGCTTTGGCCACTTGCAGCAGTCCGCCGGTGCAGTCGCCCGCCGCGTACAGCCCCGGAATGGAGGTGGCCATGGCGTCGTCCACCGTGATGCGGTTTCCCTCCACCAATGCCCCGATCTTCCGGGCAAGCGCCGTGCTGCCCGCCACGCCGTAAGCCACGAACACGCCGGAAACCGGCAGCTCGCCGCCGTCTGCGAAGACCACCTTTTCCACCCGCTCACCGCCTTCGATGGCGGCAAGGGGACGGGTATCCACTGTCACCTCCGGGGGAAAGACCGCCGTGGGCTTGACTCCGTTGGTGAGCAGCGTCACGGTTTTGGCCACCGGCTGCAAGGCGGCGATCTCATGGAGCGCGTACTCGCCCGCGCCCAGCACCGCCACATCCTTGCCCCGGTAGAAGAAGGCGTCGCACACGGCGCAGTAGCTGACGCCCTGACCCTCCAGCTCCTTGAGTCCCTTCACAGGGGGTGCGGTGCGGGCGGTGCCGGTGGCCAGCAGCACCTGGTCGGCCCGGTAGCTGCCGTGGGTGGTCTCGATGACAAAGACATCGTCCCAGGTAAGACCCACCACCTCGTCTTCCAAGAACCGCACGCCCACGTTTTTGGCGCCCTCGACGCCGGAGGCATGGAGATCCCTGCCGGAGACAGGCTGGGCAAAGCCGTAGTAGTTCTCAATGGCTTCCGCCTTGTCCAGCGCGCCGGTGCCCTTGGAGATCACCGTGGTGGCAAGGCCCGCACGGGCGGTATAAAGCGAAGCGGAAATACCGGCGGGGCCGGAACCGATAATAAAGATCTCAGACATAGGAAATCCTCCCATTTTTCTTTTGTCATAGTATACCACATTTCCACCTATTTTCCGTGACTGACACACAAAAATTTCATCACAGGGGAGCCACGCATGAAATCACGTCAACCGTGATTATTTTCGCCGCTGTCCTGCCATACTAAAATGAAAAAAAGGCAGCGGCGGTCCCAATGGAAAAGAAATAAAACGCCTGCGTTTAAATCAAAAAACCCGAGACGATCCCCTTGACAGAATTGTCAAAAACTGTTATATTGACCTATACCATATGGGGGAGTAGTTCCCGCGCCATCGGCGTGTTTCAGGTCAACATACATGTTCGGATATCCGTTCTGGCCTGAATTCAGAGAACCAGACTCATGGGCAGGTCACGAACCCGCTCATGAGTTTTTTTTATTGCCCCATCAATCGGAGAAACGGAAAGGAAGGATCATATGCTCTACTACTGCGAGGACAAAGAGACCGTCCTGCGCGAAACGGACAGCACGCCGGAGGGGCTTACCGCGGCAGAGGCAAAAAGCCGACTGGAGAAAAACGGAAACAACCGCCTGGCGGAAGCACCCAAGGACTCCCTGATGAAACGCTTCTTTGCCCAGATGGCGGACCCCATGATACTCATTTTACTGGCGGCGGCGCTGGTGTCCGGCATCACATCCATTTACGCCGGAGAGAGTTTTGCCGACGTCATCATTATTTTGTTCGTCGTCATCGTCAACGCCGCACTGGGCGTTTACCAGGAAAACAAGGCCGAAAAGGCCATCGAGGCCCTGCAGGAAATGGCGGCGGCCACCAGCCGGGTGCTGCGGGACGGCATCGTGCAGCAGGTACACAGCGAGGACCTGGTGGTGGGCGACGTGGTGGTGCTGGAAGCCGGAGACGCCATTCCCGCCGACGGCCGCCTGCTGGAAAGCGCCAGCCTGAAGATCGAGGAAGCCGCCCTCACCGGCGAAAGCGTGCCGGTTTCCAAGTTCATTGACGCCATCGGCCTGAACGGCAAGCCCAACGTGGCGCTGGGCGACCGGAAGAACATGGTCTATATGGGCAGCACCGTGTCCTACGGCCGCGGTACCGCCGTCATCACCGCCACCGGTATGGACACAGAAATGGGCCACATCGCGGGGGCTCTGGCCGCCACCAAGGAGGGCCAGACACCCTTGCAGCGCAAACTGTCCCAGCTGAGCAAGATCCTCACCTATCTGGTGCTGGGTATCTGCGTGGCCATCTTTGCCGTGGGCCTGCTCCGCGCCGGCAGCTTTACCGGCGAGGTATTGCTCAACACCTTCATGGTGGCCGTCAGCCTGGCTGTGGCCGCTATTCCCGAGGGCCTGGCCGCCGTTGTGACCATCGTGCTTTCCATCGGTGTGACCAATATGAGCCGCCGCAACGCCATCATCCGGCGGCTGACCGCCGTGGAAACACTGGGCTGCACCCAGATCATCTGCTCGGATAAAACCGGCACGCTGACCCAGAACCGCATGACCGTGGTGGAAAACTGGGGCAGCGATAAAAAGCTGCTGGCTCACGCCGTCAGCCTTTGCAACGACGCCCGCTGGAACGGTGAGAAGGCCGAGGGCGAACCCACCGAAGCGGCGCTGGTGAACTGGGGCGCCAAGGTAGGCGAGGTCAAGACCGAGCTGGAAAAGACACAGCCCCGCGTGGGTGAGGCACCCTTCGACAGTATGCGTAAGATGATGAGCACTGTCCATGAAACATCTGAGGGCATCATTCAGTACACCAAGGGCGCGCCCGACGAGGTGCTGCGCCACTGCACCCATATTCTCCGTGACGGGAAAATGGAAATGATGGACGAGGCGGACCGCAAGGAGATCGCCGACGCCAACCGCGCCATGGCCACCAAGGCGCTGCGCGTACTGGCCGGCGCTGTGCGCTATCATGCGGAAAAGCCCGACGACTGTTCGCCCGAGGCACTGGAGCAGGCCCTCTGCTTCGTGGGTCTCACCGGCATGATCGACCCCGTGCGCCCTGAGGTGAAGGTGGCCATCAATCACTGCCGCGAGGCCAACATTCGCCCCATCATGATCACCGGCGACCATGTGGTGACGGCTATGGCCATCGCCTCCGAGCTGGGGATATTGCGGGAGGAGGACGAGGCCGTCACGGGTCTGGAGCTGGACGCCATGGACGATGCCGCCTTTGTCGCCCGTTTCCGGAAGATCAGCGTATACGCCCGTGTGCAGCCCGAGCATAAGACCCGTATCGTCCGCGCCTGGCAGGAAGCCGGCTACGTCACCGCTATGACCGGCGACGGCGTCAACGACGCACCCTCCATCAAAGCCGCCGACATCGGCGTGGGCATGGGCATCACCGGCACCGACGTCACCAAAAACGTGGCCGACATGGTGCTGGCCGACGACAACTTCGCCACCATCGTCAGTGCCGTGGAAGAGGGCCGCCGTATCTACGACAACATCCGCAAGGCCATCCAGTTCCTGCTCAGCTCCAACATGAGCGAGGTGCTGGCCATCTTTACCGCCACCATGCTGGGCTTCACCATTCTCGAGCCTGTGCATCTTTTGTGGATCAACCTGGTCACCGACTGCTTCCCCGCGCTGGCGCTGGGCACCGAGCGGGCGGAGTCCGACCTGATGCGTCACAAGCCCCGTGGTGCCTCGGAGGGCATTTTTGCCGGCGGCATGGGCTTCGACGTAGCCTACCAGGGCGTGGTGGTTACCATTTTGGTGCTGTTCGCCTACTTCCTGGGCGAGTTTATGGAAAATGGGGCCTGGGCCATCGTCAACTCCGCCGACGGCACCACCATGGCCTTTTTGACCATGAGCATGGCCGAAATTTTCCACAGCTTCAATATGCGCTCTCAGCGGGAAAGTCTGCTGACCATGCGTTCCCAGAACAAATTCCTCAACTACGCGGCGCTGGCAAGCCTTGCCTGCACCACTCTCGTGATCTATGTGCCGTTTTTGGCCAACGCGTTCGATTTCACCCACATCAGCCTCACCGAATATGTGGCCGCTCTGGCTGTCGCTTTTTGCGTGATCCCGCTGGTGGAGCTTGTGAAGCTGTTCCAGCGTCTGGCCGCGCGCAAAAAACAGGTATAACGGCAGACTTCCTTTCCTATCAAAGATCCGGCAGGCACGTTCGTGCCTGCCGGATCTTTTCTTCCTTTTGAAGGGGAAGAATGCTTCAGCGGATGAAATTGGTGGGCGTTACCGGCTCGTACACTGGGTCCGATACGCAGGCCGCTTTGGCCGCTTCTTTGGCGCGGAGCATCCACGCCATGTTTTCCCCAAGGCTTCGCATGGTCTGCAGGCCCTCGGCGTCCCGGCGCACCTCATCCGGTGTGCTGCCGTGGACCTGGTTCCAATACTGGGAGGACACCACCGGCATATGGCTGATGGTGAAGTATTTGTTCAGCCGGTCAAAAGCCGCGCTGGCACCGCCCCGGCGGCAGGATACCACGCACGCTGCCGGCTTGCCCGCCATCCGCCGCTTGCCGCAGTGGAAAAGCCGGTCCAAAAAAGAACAGATCTGGCCGGAGGGACCCGCGAAATAGACAGGGGAGCCAACGATGAGACCGTCATATTCGTCCAGACGCGCCAGCACCTGGTTGACGCCGTCGTCAACGACGCACCTACCCGTTTGCGCACAGTGGCCGCAGGCTGTGCACCCGGCCACGGGTGCCATGCCGATCCAGCAGATCTCTGTGTCGATCTCATGCCGGCAGAGGGCGGCGGATACCTCCTGCAAAGCGGCGTCCGTGCAGCCGTGACGGTTGGGGCTGCCGTTGATCAATAACACTTTCATTGTAAAACCTCCTGATGTGTCTAAAATGTGGGAGAAGTCTGCCGGAAGCAGAAATCTGTCCTTATCATAGCAGAAAGAAACGTCGGGTCAAGAAATGTTTTTCGCGAAAAGGCGGGAGGCAAAAAGGCGGGGGAAAAGGAAGTTGCTTTTGGCGGCTCTAGTATGATATAATAAACTGCTGTTATTATAGGCAGGGACAAGGTTTACGCCCTGCCGCCTGCCATTTATCCAACTGAGCAAACATCGTTCACGGAAGAAAGAGAGGTCTGCCGATGATCGAAAACTATATGGCACAGGCAGTCCTGGAATGCGTGGCGCTGCTGATCCTTTTGATGCAGGTCGTGAGCTGCGATCTGCTCTCGCAGAGGAAAAGAAACTTTTTTTCTGCGGTGGTGATCGTCAGCATCGTCATTATCGCGGCGGAAGCCTGCGCCGTGCTCTGCGACAACCAGAGGGCGGCGCTGCGTGTCCCGTCGGTACTGGCCAATATGGTGGGCTTCGCGGCCACGCCCTTTATACCGCTGCTTTTGATGGTGGTATTCAGCCACAAGCTGCAAAAGATCTACTTGTGGATGCTCCTGCCCGCCGTGGGAAACGCGGCCTTGTGCGTGGCGTCCGTCTGGACGGGATCCGTCTTTTATGTTTCACCGGATAATTTTTATGTCCGCGGCCCCTTGTTTGCCGTCTTTGTGGTATCTTACGTGTGGGGCAGCGCCGTGGCCGTTTTCTGCACGGCCCGGGTGATCGCCCATTACCGGCAGGGAACGCGGGCCTTTTTTGCCATTTTGGTGGCGTTTTTGCTCATCGGCACCTCGATACAGGTGCTGTTCCCCTTCCTGCACATTTCGTGGGCCTGCGTGACCATGGCGCTTTTGCTGTACTACGGTTTTTTGTGCGCCCTGAGCAACAAGCTGGACATCCTCACCGAACTCTTCAGCCGCCGCACCTATGAAAACGCGGTGAGGGATCTGGAGGGCCGGCAGCGCGTGTGCATCGTAGTGTTGGACGTGGACGGATTTAAAAAAGTCAACGACAACAGAGGCCATCAGTACGGCGACAGATGCCTGCGTATGGTGGCCGGTATGCTGCGGGAGTCCTTTGCCGGCGCGGGAGAATGTTACCGCATCGGTGGGGATGAATTTTGCGTACTCTGTCCCCGGACGGAGACGGAAGAGGTACAAAAACGGCTGACGAAACTGACGGAAGGTCTTCTGGAAAAACGGAAGACAGAACCGCGGCTGCCCACCCTTTCCTGCGGTGTAAGTCTGTACCGGCCGGAGGGACCGCTCTCTTTTTCCGAGGCGTTTCGGGAGGCCGACCACCAGATGTATCTGCAAAAAGAAAAAGTGCATCAAACAGAAAAGACGCTTTTCTGACAGCCGTGCTTTTACTAAATTGATCAATTACCCGGGGAAAATGCCGGGAAATCGCTCCGACGGGGAAATGCCGGGGCACTTTAAGAAGGAGTTGGGGCTTTGAAGGCCAATCAAATACGGGCCGGGGCGCTTTTGTCATATGTCTCCATGGCGCTGAGCACCGTCATCTCGCTGCTGTATACCCCTATCATGATCAGCCATCTGGGCGACAGCGAGTATGGTGTCTACAACCTGGTACTGCCCGTGATCGCCTATCTGAATCTGCTCAGTGCGGGCCTTGGCAGCGCCTATGTGCGCTACTACTCCCGCTACAAGGTGGCAAAAGACAAAAAAAGCATGGCCATGCTCAATGGTATGTTTCTCATCACCTATACGGTGCTGGGCATCATTCTTGTCTGCCTGGGCTTTTTCCTGTCCTACTACGGTAGCTTCATCTTCGGCAAAAAGCTCTCCGCCGAGGAAGTGGCGCTGGCGGAGCACCTGCTGCGGATCATGTCCATCAACGCGGGACTTGCGTTTCCCTTGAGCGTCTTTGATTCCAATGTGACCATCAACGAACACTATCTGTTCCAGAAGATCGTCTCCATGCTCAAGACGGTGGTGAACCCGATGGTGATGATCCCGCTGCTGCTGGTGGGTTTCCGGTCGCCTGCCATGGCGTATCTGGCGCTGATCATCACCGTGATCACCGGCATCATCAATATGTCTTACTGCTTCCGGAAACTCCGGATGCCGGTCAATTTCCGCAGGTATGATTTTGCCCTCCTGCGAGAGATGCTGGGCTTTACTTTTTATGTGTTTTTGGGCGTGGTGGTGGAAAACGTCAACTGGAGCATCGATCGGCTGCTGCTGGGGTGGATCCGCGGCACCGGCGAGGTGACCACCTATGTGGTGGCCTCCCAGCTCAACGTCTACTACCTCTCCTTTGCCACCGCCATCTCCAATGTGCTGACACCCAGGGTCCACCGCATGGTGGCCAGCAACTGTTCCGATCGGGAGCTCAGCCGGCTCTTTACCAAGGTGGGACGCTTGCAGTTTATTTTGCTGATGGCGGTTTTTCTGGGCTTCATCGCCGTGGGCCGGCCCTTCGTCATCCGCTGGGGCGGCGGCGACCGGTTCAACATCTCCTATCCCATCGCCATCATCCTCATGGCCACTACGCTCCTGCCCGCCATCCAGACCGTGGGCATCGAGATCCAGCGGGCCAAGGATATGCAGAAGTTCCGGACGTTCCTCTATCTAGGGGTGTCCGTGGGCAACGCGCTGGTGAGCATTCCCTTCACCATGAAATGGGGCGGCGTGGGCGCTGCGGTGGGGACCATTTTGCTGACCTTCATCGGCAATGTGCTGATTATGAACTGGTATTATCAGTCAAGGGTGAAGCTGGATATGCCCCGCTTCTGGAAGGAGATCGCCTCGCTTCTGCCGTCGATGATCGTGCCGCTGGCTGCGGCGCTGCTGATGGCCTTTTTCGTGCGCAGCGTCTCCTATCTCACGGTGTTTGTGTATGGCTGCATCTTTTTGGTGATCTACGCCCTCTTTGTGTGGCGATTTGGTATGAACAATTATGAAAAGAGCCTGGTGCGCGGTCCTGTCCGCCGTATTTTTGGCGGCTATCGGGGGAGACACAGCCTGTAAAGGCTGCACGCAGGCAAATGGAGAGGAGCACTATGGAAAATTTGCTGCGCAAAAAACTGGCGGCGGGGGAAAAGCCCGTGGGTACCTTCTTTGAGCTGGGCAGCCCCAATGTGATGGAGTGCCTGGGACACACGGGGCTGGATTTTGCCATCATCGACAACGAGCACGGCCCCTTTGAGGCGGAGAGCACTTTGCAGTTCGTCCGCGCGGCGGAGTTGACGGGCCTGACGCCTCTGGCCCGGGTGCGGGAGATCAGCCGCCCGGCGGTGCTGAAGCTGCTGGATGTGGGCGTACAGGGCCTCATCGTGCCAAATATCACAACGCCCGAGCAGGTGCGCCAACTGGTGAAATACGCCAAGTTCGCTCCCTTAGGAGAGCGGGGCTTTTGCCCCACCCGAAAGGACTGCTGGGGCGCGGCCTACCCGGCCACGGCATCCATGGAGGAGAACATGGCCTTTCACAACCGGGAGACGCTGCTGATTCCCCAGTGCGAGACGGCGGAATGCCTGGCACAGATTCAGGAAGTGGCGGCGGTGGACGGCGTGGACGGCATCTTTGTGGGGCCTTTCGACCTGTCCATTTCCATGGGGATGCCGGGACGGTTTACCGAACCCGCGTTCCGGGAGGCGCTCTCCCGCATTCTCGGCGCCTGCCATGCGGCGGGAAAATTCTGCGTGCTGTTCGCCCCCACGCCGGAGGGCGTGGCCCAGGGCTTCCGGGACGGCTTCGACGCAGTAACCTACAGCCTGGATGCCGCACTGTTCACCGCCGCTTTGCGGGAGCAGGTGCAGCGTATCCGAGCCATGCTCTGAGGAAGAGGGAGAAAGCCCATGCCCAAGAAGAATGGCCGCAACACCAAGGGGCGCATTGTCTCCGCCGCCTGGAAGCTCTTTTACGAGCAGGGCTACGACAACACCACGGTGGAGGACATCATCGCTCAGTCCCAGACCTCCAAAGGCTCTTTTTACCACTATTTTGAGGGGAAAGATGCCCTTTTGGGGTCGCTTTCCATGATCTTTGACGAGAAATACGAAGAGCTGAAAGAGCAGATGGATCCGGACACGGACGCGGTGGAGGCGTTGATCTATTTCAACAGGGAACTGTTTACCATGATCGATGACGGGGTGTCCATGGAGCTGCTGGCAAGGCTTTTGTCCACGCAGCTGGTGACCAAGGGGGAAAAACACCTGCTGGACCGCAGCCGCACCTACTTCAAGCTGTTGCTGCAGATCGTGCGGACAGGCCAGCGCCGAGGCGAACTGCGCGGCGACATCACCGCCAACGAGATCGTCAAGGCCTACGCCATGTTTGAGCGGGCGCTGCTCTACGACTGGTGCTTGTCCGAGGGGGAATACGCCCTGTCCAAGTACGCCGCGGTGATGATGCCCATGTTTTTGGGCGGCTACCGGGCGGCCGCTCAAGAAAAAATTAAAATCGTTTAGATTGTGAATGCTATTTCGTTCAGCTTAAATTGACTGGTATTAAAAGAAAATATCAAAGATAATGAGAACGACGTACAGAATAAATTCTGCACGTCGTTCTCTATTTACGTCTACTTTTCCCTGTGCTATGATTAAAAACGTGTTAAAAAAAGAGAGAAAGGATCTTGAAAAAATGGATACATCGCAAATTTGTATTCTCATTGCCATCGTTGTGTATCTTGTCGCCATGATTTATGTGGGCGTGGCGTGTTCCAAAAATGGCTCCGATACAACCGATGATTTTTACCTGGGTGGGCGGAGGCTGGGTCCTGTGGTCACAGCCATGAGCGCCGAGGCCAGCGACATGAGCTCCTGGCTTTTGATGGGTCTGCCGGGCGTGGCCTATTTCACGGGCCTGGCGGACGCCGCCTGGACCGCCATCGGTCTGGCGGTGGGTACTTACCTCAACTGGCTGTTTGTGGCCAAGCGCCTGCGGCTTTACTCCGCGCACATCGGCGCCATCACCGTGCCGGATTTCTTCGCCAAGCGTTTCCGGGATGACCACAAGGTGCTGCTGGGCATCTCGGCGGTGGTCATCATCATTTTCTTCATTCCCTACACCGCATCGGGCTTTGCCGCTGTGGGCAAGCTCTTCAACAGCCTGTTCGGCGTGAACTACATGACGGCCATGCTGGTGGGCGCGGCGGTCATCATTCTTTACACCGTTATGGGCGGCTTCATGGCCGTGTCCACCACTGACCTGATCCAGAGCATCGTTATGACTGTGGCGCTGCTGGTGGTGCTGGTGTTCGGCATCGACGCCGCCGGCGGCTGGGGCTCCGTGCAGAATACGGCCGCCTCTGTTGCCGGCTATATGAGCATGGATTCCGTGGAAAATGTGGCCACCGGCTCCGTGTCCCGCTACGGCTTCGTCTCTATCTGCTCCACCCTGGCCTGGGGCCTGGGCTACTTCGGTATGCCGCATATCCTGCTGCGCTTCATGGCCATCAAGGATGAGCGCAAGATCAAGACATCCCGCCGCATTGCCACCGTCTGGGTGGTGATTTCTATGGCCGTGGCCATTTGCATCGGCGTGGTGGGCTACACCGTTTCCAAGACGGGCGGCATCGTGACCTTTACCTCCGCTTCCGCCGCCGAGGCTGTCATCGTCAAGATCGCAGACCTCCTCAGCCGCTACGGCGTGGTGGCTGCGCTTTTGGCAGGCGTTGTTCTGGCGGGCATTCTGGCCTCCACCATGTCCACCGCCGACTCACAGCTTCTGGCGGCGTCCTCCAGCGTGTCGGAGAATCTGATGCGGGACGTGCTGGGCATCAAGCTGTCTCCCAAGGCCACCATGTGGACGGCTCGCGCCACGGTGCTGATCATCGCCGCGCTGGGCATCTTCATCGCGCGCGACCCCGACAGTTCCGTCTTTGCCATCGTTTCCTTTGCCTGGGCGGGCTTCGGCGCCACCTTTGCCCCCGTCATGCTTTTGTGCCTCTTCTGGAAGCGCACCAACAAGTGGGGCGCGCTGGCGGGTATGATCACCGGCGGCGCCATGGTGTTTATCTGGAAGTATCTGGTGCGGCCCCTGGGCGGTTCGTGGAACATCTATGAGCTGCTGCCCGCGTTTTTGCTGGCCTGCGCGGTGATCGTCATTGTGTCGCTGCTGACCCCCGCTCCCAGTAAGGAAGTGGTGAAGGAATTTGAAGAGGTCAAAGAACTGAACAGAACCATTCATTGAGCATCTGCTTATGATAAAAAAGCCTGTGGACGTACCCGAAAGGAACGGCCGCGGGCTTTTTTTAAAGCCGAAAAAAGGGGCAGGCGGGCGCAAAAAATGGAACCGTTCCCGGTAACGTCACTTGACAGATGGCCGGCAAGCACCTACAATGTACCCCAAATACAAAGGAAACTTTTTGAAATTTGCCGGGAGGGTTTGGAACATGAGATCAAATGTGAAAAAAGAAGAGCAGCTGCTGCGCGTGGGCGTGCTGGGCTGCGGCGTCATTTGCCAGGCTGCCCACCTCATCGCCAGCAGCAAGGCGCGGAACATCCACCTGCAGGCCATCTGCGACGTGGCCCGGGATCTGCGGGAAAAAATGGCCGCCATGTACGAACCGGACAGCGTCTACGACGACTACGACGCCATGCTCCGGGACCCGGCTGTGGACGCCGTCATCATCGGTGTGGGCGATCAGTTCCACGTTCCTTGCGCCCGAAAAGCTGTTCTGGCCGGCAAGCACGTCTTTTTGGAAAAACCCATGGGCGTGTCCATCGAGGAGTGCCAGGAGCTCAAGGAGCTGGCCGAGGAAAAGGGCGTCCTGCTCCAGATCGGCCACATGAAGCGCTACGATCCGGGCCTGCAATACGCAAAGCGCTTCAAGGAAGAAAAAATGGGCGAGATCACCACCTACAAGGGCTGGTACTGCGACAGTGTGGGCCGCTATACCCTCACCGACAATGTGATGCCCATCCTCTACACCGGCGAACACGCCAGAAAACCGGACGGCAACCCCAAGGCGGTGCTGGATCACTACTACCTGCTGGGTCACGGCAGCCACCTCTTTGACACGGCGCTCTATTTCATGGGCCCCATTGACCAGGTGTCCGCCCGCTATGTCCACCGGGGAAAACTGCACTCCTGGCTCATCGACTGCGACTTTGCCTGCGACGCCATGGGCACGCTGGATCTGTCCGTGGCCATCGCCCAGCAGTGGCATGAGGGCTGTGAGATCTACGGTACCGGCGGCACCGTCTATGCTAAAACCTTTAACCCATGGGAGTTTCGCTCCTCCATCGTGGAGTGCTACGACCGGGAAACCGACCTTTCCACCACCCCCGCCGCCTACGATGGGCAGTTCTACCGCCGGGAGCTGGAGGGCTTCGCCGAGAGCATTCTGCACCACACTCCCTGTACCGGCGCGACCGCCGATGACGGCATGATGGTCATGCGGGCGCTGATCGCCACCTACCAGTCCGTGCAGCAGGGCGGCAAATGGGTGGCGCTCAAGGGTGTAAAGGGGGCGCTTTGATGAAGCTGGGCGTTTTTTCAAGGACTTATGAGGTTTCCGACCTGGACGAAACCTGCCGCCGCATGACGGCACAAGGCATTTTCCATACCCAGTTCAACCTCTCCAACGCCGGTCTTCCCGCGCTGCCGGACCGTGTGGACGAGGAAAAATGGCAGGAAATCAAGGCGTTGACAAAGCGGTACGGCGTCACGCTGGATGCTCTTTCCGGCACCTTCAACATGATCGATCCCGACGAGGAGGCGCGGGAGCGGGGCTGCCGCCAATTCTGCACCCAGTGCGCCATCGCCCGGGCGCTGGGGATCCCCATCGTGTCCCTTTGCACCGGCTCCAAAAACCCGGAGAGCAAGTGGAAGTGGCACGATGACAACGACAAGCCCGCCTCCTGGGACGACCTGTCCCGTTCCACCGAGAAAGTCCTCCGGGCGGCGGAGGACTACGACGTGGTGCTGGGCGTGGAGACGGAGGCCAGCAACATCATCAACACACCCCAAAGGGCCCACCGGTATCTGGACGAGTGGAACACGCCCCATCTGAAAATCATCATGGACGGGGCCAACCTTTTCAGGCCGGAACAGGTGGGGGACATGAAAAACGTGCTGGACGAGGCGTTCGCATATCTGGGAGGCGACATCGTGCTGGCCCATGCCAAGGACTTCTCCTTCGACGGACACATGGCCTTCGTGGCGGCGGGACAGGGTGTGCTGGACTTTCCTTACTATCTGAAATTGCTGGAAAAAGCCGGCTACGACGGGGCGCTGGAGATGCACGGTCTCACCGAGGCGCAGGTACCCCAAAGCCGCCGCTTTCTGGAGGAAAAACTGTGATGGAATCTTTTTACCACAACGGCCTGCGGCTTTTTTACCGGGTGACGGGAGAGGGGCGCCCACTGGTGTTTCTCCACGGCATGGGCGGCAGCACAAAGCAGATCGACGCGGTGTACGACCCCATTCCCGGCGTGCAGCTTATCACCATGGACCAGCAGGGCCACGGCGAGAGCGACGCCGACTGGGAGACATTTTCCTTCGACAGCCTGGCGGACGACGTGATCGCTCTGTTGGATAGGCTCTCGCTGGAAAGAGCGGCCATAGCGGGCATTTCCATGGGTGCGGCGGTGAGCCTCAACCTGGCGGCGCGGTACCCTCAGCGGGTGGAGAAGCTGCTGCTCATCCGCAACGCATGGACCGATCAGCCCATGTCCGAAGAGGTGCAGATCGCCTACCGGGATCTGGGCCTTGCTCTGGCGGAGGGCTCTGTGGAGCGGTTTTACGCATCGGAGGGCTGGCACATTGTGGCGGAATCCTCGGACTACACCAGGGGCGCGTTTGTCAGCCCCTTCCGTGACCCTTCCAGTTTGAAAAACTGGAAAAAGTATTTGCTCCTGCCGCCGCAAAAGGCGGTTTCCTCAGTGGAGGTGCTGCGGCAGTTGACTGTGCCGGTGCACCTCCTTGCCAACCGGCAGGATCTCTGCCATCCCTTTTCTTATGGCGTGTATCTCAGCAAACAGATCCCCCATGCGGGCCTGACGGAGATCCCGGATAAGGACAGCGACGCCGCCGGACACAAAGCCGCGGTGAACCGGGCCCTACGGGCCGTGATGGGAGAAGAGAAAAAAGAAAGGGGCGTCTTGTGATGATCACCACACTTACCATGAATCCCTGCGTGGATCACACCGTCAGCATCCATGATTTCCGGATCGGGGAGACCAACCGGGTGGAGAACACCCGGCGTGACGTGGGGGGCAAGGGCGTCAACGTCAGCGCCGCCCTGCATCAGATGGGTCTGCCCACCCGGTGCCTGTGTCTGGGGCACGGCGACGGCGTGATGCGCGGCCATCTGGCGGCGGTGGGCATTCCCTACACACTTTTGGAGGTACCCGGCACCACCCGGGTCAATCTGAAGATCTTCGACGAGGACAGCGGCGTGATGACCGAGTGCAACGAGCGGGGCGCTCCGTTGACCCGGGAAGATCTGGAAAGTGTCCGCCGCGCCGTGACGGAGCATTTGCCGGGCTCCCGACTGCTGACGCTCAACGGCAGCGTTCCCCCCGGCGTGCCGGAGACATTTTACAAGGAGCTTATCTGCCTGGCAAAAGAAGCGGGCATTCCCACGGGGCTGGATGCCGGCGGCGCGCTGCTGCGCCGGGGCGTGGAAGCCGCGCCGCTTTTTATCAAGCCCAACCGGGACGAACTGAAAAGCGCCTTTGGCATCGAGGTGGCAGACCTCACGTCCGCCGCCCGGGCCTGCCGGGATCTGGCGTCGTCCTACGGCATCGGTTACATCGCTTTGTCCCTCGGCGCGGAGGGCGCCTTGCTGGTAAGCGCCCAGGGGGCGTGGTATACCAGAGGCGCCGACATCCATGTGCGGGGCGTGCAGGGCGCGGGAGATTCTATGGTGGCGGGGCTGTGCGGCGGCTTTTTCAAAGGCGAGAGAGACGGCGCTGTGCTGCTGCGTCTGGCAGTGGCCGCGGCGGACGCTTCGCTGGAAAAACCAGGCACCCAGATGTGTACCGCGGCGGAATCCGCTGCCATGTACGGTCGAGTGAGTGTGGAAACCTTGTTTTCCGGTTGCTGAAAGACAGCCGGAAAGACAAAAGTGACAATGATTGACAACTTTTTATGCTGATGATATAATAAATTGAAACAGCAAAAACGAAAAACGGCCCTTTTATGATACCGTTCCGGCAAATTTGCTTTTTAAGGAAAAATAGTGACATAAAATACATAGGATACCGTTTTTCACTGATGTTTTGCCGGATTTATTTCCGACAATGATACGAAAACGTGCGGTTTTAAAACTTGCCGTTGACGGGGTTTGGAAAAATCACTGCCGATTCAACGGAGGAAGAAAAAACGTACGCCGCATTAAGAAAGGATGATAGATCATGCCTCTGGTTACACTGAAATCTGTCATGGATGACAGCAGGAAAAACGGTTACGCGGTGGGTTCTTTCAATTTCAACGGCATCGAGGACGCGCGCGGCATTATCGAAGCGGCCGAGGAGAAAAAATCCCCTGTCATTCTGATGGCCAGCATGAGCGCGGTGGACTATTTTGGCGGCGCGGCCCCCGTGGTGGCCTACGTCCGGGCACTGGCCGATCAGGTGTCGGCACCGGTGGTGCTGCACGTGGATCACTGCACCAGCCTGGAGATGATCAAGGACTGCGTGGACAGCGGCTTTTCCTCCGTGATGATCGACGCCTCCGCCAAGAGCTTTGAAGAAAACGTGGAAATGACCCGCCGGGTGGTGGAATACGCCGCCCGCTTCGGCGTTTCCGTGGAAGGTGAGCTGGGCAAGCTGGGCGGCCGGGAAGAAAACGTGGATGTGAATGACCGGGAGGCCAATATGACCGATCCCGACGCGGCGCCCGAATTTGTGGAGCGCACCGGCATCGACGCCCTGGCCATTGCCATCGGCAACGCCCACGGTTTTTACAAGGGAACGCCCAAACTGGACTTTGACCGCCTCATCAAGATCCGCGGCCTTGTGGACTGCGGGCTGGTGCTCCACGGCGGCACCGGCATTCCCGAGCCGGATTTCCAACGGGCGGTGCGCTGCGGCATGAACAAGATCAACGTGGGTACGGAGCTGAAATACTGCTGCTGCCAGACGGCACGGGAGACCATGGCCGCCAAGCCCGACGAGATCGACATTCGTAAGATCGTGGGCGGCAACCGCAAGGCGTGCCGGGACATCGTTTTGCACAAGATTGACCTCTTCGGCAGCGCCGGAAAGGGCGCCATTATTCTGTAAAACACCTGTGAAAACGACGCTGAGCCGGACGCAGGAGCGGAGGGACACACAATGGGTTTGAATCTGATCCTGGTGGCGGGACTGCCCGCCTCCGGTAAATCGGGGTTTGCCGCTTACGCCGGCGAGCAGCTGCATCTGCCTGTGATCGTGAAGGACGACCTCAAAGAGATCCTTTTTGACGACATAGGCTTTGGGAGCCGGGAAGAAAAGGTGAAACTGGGCGTGGCGGCCATGGATCTGATGTATGCCACGGCGGACAAGCTGCTGGGGCAGGGCATTTCCGTGATCTTGGACAACAACTTTGAAACGGGCTCGGTGCCGGGGCTGAAACAGCTGACGGGGCGCCATCCCTGCCGCCTGATTACCGTCCGGTTTGACGCCGATGTGAGGGCCGTCTATCAGCGGTTTTTGAAACGGGACCATGATCTGACCAGGCATCGGGGCCATGTAGTCAACACCGCTTATCCCGAAAAAGAGCCGGAGCCCTATGTGCCCCTTTCGCTGGAGGCCTTTGAGAGCAAATTCCGCCAGCGGGGCATGATGGATTTTTACGCCGGGGGCACCCTTTTAACGGTGGACGTGACCACTTTTGACCATTATTCACCCGAAGACCTGCTAAAGCAGTTGAAGGACGCCATGGCATAAGACGATACCAAAGCAACGCGGTAAAAAGAGAGAGGCGGTCTGAAAAAGCCAGACAACAGACAAAAGAGGAGGAGACCATGGGAAGGAAGAACCAAGTGGAGGGTCGGCAGAAGAGGATCCTGGAACTGCTGGAGCAGAACGAGGAGGTTTCACTGGGCTTTTTGTGCAAAGAACTCTCGTGCAGCGAAACGACCACCAGAAATGATCTGCGGATTCTGGAGCAGCACGGCATGCTGCGGCGCACCTTCGGCGGCGCCATCCGGACGGATGAAACGCCGACTTTGTGGCTGAATATCAGTGTGAGGGAACAAGAACATATTGCCGAAAAGAGAGACATCGCCCGTTATGTGGTGGATCATCTGCTCCGACCCGGCATGACTATCGTGCTGGACGCCGGAACGACCTGCGCCGTTCTGGCCCAGGAGATTGCCAAAAAGCGGCTGAAGCTGCGGGTGATCACCAACTCCTTTCACGCGGCGGTGGCTCTGGCACCGGCGCTGGACGTGGTGGAGCTGTATATGATCGGCGGGATGTATAACCCGGTTTCCGGCAGTTTGTACGACGAGTTTCAGTTGGAGGTGATCCAGCAGCTGCGGGCGGATCTGTTCTTCATGGGCACCGATGCCGTCAGCGTCAGCGACGGTTTTACCATCATGGGCCTCTCCGGCCTTTCCGAATGCACCATCAAACGCGGGATCCTCAATCTGTCCCGCAAGACCTATGTGCTGGCCGACCACAGCAAATTCGGGCGCACCACCATGAAGCTGGTGTGCAGCCTGGACAGCGTTGACGCCGTCATCACCGACACCGGCGTCAACAAGCTGATGGCTGAGGATCTGCAAAGCAACAGTGTCCCCGTCATCATAGCGGGAAAAACCAGGAAGGCATCGGAAGATACCGACGATGATCTGTGAGAAAGCGCCGCGGGATACCTAGGGAATCCCGCGGCGCTTTTTGGCGTCCGACAACAGGCCGAAAGGTAAAAAACGGAAATCGGCAGAAAAGAGCCGCCAAATTTTCGCTAAATACAAGGCTTTTTTCCTTACTGAGCGCACAAAAAAAATATTACAAATTTGTTAATAATGTAGAATATGTTATTTCAAAAAAATGAATCGATATTTTTGCTTGCATATGGAATTAAACAATGATAAGATAACCTCATCAGGTGAATGTAGCAATTATCACCAAAATGCAGAGAGAAAGGACAATGCTTATGAAAAGCAAAATTCTCGCGGCCCTTTTGGCAGGCGCCATGATGTTTTCACTGGTGGCTTGCGGTTCCAGCAACACAAATCAGACGCAGAGTTCCGGCAGTTCTTCTACCGGTAACTCTCAGATGGATGAATTGGTCGCCGCCGCAAAAAAAGAAGGCGAACTCGTTGTCTATGGTTCCTGCGAAGACCCGTATATTGCCGCTGCATGCCAGAAGTTTGAAGCAACTTACGGCATCAAGACTTCCTGGCAGCGCCTCACCGGCGGTGAAGTCCAGGCCAAGGTCGAAGAAGAAAATGGCAATCCCTCTGCCGACGTCTGGTTCGGCGGCACCTCCGATCCTCAGGCTATCTGCGCTTCCGAAGGTCTGCTGGAAGCTTATGAAGCCATGAACGCCAAGAATCTGGTCAGCGAAAAGTTCCGCGATGCGAACGGTTACTGGTACGGTATCTATCGCGGCGTTCTGGGCATTTTCTACAACAAGGATGAGCTGGATCGTCTGGGCCTGGCCTATCCCACCGACTGGAACGATCTGTTGGATGCCAAGTATAAGGGCCTCATCTGGTTCTCCAACCCCAACACCGCTTCCACCGCCAAGCTGACCATCAACACCTTCGTGCAGATGCGCGGCTTGGACGCTGCCATGGAATACTTCACTCAGCTGGATAAGAACGTCGCCCAGTACACCAAGAGCGGCGGCGGCCCTTCCAAGAGCGTTGGCTCCGGCGAGTGCGTCATCGGTATCGGCTTCCTGCACGATGCCATCTATCAGATCACCCAGGGCTACGACAACATCGGTATGTGCGTGCCTTCTTCCGGAACCTCCTGCGAGATCGGTGCCACCTCTATCTTCAAGGGCGCCAAGCACCCCAACGCGGCCAAGCTGTGGATCGAGTTCGCTCTGACTCCCGACTGCGTGGAGCGCGCCGCTGAGACCGGCAGCTATCAGTTCTTGGTGCTGAGCAACGCCAAGCAGCCCGATGTGGTGGCCAAGTTCAATCTGAACCCCGACAACACCATTGACTATAACTTCGCTGACGCCAAGGCAAACACCAAGACCTATGTGGAGAACTTCTTCAAGGCCATTGGTGCCGCTGCTGACAGTCGTTTCAAGACGGAGTAATCCGCAACTATCATTTTTCTCAACCTATTGACCTCAAAGCGGAGGAGGAGGGCTTTGATTTCTCCTCCTCCGCTCTTCCTTTAATTGGAAAGGAGTGAACTCATGAAACGACGTCAGAGCACGGCTCTCGACCGGAAAAAATTCTTCAGTGAACCGATCCTGGTGTTCGCTGTTGTCGTCCTGATCGTATTTCTCGCACTGTTTGTGATCTACCCTCTGGCCATCCTTCTGGTGGACAGTATATATGCCAACGGGCATCTGACCGGCACGATCTTTGACAATGTGATCCACCTTGAACGGTTTCAGGTGGCTTTCTGGAACACGCTGAAGGCGGGTTTCCTCACCGGTATCATTTCCACCGTCATCGGCCTTCTCTTTGCCTATGTGGACGTATATGTGCGTCTGCGCTCCCGGGTTATGGAGAAGCTGTTTAATGTCGTCTCTCTGCTTCCCGTGGTCTCCCCTCCCTTTGTGCTGTCACTGAGCATGATCTGCCTTTTTGGACGGTCCGGCCTCATTACCCGCCAGATCTTCCACATTTATGATTCGAATGTTTATGGACTGCTGGGCATCGTGGTCACTCAGACGCTGACCTTTTTCCCTGTGTGCTACCTGATGCTGCGCGGCCTGTTGAAAAATATCGATCCCTCTTTGGAGGAAGCTGCCAGGGATATGGGCGCTTCCCGCTGGAGAGTCTTCAAGACAGTGACGCTGCCTCTGATGCTGCCGGGTCTCGGCAACGCCTTTTTGGTGACGTTCATCGAGTCGGCCGCCGACTTCGCCAACCCCATGCTCATCGGCGGCGACTACGATACCCTGGCCACCACCATCTACTTGCAGATCACCGGCGCTTACGATAAGCAGGGCGCCGCCGCCATGGCCATCATTCTGCTGTCCATCACCGTGGTCATGTTTATCATCCAGAAATACTACCTGGAGTCCAAGACGGCCGCCACTCTCACCGGCAAAGCCACCCGGGCCCGGGCGCGGATCACCGACAAGAGCATCACGTTGTCCTTGTCCATCATCTGCATGGTCATCTCCGTGTTCGTCATGCTGATGTACGCCATGGTGCCCATGGGCGCGCTGTTCAAACTCTGGGGCCGCAACTACTCGCTGACCCTGAATCACTTCAAGTTCATCTTTACTTACGGCGGTCTGTCCGCCTTCAAAGATTCGGCGCTGCTGTCGCTGATCGCGGCACCCATCACCGCCGTCCTCTCCATGATCATCGCTTATCTGGTGGTGAAAAAGAAGTTCAAAGGCCGCAGCTTCATCGAATTTACCTCCATGCTGGCCATGGCAGTGCCCGGCACTGTTTTGGGCGTGGGCTTTATCCGCGGCTTCTCCAACGGCATTTTCCACTCCGGCGTGATGCAGGGGATCTACGGCACCTCAGCCATTTTGATCATCGCCTTCGTGGTACGCTCTTTGCCCACCGGTACCAGAAGCGGCATCTCCGCCCTGCGGCAGATCGACAAGAGCATCGAGGAATCCGCCATTGACCTGGGCGCCAATGCCGGCAGGGTGTTCTTCACTGTGACGCTGCCGCTGATCAAGGACTCCTTCTTCTCCGGCCTGGTCACCGCTTTCGTCCGCAGCATCACCGCCATTTCCGCCGTGATCCTGCTGGTCACGCCCCGCTGGAACATGGTCACGGTGCAGATCAACAGTCTGGCTGAAAAAGGCAACTACGGCGAGGCCTGCGCTTATGCAACCATTCTGATCGTTATTGTCTACGCTGCCGTGGCTTTGATGAACCTGTTCATCGCGCACTTCGGCACCAGCCGGAAAATGAAAGGAGAATGAACGATATGGCTAACGTAAAAAAAGGGATTCGTCTGGATCATATCTCCAAAATCTACCAGGACCCCAAGACCAAAAAGGACTTTTACGCCGTCAACGACGTTTCTCTGGAGATCGAGCCGGGCAGCTTTGTGACGCTGCTGGGCCCCTCCGGCTGCGGTAAAACCACTACGCTGCGCATGATCGCCGGCTTTGAAAGCCCCGATACCGGCAGCATCTCGCTGGGCGGCGAGAAAATCGACGAGCTGACACCCAACAAGCGTGATACCGCCATGGTGTTCCAGAGCTACGCCCTGCTGCCCCATTACAACATTTTCGATAACGTGGCCTACGGTCTGAAGATCCGCAAGGTCCCCGCCGATGAGATTAAAAAGAAGGTCTCGGATATTCTGGAGCTGGTGGGCCTCACCGGCATGGAAGAACGCATGACCAACCAGCTCTCCGGCGGCCAGCAGCAGCGTGTGGCTTTGGCCCGCGCCCTGGTGGTAGAGCCGGGCGTGCTGCTCTTTGATGAGCCCCTTTCCAATCTGGACGCCAAGCTCCGTGTCTCCATGCGTACCGAGATCCGCCGCATTCAACAAAAGGCCGGCATCACGGCGGTCTATGTGACCCACGACCAGAGCGAGGCCATGAGCATTTCCGACCAGATCATCATTATGCAAAACGGCGTGGTGGCGCAGATCGGCACCCCCGAGCAGATCTACTATCACCCGGTAAGCGAATTTGTGGCCGACTTCATCGGCGAGGCCAACTTCCTGCGGGGCAGAATGCTCTCCCACGAAGGCGACACGGGCATCATGGAGATCCAGGGTGTCAAGATTCACGTGCCGGAGGCTTCCCACGTGGAGGACGGTAAGGATACCGTCCTGGTGCTGCGTCCCGAAACGGCCATCCTGGCCGACAAGGGCCACTTCCCTTGCAAAGTCATTTTGTCCTGCTTCATGGGCGCCTATCAGAACTACCATGTGATGGTGGGCGACACCAAGGTGGCCATCATGGACTACAACCCCAAGGGAAAGAAGATCTACCAGGTGGGCGACGACGCATATCTGGATTTCAATGCGGACGCCGTACATGTACTGGAAAATGGAAACGGCTGAGATCAGAAAGGAAAACGGACAATACCTCTTCGACCAGCCCATCAACGGGCTTACGGTGCATGCCCGCTATTCGGAGCACACGGTGGAGACCGTCTTTATCCCGCTGCTGCGCCAATGGACGGCCATGCAGCAGAAAATGGGAGAAAGACTGGTGGTGTTTCTGGCGGCGCCTCCCGCTGCCGGGAAAAGCACGCTGGTCGGCTTCTTGCAGGTGCTTTCCCAGCAGATCCGCGGTGTAGAACCGCTGACGGCCATCGGTATGGACGGATTTCACCTGCCCCAGGAATATCTGCTGACCCACTCTGTCCGGGTGGGGGAGGGGAAGGTTCCCATGGTCTCCATCAAGGGCGCGCCCGTGACCTTTGACCTGCCGGGCCTGAAACGGCGCATCCAGCGCCTGAAAGAGGAAGACGTGTGTCCCTGGCCGCTGTATAACCGAATGCTGCACAATCCCGAGGAGGGAAAGATTCAGGTCAGCCGGTCCATCGTTTTGCTGGAGGGAAACTACCTCCTGCTGGAGCAGGCGGGCTGGTGCGATCTCAAGCAGTACTGCGACGTCAGCGTGCGGATCCTAGCCGACGGTACCAGCGTTCGGGAACGTCTTATCCTGCGAAAAATGCACACAGGTCTCTCCCGCCGGGAGGCGGAACAGTTTGTGGACGGCAGCGACCTGCCCAATGTGGCGCTTTGCGCCGCCATGCAAAGGGCGGATGTCACACTGCGGCTCACCGATACGGGAGATTACGTCCGCGTGGAGGAACCCTGAAGCTGGGGCTGCCAACACAACGGTTAAACACGATACCAATTTTTAGGAGGAATTACCTATGCTTTATAACATGAAGGACCTGTTGGCCGTGGCCAACGAACACCACTTTGCCGTGCCGGCGTTCAACATCAGCTCTTACGCGATGTTCAACGGCATCATGGAAGAGTGCGAGGCGATGCGTGCCCCCGTCATTATTGCCATTCATCCCGATGAACTGTCCCATGTCGGTCCCGATATGGTGGCTGCCGTCCGGGAAAAGGCGCTCAAGGCCACTGTGCCTGTGTGCATCCATCTGGATCACGGCGCGTCCTTTGAGCAGGTGGTGCTGGCCATCCGGTCCGGCTTCACCTCTGTGATGATCGACGGATCCAGCAAGTCCTTTGCCGATAACGTGGCCATCTGCAAAAAGGTCTGCGAGACCGCTCATGCCGTCAATGTCTCCGTGGAGGGCGAACTGGGTACCATCGGTACCACGGACTCCAATGAAGCCTTCACACAGGTCATCATCTACACCGATCCCGACGACGCGGTGGAGTTTGTCAAAGAGACCGGCGTTGACACCCTGGCCGTCGCCATCGGCACCTGCCACGGTCTGTATCCCGCAGGCATGAAGCCGGAGCTGAAGCTGGACATCCTCAAGGCCATCAAGGCCAAGGTATCCATCCCCCTGGTGCTCCACGGCGGTTCCAACAACCCCGACAAGGAGATCGGCGAGTCCGTGACCCTGGGCGTCAACAAGATTAACATTTCCAGCGATATCAAGGCGGCCTACTACAAGAAGATGCGCGAGGTCCTGAAAAATGAGTCGCTGCGGGAGCCCAACATGATCGAGCCCCCCTGCATCATGGCCATGCGGGCTGTGGCCAAAGAGAAGATCAAACTTTTCCAGGACGACGGAAAAGCGGATCTGTACTGATTCCAAACGTGAAAGCAGCTCTGCACGCCGGACATCCGGAGCGCAGAGCTGCTTTTTAACAAAATAGACAGGGAAGGGGAGAACACCATGAAACGTTCCCAAATTAATCGGTGCATCCGGGAGACGGAGGCCATGGCCGCCCGCCACGGCTTCCCGCTGCCGCCTTTTTGCGCCTTCACACCCCAGGAGTGGGCCGCGAAAAACCACGAATACGATGAGATCCGGGATAACCGCCTGGGCTGGGATGTGACGGACTGCGGCCTGGAGCGGTATGACAGCGTCGGTTTTACCCTCATCACCCTCCGCAACGGCAACCGAAACGACCCCAAATACAAAAAGGTATATGCCGAAAAGCTGATCTATCTCAAGGAGGGGCAGACCTTCCCTTACCACTTCCACTGGAAAAAGAGCGAGGACATCATCAACCGGGGCGGCGGCACGCTGATCATCCATGTGTATCTGGACGACGGAAACGGCGGCTTTTCCCAGGCGGATGTGCCCGTCAACAGCGACGGCCGCTCCTACTTTGTCAAGGCCGGCACCGGCGTGCGCCTGCGCCCGGGGGAGAGCATCACCCTCTGGCCCCACCAGTACCACCACTTCAGCGTGGAGGCGGGGACGGGAGATATCCTCATCGGCGAAGTGTCGCAGTGCAACGACGACCAGGCGGACAACCGCTTCCACGACCCCGTGGGGCGCTTCCCCCGCATTGAGGAGGACGAGCCGCCCTATCGCCTGCTGTGCTTTGAGTATCCCCCCGCGCCGGAGGGCGGTCAGTCACCCGAAAGGGACTGACGGGCCAACATGGCGCCGCCGATGACGCCTGCGTGATACCCCAGCGTGCAGGCCACCAGCCGGGTCTTCCTTTTGGCGTAGGCGTGGCCGAACACCATGGACTCCACCTCCGCGCGCAAAGGAACAAGCAACTTTTCCCCCTGATTGGCCACACCGCCGGAGAGACCGATGACCTCTGGGAAAAAGATGTTGATGATGTTGGCGATGCCCACCGACAGACCGTGCTCGTACCGGCGCACCACCGCTTTGGCCGATTCATCCCCCAGCTCGGCGGCGTCAAAGGCCGTGCGGCCGGACACGCCGTCTTCCAGCAGCGCCGCCGTGTGCAGCAGGCTTTCGGGGTGCTCCGCCATGGCCTCCCGGGTCATGCGGATGAGAGCCGTGGCGGAGGCGTAGGATTCAAGACACCCCTTGCGCCCGCAGGAGCAGGGCACGCCGTCTTCCACAATGACCATATGGCCCAGTTCGCTGGCGGCCCCGGTATACCCCGTGAGAAGGCGGCCGTTTAAGATCACGCCGCCGCCCACGCCGGTGCCCAGCGTCAGGATAACGGCGCTCTGGGTTCCTTTGGCGCAGCCTGCCACCGCCTCGCCGTAGGCGGCCACGTTGGCGTCGTTGCCGATGGTGACCGGCAGGCTCAGGTGGGCGGCCAGATAGTCCCGCAGGGGGAAATCCACCCATCCCAGATTGTTGGAATACACCACGCGGCCGCTTTCATCGTCCACGGTGCCAGGGCAGCCCACCCCCACCGCGGCAGCGGTTTCGCCTGCGGCGTCAAGTACTTCCCGGCAAAGGCACACCATGTCGCCGCAGACCTCTTCGGCGCTGCGGGGCAGGTTAGTGGGGGCGGAGACCGTCCGCACCACGCGGCCCTCCTCCGTCACCAGTCCCACCTTGATATTGGTGCCGCCCAGATCGATCCCCAGATACAGCATACCGTTCCTCCCCTATGGGACGGTCAGCGCGAAAGCCTGCCGCCCACTGTTTTTTTCTGCTATTTATTGTAGGAGAAAGAGAGAAAATAGTCAATGCCGCCGGGCAGAAAAAGAGGCACTTTATGGGCAGGGATAAGGCGGGCGGTTTTGTCGCAGCCGTCCGTAGCACGATGAGGCGCTTTCCCAGTCGATCAGCGTCAGCCAGGCGTCCACATAGGCTTCCCGGCGGTTTTGATAGGTGAGGTAGTAGGCATGCTCCCACAGATCCAGACACAAAAGCGGGAACAGGGGCAAGGGCGTATCCTGATCGACGGTGTGGCAGACAAAGAGCGTGCCGCCGCCGTCGCCCGCCAGCCATACATAGCCGTTGCCCGGCTCTTGCAGCGCGGTATTTTTCAGCGTCTGCAGAAGGCTGGGCACAGAGCCGAAGCTCCGGCGAATGGCGCCCAGCAGAAGTTCGTCCGGCTGTGTGGTACCGGGGCGGGTCATGCTCTCAAAGACGAAGGTGTGGGCCAGGACGCCGCAGGCGGAAATGCGTACCGCCTGCCGGATGTCCGGAGGCAGCTCCGGCCAGCGGAGGATCAACTGTGGCAAGGACCAGTTATGATAGGGCGGCCAGGAAGCAAGCAGACTGTTGAGAGAATCCGTATAGGAACCGAAAAGCCGGTCGTGGTGCAGCTGCAAGGTCACGCGATCCAGCTGGGGGGCCAGCGCGTCATAGGGATAGGGCAGCGGCGGCAGAGAAAAAGGATAGTGGACGGACATGAGCGTCATCCTTTCCGGAAAAGTTTTTTCTTCCTATCCTATGCGCCCATTGACAAACCATGCCATTTGAGGCAAACTGATACAGGAGAATACACTGGAGAAAAGCGGAGGATACTATCATGCGAAGAAAAGAAAGAGAGCGGGATGACGCCTTTGCCTGGCGCGTGCTGGCAAAAGCACCTTACGGCGTGCTGGCGATGACCGACACGGAGGGCAAGCCTTACTGTGTCCCGGTAAGCCCGGCGGCCGACCTGGATTACGGCGTGATCTATTTTCACTGCGCCACGGAAGGGACCAAGCTCGACGCCATCGGCAAAGACCATCGGGTCTGCCTGTCCGCCGTGGGCCACGCGGCGGTGGTGCCAAACGCCTTTGAAATGGAATACGCCTCGGCCACGTTCCGGGGCCGCGCGGAGGTCGTTACCGACGAGAGCGAGCGGGTGAAGGCTATGCTGCTGCTGTGTACGCTTTACGATTCCAAGGGCATGGGTCGCTTTGACGAGGTGATGGGCAAATACTTTTCCCGCACCACCGTGGTGAAGATCGTGCCGGACGAGATTACCGCCAAACAGTACTGCGGCGACCATCCCGACCCGTTTGCCAACTGTCATGAGTGAGGCGCTCCCCCCAAAAAAAAGGCAGGAGACACACTGTTTTCAAACAGCGTGGCCCCTGCCTTGCCTGTTACCTATTTAAATTAAGAGACTTTAAATTAAGAGACGAAAATAAAAGACGGCCGACGCGTTCAGCGCATTTCCCGCAGCTTGCGCTTGTCCTCTTCCGCCTGCAGAACCTGCTGGGTGTCCGCGTCCCGGAGATGGGCCAGCTTCTCCGCCAGAATGCGGGAAAAGCCCGCCACCAGCGCGCTTTGGATCAAGAGCCTCTCCGTGGCGTTTTCCGCGTTTTCGCTATCCGGCGAAAGCAGGTCCTGGGCGGCGTTGCGTACCTCCTGAGTGAAAAACAGCGCCACCGCCTGCAGCCGCTGGGCGTAATCCGTATAGATGGCCTGCACGTCACGCCGGGGAATATCAGGCGGAATGATCTGCTGCACGTCGCTGATGCTCAGGCTCTGCTTCAGCGTCAGGATGATGAGCAGATAGGCGATATGCACCCGGTAATACTTCTTTTTCACCGGCGCGGGCATCACTTTCAGACGCACATAGTTGTTAATGGTGGAGGTAGTCACCATCTTTTCCATGGAAGTGGGCACAAAATCCAGATAGTTGGCCAAAAGGACCATCACCTGATCCATATACAGCCCAAAATCCGGGATATCGTCCCAATCGGGCAGCCGATAGCCCTTTAAAAACTGTTCCCACCGGCACAGCTTATGAGAGATCAGCTCTTTGTCATAATGCATGGTTATCCCTCCTCGCACAGTATCATAACACATCTTAACAAAAACTTGCAAGAGAAAATCAGAAGATGTTGCATATTGACATAGCTTATCTGATATGCTATATTAGATGCAGCGAAACAAGGATTTTATAGCCGGGTTTCACTCCCTTTTTTTGGGAAAAAGAAAAGGGCGCTTCTCCGGCTTGACGGCAAGTGCCAAAGGAGATTGGTTATGTTGGAAAAGATTTATATTTACGGGGATTCCATTATGAAGGCCACCGTGCCCGATGAGGACTTTCACTATCATTTCCATTTGAACCAGGTGATGCAGCCGTATGAAGATTTGCCGGTGGAGATCGTGAACCGGGCCAAGATGGGCGCCACTGTGACAAAGGGACAATCCCTGCTGGAGCACGACCTGGAGCGGGGGCTGGAGGCGCGGTACGCGCTGTTGGCCTTTGGCGGCAACGACTGCGACTTTGACTGGAGCGCTGTGGCGGCGGAGCCAGAAAAAGAGCACCTGCCCCACACGGAGCTGCCCCGCTTTTTGAAGACGCTTACCTCCATGGTGGAGCGGCTCAAGCAGCAGGGTATCCAGCCTGTGCTGATGACCCTGCCACCCATCGACGCCGGCAAATATCTGGACTTTATCTGCCGCGACGGCCTGAGCAAGGACAAGATTCTCTCATGGCTGGGCGACTGCCAGATGATTTACCGCTTTCAGGAGATGTACTCCGACGCGGTGGGCAAGCTGGCGGACAAATTACATCTGCCGTTGCTGGACGTGCGGACCGAATTTTTGGGCAATCATAATTTCTGGCGCATGAACGCGCGGGATGGGATCCATCTCACCGACGAGGGCTATCGCTTTTTGTTCAGCCATCTGGTCGGCTCCCTGGCAGGGGCGCTGTAAACGCCGGAGAAAGAGAATAGAATAAGGAGCATAAGAATGGAAAACATGGTACTGAGCTGCTGTTCCACAGCCGACTTGAGCAAGGAGCATTTTGAAAAGCGGAATATTTCCTATATCTGCTTCCATTATGCCCTGGACGGTGTGGACTATCCCGACGATCTGGGACAGTCTATCCCCTTTGACGAATTTTATCGCCGGATGGCCACCGGTTCTGAGACAAAGACCTCGCAGGTCAATGTGGCGGAGTTTTTGGCCTATTTCACCGATCTTCTGGAGCAGGGAAAGGATATTTTGCATGTAAGCCTTTCCTCCGGCCTTTCCGGCTCGGTGGGTTCCGCCGAGGTGGCCGCCCAGGAGCTCAGGGAGAAATATCCCCAGCGCAAGCTCTATGTGGTGGATTCTTTGGGCGCGTCTTCTGGCTATGGCCTTTTTATGGACACGCTGGCCGACAAGCGGGACGAGGGCATGGACATCGACCAGCTCTACGCCTGGGCCATGGAAAACCGGCTGAAGGTGCACCACTGGTTCTTTTCCACCGACCTGTCGTTTTATGTCAAGGGCGGTCGTATTTCCAAAGCGGCCGGCTTCTTTGGCGGTCTGATGGGCATCTGCCCCCTGCTGAACATGGACAATGCGGGCCATCTGATCCCTCGGGAGAAGATTCGCTCCAAAAAGAAGGTCATCCAGACCATTGTGGAGCGGATGGAGCAAAACGCCGAAGGCGGTAACGACTACAACGGTAAATGCTTTATTTCTCAGTCCGCCTGCTATGAAGACGCCCGGGCGGTGGCCGACCTTGTGGAAGAAAAGTTTCCACACATCAACGGGAAAGTGGTCATCAACCATATCGGCACCACCATCGGCAGCCATACCGGCCCTGGCACCGTGGCCTTGTTCTTCTGGGGCAAGGAACGTGTGGACTGAACGCCGCCGGAATTTTTAGAGGAAGTTGAGGCAGAATGATGATACAGATTTATACCGATACAGCGGCCAATGTGCCGACAGCCGTTCTGAAACAGTACGGTGTGCGGGTGATCCCTCTGTCCTATACGGTGGATGGGGAGACTTTCTCCGGCGTGGAAGAATTTGACGGCCCTGCCTTCTACGGTGCCATGCGCCACAACGCGGATGTAAAAACCTCCATGGCGGCGCCCGACGCCGTGCGCGAGTGCTTTGAGCAGGCACTGACGGAGGGCAAAGACGTGCTTTACATGGGTCTCTCCGGTGGTGTCAGCGGCACCTACTGGAGCGCTCACTTGGCGGCGGAAGAGCTGGAGGAGAAGTATCCGGAACGCCGCGTCTGCGCCATCGACAGCAAAGCCGCCTCTCTGGGCGTGGGTCTTTGTGTGCTGGAAGCCGCCAAACTGGCGACGGAAGGCCTTTCCTTCGACGACCTGGTGACACGGATGGAGGTCATCTGCCACAATATGTGCCAGTATTTCGTGGTGGACGAACTCAAGTACCTGCGCCGGGGCGGACGCATCTCCGGCATGGCGGCCCTCACCGGTGCGCTTTTGCAGATCAAGCCCATCTTGAAGGGCGACGACGACGGCCGCATCGTGCTGCACACCAAGGTGCGTGGCAAACTGCGGGCGCTGGAGACGCTGTGCGACATCTATCGAGAAAAAGTCACCGACCCCACCCGCATGGTGGGCATCGCCCACGGCGACTGCCCCGGCGACGCGCTGCGCCTGGAGGCAAAGCTGCGGGAAGCGGGCCAGACAGGTGAAATTTTGAACGTTTGCTATGAACCGGTCACCGGCGCTCATGTGGGCCCCGGCACCGTGGCCCTGTTCTTCTGGGGCGACGGCCAGCGCTGACCCTATCAGGAGAGTTGAGAGAGAAAAGAGTGCCTTCTGCCGGATTTTCCGGCGGGAGGCACTCTTTTTTTGAAAAAATTTGCCCGGCGGCGGCTGATCGGCATATCACTAAAAACCTCCTCCGCCCATATGCTGAGAGGAAAGGAGGTTTTTATGCTATTGCTGAAAAAAGGACGGTGCGCCCTTTGCGCGCTTTGCCTGACGCTTTTGCTCTCAACTGTGTGGGCCTTCGCCCTCTTTCCTCCCGCCGGCACGGTGTACGGCGGGAGGGACGTGAGTATCAATCAGGGCCGTATCGACTTCGGCGCCGCTGCGGAGGACGGAAAAGAAGCGGTGTATATCCGGGCCGGTCAGGGTTTTTCCTATGTGGACTCCAATCATAAGACCAACTTTGAAAACGCCGCCGGCGGACAGGACACCAGCTTTTATTCCTATGTTACCGCCATCAACACCGCCGACGCCAGAACCCGGTCCGCCGCTTTTGCCCGGCTCATCCGGGACATGGACTACATCATGCGACCCGCCATGGACGACGAGAACTTCGGCAATCTGGGCGCGGCCACTGTCAACGCCGGGGGCGGGCCTTTTTGGAGGAGTTGCAGCGCCCCACCGGTCAGACTCTTAACCTCTGCTTCAACACCTGTTCCGCCCAGACCATCTGGAGCAGCGATCTGGCCGCCTACCCCTTGTGGGTGGCCCAGTACAACGGCGTCTGGGACAGCTGGAGCGACTATCAGTACACCAGCTCGGGATGGGTGGCTGGGATCATCGGTAATGTGGATCTGGATTGGTTCACCACGCGGCTTTTCACAGCCACCCCGCTTCCGCCGGCCTCCGGCGGGACAAATGTCCACACCTATACGGTACGGGCAGGCGATACCCTCCGGGGCATCGCCCAGACCTACGGCACCACTGTGGCGGCGCTGGCCGCCGCCAACGGCATTGCGGACCCGGATCTTATCTATCCGGGAGAAATCCTTCAGATCCCCGGCACCGAAGGCGCGGAAAGCGGGGCGGGGAACACCACCGGCACCTACACGGTGCGCTCAGGCGATACCCTGTGGGGCATCGCCCAGATCTACGGCACTACTGTGGCGGCGCTCACCGCCGCCAATGACTTTTCGGTCCCGCCGCTCATCTATCCGGGGGAGGTACTTCTGATTCCGGGCACGGGAGGAGCGGGGAACCAGGCAGTCAGTACCTATACGGCGCGCGCGGGGAATACCCTGTGGGGCATTCCCCAGAACTACGGCACCACCGTGGGGCGCTGGCCGCCGCCAATGACATCTCGAATCCGCCTCTCATCTACCTGAGGGAGATAGTTTTGATTACGTGACGGCGCGTTACACATCGCGCTGCCCGACAAAAACCGCAGACCCTTTGTACGTGGGGTCTGCGGTTTTTTCATGCGGCGGATTTGGTCCTGCTACGCTTGGGCGGGGGGGTCGATCTGCTGGTTGATCATGCGGGCGATCAGCTCCACCGATTTTTCAATGCCGTAGCAGGCGCTGTTCAGGCACAGATCATAGTTCACGGGATCGCCCCATTTGCGCCCGGTGTAGAAGTGGTAATAGCTGCTCCGGCGGCGGTCCAGCTGCCGCAGCAGGCGGCTGGCTCTCTTGCGGTCCAGACCGTGGGTCTCCATAATGCGCTGTACCCGCAGTTCAAAAGGCGCGGTAATGAACACGCTGATGTGGGGAATGCGGTTGTTGGCCAGCACCACGTCGGCGCAGCGGCCCATCACCACAAAGTCCTCCTTTTTCGCCATGTTGCAAATCAGATCGCTCTCATTGAAGAACACCGCGTCTTCACGGAGCAGTCCGTGGTAGCGGTTGAAGTTGGCCATCAGCTGGGGCAGAGTGGGGTGGCCCTGGGGCGGATTGGGATTCAAAAACGGGTACACGTCCGAACCGATGCTGTCGGGCGCGTTGTCCTGCTCTGATTCCAGACGCTTGCGGACGGAGCTGAAAATCTCCGTGTCGTAAAAATTGATCTTCAGGGCGTCAGCCAGCGCGAAGCCGATGTCCGTGCCCGCGCAGCCCTGGGTACGGCCAATACAGATAATAAGATGGTCGTTTTCCGAAAAACGGTTTTTCAGATCAATCCAATTGAGCTGCACCCGATCTTTATCCACGATGTCCACTTTGCCGAAGGTGTCCGGCAGCGCCTGGATCTCCTTGAGGATCTGGTCATACTGCGCCATCACACGGACGTAGCTCGCTTTGTCGGGAATGGTGCGGGCCATGTTGCCCACCAGAGCCAGCTCACTGCGCAGCATATAGGTCTGCCGCCCGCCGCTCATCAAGGCGGCCAGCGATTCAATGCAGTCGTCCCGCCGGCCCGTATAGACTCGGCCCAGAGAGGAGCCCAGGCACCGATAGACCTCGGCGTCCAGATCGTACAGGCGCGTGGCAAGCTCCATTATTTTTTCACGGTTCTGATCCATCACAGATTCCTCCTTTCACATAAAGAACAACAGCGTATCCAACAGGAACACAGGAAGAAGAATGCATATCGACCAGAGCATATACCGGAAGAAAGAGGGCATCCGGATACCGTTTTCATCCGAAATGGATTTGACCATGAAGTTGGGTGCGTTGCCGATATAGGTGCTGGCGCCCATGAATACGGCGCCGCAGGAAATGGCCGTCAGCATTTTTACAGGCACCGTGCCCACCGTGGTGACCATGCCTTGGGCGAAGCCCAAAGAGCCGGCCGTGGTCAGAAAGACCAGATAGGTGGGTGTGTTATCAAGAAAACTGGACAGAGCGCCCGTCGCCCAGAACATCTGTGCCGGATGCGTCAGTCCCAGTTCGCCGCCGCTGGTCTTGAGCAGCATCAGCGCCGGCTGCATGGTGATAAAGATACCCGCAAACAAAACCGCCACTTCCGCGATGGCGCTCCAGGTAAAGTGGTTCTTGGTGCGAACAGTCACGTCTGTGGTGCGGAAGGACAGCCATGCCACCAGCAGAATGAGCGAGATCTCGATCATGGAGGAGAAGCTCAGCGTCACGCTGCCGATGTGCAGGCCCCGCGCGGCGCCGGAGGCGTCTTGAAACGCGGGCAGGGTGGGCAGGACGCCGCTGAGGATCACCGCCAGAACGATGAGCAGTAAAAAGAAAAAATTGTGGGCGCCGCAGATCCGCACATGGGTGCCCGGCTTGCTGATATCGGGCTTGCGGCCTTCGGCAATGTCTTTCATATAAGCGCGGCGGTCGATGTGATAATAGATGAACAGCAGCACTGTCATGTTAAAGAGCAGGATGGGGAGCAGACGCAGGCTCCAGAAAAAAGGAACGCCCCGCATAAAGCCCATCAAAAGCGGCGGGTCGCCCATGGGCGTCAGACAGCCGCCGATGTTGGAAATGAGAAAAATGAAGAAGATCATGGTCTGGGATTTGCGTTTGCGCCAGGAGTTGATCTTGATGAGGGGGCGCACCATCAGCATGCTGGCGCCGGTGGTGCCGATGCAGCTGGAGAGCAGCGTACCCAGGGCCAGGATCAGAACGTTGACCCGGGGAGAGCCCACCAGGTCGCCTTCCAGCGTGATGTTGCCCGATACGCAGAAAAGACCGAACAGCAACACGATAAAGGTGAGATAATCATTGATGAGACATTCCAGCGTCACAGTGGCTGATTCGCCGATACCGTTGGTGAAGGCAAAGGGAACAACAAACAACAGCGACCAGAAAATAACGGCCTTTCCCTTGTTCTTGTCCCACCATTCCGGTTTCACCAGTGGAAAAACAGCGATGGAGAGCAACAGCCCCGCAAAGGGAATGCAGAGCCACAGCGGCACGCCGGAGGTGCCGACGCCGGTGGCAGCCGCCGCGGGCGTACAGCAAAGCAGCGTGGTCAGCAGCCCTGCCGTTAAACAAACAGTTTTTTTCAAGCGAAGACCTCCCAGTGATTCAAGTGCGGCCGCCGTGCCGGTATGCGTCTCCCCTCCAAAAGACCCATTGGTACCGCGGCTTCGCAGACAGACAAAGATAATGATACATTATAGACTGCTAAAAATTTCCTGCAAGTAAAAGGATCGAAAACCAGAGAATTCTTTACGACTTATACACTATATGTGACGTTTAAAGCCGCTACATACCCGAAGTGTCGTGTAAAACGAAATGATTCCGCTGAAACATCAGCACACCCTCATCCCGCAGACGCCCCAAAGCGGCGGACATGGCGCTGCGCTCCACGCCCAGATAGTCCGCCAGCTCCTGTCGGCTGAAAGAAATATCAAAGGAGGATGAGCCGTTCCTCTGCGCCTGCGCCGACAAAAAAGAGGTGAGCTTGTCCCGTGTGGTGCGCTGGCTCATGTGGGTCAGCTTTTCGTTGAAACGCAGATTCTTTTCCGCCAGAGCCATCAAAAGCCGGCGGATAATAGCGCTGTGACTGGCACAGGCGGTGGGACAGGTGGTGAGGATCCGCTTCACGTCCAGCCACAAAACACGGCTTTCCTCCAGCGCCACCACGCTCACGCCCAGGGGGACGCCGGGGGAACAGGCAAAGGATTCGGCAAAGAGTTGGCCGGGGGAGATGCGGGCCATCAGATTGCGGTTGCCCCAGAAATCCTCCTGTATCACCAGCAAAGCGCCCGAAAGCAGCAGCCCCAGTTCCGCGGAGGCGTCTCCCGCGTGGAGGAGATAGCTCTCCTTGCGGTAGGCGCGCTCCTGCGCCCCCAGGCATTTGAGCAGTCTCTCAATCTCCTCGGGCTCCATGCCGGAAAAAAGGAAGGATTCTTGCAGCACGATGCCGTGTTCTTTCATAAAAATTCACTCCCCGTTGTAAATCCAACAGACTTGCAGAATAAAGCATAGTATAATTTGGGTATAAAGTCAAGGAGAACGATTGATCACGGTAAAGCGCCCATAGACAAAAGAGAGTTCACCGGTATTCGTTTTCACACATAAGACCCCGCTAAACGGGGAAAAGCCGGACAAACCGGCGGAAAGGAGTCTATTGCTATGAAATTCCATGTCAACGACAACTGCATCGGCTGCGGCCTGTGCGCCTCTACCTGCCCGGAGGTTTTCACCATCAACGACGACAATGTGGCCGTCGCCATCGAAGGCGAAGTGGACGCCGCTGTTGAGAGCAGCGCCCTGGAAGCCAAGGACGGCTGTCCGGTATCCGCCATCGAACAGCAGTGAGAAAGGAGCGCGGCATGACGTATATCAAGAATCTGCCCCATGAAACCGTGGTGACGCTGGCCGATCAGGTGACGGTGCAGCCCGGTCAGATCATCAGCAAAACCCTGGCACAAAACGGTGCCGTCAGTCTGACGCTGTTCGCCTTTGGAAAGGGCGAGGAGATCAGCACCCACGTCTCCGACGGGGACGCCATGGTGCTGGTGCTGGAGGGCGAAGGCCGCCTGACAGTAGACGGCGTGCCCCACGACTGCGCCGCGGGCAAATGCATCGTCATGCCCGCCCACAAGCCCCACGCCGTTTTCGCCAATGAGGACTTCAAAATGCTGCTGACCGTCATTTTTCCGGCGGCGCAGAACTGATTTTTTCACCGGCGCGCGGCAGTAAAATAAGTGGCATCCTGCCCCCGTTGACGGGCGGCGGGGTGCCGCTTTTTTCTTTGCAGTTTTGTCAAAGACCTGTTGACGAATGTGCGCTTTACTCGTGATAAAAGGCATTCTATAATGGAAGCATCAAGAAACGAAGGAAATGAATGCCATGAAATTCATCGGATCTCTCACAGCAAAACAGGCTGAAATATTGCTGCTTAGTGTCATTATGGCCCGCAGCACTTCTTTTATGTTTAGCAAAATGACACTCCAGACCATGAGCGCTTTCAGCCTGCTGGGAAGCCGTTTTCTGCTGGCGTTTTGCATCCTGTGTGTGATCTGTTTTAAGAAGCTGCTGCAGCTGCGGTGGAAAACGGTGGCCTGCGGCGCGGTGGTGGGAGCCATCTACTTCGGCGTGATGGCACTGGAGATGGCGGGTCTGAAAACCACCAGCACGGCGGAAACGTCGTTTTTGGAAAATTCGGCCATCGTCATCGTGCCGCTACTCAACGCCGCCCTTCTTCGCAAATCGCCCGCGGCCGCCGTTATCGGCAGCGCCGCCATGGCTCTTCTGGGCGTGGGATTTCTGACCTTGGGCAGCGGCGTGCAGGGCTTTACCATAGGAAAGGTTTTCTGCCTGATGGCCGCGGCCATGTACTCCATCGGGATCATCACCACCGATCGGCTGACCCGTCGGGAAGACCCGCTGCTCATCGGTATTTTGCAGGTGGGCTTTATGGGGTTCTACGCGTTTCTGGCGGCGCTTTTCACCAGCAGCTGGCGTCTGCCGGACACGCCCAGGGAATGGAGCGCCATTTTGGTGCTGGCCCTGGTGTGCACGGTTTTCGGCTTTACCATGCAGCCGGTGGCTCAGAGCAAGGTGGCTGTGGAAAAGGCGGGTCTGTTCTGCGCCATCAGCCCCTCCAGCGCAACTGTCCTGGGCGCCATCTTTCTGCATGAGCAAATGCACCCCCAGAGTTATGTGGGTGTGGCGCTGGTGCTGGGCAGTATTTTTCTGCCGAAACTCTGGCAGATACACCACCAGCACACGGTACCGAAGCTGGCGTAAGTCTCTCCTCGCGGGCGCTTTGTCTTTGGAGCCGTGCCTGCTTTCCTTATAAAATGTTGACCCGCAGGGACGGTGACAGCAAGTCACTGTGCCTGCGGGTTTCGTTTTGTGAAAGCAAATTATGCCTGGGGCAGCGCCTCGCTCAGCCGCTGCCGGGCCAGCTCCACAAACCGCCGGGCGGCAGGGGAGATCACATCCCGGGGCGGAATGGCGATGCCGATGTTGATGAGCTGCGGCGGGTCTACCGGCAGCGTGACAAAGTTGCCTTGCAGCTTCTGCGCCACCAGCGTGTTGAGCAGTGTGACGCCCAGCCCCGCTTCCACCATGGAGGCCGCGGCGGTGGAGTCGGCGGTGGAATAGCGGATGTGAGGGTGGATGCCCTCCTTGGCAAAGACACGGGAGTTATCCGTCTCCCGGGTGGGGTAAACGTCAATGTACGCCTCCCTGGTGAAATCCGACAGGGGAAAAACATCCTGCTTCGCCAGCGGGTGGGAACAGGGCACCAGCGCCACCAGCGGATCGTCGCTCAGCGGCAGCCAGTCATGCTCGCCCTCCCGGCGGCTGATGATGCAGAAATCCGCCCGCTTTTCCTCCACCGCCCGGCACAGCTCGCTGCTGGTACCTTCAATGAGCTCCACGCCAATCTTGGGATAGGCGGTCACAAAGGCCGACACTAGCTGTGTCAGCCAGCTGTAATAGGCGGCGTAGGCGGTCCCCACCGTGATCTGGCCGCACTGAACGCCCCGGATCTCCGCCGCCATCTCGGTGTAGCGTTCTCCCCAGTGGGCCAGCTCCCGGACAGTGGGCAGCAGCAGTTCGCACTCCGGTGTGGCCGTGACACCGCTGCGGCTGCGTGTCAGCAGAGAAAACCCGGTCTCCGCCTCCAACGCCGCCATCATCCGGCTGATGCCCGAGGGAGTATACCCCAGCTTTTCCGCCGCCGCCGTCAGGCTGCCCGTCTCCAAAATCCACAGCAGCGCCCCACATTTTTCACTGTCCATACATAGCCTCCTGATTGCGCAAAACGCAAAGAAACATTGTGATGTTGTCGTTTTACTCAAGTATGCGCCCCCTTTATACGAAAGTCAAGAAAAAGAACAGCTATTTACTGCCTTTTAGACCATTATCCGGGGAAAACCAGGGGAAAGCGGCATGAATCGGAAAAGAACAAATGGCCGGGTGATCCTGCCGCCGGGAGACAGCAGCCCCGTCGTTTTCCCCACGACACCGCTGTGCCGACCCAACGGCGGAGAAGATAGCGGGAGAGTATGGAAGGAGCGAAGGCCTTTCGCGGCAAATGCTATTTATAACGGTGATGACCTGTTATAAGAAAAAGTGATAACAAAGGAAAATAAAAAGACCGACCGCTGGTGAGACGGACGGTTTTTTCATTATAAGGAAAGAAACAATAGCGGGAAGAAACTTTTTCCCCATTTTCGCCACGCTGTCACAGGGAGAAAGATAGCCGCGAAAAGGCAAATAACCGTCAAACCCGGAGCCATGTCCGCATAGACATAGGCAAATCCTGAACAGGAGGGATGGCGCATGAAAGATCCGCTGGTCTGGTCGGGGGCGGCTGTGGTTTTGGTGGAGCTGCTGTTTTTGCTGGCTCTTTGGCGGCACAGAAAACGGTGAACAGCGATCTTAAGGGGAAGGTGGGTCCGCCTTGCCTCAAAGGGCGGCGCGGATCCGTTTGCTTTATTTCTGGGCGGCGGGTGCTCTGCGGCCCATCAGCGCCCCCAGAAGGCCAAAGACAGCCGCCGGTACCACCCAGCCGAAGCCCAGCGTGGCAAAGGGCAGACGCTCCAACAGAGGGATGGATACGCCCAAGGTGTTGATAGTGGCCAGGACACTGGTCAGGAGCGCGCCCAGGGTGGCCATACGGAACACGTTGTCGTTGGGGATCCGTTTACCGAAATAGGACAGAATGATCAGCACCAGCGCGGGGGGATACACCACGTCCAGTACAGGCGAGGCGATGGAAACGATGGTCTCCAGGCCAACGTTGGAGATCACAGCGGAAAAGACGCAGATCACCACCACCAGTAGCCGATACGACAGCTTGCCGTGGGAGAGCTGGGAGAAATAGCTGGCAGCGGAGCTGACCAGCGCCACGGCGGTGGTGATGCAGGCCAGCGCCACCACAACGGCGAAGATCACAAGGCCCGCCTTGCCCAGCAGGGCGCGGACGATCCCCACCACCAGGGCCGAACGGCTGACGTCCATGCCGTAATAGTTGGAAGCGGTGGCGCCCAGATAGGTCAGGCCCAGATAGACCAGCAGCAGCGCGACGCCTGCCACAATGCCGGCGCCCACCACCACGCGGGAGCGCTCCCGCTTTTCGGTGTGGCCTTTTTCCTCGGCGCTGCGCAAAATGATCAGGCCGAAGACCAGCACGCCCAGTACGTCCATGGTCTGATAGCCAGCCTTGATGCCGGTGACAGGGACGTGGGACACCAGCGGCTCGCCGATGGGGCCCAGGGGGAAGAAAATGCCCCTCACAATGAGGATGATCAAACCCAGCAGCAAAACGGGGGTCAAAAATTTCCCCACAATATCCACAACGGCGCTTTCCTTGATACACAGCGCCAGAATAATCAAAAAGAAGATCACGGAAAACAGCACCGGACTCACAGCGCCGGTAAGGGGCTGCACGGACATTTCGTAGGTGGTGGCCGCCGTGCGGGGAATGGCTACCATGGGCCCGATACAAAGCACAATGGCCGTCATCAGAATGTGAGCCGGGACTCGCCCGATGCGGCCGGCGATGCCGTCGGCGCCGCCGGATTCCAGCATGGCAAACAGAGCCATCAGCGCAAGACCGATATCGGCCAGGTAATAACAGATGAACCCGATCCACCAATGGGTACCTGTCTCCAGTCCCAGATAGGGCGGAAAAATCAAATTCCCTGCCCCAAAAAACATGGAAAACAGCGCAAAACCAATGACAAAAGTGCTGGTGTTTGTTTTCTTCATGTAAGCGCCTCCGTTACAAAAAATTGTACCGCGGGAAAACAAATCTGGGTCTGCCCGGTTATTTTGCGTCAAACCGGGAGCGGCAGCATTGACTACTATATTGTTCGGGTGGAGGCAAGTCAATGCAATTTCAGAAAAACGAACGTTAAGAATCCGTTAAGGAGAAAATGAGAAAAAAGTGAGAGGACAAAAGACAGAAAGAAAAAAATGGGATCATTGAACAAACAATGACGCCACAACGGTTTAAAGCGTTTTGAAACCGTAATGATTTTCGTAAAAAGAAAAATTTGTTTCTTTTAATTAAATTTCCCCCTCTTTTTTGTAAAGAGGGGAGAAACCGTATACTGGGAAGAGACAATAGAAAGAAAAAAACGGACGGGGGCCGTCCGGCGGTGCAGGGAGAGCCGGGAAAAAAAGAAGCATTCCAAAAATTACCAGAGACAAAGCCACGGAACCGGAGGGACGTTTTTCCTGTGAAAGCCTTGACAAGAAGATTTTTTTTGTTAAAATGGATGGAAACTTGCATGGCCGGGTAGGGAAGATTTTGTCGGAAATGTTTGTCAAATGCAAAATTCTGACGAAATGCGGTTCCCGGGCCGCGGGGAAGGAGAGGGGGCAGCGCCATGATGCAGACCTTCGGCGACGTGTTATCCTATCTGAGAGAATTGAATATGGCGTCCATGCTGCTGCGGCTGACGCTGGCGCTGCTGTTCGGCGGACTCATCGGCATGGAGCGTGAGAGGAAACGCCGCCCGGCGGGCTTCCGTACGTATATGCTGGTGTGTCTGGGCGCGGCGCTGACCATGGTGCTGAGCCAGTATCTGGCGCTGATGCTTGCCACCAGATGGCTGGACACCGCGCAGCTGCTGGGCCTTACCACCGATGCCTCCCGCTTCGGCGCCCAGGTCATCAACGGCATCGGCTTTCTGGGCGCCGGTACCATCATTGTCACCGGACGTCAGGAGGTCAAGGGCCTTACCACCGCCGCGGGGCTTTGGACTTCGGCCTGTATGGGTCTTGCCATCGGCGCGGGATTTTACGAGTGCGTGGTGCCCGGTTTCATACTGATCTTTCTGTGCGTGCGGGTGTTTCCCCGCATCGAGAACATGGCCATGGCTCACAGCCGGAATATGAGCATCTATGTGGAGGTACACTCCATGGAGGATATGGGCGGCGTGCTGCAATTCCTCCGGGGTCAGAACTATACCATTTTCGACGTGGACCTGGACCGGGGCAGTGAATCCAGTCTGGGCCGGCCCAACGCAGTCATTGCCATGCGGCTGGATCACAGGGAGGCGCACACCGCCATTCTGGCCGCCATCTCCAAGTTGGATCACGTCAGCGCCATCGAAGAACTGTAAAAGGAGGAACGACCGTGTTAACATTTTTGGATCCCCTGCGCGATATTAATACGGCGTCCGTCCTGGTGCGGATGCTTCTGGCTGTGGTCTGCGGCGGCATCATCGGCCTTGAGCGGGAGCATAAGCGCCGCCCCGCCGGTTTCCGCACCCACATCCTCATCTGTCTGGGCGCTGCCCTGACCACCATGACCAGCCAATATCTGGCGCTGGAAATGCACTATTACACCGATATGGCCCGCCTGGGCGCCCAGGTCATCGCCGGTATCGGCTTCATCGGCGCCGGTACCATCATCATCACCCGGCGCCGCCGGGTGAAGGGTCTCACCACCGCGGCGGGACTTTGGACGGCGGCCATCGTGGGCTTGGCGGTAGGCGCCGGCTTTTATGAGGCGGCGGCCTACACCACGCTGCTGGTGCTTCTGGCGGAGACCGTGTTCTCCCGGCTGGAATACAGCGTCATGAAGCACGTCCGGGACATCTGCCTTTTTGTGGAGTATGTGGGCAATGAGCCGCTGGACAACGTGATTTGTCTTTTACGCAACGTCAACGCCACCATCACCGACCTGGAGATCACCCGTCCCTCCAGCGGCGATAAGGAGGACCACTTCTGCGCTGTGATCTCCATGCAGATCGGCAGCAAGGGTCAGGTGGAAAAACTGGTCAACGATATTTCCACGCTGGACGGCATTGTTTCCGTGGAAGAAATGTGATCCATCAAACAAAACGACCGACCCGCCTGGCAAAGCGGATCGGCCGTTTTTTTATTAATTTCACAGAAGAATACGAATTTTGCTGCCGAAGGATTTTAAATCATATTTCTGACGACATGTGCATCAGAAATATCCCCCCCCCGACTTTCGCCGCCGGGCGACGAGCCGGAAGCGCTGTGCCGCTATGCGGCACGGCGCGGAGGTTTCAAAAAAGCGGCTTTGCCGCTTTTTTGAGGGTACAAAGCGGATCGGCCGTTTGTTATTAATTTCACAGGAAAATACGAATTTTGCTGCCGAAGGGGAGAATCCCCTAATAAAATGGGCACCGTATCACAAGACGGAGGACAGCGATATGTATAACAGCCCAAAAGAGGCAGAGAAAGAGCGGAAATACTGAAAGTAAAATTACCTGTGGTCGCTGGCCATACTGGCTTTGGTGGCGGCCACCAAAGCGGCGTGCTTTGAAAACCTCAAGGGTCACAAGTTTGTGGGTGGCCTGCGGGTTTCCACCTACAACGCCATGCCCAAAGAGGGCGTAGAAACGCTGGTGAAGTTCCTCAAGGAGTACAAGGCAGCCAATTCCTGAGATAAAACAGCAAACGGGCGGGCGTTTTATGGAAGCGCCCGCCCGTTTTTCTCTTTATCCCTTGCCGTGGCCTTGAAAATAGGGGGCCAGCACGGAAAGGCTTTCCTCTCGCAAAAGGCCGCCCGTTACTTCCGGGCGCCAGGGGGAGTGGCCAAACACCCCTTCACAGCAGTCGGCGCCCTCTTCGCCCAGCAGGGCGCACAGCTCCCGGTCACTGGCGCCGTAGACCAGACGCCCCAGCTTCACCCACACGATGGCACCGCAGCACATAAAGCATGGCTCACAGCTGGAATAAAGGGTATATTCCCGCAGGTCGGTGATGCCCGTTCGGGCGCAGAACTGCCGCAAAAGCCCCGCTTCCGCGTGAAACGTGGGGTCGGAAGCGGTATAGATCTGGTTTTCGTTGGTAAAAACCGCTTCGCCGTCTTTCACCAGCACCGCGCCGAAAGGCTCGTTGCCGTGGTCCACCGCCGCCTGAGACAGGCGGATGGCTTCTTTCATCCACCGTTCATCGTTTGTCATAAAAAAATTCCTCCTTCGTTATCGGTCCGGGGCCTCGGCATCCTGCCAGCCCATGGTGTAACAGTCCGAGGCCAGCGCCTCCAGCGCGCGGCTGTCTGCCACGCGGTAGGCCGTGCCCTCCTTCACCAGCACGCCCTCGGCGCACAGCCGGTGCATCTCCCGGAACAGGTGGCGGCTGCTCACCCCCAGCACTTCCGCCAGATGGGAGCAGTTGGCGGAAAACAGGCCGTGCCCGTCCCGGGTGGAGGCAATGTAGGCGCAAAGCCGCTCCCGAAGGGAGCTGAGGGTGTTGATGGCCGCGTTTTGCCCGCTGCGGACGACGATCTCCGCCAGAAGCCGGGAGAGGTGCGCGGCAAAGAGACGGCTTTCGGCGAAAATGCGCCCGGCTTCTTCCAGCGGCAGCGCCACGCACTCCGTAACCTCCAGAGCCTCCACATCGGTGGAGGAGGGGAGCCCCAAAGGCAGTTCCACCGTTCCCAGCACACCGCGGGAAGCATAGAAAAACAGCAGCAGCTTCCGCCCGCTGGGCACGGAAATGCTCACCTTGGCACGGCCGGTGAGCAGCACCATGAGATACGAGGCGGGGAGCCCCTCCCGATAGAGCATTTCGCCCTTTTCAAAGCGCAGGTGATATACCGTTTCCGCTTCGCCCTCCCGAATGCCCAGCTTTTCCAGCACGGCTCGCTCTGATGCCGTGGCCGTTCTCCTTTTCACAAAGACACGTCCTTTCACTTCTGTGGAGATTCCGCCTTTTTATCTGTTTTTACTATGACATATGTCATACTATCTGTCAATAAAAAACGGTATCCTAAATATAAAAAGAAGGAGGGTGGCCCATGTATTATCTTTTAGCGGCGCTCAACGGCTGCATCATCGCGGTGATGGTGGCGCTCAACGGCGGTCTGTCAGATCAGTACGGTGTGTTTTTGGCGGCAGTGATCATCCATGTGGTGGGAACGCTGTTTGCCCTGGCGGTGCTTTTGCCGCGCTGGCGGGGACAGAGCGTGGGGCAGTACCTCTTCGGCACAGGCCATCTGCCGCTGTGGATGTATCTGGGCGGCGTCATCGGCGTTGTGACCACGGTGTGCAACAACTTCGCCTTCGGCAGGATCAGCATGACCTCCCTTGTGGCGCTGGGCCTTTTCGGCCAGACGCTGACGTCGCTGCTCATCGACACGCTGGGCCTTTTCGGGATGCCAAAACGCCGCTTTCAGCCCACACAGATCATTGGCATCGTCTTTGCTCTTTGGGGCATCGCCGTGATGCTGCGGGGCGTGGGCGTGTCGGCCCCGGCGGCGGTACCCGCGGCGCCCGCCGTTGTGGCAGGAGCGGTGGCGCTGTCGTTTCTGGCGGGCGTGTCCATTGTGCTGTCCCGGACGGTGAACGCGGGACTGGCTTTCCATATCGGCGCCTTGCAGGGGTCCTTCGTGAACCATCTGGTGGGCCTGCCCGTCACGGTGGTGATCTGGCTTTTGCAAGGCGGCATCCCGGCGCTGGCGGGCATGACGGCGTCACCCCGGCTGTGGATCTACGGCGGCGGTATGCTGGGCGTGACGGTGGTGCTGCTGTTTAACACCATCGTGCCGAAAATGCAGGCATTTCACCTGACACTTTTGTCCTTTGCCGGGCAGATCGCCGCGGGCTTTCTCATTGACCTGCTCTGCGGCACCGCCAGCGACAGCGCTTCGCTCCTGGGCGGCGGCATCGTGTCAACGGGTATCCTCATTAATTTGCTGACGGAGCATCTGCTGGAAAAAAGAGTGAAAAAAACGGCATCCTGACATAAACGGAAACATTTCCCTTTCATACGCCGCGCCGTGCGGCGCACAATAGGCGTGAAAGGAGATGCACCACCATGGAGCATGACAATACACTGGCGAAAAATACACTTGACGATATTCCCCGCGCCGCGCCCGACGCGCCCACCATCACCGCCCTTGTGAAAGAAGACGGGAAGGTGACGGGCTATCAGCTCTCCGAGGGCACCGTGCTGAACAAGGAGCAGGCGGTGCGTCTGGCCCGGCAGGGCGGCATTGCCGGCGTGGGCATTGCCCACCGGGGCGAGACGGAATACCTCAAGTCCATCCCTGACGGCACCGACGGCAACAATCTCAGCCACCTGCCCTCGGTCACACCGCCCCAGGCCCGATAAACAAAGCGGCAGGACAGCCATTGGCTGTCCTGCTTTTTCGATCAATAGGCGCAAACAGGCTGTAAATTTTTCATTTTATCTATATATTGCGGAAAATTTGTGATACAATACTGGCATTACAGATCATTCAAAGGAGTTACGGTACATGCTTCAAATCCAGAACATCAGCAAAAAATACGTCACCGGCGACTTTGCGCAAAGCGCGCTGGACGGCGTTTCCCTGACGTTGCGTGACAGCGAGTTTGTGGCCATTCTGGGCCCCAGCGGCTCGGGCAAGACCACCTTTCTCAATATCGTAGGCGGCCTTGACCGCTACGACAGCGGCGACCTTGTCATCAACGGCATCTCCACCAAAAAATACAAGGATCGGGACTGGGACTCCTACCGCAACCATACGGTGGGCTTCGTGTTTCAGAGCTATAACCTCATTCCCCATCAGTCGGTGCTGTCCAACGTGGAACTGGCGCTGACCATCTCGGGGGTGTCCCGCGGGGAGCGGAAAAAACGGGCGGCGGAAGCGCTGGAGCAGGTGGGCCTGGGCCAGCATCTCCACAAAAAGCCCAACCAGCTCTCCGGCGGCCAGATGCAGCGGGTGGCCATCGCCCGGGCGCTTGTGAACGACCCGGATATCCTACTGGCCGACGAACCCACCGGCGCGCTGGACAGCGAGACCAGCGTGCAGGTGATGGACTTGCTGTGCCAGGTGGCCAAGGAGCGCCTGGTGGTGATGGTGACCCACAACCCGGAACTGGCGGAGACCTACGCCAACCGCATCGTGCGGCTGCGGGACGGCAAGATCATCGAGGATACCCACCCCTGCGAAGAGAGTGCCGAGACCGCCTCCGCCCCCCGGCACAAGTCCATGGGCCGCACCTCCATGTCCTTTTTCACCTCCCTTGCCCTGAGCTTTCAGAACCTCAAGACAAAGAAGGGCCGGACGCTGCTCACCGCCTTTGCCGGGTCCATCGGCATCATCGGCATCGCCCTGATTCTCTCCCTTTCAAACGGCGTGGACAACTACATCGCCGATATCCAGAAGGACACCATGACCTCCTATCCCATCACCATCGAGGCCAAGACACTGGATCTCACCAGCATGATGGCCTCCACCACGAAGGATACGCCCAGCGCCGACCATAGTCTGGACGCCGTGTTCTCCAATGGACGGAACCTGGAAAACGTCTCCACCATGACCGCCAGCATGACGGAGAACAATCTCACGGCCTTCAAAAAATATCTGGATGACCCCGCCAGCCCCGTGCAGACCTATGTGGGGCAAAACGGCATCCTGTATTCTTACAATACCGCCTTTGCCGTCTACGCCCGGGACCCGGACAATGTCCTGGTGAACACCGACGGCAGCACGCTGGCCGATTCCGGCAACCAGAAAATGAACCGCATGCTCCAGGGCCGGCCCACCACCGAACAGATGACCACTACCTCCGGCATGATGGGCGCTTCCACCGGGAACGCCAACTTCACCCAGATGCTGCCGGGGCAGGAGGGAGCCACCTCCGTCAACGAAGCGGTGAAAACCAGCTATGACCTGGTCTACGGCACCTGGCCCGCCGCCTTCAACGAGGTGATGCTGGTGCTGGACAAGAACAACGAGATCTCCGCCACCTCCCTTTATCAGCTGGGGCTGCTGCCCTCGAATGAGTACCGCAAGCTGATGAAGCAGATCGAAAACGGCGAAAAAGTGACGCTGGACGATCACCAGTGGCGCTATGAGGATATCTGCGGCCAGACGTTTTATCTGCTGCCCGCCTGCGACACCTATGTGGCCAACGACCACGGCACCTTCGACAAGACCGAAGATGGCTCCGCCCAGCTGGAAAAACTGCTGGAGAACGCCGTGGAGCTGAAGGCGGTTGGCGTCATCCGCCCCACGGAGGGCGCCGACCACGCCAACATTGAAGCGCCGGTGGGCTATACCAAGGCGCTTACCGACTATCTCATCGATCACGCCAAAAACAGCGCCGTGGTAAAGGCGCAGGAGCAAAGTCCCAGTGTGAACGTGGTCAGCGGCCTCACCTTTTCTCCCGCGGACGACGCGGCCAAAATTGCCGACGCCCGCACCTATCTCACCAACCTCAACGTGTCCGGCAAGGCGTCCATGGCCCGTACCATTCTGCTTGCCGGCGGCGACGCCCAAATGAGCGAACGGATGAACGCCATGAGCGAGACGCAGCTGGCCGCCATGCTGGATGGCTACCTGAAAGATCCCGACGGCGACACCCTGCTGAAGATCTACGACGCCTACATCTCCAGCGGCAGCTATGACGACAACATGACCGCCTTTGGCCTAGTGAGTCTGGACGCGCCGTCCTCCATCAGCATCTACACCGACAGCTTTGAGAACAAGGACGCCGTGGCCCGGTGCATCAAGGACTACAACGCCACGGCCTCCGACGCCGACCAGATCACCTACACCGACTATGTGGGGCTGCTGATGTCCTCCGTGACCACCATCATCCACGTCATTTCCTATGTGCTGGTGGCCTTTGTGGCGGTGTCGCTGGTGGTGTCGTCCATCATGATCGGCATCATCACCTATATCTCCGTGCTGGAGCGTACCAAGGAGATTGGTATCCTCCGGGCCATCGGCGCTTCCAAACACAACATTTCCCAGGTATTCAACGCCGAGACCTTCATCATCGGCCTTTGCGCCGGCGCCATGGGCATCGGCATTACGCTGCTGCTCCTGATCCCCGGCAACGCCATCGTCCACTCCCTTACGGGTACGGCGGATGTCAACGCGTCGCTGCCGATGTCCGCCGGAGCGATCCTGGTGGCGCTGAGCGTGGTGTTGACCCTCATCGGCGGTCTCATCCCCGCCCGGAAGGCGGCCAAGAAAGACCCTGTCACCGCACTGCGGACGGAGTAAAACCGGGAAGGCTCCCGTTAAAAAGCAGCGGCCGTCCGCCAAGGAAAAACACCTGTGTAAGCAGCCGGGGATGGTCTAAAAAAAGTGTGATTTTTCAAAATATTTTTAGTTTTGCTATAAACATTTCGCGTTTCGACACGATATGATGTGTGTGAAAGTGTCCCCCTGCAAAAAGCGCTTGAGGGAAAAGATTTTTCCCTCAAGCGGTATGAAAAAAGCGGGCGGGGGGATCCTATGATGGACGGCAGAGCTTCGAAACGGGGAAACGCCGTACTTTACAAAAGGGAGGGCGCCGGTATCTGCACCACCGGCGATCTGAAACGGAGAACAGTATGTCTTATATCATCGACTATGATGTGTGCGCGCTGCTGGTTTCGATCATTACGATGATCTACTTTTTCGGCGGGCCACGACTCCATGACCGGCAGGACCGGCTCTATGGAATGGTGGGCTGCTGTGTTGTGGCGGCCAGCTCCGCTAATATACTGGCCACGCTGACAGACGGACATGTGCCGCTGTGGGCCATGACGGCCACGCATCTTGGCTATCTGCTCTTTTTGTTCACGCTGCCGGTGCTGATGCTGACTTACATGGGACAGCTGGCCGGGAGACACATCGGGCGGTTGGGCCGGGTGGCAGTGATGCTGCCCTACGTCATGACGCTGGCGCTGCTGCTGACATCACCGTTGACGGGGAAGATCTTCACGGTCACCGGCGGCGTGTACCGGAAGGGACCGCTGATGCCGTTATTGTACTATTCCGCTTATTTTTATATTCTTTTTGCGCTGGTGCTGATGGCCACTGCCTGCCGCTTTGTATCGGGCCGCAAGCAGTGGACCATCTGCCTTTTTGTGGGACTGCTGATCACGGCCATCACCCTGCAATATTTCTTCCCCCGCTATCTGCTGGTGGATCTGGCGGCGGCGCTGACACTGATGACCATGTATGTGGCCATGCATTCCTCCGGCGCCATCACGGATCCCCTGACCCAGGTATACAACAATGCCGCGCTGACTTCCTTGATGGAGGAGCATTTTTCCAATAAGGAACATTTCTATCTGGTGGGCTACAAGCTCAGCGGTCTGACCCGAATCAACGAAGTGTACGGCGACGCTTACGGCAACGGCCTTTTGTGTCATGTGGCCAGGGAGCTGCAGGAAACCGTGGGCGGCCGTGTGGCCCGTATCTCCGGGGATGAATTCTGCGTGCTCATCATGGGCAGACGCTCTGCTCGGGAGTTGGTGGCGCAGGCGGAAAAAATGCCCGGTGTCTGGCAAAACGCCGACTATGAGGTGTCCTACGACGCCTTCAAGGTCATCCTCAGCAGCAGCGATTACGCCACTCGCAGCGAAATGCTGGAGATGCTGAATTTTGCCTTCCGCCGGGCCAGGAACCTCAGCGACGACCGGGCCATAATTATCGACCAGCATATCAAAGAGCAGTATTACCGCTGGAACCGGATTCACGAGGCCGTCATGGACGCGCTGGCTAAAAACCGGATCAGCGTGCATTATCAGCCCATTATCAGCACCGCCACCGGGCAGATCATCGCGGCGGAGGCCCTTTGCCGCATCACCGACCCGGAACTGGGTATGATCTCCCCCGGCGAGTTCATTCCCGTGGCTGAACAAAGCGGTCTTATTTCTCAGGTGGACGACCGGGTCCGCACCATCGTGTGGGATTTCCTGCGGACCTACGACATCCGTATGGCGGGGATCGACCACATTTCCGTGAACCTTTCGGCGGTGGAGTGTACCCAGCCCTCCATTATCCGCACCATTGAAGAGGAAGCCGAGGAGGCGGGCGTGGAGCGGGGCACCCTCCACTTTGAGATCACCGAGACCATGGCCATTACCTCCCGGGGAACGCTGGCCGAGCTCATGGAACGCATGCAGCGCATGGGTTACTGCTTCCATCTGGACGATTACGGCACCGGTTACGCGGGCATCACCAACCTGATCTCGCTTCCTTTCAGCGTGGTAAAGCTGGACAAGTCCATTTTGAATCTGGCCGAGAGCACCGAAAAGGGCAAAATGGTCAAAAGTATGATTGCCCCCTTCCACGACTGCCAGATCAAGGTGGTCTGCGAGGGCGTGGAGACACCCGAACAGGAGGCAATGATGCACGCCTGGGGCGTGGACTTTTTGCAGGGCTATCTGTACTCCAAGCCGCTGCCGGCTGAAAAATTTGTGTCCTTTGCGGGCATTCCCCGCCGCTGCCGCAACAAAGCCAGAGCCTACTGAGACGGTACTGCCACCGGCTGAGCTGAAGAAGAGGAAAAGCTGTCTAAAAACGTTCGTTTTCAGGCAGCTTTTTTGCTGCTTTCCGATAAATATCTTATAAAAAGGAAGATTTGCTCTAAGAAAGGTTTACTCCAAGAAAGGCTCACTCCGGCGCACATATTTCCGGGTCTGAATTGTTTTCCACAATGCGGCATAGCTCCGCGAAGCAGTCCCGGAACACCGGCACCGTATCAATGTATCCCGGACATAAGGTCAGCAAAACAGCCCCAAAAGATACATCACGCGAAAGAACTCATCCAGACGCCTGTGGTGCCGCGCGTATGGCGGCAGACCCATGAAAAGTCTGTCATATGTCAATGATGGCGGCTTTCACGCTGTTTCTCTCAAAAAGTGAAAGCCGCAAAACGGCCGAAAGGTGATGAGATCGCGCTTGCCGTGCTGCCGTGTCCGCCGCGGACCCGGCACCGGAACACGGGGTGCATGGGGCGGCGGCTGCTCGGTTTTCCGCCGGGCAGATTAAAAAGCGTTTATTGTATATCATTATACCGTTTTTTGACATTTTATGCAGTTCCTTTTTAGCGGGCAGGGCAGCTGTCCCGCCTTTTCAAAAGGGCGGAAACCCTTGGGGGCGCCTTGAAAGAGATTTTGATACCACCCAACAAAAGAAAGAAAAAATCAAGGAAAATTGTTGTGCTTTTTTTACAAATGCGTTATGATACTTGTATCATGCACTATTGTCTGATCCTGCCAGCGCGGCCTGACGCCGCACCGGGCACAGCTCAGGGGGAGATCTCATGAAGGAAAAAAAGCGAGTTAAGGAGTTTCTCCTGAATCTGCTCAGCACTTTAATCCTGTTTGTGATACTTTCTGGTATTTTTTTGGCGGTTACTGTGTGGAGCGAAAGCAGCACGCTAAACGTTTCCCGGAACAATTTGGTGGAGGGCGAGCAGCAGCTGGCCAGCACCGAAACCTCTGTCATCTATAACCGTGTCAGCCGCCTGACCTCCGATCTGACGTATATTCGTGACACGCTCAACTTGGTGGGCCTGACACCGGAGCACTATGGCAATATTGAGAAGCAGTGGATCTCCTTTGCGGATCACCAGTGCATCTATGACCAGATCTGCTTTATGGATACCAAGGGCAACGAGCTGATCCGGGTGAATTACAGCCGGGACGGGTCTTACGCCGTTCCCGCCAAACAACTGCAAAACAAGGCGGAGGATTACTATTTCCAGCGGGCTTTGCCCCTGGCCGCCAACCAGATCTATATCTCCCGCCTGGATCTGAGCGTGGAGGCGGGCATCATTGAAACACCCGTCAAGCCCATGATCCGTCTGGCCATTCCGTACTACGACACCACCGGGACGCTGCGGGGCGTAGTGTGTCTGAAGTATCTGGCGGAGGATATGCTTGCCAGGGTGCGCTCTGTGGGCACCGGTGGCAATGGCGGCGTATTTCTTCTCAGCTCCGAGGGCTACTGGCTCTACGACAGCGAAAACGCCGGGAGGGAATGGGGCTTCATGTATCCCGACCGGGAAAGAGATACCTTTGATCGTCTGTATTCCCAGGAGTGGGAAAAGATGCAAAAGGACAGCCAGGGTGCTTTTATCAGCAAAAATGGCCTTTTCGCCTATGAGTCCGTGATGTCCAGCCAAAAGTATGAGGTGATGGATTCCTCCTATGTGCTGGTACAGGACGAGGGAAACTGGCGCGTGGTGACCCATGTAGCGGCCACCGGCCAGTTTGCGGAGACGCTCTCGATCATCACCCCGAAGATCGCTATGCAGCTCATCAAAGAGAACATACCCATCTATCTGACGCTGTTAGCGCTGTCTCTGGCGCTGAGTTCCCTTTTGTCCCACAGGAGAGGCAAAAAAGAGCGCCTGCGCTACTTTGCCGAATACGACGAGATGACAGGAGCGCTGAACCGCCGAGCCGGCGTGGCCCGTCTGGAGCGCACCGCCCATGAGCTGCTGGGGGAGGATCGCGCTCTTTCCCTATGCTTTATGGACATAAACGGGCTCAAGGATGTCAACGACATGCTGGGCCACCACGCCGGCGATGAGCTGATCATGACGGTGGTATCGTTTATCAGAAAAAATATCCGCCATTCATCCGATTTCCTGGTGCGGATGGGCGGGGACGAGTTCATGCTGGTCCTGGGCGGCCTTTCCCCGGAGGCGGCGGAAGGGGTCTGGCAGCGGATCCGCGCTGACTTTGACCGCCTCAACGAAACCGTGGAAAAGGGCTATCTCGTCAGCGTCAGCCATGGCATCGAGGCGGTGGAGGCCGAAGACCATATGGACGCGGTCATCAATCGGGCCGACGCCAAGATGTACGCGGAGAAGCGGGAGATCAAGCGCAGCGGACATTTCATCCGCGAGACATGAAACCAAAAAGGCAGGTACGGCACTTTTCAGCGCCGTACCTGCTTTTTCAGCAAACGTCCCGCAGGCGGGCGCCAGATGAGCAAAAAAAACACCGGACTGTGTCCGGAGGAAAGAGCAGAGCGGAGGAAAATCATGTGACGCCCCTTTCCTATGTGCGGCTGCGCGCGGGGCAGAAAGGATGCATATGAACAGGGAAAGCATGAAGTGGACCAAACAACAGGCGAAGGAGTGGATGTGCCGGGCCTCAACGTCAATCTGGCGGTGATGGATCTGGACAACTTCAAGCAAATCAACGACCGCTACGGACATCTGGCCGGCGACACGGTGTTCAAGGACGTGGCGCGTTACTGGAAAACACAGCTTGACTCATGGGAAAAGAACCGGGAAAAGCTGACGGTACGATTTGGCGGGGATGAAATGCTCATCATCGTCTGCGCCGCTCTTTGAGACATTTGAGCGGGCGCTGCGGGAAAAGTATGAGGCCATGCGGAAGATCTCCTACCTGCCCGCCGGGGAGACCGTGCCTTTTTCCATTTCCTTCGGCTGCGCGGCTTTTTCCCACATGGAGGGGGAAACGACCTAGGACGCGCTTTTCACCCTGGCCGACCGACAGCTTTACGACGCAAAAAAGCGGCGGGTCTAACCGCCGCCTCCGCCACCTGCGGCGGGAAGGATCAGATCAAAATCCCGTCGCAGTGGTCGATTTCATGCTGGATAATTTGGGACGCAAACCCCTCAAAGGTTCTGAACCGGGTTTTCAGCGCCGCGTTTTGATAGCGCACCTTAATGCAGCGATAGCGGGTAACCGGCCGCCGGCCTGACAGGGACAGGCACCCCTCCTCCGCTTCATAGGGGTCTTCGCCTTTGACGATCTCCGGGTTGAACATCACCAGATATTCGCCCCCGTTGTCAAAGGCGATGATGCGCTTGGACGCCCCGATCATGTTGGCCGCCATCCCAACACACTCAGAGGCGTGGGAGCGCAGCGTCTCCAGCAGATCCGCCGCTATTCCCAGATCAGCCGTGGTGGCGGGCTGGGATTTTTGGGAAAGAAACAGTTGGTCGTGTACAATGGGCTGAATCATGTGTTTCTCCTTTGTTTTGGCGGCGGTCAGCGCCGCTTGATTCGTCTCCTCCGTGACCAGGGACAGCGCTTTTGCAGTCCCTGGGCTTTTTTTGCGCTCTTTTGCGCTTGCACGTAGTATTTCGCCTCTTCAGCGTATAGGAAAAATTTTTTCTTGTCAAGTGTCTGCCCCGGAGAACACGTTTTTAAAACGGCTCTTTAACGGAAATCACTGCCCCGCTTACCGGGACTTTTTTGGAAATAGCCTGCCCATTGCCTTGGCTTTTACACACAGAGAAATGAAAGTCATAGAAAGTTTCTTAAAACGAATCATCTCCGGGACACGTCTAGAACAGCCCGGAGATGATCGTGTCCCGGGAGAACGGGACACATAAAAAGGAAAAGTGTGCTGACTGAAAAATAGCAGAGACACGGCTCCAGATAGGATGAAAAATCCAGAATGAAGTCCGCCAGAGCCAGCGAAACGGAGGTGTCGCCCGTCTTTTGGGCGATCGCTTTGGCGATCACCAGCAAGAGCGCGTCGCGGGTGCGGCACGTCCTTGGGCGCCTTCTCCCACAGCCGCTCCGCGGCCCGGTCCGTGTCCCCCGCCCGCAGATCCATCCGGCAGAGCATGGCGTCGATATTGGCCAGAAACCGGGTCTCGCCCATCTGCACGAACCGCTCCTCCGTCCGCCGGGCGGAGACCAGTTAGCCCTGTATGACCTGATGGCGGGCCGGCAGCATGGGGATGGGCAGATGAATGACGTTGCCTTCCAGCATCAGCTGGGAACGGTGCTCCGGGACAGCAGCAGAAATTTCACCGCCGGATGGGAGTGGATCATCTGGCAGTTGCCTCTTTTGCCGGCGGAGCAATGATTTGTTGTCTTATGGCGTATTTTAGCGCATCCGCCCAAAGTATGAGATTTGTCAAAACAAAAGGCCAAATCAGAAAAAGACGGAAGGCGCAAAAATCCCGGAGGAAGCGCGTAAGGGCGTTTCCTCCGGGACAAGCATTCTATGTGAGACCGCGTTTGATCAGCGGGCGCAGCTAAAGCACTGGCTCAGAAGCTGCAAAAGGGATGCACAGGACAGTTGGTTGAAACAAAACATCTTTTGCTTACCTCCTCTTCAATTTGTGTCTTGCAAGAACTGTTTAGATTGTAACCGTTTTGTAACCAAATGGCAACCGGTAATGATTGGGCGCTCAGGCAGGATCTGACATCGGGCAAAGAGCACAAAGAAAAGACAGCTGTCATCGGCGTATTTCACAAAAGGGAGGGGAACAAAAGGCGGCGGCCACGCGGAGCGGTGAAAGAAAGTGGACGGGGGAGGAAAACCGTGGTATACTCATAAAAGAAATCCACACACAGAGACAGCGCGGACAGCTCTGCGCCGAGGGCGGGGGGCGTCCCGGGGAACTTTCGGAGGACAGAGGAGAAAGTATGGAACGTTTGGAAAAGGAAACGCGCTTTCCTGATGAAAACGTCATCGGCGAAAACGAGATTGGCCAGCTTTACCGCAGCTATCATGACTTTCAGCAGCTCCAGCACCTTTATAGCGCCGCCGTTCGGGAGGTGCAGATGCGCCTGGAAGTGCTCAACGACGAGTTCAACATCATGTATGCCCGCAGTCCCATCCACCATATCGAAAGTCGGCTGAAATCCACCAAGAGCATCGTGGACAAGCTCAAACGAAAGGGGCTGCCCATCAGTGCCGCCGCCGCGCGGGAGAGCATCAACGATATGGCCGGCGTGCGGGTGGTATGCGGCTACATCGACGATGTGTACCGGGTGGAGGAGCTGCTGACGCGGCAGACCGACATCCGCCTGGTGAAGCGTCAAGACTATATCAAGCACCCCAACTACAACGGCTACCGCTCGCTGCATCTGGACGTGCGGGTGCCGGTGTTCCTCTCCGCCAGCACCGAGTATATGCAGGTGGAGATCCAGATCCGCTCCGTGGCCATGGACTTCTGGGCCAGTCTGGAGCACGACCTGCGCTATAAGGCGGACAAGGCCGCACTGCCGGAGGGCATCAACGAGGAGATGCTTCAATGCGCCGACGAGATCGCGGCCATCGACCGCAAGATGCAGGAGATGTACCGCCGTATCCACGCGGTAAAATAGAGGATAACAGCAGGCTTTTCCCGCGGGAAAAGCCTGCTGTTTTGTCATTTTGGGTCTGCCGTTCAACCGTTTTCGGCAATGCAGGCAAGAAACGCCCTGCCGTAGCGCCCCGCCTTCACCTCGCCCACGCCCGACACCTGCCGGAGCTCCAGAGAGTTGCGGGGCTTTTTGCGTACCATGTCCATCAGCGTGGCGTCGGAGAACACCATGTAGGCCGCCAGATGTTCCCGGACGGCCAGCTCCCTGCGCAGATCCTTCAGCTGATCCAGCAGTGCCTGATCGCGTTCGGAAAGCTCGGCGTCGGCGCGGCGTTTGGGAGCGGGGGCCTCCTTCTTTTGCAGGAGGGTGACGCTCTCGCCCCGGAAGAGCACCTGCCGGGCCTTGTCTGTCAGGTCGATGGCACTGTGGACGGGGTCGGTGCGCAGGTATCCCTCGTTTTCCAGATGCTCCAGACAGCTGTGGATCCGGGAGCGGGACATCTCCTTCATCAGCCCCCAGGTGGACAGTTCATCCAGTCCCAGCTGCCGCACACGCTGATCCTGACTGCCGCAAAGCGTCTGGATCAGGAGCGTAGACCCCACGCCATAACCCAGCTTGTCCCGGACACGCCGTACGCAGGAGAGGATCATCTGGGCCTCACGGGTGATATCCACCGCCTGAAACTGCCCCAAACAGCTGCCGCAGTTGCCGCAGTGGGGCGGATGGCTTTCGCCGAAATAGTCCAGCAGATAGCCCCTCAGACAGCTTTGCGTCCGGCAGTAGCCCGTCATGGCCGACAGCCGCTCCAGATCCTGCCGCTGGATCTGACGACGCTCTTCGTCGGTGAGTTCTTTGTTCTCTCCGCCGTTTTCAATGAGATACCGGGCGGTGCGCACGTCGCCGGCGCTGTAAAGCAGCACGCACTCCGCCGCCTCGCCGTCCCGGCCGGCCCGGCCCGCCTCCTGATAGTAGGCCTCCAGGCTTTTGGGCATATTGTAGTGGATCACAAAGCGGACGTTGGACTTGTCGATGCCCATGCCGAAGGCGTTGGTGGCCACCATCACGGGACTGCGGTCTTCGATGAAGTCGGTCTGGTTGTCCCGGCGCTCAGCTTCCAAAAGCCCCGCGTGATAGCGGGTGGCGGCGATGCCGGCGGCACGCAGGTCTTCACAGACTTGCTCTACCTTGTTGCGGGTGGCACAGTAGACGATGCCGCTTTGCCCCCGGTACCGCCGCAAAAGCGTCAGGAGCGCCGCGCCCTTTTCCTGGGGGCGCAGGACCTCCAGCTTCAAATTGGAGCGGTCGAAGCCGGTGACCACCCGCAGCGGTTCCCGCAGCGTCAAAATACGCTCCACATCCTGCCGCACCTGCTCGGTGGCGGTGGCGGTGAAGGCGGAGAGCACCGGGCGGCGGGGCAGCTTTTCCAGAAATTCCACGATCTTCAGATAGTGGGGTCGGAAATCCTGCCCCCACTGGGAGATGCAGTGGGCTTCGTCCACCGCCACAAGAGACGGCGGAAGCTCCTGCATCAAGGACAAAAACCCCTCCGCCGCCAGACGCTCCGGCGCCACATACAGCAGCTTGCACCGGCCGCTGTGCACCTCCCGGAACACCTCCCGGGCCTGGGGGCCGGAGAGGGAGCTGTTCAAAAAGGCGGCGGGCACCCCCGCGTCCCGCAGGGCCGTCACCTGATCCTGCATCAGCGAGATCAGAGGTGAGATCACCAGCGTCAGACCCGGCAGCAGCAGCGCAGGCACCTGATAGCAAACACTTTTGCCGCCGCCGGTGGGCATGATGGCAAAGGCGTCCCGCCCCGAAAGCAGCGCGTCGATCACCGCCTTTTGCCCCGGACGGAAAGCGGTATAGCCAAAATATGTTTGTAAAACCGAATAGGCGTCCATAGATCCCTCCGCTCCACGGGACCGCTGCCCGCCGTTTTTTTCAGCCAGCCGCCCCCGGAGAGATACCGTGTCTCCCCGGGGGCGTGGCATATGTTCTGATATCATGCCGTGGCTGTCCGGGGTATCGTCTGCCCGGCGCGGCGATTTCTATAATACACGCTGACGCGGGGAAAAGCAACCCGCTTTATTAACGGCGGTTGGCCAGCGGGTAAGCGCCGTTTTTTTGCAGGTACGCCCGCAAAAGCCCACGGGCGCGGGCATCACAGTCCTCGCACAGCTCCGTTTCCACCACCAGCTGGCCGGGGTTTTCCACCTGCCACACAGACCGGACGCCCCGCCCCGGCCGGCCGGGGCCAAGGCCGCTTTTGACATAGTGATACAGATGCTCCCGCAGGCCGTCGTCGCCGTTTGCCTGGCCGATATACAGCAGGTTCCGCATACGCAGGGCCTGATATTTTCGCTCCAGCTCCGAAGGGTCGCAGAGCTGTGCCCTGGGGTTGACGGAGGAGGACAAAAACCGCACGGTCTTGCCGGCGGGTACCATCACCCGATAAATGCCCCTGGCGCAGGGAATGTCCCGGCAGTCCGTGCGCCAGAGCTCCTCCAGCGTGGGACGGTGGGCCTCCAGCTCGATGAGCCGGTAGAAGGCCGCGGCAAAAAAGGGGCGGTAGGGAAAGGGAAGCTGCTCGTACTGCCGCATCAGATCCCGGAAAACATGGGCGATCAGTGCCCGCAAAGGCCCCAGCTCCAGCGTGTGCAGATACATTCGCCAACCGTCAGCGTCGCACAGAGGCGGCACTGTCGGTTTTAAGTAAGAGCGGTATTCATCCCAAAAATCGAAATAGCCGTTGGCCCAGAGAAAGTCGCCCAGCGACGTTTCCTCTCCGGGCATTTCCTCTTCACTCAGAAAGTGCATCAGCCAGTTTTGCTCGTTCATTTTATCCCGCCTTATTGTCGATTGATCGCCGCTCTCTTGCGGTGTATTTGCATTTTACCACATGAACAGTCCTTCGTACAGGACAGATATGTGATCTTTTGTCTTTTTTTAAAAAAATAAGCAAAAAAATCCGGCCATTCAACGATGCATAATTGTTGAGTGGCCGAATAGCGCGAGAGAGGGAAAAACGGAGGGAGAAGCACCCCTTACCGCCGGCAGAGAAAGTCCAGCGCCTCCACATAGCCTTGCAGCCCATGCCCCTTGACGGTGAGCATGCAGGCGGGGCGCAGGTAGGAAACGCGGCGAAAATCCTCCCGTGTGTCGGGGTCGGAAATGTGTACCTCCACTGTGGGGATGCCCACCGCCTTCACCGCATCCAGCAAAGCGACGGAGGTGTGGGTGTAGGCGGCGGGATTGATGATGATGCCGTCTTGCACGCCGTAAGCACGCTGGATGGCGTCCACCAGATCGCCTTCATGATTGGACTGATAGAAGGAAACGCTTGCCCCCAGGCGCTCCGCCGCCTGCCCCACCAGCGAGCAGAGATCGCCGTAAGTGGCGGTGCCGTAAATAGCAGGCTCCCGCGTGCCCAGCAGGTTCAGATTGGGGCCGTTAATCACCAGAATGTTCACAAAAATCCCTCCAAATAGCCGCGGCGGTGTCCTCCGCCGGGCGGTCGTTGTCTATCACCGTGTCCCGGAACCGGGCATATAACGGCAGGCGCTCTTCATACATGGCGGCAAGATCAGCGTGCTCCGACAGGGGGCGGCCCTCCCGGGGCAGCAGAAATATGGCCCGTTCCAAATGGTACACCCGGCCGTTTTGCCGCAGGAAAGCCCGGTTGGCGGGATCTTTCACTACGCCGCCGCCCGTGACGAGGATGAGCCCCGTTTCCCGGCCCCAACGGGTTGTTTCCTCCAGCTCCAGCGCCCGGAAGGCGCTCTCGCCCCGGCGGGCAAAGAGATCGGGGATGGAGCAGCCCGCCCGGCGGACGATTTCTTCGTCCACATCCACCGCCTGACGGCCGGTGAGGGCGGCCAGCGCCGCGCCCACCGTGGACTTGCCGCTGCCGGGCATCCCGATGAGGACGATGTTCTGCTTGTCCCGGCGCAGCTGTGCAAGAAAGGCTTCTGTTGTGCTCTGGGGAATGGGGCGGCCGAAGAACAGCTCCTCCGCCGCCGCGGCCTGGCCGGCCAGCATGGGCAGTCCGTCCGAGCGGGGAATGCCCAATTCCTCCGCTTGCAGCAAGAGGGCGGTGCGGCGGGGGTGATAGATGAGATCCAGCACGCCCCGGCAGCGGGGAAAGACCGTGAGATCCACCGGCGAGACGCCTGTGCGAGGGTACATCCCCACGGGCGTGGTGTTGACAATGAGATCCGCGTCCTTGTGGCGGGAAAGGTGCTCATAATTGTCGGGGCCCGAGCGGGAGATCACTGTGACGGAGGCCGCCCCCAGTTCCCGAGCCATGGCCACCGCCGTCAGCGACGCCCCGCCGCTGCCCAGCACCAGCGTTTTGGCGCCTGCAAAGTCGATGCCCGCCCGCCGGGTCATAAAGCAAAAGCCGGCGGCATCGGTGTTCCAGGCGCAGAGTCTGCCGTTCCGGCGCACAAGGGTGTTGACGCTGCCGATGCGCCGGGCCGTTTCGTCGATCTCGTCGCAGTAGGGCATCACCGCGCGCTTGTAGGGGATGGTGACGTTCAGCCCGCCGATGTCTTGGGCGAGAAAGGCCTCCAGTTCCTCCGGCTCCCGCTCCCAAAGGCGGTAATCCAGACAGCCAAGCGAGCGGTGGATGGGCACCGACCAGCTGTGGGCCAGCGTCCGGCCCAGAAGACCGTAAATGCGATCGCTCACCCCTCAGACCTCCCCATAGCAGCCAAGGAACTGAAATCCCTGATAGCTGCGCTCCAGCTCCTCCAGCATGGGCAGTACGCCGGGGGCGTGGACGGAGGCTTCCAGCTCCAAAAAGAAAATGAACTCAAAATTCCGCCCGGTGACGGGGCAGGATTCCAGCTTTGTCATGTTGATGCCCAGCGCCGCCAGCCGGGAGAGCACCTCATAAAGAGCACCGGGGGTGTTGTCGCAGGAAAGGATCAGGCTGATGCGCCCGCTTCCGGCGTAGATGGCGGGGTCACGGGTGATGCAGATGAAGCGGGTATAGTTGTTGTCGCTGTTTTGAATGTCCCTGGCCACCGGAACAAGGCCGTAGAGCTGGGCGCAGGCCGGGGAGGCGATGGCGGCGGCGTGAGAAGATCCGCCCTCGCTCACAAGGCGCGCGGCGGAGGCCGTGTTGTCCCAGGGAATCATCTGCACGCCTGGAAGCGTGGCGAAAAACCGGGAGCACTGGCCGATGGCCTGCTGATGGGAGTAGATCCTCGTAATGTCGGAAAGCTGAGTGCCGGGCAGGGCCAAAAGCTCGTGCCGGATGCAAAGGCGGGTGGAGCGGACGATGGAAAAGCGCTTGCGCTGCAAAAGGTCATACACCGCCCGGACGGAGCCGTAGGAGCTGTTTTCGATGGGCACCACGCCGAACTGGCAAAGGCCCGATTCCACGGCGTCGAACACCGCCTCAAAGCTCCTCACATAGACGATGCGTCCACGGGGCAGCAGACGGTCGCAGGCCGCCTGGGAGTTCCCCCCCTCCACGCCCTGACAGGCCACGGTGCCGGTTTGGGGGAAGACGGCTTCCTCCCGGGACAAAGAGGCCCGGATCTGCGCTCCCACAAGAGAGGGAATTTCCATCAGCTCCTGCTGACGGGTGCGGGCCAGCTGAAAAAGGGTGGTATAGAGGGGGTAGACATACCGCTCCCGCGCTCCGGCTTTTTCCGCCATGCGGGAGAGGATCTCCCGCTCCCGGGTCTTGTTCAGAATGGGCAGCTGATGCCCTTTTTTATAGGCGGCCACCGCCTCGCTCAGATCCATGCGCTGCAAAAAAAGAGACAAAATCTCGTCGTCCACTTCGTCGATGCGGCGGCGGATGTCAGATAGTTCCATGGGTCAATCCTCCGATGTCAGTGTGTTCTTCCAAAAGCACGTCCAGCAGCACCAGCGCCGTGACGGCTTCCACCACCGGCACCGCCCGGTGGGCGATACAGGGGTCGTGGCGGCCGTGGACGGTGAGTTCCGTCTCCGTCATCCGGGAAAGGCTCACCGTTTTTTGCGGCAGGGAAATGGACGGTGTGGGCTTTACAGCCACACGCAGCGTCAGGGGCATCCCGGTGGAGATGCCGCCCAGAATCCCGCCGGCGTGATTGGTCAGCGTGACCACCCGGCCTTCTTCCAGGGCAAAGGGGTCGTTGTTTTCCGAACCGTGGCGGCGGGCACTGTCAAAGCCCGCACCAAATTCCACGCCCTTTACGGCGGGAATGCCGAAAAGCGCCGCTGCCAGACGGTTTTCAAGGCCATCGAACAGGGGCGTGCCCAGTCCCGCCGGCAAACCGATGGCCGCGCATTCGATGGTGCCGCCCACGGAGTCGCCGGCGGACGCCGCCTGCTCAATGACCCGGCGCATCCGCTGGCCTGCTTCCTCCGAAAGGACGGGGAAGGGCCGCTGGGCGATCTGGGCAAAAAGGTCACGGGTGGGCAGAAGGGGGAACCGCTCCTCTTCTTCCGTGCCCACGGAGGTGAGGTGCGCACCGATGAAGATGCCCCGCCGGGCCAGAATTTGCAGTGCAATGCCTCCCGCCACGCAAAGCGGCGCCGTGAGACGGCCGGAAAAGTGACCGCCGCCCCGCATATCTGCCTGCCCGCCCCACTTGACATACGCGGTATAGTCCGCGTGAGAGGGCCGGGGCGTATCACCCAGCGCTTCATAATCCGCCGGGTGCTGATCGCCGTTCTCAATGATGGCGCAAAGGGGACTGCCGCAGGTGACGCCGTTTTCCACACCGGAGAGAAAGAGGGGCGTGTCGGCTTCGCGGCGGCGGGTGGACAGGGGGCTGCGTCCCGGCGCCCGGCGATCCATAAAGCGCTGAAGCACTTCCATATCAATGGGCTCCCCGGCGGGTAGGCCGTCGCAGGTGACGCCGATGGCTTTGCCGTGGGACTGACCGAACACCCCCACGCGCAGGATATGACCAAATTCAGAGGACATGAAATTCCCCTCCCAATTCTGTGAAATCATCCCAGAAGGACGGATAGGATTTGTTGACGGCTTCCGCGCCCCGGATGATGACAGGGCCGCTGCAGTTCGCTGCTGCCACGGCCGCCGCCATAACGATCCGGTGATCGCCGGCACCGTCCACATCGCCAGGGGCGAAGCTGCCGCCGCCGGTGCCGGTGACAGTGAGGCTGTCGGGCGCTTCTTCCACCCATACGCCGAAAGCGCGCAGCAGGGCGGAGGTGGAGGCCAGACGGTCGCTCTCTTTCAGGCGCAGCCGCGCGGCGTGGGTGAAGGTGGTGACGCCCCGGCGGGCGGCGGCCATCACCGCCAAAGGCGGCAGCAGGTCGGGACAACCGGAGATATCAATGGCGACATCACCCGGCCGGGACAGCCGTCCCGCCAGCTCCGCCACCACCCGGTCGCCCTGCAAGGAATCGGGCAAAAGCCCCCGGGTGGTCACATCGCAGCCCAGAAAGGCGGCGGCGTACCAGAAAGCCGCCTGGGACCAGTCCGATTCCACCCGGCGACAGAAGGTGTGATAGCTGCCGTTTGCCACGGTGAAGCCTGCTTCCCCCACGGGGGTCACGGACACGCCGGCCATGGACAGCGCCGAGAGGGTCAGACGCAGGTAATCCTGGCTTTCCACCGCCGTGGCGGGCACGATGCCCGACGGCCCCGAGAGCAGGGGCAGCGCCAGCAGAAGGCCGGTAAAAAACTGACTGGACACGTTGCCGGGCAGGCGGTACAGCCCCGGCGTCAGCCGCCCCCGGACGGTAAGGACGCCGTCCGTCAGGCGGTGGGAAATGTCCCGCTGGTCAAAGAGATCCCAGTAGGGCTGCTGGGGCCGCTCCATCAGACGGCCGCCGCCGGTAAACACGCCGCCCCCCGCCAGCGCCAGAGCGATGGGAAGGAAGAAACGCAGCGTGGAGCCGGATTCGCCGCAGTCGAAGCGGGGGCGCTTCCCGGTGACACGGCGCCCGCCGCAGCCCCGCAGACGGATCGCGCCGGAGGACGCTACCTCGTACGAGCACCCCAGCGCCGCAAGGCACCGGAGCGTGGCCTCCATATCCTCCGACAGCGCCACGTTTTCCACCACGCTCTCGCCAGACGCCAGACCTCCGGCAATCAAAAGACGGTGGGCCATGGATTTGCTGCCCGGAGGCGTTACCGTGCCCCGCAGGCGGCGGGGTATGATCTGTACGTCCATGTCAGTCCTCCCATCCGGCAGCAAAGACGTGCTCCAGCTCTGCCACCGGGCATTTTTTCAGATAACAGCCGCCGATACGGCCGGGGATCACCAAGGTGATATCGCCCCCCGTGCGCTTCTTGTCGGCAAGGGCGGCGTCCGCCAGCAGCCGGGGGGTAAAAAGGGGCGCGGTGGGAAGCCCGTAACGGCCCAGCGCAGCGATCATGCGTTGAGCGCAGGGCGCTTCGCACCACCCCAGCTTCTCCGAAGCCCGGGCCATCAGCGCAAGACCCATGGCCACGGCGTGGCCGTGGGACACATTGTAGCCGCTGCACGCTTCTATGGCGTGACCGGCGGTGTGGCCCAGGTTCAGGAGCTGCCGCTCCCCGTTCTCCCGCGCGTCCCTGGCCACCACACCGGCTTTGTAGGAAACGCAGCGTTCCATGACTTCCGGCAGGGGCGGGGCATCGGCTTCCAACAGGGAAAAAAGCGGTTCGCCGGACAGGACCCCGGTCTTTACCGCCTCCGCCGCTCCGTCGGCAAGCAGGGTGGGCGAGAGGGTGGCAAGGCAGTCCGTGTCGCAAAGGACAGCGGCGGGCTGCCAGAATAACCCCGCCAGATTCTTGCCCGCCGGCAGATCCACCGCCGTCTTGCCGCCCACGGAGGAATCCACTGCCGCCAAAAGCGTGGTGGGCAGCTGCACATAGCGGATGCCCCGCAGGTAACAGCCGGCGGCAAAGCCCGCCATATCGCCGCAGACGCCGCCCCCCAGCGCCAACACGCAGTCGCTGCGGGTGAGACGCTGCTCCGCCAGAAAATCCAGCAGGGTGGCGAGGGTCTCCATGTTCTTGTGGGCTTCCCCCGCCGGGAATGTCCAACGGCAGACGCCGTACCCGGCGCAGCGGAGACTTTCACACACGGTATCGGCGTACAGGGGGGCCACGGTGTCGTCGGAGAGGACGGCCACGCGGCAGGGGGCGATCACCGGGCGCAGCAGCGCCCCGCAGCGGCGCAAAAGGCCGCTTCCGATAGAAACAGTGTAGACGGGATCGACGCGAACGTCAACGGTTTTCCATTCAGACATGAAAATGTGTCCTTTCATGAGCGGATTTGCGAGGGGAACATCGTGTCAAAAGGGGATGGGGAAGACGCCCTTCAGCTGCCGCCAGCGGCGGCTTTTTTCTCCCGCCCGTCTTTGAGGAGGGCACAAAGCCTTGTCCCGTCGCCATCTTTAAGCGCCGTGAGATATTCCTCCAGATGGCCGATGAGGATCTCCAACTGCTCTGTGAGAAAGTCGGCGTCGTTCATAAAAAGCTCCGTCCACATCTCCTCGTCCAGCCGGGCTACCCGTGTCATATCCTGAAAGCTGCCGGCGGAAAAACCCCGGCGCAGCAAGGCGTCCGGCGACTTCACATAGGCGCTGGAGGTGATGTGCGCCAGCTGGGAGGTGTAAGCGATGATGCGGTCGTGCTCTTCGGGGGTGGAGAAGGTGAGATGGGCAAAGCCCACGTCCAGAAAAAAGGCTTTCAGCGTTTCCAAAAGGGGCAGGTCGGTGCGCTTGTCCGGCGTGAGGATCATGGACGCCCCAGCGTAGAGGTCGTCAGTGGCGCTGACAAAGCCGCCCCGCTCCCGCCCGGCCATGGGATGCCCGCCAATATAGGAAAAGCCGTGGGTGGCGGCAAGGGGCGCCAACGCCGCCGCCACCGGGCGCTTCACGCCGCAAAGATCCACCACAATGGCGCCGGGGGCGATGGAGGCGGCGTGGGATCGCGCCCACTCGATGGCCGCCCCTGGCCGCAGGGCAATGAGAAGAAGATCGCAGGAGGAGAGATTTTCCTTCGTCAGCGCCGCGTCCATGGCGCCGCACATTCGGGCCAGGGACATGGTCTCTTCGTCCCGGTCGGCGCCGAAGACCGTGTGGTCCGTCCGGGCCTTGATGCTTTTGGCCATGGAGCCGCCCATGAGCCCCAGACCCACAATACCTACCTTCATCGTCCGCCTCAGCTTTCCTGCCGGCGTGTAAACGCATGGAGCGCCAGCATCTTTTTAGCCACCTGGTCAAACACCTCCGGCCGCAGGGACTGGGGGCCGTCGCAAAGGGCGTGGGCCGGGTCGTTGTGGACTTCGATCTGCACGCCGTCGCAGCCCACGGCCACCGCACCCATGGCCAGCGGCTCCACCAGCCAGTTTTTGCCCGTGGCGTGGCTGGGATCGACGATGATGGGCAGGTGGGTCAGTTTTCGCAGCACCGGAATGGCCGCCAGGTCCAGCGTGTTGCGGGTGTAGGTCTCAAAGGTGCGTATGCCCCGCTCGCAGAGGATCACGTTGGGATTGCCGCCGGCCATGACATACTCGGCGCTCATGAGCCACTCCTCGTAGGTGGCGGACATCCCCCGCTTGATCATCACGGGCTTGCCCTGCCGGCCCAGCGCCTTGAGCAGATCAAAATTCTGCATGTTCCGAGCGCCCACCTGGATCACGTCCACGTCCGCGAAAAGCGGCAGCTGGCTCAGGTCCATCATCTCCGAGACGATGGGCAGCCCCGTTTCCTGCCGGGCCACCTTCAGGTACGCCAGCCCGCGTTCGCCCAGCCCCTGGAAGGAGTAAGGCGAGGTGCGGGGCTTGAAGGAGCCGCCCCGCAGCATGGTGGCGCCGCTGGCCTTTACGGCTCTGGCGATGGTCACCACCTGCTCCTCGGATTCCACGGAGCAAGGGCCCGCCATGATGGTCAGGCTGCCGCCGCCGACGCGGGTGCTGCCCACGGACACCACGGTGTCCTGGGGGTGGAACTTGCGGTTGGCGTTTTTGTAGGGCTCTTGCACCCGCTTTACGTCCTCCACGATGTCCAGCGCGGCGATCAGGTCCATGTCCAGCGCCGAGGTGTCGCCCACCAGCCCCAAAATGGTGCGGGACGCGCCCACGCTGGTGTGGATGATGATGCCTTTGCTTTGCAGCCATTCGATGAGACTGGAGAGCTGCTCGGGATTGGGATTTGATTTGAGAATGACGATCATGATGCTTTCCTCCAAACATTAAAAAAACATAATAAAAGACCCGCAGTCAGCCTGACTGCGGGTCTTGCGTATACGGTTTTCCGACAGCGTCAGAATCCCTTGCACCCGTTTTCAGCCAAACCGAAATAAGCCTTACCACGATAATAGGTAAAGCTGGCGTAACGGTATTCGGCTGTACGGGTGGTGTGGATCATATCAAAGGCTCCTGTATTCTTTAGGTGTTTAAAGCATAACACTCTTCGGGACAAAAGAAAATGGGCACAATGGCCAAACAAAGGACGGGCGTGTCAAAAAAATTCGCCAAAACGCCATAAAAAAAGCGCAGACAACGGAAAAAGCCCTTCCCGCCGTAGGGCGTGAAGGGCTTGATATGAGGCGGTCACGCCCCGGCCGGAAGAGGCAGGACGCTGGCCATCAACAGCTCGTTGGCCAGAAGGATGAACCGGCTGTCCCGTCCGCTGTCTGACGTCTGGGCGACGTACTGCCGGTGGAGCTGCTCCAGAGCGTCGGCCAGATCCTCCCGGGCGGTTTCGTGCCGCAGCGTCTCGGCGGCCATAAAGCGGGAGAAAGAAAAACGCAGCGCGTCTTCGTACCGGCGGTGGGCGGCGATGCTGTCGGGATACGTCTCGTTGTGGGGGAAGGTAAAAGCGTCGGCCAGGTAGTGGGTCAGCTTGCCCAGGGTGTAATACTGCCACACCGTCCAGTTGTCTCGCTGCTGGAGACGGTGGATGTGACTGTCAATGTAAGGCCGGGAGTTGGAATAGTTATGTCCCCTGAACCGCCGGGCACGGAAGGTGCCCTTCAAATAGGAAAGGGGGTTGCAGTCCGGCTGGAAAGAGCCGAACAAAAAGGCCGCTTCAAAACTCTTTTTTCCAAAGCCGTCGTAGCTGTTCATCAAAGAGCGGGCTAAAAGCTTGTGACTGCGTTTTTTCAAAATGACACCTCCGGAATCCGAGATCAGAGAAAGTATACACGTTCGCGTATGAAATAGCAAGAGGGAAAATGTAAATAAAAGATGGAAAATGATTCCGGCGCGGCGGTCTTGAAGAGCAAAAAATTCACTTTTTAAGAGGCTGCCCGCCGCGTCGGTATGAGGAAGGGGAGAGAAAAGAAAGAACTTTTTTTATGCGCGGGGCCGCCGCCGCGGGGAGGGAAAAAACAACGCCGTTCCACACAAACATTATATGCGTCAAAAAGTTCACAAAACATGTGAAAACGTTTAAAAATTAACGCTTGCAATTTGGAAAAATCGTGTTATACTCCAAAACAACAAAGGCAAATCCGCCATCCATCTCAAACGTGTGAATGAAAAAAAGGAGTGTACCCGTATGAACTTGTTTGATTTAAGTGGAAAAGTAGCTGTGGTCACAGGCGCCAGCGCCGGACTTGGCAAAGACGCGGCCCTGGCTTACGCCCAGGCAGGCGCGGACGTGGCGCTTTTGGCCCGCCGCGTGGAAAAACTGGAAAGCGTGAAGGAAGAAATCGAGAAAACCGGCCGCCGGGTCCTTGCCGTGCCCTGCGACGTGACCGATGAGCCCAGCGTGAAAGCGGCCATCGATACTGTCATGGCCGCCTTCGGCCGCGTCGACATTTTGCTCAACAACGCCGGCGTGGCAGTCCGGGGCGGCGTGGATACCCTGAGCGTGGAGGACTGGGAGAAATCCTTCAACACCAATGTCAAGGGCATTTTCCTGGCCAGCAAATACGTGGTGCCGGTGATGAAGGCTCAGCAGTACGGCAAGATCGTCAACATCGCTTCGGTAAACGCCGTCATCGCGGATAAGAACGATACCTTCATCCGCCACTCCTACAACGCCTCCAAGGCCGCTGTGCTGGGGCTGACCAAGGGCATGGCCTGTTCTTACGCCCGCTATAACATTACCGTCAACGCCATCGGCCCGGCGCTGTTTGAAACCGAAATGACCGCCAACACCCTCTTCAAGTCCGAGGCCTTTTTGCAGGGCTATAACATGATGAATCCGGCCGACCGTCCTGGCCATAAGGGCGAGCTCAACGGCACGGTGCTCTACCTCTCCAGCGACGCCTCCAGCTATGTCCAGGGGCAGTTCATCATCGTCGACGGCGGCGGCTCTCTGGTCTGAGGTCTGTCCCATCTCATATACATACCATATAATAAAGATAATAAAGCAGCTTGCCGCGCCCTTTTACCGGGCGCGGCAGGCTGCTTTGCGATCAGCGGGAAACGGTGGCGGCGGCAGAGAGTTGAGTGAGAGAAAGACCGCCGCCCCGGGAGAACGTTAGATATCCATGTCCAGCAGGTAAGAGGACAGGCCTTTGCCGTGCATATCCACGGACAGCGAGCGGGTCACGCCGCCGCCCAGCGCCGCGTACATCACAAAGTTCAGCGCGCAGATGTTGGGCAGCTCATAGCGGACGACCTCGCCTTTGACAATGCCCTTGAAATGCTCTTTCACACGCTCGACGGTGACTTTTTCGCAGAGCATGGCGTAATCTTTCGGATCGTAGGCGATCAGGGACACGTTGGAAATGTCCCCCTTGTCGCCGGTGCGGGAATGCGCAATATCCCAAAGTTTCATGATCGAACCTTCCTTTCTCAGACCTCAAAAATCTCAGCCGCGGGGGTGATATCGCGGCGGTTCACCAGAATGGAGGCCACCGACACGATGTCACGGGTGCGCTTCACGGCGCCGCAGCCGCCGGCGGGGCCGTTGGTATAGAGCGCCTCCACCTCGTTGGGCACCAGATCCGCCACCGCCTTGGTCTTGGCCCGGCCCGCCGCGCGGACACGCACCTCACTGGGCTCTTCGTTGTACTTGTGATCGGGATTCCAATAGAGGCTGTTGCAGCCGATGATGTCGAATTTCAGCTCATCAAAGGCATCCGGCGCCACCAGCGCCAGCCGCTCCTTGAGGATGTCCACCGCCAAACGGGCACGGGCCACGCAGCCGGGGCCGCCGTAACTGATCTCGCCATCGCCGATGAAACAGTCCTTGTAGCCGATGGAGCATTTAAAGGTGTCGGTTTTGGGATGGCCTGTGGCGCCCTCCACCTTGACCTTGTCCTTTTCCAGCTGGGTAAACTTCACCTGCTTGAAGTCGGCCACCACGTCGGGGGTGAGATACCGGGTGGGATCGTGGATCTCATAGCAGATCTGCTCGGCGCAGGTGTCTGTCGTGACCATGCCTCCCGCCGATGGCACCTTGGTGACGAAGAAGGCGCCGTCCTCGGCGATCTCCACGATGGGGAAGCCCAGATGGCCCAGACCCGGCACGTCCTTCTTGCCTGGCTCGGCGAAGTAGCCGCCGGTGACCTGACCGCCGCATTCCAGCAGGTGGCCCATCATGGTGCCCTTGCCCAGTTTGTCCCAGTCCTCCAGAGACCAGCCGAACTCATGGATCACAGGCGCCATAAAGATGGCGGGGTCCGCCACACGACCGGTAATCACCACGTCCGCGCCCATGTCCAGCGCCTTGAGAATGCCCTCCACGCCCATGTAGGCGTTGGCGGAGACGATCTCGCCGGGCAGTTCACGCAGAGGCTTGTGGTTCTCCCACACCTCCGTGTCCATGTACTTGTCGATGATAGGCAGCAGGTCATCGCCGGTGACGCAGGCAATCTTCATGCCCTTGAGGCCGTGGCGGCGGGCGATGTCCACGCAGACCTTCGCCGCCGCCTGGGGATTGGCGGAGCCCATGTTGGTGATAAGCTTAACCTTGTGCTGCCAGCACAGGGGCAGCGCCTTTTCCATGCGGTGCTCCAAAAGACCGTTGTAGCCCTTGGTGGGGTCCTTCAGCTTGGCCTGCTGTCCGATGGCGATGGTGCGCTCGGCCAGGCATTCATAGCTGATATAGTCCAGGTGGCCCTTCTCGATCAGTTCCAGCGAGGGCTCCAGACGGTCGCCGGCATAACCGGCGCCGCTGCCGATACGAATGGTTTTCATAGCGTAACTTCCTTTCTCAAAAACCGTGATGGTGTCAAGTGGCAATACCGCCGGTCACAACAGCCGCGATGAGCATGATGATGGTCAGCAGGAAAGCCAGGGGAATGGTCTTTTTCTGATGCTCACCCAGATCCACACCGGCAAGGCCCACCAACAAGAAGGTGGAGGCGGTCAGCGGGGACACGGGGAAGCCGGTGGTCATCTGGCCCAGAATGGCGGCCCGGCCCACGTTCACGCCGGCCACGCCCAGACCCTCCGCCGTCTGCGCCAGCACGGGCAGAACGCCGTAATAGAAGGAATCGGGGTCAAAGAGCAAAGAGGCGGGCATGGAGATGACGCCGGTGATGACGGGGAAGAAGCGGCCCATAGAGGCGGGGATCATGCCGGCCAGCCAGTTGGCCATCTCGGTGATCATGCCGGTGCTCTTCATGATGCCGGTAAAGCAGCCGGCGGCGAAGAGCACGGAGCACATCATCAGGCATTCCTTGGCGTGGGCGTCCACACGCTCCTTGGTCTCTTTCACATTGGGGTAGTTGATGACGGTGGCCAGCACATAGAACACCATGAACACCACCGCCGGAGCAAAGCCGGAGAACAGCAAAGAAACGATGGCCAGGATCACAAGAGTAATGTTCACGGGGAACAGTCTGGGGCGCAGGAGCTTGGTCTGCTCCTCGGTGAGAGCGGCGGCGGTGGCTTCTATGCTGGCAAGGGCCACGGTGCCGATACGGGCTTTTTCCTTGCGGCCCAGCACCACGGCCAAGATCACCACGCACACAAGGCCGATGATGACAGCCGGCAGCACCGGCATGAATAGGTCTTTCACCACGTTGACGTTCAGCGCGGTGGCGGCGCGGATGGTGGGGCCGCCCCAGGGCAGTATGTTCATGGTGCCGGCGCCCACGGCCACGATAGTGGCGAGGGTGGTGCGCTTCATGCCCACCGCGTCATACAGCGGCACCAGCGGAGGGATGCAGATCAAAAACGTCACGGCGCCGGAGCCGTCCAGATGGACCGCCATGGCCAGGATGGCCGTGCCGATGGCGATCTTCACTGGGTCCGTGCCCATGAATTTCAGAAGGCCGTTGATGATGGGACGGAACGTGCCGGCGTCCGTGAGGATGCCGAAGAACAAGATGGAAAAAATGAACATGACGCCGGTGGCGGCCACGGAGCCGATGCCGCTGGCACCGGTGATCATACTGCCCGGCTTTTTGAAGTTGGCGGCAAAGTTGATGACGCCGGGCGCCTTTTCGGGATCAGTCACCATAAAGGCGCAGGCAATGATGCCTGTGATGATGGGGATGGCAATCAGAGCAACAATGGGGGAGCTTTTCTTCGTCATGATCACCACAAGCATGATGATGACGGTCAGGAAACCTAAAATGGCTAATGCGGACATGGAAGTACCTCCTTCTCTCTTCTCGAAAAAATGGCGGACGGTGCGCGCCTCTTGTCTTTTATTGAGCAAAAATTGTGCCAAAAATAACAATCTACGAAAAAATTTATGAAACCGTTGAAATATAAGGGAAAAATTCACTTCCAATCCATCACATAAAGACAGCGCAAAGAGGCTGTTATTCTAATATTTTAGAATAACAGCCTCTTTGACAAATTGCTGACAATCTTTTTAAAAGGCGGGAAAGGACTGAAAGACAGGAAATTTCCAGTATTTTAGAAGCAATTTCCAGAATATTGGAATTATGGCTGGAAGCCCAGCTTGTTGTAAAGGCTGGCAAGAGAAATACCCAGCTGCTGGGCGGTCTTTTTCTTCCCCGCCAGATCCCGGCCGTTGCGCAAAAGGGCCTTTTCGATCTCCTCTTTTTCAAAGCGGCGCACCCGCTGGGGCAGCGTCAGCTCTGCTGTGCCGTCAGAAAGAAGGCTGTGAGGCAGCGCGGCGGGGGAGATGACCCCGTCCGGGGAGAGATAGGCGGCAAATTCCAGCACGTTGCGCAGCTCCCGGACGTTCCCCGGCCAGCTGTGGGCGCACAGGCACTCCTGCGCCGCAGGCAAGAGGGTGATTTCGTGCTTGAGCTTGCGCGTGAGCTCCAGCAAAATGGCGTCGGCCAGCAAAGGAATGTCCTCCGCCCGCTCCCGCAGGGGCGGAATGCGGATGGGCACGGTGCTGAGGCGGTAATACAGATCCTTGCGGAACTTGCCCGCCTCCACATAGGCGGGGAGATCCGCGTTGCAGGCGGCAATGACCCGCAGATCCACGTCGATCTCCTGCACGCCGCCCACGGGGCGCACCTTGCGCTCCTGCAAGACCCGCAGCAGACGGGATTGCAGCGACAGATCCATCTCGGAGATCTCATCGAGGAACAGCGTGCCGCCGGAGGCCGCCTCCAAAAGACCGATCTTGCCGCCCTTTTTGGCGCCGGTGAAGGCACCCTCCACATAGCCGAAGAGCTCGGACTCCAGCATACTGGTGTTGAAGTTGGCGCAGTTGATGGCGGCGAACACAGCGCGGCTGCGGGGGCTGGCGTTGTGGATGGCCTGGGCGTAGAGCTCTTTGCCGGTGCCGCTCTCGCTCTCCAACAGGACGGTGGCGTCGGTGGCGGCGATTTTCTGGGCCAAACGCTTCACCTCCAGCGACCGGGGGCTTTGAGCCACCACGTCGGCAAAGGTGTAACGGGCGCCGTTGGCCTTGTTGATGCGCCGCAGCACCTGGCGGCTGCGCTGTTCATAGGCCTCCAGCTCCGTCCGGAAGTCATAGGCCTGCTGGATAAAAGTTACCACGGACAAGCCGCCCGCCAGAACGCCGTTTTGCCAAATGGGGTACATATTCACAAAATAGATGTCCCGGCTCTCCTGCCGGGGGGCGTGGAGAATGGGCCGTCCGGTGCGCAGCACCTCCGGCAGCCGGGCGCCGGGCCGCAGCTCCCGCAGGAGATGCCCCTCCATGAGCCCTGGATCACGGCCGGTCTCCTTGGTGAGAAACTCTCGGTAAGCACGGTTGGCGAAAACAATGCGGCCCTCGGTGTCGATGAGGGTAATGCCCTCGGACATGGCGTCGAAAATGGCCCGCGTGGTGTCGTCCAGACGCATAGAGCTGCCTCCTTTGCGGCGAAAATCGTTCTTTGCTGACAGTATACGGCAAATATCACCGCCTGGCAATCAAAAGCGCAGGCCCCGGAAAAAGTCCGGAGCCCGCGCCCAATGAAAGTGTTTGACAAACCGTTTAAAAATCCAGCATCTGCCGGGCACTGAAGCCTTGCGCCTTGAGCGTGGAGCAGAGAATGTCCATATGCGTGGGGGTCACACAGATAAGATACATGGGATGATCCAGCTGCCGCAGCGCCGCCTCCGGAATATTCTTGTGGGCCAGCATCTCCGTATAATCCGCCGACCACGGCTCGATGAGCTCCGCGCGGCCTGCGACCTGGATTCCCAACAGACGGCCAAAGCCCTCATAGGGCTCAAAGACGGCAAGACTCACGTTTTGATTATGGGCCAGAGCGGTGAATTTGTGTCCGCCCTCGGAGAAAAACCAGAAGCGGTCTTTCCACCAGATGTACTCAAGCGGGGTGCAGCGGACAAAGTCGCCCCAGCCGGTGGCCAGCGCGCAGGTGCTGTGGGAGGTGAGAAAGGCTTTCGTCACCCGCTCCAGCGCACCTCGCTCCATGACCGCGGCACCTTTTGCCTCTTCATCCCAAAAAGACGCGGCTTTTTCATAATCCATGGTCATTCCTTCTTTCCTGCCGACTGCCCGCAAAGGGGCGCTGTGGCGATTTTATAGAACGATTATACACCTATTTTTGCCTTATTTAAAGTAAAAAGAGTAAAAATGTTGAATTTTTTAATTTTTTGTCATCGCTTTTGTGGTCTTGTCCTCGTGGTACTTGAGAAACACCAGACCGCCCAGCAGACAGAAGCACACCGCCACGACGGCGGAGATGCGGCAGCCCGTGATGCGGCCGGCGCCGTGAAGATCAGCATGGCGCCCACGTCCAGTAAGATGCTGGTCTTGGTGCTGAAATACCGGTAAAGTGTGGCTGTCTTTTGCCCGTGCTGCTCCCCGGTGCGGTTTGACCCGCGTTTTCCGCTTGACGAAGCCCTTTTCTACTAGAACCCCGGCATGACCGGGCAAAAAAAGCGCTCCCTCTTTGACAATAGGGTCAAAGAGGGGCGCTTTTCATACAGTCATACAGTGACAAAAGTTTTGTGAAACATCCCCGGCCGGGAGGGGATTTGGGCGGTCATGCGTCCCGGATGACCCGCACGTCCTTGATGCCGTAGCGGGCAAAGAGGGACAAAGCGTCGGCGTTGATCCGCTCGCCGCCCACCACCACCGGCACCGCCGGCGGACAGCCCACCGTGGGCGCCGCCAGCACACGGCCCGCCGACGCCGCGGCGGGGACGGTCTCGCTGGGGGCGAAGGCAGCCTGCCGGGGGGTACACACCGTCTCCGGCGGGGCAAGGGTGAGAGCCGGGCGGGAAAGGGGGGCGCTGCGGGGATTGACGCCAAGAGCCGCCGCCACCCGGGAAAAATCCGCCGTGTTTTCCGGTGTTGCCATCAACACCACGAAATCCGGGTCGGCGTACTCACACTCCACGCCGCCCCGGCGCAGCAGCTCCGCCGCTTCGCCGCCTTCCCAGCCGCTTTCGGCGGTTGAGAGCGTCAGCTTCAGTGGGTCGGAGGGGGCGATCTGCCACCCTGCCGCCCGCAGTTTTTCCCGCAGGGCGTCCAAAGACGCGGCGCAGCGGCGCAGCAAAGCGGGGTAGTCCTCCGCCAGACGCCGGTTGGCCAGATCCAGCGACTGCAGCGTCAGATAGGAGGGGCTGGTGGAGCCAAACATCATCAGGCTGCGCTTGGCGTTTTCCACAAAATCGGCGTTGGTATTTTGGGCAATATGGAGATACGCCCCGCCGGTGAGTACCGGCAGCGTCTTGTGGGCGGAGTCGCAGCACAGGTCGGCGCCCTGCTCTATGGGGTGGGCGCCGGGAGTGAGGAACTTCAGATACGCCCCGTGGGCGTTGTCCACCAGCAGGGAAACGCCGTGGCGGTGGGCGGTTTCGGCCAGCGCCCCGATGGGCAGCACGTTCCCCAGATAGTCCGGGGAGGTGACATACACCGCCGCCGGGGGGGCAGGCAGGGCCGAGAGCGATGCTTCCAGTCCCTCCGCCGACACGGGACAGCGGCACAGGGAAAAGGGCATCTCCTCCGGCCACAGCCAGGCAATGTCCATGTCCAGCAGCGCCGCCGCCAGCACAAAGGACTGGTGGGCGTTGCGCCCGGCCAGGATCACCGGGCGGCCCGTCCCCTGGCGGTGCAGCAGCGCCAGATACAGCATGGCCCGGATGCACTGGGAGGAGCCTTCCGTGGCGTAAAAGGTGGCGGCGGTGCCGAAAAGAGCGGCGGCGTTGGCCTCGCTTCGGGCGATGATGCCGTCCGGGCGGTACAGCTCGTCCGCCCCGGCGACCTCTGTGATGTCAAGGGCTTCGCAGCCCAGTGGGCCCCGGCCCTTGTGGCCCGGCATATGCAGTCGGGCGGTGCCGCTTTGGCTGTAAGCACGGACAAAGTCCGCGATGGGCGTTTGCACACGCGCGCCTCCTTTCACAGGTACTTAAAAAACAGATGGTTTTTAACCGGGTCACTTGCCCAGCTTTTCCGCCACTTGCAGCCAGATGGCGCACTCCATCCGCTTGCGGAACAGCTCACAGCCGTAGGCGTAGGTGCCCTGGATGGAGCCGGTGGCGTGGTAGGCGTTGGCCGCGCAGCCGCCGGAGCAGTAAAGCTTGGCCCAGCAGTCGGCGCACTCGGGGCGGGTGTAGGCGTTGCAGGAGCGGAACTGCTCCTGCACGGCGGTGTTGTCCACACCCTTCCAGATGTCGCCCAGACGGAACCGCTCCTCGCCCACGAATTGGTGGCAGGGGTACAGGTCACCCCAGGGTGTCACGGCCATGTACTCCGTGCCGGAGCCGCAGCCGGAGATCCGCTTGTAGATGCAGGGGCCGCTGGTGAGGTCGATCATGTAGTGATAGAAGGTAAAGGGATGGCCCTGCTTCCAGTGCTCCAGCATTTCTTTCGCCAGAAGCTCATACTGGGAAAGGACGATGGGCAGATCCTCTTCCGTCAGCGCGGCGGGGTCGGACGGGTTGCAGACCACCGGCTCCATGCTCAGCTCCGTGAAGCCCAGATCCAGCATGGCATGGATGTCCTTGAGGAAGTCGGGGTTGGCGTGGGTGAAGGTGCCGCGCATATAGTAATTCCGGTTGCCTCGGACCTTCACCAACTTCTGGAACCGGGGGACGATGCGCTCCCAGCTGCCGTTGCCGGCAAAGTCCACACGGCAGCGGTCGTGGATCTCCTTGCGGCCGTCAAGGGACAGCACCACGTTGCTCATCTCCCGGTTGGCAAAGTCGATGACGTCGTCGTCGATGAGCATACCGTTGGTGGTGAGGGTGAAGCGGAAGTTCTTGTGAACATTCTTTTCGATGCCGCGGGCGTAGGCCACCAGCTGTTTCACCACGTCCCAGTTCATCAAGGGCTCGCCGCCGAAGAAGTCCACCTCCAGATTGGTGCGCGTGCCGGAGTGCTCCACGAGAAAGTCCAACGCCCGCTTGCCCACCTCAAAGCTCATCACCGCCCGGTCGCCGTGGTACTTGCCCTGACTGGCAAAGCAGTAGCCGCAGTTGAGATTGCAGGTGTGGGCCACATGGAGACACAGCGCCTTCACAACGCCGCCGCTGCGCTCTTTGAAGGTGTCGGCCAGGGGGGCGAAGGTGTCGGGCGTGAAAAGCTTTCCGTTGCGCTCCAGCTCCGCCAGGTCCGCAAGGCACTGGCGCAGGTCGCTTTCGGTGACGTCGGGGCGGCCGGCGTATTTTTCAAGAAGCGCCGCCACGATCTCGTCGGCGGTTTTCTCTTTGTAAAGGGCGATGACGTCGTAGGCGACCTCGTCCACGGCGTGGATGGAGCCGGAGCAGGTATCCAGCACGATGTGGAGATCCCCCAGCTGATATTGATGTACCATAAATCCTCCTGTTATGAAAAGAATCAAAAATGCCGCCATCAGCGGCGGCATCTTTCTATCTCGGATTGTCAAAGAAGCCTCGCAGGGTTTGCGCCGTTCACGGCACAAAAAAATTCCATCTTTTTGCCCGCGGCGTGTACGTGGGGAAAATACCCCGACCTTCGCCGCCTGGAGGCGAGCCGGGAGCGTTGTGTCCCCTGCCGGCGCGGCGCGGAGGTCTTCAAAAAAACGGTTTCACCGCTTTTTTAAAAGGGTCAGATAGAAAATGCCGCCATCAGCGGCGGCATCTTTCTATCTCGGCGTTTCTTACTTATCAGCGTTTTCGCACTTCTGGTTGGCGATGCCGCAGCTGGTCTTGCAAGCGGACTGGCAGGAAGTCTGGCATTCGCCGCAGCCGCCGTTTTTGGCGCTGTCGCACAGACTGCGGGTCTCAAGCGTCTTAATTCTTTCCATGATAAAAACTCCATTTCTGCCTGCCTGAACACCCGAAGGGAGGAGGCAGACCATCCTATAAATGTTTAACATGACATATATAGCATATTTTGCCCCGATTGTCAAGAAAACACGCCGCCTTTCGCCAGGAAAGGCCAACGGAAAAGAAGCTGTCCCGCAAAGAGAAAAGGCCCCGGTATTTGGCCCCGATGAGAGATTTTTTTTCCGCTAAGGGGTTGCGAAGACGGGCGTTTTGTGGTATGAATGGTAAGGTAAAAAAGGCGGTGTCGTTTTGCGCCGCCGACAAAGAAAGGATCGTGAGACAATGGACCCCGAGCGAAGTACCGATACCCACCGATATAATGTTACAAAAATGAAAAGATAGCACCGTGCCTTTTCGGCCCGGTGCCGGAAAGGCTGGTTTTTTTATGATTCGTTGTTATCTCACCGAAAGCGGAAAACTCACCAAGATCACCGAGCCCCAGGGCGGATGCTGGGTGTCTCTTGTATCCCCCACGGAAGAAGAAATCAACACAGTGACGGCGCGCTATGACCTGGACGCCGACGTGCTGCGGGCCGCGCTGGATACGGACGAGCGCTCCCGTATCGACGCCGACGAGGGCTATACCATGGTGCTGGTGAACATCCCCACCGTGGAAGAGCAGACCGACCGCGAGCTGTACAGCACCATCCCTATGGCCATCGTCATCGTGCCAGACGCCATCATCACCGTTTGCAGCGAGGAGACCCCGGTGCTGCGGCCCTTTGAAAAGGGCAAGGTGCGGGAGTTCAACACCCAGATGAAGTCCCGGTTCATCCTCCAGTTCCTCTATCAGATCGACACACTGTATCTGCAATACCTGCGCAACGTGGACAAGAAGAGCGACGAGGTGGAAACCAAGCTCCACAAGGCCACCCAGAACAGTGAGCTCATCGAGCTTTTGAAGCTGGAGAAGAGCCTGGTGTACTTCACCACCGCCCTGCGCTCCAACGAAGCTGTGCTGGAAAAATTGCTGCGCACGGAGCTCATCAAGAAGTATCCCGAGGACGCCGAGCTTCTGGAGGACGTCATCGTGGAAAATAAACAGGCCATTGAGATGGCCAATATTTACAGCGGCATCCTCAGCGGCATGATGGACGCTTTCGCCTCCGTCATCTCCAACAACCTGAACATCGTCATGAAGGTACTGGCCATCGTCACCATCGTCATGGCCATCCCCACCATGGTGTTCAGCGCCTACGGCATGAACGTGAACACGGCTGGTATGCCCTTTGCCCAAAGCCCCGCGGCGTTCGGCATCATCATCGGCATCACGGCGCTGTTCAGCATCATCGCCACGCTGATCTTCAGCAAGCTGAAGCTTTTTAAATAAACCATACGACAAAAAAGCCACCGGACAGACATCCGGTGGCTTTTTTTGCCCGAACGCTGCCAGGGAGACTTCACACGCTTTGCCGCAAGAGAAGCTTTACATCGCTGTACCGCTCTTTGCCCACGGGCAGCTCGGCGCCGTTTTGCAGAACGATCCAACAGCGGCGCGGTGAGTGTACATACGCCGGGCTGCACAAATAGCTTTTGTGTATCCGGAGAAAGGGGGCTGATCTGGCACCCCCAGCGGCAGACGGCAGCAAAAGACGCCGCTCGTTGTGACAAGGCGGCAGACGGTGTTCTCCGCCTTGATATACCACACATCGCCCACTGACAGATAGTGAATGCCTCCTTCGAGATCACGGAGCGACAGCTTCTGCTCCACCGGCTTTCGCGGTGCGGCCGCGCGCTTTCAAACGGTTTGGCCTGCGTTTCCGGCAGGGACTTGGCGTGGTTGGCCTTTGCGTGGAGCGGACGCAGCCCTCCGCCCGTCTGTCGCCGCCTATGCCGGTGCCGCCCGCCGAGCCTGCACCGCCCGCTGCGGGGAATGACAGCCATCCGGCGGGGGCGCTGATGCTGCTGGCCGCCTCCGATCCGGGGCTTGTATGGCTGGAGAAACGGAAAAAAGCATCCACCCGCTGACGGGCGGATGATCAGGAAAAAAGCGGAAGCCCCCCGAACAGCTTGCCTGTCCGGGGGGTCTTCTATACAACGATTTGCAAAGAGATACAACGAGCGAAAACGATGGGCGGGGAAGACCTCATGCGGCCCGCTCCATGGCCTGCTGGAAGTCGCGGGTGTCGGTGAAGATCTCGTTTTTGTATGGGTTCTTCTTCTGCTGGATGGACCGCTTGATGATGACTGTCAGCACCAGCACGTTGGCCACCAGCGCCGCCACCGCCGTCACGCCCTGCATGGTGGGATTCACCAGCGTGGGACGGATGGCCGCGTCCATGAAGCCGTCGGCATACAGCGAGGGGATGGTGGTGAACACGCTCTGATCCTGGAACAGGGGGAACACCTGGGCGAACATGCACCAGATGGCCAGGGTGTTGGCACGGTTCTGAATCCAGCCGCCCTTATTCCAGAAGGCGTTGGCAAAGGTGGGCGCCAGCAGCAGCGCCAGACCGCAGTACCAGGAGTGAGTGGGCAGATTGCTATAGGTGTAAGTAAAGTTCCACAGGTCGTAGGCCACGATGAAGAACACCGTCATATCCGGCCAGAGCATATCGTCCTTCTTCTTGGAGGAGTAGATGCCCCACCAGCCGGTCATGCACAGGATGTTCAGCAGTCCCGCGATGCCGTTGACCCAGTTCCACCAGCCGCCGTAGAGCCACACGTTCTCGGAGGACAGCCACCAGCGGTCCCCGTACTGGGCCATGGCCTCCATGCCGCGGATGCCGGACTCGAAGTCGCTGGCCACGGCGATGAGGATGTTGATGCCCACGATGAGGAACGGAAAGACCTTGAACCACTCCGTCTTGCCGATGCTCCACTTGTACTTGAGCATCATGAAGCCGATGCAGCCCGCCGTGGCGGCGTACAGCTTGGCATAGTGGAACCAGCTGTTCATGTAAAGATAGGTGTTGTTTTTCAGCGCCCATTCAGAGCCGGCCGCCGCGCCCACATAGATGGCGATGAAGTATGCCGTGAGAGCCGCGGGCAGCACCAGAAAGAAGAACATACCGCCGGCCTTGGAGCGCCTGGCAATTTCGTTGGCCAGCACCAACCCTCCAAAGACCAGAAGCCAGCCCAGAAGCTGATAACCGGCGTTGTCGCCGTAAATTTGGAAAAACATATTGTTTCCCTCCCATTTAATTTGGTCGAAGTCCACGGTTTCTGGCCGCGTGGCTTCAGCGCTTTATATGCTCAACAGGCCTCGATCTCTTTGATATTGATCTCACTGCCGCAAAGCAGATGAGTTGATTCGCTGGCGCAGTAAGGGCAGATACGCCCGTGAGCCACCGTGGGGTAGGTTTTGCCGCACGCGTCGCACAGTGTCACCGCCGGCAGCACCTCCGTTTTCAGCGCGGCGCCGCGCAGCAGCTCCGAGCGGTCGGCGGCCCAGCGCCAGCAGTCTTGCAGATAGGTGTCCACCACGGTAGACACTTCTCCCAGCTCCAGCGTGACAGCGGAGACGTGGGCGAGGTCGTTTTCCCGGCCCACGCGCTCCACACTGTCAATGATGTGAAAGACGATTCCCAGTTCGTGCATCTTATTTGTCCTTTTTCCCGAACCTGATCTTGAACTCCCGCTTCACCATGTAAGGCAGAATGGCCTTTATCTTGTCCTCGGACTTCACCATCTTGCTGCACTCGGGATGCTCCCGGTGGAGATGGATGGCGTCAAATTCGCACTTGGTGGTGCACACGCCGCAGCCAATACACTTGTTGGGGTCCACCACGGAGGCACCGCAGCCCAGGCACCGGGCCGTTTCCGCCTTCACCTGCTCTTCCGTGAAGGGACGGCGTGCGTCGGCGAAGGAGCGGTGAGCGTCCACGTCCTCCCGCGGCAGCGGACGCTGCCGCTTGGCGGTGTCGTAGCTCTCCAGGGCGATGTTGTCCTTATTGAGCTCCACGAACTGACGGCAGTTGCGGCCGATGGTCAGGCTGCTGTGGGGCTGCACATACCGGTGCAGCGAGATGGCGGCCTCCTTGCCGGCGGCGATGGCGTCAATGCAGAACTTCTGACCGGTATAGACGTCGCCGCCCACGAAGATGTCGGGCTCGGCGGTCTGATAGGTGAGGCTGTCGGCCAAGGCGGTGCCGTTGCCCTTGAGTGCCACGGCGGTGCCCTCCAAGAGCTTGCCCCAGTCGCTGCGCTGGCCGATGCAGTAGAAAACGGCCGCCGTTTCCACGGTCTCGGTGGCGCTTTCATCATAGACGGGGGCAAAGCGGCCCTGGGCGTCCTTGACGGAGAGACATTTCTTGAAGCGGATGGCGGTGGCGGCGCCGCTTTCGTCGGCGGTGACCTCCACGGGGCCCCAGCCGGCGTGGATGCCGATGCCGTCCGCCAGCACCTCGGCCTTATCCTCTTCGCCGCAGGGCATTTCCGCGTCGGATTCCAGGCAGTACATCTCCACGCTTTCGGCGCCGGAGCGGATGGCGGTGCGGGCCACGTCGCAGGCGATGTTGCCGCCGCCGATGACCACCACCTTGCCGGAGAGCTTGACCTCCTCGCCCAAATTCACACGGCGCATCAGGTCGATGCCGGGCAGTACGCCCGCGGACTCGGCGCCGGGAATGGGCAAAATGCCGCCGCTTTGCAGGCCAATGGCCAGATAGAAGCCCTCATAGCCCTGCTGGCGAAGCTGCTCGATGGTCACGTCCTGGCCCACGTTCACGCCGCAGCGGAACTCAACGCCCATCTGACGCAGCACGTCGATCTCGGCTTCCACCACATCCTTTTCCAGACGGAAGCTGGGGATGCCGTTCATCAGCATACCGCCGGGGTGTATTTCCCGCTCAAAGACGGTGGGGCGATAGCCCTTTTCCGCCAGATAGTAAGCGCAGCTCATGCCGGCGGGGCCGCCGCCGATGATGGCGATCTTCTGTGGGAAGGGGCCGCGGTTGGACGGCTGCACCACCGGCGGGATATACCGCTGGGTGGAATCCAGCTCCTGCTGGGCGATAAACTTCTTCACCTCGTCGATGGCCACGGCCTGATCCACGCTGCCGCGGGTGCAAGCGTCCTCGCAGCGGCGGTTGCACACACGGCCGCAGACGGCGGGAAAGGGGTTCTCCTTTTTGATGAGCGCCAGCGCGTCCCGGTAACGGCCCTGCGCCGCCATCTTCAGATAGCCCTGCACGGCGATGTGGGCGGGGCAGGCGGTCTTGCAGGGGGAGGTGCCGGTGTCGTAGCAGTTGATGCGGTTGTTGTCCCGGTAGTCCTCATCCCATTTCTCCGGGCCCCACTTCACGGCGTCGGGCAGCTCGTGCTTGGGATAAGCAACGGGGCCGTCCTTGGTGCAGAGCTTCTGGCCCAGCTTCACGGCGCCGGCGGGGCAGTGCTCTACACAGCGGCCGCAGGCCACGCATTTGTCGCTCTCCACTTCTGCCACATAGGCCGAGCGGGACATATTGGGGGTGTTGAACAGCTGCGATGTCCGCAGGGCGTAGCACACGTTCACATTGCAGTTGCAGATGGCGAAGATCTTGTCGGAGCCGTCGATGTTGGTGATCTGGTGGACAAAGCCGTTGTCCTCGGCCCGATGGAGCGTCTCCATCACCTTGTCGTAGGTGATGTAGTGGCCCTTGCCGGTCTCCACCAGATAGTCCGCCATGTCGCCCACGCCGATGCACCAATCCTCCGGATCGTCGGCGCAGCCCTCGTCAAAAGTGCGGCGGGACAGACGGCAGGAGCAGGGGCCGGCGGCGTACTTACCCTGGTACTTTTTCAGCCAGTGGGAGATATGCTCCACGTCGGCGGTCTGGTTTTCGGCCTCGATAGCCTTCTCCACGGGGATGACGTGCATCCCCACGCCGGCGCCTCCAGGGGGCACCATGGGGGTGACTTTTTCCAGAGGCAGACGGCTCATGCGCTCAAAGAAGCGGCCCAGCTCGGGGTGTTCCTCCAGCTGCTTTTCATTCATATTGGTAAATTCCCCACAGCCCGGCACGAACATGGGCAGCACATACTGCTTGGTGCGGGTGGGGTTTTCCCAGTTGTACTCCAGAAGGCCCACCACGCTCATCTCCTGGAGCAGCGGCTCCAGATAGGCGGCGTCACGGCCGGTGGCCTTTTCCAGATCGGCCATGGTCATGGGCTTGCGCACCTTCATCTTCACGGCCACGGCGGCCATCTCATCGGTGACGACACCCGCCAGACCCCAGTATTCCGGGTCGCTCACCGTCACCTTCACGCCGATGCGGTCGGTGATCATCTGGCCCAGTTTCAGGATCAGCTCTCTGGGCTTTTCCGTGCTTCTCTTCATTTCCTCCATCAAGTCTCTCCTTCTTCACTCAGCCTCTCCAGGCTTCGATTTCCCGGCGCAGCCAGTCGGCCCACGCTTCCATCCCTTCGCCGGTGCGGGCACTGACGGGGATCACTTCTGCTTTGGGGTTGCGCTGACGGATGTACTCTTTGCACTTCTCCATGTCAAAATCGAAGTACGGCAGCACGTCGATCTTGTTGATGAGCACCACGTCACAAATGGAAAACATCAGAGGATACTTCAGGGGTTTGTCGTGGCCTTCCGGCACGGAGAGAATCATGGCGTTTTTCACAGCGCCGGTGTCGAACTCCGCGGGGCACACCAGATTGCCCACATTTTCCAAGATGGCCAGCTCCACGTCGCTTGTCTCCAGCGCCTCCAGACCCTGACGGGTCATGTCCGCGTCCAGATGGCACATGCCGCCGGTGTGCAGCTCAATGGCCTTGACGCCGGCGGCGGCCATGGTCCGGGCGTCCACGTCCGAGTCGATGTCCGCCTCCATCACACCGATGGTCACTTCGCCTTTCAGCGCCTCCACGGTGCGCCGCAGCGTGGTGGTCTTGCCGGAACCGGGGGAGGACATGAGATTCAGCAGAAAAACACCTTTCTCCTTTAACTCCCGGCGCAGCGCCTCCGCCTGCCGGTCGTTGTCCGCAAACACACTTTCCTTTACCTCAATGATCCTGACTTCATCCATGCGTCTCACTCCTTCTTGTGGTTATACCAGACATTGTTAATTTGAAGATACACTTTAATTGGGAGATTGTCAATATTCTTGCAACTAAGTTTGAAAATTTATTAGTTCTTGTAAAAAACAGTGCTTGCTTCTGGTAAAAAGCCATGGTAAAATGATTGCGTGGTACATGGTATGACCACGGCCAGAAAAGAGGAACGTTATCATGGAATTTGAAAAGATATCCGCCCCCAGCTTAAAGGATCTGTTTGTCACGCAGTTGCAAAGCCGCATCCTGTCGGGAGAGCTGCCTGCCGGCACCCAGCTGCCCCCGGAGCGGGAGCTGGCGCGGCAGATGCAGGTCAGCCGCGCAGTGGTCAACGGCGGCATCAGCGACCTGGCGGCCCAGGGCTTTTTGGAGATCCGGCCCCGGCAGGGCACCTGCGTGGCCGATTACCGCAGCCGGGGCAACCTCAGCACCCTGGCCGCCATCATGGAGTATCAGGGCGGCACCCTGGGAAAAGAGGAGATCCGCGCTATTTTGGAGGTGCGCCGGGCGCTGGAGCGTCTGGCGGTGGAGCGGGCCATCCGCTACGCCTCGGAGCGGGAGCTGGCGGAGCTGGGAGAGCGTCTGGCGTCGCTGTCGGAGGCCGGCAGTCACCGTCAGGCCGCGGAGGCGGCCTTTGATTTTCAGCACCAGCTGGCCCTGGCCAGCGGCAACAGCATCGTCCCTTTGATCTATTATTCCTTCAAACCGGCGGTTATCACGCTGTGGATGCGATTTTGTCAGATTTACGGCGTTCCGGCACTCATCTACAACACCCGCACGCTGTACGACCTGCTCTGCGCCCGGGATCTGGCAGGGGCGCTGGCGTGGGTGGACGAGTATCTGGGCAAGGCCATCAGCGGCGACCATCAAATCTACGGCGAAACATAAAACCTCCTTTCCCCTCCGTTGGCGTTCTTCGGGACAGGTGATGCGATAAGATCGGTATATCAATCAAGAAGGGCGGCAGGGAGATGGAAGACAGCAAAGCGGTGCCCATGGACACCAAGATCTTTCCGGCAGTGGTGGTGCTGCTCCTTTTGGGCACGGTGGTTTGCCACAGCGTCACCTAAGTCTGGGATCAGCGGGATCAGAAGCCCACGGTCAGACCTTACAGCGCCTCCGGCGGCGATTTAAAAACCGTCAGAAAGAAAGGGGCACCTGATATGTCTGCAAACGGTGAAAAGTCCATTTTTGGCTACGGCTACAATTTTATTTTTGATTTTGACCGGGACGGCGCCGGCGAGAAGATCGGAGACGGAACGGAAGACGAGACGGAGGATTGGAACGTGCGGGAGCGCCTCTGGCCCGGCAGGGAATGTAAGGCGCCTCTGGCAGCGGACAAACGAACAAAAACCCATACGCCGCCCCTTGCACGAGGGCGGCGTATGGGTTTTTTGATAAGAGGGATAAGCGGAAGGGCAGCGCTGCCTGTTTTAGGGCAGAAACGGATTTCTGGCGGCCTCCAGGCGGAAGAGGTAGGGATACTCCGCCTTGAGATAGCCCATGTGCAGCATCCAGTTCACCAGCACCAGCTTCATCACACGCTGGGTGTCGGCGTTGAGATGGGTCATGTCCGCCTCCGACAGGTGGGACAGGTCGCTCCGGGCCGCCAGTTCGTCCGTGAGATGAAACACCGCCCAGAGCATATCCGTGAAGTCCTCATGCTCCAACAGTACCGGATTGGATGAGATCACCAAAAGCGGCATTTTTTCCGCCAGCAGCAGCTCCTTCAGCCGCGCCAGATGCTCCGGCCCGCAGGCGATGGTGAAGGGCAGCTCCCGCAGCGCCCGCGCTGCCTCGTTGAAATCCCTGCGCTCCCATTCGCCCTGCGCCTGCAAAAGCTCCCGCAGCGCCGGGCAGTCTCCCACGGCGGTCTTTACGATCCGCAGCAGTTCCACGCCCACGCCGCTGAAAAAGGAGCCGGTGAGCATCCGTGTCTTTTCCACCCGGCTCTCCTTCTCCCGGTCATTGATGATCCGCCCGGCGATCACCGTCACCAGCGCCACCTGCACCGGCAAAAAGGCGAAGTCCTGCATGAGATAAAACGCCGTGTCCTTCACGTCTCTGAACAGCAGGATCTGCGTGAGGTAGATCGCGGCGGACAGAGCCGCCAGAAGCAAAATAGGGCGGAGCGAGGATCGTTTTTTCATGAAAGCTGCCTCCTTTACGCGGCTCGTGCCGAGACGGTCGTTGACTGCCTTATTGTAAAACATTTCCAGCGCTTTTTCAACAGGATGCGGCAGAGAAAAGGCGGGGCGGCGCGTCTCCCCACGAAAAAAGAAGTTGCGGAGAGTTCTATGGGACACATCGGGGTGTAAAATGGTATCATCAACCAACAAGGAGGGCTCGCCATGGGCTGGAACGAAGACGACGACATTGACTATCAGGAAGGCTGGGAAGAGGGGTACGAGGAGGGTCGTCGAGCCGGCCGTTCCCGGAACGGAGGATTGGGGAACCACCGTTCGGGGAACCTCTATTCCGGGAACCACCACTCCGGAAGCGGAGGCTCCGGCGGCACAAACGGCGGGTGTTATGTGGCTACCTGCGTGTACGGCTCCTACGACTGCCCGGAGGTCTGGACGCTGCGGCGTTTTCGGGACGACCGCCTGGCAAAGCGCGCAGCAGGGCGGGCCGTCATCCGTGTGTATTATGCCCTCTCACCGGGGATCGTCCGGCGATACGGCGCCGCGTCGTGGTTCCGCCGTTTCTGGCGGTGGCGGCTGGACGCGCTGGTGAAGCGTCTGGCAGAGCAGGGCGTGGCCGATACGCCCTACCGGGACAAAGCGTGGTAAGGCGCGGGAAATGAGGAAAAGATGACAAACAGCGGTCCCGGCGTAAAAAATCCGCCGGGGCCGCTGCTGGCTCATATGTATCCGACGAAGGCGGGGCGAACGCCGCCATGAGCGTTTTTACGTCACTCTTGCCACCGGATCACCAGGTCGTAGGCATTGGCGGGGCTTTTCAGCATCCCGCCGATGACGGCTTTGGCGTTGGCACGGTCCACGATCCCTCTTTCCACGGCTCTTTGTTCCATGTCCTCTTCCACCTCTTTTTGTGCCTGGTTAAAGTCGGCGATGGAGTTCTGGTTGAAAATGTTGCGGGAGTCGTCGATCACTTCCAGGGAATCCTGATCCAGCTCTTTGGCAGTGATCTCCACGGCGGACAGGGTGACCACGATGGCCTTTTCATCCGGCGCCTCCACCGTGGCTTGACGCAGATCCTTTATCCCCGCCTTGACGGTCCCGTCATAGGAAACGGTAAAGGATTTCCCGGTGAGCGGGATATCCCCAATCGTGTGGCGTATAAAGCAGCAAGACATAGAAAGACATAGCAAGACATAAAGGAAGAGGACAGGCAGTGCCTGTCCTCTTCCTTTATATGAGCACCCACATGAAGCGGTTTATCATGCTGCTTCCGTATAAAAATCGTTTTATCACGCCTCGTATCGTTTGGGGTCCTTGGGCAGGCACAGCTCCAGAATCAGGCCTACCACAAATACGCCGGCCACCATGTTGCCCGCGAAGATATCGCCGAACACCTGGGGCAGACCGTCGAAGAAGCCCGGTACCTGCGTCACGCCCACGCCCAGACACAAAGACGTGGCGGCAATGAGGGTGTTGCGGTTGTTCATGCCCGCGTCGTGCATCATCTTGATGCCGGACATCATGATGGAGCCGAACATGATGACGGTGCAGCCGCCCAGCACACAGTCGGGCAGCGTGGTGAAAAACGCGCCGATGGGCGGGAATAGGCCGCCCAGAATCATAGCCAGCGCGCCGAACATGATGCAAAAGCGGTTGACCACATGGGTCATGGAGATCAGGCCCACGTTCTGGCTGAAGGAGGTGATGGGCGAGCAGCCGAATACGCCGCCGGAGATCGCGGAAATAAAGCCGTCCACGGACAGAGAGCCGGAGACTTCCTTGGCGGTGATATCCCGGCCCAGGCCGCCCGTGCAGGTGGCGGTGGTGTCACCGATGGTCTCCACGGCGGAGACGATGAACACCAGACAAAAAGAGAGAATGGGGCCAATGGCAAACCGGGGGGTGAAGGCAAAAAGCTTGGGCACCGCCACCACGCCCAGTTCCCGGACGGTGGAGGACATGGTGTCGAAATCCACCATCCCGAAGAAGATGGAGGCCACATAACCAACGGCCATGCCCATGAGCACATAGAGCTGCTTGCCGATGCCCTTCATGGTGGTGTGGAAGATGAGAGCAGCGGCCAGCGTGATCACGGCCACCAACAGGTTCTGCCAGGCACCCAGAGGGTAAGCGGAGGAGGAGGCAAAGGATTTGACGCCCACGCTGAGAATGCTCAGACCGATGGAGATCACCACGCAGGCCGAGAGGACGGGAGTGATAATCTTGCGCCAGTATTTTGCCGTCAGACCCAGAACGCCTTCAAAACAGCCGCCCACGATGATGGAGCCCACCATCAGTCCGTAGTCTTTGGACGCGGTGGCCAGACAGGCCGCCAGAAAAGTGAAGCTCAGACCCATGACAACGGGAAGGCCGGAGCCGATCCGCCAGACAGGATAGAGCTGCAGCATGGTGCCGATACCGGCGATAATCATGCAGTTTTGGATCAGCCGCGCCGTCTCCAGGGCGGTAAAGGGCTGACCATTGTACACGGCCACCGCCGCAATGATGATCAGTGGCGTTACGTTGGCCACAAACATGGCAAGCACGTGCTGCAAGCCGAAGGGGATAGCTTTCCCGATGGGGACCCGGCCATCTAGGCAGTAGATATTCTCCACCCGGACGTCCTTCCGCGATTCTTTCATTCTCTTTCTCCTTTTATTTATTGACTGGAACCGGGACCTGTCCCGGCGGCAATCCGCGAACACGAAAAGGTATCAAAAGTTATCCGCGATCAGCCATGCGCCAGCCTTTTACAAGTATATCGGCACGGCCTGTAAAAATCAATCTTTTTGTTAGGATGCCAAAAAATATTTTTGCTTGAAGAAAAAAGAGAGCATATTGCACAATTTGCCTGTGTTTTTTTGGATAGAACGACAAAAGCGGGGAGCGCAAAGAGCGACGGGCCAAAGGGGTCGCAGGCTCTGAAAAAGGAGCAAGGGGCAAAAGCATTTGCTACAACAAGGGATTTAATTAGGATGCCGACCACACGCCGCAGAAAACGCCCACAGCGCCCTCCAAGACCGCAGGTAGTTATCGCCGGGGCTTGGGGAAGCGGCGCTGAACGCCAGAAGCGGCTTGAGGCGGCAGGCTATGACTATGCGGCTGTCCAGGGTGCCGAAATGCCAAGCTGGAGCCTGCGGCACCGCAGGAAGCCATCTACACCGCGCAGCCCGGGGACACCCTTTGGGGCATCGCCCAGACCTACGGCACCACGGTGGCTGCACTGGCCAACCGCAGCGATACTGCAGACCCCGGCCTGATCTACGCCGGACAGGAGATGCGGATTCCCAATTAATATGACAAAGCCCCGCGGGAGTATGCTGCTCCCGCGGGGCTGTTTTTTTATGCTTATAATAGTTATAGAGCAGGCACGGCGAGCTGTGTTATTGACTTGCCGTTTTCCCAGCACCGGCAATAAACATCTGCGCATTTTTTGTATCTGGTGAAACGCTTTTTAGCTTCTTGCTCATCTCCGTATACCTTCCAACAGCCGGTGCACTTGAAATTCATGGCCCGATTCTCAATAAACCCCTGTACATCCTCAGGCGGATAACCGAGAAACAGCCCAATTTCATGTGGGAACCCCCCGCAGCTATTCAACCTTCGTATTAACTCTGAGAGGCAATCATCAAGTTCTGCACTTTGATACCCAGCTGCCGACAACACTCTTGTGGCACCAAGGCTCGACAGATCCCGTTTCAGCTGAGCTGGTCGGAAAAGATAAATCAACACGCGCCCGTTGACATACCGCAGCGGAAGCACGCACAGCCCTTTTGAATTAAAAGTTTGGTTAAGCAGGCGTATCTCGCAAAGGGTATCTTCCTTGGAAAAATAGGAACAGGAAATAAGGCTCCCGGTTTTCATCCCGGCCAGAGTCGGTGAACAGAATTTTATCAGTCGTTCTTCCAACATAAACATCTCCGCATAAGTGTTCCTTAAAAATATGGCAGCTGGGTCTTCTTGCTCAAGTACGGTACTTCGCTCACTCGTCATTTTGTGCGGCACGGTGGGGCTTTTATTCATCAGCCTGCGTTAAGTTATATATTTCTGACACCTTATATGCAAGAGAGGTTCCTTGACCGCAAATAAAAGCGGCAAAAATGATGTGAGAAACATTAACAGTCCCGCGGGAGTCTGATGCTCCGGTGGGGCTGCTTTCCGTTGGCATTTCGAGTAAAAATTTTTGCTAACGGCGTGTCCTTTGCTTATGCACCGCATACATATTTTTATATTCTCAAGCGGCTGAAATGGCTGGCATATAAAGAAAAATTCACGCAACCATTGCGGCTGTGTGAATTTTTATCTGCGTGCCCCGCTGTATTAAGATGTCATCTGATTTATGGTTAGAACTTAAACGATTGCGCACCATGGATGATGCGCATACTCACCGTAAATTTCTTTTTAAATAAATTTTATCCTTTAATTGCACTCCATGTTCAAAAATAGGTTCATTGTAGTGCTCGATGAAATAGTTTTCTATGCGATGTGAAATCACAAAGCCGCTGTTTTCATAAAAAGGCACGATGACAGGAGTATCGCCTGTTCCAAGAATCATAGTTGTGCCATATTCTTTATAATATTTGCATGCATAATTGATTAAATACCTGCCGTATCCCGCTCCTTGAAACTGCGGATATGTGGCTAAGGATTGCATCTCGAAAGTGCCGTTTCCTTCCTCTGTTACAACACAAATGCTTTTCAAATCATTATCATATAGAGCAAACAGGGTGCCTCTATCCAAATATTTGTCAATCATATCCTCTTGCTCATCTGCTAATAATAGTAAGTCCAAAAAGTTTTTCTTATTGCTCTTAATAATTTTCACTTCAATCACTATTTATCACCTGCACAAAATACAAACATTCTTTAGTTGCCTTATTTTATCATATAAATTAAAAAAAGTCATGTATGAGTTCAAAGCCTCATACATGACTTTCATTTGAGAGCCCTGCTATAGTAAGCTGTCATTGAATTTTTGAAGAGATATCATAGAAGTGCAGAGGATAAACACCCCAAGAGGAAATCGCGGAACTGCGGAAATCCAATGAGATTCTCAAGGATGCGCCGGTTTTTTCGCCAAAGACCGGAAACAGTAAGGTCGGAGCAGCTGTATGAATACATCACGCTGCGCCGTAAGCGGTTTTTCGTTCATGCCATGTGCCGGGTTGGGAAAGCCGGTGAATCCGGGTACTACATTTGAAAGAGGTATGAAAGAGAAAAGCAAAAGCTGTTTACTCACCATACATACAAAGGGATATTTGGGCTTCCAGTTCTTCACGCTCATGAAACCCAATCATGTTCCCCTTCAAATCACCGTCCAGAAAGAATAGCAGCGTCGGAGTTCCTGCGATCTCAAAACGATCTGCAAAGCTCCAGTCATCGTCTAAGTTGCATTTTGCCCAGTTGATATTCGGGTTGTCGGACACAAGATCGCTAAGAACCATATCCAGCAATTTACAAGGGCCGCAGGTCGTGGTATAAAAATCAGTAATCCAGAATCCCTCTGCAATGAGAGAATCAAAATTCTCCATGGTTGGATGTACAACTGCCATCGTATTATCCTTTCTTTATAAAAAGGGTTCGAATCTTTTCCGTAAATTCTTCGATCAAGGGAGCCTCTGCGTGCAGGCGGATGGTAGGATCATACGCACGTTCGTCCGTTTTGCCGAGCAATGCGCAGAGCACAAGGGCGCATTGAATAGATCGCTCCGCTTCCGGACGCAGCAGATCGTAGTATGCCTGCTTATCGGGCGCAGCAGTAAGCTTTGCCATCTCCGGGTTATATTTTTCCATAAAGGCGGAGGACTTGGGACTGTAAATTGTGCGGGACCACTCCTCGGATGAGAGCTCATCCAAATCAGTTCCGGAGTGCAAAAATCGGTTTCGCATGGAATCATATGCCAAATCCATTGCATCCCGAATGTCCTGTGGATCAACAGCGCTGAGCCCGGACTGAAGAATGGCCTGATCCAATAACTGTGCTGATAGCCTTTTAATACATGCATCCTGTTTTTGCTTCAAAATATAGGCGCTGAACTGGGCTACAGTTGTTATGCCATCAATCTCCATACCCTGCGCCATCTCGTCCGTGGGGACGGGACGGCAGGGTCGCTCAACATGGAGAATGTCAAAGGAGACAGGCTCTCCTTTAACAACAACCGCCCCGCTTTCTCCGACCTTTCGACCTTTCATCGCTGTTTCCAACTCAGTATTATACAGGCCTGCTCCCACACAAACAGATACTTTCTCGCGGTTGAATCTGCTAAGAACGCTGGAAACGCGAAGCGTCACTCGATCATTTTGATGGATGGGCTCATCAACGGGGCAGGGCACATAAAAAATGTGCCCGCGTGTTAATTCCCTGTTAACATAGTCCCGAAGACTTTCCTTAGTGGGGATGCAAGAAATGTCAGCGGACTGCAAAACGGCGGTTAGCTCTGCCGGATGATATAGTTTTGTTCTCATATGGATTTCCTCCTGTTTCTACATCCGCATTTCTTAGAAAGACAAACCTGTTTGACTGTTTACAAAATCGCGGAAAACCTCGCTTGCTTGGGAAACCTCCTCCGGTGTACCACACGCATCGACCTTCCCGTCCTGCACAACAACAATGTTGTCCGCATGGCAGATCGCAGACAAGCTGTGAGCAATCATGATGGTAGTGCGCCCTTTCATCAGGTTGGCGAGGGCGGCAGAAACGAGCTGCTCGCTTTGCGCGTCCAAGTTGCTGGTGGCTTCGTCCAACAAAAGATAGTCCGGATTGCGCATAATAGCACGGGCAATGGCAATGCACTGCCGCTGGCCTCCGGAAAAATTGCTTCCGAACGGTTCTACGCGGGATTCAAGACCGTCCGGTAAGGATTCAATCAGCGTCCAAATATTCGCCTGTTTTGCCACCTCGCGAATTTCCTCATCGGTGACATTCCGGTTGCATCCGTATGTAATGTTTTCGCGAATTGTGCCGGATAAGAGGGGCCTGTCCTGCGATACCAGCGCAAAAGCCTTTCGCCAGGAGATTGGATTGAAACTCTCCGCGGGAACATCACCAAAGAGGATCTGCCCGGAGGAGGGCTCATACATTCTTTCCAGAAGCTTAAAGAGCGTGGATTTTCCTGTGCCGTTATTTCCTATAATTGCGGTAATCCGGTTTTTGGGAATCACGCAGCTGACTCCCTTTAGTACCGGCTTGTCACCATAGGCAAAATGAACATCCTGAAGAAAAATGTCGGCATCAGGAAGGTCCATGGGCCGGCCGTCTTTCCGCTCCTCCTCTGCGTTCAGTACATCTGTGATCTTCTGAAATACGCCGCTTGTGGCGGTGTAGTCGCCGTAAACCGTAATGAGAACGCTGATTCGCACGCTGGCCAGACCGGAGACGCTGTAAAATCCAATGACAACGCCGGGAGACAATTCACCGGCGGCCATCTTAATGCCGCCAATAATGAAAGTGATGATAATCAACCCAATCGGAGTCAGGCCCATAAAGGAAGTCAGCAGGGAATCGCTCAGCGTATAGCGGATACATGTCCGGAAGAGATTCTGAAAATGGTATTTCCCTTCCTGAGCCTCTTCTTCAGTCATATTGCTGCTGCGCACCAAACGTAGATTTTTTACCCGCTCCAACAGATATGCAGTGGTCTGAGAGCGAGCAGCATAATAGCTGCTGATCATGCGAAAGACCAGCTTGCCGCACAGGGAAACGCCCAGCGCAACCAGTGGCACAAGAATCAAGCACCACAAGGTCAAATCCGGACTGAAACGATACATGCTCCGTATCGCCAGAAAAAGCCCGTACAACGAGCTGACCAGCATGATGATAACGCCGATAAACCCGCTGGCACGGTCACAATCAGTGGTAACGCGGCTGACCAGTGTCTCGCCGCTTTCCTTGTCATAGAAGGTCTGCGGAAGTCGGAGCATTTTACCCCAGAGCTTCTCCCGCACACCAAGATTAATTTTTTCGGTCATCAGGCCATTGGCATATGTGCCAAGAACAGACAGCAGACCACCGCCCAATGTGTAGACAATATAGCTGATAATTTCACCTGTCTTGACATTTCCAGAGGCATCCACGACCTGGGCCGTAATAGTCGCACTCTTAATCATGGCATTGGCCGTCAGAAAAGAGGCCGTGAGGGAGAATAGAACCAGAAGCCAAGGTATTTTTACTCCGCCAAGCACGGTGCGAACAGTATAAAAGGGCTTTTTCGCTTTCATTGTACGTCCTCCAGTGGATTCGGATTCGTGCGGCAGTCTACCAGGTCCCGATAAGGCGCGCAGCGACCCATCAGTTCCAGGTGCGTTCCGCTATCCACAACTGTACCATTCTCCAGAAATATAATCTGATCCACGGAAAACAGCAGCCGAAGGTCATGAGTAATCATCAGCATTGTCTTTCCTCGGAACAGCTCCAGCAACTTCTTCTGAATGTCAAATGCCGATTTGGCATCCAATGCAGAAGTGGGCTCGTCCAGAAGAAGACAGCTGCGTCCTTTGAGAACCTCCCGCGTCAGAACCATTCGCTGCCGCTGTCCGCCGGAAACCGAGGAACCACTGATAGAAAGAGGCGTGTCAAAGCCGCTGGGCGCATTCTGCGTCAGTTGCTGGGCGCCTGTCTTTTCGGCAGCCGCCAAAAGCTCCGCATCGGGAACAGCCCGCTTAACACCATAGGTCATAGCCGAGCGCAGCGTCCCGCCGAACAGACCAGCATCCTGCTGTACATAGGCAAAATGATCGCGATAGGCATTTCTGTCAAAAGAAAGAATATTCGATCCACCCATTGTAATTTCGCCGGATGACGGAACGTAAAGCCGTTCAATGAGGCTCAGCAGCGTGGTTTTACCGCTGCCGCAGCGACCTACCAGTGCCGTGGATTTTCCATTGGAGATAGTGAGATTGATATTTTTGAGTACCGTCTTGTTACCGTAAGAGAAATCCACATTGCGAAACACAATGTCGCCATCCTGTACGGCAGTTGCTTGGGTGGTTTTCTCCTGGGATTCAATGGGCGCATCCAGTATCTGAATCATTCTTGCTGCAGCGCCTTGCGCGGATTTAATGTCACTCCATGTGCTGATGATACTGTTCACCTGCGTAATCAGCTGACCGACAAACAAGAAAAACGCAATCCATTGCTCCATGGTAATATAATGCATTTTGAGAAGATAGAGTCCGAACACGATAGGGACACAGCGCTGTAAAACATCCAGCACATCTGCAAGAGCATCAGCCACAAGAGTTACTTTTGCCGATCGTACTTTTGCCTTATACAGACCTTTAGCCGCCTGATAGCCATTTTTCTGTTCCTGTTCCTCATTGGTAAAAGACCGAATCAGAAAAAAGTTGGAGACACGTTCAGCAAGAAAGCCTGTCAGACTTCCCACCTTGCGGAAGATACCGGCGTTGACCTCATATTTCCATCGTCCTACAACCACTACATAGAGTATGTTGACCGGTATCAGCACCAGCATGGATAAAAGCAATCGAATGTCATAGCCGCGCAGTGTAATCAGCACTCGCACAATATAGTAAATACTGGGAACCAGCGAAATCAGCTGGGTAATTAAGGATTGAACGGCTGTCTCTGTATCATTTGTAATGGCGCTAAGTAGATGGGAGGGATCGTTCCCGTCGTAATATGCCATTTCCAGCCGCAGCATGCGGCTCCACATAACATCCTGTGCCCGGCGGACAGCTATTGCGGAGACACACGCAATCAGACAATTTGACCCCAGCAGCAGTACATAGCTGAGAAGGTTGTAAACAATGGCGGACACCAACGCGGCGCCTGTGAATTCTCCGCCAAAGAGGGCGGAGGTACTCACAGGTACATTGGCCAGAACTTCCGAGTAACTGATATTGATAATAAAACCCAGCAAAATCAGCAGCCATGGCAACTTAATATACGGAATTAACCTGAAATATGCCTTCCAGTCGCCGCGCCCGAAATTTTCGCCGCGCCTTTTCTTATTTCTGAGCTTCAATTCTTCCACCTCTTCGGGTTAACGGTAAAGCTGGCTTACTGTTCAATATCCATCATACCGTTTTGCTTCTGATTGCTGACCCAATCCGCTACAGTTGGGACAAAGGACTCCATTGTTGCAAAAAAGGTAGCGTCGTTCTCATTGATATATGCTTTTCCGTCTACGGTACCGCAGCCGGCCTCAGCCTGATATGCAAGGGCCTGATCCTCTGTTTCAAAAATTTCAACGGTGCACATATACTGGCCTTTGTTTTCCTTGCCATAGATTACAGTAAACATATAGCGCGCGCCGGAATTATAATCTTCGCTGTTTTCCAGAATCGGCATATACATGGCATAGCGAGCATCGTAATCAACGCCTTCTGGATCGGTGACCGTGTACATATCCATCAGATTGACTTTTGAATCAAATTTCTGAGGAGCCTTAGATTCATTAGATTTAGAAGCGCATCCGGCAAGGGCTCCCACCATCATCAGCAGGGTCAGCAGTGTGACAGTTAGTTTCTTTTTCATCGTAATATTCCCCCATCATAAAAATTGTGCCGGACTCCGGTATCAATGCTTCGGAATCCGGCACCTTGTGCCCAAAGTATAGCAAGTGGGTATGGGTTAATCAATCTTCCCCACCTATTTGGAAAATATAAGCGTTCATTCTGTCGATATTCACCCTTATTCGGCGAAACTATATCAGGTGCAAGCTCCGGTTGCTGATGTATTCTTTTAATTTTACATATTTGGCCCGGCTTACGGGCAGAAATGCGCCATCATCTAATACGGCCTCATATGAATTCCCAAACCGAGCGGACTGAACACTCGCAATCCTTGCGGCCGGCGCCAGATAGGACTGATGCATACGAAAGAATCCGAGCCCGGCAAACATGGCTTCCAGCCTGTCCAGAGAGTACTTGACCTTGTAAACATTTCCGTTCCGGCAATGAATCTCAACGGAATAGCGTTCCTTGGAAATATATTGAATTTCGTCCGGATTAAGTAAAGCGAAGCCGGAGCCTGTCTCAATCATAATCCGGGAGGGGTCCGGCACCTTTTTCTGACTCTCTTCATAGCGTTGGAACGTTCGCTCCATCCGCAGCACATCTACCGGTTTTGACAGGAAATCCAGCGGCTCATAATCATAGCTTTTTGCGCCCAGGTCAACATGACCGGTGAGAATAGCAACAGCTATAAGCGGATAGTTTCGATGAATGTATTCAGTGAGGGCGAACCCGTTGCCTTGGGTCAGCTCTACATCCAAAAATGCCAGATGAATGGGCTGATTTTTCAAAATGGCAATGGCTTCTGCCACAGTCTTGGCGCAATAAATATGCTCCTGCGCAACATAGTTGGAAATTGCCTCACGGGAGAGATAAAGAGAATCCTCCTCGTCATCCAGCAGTAAAATATCCAGCGTTTTCCATGTCATGTCATTTTGCCCCCCTCTGCGGTTTCAGCGCGGCTACCGGACGGCCCCGGCATAGAGTTCAGGAATGGAGGCAATAAAATGAACTGTATTACCCTCCGTCCATGCGGATACCTCGCCGCCCACGCGGCTTGCCAGCACCTGTATACTGCTCAGGCCAATGCCGTCGTGTCCGCGTTTTGTTGAATAACCCGGCGTAAAAACGTTCTCTTGCCTTTGGCAAAACGCGTTTAATTCTGCAACTCGATTGCTTACCCGAATCATGCAAAATTCACCACGCTTGAAAATATCAAGTTGAATCCCCGCGGAACGGTCTTCCATCTGTTCAACCTCGTCAATGGCATTTTGCAGAAGGTTACCGATAATTTTGTTTGTTTCATATACATTTGTCACAACATGAGACAGATCATCCCGAATATCCACATCCAGACGGATTTTACGCCGGGCGGCCAACGTCCTGTAGTTATCGATCAGGGCTGCAATGGCCGGATCCTTTACAGGTAAAATGGTATTTGTGGCAGCGGTATCCACCGTCAGGGCGTTTACATATTGGCGGCATTCATCCCACTTTTGCTGTCGAATCAGACTTGCCACTGTCTGGACATGAAGGTTGTAATCATGCCGCTGGGAACGGACCACATTCATAAAGGTATTCATCTCGCTGCGATACCCGTATTCAGCTGAAAACATGGCATTTTTGCTGCTGTAGTCCACCAGCAGCGGCATCAGCCACAGGACGCCCCAGAAAAAAGCCAGTGCCAATACCATCTGCACGGCAAATGAGACAGCACTCGCAATGGAAACCAGCGGGGAAAAAGCCATCATAAGAACCGCGGTCGCTGCAGCTAAGATGCACAGATATTGGGAGCGAATCTCATACCCGCCCCCAGGCACATCGGTCTTTTGCTTTTCAAATTTCAACTGCCAGTCTTCCGGCAGGGAAAACTCGGGAAACAGACGCATGGCAAGAGGAAAGACCAGTGCAAATGCCACGCTGAAGATACAGACAGAAAACGCAGAGGCGCACAGGCTCAGCAGTCCCCTTGTCCAAGCGGCATACAGCCCACCCGCGCCAATGCAGACGCAAAAAGACAAAAATCCATCCTCACGTGGCCTCTTTTCAAAAAGAAAAAAGAGGGACGAGAGTGCCGCGCATACCAGACAGACACACAGCACGCCCCACAAATTCGGCAGCAGCTTCAGCAAACCCGCGCCCAACAGCCCGGCGAGAAGGGCCAGCAAAAAAACAGTTTTCCTTTTGGCCCGCAAAAACAGAAGGCCTGCCGCCTCGGCCGAAAAGAAAAGCGCTGCACAGCAAAATAGTTCCATAATAGGCATAAATCCCCCTGCAGTCAATCAAATCCAAAGCCTGTCCGTTCGTGCAAACGAACCATAGAGGTTTCGGCAGCTTCTTGACGCAGGGGGAATGAGATCAATCCTGACTGTCTTCGCGAAGGGACTGTTCCACAGCCAGAGCAAACTGACGCGGGCAGGAATTTCCGTCGTGACAGTTGATATTTTTCAAGCGACGGACGAGATCCATTGCATTCTGCCCCTCCGCCAAGAGGGCAACGCCTTTGGTGTTACCGGCGCAGCCACCAGTGAACTTCACGTGATGAACATAGCCATTCACTAAATCAAATTCAATCTTCTGGCTGCAAACCCCTTCGGGTGTAAATTCAACATGTTTACACGTCATTATATCTTTTTCCTTTCTTTCCGTCAAGATAATTCTGTTTCAAACCGGACCAGCGACTGGTAGTGTGCTTTCAGGGTGCCTATGGCGTATTGCAGGTAAAACGGCTCCAAGGCAGTTTCCAGCAGGCCTTCCCGCTCAATCTCTGCTTCGGTCTTTTCCCACATTGCGGTATAATAACCAAGAATTTCTTTCCGCTCTGCCGGGGAAATTTGCTTTTTGTCACGTTGGGCCAATGCGTGACCCAAGAGCAGCAAAATATAACTCTGCCGATTATCAGCGGCGTAAAGCGCCCTGCACTCTTCTATGGAATGAGTTCCGTTATCACCGTAAGCCAAAAGCAGCCGCTCATCTGCGCTGCCTGCAATTCTGTCCAGCATGTCCAGCTGCTGCTGGTTGTAAGCTTCCAGCTCAGAAGGGTCAAGCTCCACCTCGGTCAGACTTACCAGCTGGGTTATCAATTTTTCCCGGAGCGCGGAAAAAACGCGCGTGGAAATCTCATCGCCATGGTGACTGATAAAATCCTTGCGGTAATCGCCTTTGGTGTGAATATCCGGCAAACCAAGCTTCTCGATATTCTCATCAGTCAGCTCCAGCTCCACCACCCGCTCAACGGATAAGATTTTTACGGCCGCTGTTCTGCCGTTGATAGCAGCTTCCAAAATCTGCCCGGAATAGCCTCCCTGCAAAGCTGATTCCCAGTCGGGAAAATGACGGCCACCTAATTCAATGTGATGTTGTTCCGGTTCACCTTCGCCGAATGAGGCTTCTGCGAGGACGAAATCCCCCTTTTGCGCCGGGCCATTAACGGAAATAATTTTTCGGTGCTTATCCAGAACTGCCTTAAAAACTGTTTTGTCAGATAATCTGATGATACAGTTGACAGCCGGAATTTGCAGCTTTGTAAAATCCGGAATCTGAGTTACGTGAGATATGCTCATGTGTCGCTCCTTTCTTTCTGCCGCTTTTAGACAGGCGCGGTCAATTCACGCCGTCAAATTGTTTTCAATTATAGAGCAGGCTTTTCTTGAATACAACGTGATCTATACAAACGGTCAAAATTCGGTATCAAATTGTCACAACAGTCCGTAATTTGGTGTTTTGGGCACACAATCCAGTAGATCGGCAGGTTGCACGGATAACCCTGCCTATCGTATACTCCCATTAAGAAAAAGTGTATTAATCATAATCCCCTGTGGGGAGAGGAGTATCATATGCTTGACTGTGCCATTATTGGCAGCGGACCTGCGGGTCTGTCTGCTGCGCTGACGTTGAAACTGCATGGGAAATCAATTGCCTGGTTTGGCAGCAGGCGGATGAGCGATAAAGTCCGCCGGGCGGAGCTTGTGCTGAATTACCCCGGCATTCCCGCCGTGACCGGAGAGGAACTGGCGAGCCGATTTTTTGCACAGGCTGAAGAAATGGAACTGACAATTACGGAAAAAATGGTCAGTTCTATTACAAGCCTGAAGAATCACTATTATCTCATGGCCGAAAATGAGTTGGTTGAAGCAAAAACGCTGATTCTTGCCACCGGCGTTGCAAACGCGGCTGCGTTTCCGGGTGAGGCGAATCTGCTGGGGCGAGGCGTCAGCTATTGTGCAACCTGTGACGGAATGCTTTATCGCGGGAAAACAATAGCCATCTTTTCTGCATCAACGCGCTTTACGCATGAAGTAAGCTATTTGGCCGATCTGGCAAAAAAAGTTTACTTATTTCCGGCATATAAGGGGGAACTGCCCCTGAAAGAGAACATAGAACCGGTGGCGCAGGGAATTGACCGAGTACTTGGAGAAAAACGAGTAAGCGGGCTGCGGCTCAAGGACGGACAGGAATTGGCGGTAGACGGAATTTTCTGCCTGCGCAACACCATCGCGCCTGTTACACTGCTCCCGGGGCTTGCCCTGCAAAATAACCACATTGTGGTAAACAGGCAAATGGAGACCAATCTATCTGGCTGCTTTGCCGCCGGTGACTGCACAGGAACTCCCTATCAATTCACAAAAGCAGCAGGTGAAGGCAATGTTGCCGCGCACGGAGCGGCCCGCTATTTGGCAGAGGCGGATGAAAAGTAAAAGGGTTGTGGCCGGGCAAAGTTATATGACTTATCCGTTTTCCGGTTTTGCCAGGCGAGAACAGGCTCAAAGGCTTCAAACGGAGAGGGCTTAGAAAGAGCGCTCTCCACTTTTTTAGACATAAGGAGGAAAAATATGATTCAACAGGAAAAGCAGTTTGGCTTTTCTCTTTTGGAGAGGCGGCCGCTGGAGGAGTTGGACGGTGTTATGTACCGCCTGCGTCATGACCGCACAGGACTGGAGCTTGTGTGGATCAAACGTGAGGAGGAGAATAAGACCTTTGGAATTGCCTTTGAAACATTACCGGAGGACGATACGGGGGTATTTCATATTCTGGAGCACTCAGTCCTTTGCGGCTCAAAGCGATACCCGGTGAAAGATCCTTTCGTTGAACTGATGAAAAGCTCCATGAACACATTCCTCAATGCAATGACGTTTCCGGATAAAACTGTCTATCCCATTTCCAGCAGAAATGGGAAGGATTTTTTTAATCTGATGCGCGTCTATCTGGATGCTGTATTTGCTCCCAATATTTATGAGAAACCGGAGACTTTCTGGCAGGAGGGCTGGCATTACGCCTTTGATGACGATGGAGCCCCTGCATATAGAGGTGTTGTATTCAATGAGATGAAGGGGGTTTTTGCCGATGAGGGGGAACTGCTGGACGTGGCAATGAACCGCGCTTTGTTTCCTCAAAGTCCCTATCAGTATGTTTCTGGCGGCGATCCGGAAAAGATTCCGGATTTGACATATGATGCATTTCTTCAAAGCCACCGCACCTTCTATTCTCCCTCCAACGCCTATGTTTTTTTGGATGGCAACGTGGAAATTCAAACCGTCCTGCAGATTCTGGAGGAAGAGTACCTCTGCCGCCTGAAACCCGGCAGCCGAATTGCCCCGCCGGCTATGCAGGCCGCGGTAGACGGCGGAAGCCAGGAGATTATGTTTGAAATTGGCCCGGACGAGGACGCCTCTCGCCGAGCCGGCATCGCCTGGGGGCGGGTTATCGGCAGCTATCGAGAGCGAGAAAAGATCATCGCCATGCAGCTTTTGGCGGACGTGCTGTGTGGGGATAATCACTCGCCGCTGAATAAGGCCCTACTGGGGGCAGAATTGGCGGAAAAGGTTTCAATGGAGGTAGAAGACGGTATCGCTCAGCCGTGGGTAAAGCTCAGATTGCACAACCTGAATGAGTCCTATCTGGAAAAGGCAAAAGGACTCCTTTTTACCGAATTGGAGAGACAGGCGGCAGGAGGCCTGGACCATGAAAACCTGAAAAGCACCATGGCCAATCTGGAGTTTCGATTGAGGGAGCGGGATTTTGGAACTATGCCGCAAGGCCTGGCGTTTGGAATGCAAGCGCTGGAAAGCTGGCTATATGGCGGTGACCCGGCGGCCAATCTGACCGTCGGAAACCTTTTTGAAAGACTGCATCAAAAGTTGGATGAGGGTTATTTTGAGGATCTCATCCGTCAGACGCTTCTGGAAAACGACCATCGCTGTGAGATACGGCTGATTCCGTCCTACACCGCCGGCATGCTGCGGCAGGAAAAAGAAAAGGCCCGCCTAAACGGAGAAACGGCACGTTGGAGCGAGCGCAAAGAGAAAGAATTTCGTGAGCAGGAAGCGAGGCTCCTTCGTTCGCAGCAGACGGAAGACACCGAGGAGGCTTGTCGTTCGCTGCCCCATTTAGCGCTGTCGGATATCGCCGACAAGCCGGAAAAGATTCCCGCGGAGATAACGGAAACAACGGGCGTGCGAGTCATTCACCACCCCATTAAGTGCGGTGATATTACCTATTTTACGCTATATTTTGATGTGGAGGATTGCTCGGAGGAGGAGCTTTCCTGCTTGGCTTTCCTTTGCCGAATGATAGGACAGCTGGATACGGATGCGCATACAGCAAAAGAGCTTACCGCCCAAATTCGTCTGCTGTGCGGTGACTTGCAGTTGCAGATGTCTGCTTTTCATCACATCAATAAGCCGCAAAGCCGAGTCACAAAGCTATGTCTTTCTTACAGCACTCTGACTAAAAACGCGGAGGCAGCCACCGCTCTTGTGGCGGAATTGCTTACACGAACAAAATTCAAAGCCGAGGATACCGCACTGAATGTCCTGCGGCAAATAAAAATCCAGATGTTTCAACAGATGCTTATGTCCGGATCTTCCACTGCCATGGGACGAATTGAGGCCCAAGTCTTTGCAGCCGGTATGGCGGGAGAATGTGCGGGCGGATTTACCTTTTACAAATGGCTGGGCAGACAGGAACGCAGCAGAGAAACAAAAGGACTGCTTTCTCAGTGTGAAAAGCTGGCAGCCCGCGTCTTTAGTGCCGATAGGCTGACACTTAGCATGACAGGCGAGTCTCATAATGCGATGGAGCGAGTAACCGCATTTTTTGCTCATGAGCTTCCAAGAGAGGAAAAACCATCCTGCATGGCTGAAATGAACCCTTGGGGCGCCAGAAAAGAGGCCATTGTCATTCCTGCCGATATTTCATTTGCCGTAGCGGGCGGAAATCTGGCCTGCTGCGGAGGTAAATATACCGGTGCCGTGAGGGTGGCTGCCCGTATCGTCAGCCTTGCTTATCTGTGGAACACCGTTCGTGTCGAGGGAGGTGCCTATGGAACAGGATTGTCGGTCACGCCCTCAGGGCTGGTGGGCTGCTATTCTTATCGCGACCCCAGCGCCGCCAGATCTCTGGGAATCTATCAAAAGGCTGGCGCCTTTTTGCGCAGTTTCGGCTCGGAGGCGGAGAACTTGACAGACTTCATTATTGGCGCGGCAGCAGAAGCGGCCCCGCTCCTGACGCCTCGTATGAAGGGGTTGGCTTCAGATGGAGATTATTGGCGTGGAATTTCCTATGAGATGCGCTGCGAGGAAAAAAGAGAAATGCTCCGCACCACACCGGCCATGTTAAAAAGCTTTGCGGAGGACCTGGAGAATGTACTGCAAAGCGGCGGTTTCTGCGTGATAGGCGCAAAGGATCAAATTGATGCCTGCGGCACGATTGATCTGTTGGAAAATCTATAAAAACAGAGTAGCGGCTATGAACTGAAAGGAGTTTTTTTATGAATGAATGGAAAGACAAGGTGCTATATACGCCCCAAAATGGTTATGATCGCCTGCTTGAGGGCGATCGCGCGAAAATGGAGCAGTACTGCGAGAATTATAAACGCTATTTGGATGCAAGCAAGACCGAACGGGAGTGCGTGCAGGAGAGCGTGCGATTGGCGGAAAAAAGCGGATTTGTGCCTTTTCACCGTGGCATGAATTTGCAGGCGGGGGATAAGGTGTATCGAAATAGCCGGGGCAAGATGCTGATGTTGGCCGTTGTAGGAGAGGAAAGTTTGAGCGCGGGCGCTCAAATTACGGCAGCCCACGTGGACAGTCCCCGCCTGGATTTGAAACCGAATCCACTGTATGAAGAAAGCGAAATGGCCTATCTAAAAACACATTATTACGGCGGAATCCGTAAATATCAGTGGGTGACTGTGCCGCTGGAGCTGCGGGGCGTGGTGGTTTTGAAAGATGGGACAGTAAGGAAGGTGGTAATTGGGGAAGGCTCTGAACCAAAGCTGGTAGTCAACGATTTGCTGCCGCATCTGGGTGCTGAGCAGAATAAAAAATCGCTTTCCGACGGGATTACAGGAGAGCAGCTGAATCTCCTTGTGGGAAGCGAGCCACTGGCAGGGGAAGAAACCAATCGGGTGAAAATAAACGTGATGCGGCTGCTGTATGAAAAGTATGGGTTTACGGAGGCGGACTTTGTTTCGGCGGAACTGGAAGCGGTTCCGGCTCAAAACGCCACGGATATTGGGATCGACGGCAGTCTGATAGGGGCGTATGGCCACGATGATCGTGTGTGTGCGTACGCGTCGCTCCGGGCGCTGCTGGACGAGGATGCCCCTCAAAAAAAGACCTGTGTGTGCGTTTTGGCGGACAAGGAAGAAATAGGCTCTGTGGGAGTTTCCGGAATGCAAACAGCCGCCTTTGATATGTTCATGGAAGATTTGTGTCAAGCCCAGGGCGTTGCAGTACGCCACTGCCTGGAGCGATCCTTTTGCCTCTGTGCAGACGTAACGGCTGCTTTTGATCCTAACTTTGCCGATGTATTTGAGAAACGCAACAATGCCGTTATTAACTATGGTATGGGACTTTGCAAGTATACCGGCAGCCGCGGAAAAAGCGGGGCATCCGACGCCTCTGCGGAGACGATCGGATATGTGCGCCGGCTTCTGGATGAAAGCGACGTTATTTGGCAGATGACAGAGATGGGAAAGGTGGATTTAGGCGGCGGCGGCACAGTTGCGGCCTACATAGCCAACCGCAATATCGATACGCTGGATGCGGGCGTTCCGGTTCTGGCTATGCACGCTCCTTTTGAAGTAGTAGCTAAGCTGGATTGTTATATGACGTATCGGGGAATGAAGGCAATCTATCAGGGGTAATGAAAAAAGCTCAATTTACAAAAGTTTTGGGCCAAACATCCCGGAATTTATATTCACATTGAGAACATATGAAAATCCAAAGCGCCTGAGAATTTGAGAAAGTGAGGCGCATGACGAATAAAAAGCTGATTGCAGAACGGCGTAAGTGCGGAGGAGAATCGGAAGGTATTCGGATTGCAAGACTTGCCGCCGACGCCCTTGAAGCCGTCGATGCAAAGCGGGGAAAGGAGCAAGACAAACACCGCCCCGGTTAAGGGGCGGTGTGTCACAGGTCCTCCAGATCAGCGGCGGGGATGTCGTTTTCAATGTTGTCGCGCGCAAGGTCGTTGTCAATGACCGGATAGACGTTTGGAATTGGCTTTTCTTCTTTCTGCGGTTTTTTCTGCGGAATTTCAATCTGTCGGTCGTCTTTCATAAAAATCACCTCTTGGGTATTTTAACCGTTCCGGCATGAATTATGTAGAAATTGAAAGAAAAAGAAGCATGACTGATGGGGAAATGTAAAGCTGGCCCGTCGACGCCATATTTTGAAAAAACAATATGCGACGGTTACTGGTGAGCGTATCAAGCAGATGTCAGTCAGGCTGCAGTCCAGCATTACCGACATGATCCGCACATCCGAGATCAGAGCGGCGAGGACGGCTTCACTGGTGCAGAGAACACCGGACGTATGGACACTTACGACGCCGCTGTGAAGATGGGAAGTAAGGTAAAGAAGCAATGGGCTTCCACGATAGACGGCAGAACACGGCATTCTCACGCGGTTCTTGACGGCGTTTCAGTCGATAATGACAAAAAGTTTGACACCGGCTGCCGTTTTCCGGGCGATCCACAGGGGCCGTCGTGGGAAGTACACAACTGCCGGTATTGTCTGATCGTAGACCTGCCGGAGTATCTATAGGCATTTCATAGGAAAAGCAAGAACGACGCTTAAATTCAAATAGCCCATTCATTTGAATGGGCTAGGTTACAACTTTGACATCAAGCGATTGCCACAGGTGCAGGCTGTACCGTTCGCGCAGAACAGCACGGTGCAGCAGATTGTATCGGCTGCGGTACAGCTGGCCCAAGACGATTTTACGAACATCACCAAAACACTGGGCATGATAGACCCGCACGGCAATGCACTGCCGCTGCAAGATGCTTATCGCTCCTGCATGGACTTCGCTTTTAAGCAGGTATCCACAGGCGCCGCCGACTACAATACCGCAATTCGGCAGGCCACAAAGAACCTTGCGCGGGTGGGATTGCAGACCATCGACTATGAATCCGGCGTATCAACAAAGCTGGATGCGGCTGTGCGGCGTAGTGTGATGGGCGGGGTGGGGCTGATGCAGGAGCAGATCACGCAGCAAAACCACGATGCCATGGGATGTGAGGGCTGGGAGATCAGCGCCCACGCCGCCAGCGCGCCGGATCACGAGCCAATACAGGGACTGCAATACTCTGACGCTGAATATACAGCTCTTAACAACAGCCTTGTGCGCCGTATCGGCACCCTTGCGGCCACGCCGCCTTTCCCATCATCCTGGGCGTCAGCAGACCTCAGTACACGGCAGAGGAGTTGGAGCGGTTTCGGCAGGAAAATGCTGCCGGCATCGACTATCAGGGCAAGCATTACACCGGCTATGAAGCCACGCAGATGCAGCGCCGTGTGGAAAGCTCTATCCGCGCCCAGCGCCGGCAAATATTGGTGGACGAGGCTGCCGGAAGCAATGAAGACAGAATTTCTGCAGAATCTGAAAATCGGTGATGCCTCTATGCCCAAGGAAGTCATCGACGCCATTATGGCCGAAAACGGCCGGGACATCGAGGCGGCCAAAAAGCCCTTCACGGACTATGACACCGTCAAACAGCAGTTGACCGACGCCAACAAAGCCATCGAGGGCTTTAAATATCGGTAAGGCTTGGTGAATATGCTTGTCAATAAAATCTACCTCTATGATGACAAAGTGACCGTCCTGTGTAATACACAAGACGGTCACTTTGATGTTGACCGTAGGGAAGTGAGTTCACTTAAGGGTCAGTTGGAGGAGGCGAGGGAGCTGTTCCCCCGTCCGCTCGAGCAAAAAATGAGCATTTACAACGGTTAATTGACTTGATGACAGCAACAGAAAGCCGCAAAGAAATCAATAATTATCAATATAAGCCAGATGTGATATTTACATATCTGCCACATCTGAAAGGTCAAGCTTCTATAGGCAGATAATAAAAAGTCGATTGTTCTTTTTTAGAACAACCGGTTTTTTCTTTTACATAGCTATCTACCGCTATTTACCGCAAATCGGAGATTGATGATGTATATTTAATTGGTGTTTGTATATCTATTTCATTTTGTTCAAATTGACAAAATTTTGTTCAAATTGACAAATACATTTATTACCATTATAATATGAGATAAGTCATATAGATAGGAGATAATGATGTCACTTGAAAATGGTATTTTAGGCTACTTATCCATAAAGCCGCTTTCCGGCTATGATATTAAGAAATTGTTCAATATGTCCGCTGCCTATTTCTGGCCTGCTGATCAGGCACAGATTTACCGCTCGCTGAAAAAACTGGTCGAGGACAAGCTTGTCGAGCTGACAGAATATGAACATGGTGAAACTGTTAATAAAAAAATATATACCATTACCCCCAAAGGGCGTGAGACTGTTCGAAAATGGATTTTGGCTACGGACGTATCCGATTATATCATACGGGCCTCATCTACCATGCAATTGTTCTTTTCCGGTATGTTAACACGGGAAGAGCAGATATCCTTCCTTGATGCGCAGATTGAGAACAATGCTGCCCTGCTGCAATCACTGAGGGAAAATTACCGGATAAACAGCAGCAAATTTCACGAAACAGCCGATATTCCCATGAATGATCCCCGCTTTCAATCAGCCGTTTTTGCTCACAGGTGGGGAGTTGTACGCTGTGAGGCATATGCAAAATTTTTGGAAGAAACCAAGGCGGAGATATTGGCAAAATCCGATTAAAGGCACATTGATTAGAAGGGACGACGTTATATTGAGGAGGATGTAAATGAAAAAGCACATTACAAGGAGACCCCTGGCGATATTTCTGAGTTTGGCCATGGTAATCGGGCTGTTGCCTACAATGATATTCAAAGTAAACGCGGCTTACCCAGACCCTTATCAAGCTACGGTAAACAGTCAACTGACTATGTCAGTATCAGAGCTAACCGGTATAAATAACTTTGATAACGGTGACCTTTATGTATACGGTTTTTCGAAACCTTCCAATGGTTCACACAGTGTCCAAATATATTTAGCTAACCCTGGCGATTGCGAAAATCCAGACTATCAAAACGATGGGTATATGAATGATAAAGATGATGATGTAAGTAATACAATAGATCAAAATAGTGAAGTCATTCATTTTATAGCAGATCAAACCGGAATTTATAAATTTTGGATTAAAGTACATGATTTTGATACCGCTGCTACTACACTGCGAGAAATTACAGTCAACGTTACGGACGGTGCTAAAACATATAACGATGCCGTAACAGGGAAATATTATCATTTTACCGGAGCGGATATTTTTGGTGACAAATATGATATAAACGCTGCATATAGTATTGGCTTTACCAGACCAACCATCGCGGATACTTCTACTTACGGAGATATTGCCTTTCAGGAAGGTACTCCTTATATTGGAGTCCGCGGAACCGATGTCAATAGAGATGCCTATTATGGTGAAGTAAACGGTTTGAGTTTATATTCTTGGCATGACTACTATTTTATCGCCAATTTGCCAGGTACTTATAAATTTGTGGCAATGCTGAGTGATGATTATACAGAAGCTATTTATAATTATGAAGTTTCTATAACAGTCACATCCGGCACCGAAACCCCTCCGACATTGACGGCGGATGGAACGGACAACAGTGTAGACAACGACATTGATATCACCTTTACAGCAGATTCCTCTTATGCGGCGGCAATCACGGGCGTCAGCTACGGCGGCAATGCCCTTGCTTCAAGTCAATATACGGTTGACAAAACAGCAAATAATAAAATCACCTTGCGTCCGAGTATGGGCGGCAATACCTATTTACAGAAATCCGGTACAGCGGATGTTGAAATCACAGCAACGGGCTACAGCAAGGCAACCGTTTCTCAAACTCTTCTGCCCGGTGCGGCGGCGAGTATGACGGTAACGCAAAATATAACCGCTCCATCGGTAAACGGCGGTCAATTTGCCACGCAACCGAAAATCACATTAAAGGATAAATATGGAAACATCTGCTCGGAGGATAACACAACCCAGGTAACCGCTTCCAAAAAAGATGGGGGAAACTGGACACTGACAGGAACGGCGAAGATGACGGCATCCTCCGGCGTAGTAAGCTTTTTAAACCTTGGCGCAACCAATACTGCCGAGGTAACGGGAGCCCAGTTGGCGTTTAACTCGGGTTCGCTGTCGGAAGTGACAAGCTCTACAGTGACGTTGCAGGCAGCGCCTTCTATTCCAGGCGTTACAGCAGCCCCTTACACCGGCACATATGACAACGCGGAACACGATGCGGTAACGGTGGCAGGTACTCTTGCAGGTGATACCATAACTTACAGCACAAACGGTACGGATTACACTGGAACCTGCCCGCAATATACCAATGCCGGAAGCTATCCGATTTATGTTAAGATCGATAGAACCGGCTACCCCACATGGGAAAGCGGATTGAAAACAGCCGTGATCAGTCGTGCTTTCGGCACAATCACAATTACCTCAGATAGTTCCAAAACCTATGACGGCAGCGCAGTAGTAGACCCAACGGTTGATAAAAATGGCAGTGGTTCTGTCACGTATTCCTACTACAACGACAATGCAGGAGTTATCGGCTCGCTGCTTACAGACACGCCGTCGGCAGCCGGCACCTACTGGGTTAAGGCTGTTATGGCTGAGGACACGAACTATACTGCGGCTGAGACAACACGTAAGTTTACCATAGGTAAAAAAGATATAGCCGGTAACGTATCTATCCCACAGGCGATTCTGACCGGTGATACCGTTACGGCAAATGTATCGGGTACGTTGCCCACCGGTGTTACCTTTGGCTATGAGTGGAGATTGAACGGTACAGTAATCCCGAGTGCAACGGGCAGCAGCTATGCCGTGCAGGAAACTGATTATGGCAAAACGCTCACTGTTGCTCTGATTGCTAACGGAAACTACACCGGCAGTATAACAAGCAACGGCGTAATAATCGGTGAGACGGTTGCTCCGACCGGTGCAATCAAACAAGGAGAAGATAGCTGGGCATCATTTTGGAACGGCATCACCTTCGGCCTTTTCTTCAAGGAAACGGTGGATGTTACGATCACAGCGGACGACGAGGGCGGCAGTGGCGTCAAGAGTATTCAGTATTACAAAACCGCTACTGTCTATACCAAAGAGTCAGATGTGCAGGCAATCACAGGATGGTCGAGTCCTTCCAGCACCCAGCCCCTGACGATATCCTTGACCCCAACCGATGCGGAGAAATTTGTAATCTATGCAAAAATCACCGATAACGCCGGAAATGTAACCTATATGAATTCCAATGGCATGGTGTTTGATTTAACTGGGCCGACGATTTCAACGAATTATACCAAGGACGCGACTTCCATGGAGGTTACCGTCACCGACAGCGGTTCGGGCGTGGGCACAGTAACCTACAACGTGAATGGGGAAGGTGTTCAGAACGCAACATTGACGGACGGCAAGTTCACCATTCCGTCCCTTGCGGAAGGGAAATACGATGTGGTGATCACCGCGAAAGATAAGCTTGGCAATGAAAAGAGCCTGACAGTAAATGTGGTTTCTGTTTACACGGTCACCTTTAAGCTGTTTGACGGAGACACCGGCACAGCGCTCAAGACCGAAACAGTGGAACACGGCAGCGCTGCCACCGCGCCGACAAATCTGACGCGTACCGGTTTTGCTTTCAAGGGCTGGGACAAGAATCTCGGCAACATCACAGCTGATACCACGATCAACGCCACTTGGGATATTTCGGGCATCACCGTAACCCCCTTCAACGGAACGTATGACGAGGTTTTACACAATGCGGTAACAGTCACCGGGACATTATCAGGTGACAATGTAACGTATAGCACGGATGGCTCGCTTTTCTCTACGGATTGCCCGCAATACACGAACGCTAACAGTTACCCTGTCTATGTCAAGGTGGATAGAGATGGTTGTACCACTTGGGAAAGCGGACTGAAAACGGCGGTTATTTATCGTGCCGACGGGATCATTACCATCCCTGCAGACCTATCCAAAATCTATGATGGCGTTTCCGTGCTGAATCCCTCAGTCAACATGAATGGCGGCGGAGCAGTCACCTATGCGTATTACAACGACAACGCCGGAAGTATCGGAACACCTCTTTCCAATGCGCCATCGGCAGCCGGAACCTACTGGGTAAAGGCCGCTATGGCACAGGATACGAACTACACCGCAGCGGAAGCCACACGGAAATTCACCATCGGCCTCGCCGCTATTACCGGCAGCGTATCCATCCCGCAAACCATCTTAACCGGCAGTACCGTTACGGCAGATATCACCGGAGTCTTGCCCGCTGGTGTGACCTACGATTATCAATGGGAGCTGAACGGTGCAGCAATACCAAGTGAAACAAACAGCAGCTATGCCGTGAAGGAAACCGATTACGGAAAGACGCTGACCGTGAAATTAACCGCTAACGACAACTTCACCGGAAGTATCACCAGCAACGGCGTAATAATTGACGAAACAGTTGTTCCGACCGGAGAAATTAAACAAGGTATAAACAGCTGGAAGAATTTCTGGAATGGTATCACCTTTGGACTTTTCTTTAAGGATACTGTAACAATTTCCATATTATCCGATGATGAAGGCGGCAGCGGTGTTGCGACAACAGAGTACTACAAATCGGATAAAGAACTAAAAACCGGAGAGGAAGTACAGGCGATTACAAACTGGAAACCTTATCCGTCCTCCGGCTTGCCACTTACTCCAACCGATGCCGAGAAGTTTGTTATCTATGCCAGAATAACGGACAATGCGGGGAATGTGTCCTATATCAATTCCAATGGCATGGAATTCGATTTGACGGGCCCAACGATTTCGACCGATTATACCAAAGATGCGACTTCTATGGATGTTACCGTCACCGATAGCGGATCAGGTGTCAAAACTGTCACCTATATCGTGAACGGCGGCGATGCACAGACCGCGACTTTGGATGCGAACAAAAAATTCACCATTTCATCCCTTGCCGAAGGCAAATATGATGTGATCATCACCGCACAGGACACGCTGGGCAACGAAAATAACCTGACGGTGAATGTGGCTTCCCTTTACACCGTTACCTATAAGCTGTTTGAAGGTGACACCGGTACGGCACTCAAGACCGAAACAGTCGAATACGGCAGTGCTGCCACCGCACCAACCAACCCAACTCGTACCGGCTTTGCTTTCAAAGACTGGGACAAGAGTTTGAACAGCATCACAGCCGATACCACTGTCAACGCCACTTGGAATATTTCGGGCATCACCGTAACCCCCTACACCGGCACATTTGACGGCGCAGCACACGATCCGGTAACAGTGACAGGTACGTTGACCGGCGACACCATTACCTATAGCATAGACGGCACGGATTTCACGGGAACCTGCCCGCAATATACCAAAGCTGGAAGCTATCCGCTGTATGTCAAGGTGGCAAGAACCGGTTACGCCACATGGGAAAGCGGACTGAAAACCGTGGTAATTGACCAAAAAGCCATTACTGACGATATGATTGCCAATATTCCCTCTGCGGAATATACCGCACAACCGATTACGCCGCTGCCGGAAGTCAAATATGGGGCGATTGTTCTCGTAAAGGAGACCGATTATACCGTTAGCTACACCAATAATACCGAAATTGGTCTCGCCAACGTTACTATCAGCGGAAAGGGCGACTATACGGGAACCGCAACCAAAACCTTTGCTATTTATGCGAAAAACACGAGTGTCGAAATCAAAGATGACAAGACACCGCCGGTAGCAGCCGAGGGGCTTGAAAAGTTATATAAAGATGAAACCATCTACACGCCGAAGGATCAGCGGATTGAGCAAAACGGGGGCACGGTGAAAATTGAGCTATCCGTTCAGCTAAAGACGGATATAGCCAAGGATGAAACAAAAATCGAGAAGATTGCTACGGATAAAACCATAGGTGTATATCTTGATCTGTCGCTTTTCAAAACCGTGACGATGGCGGGAGAGGAAAATGGTACCACCACAACCATCAGCCGTCTCAACGATGTCCTAACGGTTGTTGTCCCCATCCCGGATAACATCAAAGATAAAAAGGGAATAGCCATGTATCGTGTACACGACGGCGTCGCCGCCATCATTCCCATTGGCAAAGGCAATGCAGTAGACGGCGAATACTGTACCGTTGATGCAGATTCTATTACTCTATTTGTCAGGAATTTCTCTACCTACGCAATCGGGTATGACAACAAAACGACTGACAGTGATGTGAATAACCCGAAAACAGGAGACACGACTTCTGTATTGCCGGTAGCGGGAATGCTGATTGGTTTTGCAGGCATTGTTGGTGTTACACTTACCCGTAGAAGAAAACGCACGGAATGATAAGACTTTTGAAAATTGAAGTCATATTTTAGCTAAAAACGTTAATAAAGAACAAAAACGAGGACTGTATTAGTAATGCAGTCCTCGTTTTTCATAAAGATTAAAATCAACGATATAAAGACAAGATTTCTATAAAAACTAGCCTTACATAACAACATGATAATGCCGTTGCCAAATCGTTCTTTGCTTCTCTTAAAAAAGAAGAGCTGTCAAGGTATGCTTTTAACACTATTTCAGAGTTTAGAGAAGTTGTAAATGAATATATAGAGTTTTATAACAGCGAAAGACCTCATCAAAGTCTTAATTATTTGACACCTAATAAAATGGAAGAGCAATATTTTATAAATAAAAAAGGTGACACTTTAGTGGACATTCCATTAGAAAGTGTCCAATAAAGTAGCACCAATCCAAGATCTATAAGGCTGCCGCAGAAACATATATGATAAATCATCCTAAACAAGCATATCTCTGCAACACTAATACAGGTATAAAGCAAAAAAGCTTTCTTCGTTTATAAATGTCGAATTTTTTGATATTTTGGCGTTTTCATGTTGTGGTTTTCGACTAATTACTGTATAATATGACTAACATATCAAAGCTAAATTATATATTTTTTAGCTAATATACAAGGGTGCTAATCCGCAACATGGATCCGTAGAACCACATATTACATTTCCGCGAATCTCGCAGAGTATTTATTTCAGAAGTTGAGGAGAAAATTATGATAGGTTATTACGGGGAGCATCTTACCAATTACACAACCAAAAAGATGAAATAAGGGCTGGTCGACTTGTTGAACTTCGCGGTTTATTTATGAAGGACAGGCCCGTTGTGGAAATTGGTGGAAATCTTTAAGGCAAAAAACTGATGATAGAAAGGATTATCGATTATGGACTTATTAGAAAAAATGGTTGTTTTAATTGATGCAGATAATACACAGCTAAAAAAGCTTGAAGCTGCACTACAAGATATTTCAACCCATGGAAGAATTGTTGTAAAACGCGCCTATGGAAATTGGAAGAAAGAATCTCTTAAAAACTGGGAAAATAAAATAAAGCGATTAGCAATAAAAGCTGAGCAACAATTTGATTATGTGACGGGAAAAAATGCCACTGATATGGCGCTGGTTATTGATGCTATTGAACTTCTGAATAGCGGAATATATGATGGCTTCGTAATTGTGTCGAGTGATAGTGATTACACACCACTATCCATCAAACTGCATGAATCTGGGGTATATGTGATAGGTGTAGGAGAGCACAAAACGCCGGAGTCTTTTCGTAACTCCTGCGATCAATTCATATTTTTAGAAAACTTAGCTGATATACAGCCATCTAATAATGATGCCGAGACGGCTTTGTCGGATAAACCCGGTGCAGAAAATGATTCTAAACCGAGCGACGATCAAGAAGACAAAGAAGTTGATAGTGTAAATCCTGATTCTGAAATACAGGTAGTCCATTCATTGCTAAAGAAAGCGTGGGAAACGTATCAGGATGATGATGAATATGTAAACATAAGTTCAGCCGGAATCTATATAAAACGAGTAAAGCCAGACTTTGATGTGCGTTCTTTTGGATATTCTAAACTTCCAAAATTAATTGAAGCATATCCCACAATGTATGATATAAAAAGGTATCCGGGAAAGGGCACTGTTACGATTGTTGCATATAAATGTAAATAAACTTTTAATGTACTCATACTTTCAACCGCAGTTTGTTTATGACTCACAAAATTGTTCTTTATTAAGGAAATGTTAGAACGGGACTCAATGAATTTGTAATCAACTTCCGTAATGCCATTGAGAGCGCCAAAGCAAATGGTGAGAGCAGATATTATTTTAGTAAATTTCCAAGTGGACAATGAGAAACAACAAGCGATATGTTGGCGCAATACCTTATTGATAATGAATATGGGGAAATTACGTACATTGACGGAACTTACTATGGTGATACACCATTTGATAGTCAAGCCCATACTTGGCTTGAAGTAAATGGGCTAGTTATCGACATTACCGCAGATCAATTTAAGCATTAAGACAATCCGTTGAAATGCGATTTTCCAGTATATATCGGTCCTTGACGGTGTATTATCAGCGATTTTAAATCCTCCCGGGAGGGGCACACAAGCATTTTGGGTTAGACAAAAGCTGAACTAATTATTATGATTTGAAAAAGTGCTATGAAATCATTATTTGATATCTGCAGAAGGGTTTGAACTTCGCAGATTGTTTAATTGTTGGACAAGCCAGTTGCAGCAATTAAGGGAAGCTCAATAAACTGAAATTTATGGAGGATATACCTGTGATTCAATCCATCGTTCATATTGCCATCGTGGTGCGGGATTATGATGAAGCAATCGAATTTTATAC